>Ga0207661_10000023_pt1 | contig 197512 bp, 177 predicted proteins | sample KBSC713LmetaG_FD_184337 | JGI IMG/M metagenome (GOLD analysis project Ga0207661, IMG submission 184337) | Corn rhizosphere microbial communities from Kellogg Biological Station, Michigan, USA - KBS C7.1-3L metaG (SPAdes) (version 2) | ecosystem: Host-associated > Plants > Roots > Rhizosphere ...
ACGCCGACTACATCAAGAACATGATCACGGGCGCGGCCCAGATGGACGGCGCGATCCTGGTGGTCGCGGCGACCGACGGCCCCATGCCCCAGACGAAGGAGCACGTGCTGCTCGCCCGTCAGGTCGGCGTGCCCTACATCGTGGTCGCTCTGAACAAGGTCGATATGGTGGACGATCCCGAGCTGCTCGACCTCGTCGAACTCGAAGTCCGCGACCTGCTCAGCAAGTACGAATTCCCGGGCGACGACACGCCGATCGTGCGCGTCTCCGCTCTCGGCGCGCTGAACGGCGAGCCGGAGTGGGAGAAGACGGTCGACGAGCTGATGGAGCAGGTCGACAGTTACATCCCGATGCCGGAGCGTGCCGTCGACAAGCCGTTCATCATGCCGATCGAGGACATCTTCTCGATCCAGGGCCGCGGCACGGTCGTCACCGGCCGTATCGAGCGCGGCATCTGCAAGGTCGGCGAGGAAATGGAAATCGTCGGGTTCCGCGACACGCGGAAGACGGTGGTGACCGGCGTCGAAATGTTCAAGAAGCTGCTCGATCAGGGTCTGGCGGGCGACAACGTCGGCCTCCTGCTGCGCGGCATCAACAAGGAAGACGTGGAGCGCGGCCAGGTCATTGCGAAGCCGGGTTCGATCACGCCGCACACGACGTTCAAGGGCGCGGTTTACGTGTTGAGCAAAGAGGAAGGCGGCCGTCACACGCCGTTCTTCAAGGGCTACCGGCCGCAGTTCTACTTCCGCACGACAGACGTGACGGGCGTGGCGCAGCTTCCGGAAGGCCAGGAGATGGTGATGCCGGGCGATAACGTCGACCTCACGGTCGAGCTGATCACGCCGGTCGCCATGGACAAAGGTCTGCGCTTCGCGATTCGCGAAGGCGGCCGCACAGTCGGCGCGGGAACCGTGACCGAGATCCTAAAGTAGGTCACTACCATGGCGCTGAGAGAACGCATTCGCATCCGCTTGAAAGCATACGATCATCGGGTGCTGGACCAATCCACCACGGAAATCGTGGACACCGCGAAGAGGACCGGGGCGACCGTCGCCGGTCCGATTCCGCTGCCGACGTCCCGGACCATCACGACAGTGCTGCGTTCGCCCCACGTCGACAAGAAGTCGCGGGAGCAGTTCGAGATCCGGACGCACAAGCGGTTGCTGGACATTCTCGAGCCGACGCAGCAAACGGTGGACGCGCTGATGAAGCTCGATCTGCCGGCCGGCGTCGATGTCGAGATTAAAGCGTTCGGGAAATGAAGATCTTGACGCAGAGACGCGTAGACGCAGAGGAACACATTTAGTGTTTAAACTCAGCGTCTCTGTGTCTCTGCGTCAATAAAGGATTTAACGATGAGCCCAGGAATCCTTGGCAAAAAGATTGGTATGTCGCAGGTGTTCCGGCCCGACGGCGTGGCCGTGCCGGTCACGCTGTTGAAGGCGGGTCCCTGTATGGTGGTGCAACGCAAGACGCCCACCACGGACGGCTATGACGCGGTGCAGCTCGGGTTGATGGAATACGTCAAACCGAAGCGCATCAACAAGCCGGCGACGGGCCACCTGAAGAAGGCGGGCGTGGAAGGCGCGAAGTTCCTCAGGGAATTTTCGCTGCAGGCCGGCAATGGCGATATGAAGGCGGGCGACCAAGTCCTGGTGGATCAGTTCAAGCCCAAGGACAAGGTGGACGTCATCGGCATCAGCAAGGGCCGCGGCTTCGCAGGCGTGGTGAAACGTCATCACTTCCGCGGCGGCGAAGGCAGCCACGGTTCGATGTTCCACCGCGCGCCCGGTTCGATCGGCGCCTCCTCGTTCCCCTCGCGGGTGGTGCCCGGCATGCGCATGGGCGGCCACATGGGCAACGAGCGGGTGACGGTCCGCAACCTGGAAATTATTGAAGTGGACACCGAGGACAACGTGCTGGTGGTGAAGGGCGCGGTGCCCGGACCGAACGGCGGCTACGTGGTCGTGCGGAGGTCCAAGAGGTAACGCATGCCGACAGTAGATATTGTCGATTTGAATAATCAGAAGGTCGGGCAGCTCGAGCTGGCCGACGACGTCTTCGGCGCCGAGGTCAACGAGGCTCTGCTGTACGAAGCGGTCCGCCAGTATCAGGCGGGTCTTCGCGCCGGCACGCACAAGACCAAGCGGCGCAGCGAAGTGGCGGGCTCCGGCAAGAAGCTCTGGAAGCAGAAGGGCACGGGCCGCGCGCGTGTGGGTTCCGTCCGGTCGCCGATCTGGCGGCACGGCGGCACGGTGCACGGGCCGCAACCGCGCGACTACAGCTACAAACTTCCCAAGAAGATGCTGGTCGGCGCGTTGCGTTCGGCGCTTTCCGCCAAACTGCGCGACGGCGAGATCAAGATCGTGCAGGAGTTCAACTTCTCCGATCATAAGACCAAGAACGCGATGGGCGCGCTCGGTAAACTGCAGGCGGGCCGCACGGTCCTGGTCGTGGATAACGGCGAGAACCGCAACCTGACGCTCAGCGTGCGCAACCTCAAGGGCGTGACGCTGCTGCCGACGCGGTCGGTGAATCCCTACCACCTGCTGGGCCACAAGAGCGTGATCCTGAGCGAAGCGGCCGCACGGAAGTTCTCGGAGGCGCTTGCAAAATGAACGTCTATGAAGTGATTCGCCGCCCGCTCGTGACCGAGAAGGGCGTGGACAAGAAGGACAACGAGCGCACCCTGGTCTTCGAAGTCTCGGCGGAAGCCAACAAGACGCAGGTGAAGCAGGCCGTCGAGAAGCTGTTCAAGGTGAAGGTGGACGATGTCCGCACCGCGAACTTCGAAGGCAAGCTCCGCCGCCGCGGCAAGTTCGTGGGCTACCGGTCCGACTGGAAGAAGGCGTACGTGAAGCTGAAGGGCGGGCAGAAAGTGCCCGACTTCGCGGAGATTTAAGCCATGCCGATCAAATCTTATAAACCGGTGACGCCGACGCGCCGTTTCCACACGGTGACGACGCGCGATGAGATCACCAAGCAGCGTCCGGAGAAATCGCTGGTCGAGCGCAAACTGCGCACCGGCGGACGCAACAGCGAGGGCCGGACTACATCGCGGTTCATCGGCGGCGGGGCCAAACAGGCGTACCGCGTGATCGATTTCAAGCGCGACAAGATCGGGATTCCCGCGGTGGTGGCGGCGATCGAATACGATCCCAACCGCTCCTCGCGCATCGCTCTGTTGAACTACGCGGACGGCGAGAAGCGCTACATCCTGCAGCCGGAAGGGCTCAAGGTCGGCCAGAAGATCATGGCGGGACCGGAAGCCGACATCCTGCTGGGCAACGCGCTGCCGCTGAAGAACATGCCGGCCGGCACCGTGGTGCACAACATCGAGCTGAAGCCCGGCAAGGGCGGCCAGATGGTCCGCTCGGCAGGCGCGCAGGCGCAGTTGGTTTCGAAGGAAGGCGGCATCGCGCTGCTGAAGCTGCCCTCCGGCGAAGTCCGCCGCGTGCAGCTCGATTGCTACGCGACGGTCGGCCAAGTCGGCAATATCGACCACGAAAATCAGTCGTACGGCAAGGCGGGGCGCACGCGCTGGATGGGCAAGCGTCCTCACAACCGGGGCGTCACGATGAACCCGGTCGACCACCCGCACGGTGGCGGCGAGGGCAAGACGTCGGGCGGCCGTCACCCGGTGACCCCGTGGGGCCAGCCGACGCGCGGCTTCAAGACGCGCAACAACAAGCGCACGGACAAGTTCATCGTCACGCGAAAGAGTAAGAAGAGGTAAGCATGGGCCGTTCCGTTAAGAAGGGACCTTTCACCGACTCGCACCTGGAAGCGAAGCTGGCCGTGCTGAACGCCGCCAGCGAGAAGAAGGTGGTCCGCACCTGGTCGCGGCGCTCCACGATTCTTCCGGAGTTCGTCGGACACACGGTGGCGGTGCACAACGGGAAGAAGTTCATCCCGGTGTACGTGACCGAAAACATGGTCGGGCATAAATTCGGCGAGTTTTCGCCGACCCGCACGTTCAAGGGCCACTCGGTCAAGGCTGCGACCGAGAAGTCGGGAAAACCGTCGTAATGAAGATCTTGACGCAGAGACGCGGAGACGCAGAGGAACACGCTTTGAGCGTTCCGGCTTTCTCTGTGTCTCTGTGTCTCTGCGTCAAAAAGAAAGCTATCTGAAACCATGCAAGCGAAAGCGGAAGCTAGATACATCCGAGTTTCAGCGCAGAAGGCGCGGCTGGTCGTGGACATGATCCGCGGGCAGAAGGCGGGGGCGGCGTTGAACACGCTGCGGGCCGTCAATAAGCGCATCGCGCCCACGGTCGAGAAGGTGCTGCAGTCGGCCATCGCCAACGCCCAGCACAAGAACGAAGACGTGGACGTCGACACCTTGTTCGTCAGCGAGGCCTACGTGAACGAAGGTCCGCGGATGAAGCGGGTGCGCCCGGCGCCCATGGGCCGCGCTTATCGCTACCAGCGCCGGATGGCGCATATCGTCATCAAAGTGGCGGAAAAAGGAACGGAAGCATAGATGGGACAAAAAGTTCATCCCTACGGATTCCGGCTGGGCTTCAATAAGCCGTGGCGGTCGCGGTGGTTCGCCAAGCAGGGCTACGCGAAGCTGCTGCAGGAAGATCTTGAGCTGAAAGCGGCTCTGCACTCGCGGCTGAAGTCGGCGGGCGTGAGCTCGATCGAGGTCGACCGTCCGGGCAATAAGCTGCGCGTCACGATCCGCACCTCGCGTCCCGGCATCATCATCGGACGCAAAGGCGCGGAGATCGAGAAGCTGAAGACGGACATGGCGCGCAAGACCAAGCGCGAAGTCTTCATCGACATCCAGGAAGTGCACAAGCCGGAGCTCGACGCCCAGCTCGTGACCGAGTCGATCGCGCTGCAGCTCGAAAAGCGCGTGGCGTTCCGCCGCGCGATGCGCAAGGCCGTGGATTCGGCGCTGCGTTTCGGCTGCAAGGGAATCAAGGTGCGCGTCTCGGGCCGTCTGAACGGCGCGGAAATCGCCCGCAGCGAGTGGTATCTGCAGGGCCAGCTTCCGCTGCACACGCTGCGCGCGGATATCGACTACGGCACCGCCGAGGCGCACACCACCTACGGCGTGATCGGCGTCAAGTGCTGGATCTATAAGGGCGAGATTTTGGACCTCACGAAGCGCCGGGGCGGGCTGCTGCCCGAGCCGGAGCCGCGGCGCGACCGTGGCGAGCGTCGTGACCGTGGACCGCGGCGTGACAACCGCGATAACCGCGGCGGCGACCGTCCTCACGGCGGTGACCGCGGCGGCTACGGCGGACCGCGCACCGAGAACCAGCCGGCCCCCGTGCCGGCGGCCGATCCCGGCGGTCCGGCAGTGCAGACTCCTCCGGCCGACCTGCCGCGTCCCGCGGCTCGTCCGACCGGTCCGATCCTGCCGCCGCTAATGTCGCCCACGCAGCAACCGTCGTGGAAGCAGGAAGCAAAACAGGACGCCCCCAAGGAAGACAAGCCTGAAGGCGAAACCCCCAAGGAGTAAATAAACCGCCATGATGATGCCAAAGAAGGTCAAGTATCGGAAGCAGCAGCGCGGGCGCATGGCCGGTAAGGCGTGGCGGGGATCGTCGATTTCGTTCGGCGACTTCGGCCTGAAGGCGATGGAGTGCGGTTGGGTGACGGACCGGCAGATCGAAGCGGCCCGTGTCGCCATGACCCGCTCGATCAAGCGCGGCGGCAAGGTTTGGATCCGCTTGTTCCCGGACAAGCCGATCACCAAGAAGCCGGCTGAAACCCGTATGGGTAAGGGAAAAGGCGCGCCCGAGCAGTGGGTCGCCGTGGTTCGCCCCGGCAAGATTTTGTTCGAAATGGAAGGCGTGGATCGCGCGACGGCCGGCGCCGCGATGCGGCTGGCGGCTCACAAGCTCGCCATCAAGACCAAGTTTATCGGCCGGGAAGACGCGGAGTAAGGGATATGAAGGCGCAGAAAGTTCGCGATCTCGACACGAGCGAAATTCAGAATCAATTGAAGGACATGGACGAGCAGCGGTTCCGCCTCCAGTTCCAGAAGAACATGGGGCAGACCGACGGCTTGAAAAAGCTGCGCGCCATGAGGAAGGACAAAGCGCGCATGCTGACGATCCTCCGCGAGCGCGAGTTGGCCGGAGCGAAGAAATAAGATGGCCGAAGCACAAAAAGCAATCAAGAACGAGAAGATCGGCCAGGTGACTTCGACCAAGATGGCGAAGACCATCGTGGTGGAAGTGATCCGGCGCGTGCCGCACCCGCTGTACAAGCGGATCATCGCGAAGAAGAAAAAGTTTTATGCGCACGACGAAGAGCGCACAGCGAAGCTGGGCGACGTCGTCCGCATCGTCGAAAGCCGTCCGCTGAGCAAACTCAAGCGGTGGCGTCTCGAGGAAGTCATCCGCCGCGCGGCCCAGGTGGGCGTGCAGCCGACGGAATTGGACGTAAAAGCCTGAGGATTTTGATTTGACACAGAGACACAGAGACGCAGAGAAACTCATGTCCGATCTCTGTGGCTCTGCGTCTCTGCGTCAAGAAAGTTTGGTGATCTTATGATTGGAATGAGAACAATTCTCGAGGTTGCCGATAACAGCGGCGCACGGAGGCTTTCCTGCATCCTGCCCCGCGGTGGCGACCTCGGCCTGCGCGCCGGCCTCGGCGATGTGGTGACGGCCGCCGTGAAAGAGGCCGCTCCCGATTCGGCGATCAAAAAGGGAAAAGTGGTGCGCTGCGTGATTGTCCGCATGCGCAAGGAGACGCGGCGTAAGGATGGCACGTACATCCGGTTCGATTCGAACGCCGCGGTGCTGATCAACGAAGTGGGCGAGCCGGTGGGAACCCGCGTCTTCGGACCCGTGGCGCGCGAGCTGCGCGACAAGAAGTTCATGAAGATCGTCTCCCTGGCGCCCGAGGTAATCTGATGGCAACTGCACAGCAAACCAAACCGGTCCGCGTCGAGATCAAGAAGGAAGACAACGTCAAGGTCCTGACCGGCCGCGATAAAGGCAAGACCGGGCGCGTGCTGCAGGTCAACCGGGACACCGGCAAGGTCCTGGTGGAGCACGTGGCGATGATCAAGCGCCATACCCGGCCCAACCCCGCCAAGCAGGTCAAGGGCGGTATCGCCGAGCGCGAGAGCATGATCAACGCGTCCAACGTCATGGTCGTGTGCCCGGGCTGCAATAAGCCGACGCGCATCGGCCACCATGTCGACACCGTCGCCGGCGGCAAGACCCGACGCACTCGCGTATGCCGCAAGTGCGGGCAGACGCTCGACAGGAAATAGCGAGGATTCGATGGCAGCACGTTTGAGAGAGCATTATCAAAAGACGGCGATCCCGGCCCTGACCAAGGAGTTCGGTTACAAGAACCCGATGGCGGTGCCGAAGCTCGAAAAGATCACGATCAACATCGGGCTGGGCGAAGCGACGCAGAACGCAAAGCTGATGGACGGCGCCGTGACGGAGCTGACGCAGATCGCCGGCCAGAAGCCGGTGGTCACGAAGGCGACCAAGTCGATTGCTCAGTTCAAGCTCCGCGAGGGGCAGGCGATCGGCACCATGGTGACGCTGCGCGGCGACCGCATGTACGAATTCTTCGACCGCCTGGTGAACGTGGCGCTGCCGCGCGTCCGCGATTTCCGCGGCGTGTCGACCAAGAGCTTCGATGGACGCGGGAACTATACCCTAGGCATCCGCGACCAGTTGATTTTCCCGGAGATCGATTACTCGAAGGTGGAAAAGACGAAGGGGATGAATATCTCCATCACCACCTCGGCGCGCACCGACGCGGAAGGCGTCGCGCTGCTCCGCTCGATGGGAATGCCGTTCCGGCAATAACGAATTCTGAGGTATAGATGGCCACCACCGCCAAGATCGCGAAAGATATCAAGCTGGAAAAGGCCCGCAAGGCCAAGACCCCGAAGCTGCAATGCCGGCACCGGAACCGCTGCTGGCGCTGCGGCCGGCCGCGCGCGTTCCTGCGCAAGTTCGGCATTTGCCGCCTGTGCTTCCGCCAACTCGCCCTCAACGGCGAGATTCCGGGCGTGACCAAGGCGAGCTGGTAACGAGATGACAGTCCGGAAGCTCCGCAGGGCGCGGATAGCCCGGACCAGGGAGAAGTAGGAGAACTATGACGAGCGATCCCATTGCCGACATGCTGACTCGCGTGCGCAACGCGATCCAGGCCCGCCACCCCAAGGTGGACGTGCCGGCTTCGAAGTTGAAGGCCGAAATCGCGCGCATTTTGAAGGAAGAAGGATATATCCAAAACTTCAAAGTGGCCGAGGAAGGCGCCAAGAAGACCATCAAGATCTATCTGAAATACGGCACGAACAACTCGCCGGTGATTTCGAAGATCGAGCGCGTGTCGCGGCCCGGGTGCCGCGTGTACGTCGGCCAGACCGAGATCCCGCGCGTGTTGGGCGGGATGGGCATCAACATCCTGACCACACCGCGCGGCGTGATGACCGGGCGGGACGCCCATAAGGAGCGCGTCGGAGGCGAGATCCTCTGCCGCGTCTGGTAACCGAAATATGTCTCGAATTGGCAAAAAACCGATCCCGCTGCCGAGCGGCGTGAAGATCCAGATCGGCGATCAACTGCAAGTCACCGGTCCCAAGGGCACCCTGACGGTGCCGATCCCGGCCGGGATCTCCTTCGAGCAGAAGGCCGGCGTGCTCGACGTCAAGCGCGACTCCGACGAGCATGCGGCGCTGCACGGGCTGACCCGGGCGTTGGCGGCGAACGCGGTGCAGGGCGTATCGAGCGGGTTCGTCCGCGAGCTCGACATCGTCGGCATCGGCTACCGCGCCGACATCAAGGGCAGGGTCGCGACGTTCACCCTGGGGTATTCGCATCCGATCGAGCTCCTGCTGCCGGACGGCGTGGATCTGAAGATCGACAAGCAGACGCACCTCGTGCTGAGCGGCTACGACCGCCAGTTGCTGGGTCAGGTGGCGGCGAATATCCGGGCGCTGCGCAAGCCGGATCCGTACAAAAACAAGGGTGTCCGGTACACGGGCGAAGCGCTGCGCAAGAAGGTCGGTAAGACCGGGGCGGGTGGCAAATGATCAAGAAACCTGAAAAGAAGGAAATCCGCAATCGGATTCATCGCCGCATCCGGCGCAAGCTGTCGGGCACGGCAGAGCGTCCGCGCCTGGCGATTTTCCGCAGCGTGGCGCATATTTACGCGCAGGTCATCGACGACGCGGCGGGCACGACGCTGGTGTCGGCGTCTTCGACGGACAAGGACGGCAAGACCAACGGCGGCAACGTCGCGGCGGCCAAGGCGATCGGCAAGCTGGTGGCCGAGCGCGCCAAGGAGAAGGGCGTCACGAGAGTGGTGTTCGATCGCGGCGGCTATCAGTATCACGGCCGCGTGAAGGCCTTGGCCGACGCGGCGCGCGAAGCGGGACTGGAGTTCTAATTCATGACGAGGCCAGTGAAACGCATCGATCCCACGAACCTGAACCTGAAGGAACAGGTGGTGGCGATCAACCGCGTCACCAAAGTGGTGAAGGGCGGCAAGAACATGAGCTTTTCGGCGCTGGTAGTGATCGGCGACCCCTCGGCGAAGGTCGTGGGATACGGCGTCGGGAAGGCGAAGGAAGTCCCGTCGGCGATCCGCAAGGGAATTGAGGCCGCGAAGAAGAGCCTGCGCAAGGTCAACGTGCTGGACGCGACGATTCCCCACCAGGTGTTGGGCTGCTACGCGAGCTCGCAGGTGCTGTTGAAGCCGGCGGCGGCCGGAACCGGCGTGATCGCCGGCGGCGCGGTGCGCGCGGTGATCTCGGCGGCGGGCATTTCGAACGTGCTGACCAAGTCGATTGGCCGGCGCAATCCGCACAACGTCGTGAAAGCGACGATCGTGGCGCTCGAATCTCTGCGCGACCGGGCATCGGTCGCGGAGATGCGCGGACTCGCGGTGGAGAAACTCTAATGGCGGAAGGCAAAATCAGGATCAAGCTGTACCGCAGCCCGATCTGCACGCCCGAGAAGCACAAGCGGGTCGTGAAGGGTCTCGGACTGCGCAAACTGAACCAGATCGTCGAGCGGCCGGATACTCCCGTTTTCCGTGGGATGGTCAAAAAGGTTCCGCATTTGTTGCAAGTGGTGGAATAGGGGCCGGGGGCAAGGGGCCTGGGGCGGGGAAGGATCGCGCGGTGCGCGGCTTTCGCGGGTTCGGGTTTTCGAGCCGATGGCGTGGCGAGGATATGAAGGATATGGGGTTTGACAGATCGGCGGCAGGGCGGGGAAATTCTCCCGGCCCCCAATCCCCGGTCCCTGGCCCCCAGGAGAATTTATGAACCTGAGCGATATTAGACCCCCGGCGGGGCAGACGAAGGTGCGCAAGCGGGTCGGGCGCGGTATGGGATCCGGGCACGGGAAGACCTCGGCGCGCGGCCACAAAGGACAGCACGCCGGCACCGGGTTCAGCCAGAAGCGCGGTTTTGAAGGCGGCCAGATGCCGCTGCACCGCCGCCTCCCGAAGCGCGGCTTCACCAACATTTTCAAGAAGGAATACGAGGTCCTCAACCTCGGCCGGCTCGAGAAGATGACCGGCGATTCGTTCACGGTCGACGGCCTGGTCGCGATGGGCGCGATCCGCAAGCCCAAGAACGGCCTGAAGATCCTCGGCACGGGACAGTTGACCCGCAAGATTACGGTGGAGGCCCACCAGTTTTCGAAGTCGGCTCTGGAGAAGATCCAGAAGGCCGGCGGCACGGCGCAGGTGATCGGCGCACCGGCGAGCGCGTAGCGCCGGGAATCGAAGGGAACCATGAAGCTTTTTGAAGCGTTCGCGAACATGTTTCGCGTCCCGGATCTCCGCAAACGGGTCCTGTTCACCCTGGGCCTGCTCGCGGTCTATCGTCTTGGCAGCCAGATCCCCACGCCGGGCATCAACATCAACCGCTGGGCGGAGTTTTTCGCGACGCAGGGCGGCGGAATGTTCGGCTTCTTCGATCTGTTCGCCGGCGGCAATATCCGCCGACTGACGGTATTCGCGCTGGGCATCATGCCGTACATCACGGCGTCGATCATCCTGCAGCTGATGACCGTCGTGGTGCCGACGCTCGAGAAGCTCCAGAAAGAGGGCGAGCTCGGCCGGCGCAAGATCACGCAGTGGACGCGGTACCTCACGATCATCCTTTCGGTTCTGCAGTCGTTCGGGATTGCGCAGGGCTTGATGTCGATGCAGCAAGGCATCGTCATTAGTCCCGGCTTCGGGTTCGTCATCTTGACGATCATTTCGCTGACCACCGGGTCGGCATTCATCATGTGGCTCGGCGAGCAGATCAGCGAGCGCGGCGTGGGCAACGGCATGTCGCTGATCATCTTCACCGGCATCGTGGTGGGCGTGCCGCACGCCATCGAAAACATCTGGCGCAACGTGTTCATCACGCACGAGTGGAACGCGTTCAAGCTCGTCATGCTGCTGGTGATGATGGTCGCGGTGGTCGCGTTCATCGTCCTGGTGGAGCGCGGCGAGCGCCGCATTCCGGTCCAATACGCGAAGCGCGTGGTCGGACGCCGCGTGATGGGCGGACAGTCGACGCACATGCCGCTGAAGGTCAACGCCGGCGGCGTCATCCCGGTCATCTTCGCGTCCTCGATCCTGGCGTTCCCGACGCAGCTCGGCATGCTGGCCTGGGTGAAAAACACGGCTTGGCTATCGAACGCGCTCAAGGCGATCGCGCACGGCGAGCCGCTCTATTACGTGCTCTTCGTAGCCGGCATCATCTTCTTCTGCTTCTTCTACGTTTCGATCATCTTCAATCCGAACGAGGCGGCAGACAACATGCGCAAGTACGGCGGGTTCATTCCGGGCATTCGTCCGGGGCGGAACACGGCCGACTACATGAACAACATCCTGACCAAGATCACGGTGGTCGGCGGTATTTATCTGGCGATCCTCTGCCTGATCCCCGACATCATGATCTCGGGCATCCATTTACAGCACCTGCCGCTGCTCGGCAACTGGATCGACCGGGTCGCGCCGCGCGAGCTGCTGGAAGGCTTGAACGTCAACTTTTACTTCGGCGGCACTTCGCTGCTGATCGTGGTCGGCGTCGCCATGGACACGATCAACCAGATCGAGGCGCAGTTGATCATGCGCCATTACGAGGGCTTTACTCCTCGCTCGGGTCGGATTCGCGGGCGCAGGAGTTCGTTCTAGCGTGGTTCAGAATTTGTGAGAGCTGTCGTATTGTTCGGCTCGCCAGGTAGCGGGAAGGGCACGCAGGCAAAGATGTTGACTCAATGCCTGCAGGCGCCACACATCTCGACTGGGGACATGCTGCGGGATCTGATCCGGCAGAATGAGGCCGACTCGAAGCTCGTAGCGCGCATGCAGTCGGGCGCGCTGGTGCGGGACGAAGTAGTCAATCGGATGGTGGAAGAGCGGCTCAGCGAGCCGGATGCGGTGAACGGTTTCGTGCTCGACGGGTATCCGCGAACGACGCCGCAGGCCGAACACCTGAGCCGGTGGCTGGACTCCCGCGGGGTGCACGAGGTGGTAATCTACCTCGCCGTTGATTATAATGTAGTTATTGCCCGATTGACCGGACGCCGCCAGTGCCCTCGTTGCGGAACCCTGTATAACCTCGCTACCAAGAGGCCTCGTGTGGATGAAACCTGCGATCTCGATGGCGAGAAGCTGGTGATCCGGGCGGACGATAACGAAGCGGTGATTCGGGAACGGCTGGACGCGTACGAGAGACAGACCCAGCCGGTGTTGGAGTATTTCCGGTCCGCGGGACGGCCGGTGGTGGAAGTGGACGCGAGCCACGATTCCCCGGAGCAGGTGTTTAAAAAGATTTGCGTTTCGATGGGCTGCCATGATTGTGCGAAAGACCCCCGCTGAACTGGAAAAGATGCGGCGGAGCGGGTTGCTGGTCTGGCAGATCCTGCAGAAGCTGAAAGAAATGGCCGTCGAGGGCTGCACCACGTGGGACCTCGAAGTCGTGGCGGAGAAGATGGTTTCCGACGCGGGGGCCAAGCCGGCGTTCAAGGGTTATTACGTGCCGGCGGCGGGCGAGGCTTATAAGTTTGTGTTGTGCACCTCGGTGAACGCCGAGATCGTCCATGGGATGCCGAATCCCAAGCGGGTTTTGAAGTCGGGCGATATCGTTTCGATCGACACCGGGGTGAAGCTGGACGGGTATTACGGCGATTCGGCCCTGACGGTCGCGGTGGGCGAAGTGAGCGAGGAAACCAAGAAGCTCCTCCAGGTGACGCAGGAATCCCTGGAGTTGGCCATCGACCGGGTCAGGAACGGGAATCGTCTGTTCGATATTTCGAGCACCGTCGAGCAGCATGTGAAGTCGAACGGATTTTCGATCGTGCGGGAGTACGTGGGACACGGAATCGGGACGCAGTTGCACGAAGAGCCGCAAGTTCCGAACTACGTGGACCGGAAGAACGAGAACCCGAAGCTGAAGCCGGGTATGGTCCTGGCGGTCGAGCCGATGGTGAATGCCGGCCGGCCGGAAGCCGTGGTCCTGAAGGACAAGTGGACGGCGGTGACGAAGGACGGGTCGAACTCGGCGCACTTCGAGCATTGCATCGCGGTGACGGAGAACGGGCCGTGGGTACTCACACGACCTTAGGGGCCGGGGGCCAGGGGCCGGGGGCCAGGGTCGAGGCGGTAGTGGTCGCCGAGCGGCCGAATGCGATTTTTGAAGTTTTGTTGGATACGCAGCAAAAAGTGCGGGCCCACGTGGTGGGTGAAGGGCAAAGGAATTTTGTGAGATTGGTTCCGGGAGACCGGGTTGAGGTAGAGTTGATGCCTCATGACCCAACCCGGGGGCGTATTGAAAGGAAGCTGTAGCGTCCGGGACTAGTTCCCTGGCCCCCGGCCCCTAGCCCCCGGCCCCAACAGGGTCCCCGGCCCCGAAAGGTTTGCTATGAAAGTACGAGCGTCGGTCAAGAAAATTTGTGACAAGTGCAAGGTGATCCATCGCGAAGGCGTGGTGCGGGTCATCTGCGTCAATCCGAAACACAAACAGAGGCAGGGTTAGTTTATGGCGCGTATTGCCGGTGTGGATCTGCCGCCCGCGAAGCGGGCAGAGATCGGTCTCACGTATATCTACGGGGTTGGACGGACCCGGGCGAAGTCGCTTTGCTATCGAGCGGGAATCGACTTCAACAAGAAGATCCGCGATCTGACGGAGGACGAAGTCAACCACGTCCGTAACCTTCTCGAAGAGGAGGGCGCGGTCGAGGGCGATCTCCGCAAAGAGATCTCGATGAACATCAAGCGTCACATCGAGATGGGGTCGTACCGCGGATTGCGGCATCGCCGCAGCCTGCCGGTGCGCGGCCAACGGACCCACACCAATGCGCGCACCCGCAAGGGACCGCGCCGCGGCACGGTGGCAAACAAGAAGAAGGCGACGGGCAAGACGTAGAAAGAACGTATGGCGAAAGCACAACAAAAGACCGCGAGCAAGAAGAAGAGCTTCAAGAAGAAGGAAAAGCGCGTCGTCCACAGCGGTGTGGTGCACGTGCAGGCCACGTTCAACAACACGATCGTGACCATCTCGGATCAGGAAGGCAACACGATCTCCTGGTCGAGCGCCGGGTCGTTGGGTTTCCGCGGGTCCCGCAAGGGCACCCCGTTCGCCGCGCAGCAGGCCGCCATGACGGCCGCCAACAAGGCGAGCGAGAGCGGTTTGCGGACGGTCGAGGTCCGGGTAGCCGGTCCCGGTTCGGGCCGCGAATCGGCCGTGCGAGCCCTGTCCACCGCGGGCATCGAAGTCCGGGCCATCAAGGACGTGACGCCGATTCCGCACAACGGTTGCAGGCCGCCGAAAAAGCGGAGAGTTTAAAGAATTGCTCTCGCAAAGGCGCAAAGACGCAAAGGAAAGTCAAAGGCAACGCAAAATGCTTTTGAATTTCCTTTGCGCCTTGGCGTCTTGGCGAGAGATAGTTTTGCAGTAAGCGGGATGAAGGCCGCGCCAACGGGTCGTAAACCGCACCTGAAGTTAGAAAGGTAAGGAGAAAGCAACTTGGCAAGATATATCGGCCCTGTTTGCCGGCTATGCCGGCGCGAGGGCATGAAACTTTTCCTCAAGGGCGAGCGCTGCCACTCGGAAAAGTGCGCGATCGAGAAGCGCAACTTCGTTCCCGGACAACACGGTAAGGACCGCAAGGCGAAAATCGTCGGCTACGGTCTCCAACTCCGCGAGAAGCAGAAGGTGCGCCGCGTCTACGGCGTGCTCGAGCGCCAGTTCCGCAGCTACTACGAAAAGGCCGCTCACCAGAAGGGCATCACCGGCGAGAACCTCATGTCCTCGCTGGAACGCCGGCTCGACAGCGTGATCTACCGCATGGGCCTCGGCACCAGCCGCGCGCAGGCGCGGCAGGTAGTCCGCCACGGCCACGTCGACGTCAACGGCCGCAAGTGCGATATTCCCTCGGCGCTCGTCAAACTCGGCGACGTCGTTTCCATCCGCGAGAGCAGCAAGAACAATCCGACCGTCCTGGCCGCCAGAGACGCCACGGCTCACGCCCCGGCGCCGAACTGGATCGATGTGGATCGGGACGCTTTGCGGGGTCGCATCACCGGCATGCCACAGCGCGCCGATTTGGTGCAGATCCAGATGAACGAGCAGCTCATCGTCGAGTTGTACTCGAAATAAGTTTGAGGGTCCAAGGGCCGTAGGCCGAGGGCTCAAAGGAGTTATATGTTTAAGGGCTTCCAAAAACCCAAACGATTGGTCGCCAATACCGAAACCCTCACGGAACGGTATGGCATGTTTACGGCACAGCCGTTTCAACGCGGGTTCGGAACCACGATCGGCAATAGCCTGCGTCGCGTGCTGCTCAGCTCGATCGAAGGCGCGGCCATCACCGCGGTTCGAATCGAAGGTGTCGAACACGAATTCAGCCCCATTCCGGGCGTCGTCGAGGACGCTACGGATATCATTCTCAACCTCAAGCAGATTCCGTTCAAGATCTCGAGCGAAGGCATCAAGACGGTGCGCCTCACGATTGACCAGGCGGGCGATGTCCGCAGCGGCCAGATCGAGACGGATGCAGACGTGGAAGTGCTCGATCGCGATGTGCACGTCGCGACCGTCAGCGAAGGCGGACGGCTCTCGATCGAGATGCGGCTGAAGTCGGGCCGCGGCTACGTCAGCGCCGACAAAAACTTCGACGAGGACCTGGCGCTCGGGTACATCCCGATCGACTCGGTGCACTCGCCGGTGCGCAAGGTGAACTTCGCGGTCGAGGCCGCGCGCCTTGGGCAGATGACGGATTACGACAAGCTGACCCTGGAAGTGTGGACCAACGGCGCGGTTTCGCCGCAGGACGCGATCGGCTACGCCGCGAAGCTCCTGAAGGACCACATGACCATCTTCATCAACTTCGAGGAAGTGCCGGAGCAGACCGAGGAAGTCTCCGAGCGCGGCCTGGACAAGATGAACGAGGTCCTGAACCGGTCGGTCGAAGAGCTGGAGCTCAGCGTTCGTTCTTACAACTGCCTGAAGAACGCCAACATCCAGACCATCGGCGAGCTGGTCCAGAAGACCGAGGCGGAGATGCTGCGGACCAAGAACTTCGGCCGCAAGTCGCTCAACGAGATCAAAGAAATCCTGGCCAACATGGGACTCGGTCTGGGCATGCGCATCGACGCCCACGGCCGTCTCGTGTCGCCCCCGGCGCAGCCGGCCGGCATGATCACGGACTACGGTCCGGACGACGAAGGCCAGCAGGAGCAGATGGGGTAGCCGATGAGACACAAGGTTGCAGGATATAAGTTAAAGCGCCCGGCGGGCGCCCGCAATTCGCTGTTGCGGAACCTGTGCACGAGCGTGATTCTCGAAGAGCGTATCGTCACCACGGTAGTCAAGGCCAAGGCAGTGAAGCCGCTGGTCGAGAAGATGATCACGCTGGCGAAAGCGGACACGCTGCACGCGCGCCGTCAGGCGGCGATGGTGCTGATGACGCCGGCGTCGGTGAAGAAGCTGTTCGACACGCTGGGCGCGCGGTTCGGCCAGCGGAACGGCGGGTACACCCGGATCGTCCGCCTCGGCAATCGCAAGGGCGACGGAGCGGAGACGGCCATGCTCGAGCTGGTCGGTAGCGAGCTGGTGAAGCGCGCCGCCGATCGCGCCAAGCGCCGGGAAGAACGGTTGAAGGCGCAGAAAGAAGGCCGGGAGCCCGGGGAAGACGAGACGCCCGAGGAGAAGTAGGCTCGGCTGAGAGGTTGTAGAGGCCGCCCGAGGGACTTCGGTCCTTCGGGCGGCCTTTTTTTATTTCTCTCGCCAAGGCGCAAAGACGCTAAGAACACAAACCCAGCAACCGCGTTTTGGTGTTCTTGGCGGCTTTGCGCCTTTGCGAGAGGAATGCTCTTTATTTCAGTTTCACGTCGAACTCGAAGTAGCCCTGATTTCCCGCGAACGCCCCCGACTTCCCATTCACGGAAAACAACGTCCGGCCATTCTCCGTCTTCGCGACCAGTTCTCCGGGACTGCGTTCCGGCGCCACGATTCCCGGGGCTCCGGGGACGTTCGGGAGTCCGGTCGGACTGCTGCAATCGTCTTCCTTCTCTCGGAGATTTCCGCACGCCATTCCCCGCGCTCCCGTGATCTCGACCTGGCGCGCGTCGGGATTTAGGATGCTCGCTCCCCACTCGCGATTCGCGGGTAGGACGACGTGGTACTCGCCGGGTCCCTTCGCTTCCACCTCAGCGTCCGAGGGCGTGCAGAGGTTCTTGCCCTCGATGCAGTTCGTCTTGAGGAACGAAATCCCCGACTGCACCACGAACATCGCCGACGTGGCGTGCGGGTTGAAGTCCCAGTCGAGGATGTCGTGGTTCTCGTAGCCCGCGCCCGTCGACGCGGTGAAGCCCACGTACGCCTCGCCGTGTTCATCGACCACAGTCGCGAGGTCCACGACCGCGCGCGCCACGCTCGAATCGTCCAGTGACACGGTGAGCACCGGGGGATCGTAGTGGATCTCGACGCGGTGGACGCGCTGGTCCTTCATTCGCACTTTGAGCTTCTTCGACACCGCAAGACGCGGCGGCGGCCAGCGCATCGACCCGACGGCGCCGTTGGTGCAGATCGCGATGTAGTTGTCGGACGGATCCATCGGCGCGTTGCGGTAGGTGTCGAAGAAGACGGCGATGCTGTGCGGGATGCCAGGGTGGTCCGGCTCGCCGTAGCCATCGCCGAGCGCGAAGCCTCCCGACGCGCCGCGTCCCGCCATTGCACTGGGACCGGCGTTTTGCAGGACGAAGGCGAAGCCGTCGGCGCCGTGGCCGAGGCCGCCTTGGCCGGTAAGTTGAAAACGGAACGAGGCGTCGAAACCGGACGCGACCTCCTGCTTCGTCGCAGCCCATGCGGCGCCGACCGCATTCACGCGCGCCGGCGTCAACCGCAGACGGCCTTCGCGGATCTGCGCGGTCCCGACGAGGTGGAGGTCGGTAAATTGCGCAGCGGCGTTCGACGCGAAGGCGGCCACGAGCAACAGGCGCGCGAGTCTCTCCACTCTTCGAGCGTACCGCAGGCGGCCTAGGGCTTCGCGGTCCAATCGGAGAGCCGCACATTCGGGATCGTGAGATCGCGGCGGATGAAATCCGTCTCCCGCTCGACGTCGATCTCGACCGCCCATGCGGATGTGGCGGGTGGCAGCATAAGCTGAGTCGCCCAGGATTTTACGGGACTGATGCCGAAGGCCTCGGAAGTGGGATGCCCGGACGAGGAGGATTGCGCGAGCGGCGTCGCGCCATGAGGGCGATACACGAGCTTCTCGGCGGGGTACCCGAGCGGCGTCCGCCACCACAGATAATACGTGCTTACATCCTGGCACAACTGAACCTTGCCGATCCCCGGCACAGTGGTCCATTCATACATGTGCGGGACGGGCACCGTTGCGACCGGGGCGTAGACGCTCACGCCGAGGATCGCGTCGACGCGGACCGGTCCGCGGGTTAGACGGTCGTAGTCCGGCGCGTCGAGGTAGATTTCGATCGCCTCCTCGCTCCCTGTCCTTGCGGTCGCGACGGCGTAATTCCAGCGCGACGACCAGGCGGGGCCATCGGCGGGTGTGATGGTGATCGAACCGAGCTCCCAATCGAGGAGGTCGCGCGCGCGGCCGGTGAGGTCGATCGGCAGATCGATCTGAGTTTTCGCCGGATAGCCGTTCGTGGTGACGCGGCGCGACGGGGCGAACGCGACTCCGATTTCCGGATGACGCGGCGCGTCGGGCGGCGGGACGAACGCCCGCGACGGCATCGCGATCGAGGCCAGAAACACGGCGGCCGCCGCGATCGTGACTCCGCGCGCGACGGCCACCCGGCGCGAGGCATACAGCCACACCAGAAACCCCAGCGTAACGGCGCACCACAGGACGAAGGTATGATCGCCGATCCACGCCGGCAGGCCCGACTGAGGGGCCAGCCGGTCGAAGACGTAGTTGCCGGGCTGGCGCATCACGAGCGGAACCAGCAGCGTGATGGCGACCGCGAACCCTAGGAGGACCAGGATGAACTGCCGCGTCGAACGTGTCAGCGCCGCGACCAGGAAGGCGGGAATCAGGAGCGCGCCGCCGAGAGTGAGCTGCCGTAACACGAGCTTCGGCAGCAGCGCCACGGGCGAGAATCCTAAGCTCGCGACGATGGCGACGTCCGCCAGCAGAAACGGCGCCAGCAGGAACGCGGCGCAGAAGAGGAACTTCGCGCCGAGAAGATGCAGCCGCGAGTATGGGCGCGTGATCCAGAATTGGCGGTCGCCAGCGAGCGGTTCGCCGTGGACCACGTGGGCGATCACGGCCCACCACGCGAGCGGGAGCAGGAGTTGGAGCACGTCGATCGCGCGGTTGAGCGACGGTTGGTTGTGCGGATAGAACGGCACGTACCGCGGCGTCAGAACGGCGAGCGCGGCCGCAACGGCTGTGGCGATCGCGAGGGGGCCGCGCGAGCGAAGCGCGTCCTTCCGGAGAATGGCGAGCAGTTGTTTCATGGGCGCTCCTTCCCGATCGGGATCTCGACGTCACGCCGGATGCGTGTGACATGCCGGGGCGTGCTCAGCGTGACGGTGTCGCCGGGCGGCGGTGTCATGTTCACGTAGACCGTGGATTCGATCACCGGGCTGGCCGACATGTAGTCGACGAAGTTGTTCGGCCCGATGGAGATGTTTGCGTTGTTCAACTCGACGGCTCTGCGCGAATACTCCGAGCTCCAGCACGTCACGCGAATCGCGGCGGAGTTGCGCTCGTGCGCCAGCGAACAGCGTCCGATGAGGGTGTCGTGAGTCCGCCCGTTCACCGCAATGCGTTCCGCGACCGCCGGTCCAGACACGAGGAGAATGACAGCCGCGCGCAGGTTGGCAGGCGGCTTGCCAAGCGGACACCAGGGCTCCAGCCAGAGGGAGATTCCGTTGCCGTCTGTCTCGCCGTTCCAGCGGATCTCACCGGTGGGGCGGCCGCTGAAGCGCGGGGCCCACTGCGAACGCCACTCGCGGCCGCGTTTGTCTTCGCCGGCGATGGCGACCGTCTCCGCCTCGGCGTGCATCCCTTCCGGCACACCGGCGATCCCCAACCAAACATGGTTGAACGGCTCGGAGAGGGGTTCTCTCGCGACCAATCGGACCGAGCCGAGAAGGGGGGCCTCGCTCGCGTTGCGAGCTTCGACCCAACCGGTAAAAGGCGGAGCGATCATCACCGTGAGGAAGAGCGCGAATCCGGCGCTCGCGGCCGCCCGTCCTCCGGCGGTCCGGCGGCTTGCATATTGCCATAGGAGGGTTGCGCCGGCGGTTACGAACAGGACCGCGAGCATCGCCGTTCCGCGCACCGATTCGCTGGACGGCCAGGCGTTTCTGGCGGCCTCGAACTCGACGAACACGACGAGGACGCAAGTGAGTGCCGCGACCGCGGTCATGGCCAGCGCCGCCAGCGTTCGCGTCACCGACGCGATGGCTGCCGCCGGCAGCGTCACGAGCGCCGCGAGTCCGATTTGCCGCCAGATCAACGTGCGGAGCGACGGGGGAAAGCCCTGCGCCGCGAGAATCGTGAGATCGGCCGCGAACAGCGGAAGATGGACGAACGCCAGGAGAAACAGGGCCTTCGCCGCGAGCAGGCTCGTCCACCGATACGGGCGCGTCACCCAGAATTGGCGGTCGCCGGTGGGCGCCTCCTTGTATACGGCCGCGGCTGCCAAATACCACCAACCGAGGATGAGCAGAATCGCTGTGGAATGCTCGACCCCGTTCGGGCGCGGGACAGAATAGCTCCACGCGAAGGCCGCGGTCAGCGCGAGGGCAACCGCGATCGGGATTCGAAGGAAGCGGACGTCCTTCCGAAAAATATGGAGTGCCTGCTGCATCGCGTCCTCACGCAGCGGCAGCGCGCCGCCCGGCGGCGGCCAGCGCGATGAAAATGTCCTTGAGCGCCATCGGCGTGAAGTCGACCCGGCGCGCCTCGGGGAAGCGCGCCCGGACCTCGGCGGGCGTGCGCTCCGCATCAAAGCCGCTGTCGATGAACCGGACTACGGCGGCGGAAGCCTGCGGTTGCAGCCACTCGGCGGGCCAGTCGCGCGGCAGTGAGGGTGCGCCGTCGAAGATCAGCTCCACCTGCCGGAAGCGTGCGGCGAGGGCGCCGGATTCCTCCGTAAAGCGCAGCGTGCCCGCTTCGAGATAGCCGATGTGGCTGGCGAAGCTCTCGATCTCCGCGAGATCGTGCGACGAGATCAGGATCGTCGTCTCCTCCGCGCGGTCGAGCAGTCCTTGCACGAGTTCCTGCCTGACGAGCGCGTCGAGGCCGCTGAACGGCTCGTCGAGGATCACGAGCTCGGGTCGGTAGGCGAGCGAAGACGCGAGCGCCGCCTTCATCCGCATGCCGCGTGAGAGATGGCGCAGGCGCCGGTCGAGCGGGAGTTCGAACTGGCGCGCCATCTCCTCGGCGAGCGCGCGGTCCCATTTCGGATAGAACGCTTCCCAGTAGCGCAGGAAGTAGCCGACGGTCATCTCGTCGGGCATCTCCTGGTTTTCGGAGACGTAGCCGATGCGCGCCAACTCACGCGGCGAGAGGCGGCGCGCGTCGACGCCAAGCACCTCAGCGGTCCCGCCGCTCGGGCGCAGGATGTTCATCAGCATCTTGATCGTTGTGGTCTTGCCTGCGCCGTTCGGGCCGATCAGGCCGAAGATGCTGCCGGCGGGCACGTCGAGATCGAGCCCGCGGACAGCGTCGGTGTGGCGGAATGCTTTGGAGAGTTGGTGAGTTTGGATCGGAGAGCTCATTCGGTTTTCGCGCTCCCTTTGGCGTCCGCGGCGGGGCCGATGCGGCGCCACTGCGTGTGCACGGCGTCGACGACGTCCTCCAGGCGGAGTCCGAGTTTTTTGGCTTCGACGATGAGGGCTTCGAGCTCGCCCGAGAGCAGGCCGGCCTTAGCGGCGGCGGTCGCTTTGGGCAACGTGGCGACCACGGCGCCGATCCCGGAACGGATCTCGAGGAGGCCCTCGTTGGTGAGGTGCAGGATCGCCTTGTGCGCGGTGTTGGGGTTGATCTTCAACTCGCGGCTCAGCGTGCGCACAGACGGAAATGGATCGCCGGGCCGCATTTCGCCCGACACGATGGCCTTCCGGGCGGCATAGACGACCTGCTCGTAGAGCGAGGCGCCGGGCCGGAAGATGAGCCGGAAGGGAATCATCAACTGTATTATGACGGCTAGTACACCACGATGCAACAGAAAAATGCAGCATGAAGTCTTTTTTCGGACAGAGGCCGCCCGGCATCGACTATAAAGACGCTAAACTCCTAAATCAGGTACAATCATCCCCATGCAGCATTTCAAGTGGACGAAGGCGCACGCCATTTTTCTTCCGGAGATCGACGCGGAGCATCGCAACATCTTCCGGATGGCGGAGGAACTCCACCAGGCAGTGCGCACGGGCGCGGAGGCCGCCCGCGTGCAAGAGCTGGCGCGGCCGTTGGCCGTCACCATCGAAGAGCATTTCGCGCATGAAGAGCGCCTGATGCGGTCGGTCGCCTGTCCCGACGGCGCTTGGCACAAGACGCAGCACGACGCGGCGCGCAAGAAGATCGGGCCGCTGTTGGCCGAAATCGAAGCGGGTGACGTCACCGCCGGCGGCGAATTGATCGACTTCCTGGGGAAATGGTTCCGGGACCACATGTCCCTGCCCGACCGGATGATGGGCGCGCACGTCCGGAACTTCGAGCGCCTGCACGCGGCGCTTGCTTCGTAGCGACGTAGAACGTCCGGCCTTCGCCCAACTGTCCGCCCATGCCGAGGTCGCGCGCATCGTAGCAGAGGATCTCGCCGAAGCCGGCGCCGGAGAGCGCCCGGTCGATCTCGGCGGCGGTGTAGCAGCGCTCGCGCATCGTGGCATCGGCGCGGCGCCACTCGCCATCGATGCGGCGAAACATCGTGAGGGTACACTGCGCCATGCGGTCGACGCGGCTGTATGCCGACCCGGTGATCACGAGCACGTGATCGTCGCGGACGATCGCGAAGTTCTCGCCCCACTTGGTCTGGTACGCTTCCTCAAACAGGACATCGAAGACGAACGGCGCGCCGGGGCGGAGCGTGTCGGCCGTGTTGCGGAAGGCGGCGGCGAGACGGTCGAGATCGAGGATGTGGTTGAGACTGTCGAAGGTCGAAACGGCGCCGTCGAACTCGCCGGGCGCGCGGACCTCGGCGGCGTCGCCAACGTGGAACTCCGCGCCGGGGACGCTGCGGCGGGCGTGGGCGACCATCTCGCTTGAAGCGTCGATACCGGTGACGTGGAAGCCACGGCCGGCGAGCAGGCCCGCGAGGTAGCCGGTCCCGCAGCAAACGTCGAGAATGCGGGCGTGTTCGGGGAGGCGCGGAAGCCAGATCCGCTCCAGGATGGGGAACGCGAGATGGTGAAACTCCTCGTTCCAGTAGCGGTCGTAGAACCAGGCGAAATCGTCGTAAGAGGCCATTGGGGACGGAATTTCAGCATGGCATACTCAAGGGTGATGCGAATCGGATTGCTGGTCCTCGGATGCATGGCGCTGATCGGTTGCAACTCGCCCGAGCCGGAGAAGAAGGCGGAGGCGCCGAAGACGGCCGAGAAGCCCCCGGAGGTCTACACGGTCAACTTCGATACGTCGAAGGGCACCGTGAAGATCGAAGTGCACCGCGACTGGGCGCCGCGCGGCGCCGACCATTTCTACGATCTCGTGAAGACCGGGTTCTTCGACAACTCCCGCTTCTTCCGCGTTGTGCGCAACTTCGTCGTGCAGTTCGGCATCGCGCCGGACCCGAAGACGAATCAGCTCTGGGCGAGGCCCGCGCTCGCCGACGACCCGGTGGTCGAGCACAATCGCCGGGGCACGATCACGTATGCGACGAGCGGTCCGAACACGCGGACCACGCAGGTGTTCATCAATCTGAAGGACAACAGCCAGTCGCTCGACAGCCAGGGTTTCGCGCCGTTCGGGAAGGTGACGGAGGGGATGGACGTCGTCGACAGCCTCTACAACAGCTACGGCGATATGCCGCCGATGGGGCAAGGGCCGGACCCGAGCCTGATCGAAACGCGGGGGAATTCGTATTTGGAAAGTCGTTTTCCGAGGCTGGACTATATCAAGAAGGCCACGATACAATAGGAAGTGCCCCGAAGAGAAGGGGACCAGGAAGTTACAAACATAGGGTCAAATTGGAACGACGCGGCCCGGCAGGAGAAATCCTGCCGGGTTGTTTCTTTTTGGGGCTCTGATTTTGACGCAGAGACACAGAGGCGCAGAGAAAACCCTTAGGCCGACGTGCCCTTAGCGCTGTGGATCTCCTGCAAACTCCAGACGCGGATCGGATCTCTGAGCTTGGCCGCGACCGCTTCGACTGCGGCGTGGGCTCCGCTCATCGTCGTGATGCAGGGGACTCGATACTGCACCGCCGCACGACGGATCGCTTTTTCGTCGTGGAACGCTGGGGCTCCCGTCGTGGTGTAGATCGCCATTTGGATCTGCCCGCCCTTGAGCAGATCGACCGCGTTCGGACGGCCTTCGTTCACTTTGAACACCGTCTTGCACGTGAGACCAGCATTGCGGAGGGCCGCGGTCGTGCCGCGCGTCGCCACGAGGTTGAAGCCGAGTTCCGCGAAGCGCTTGGCCACCGTGATCGCGTCGTTCTTGTCGTGATCGTTCACGCTGATGAAGATCGTGCCCTTTTCGGGGATGCGCTGGCCGGCGCTGATCTGCGCCTTCAGGAACGCTTCGCCGAAATTCATCCCAACGCCCATCACCTCGCCCGTCGACCGCATTTCCGGTCCGAGCGCCGGGTCGACGCCAGGGAATTTATTGAACGGGAACACCGGCGACTTCACGAAATTCTGCGTGACGTTCAGCTTGCCCGATCCGTAGCCGTAATCCTTGAGCTTCTTCCCCCACATCAGCCCGACCGCGATCTTCGGCAGCGCGACTCCGGTCGCTTTGCTGACGTACGGCACGGTGCGCGACGCGCGCGGATTCACTTCGAGGACGTACACCGTCCCGTTCTGGACCGCGTACTGCACGTTCATCAGGCCGATCACGCGTAGCGCCTTCGCGAGGCGGACCGTGTAGTCCTCGATGGTCGCGACGACCTCGGGTTTCAGGGACTGCGGCGGCAGCACGCACGAGCTGTCGCCCGAATGCACGCCCGCCTCTTCGATGTGCTCCATGATGCCCGCGATCAGCACGTCCTCGCGGTCAGAGAGCGCGTCCACATCGACCTCGGTGGCCGACATCAGGAAGCGATCGATCAACACCGGGCGGTCCTGTGAGAACGACACCGCCTCGCGCATGTACTGGCGGACCATCTCCTCGTCGTACGCGATCACCATGGCGCGTCCGCCGAGCACGTAGCTCGGCCGCACCAGCACGGGGTACCCTATCCGCCGCGCGACGTCACAGGCCTCCTCGACGCTGGTCGCCGTGCCGTTCTCAGGGCAGGGAATGCCGAGTTCGTCGAGCAGTTTGCCGAAGAGCTTGCGGTCCTCGGCGAGATCGATATCGGCGGGGTCGGTGCCAATGATCGGGACGCCGAGTCGCTTGAGCGGGAGCGCGAGATTCAGCGGCGTCTGCCCGCCGAACTGAACGATCACGCCATCCGGCTTCTCCGTGTCGACGATGTTCAGCACGTTCTCGAGCGTCAGCGGCTCGAAGTAGAGGCGGTCGGACGTGTCGTAGTCGGTCGAGACGGTCTCCGGGTTGCAGTTGACCATGATCGACTCGACGCCCATCCCCTGCAGCGCGAACGACGCGTGGCAGCAGCAGTAGTCGAACTCGATGCCTTGCCCGATGCGGTTCGGACCGCTGCCGAGAATCATGACCTTCTTGTTGGCCGTCGGGTCGGCCTCGCACGCGCCTTCGTAGTTCGCGTAGAGGTACGGGGTGAAGCTCTCGAACTCCGCGGCGCACGTGTCGACGCGGCTGAAGACGGCGCGGACGCCCGCCGCCTTGCGCTGCTCGCGGACCGCGATTTCGTCCGAGCCCCAGCTCTTCGCGAGCTGCGCGTCGGAGATGCCGAAACGCTTGGCGCGCCGGAACAGCTCCTTCGACGGCGCCGTGGTGGGGAGCGACTGTTCGAGGTCCACGACCTCCTTCATCTGCTCCAGGAACCAGCGGTCGATCGCCGTCATCTCGTGGATCTGCTCGACGGTGTAACCCTGGGCCATCGCGAAGCGGATGTAGTTGAGGCGGTCCGGAGTGGGCGTGATCAGCTTCTGCGGGATCAGCGCGGGGTCGTATTTTTCCGAGCCGAACGCCTTCCCGGTTTCGAGGCTGCGGATGCCCTTCCAGAGCGCTTCCTTGAACGTGCGCCCGATCGCCATCACCTCGCCGACCGACTTCATCTGCGTGCCGAGCGTGGTGTCGGCGCCGGGGAATTTCTCGAACGCCCACTTGGGAATTTTCGCGACCACGTAGTCGATGGTCGGCTCGAAGCAGGCCGGAGTTTTCAGCGTGATGTCGTTGCGGATCTCGTCAAGCCGGTAGCCGACCGCGAGCTTGGCCGCGATCTTCGCGATCGGGAAGCCGGTCGCTTTCGACGCGAGGGCTGAGCTGCGCGAGACGCGCGGATTCATCTCGATGATGACCATCTTCCCGTTGTCCGGGTTGATCGCGAACTGCACGTTGGAGCCGCCGGTATCGACGCCGATCTCGCGCAGACAGCGCAGGGCGCCGTCGCGCATCATCTGGTATTCGCGGTCGGTGAGCGTCTGCGCGGGGGCGACGGTGATCGAGTCGCCGGTGTGCACGCCCATCGGGTCGAAATTCTCGATGGAGCAGATGATGATGCAGTTGTCGGCGAGGTCGCGCATCACCTCCAACTCGTATTCCTTCCAGCCGAGCGCGCTCTCTTCCATCAGGACTTCGTGGACGGGCGAGAGGTCGAGGCCGCGTTCCAGGATCTCGACGAGTTCCTCCTGGTTGTACGCGATGCCGCCGCCAGTGCCGCCCAGCGTGAAGCTCGGACGCAGGATCGCGGGGAAGCCGATCTTCTCCGCGAATTCGAGCCCGCCTTTGACGGAAGTGATGAGCTGGGACTGCGGCGTCTCGAGGCCGATCTTGCGCATCGCGTCCTTGAACAGGAGGCGGTCTTCGGCCTTCTTGATGGCGTCGATCTTGGCGCCGATGAGTTCGACGCCGTAGCGGTCGAGCACGCCCGATTCGGCAAGCTCCACCGAGAGGTTCAAGCCGGTCTGCCCGCCGACGGTCGAGAGCAGCGCGTCGGGGCGCTCCTTGCGGATGATCTCCTCGACGTACGCGGCGGTGAGCGGCTCGACGTACGTTTTGTCGGCGAGGTTCGGGTCCGTCATGATCGTGGCCGGGTTGGAGTTGACCAGGATCACTTCGAAGCCGTCGGCCTTGAGGGCCTTGGCGGCCTGCACGCCGGAGTAGTCGAACTCGCAGGCCTGGCCGATGATGATGGGGCCGGAGCCGATGATCAGGATGCGGTGGAGGTCGTTGCGGCGCGGCATTATTTCGCCTCCCGCATGAGCTTGGTGAAGTCGTCGAAGAGGTAGTGCGAGTCGTGCGGTCCGGGCGCGGCCTCGGGATGGTATTGGACGCAGAAGACCGGGTGGTTCTTGTGGCGGAAGCCTTCGAGCGTCTGGTCGTTGAGGTTCACGTGGGTGACCTCGACGTCGTTCATATTGAGCGAATCGGGGTCGACCGCGAAGCCGTGGTTGTGGCTCGTGATCTCGACGCGCTGCGTGACCTCGTTGCGGACCGGGTGGTTCGCGCCGCGATGTCCGAATTTCAGCTTGTACGTTTTGCCGCCGACCGCGAGGCCGAGCAGTTGGTGTCCGAGGCAGATGCCGAAGACGGGCTTCTTGCCGATGAGCTTTCGGATGTTCGCGACCTGTGGCTGGAGCGGCTCGGGGTCGCCGGGGCCGTTCGAGAGGAAGATGCCGTCGGGGTTGAGCGCGAGAACGTCCTCCGCCGAGGTCAGCGCGGGGACCACGGTGACGCGGCAGCCGGAGTGTACGAGCCGGCGCAGGATGTTGTGCTTGATTCCGAAATCGTACGCGACCACGTGGTGGCGGGGCTCTCCGGTGACGCCGAGGACCTCCGAGGGCGAGCAGGGTTCGACGGACTTGGTCCACTCGTAGAGAGAGGGCGTGGTGACGCGGCTGGCGAGGTCGAGACCAGCCATCGTGGGGATGGCGCGCGCCTTGGCGATCAGTTTGGCGGGGTCCGATTCGAGGGAGGAGAGGACGCCGCGCATGACGCCGCGGCTGCGCAGATGGCGGACCAGCGCGCGAGTGTCGAGATCGTCGATGACGGGGATGCCGGCGCGCTCGAGGAACGAATTGGCCGCGGTATCGGACCGCCAATTGCTCGCGATCGACGAAAACTCGCGGACGGCGAGCCCTTCGATGTAGGGGCGGCCGGCCTCGTTGTCGTCGGCGCTGGTGCCGTAGTTGCCGATCTGGGGGTTGGTGAGGACCACGATCTGGCCGGAATAGGAGGGGTCGGTGAAGACTTCCTGGTATCCGGTCAGCGCAGTGTTGAAGACGACTTCGCCCGCGCGCTCGGTAGGCGCACCAAATGCCCGGCCCTCGAAGACCGTACCGTCTTCCAGGGCGAGGATGGCAGTATTCAAGTTAGGAAATTCCTCCCGGGGAGTGGATAACCTTCATTTTACCAGGAGTGGGGGCGCGGATTCGACTGCGGCGTTAACATGAAGGAATGGAGCAGGTTACCATTTCGCCCGAGGGGAACATCGCGATTCCGAAGGAGGTTCGGGAGCAGTTGGACCTCCCGGAAGGCACGAAGCTGACACTCGAAGTGCGGGGGCAGCAGATCGTGATCTCGAAAGGAGATTCGTGGAGAAAGTTGTACGGCGCCGCCGGTCGCGACCTCATGCCCGATTTCGAGAAGTTCAGGAAAGAAGAGCGCGAGCTTGAAGACTCGCGTCCTTGATTCGTGGCCAATAGTGGAGTGGATCGTCGGCCGTCAGCCGGTTGGGGCTACGGTTATGTCCCTCCTAGACGAGGCCGGTCGTGGCGAAGCGAGGCTCTTGATGAGCGCCATTAATGTCGGAGAGGTGTACTACTTCCTTCGAAAGCAGCATACCGTCGAACTTGCGGAAGCGTGGCGCGAAGAATCGCGCGTTCTTCCTGTTGATATTGAAGTCCCGACTTTGGACGAAATTTGGAATGCGGCTACTCTCAAGGGTCGCTTCCCCATCTCTTACGCCGACGCATACGCAGCCGCGCTGGCCCAGAAGTACGATTGTCCGCTACTCACGGGCGACCCCGAGTTCCGGACCGTTCAAGCGCTGCGCCTCGACTGGATCGGCCCATAGTCTCGTCGATCAGTTCGCCTCGTCACTGTTACCTGAACCTCATTCAGGATGCGTGGCTTCGGGATCGGCGAGGCGTCGATGCCGTTGAGAGACACGGCATTTCTCTTGCGGTCGTCGATGATGACGGTAGGCGACGACAGTTCCACTGTGACGTCGAACGCCATCTTCCTCTGTCCGATGATGGGCTGGGAAATGGCGCCGAGGATGATCTGCCCAGTGACTCGGGAGAGTTCGATTTCTCCGTGGAGTGCGGCCTTGCCCCCGGATTCCTGCACTGCGCACTGGATGATCGTGCCGACCTCAACGTCCTGACTGCCGGCGGCGACGCGCCTCGTCGCGCGGAGAGCGCCCTTACCCGACTCGTCGACTACTACGGTGAAGTGCTGGCTTTCACTTCCATCGCGGACGTCGAAGTCCACCTTGTATTGCGGCCGCGACTGGGCGAAGCCGAGAACGGTCGTGAGGATGAGGGCGGCGAGAATGCGCATGTTTGTGATGCACTCCTGTGTGGATGACGACCGACCGCGCCCGTCCGTGGTAGCGATAATCAGGGTGTGGCGCTGCTCGAAGTTCGCCCCGACGGTCTGTATTGCGCGGCGGGGGATTTCTACGTCGACCCGTGGGGGCCGGTTGCGCGTGCGGTCATTACGCATGCGCACTCGGACCACGCGTGTCCCGGGTCGGCATCGTATTTGACGGCGGCGGCGGGCGGCGCGCTGCTCCGCGCGCGGATCGGCGACGACGCCGCGATTCAGACCGTGCCGTACGGCGGGCCGCTGACGATCGGCGACGCGAAGGTCTCGCTGCATCCCGCCGGTCACATCCTGGGATCGTCGCAGGTGCGCATCGAGCTCGCGGGCGAAGTGTGGGTCGTCTCCGGCGACTACAAACTCGCGGCCGACCCCACGTGCGCGCCGTTCGAGCCGCTCCGCTGCCACGGGTTCGTCACGGAATCGACCTTCGGGCTGCCGATCTTCCGCTGGGCTCCGGAGGCGGACGCGGTCGCGGCGATCCACGACTGGTGGCGCGGGAACATCGCGGCGAAGAAGACGAGTGTGCTTTACGCGTACCCGCTCGGGAAGGCGCAGCGTGTGCTGGCGATGCTCGACCTCTCGATCGGCGCGGTCTGGGCGCACGACTCGGTCGAACGTTACAGCGCCGCGTATCGCGAGCAGGGCATCGCGATCCCGCCGCAAGGGACGCGCGAGGGCGCGAGCCTGATCGTCGCGCCGCCGGGATACGAGCATCGCGGGCGCGTCTCGACCGCGCTCGTCTCCGGGTGGATGCGCATACGAGGCACGCGCCGCCGCCGCTCGCTGGACCGGGGCTTCGTCCTCTCCGACCATGCCGATTGGCCCGAACTGCTCCGCGCCATCGACGCGACGAACGCCGAGACGGTATGGGTCACGCACGGCTTCCGGGCCCCCCTCGTGCGTTGGCTGCAGGAGAGGGGACGGGACGCGATCGCGACCGAAGGACGGTGGGAGGGGGGAGAGTCGTGAAGCTCTTCTCCGACCTCTACGCCGCCCTCGACGCGACCACCAAGACCAACGAGAAGGTCGGCGCGCTCACCCGGTACTTCTCAGCCGCCGCGCCCGCCGACGCAGCTTGGGCCGCGAGTTTCCTCCTCGGACGCCGCCCGAAGCGCCTCTTCGAATCCCGCAAACTCGCCGCATGGGCCATCGAGGAGGCGGGCGTTCCCGACTGGCTGTTCGGCGAGTGCTATAACGCGGTCGGCGACTTCGCCGAGACGATCGCGCTGCTGCTGCCTCCCACCGCCGCGTCGACCGATCTGCCGCTGCACTGGTGGGTCGAGGAGCGTCTCCTCCCGATGCGCGAGGCCGGCGATGAGACGCGCCGCGCGTGGCTCCTCTCGGCCTGGCGCGAGATGGACGAGCCGCAGCGGTTCGCCTGGAACAAACTGCTCACCGGCGAGTTTCGCGTGGGAGTCTCCGCAAGCCTCGTCATCCGCGCGATCGCCGAAACCGCAGGCCTGCCGACGGAAGCCGTCGCCCATCGACTCATGGGCGATTGGCAGCCGACGCCCGAATTCTGGCAGCAACTCCTCGCGCCCGGGACGCAGGACGCCGACGTCAGCCGTCCCTACCCGTTCTGCCTCGCCTATCCACTCGAAGGCGACATCGAGGAACTCGGCGACCCGGCGGCGTGGCAGATCGAATGGAAATGGGACGGCATCCGCGCGCAACTCATCCGCCGGCAGTGGCGCACGTTCCTCTGGTCGCGCGGCGAGGAGCTCATCACCGACCGTTTCCCCGAGCTCGAAGCGCTCGGCGCGCTGCTCCCCGAAGGCACCGCGATCGACGGCGAGGTGATGCCGTGGAAGGACGGGGCGCCGCTCCCGTTCGCGCAAATGCAGCGCCGCATCGGACGCAAGGCGCTCGGCCCGAAGATCCTCGCCGAGGTCCCGGCCGTGCTGGTCGCGTACGATTTGCTCGAGCACGGCGGCGAGGACGTGCGCGAGCGTCCGCTCGAATGGCGGCGCGCGCAACTGGAGGCAATCGCGCCTCCGCAGAGCGCGCTCGTGCTCTCGCCGATCGTCCGTGGCGCCTCGTGGGACGAGTTGAAGGTGCTCCGCCAGCAGTCGCGCGAGCGCAAGGTCGAAGGCTTCATGCTGAAGCGGCTCGGCTCGCCGTACCGCGTCGGACGCCGCCGCGGAGATTGGTGGAAGTGGAAGATCGACCCGTACTCGGTCGATTGCGTGCTGATCTACGCGCAGCCCGGCAACGGCCGGCGCGCGAGCCTGTTCACCGACTACACGTTCGGCGTCTGGTCCGAGGGCAAGCTCGTGCCGTTCGCGAAAGCGTACTCGGGGCTGAGCGATGAGGAGATCCGCGAGGTCGACGCCTTCGTCCGGCGGAACACGATCGAGAAGTTCGGCCCGGTCCACGTGGTCAAGCCCGAGTTGGTCTTCGAGCTCGCGTTCGAAGGCATTCAGAAATCGTCGCGCCACAAGTCAGGAATCGCAGTCCGCTTCCCCAGAATGGCGCGGTGGCGGCACGACAAGAAGCCCGAGGACGCCGACTCCATCGACACGATTCGAGGGCTGCTGAAATGAGGATCCGGGACAAATGTCCGGGTTTCAAAAATGAGGCCGCGTGGATTCAGTAGCTTACGCGGGACGGTCCGGACATTTGTCCGGTTTCCGCCGACACGCCGCGCCCTGATAGAATCCGTCGCATGCGCTTCGCCGTCCTTCTGCTCGCGCTTCCGCTGACTCTTTCCGCCCAATGGAAGGACCTCTTCAACGGCAAGGATTTCTCCGGCTGGGTCAACCTCAACACCGCGCCCGACACGTGGAAATTCGAGAACGGGATGCTCGTGTGCTCCGGCCATCCGACGGGCGTGCTGCGCTCGGAGAGGCAGTACGAGAACTTCGTGCTGCACGTCGAGTGGATGCACACCGAGCCCGGCGGCAACTCCGGCATGTTCTTGTGGACCACGTCGAAGGCCGCGCCGAACAGTCCGTTCCCGGGCGGCGTCGAGGTCCAGATGCTGGAGCTCGACTGGCCCAAACTGAATCCCGGACCCGACGGCAAGCCGCGCCCCGACGCGTACGTCCACGGCGAGCTTTTCGGCGTGCAGGGCGTCAAGGCCATCCCCGACAATCCGCGCGGCGAGCGCAGCATGTCGGTCGAGAACCGGTGCAAGCCGCGCAACGAGTGGAACACGTACGACGTGGTGGCGGTCGATGGCGTGATTAAGCTTTCGGTCAACGGCAAGTTCGTCAATGGCATACGCAACGTGTCGCAGAAGAAGGGCTACATCTGCATGGAGTCCGAGGGCGCGAAGATCTACTTCCGCAACGTGCGGATCATGGAACTGCCGCCGGGGAACGCGCCGGACTCACAGTAGCGCGAGGCGCTACCATAGGCCGCATGATCCGCGCTGTGGTGGCGCTGGCCCTTGCTTCCGGGCTGTACGCCGCCGACCGGCCGCTGGAAACGCTCCGCCGCGAGCATCCGCGCCTCCTCGCTTCCTCCAACGACTTCGATCGCCTCAAGACGCTCGTGAAGTCCGACCCGTTCGCGGGCAAGATGTTCGACGCGCTCAAGCGGCAGGCCGACACGATGCGCAAACAGCCGCCCGTCGTTCACGTGCTCATCGGACCGCGCCTGCTCGACCAGAGCCGCCGCGCGCTGGACCGCATCTACACGCTCTCGATGGTCTACAAAATCTCCGGCGACCGCGTCTATCTCGATCGCGCCGTCCAGGAACTGCGCGCCGCCGCGGCGTTCGCGGACTGGAATCCGTCGCACTTCCTCGACGTCGCCGAGATGACGCACGCCTTCGCGGTCGGCTACGACTGGCTCTACGCCGACCTCTCGCCTGAGGACCGCGCCACCTTCCGCCGCGCGATGGTCGAGAAGGGGCTCGACGAGGCGATCAAAATCTACAAGGAGAAGCGCTGGTGGACGACCGCGGTCCACAACTGGAACCAGGTCTGTAACGGCGGCATCACGCTCGGCGCACTTGCGCTGGCGGACGAGGAGCCCGAGCGGGCCGAGTACATCGTCAAGCAATCGGTCGAGTCGATTCCGCGCGCCATGCGATCGTACGCGCCGGAAGGCGGCTGGGCGGAGGGCCCCGGCTACTGGCAATACGCCACGGTGTACAACGTCTACTATCTCGCCGGCCTGGAGTCGGCGCTCGGCACGGACTTCGGACTCTCCGCGACCCCCGGCTTCGCGCACGCCGGCGATTTCCGCATCTACTTCCAGGGTCCGACCGGCCACACGTTCAACTACGCCGACGCGCACGAAGGCAGCGGCGCCGCGCCCGAGATGTTCTGGCTGGCCCGCAAATTCAAGCAGCCGGTTTTCGCCGCCGACGAGCTTCGCCACCTGCGCGCCGGCGACCGTCCGCACGCGCTCGACCTGCTCTGGTATACGCCCGAGGCGGCCTCGCCGTCCATCGCGGGCTGGCCCGCCAGTCGCATGTTCCGCGGCGTCGACGTCGCATTTCTGCGGTCCGCCTGGGACGATCCCAATGCGCTCTGGGTCGCTGTCAAAGGCGGCGACAACAAGGCCAATCACAGCCATCTCGACCTCGGTAGCTTCGTGGTGGAGAAGGGCGGCGTCCGCTGGGCGGTCGACCTCGGCGGCGACGAATACAACATGCCCGGCTACTTCGGCAAGGAGCGCTTCACGTATTACCGGCTCCGCACCGACTCGCACAACGTCGTCGTGCTCGATGGCGCCAGTCAGGACCAGAAGGCGACGGCCGCCATGCAGATGCACGACGGCGAGGCGCTCATCGACCTCACCGGCGCCTATCCCGGCAAGGTGAAGTCGTTCGTCCGCGGCGTCCGGCTCGATGGCGCCGCCGCAGTCATCCGCGACGACATCGAAGCGCCCAAAGAAATCGACGCGCTATGGGGCATGACCACCGACGCCGAGGTCACGCTCGACGGCCGCCGCGCCACGCTGCGTAAAGGGAACGCCGTACTGACTGCGGAAATCGCGTCGCCCGCCGACGCCGTATTCGAGATCGTCAGCACGAAACAGGACCCGCCGCAGAACGCCAATTTAGGGACCAAACGCCTCGTCGTTCGTCTATCCAGGAAAATCACGAAGGCGCGCATCGAGGTCAAGCTGCAATAGCGCGCATGGGATACTGACGATTTCATGCCCAAGGTCCTGATCGCCGGCGGTGGACTGGCCGGTCTGTCGGCCGCTGCCGCGTTGGGCGGCGCCGGCTTCGACGTCGAGCTCTACGAATCGCGCCCCTTTCTCGGCGGGCGTGCGACATCCTACGCGGCGCCCGCGGTGGGTGAGGTCGAGGCCGAGACCATCGACAATTGCCAGCACGTCCTGCTGCGCTGCTGCGTCAACCTGCTCGATTTTTATACGCGGCTGGGCGTCCGCGACCGCATCAAGTTTTTTCGCGAGTTCTACTTCATCGAGCCCGGCGGCCGCGTCTCCGTCCTGAATCGCGGGGGCCTGCCCGCCCCGCTGCACTTCACCGGCGCGTTTCTGAAGATGCACTGCCTGACGCGCGCCGACAAAATCTCGATCGCCCGGGCGCTGTACGCGATGCGCCGGGAGCGCACGCGCCGCAAGGATCTCGACCGCATCAGCATGCTCGACTGGCTGCTGCAGAAGCGCCAGACGCCCAAAGCGATCGACCGTTTCTGGCGGCAGGTGCTGGTCAGCGCCATCAACGAGGACCTCGACAAGATGGCCGCGATCCACGGCTTCCAGGTCTTCTGGCTCGGCTTCCTCGCCCGCAACGACTCGTATGAGATGGGCGTGCCCAACGTGCCGCTCGGCAAGCTCTACGACGTCGAAGCGTGGAAGCGCATCGGCAAGGTCCACATGAATTTCCGCGCGCCCGTCGAGCGCATCGACGAGGGCGGGTTTACGGTCGATGGCGAGCGGAAGACCGCCGACCATTACATCTGCGCGCTGCCCTTCGAGCGGCTGGAGGCCATCGGGCTTCCCGCGCCCAAGTTCGACCACTCGCCGATCACCGGGATTCACCTCTGGTTCGACCGCGAGATCATGAATCTGCCGCACGCGACGCTGCTCGACCGCACCATCCAATGGGTCTTCAATAAGGACGCCGGCCGGTATCTGCAATGCGTCGTCAGCGCCTCGCGCGACCTGACGCCGCTCTCGCGGAACGAGATCATCGACATTGCGGTCGGCGACCTGCGGCTGTACTTCCCGAAGGTGAAGGACGCGCGGCTCGTGAAGGCGCACGTGATCAAAGAACAGCGCGCGACGTTCTCCGCGGCGCCCGAGACGGAGAGTCTCCGTCCGACGGCCGAGTCGGGGCTGCCGACGGTAGTCCTCGCCGGAGATTGGACGCGCACCGGTTGGCCCGCGACGATGGAAGGCGCGGTCCGCAGCGGCTACCTCGCGGCGGAATGCGTCGCGCAGGCTGCGGGGAAGAAGCAGAAATTCCTCATCGCCGATATTGCGTAGCGCGGAAACGCCGCCACAAATAGCGGGCGGGAATGTAGAGAAGTCCGATCCCGAGAAGCGCGCTCGGGCCGTATGAAAGTAGGGACAGCGCTATTGCGGTGACGCCGCCGAGGAGGATGCTCCAGCCTTCTGCTGCGGCGCCCGAGAACGATTGCGGCGACGCGGCTCCGTGGTACTCCTCCGTCACCTTGAGATCGACCGCGGCGTAAGCGACACGGTCGCCGAGGGTCTTGCGCTCGGCGTCCATTCGCTCGATCTCCTCGCGAATGCGGGTCATCTCCTTTTCGACTTCCAGGACGTCCGTGATGTTGCCTGTCCGGGCCCGCAGCAACTCGGCGAGGCGCTGCTCGGCGGCGCGCGAATTGCGCAGGCGGGCATCGAGATCGACCGCTTTCCCGCCCACGTCCAACCCGCCTTGGGATTCGGATTCGACATGTCCGAGTCGGCGAAGTTCGGTAAGAGTCGCGTCCAATTGGTCGGAGGGGACTCGCAAGGTTGCTTGTAGCGTCCTGCCCGCCGCTGGCGACCGGGTCGTGCTCAGTTCTCCGACGCGCCCGGCACGCCGGCTGAGAAGTTCCTCCACCGCAGCCTGAACGCCGTCGAAGCGGTTTGAAGTGAGCGCGATCGAAGCGGTCCGGACAATCATGGCGCCGCTTGCCGCGCGCGCGGTTTGAGGCTCAGCCATGGACAGGAAGGACGGCCCCGGCGTCAGAGTTTGCGTGACCTCCCTCGCGGTACGGTGTGACGGCGGGAACACCATCATCAGCGCCAGTCCGGCGGCAACCAGTCCGCTGCACCACGCGCCACGGCGCACCCACGGCGACCGAGCCCGGCGCGGCGCCGCACCCGACGGAGCCTCGACCGTCCATGCCTCGAGCCGTCGCGACACGCCCTGCAAATCCGCCGCAATCGACTGACACTCGGGGCAACTCTTCACATGTTCCGCGACGGCAGCCGCGCGCTCCGCCGGCAGTTCACCGTCCAGGTACGCCATCACTTCTTCCGGCTCGACACCGTGCGCGCTATACATGGGACGCCTCCAGGCACGCTTTCAACGCCATCCGCGCCCGAAACAGGCGAGATCGCACGGTATTGGCGGGCAGTTCGAGCAACGTTGCAATCTCCTCGTAACTGAGGCCCTCGTACTCGCGCAGCATCAGAATCTCCCGTTGCGGCGCGTCGAGTCTCGCAATCGCTTGCCGAACCCAAAGCGTCTCATCGGACGAGTTCGCGACCGGCTCCGCTGCCGCCGCCGGGACGCGACCGCGGCGCCGCTCGGCCGCCACGACCTTCAGCGCGATCCCGAACAGATACGTCCGGAACGGAGCTCGCGGCTCATACCGTTCCCCGGCGCGGAGCACGGCGAGGAACGTCTCCTGCAGCAAGTCTTCCGCCCGCTCTCGCTCCACGACACGCCGCCGGAAAAACCCGTAAAGGAGAGCGCGATACCGGCCGAATAGCTCCTCGAAGGCATGCCGCGACCCGCGCTGAAACTCGAGCATGAGATCTTCGTCGCTCGCCATCTGTATCTGTAATGTCCGGAAACGCGAAAAAGTTCCCGCATGAGACTAAAATGGCGTCCATGCGGAATCTTTCCCGCCGCGAGGTGCTCGCCGCCGCTCTCGCCGCCCCCGTCCTGCGCGCTGCCGCCCCGACGTTCAAGATCGGCGTCACCGACTGGAATCTGCGCCTCGGCGCCAATCCCGACGCGGTCGGCCTCGCCGCCAAGCTCGGCTTCGACGGCGTCCAAGTCTCTTTCGGCCGCAAGCTCGTCGACGACAAGCTGCCCCTCGACAACCCCGCTCTGCTCGACCGCTACCTCAAGCTCTCCGCCGAGAATAAGATCCCGCTCGACGGCACGTGCGTCGACCGGCTCCACGACAACGGCATCAAGAGCGATCCGCTCGCCGTCCGCTGGGTCCACGACGCGATCCGACTCACGCAGGCGCTCAAGGTCGAAGTGCTGCTGTTGCCGATGTTCGGCAAGTGGGCCATCGAGACTCCCGCCGAGCGCGACTACGTCGGCGACGCTCTCCGCGACCTCGCTACCGAGGCCGCCAAGGCGCACGTCGTCCTCGGCCTCGAGAACACCAGTTCCGCCGAGGACAACATGCGCATCATGGACCGCGCGCGCTCGAAGAGCGTCCAGGTCTACTACGACGTCGGCAACTCGACCAAGAACGGGTTCGACGTCGTGAAGGAGATCCGCTGGCTCGGCAAGGACCGGATCTGCCAGATCCATCTCAAGGACAATCCGCACTACATGGGCGAGGGCACGATCGACTTCGCCGCTGTCGTGAAGGCCATCCACGCGATCGGCTTCACCAAGTACGCGAACCTCGAAACCGACACGCTCCCCGGGTCGACGGTCGAGGCGGATATGCGCCGGAATCTGTCTTTCATCCGCCGCCTCGCCTGACCGGCCCGCGCGGGCGTACAATCGAGGTCAGCAGAGGTTCCTATGCCGCTTTCCGAGCGCCTGCGTAGTTTCCTCGACGCCCACCACGCCGAGTACACTGTCACCCACCATCCCCAGGCCTTCACGGCCCGTGAAGTTGCCTTGGCTGAGCACCTGCCCCCGCGGGAGGTTGCCAAAACCGTCGTCATCTTCGGAGACGGCGAGTATCACATGCTCGTCGTCCCCGCCAACCGCCTGGTCGATTTCCAGGAGCTCTGGCCCGCGCTGGGGCTCGTCCAGGCCCGGCTCGCCACCGAAGATGAGCTGCGCCAGCTTTTCCCGGATTGTGAGCTGGGCGCGATGCCCCCGTTCGGCGGGCTCTACGGCCTGCCCATCTACCTCGATAGCAACCTCGTCGCGGCGCCCGCTATCAGCTTCAATGCCGGGACGCACCGCGAGGTGATTCACATGGCGACGGCGGAGTTCCGCCGCGTCGCCGCGCCGCTGGTCGTGCCGCTGGTCCGCGAATTGGCGGCCCACACGGGTTGGTAGGAGGCGAATATGCGCGCGTCTACTGCCACACGAATGCACCGCGAAGCCGAACGCTTCGAGCTGAACGTGCGGACTGCATTTTTCTCCGCCGGCTCGCTGCTGCTCACGGTGATGACCATCCTGATTCTGTTCTTCGGCGTATTTCTTTCACGCAGCAACTAGCAAAGGAGGCATGTATGTCGCCTGCGACGGCCGCGGCTCCGGCCGCGCTGAAGTTGTCTCACATCCTCGCGCCGGTCGATTTCTCCGACCCCTGCCGGCGGTCCGCCGAGGCCGCCGGCGAACTGGCGCGACATTTCGGAGCGGCGATCACGCTTCTGCACGCCGCTCCGTTGATGACGCTTGCGCTCGGCGTTCCAGAGGCCCTGGCTTATGCGCCGAGCCCCGAATTTGCCGATCTCGAAATCGAAGAGCGCGCCGCGCTGCTCGCCGCGCTCGCGCCTGCTGCCGGTCCCGGCGCGCGGCGAGTGGTGGTGGAGAAGCAGCCTTCCCGCGCCATCCTCGATTACGCCAGCGCCAACGGCTGCGACCTCATCGTCATGCCGACCCACGGCTACCGCGCGCTGCACCGCCTGGTCGTGGGCTCGGTCACCACGGAGGTCCTGCGCTCCGCCGCGTGCCCCGTGTGGACCGGCGCGCATTACGACCGTCCGATTCCCGGCGCGTTCCAAACTGTCGTGTGTGCCTCGGAGAGCCCGGAGGCGCTTCGATGGGCCGCCGGGTTCGCGCGCTCGTACGGGGCAAAGTTGGAGGTGGTCCATGGACGCCCCGAGTGCGCCCAGGACCTGCTCGTGATCGGACGAGGGCCGCACGCCTACGCGATCGTCCGGGAAGCGCCCGGGCCTGTGGTCGTCGTGTGAGGGAACGGCCAACGCATTTCTCGCCAAGCCGCCAAGCCGCAAAGTCACGCCAAGAACACCAACACAGAATTGTGTTCTTTGCGTTCCTTGGCGGCTTTGCGCCTTTGCGAGAGATTCTTTAGTAAATCTTCGTCGGCAGCGCGTCGTCCCCGTGCAGGTACTGCTTCGCCCCGGCCATCATCAGGCCGATGTCCGTGAGCGTCTGGAACAGGCGGAAGCCTTGCTCGAGGTATCGCTTCACCTGCTCGGGATTCGCCGCGGGACGGCCGACGAACTTGCCGTGACGCGCGCCCGCGTCGAGGACCTTCTGGATCGCCTCCTGCAATTGCGGATGCTTCTGATCGCCGCGCAGGCCGAGGGAGAACGAGAGGTCGCTCGTCCCGATGAAGAGCACGTCGATGCCCGGCGTAGCAGCGATCTCGTCGATCCGCTCCACCGCGCTGGCCTCTTCGATGATCGTGATGATGGTGACGTTCTCGTCGGCCGAGTCGTGATAGCGGTCCGCGTCGGGCCACGCAAACTTCGCGAGATTCGCGCCCGACCCGCGCCGTCCGTGCGGCGGATAGCGGCATGCCGAGACCGCCTGCCGCGCGAGATCGGGCGTGCTGGTGAAGGGGAAAACGACGCCGCTGACGCCGGCATCGAGCACGCGCTTGGCGGCCCACATCTCGTTCACCGGGACGCGCGCGAACACTTGCGCCGGGAGTCCGCGGGTCGCGAGCACGATGTTCCGCAGCGACTCCAGCGTCACCGGCGAGTGCTCCATCTCGACCCACAGGAAGTCGAAGCCGGCTGTCGCTAGATGCGCGGCCACATCGGCGCTCGGCACCGTGACGGTGGCGGCGAAGACCGGCCGGCCTTCGCGCAATTTCTGTTTCACGGGACTGGCCCACGGGGTGGGTGTGATTGGAGGTGTCATTTCTTGATCAGCCAGACTTCGGAGACTTGCGTGCCGCGGCCGTTGCCGCCGAGGCCGGGCTCGCCGGTCCACTCGAGGTCCAGCTCTCCTTTCGCGGTGGCCTGCTTCGGAATGTCGAACTCGACCGGATGGATCGGCGTCGGCTTCGCCATCAGCGGGTGCACCTCGACGCCGTTCGCCGCCAGACGGACCTTGCGATTCAGACTGTCGCCGCCGTACACCACGCGGAGTTTGTACGCGCCGTTCGGATCGATACTGTCGTAATGCATGCGCAGCGGCGCGTCGACCAGCGCCTCCGCGTGCGCCCACCACGAGCTCCGCAGCGTGGGCCGATACGCGAACCCGACCAGCGACGATTCCAGGTGCGCCGGGTCCTTCTCGTACCCGAGTCCTCGGACCAGATGCGGCTGCGCGGTGGCGTTCCCGAGATCGTCGTAGAAGCCGCCGGGACCGGGGTCGGTCCAGTTGACGATCGCGTCGAGAGCCTTCAGCCGCTCGTTCTCATCGGCGGTCTGGCGGATCTCGGCGAACCGCGCCTTGAGCCACACGCGATTGTTCAGCGGGACGTCGATGGTGTCGAGATTGGCGCCGCGGTCGACGGAGATCGCCTTGTACCACGGCACGCTGAGCTGCATGCGGATGCTCTGGAACAGCGCCTCGCCGAGTTCGAAGGTGCGGGCGCGCCACTCCGGCGCGACGGGCTCGCGGACGGCGCGGTCGAGCGTCTCCTCGGCGCGCGACATGGCAGTCAGCGATCCGGTCGGATGTCCGCGGAGCTCGGCCATCGCGCGCGCTTCGAGCTCGTTTTCGTAGAGCAGGCGGGCGCGCGTGTACGCGTCGTAATGCGCGCGATACTGCGCCTGCTGGAAGCGCCAGTTCGCGAGCACTTGAGGCGACGCGGCGCGGTCCATCGCCTCGAACTGCCGCAGCGTCGTATAGACTCCTTCGTTGGTCGCGAGCAGTCCGCGCCAGTTGCGTTCCAGCGCGAGCAGTCCCTGGGCGAAGCTCTCAGTGAACTTTTCGCCGATGAAGTAGCGGCTGTACTCGCGTAGGATGTCGACCGGTTTGGCGTCGGGATTCCAGCCGAGCGCGCTCCACACGATCTTGTTCACGTCGTCGTTGCAGCCCTCGGAGTACGCGAGGAAGCCGTTGGTGTATGGCGAGAGCACGCGGAAGATGTTGGCCTCGTCGAGCGGGCGCGGGTTGATGACCTCGCGCGCCTCGGTGGCGGCGTACGCGACGTCCCAGTCGGGGACCGGGTACTGCGCCTGCCGGCTGTGCGTAATGTCGGGGTAGTGGCGGATCGGGTAGCGCTTCGGTACGGCCGCGCGCAATTGCGGCAGGCTCATCCGCACCTGCGGGCCGAAGACGACGCCGCTGAGCCACGCCGGCTCGGTCTTGAGAATGCCGAGAAACTGATCCATCCAGGGCGCGCTGAAGCTCTGCGGCGAGACCCACATCTGCGCCTTGGGATGTGTCTTGTGCAGCAGCTCGGTCTCTTTCTCGAGGAGCCCGAGGAGGTACTTCGGCTCGGTGTGGCCGGGGTCGCCGCCGGGGACGAACACCGCGTCGATGCGCGGCAGTTGGCGGAACACCTCGCCCCATTCGTGGAGCGCGAACTCGACGGTCTTCGGGTCGGAGTAATCGCGGTCCATCGCCGGATACCAGATCCAGACGTCGAGCCCATACTCGTCGGCGAGCCGCGACATCTCGACCATCATCTGCATCGGGGGCAGGGGAAAGTGCGGGCTGTCGGCGTCGTCGTCGGAGCGCGGCGGAATCAGCTCGATCGCGTTCGTGCCGAAGATGGCGAGGTCGCGGATGTACTGCTCCCACTGCGCGACGTTCCACGCGTCGTAGGAATTGGTCTTGGGACGGTAGCCGAGTTGGTGGCCGCGCAGCGGATACTTCGGCGCGGTCGCGAGCTTGAAGTTGTCGTCGACCGAGAGCGCGTCGCGGTCCATATGCAGATTGCGCAGCAGCGCGCCGGCGGCGAACAGAGTCCCGCGCGGATCGTTGCCCGCGAGGAGGACTGAGTTGCCGGCCACCTGCACGCGATACCCGTCGGCGCCGGGGACCGCGGAGATGGTGGCATTGCCGCGAATGACGATCGCGGCTCCGGAGGCGGGCGCGCGGTCGACGACGCGCAGACGCAGACGGGTCCGCTTTTCGATCTCCTCGGAGAGCATCGGGGCGATCTTCTTCTCCGGCCCCGTGAGCCCGGCGGGAGCGACGATGACGGCAGTGCGTAGGTCGAGCGCGAGAGCGGGAGCGAGCGAAAGCGCGGCAAGCGCGAGGGGCCGCAGGATCATGCCAGTCATTATATGGGGAATGCAAAAACTTATCTCTCGCAGAGGCGCAAAGACGCCAAGAACACAAAACCGTGCTGGCGTTCTTAGCGGCTTTGCGCCTTTGCGAGAGAAAGCTTTTATCCTCGGACTACCGTCGCCTTCTTCAGGAAGTCCGGATCGAATTCCAGCCCCATCCCCGGACCGGACGGCAGCGGGATCACGCCGTTGCGGATCGCGAAGTTCGGGGCGTACCAGGATTCTTTCTTTGCCTCCGAACGGTGGACGTACTCCATGTACGGTCCGATATTCGGGGCCGACGCGGCGAATTGCAGGATGTTCACCGAGGCTGCGCCGGTCTGCGTATTATGCGGGCAGATCCACATCCCAGCTTTGCGCGCCATCCGCGCGACGCGCGCCGCTCGCGTGAAACCGCCGTTGTAGTTGAGGTCGGGCTGCACCACGTCGAGACATTTGTTTTCGATCAGCCACTGGAATTGCCACAGGCTCGAATTCTGCTCGCCGTACGCGATCTTCATCTCGAGCGCGTCCGCGACCTTCTTTGTCTCGCTCAGCTCCTCCCACGGACAGGGCTCCTCGAACCAGAGGTACTTCTCGCGCTGCAGCCGCTTGCCGATCTCGATCGCCTTCGCCGCGGTGTACGACCCGTTCGCGTCGGCCATCAGCGTCACCTTGCCCGCCAGTTTCTTCGCGGCGAGGTCGAGGATCTTGTCGGTGCGTCCGGGGTACGTGTCGCGATTGCCGCTCATGCGGCCGCCGATTTTGAACTTCACCGCCTTCGCGCCGGTCTCCTCGACGCCGCGCACGTAGACGTCGACCTCTTCCTCGGCCGTCGTGTCGCGCCCCGATCCCGAAAGGTACACGGGGATCTCCTTGCGCAGGACGCCGCCCATCAACTCCGCGGCGGGCTTCTTCGCGGTCTTGCCGAGCAGGTCGAACAGGCTCTGCTCCACGTACGCGACGGGGCACCAGAACGCCTGGCCGGAGAGCTTGTAGTTCGCGATGTAGACCTCGTCGACCAGTTTCTCCAGATCGCGCGCGTCCTTGCCGACGAAGTGCGGGATCACGCGGCGCAGCAGGATCGCGATGAAGTCCTCCATGTCCTTCGTCTGGACGACGCCCTCGACGCCGTCGGTCGACCGCGTGCGCACAAAGTAGGTCTTACCCGATTGCAGCAGGTCGATGGAGGCGATCTTGACAGGATTCGGGAAGAACTTCGCGAGGTTAAAGACGGGCTTCTGGTACTCCGGGGCGGCGCTCTCGGGGTCCTGAGCCGCATCGAGGAGCAGGGCGGCGCCTGCCGAAGCGGAAAGAAACGCGCGGCGGTTCATGCTGTTTATGTTTACATGGCTGAGTGTCCGATCGTTGGTTCGCCTGGCTGATGGAGCGCGTGAGCGGCCCCTACGACCGCCTGCTCGCCGACCGCAAACGCGCGCTGCTCGGCGGCCTGCAGGGGACGGTCGTGGAGCTCGGGCCGGGGACGGGCGTCAATCTGCCGTACTTCGCGCGCGGCGTCGACTGGATCGGGATCGAGCCGAATCCGGCGTTGCGGTCGCGGTTGTGCGCACTCGGTGTGGACGCGCGGGACGGCTGGGCGGAGTCGCTGGATCTTCCCGATGCGATGGCGGACGCGGTCGTCTCGACGGCGGTGCTGTGCTCGGTGCGGGATGTGGAGCGCAGCCTCGCGGAAGCGCGTCGTGTGTTGAAGCCCGGCGGACAGTTCGTCTTCATCGAGCACGTCGCGGCGCCGCGTGGGTCGGCGCTGGCAGTTGTGCAACGCGTCGTGCGGCCGGTGTGGGGCTGTTGCGCGGGCGGCTGCGATCCGGCCCGCGACACCGCCGCGGCGATCGAGCGCGCGTTTCCGTCGGTGACCGTCGAACGCTTTCGGCTGCCGCTCGGTCCCGTCGCGCCCCACATTGCCGGCGTGGCGTTATTGCATCGCCGACAACCGTAACGGGACGGCGTCCGGCTCCAATACCCAGAACTTCCGGCCGCTGAAATACGATCGCAGCCGGCCATTCTCCTGCCCCCGATCGCGCGCCCAGACGATCGGCGCCGCGTCGATCTCGGCCGCGTTGAACACCCACTCGCGATGCGGACTGTGGTCTGGCGCATAGCGCACGATCACGACATGCTGTCCGCCCTCCGCGTGGAGGCGCGCGATCACCGCCGCCCGATCCTCGGGATAGTTGCCATGCAGTCCCTCGACCGGTGAACTCGACTTTCTCGCTGCCACTCCATATACCACCGCGAACAACACGACCAACACCGGACCGGCGGGCTTCATGTGCCACATGCGCCATCCGAGCCGCGTCATCAGCGCCAGCGCCAGCGCGATCAACGGCGCCTCGTAATGCGGGATCATCCACGTCTCCAGCATCAGGACCGCGAAGGCGCCGAGCGAGAGCCACGCCAGCCGGCGCAAACCGCGGTCGGGCCACAGCACTGCGACGATCCACGCCATCCAGAACCCGCGGAACGAGTCGGGCAGATTGTAGAGGATGCGATACGCGAGGTGGTGCACGCGCCCGAGGAGTCCGTACTGCATGATCTGTCCGTAGGTCCGGCTCTCCCACGCGTGCAGGTTTGCGATCTCGGGATACGAGTACGTCTTCGGCGCCGACGGGTGGAAGATCCAGAGAATCGGCGCGACCTCATATTGCGCAATGTGCTCGACGTACGGCGGACGCAGCGGATTGCCGGTCAGCCGCCAGTCGTAGAACGCCTGGAACGCGACCGCCGCGCCGACGATCGCGACCGCCGGCCACCGCACCGGCCTCCACGAACGCGCCCGCCACACGATCGCGACGCCCGCCAGCGCCAACAGTCCGAAGCCTTCGTAGGGCCGCGTGAAGAGGAGGAGCGCCGCGCCCGCGCCGTACGCCCACGACGCTCGACCGCGTCCCACGGCGCCGACCACCAGCGCCGACCCGCACGCCGCCACCGCGCCGCCCCAATAGGACTGCATCCAGTAGTGCTGCGCTCCGAACGTCGCGAGCGCGAACAGTCCGCCGAGGAGTGCCCATCCCGGCGGCGCCCATGCGCGCAGCATCCAGTACATCGCCGCGACCATCAGCCCGACCCCGAGCACCACGCCGGCATACGGCGATCCCGTCACGACCTGTCCCAGCGCCAGGAACGCCGATTGTCCCGGCTGATACTTGCTCGCGTAGACTGGGTGCGAGAGCTGGTGCATGGTCTCGAAGAACTCCTGCAGCGGATGGGGACGATTTGCCAGCCGGCCGTGCGCAAACGTGTCAGCCCCGAGCAGGTAGGCAAACTCGTCGTGGACGATCGGCTGCGGCGGCGGCACGCGGTGCAGCAGCGCGATGCGCAGCCCCACGCAGAGCACGAACACCCCGAGCGAACACAGCAGCGTGCGGCGTCCCACGCGATGCAAGAGGGCGATTCCGGCGTTGGCGAACGATCGGGGATGGGGGCGCGCGCGAGCCGCGACAGGGGTCATGCGCTCGCATCTATACCATCCGCGCCGGCGGCGCCGCCGTACCGGTTCTTACGATTTGCGGTACTGCGAGTAGGTCATTTCGAGCTCCGCGTGGATCGACTTCACGAGCATGATGCGCACCGAGCCCGCGAGCGCGATCCGGGTCGGGAGCCACACGCCGCCGCCGACCGGCCCCTGCTCCATCGTGACCCGCGTCCCTTTGCCGATCCGGACGACGAACCCGCCGTACGAAAATGAGTCGATCGTTTCGCCGTCGATCTTGATCCAGTGCGCGTCGCGCTTGGAGATCCAGACGCGCGCCTTCATTTTCGGGAGGAACGAGGTGTACGTCGATTTCGGCTTGTACCCCGGGCGCGGGACGGCGTCGATGACGTACGCGTCCATGCCCGCGATGGTCTCGCTGCCCACCAGTTGGAAGGTGAACGCGTCGGGGATCTCCTGCAGCGGCTCGCGCTGCCGCTCCTGCCGTTTGCGCCACTCGGAGACGCGCTTCTCGCGCTGCTCCTTCGGCTCCTTGGCGCGCTGCTCGACGTTCCAGATCCGCCGGTCCTCCTCGGCCTTCGCCTCCTCGGGACTGAGCGCCTTACCGTCGCGCGCCACCAGTTTGCGATACGGCGACCCGTCGACGAAGGTCACTTCGAAGGTGCGGTTGGAGGATGTCTTCACCTTGCCCGATCCGTCGAACTCCTTCCGCAGTTCGTGGTCCAGGTAGGTGAAGGTGCGCCAGTTCTCGTCATTGCCCTTATCGAGCTCGACCGCCCGGCGGACGATCTCGTGAGCATCCTGAGCGAAGAGGAGCGGGCAGGCAAGGGCTAGCAGGACGATGGCGCGCACTGCTTTCATTGTACGAGCGGGAGCGGGTCGGCAAGCAATCGATCATTTTTGGCGCTATTCTGATCGAAAGAGCGGACGGCTATCGATCATGTCATGGAATTGGCAGGCGCCGGATTGGCCGCGTTTTTCGTGGGATGCCGCGCGCCTACGCGCGGCGGAGAACGAATTCCTGGTGGGCGCCGGCATGTTCGCCGGTTCCATTCGTCACCTTCCCGATCCGGATCGCGAGCTGCTGATCGTAGAGGCGATCGGCAGCGAGGCGGTGACGACGTCCGAGATCGAAGGCGAGGTGCTCGACCGCGCCAGCGTGCAATCGTCCATCCGGCGGCGCCTCGGGCTGGCGACCGACCGGCGGCGCGTTCGGCCCGCGGAAGATGGCGTCGCCGAGATGATGGTCGATCTGTACGGGTCCGTCGCCGCGCCGCTTTCGGATGAGATTCTCTTCGGCTGGCATCGCATGCTGTTGAAGGCGCGGCGCGATCTCGCGGAGGTCGGCTGCTATCGGACGGGACGGGATCCGATGCAGATCGTTTCGGGGCCGCTGCACGCGCAACGGGTGCACTTCGAGGCGCCGCCGGCCAGCGCCGTGCCGCGGGAGATGAGGCGTTTCCTCGATTGGTTCCACCGCTGCGCCCCCGGCGGCAAGGAGCCGCTGCCGGCACTCACAAGGGCGGGGCTGGCGCATCTGTACTTCGAATCGATCCACCCGTTCGAGGACGGCAACGGACGGCTGGGCCGCGCGATCTCCGAGAAGGCGTTCGCCGAGGGTGTCGGCCAACCCACGCTGACCTCCCTCGCGGCCACCCTGCTCGCACATCGCAAGTCGTACTACGCGGCGCTCGAAGCCGCCAACCAGGGAATCGACGCGACGCAGTGGCTGGTCTGGTTCGCCGGCGTGGCGATCGAAGCGCAGCGGCGGACCGCTGCCGCCGTCGAGTTCCTGATCGATAAGACAAAGCTGCTCGATCGACTACGCGGCCGGCTGAATACGCGCCAGGAGAAGGCTCTGCTCCGCATGCTGGCCGAAGGGCCCGAGGGTTTTCGCGGTGGGCTGAGCGCCGCCAACTACATGGCGATCACGGGAGCGTCCACGGCGACCGCGACGCGCGATTTGGCCGACCTGGTCGAACAGGGCGCGCTCGTCCGCGATGGCGAGCGTCGGTACGCACGCTACCGGGTAGCGATTCCCCTGCGCCCGGTCGCGCCGGTGCGGATTGCGGCTGATGGCAGTCTGAGTTGACTACGACGTCAGCAGGGCGAAGCGCGACCCTGCTCGTACGATCGTCTGATTCCGCTCCGGCCCCGTCGAAATGCAGCCGATCTCGACTCCCATGCGGGATTCGAGGAACGACACGTACGCCTTCGCCTTCTCCGGGAGCGCGTCGTACTCCGAAATTCCGAAGGTCGACGATTGCCAGCCCGGCACGCACTCGAGAATCGGCTCGATGCGCTCGATGCCGCGGACCGTCGGGGGCATATCCTTCACTTCGCGGCCGTCGATGCGGTAACCGACGCACACCGGAATCGTCTCGAACTCGTCGAGGACATCCAGCTTGGTCACGACGATGGAGTCGAAACCGTTGATCGCCGCCGTGTATTTCAGCAGTGGGACGTCGAACCAGCCGCAGCGGCGCGGCCTTCCCGTGACGGCGCCGAATTCCTTGCCGCGCTGGCGGATGCGCTCGCCCGCCTCGTCCAGAGCCTCGGTGGGGAACGGACCGCCGCCGACGCGCGTGATGTACGCCTTCGAGACGCCGATGATGCCGTCGATCGCGGTCGGGGGAACCCCGGTCCCGGTGCACGCTCCGCCTGCGCTGGCGCTCGACGAGGTGACGAACGGGTAGGTCCCGTGGTCGATATCGAGCATGGTGCCCTGGGCGCCTTCGAACAGCACGCGCTTGCCGTCGCGGATCGCCTGGTGCAGCAGCCACGCCGTGTCGGTGACCATGGGGCGAAGCCGCGCGGCGAACGCCTCGTACTCTTCGCGGATGGCCGCGAAATCGAGCTCCTCGTACACGCCGAGAGCTTTGGCGATGGCCGCCTTCTCCTCCATCAGCGAGTCGTAGTGGCCGCGGAAGAAATCGGCGTCGAGGAGGTCGGCGATGCGGACGCCGCGGCGGGCGATCTTGTCCTCGTAGCAGGGCCCGATACCCCGCGAGGTGGTGCCGATCGAGATGCGCCCGGGGCGGGCCTCGGAGAGCTTCTCCATCATCCGGTGGGCCGGAAAGAGGACGTGGGCCCGGTTGCTGATGAAAAGACTGCTCGCCACCGGCACTCCGGCGGCTTCGAGCGTGTCGATTTCCGAGAGCAGCGCGGCCGGGTCGATGACCAGACCGTTGCCGATCACCGCCTGCTTGCCGGGGCGCAGGATGCCGCTCGGAATCAGCTTGAGCACGTATTTGCGCTCGCCGATGTAAACTGTGTGTCCTGCGTTATGACCGCCCTGGTACCGGGCGACTATATCGAAGCGGTCCGAGAACAGGTCGACAATCTTACCCTTGCCCTCGTCTCCCCACTGAGAGCCGAGGATGATCACATTTGCCATGTTGTCCAAACTCTCTAGTGTAGCTTCATTTGCGGTCCGCGCCGCGACGGCGGGCACGCGGGGGCAATCGACCCGCCCCTCATTTGAGGGCATTACCGCATAGAACCGGATAAACCGGACATCTACGTCCCAGAACGCGTCGACCGTGATAACCTGACTATTTATGGAAATTTCAGAGGTCTACAGAGGTCTCGGCCAAGAGGCCTTTGGGGCGCTGATTCGCGGCATTTCGATCGGCAAGCTCAGAACCTACCAGATTTACGAGGGGTTCAAAGTCAGGGCTCACCTGCATAAGGTCAACACCGAGTCGCTGCGGAAGGCGGTTCCGAAGTTGTGGGAGCGCATTTTAGGCGGCGACGAGGAGTTCGGGCGCGATCTGGCGCAAGCCGTCCTGGTTTCGCATCTGGACATGATCGGCGCCGTGCTGGACTTCCTCGGTGTTCCGCACGAGAACGGTTTCTTCGCCAAAGACATGGACCCCAAGCCGCACTTCACCCCTGGCTGGGAGGATCGTGTCCTCGAAAAGTTTCGAACGGCCTTTTCAGAGCCGTTACTGCTTTTCTATATCAATCACTTGCGCTGGGAACTGTTGAGCGCATCGGACGTGTATCGTCCGGCGGCCTGAATTCGGCGGGTGGCGTGCATATCAATCGTGCACATGATGACAGTTTTCGGACAACCTGTTCCAAAATCAAGCGGCGCCAGGGAACTGGGGGAGCGAAACTGTTGGGTTTTTACGCAGTCGGCGCTCTTCGCTGCGTGTCTACACCCAATGCAGCGAGAAACGGTTGTAGCAGTTTAGGACCTGACATGAACCATTGCGATTTCCATTATTCTCATCTGTTGCCCAAGAAGCCGGGCATTCTCCCGCTGGAGGAGACGATGACGAAGCAGTGCCGCCGCTGCGGCGCCGAATTCGTTACCCGGTCGCGAATCCGGAAGCGCTGCGACACATGTCAAACAGTCGTTTCGGCAGAGAAACAAAAGAAAGCGAATGAGCGTCTGAAGGCCCGTCGGGCCGCCCGGCGCATGTGCCTGTTGAAGGCCAGCTAAGGAATATCTCTCGCAAAGACGCGAAGGCCGCAAAGAACACAAGCGCAGGAAAGTTTTTTGTGTTCTTGGCGGGCTTAGCGTCTTGGCGAGAGAAAATGCCTTCCGTGCTCGCGTCGACGACCGCCCCGTCGAGCAGTCCCTGGGTGGATGAACATTTCCTCGTCTTGCGTAGAGATGGCGGCGGGCGCCAGCGACGAAAAGCTATCTCTCGCAAAGACGCCAAGCCGCAGAGAACACAAGCGCATCCAAGTTTTTGTGTTCTTGGCGACTTTGCGTCTTTGCGAGAGAAATGTCTTTTGTCCCGCCTAGATGAACATTTCCTCGTCTTGCGTGGCGGAGACGACGTCCGATTTCCTGGGTCCCTTGATTAACGTCGAGAGTACGGCGGAGATGCCGGCAGCCAGGCCGTTGACTTCGCGGACGGGACGGGTCACCGCCCGTTTCACGTTCTCGGTCGCCTGCTCGACACTCTGCACCGTGCCACCCACCGTGGCGTCGATCTGCTCGAAACGGGTGCGCGCCTTATCCTCGATATCGCTCAACAACTTGCCCAACTTGTCCACTTGCTCGCGGCCGGATCTGACGATCTCGACCACTTCCTCGGAGACTTCCTGAATTCGGGGCCGGGTTTCCTGCACCACATCCTGCGCCGCTGCCATCAACTCGGAGGCCCGGTCTGCCACCGGTCCGAGCTTTTCCACGACCGGGGTGATCCGTTCCACCGCCGGCCCGATCTGCGCGATCGCGGCGCGCACCGAGTCCAGTATCGGCCCAGTCTTGTCGATCACGGGACCGACCTTGTCGATCGTGGGCCCGACTTTATCGACGATCGGACCGACCTTTTCGACTAACGGCCCGATTTTATCGATCATCGGCTCGGCATGATCCGCCAGCGACTCCACGCGGCGCTGCATCTTGCGCGCTGCGCCTAGCGTGGCGATACCGACAATCGCCTGGATCACGAACGCAATGGCGGCCAATACCACGCCTGCCGCCACTACGATTCGAAAGATGTCGTCAGACATGCAGGAAACCCTTTCCGAATGCCTTGATTACGCTTGGGAACCTGAACCCTGAGCTTCTTTGTTCACCGTGTCATGGTAGGCCTGGCGTCCGGCGTCCATCGCGTCGTTGAGATTCTCGCGCTGCCGATTGAGCGCTTCTTTTCCCTTATCGACCCATTCGGCCGCGGTCTGGCGGACATCGCCGGTCCGCTGCTTCAGAAAGTCGGCGCCTTCGTTGGCTTTACTTTTGATGGCTTCGCGCGTTTCCGCGCCGGATTTCGGCGCGAACAGCATGCCGATCCCGACACCCACGCCCAATCCGAGTAAGAAGCTGGAAAATCCGTTCTTATCCATGTATCCTCCTGCGTTGCAACGTTTCGATAGCGGGGAAAGTCGTCAGCTTTCGCCATTTTTGAGTATACTCCGCAGTAGGAATCATGTGACCGGAGAACGAAGGCCGCGCCCTCTCAACGCCGAAGGGTTGTGGTCGTACGCACTGAAGGCGCTCGGCGGAAGGGCTCATTCGACCGGAGAGCTCCGCGAGAAGCTCTGCCGCCGCGCGGAGCACCCGTCCGATATCGACGGCGTCATCGCCCGCCTGAAAGACAGCGGCTACCTCGACGATAAGCGATTCGCCGAAGGCTTCGCCGCCGCGCGACTGGCCAACGACCGGTTCGGCCGCGGCCGCGTGATACAGGATTTGCGGCAGCGCCGCGTCGCCCCGCCGGTCGCCGAGTCGACGGTGAACCGGCTCTACGAAGAGGTCGACGAGCAGGCGTTGATCGAGGAGTGGATCCGGCGGAAGTACCGGATGGCGCCGCGCGAAGGCCTGTTTCAGGACGAGAAGGACTTGGCTGCCGCTTATCGGCGGCTGCTCCGGGCGGGCTTCAAGACCGGCGAGATTCTCCGCGCGCTGAAGAAATTCGCGAAAGATCCCGACCTGCTCGACGGCTTCGAACCGCCGGAAGAAGCTCCGGAAGAGTAAGTCGACTGCCCTATTCGACGGCCAGAAAGAGCTTCTGCCGTCCCGGGACGCCGTCCAACAGAAAGCTGACTGGAATCGCATTCGGTTCGAGCGCCGGTGGAACCAGAAGGTTGAACTGGTACAGCCCGATGGAGTTCGGCGCGAGTCCCGCGTAGGGCGCGGAGACCTCCGCGTCGCCCAGGGAGAAACGGAGCGGCGCAAGCACAGCGGTGGCGCCGGTTGCGGCAACGCCCGCCGGCGTCGACGGAGTGACCGGTCCGAAGCCGACGCCGTATAGCGTGACGATCTCGCCGGCCCGGGCGCCCCGCGTGGTCGTTCCGGGAAGGGCGCCGGGAGGGAGCGCAAACGATCCATCGCTCAAGATCGCGGCGACGTACTGGCGGCCGTCGACCAGGAACGCGCCGGGAGCGAGCAGGCCGGGCTGCGCCGCTGCGACGTTGACGGTCGTGGGCGCGCCGGCGGCTCCGTTTACGGAGACGATCACATTCTGCGGACCCAGGCCGATCGTGAAGGGCGTCAGCGCGTTGATTTGCGTGGGGCTCACGTACGCAAGGAACGCACGCTGCCCGCCGATCGTCACCGTGGTTCCGTCGAGCGCAGTGGGAGCGGTCGGGCCGTCGAAGTCCGCGCCTGTCCAGGCTCGCGATTGCGCCGCCAGGCCGGAGCCGTAGATTTCGATCCACGAGCCGGGCGCGATCGCGGGAAAGCCGCCGAACGCGCCGGCGCTCAGCACGCCGCCGCTTTGGATGTACGGTCCGGGCTCGACCGTAAGGGTCGCGCGGACGCTCGCGCCGTTATACGTGGCGGTGATGGTGACCGATTGCCGGGTTGGCACGGGACCAGTCGTGACAGGGAAGGTCGTCGAGTTCAATCCGGCCGATATGGTGACGGTGGCCGGGAGAGAAACCAGACGCGAGTCCGCAGTGACCGCGATGGCCGCGCCTCCAGCCGGGGCCGGCGCCCCAAGCCGAAACGTGGCGACGGTGCTGAACCCGCTGGCGACAGTGGCGGGCGCGAGCGAGAGAGTCGGAACGGGCGGAATTCGGTACATCCAGGCCGCGCCGGCGCCGGAGGCGAAGTTGCGGCTGACGCTCCCATCGCCGGCGCCGCCGACAGCGGCCGTCGCGCCGTCGCCCGAGAGCGCCACCGAGTATCCCTGTTGAGACACGCCGTCCGGATCCGTCCCGACCAGTTTGCCGCCCCGCTGCGTCCACGTGTCTCCCGCCCGCGAGAAGATCCACGCCGCTCCGATCAGGCTGTTGTCTTCGAATCCGCCGACGATCGCGGTATCGCCGTCGGCGGACAGGGACACGGACTGCCCCTGCTCGGCGTTGCCGATGGCGTCGGCGCCGAGGAGCTTCGGGCCCTGCTGGCTCCACGCGGTCCCCTTGCGCACGAACACCCAGGCGGCGCCTCGTCCGAAGTTGTCGAAGTATCCGCCCAACAAAGCCGTCGCGCCGTCGGCCGAGAGCGCGACCGCGTTGCCGATATGGGGCGAGGCCGAGAGTCCCGACACGGAGCCGGTTCCCACCAACTTGGGCCCGTGTTGACTCCATTTGCCGCCAACCCGGTCGAAGATCCATGCCGCGCCGGTGAACCCGTTATCGTCCATGCCGCCGCCGAGGAGGGTGTTGCCGTCCTTCGAGAGCGCCACGGCGACGCCGAATGCCGGCGGCACGCTTTGACCGGTGAAGTTATTGATGGTGACGACGGCATCGTTGGGCACGAGCTTCTCGCCCTGTTGCGTCCAGGTCGTCCCGGAACGCGTGAAGATCCAGACCGCTCCGGTTCCGAGATACGAGCCCGGTTCCCCCACGGCGCTCGGAATGGCCGCATCGATGTACCCGCCGACGGCAATGGTGAGCCCGTCGCCGGATATGGCGACGGACTTCCCTTGATTGGCGTTGGCGGAGCCGCCGGAGCCGACCAGCTTCGGGCCCTGCTGCTGCCAGGCCCCGCCGGCTCGCGTGAAGACCCAGGCCGCGCCGGCCGACTGGCGGTCGGATGGAGCGCCCGCCACGACCGTGTTCCCATCCGCCGAGATCGCGATCGAGACGCCGAGGGCGGGGATTCCGACGCCGCCGGATGCGGTCAACTTCGGCCCATCCTGAACCCACCCCGCGCTCGACTTCTTGAAAACCCAGATTGCGCCGCGATTGTCATCGCGATACCCGCCGACGGCGAGCGTCGTCCCGTCTGCCGACAGCGCTACGGAGGCGCCTTGCGCCGCCAGCCCGACCGCGCCCGTGCCCACGAGCTTCGGCCCGTCCTGGACAATGCCGGTCTGAGCGGCAAGCGCCCAGGGAGCAAGCGCGAGGACCAGCCAACGCGACGGGTAGGAGCGGAGCATGTCCCATCAATGATACTTGCGAGACCGCGTGGCGGAGGCGCTAGACTGGTCGTTTATGGTGCAGGGTATTGAGCACGCCGCCATCGCTTCGGCCGATCCGGCGAAGCTGGCACAGTGGTACGTTGACCACCTCGGCTTCGTCATCAACTACAAATCGTCGAACAGCAAGACGCATTTCGTGAAGACCCCCGACGGGTCGATGATCGAGATCATCGAGTCGAAGGGCCCGGCCGGCGAGCCGGGGCTGAAAGATGGGGGCATCCGACACTTGGCGCTGCTCGTGAAGGACTTCCCCGAATCGTGCGAGAAACTGCGCGGGCTGGGAGTGGAGTTTATCGTCGAACCGACGACCGTGAGCGGGAACTCGACGGTGTTCTTCCGGGACTGCGACGGCAATATCCTGCACCTGCTGCATCGCGAGAAGCCGATTTAGGAACGTCTCTTGGATTGCCGGAAAAGGGCGACCTCGACGCCGATTTCCAGCTCCTTCCATACGGCGTCGCTGGTTAATGCGGGGATGCGGTAATGTCGGGCCGCGGCGAGGCATGCGCGATCCGCCAACGAGATTCCGTGCGTCCAGGCCAACGGGCATAGATCCCGGCTCTCCCAAGCCAACTCCTCGTCCCAGGCGACGATTTCAAGCGATAGACCGCGGAGATAACGCTCCACGAGTTTCGGCTCGCCGCCCTGTCGGATCAGCTTCGTCATCGTCTCAAACAGGTTCACGGCACAGATCAACGATGCGGGCAACGCTGCCTGTACTAGATCGCTGCCGGGCTCGCCGCGCACTAGCGCGATCAGCGCCGAACTGTCGAGCATGTGCGGAGCGCGGCTACTCGCCGATTTCACGTTTGGCTTCCCGGCGCCGTTCTGCGATCAGTTGGTCGGACCACAGCACGTCGGCGGGCCCGAGAGATTGGAAGTACTGCTGCGCTTCCCGAAGCACGGCCTCGGCCGGCTCGAGGAAAATGCGGCCGGCGGCATTCTCCGTGATCCGCACGGACGATCCCGGTTTGATCCCGTGGCGGTCGCGGAGTTCGGCGGGGATTAGTATCCGTCCGGCGCCATCGACCTTCGCTCGGTACGCGGGCTTTCCCTTCGACGGCATATTCCCAGTTTAGCGGAATATGGGACACGGCGTAAAATTGGCGAGATCTCCTGCGCTACACCAGTACGGTGAAGGTCGACTCGGCACGCTGGACGGGGCGGTAGAGGGTGTCGCGCTCGACCGGGGTGCGGCCGGCTTTGCGGATGAGCTGCAAGAGCTCGCCGCGGCGCAGTCCCTGCTGGGTTGTGGCGCCGGCGTCGTGGTAGATGCGCTCTTCGACGATCGTGCCGTCGAGATCGTCCGCTCCGAACTTGAGCGCGACCTGCGCGATCCGCGGCGTCATCATCACCCAATAGGCCTTAATGTGCGGGATGTTGTCGAGCATCAGCCGCGCTACGGCGATGTTCTTGATGTCGGTGAAGCCGGTAGTCTTCGGGATGTGGTGCAGCGGCGTGTTGTCCGGGTGGAACGCCAGCGGGATGTACGTGACGAAGCCCTTGGTGTCGTCCTGCAACTCGCGCAGGCGGATGAGGTGATCGACGCGGTCCTCGTCGTTCTCGATGTGGCCGTACAGCATCGTGCAGTTGGAGCGGAGCCCCAACTGGTGCGCCATGCGCGCGGTCTCGATCCACTCGTTGCCGTCGATCTTGTGGTCGCAGATGATGCGGCGGACGCGCTCATTGAAGATCTCGGCTCCGCCGCCGGGCAGGGAATCCATGCCGGCGTCCCGGAGCCGTTCCAGCGTCTCCCGGATCGTGATCTTGGTGCGCCGCGCGAGGTAGGCGATCTCGACCATCGTGAACGCCTTCAAATGCACCTGCGGGAAGCGCTGTTTGAGCCCGCGGAGCATCTCGCAGAACCAGTCCAGGGTCAGCTCGGGATGGAGGCCGCCGACGATGTGGAACTCGGTGACCGCTTCCGTGTAGCCCTCGCCCGCCTTGAACCAGACCTCTTCGAGCGACATCGTGTACGCCTTGGGATCGCGCACGCGCTTGCCGAACGCGCACAGGCGGCAGCTCGCGACGCAGACGTCGGTCGGATTGATGTGGCGGTTGACGTTGAAATAGGTGGTGTCGCCGTGGAGTCGCTCGCGGACGATGTTGGCGAGGTAGCCAAGCGAGAGGATGTCGTGAGTGCCGTAGAGCGCGAGGCCGTCGTCGAACGACAGCCGCTCGCCCGCTTCAACCTTGTCGCGAATGGGGAGGAGTCGAGCGTCGTCGATACGGATTTGCATGTGCTTCAGAGACCCGGTTTCAGGAAGAAGATATCAGCGGCCCAGAAAACAAAGAATAACACGCTGACGTAGCCGTTCATGGTGAAGAAGGCGGCGTTGACGCGGGAGAGGTCGTGCGCTTTGACGAGGCTGTGCTCGTAGGCGAGGAGCGCCACGATCGCTGCGACACCCGCCAGCGCGAGAGCCCCGAGGTGCAGGGCCGAGACCAGCATCAGCAGAGACCCGATCATGAGCACGTGCAGAACGCGCGCCAGCAGCAGGGCCGGACCAATGCCGAGGAAGCGCGGGATGCTGAAGAGCTCCTCCTCGCAATCGAAGTCGTAGTCCTGGCAGGAGTAGATGATGTCGAACCCGGCGGTCCAGAAGGTGACGGCGGCGGTGAGCCAGAGGATGCGCGGGTCGAGCGAGCCGCGGACGGCGATCCAGGCGGCGGCGGGAGCGATCCCGAGGCTGAAGCCGAGGACCAGATGGGCGAAGCTCGTGAACCGCTTCGTGAAGGAATAGAAGAAAACGACCGCGAGAGCGAACGGCGCCAGCTTCAAGCACAGCGGGTTCAGAGCCCAAGCTGCCAGGAAAAAGACGGCCGATGTGACCACGACGAAGACCCAGGCGAACCCGCGCGACAGGATGCCGGCCGGAATGTGGCGCGTCCGGGTGCGGGGGTTGCGGGCGTCGATATCGGAGTCGACCAGGCGGTTGAACGCCATGGCGGCCGATCGGGCCCCGACCATCGCCACCGCGATCCACAAAAGCTTCCACCAAAGTCCCGTCTCCTGGAATCCCGACTCGCGGAAGGCGAGGAGCGCCCCGGTCATCGCGAAAGGCAGAGCGAAGACTGAGTGCTCGAACTTGATCATGTCCAGAGTCAGGCGTAAACGGGAGAGCATCGGGGGCAAGGACCATTTTAAGCTAGGCCACGAATGGACACGAATCAACACGAATAGCGCGAGCACAAACCCTGGTTTTCATTCGTGTGCATTCGTGTCTATTCGTGGCCCTGAATGAGGGCTGGTAGTACCGCAACCGTTCCATGAGTCCACAGCGTCTTATCCGCTTTCCTGTGTTACAGTTGGTCTTTTCCGGAGAGCATGTTGGAAGCTTGCGCCATGTCCGACCGCGGCTGTGTTCGATCGAATAACGAGGACTATTGCCTCATCGAACCGTCGCTTGGGCTGTACATTTTGGCCGATGGGATGGGTGGAGCAAAGGCCGGAGAGCGCGCCTCGCGGATGGCCGTCGACACCGTTGCCGAGATCGTACAGAACGCCGGACGGCGCGACTCGCAGGTGTTGTTGACGGCGGTCGAGGAAGCCAACCGGCGCGTCGTCGAAGCGGCGCATAGCGACCCGAGCCTGGAAGGTATGGGCACCACGCTGGTGGCCGCGCTCGAAGTCGAAGACGTGCTCCAGATCGCGAGTGTCGGCGACAGCCGCGCGTATCTTCTCGACGGCGACGGACTCCGCAAGATCACGGACGATCAGACCTGGGTCAACGAGGTCGGCCGGCCGATGGGGCTCGACGAAGAGAGCCTGCGCAATCATCCGTGGCGCCATGTGTTAACAATGGCGATTGGGGCGAGCACGCCCCTGACGGTCAACTATTATGCAGCGCCCGTGCCGCCCGGCTCGTTGGTGCTGATCTGCAGCGATGGACTGCATGGGGTCGTAGAATCTCCGCAATTGGAGCAGATCCTGCGGGGCGGGCGTAACGGCGATTCGCTCGAAGACATTTGCCGCCGGCTGATCGAGGCGGCCAAGGACGCGGGCGGCCCCGACAACGTCACCGCCGTTCTGGTGCGCAGGGCCGCATAAACCGTAACTACTGAATTGAACGCCAGAGTCTTTCGACTCGCCGCGTTGGTTGTAACGCTGCTGGTTCCCGCGAGCGGGCAGGTCGCCACTCTCCAAATTCGATTTCCTGCCGGCGATGGCGGAGTTCACCCGCCGGGCCGGCGCGTCGTACGGCCTCTGACGGTCGAGGTGACGGACGAGGGTGGGAAACCGGTCGCTGCCGCGGCCGTCAGCTTCCATCTGCCCGAGGACGGGGGAGGCGGCGCCTTCCCGAACGGGATGCACACCGACATTTCGATGACGGATGCGCAAGGCCGCGCGGTCATGCGGACCGTCGAGATCTCGCGTACGCCGGGCCCGTTCCAGATTCGGATTGTCGCGGTGAAGGAGCAGGCGCGGGCGGGCGCGGTGTCGACGCAATACGTTGGGGAAGCGGCTTCGGTGCGGCCTCGCCGGACGTGGATCGCTGTGGCAGTTGCGGTCGGCGGAGCGACGGTCGCGGGAGCGTTTTCTGCGCTGCGGAAGTCGACGACGCCCGCGGCTACGCCGTCTGCGCCCCCAACACCGCCGCCTTCTCCGAGTATTTCGATCGGCACTCCGACGACTACGGTGGGTCGGCCATGAGATCTCTCTTTTCGTTGACTGCTCAAACAGAGCCGCGACTGTTAAGGAGTGGTTGCCTCAATCCGCGACAACCGCTCCGTTACTGTCGCGGCTCTGTTGGCGGTTGGTCCGCCGAGCGGAGGATCTTCACACGCTTGCGGCAACCGCTTACTTCGTGCGCGGCTCTATTGCTTCTCGCGTCCGCTGCGTGGGGACAGTTCGCTCTCACTCGCGTCGATGGCGACACCGAGCGGCCCCCGGGCGCAGTGTTCGACCTCGGCGCCACGTATCCAGGCGAGTCCTCCGCCGTGCGCTTCCGCGTCCGAAACACCTCCGACTCTCCAGCGCTCCTGACGAAACTCACCGTGGCGGGCACTGGCTTCTCCATCGTCGGGTTCCCGGTCCCGGCGGGCATTCCCGCTCAGCAGGCTCTCGACTTCAACGTCGTTTTCCGCGCAGACACCGTCGCGAGCTACTCCGCCCAACTCGACGTCGAGGGCATGGGGATGCTGCTCACCGCCTCGGTGCTGCCGCGCCTGACGTACCAGCTTGCCGGCCAAAGTCTCGGCGCCGGAGGCATCGACTTCGGCACTGTCGAACCGGGCTCGACGGTCACGCGCCGGGTCACGGTGACGAATCTGACTGCCGCGCCGCTCGCGCTACCGGTCCTGGCGATCACCGGCGACGCGTTCTCGCTCCCCGCGCCGCCCGTGCCCGTCCTGGTTTCGCCCGCCCAGAGCACCGAGTTCGAAATCGTCTTCCAGCCCGCGGGCGCGGGCGCGTGGACCGGATCGCTTCAGATCGACGACCGCGCGTACCCGCTCAAGGGACTGTCGGTCGGACTTCCCCTGCCGCATCCGTCGCTCACCATCAACCTCGCCGACGCGCAGAGCGCGCGGGATGGCTCGATCGCCGTCACGTTCGACGCGGCGGCGCGGACCGCCGGCTCCGGCTCCGTCACCCTCGACTTCACGCCGCGTGCCAGGGGCGCCACCGATCCCGCGATTCAACTTGGCATCGTCGGACGCTGGCTGCCGTTCACGATCGCGCCCGGCGACACCGCGTTGCCGGCCGTCAACTTCCAGACGGGCACGACCGCCGGGACGATCGGCTTCACGGTCGAACTCGGCGGCGTCACCGACCGCAAAACCGTCGTCATCCCTGCCGCCCCGGTCGCGATCTTCACGGCTGTGGCGACTCGGACGGCGGGCGCGATCGACGTCCGGATCACCGGGTTCGATAATACCCGCAGCGCCGGCGCGGTGACGTTCACATTCTTCGACACGACGGGCGCGGCGATCGACCTCCGCGCCGACTATACCGCCGATTTCGCGGCGTACTTCGCCGGGTCGGACATGGGCGGAGCCTTCCTATTGCGCAGCGTCTTTCCGGTCACGGGCGATGCGTCGAAAATCGTCGAGTTTGCGGTGCAGATGACGAACGCGGCGGGATCGGCCACAACCGGCAGGGTGAAGTTTTAGTGTCCAGTCTCAGAAGTCGCTTGAGACTGCGCAGCCAGCATTTGGGTCGAGAGCGAGGCGCGAGGAGGAATCGATGCGGGACATCGCTGACGACGAGCAACAAAGCTATCGGCACAAATGCTGGCTGCCCTTCGGGTTGCGGCGGCGCCGGGCCAGGCCTTTGTCGCCGCTCCTGACCGATGTCCCGCATCGCCGGCGTCGCGGCTTCGCGTCCTGTCCCGGCGGCGCTCGCAACGCAACTCAAGGGACTTCTGAGACAGGACACTGGACGTCGCCCGTACTGCGCTGAATTTAAAGTTCGTGGTATCCTCAATAGGTCGATTTCATAACATTGTCTCTCCCGGCCGCTCGAGGCCGGGCCTACCTGCGAGGTTCACATGTCAGGCCACTCCAAATGGGCCACGATTAAGCATAAAAAGGCGGCTCTCGACGCCAAGCGCGGAAAAGCGTTCACGCGCCTGATTAAGGAAATTACGATCGCCGCCCGCAGCGGAGGCGACCCGGACGGCAACCCCCGTCTGCGGACCGCCGTCCTGGCCGCCAAGAACGTCTCCATGCCCGCCGACAACATTAAGAAGGCGATCATGCGAGGCACCGGCGAGCTCGAAGGCGGGCAGATCGAGGAAGTGATGTTCGAAGGCTACGGTCCGGGCGGCGCAGCCGTCTTGGTCAACGTGGCGACGGACAACCGCAACCGCACCGTCAGCGAGATCCGCCATGCGTTCTCCAAGCAGGGCGGGAACATGGGCGAGCAGGGCAGCGTCGCCTGGATGTTCGATCGCAAGAGCCAGATCTTCGTCCCGGGCGACAAGGCCACCGAAGACCAGCTCATGGCGATCATCCTCGACGCCGGTGGCGACGACCTCCGCAGCGATGGGGAGCAGTGGGAAATCCTCTCCGACCCGAACGCTCACGAAGCGATGATGAAGGCGCTCGAAGCAGCCGGCATCCCGACCGAAGAGGCTAAGGCCGTCGCTTGGGTGCCGAAAAACCTGATCAAGGTCGAAGGCAAAAACGCGGCCGCCATGTTGCGGCTCTCCGAAGCGCTGGAAGAGCACGACGACGTGCAGGACGTTTACTCCAACTTCGATATCGACGAGAAGGAGCTGGAGGCTCTGGCGTAACGCCGTGCGGGTCCTCGGCATCGATTGCGGCTCGGAACGAACCGGTTACGGCGTGATCGATAGCGACGGCATCCGTCACCGGATGGTCGCGGCCGGAGTGATTCGCACCAATACCAAGTGGGCATTCGAGCGGAGGCTGCTCACCATCGCGAGCGGTCTCCGCTCCCTCATTTCGGAGCACTCTCCTGAGATGGCGGCGGTGGAAGGAGTCTTCCTCGCGGCCAACGCGCGCTCCGCTTTGAAGCTCGCTCATGTGCGCGGCGTGGCGCTGCTGATGGTGGCGGAAGCCGGGATCGCGCTCGCCGAATACTCCCCGACCGAGGTCAAGACCAGTGTGGTCGGTTATGGCCGAGCGGAAAAATCCCAGGTGCAAATGATGATCGGCTCGATCCTGCGGCTGACGGAGCCGATCGAGTCGGAGGACGCCTGCGATGCGCTCGCCGTCGCCATCTGCCACGCCAATCGGGAATCCACCAATCGAAAGCTCGCCTGAATGTCTATGAAGTGGCCGATCCTCATCCTGCTGTGCGCGACCGCGATGTGGGGCGATAGCGCGCCCCGCCTGTTCTACTCGAAGTCGTTTCCGGGGAGCACGCCCGCGTTCATGCAGGTGACCCTCGAGCGCGACGGCAAGGGCGAGTACAAGGAAGCGCCCGACGACGAACTGCCGCTGAAGTTCAAGCTCGCGGAGGATGAGGCGAATGTCGTTTTCACTCTCGCGGACAAGCTCGATCACTTCAAGAACCCGCTCGAGTCGGGGCTGAAGGTCGCGTTCATGGGGAAGAAGACGTTCCGCTGGGAGAACGGCGACGTCAAGTCCGAGCAGCAGTTCAATTACTCCGAGAACGTCGACGCGCAGCAACTGCTGGACTGGTTCGAGAAGATCGCGGAATCGGCGCAGCTCCGGATGATTTTAGAAAGCTCGGCGAAGTACGACCGGCTGGGCGTGGATAAGGCGCTCCGGCAGATCTGGTCGGCAATGGACCGCAAGCGGCTCGTCGCGCTGGACCAGTTCCTGCCGACGCTGGACCGCATCGCGAATAACGAGTCGTACATGCACACGGCGCGGGCGAAGGCGGCGGAACTCGGAGAGACGATCCGCAAAGGCGCTCCCGCTGCGGCGCAATAGCCAACAGAGCCGCGCACGACAGTAAGCGGTTGTTCAGCACCCGAAACTGCGGAGAAACAAGAGGCAACCGCTTACTATCGTGCGCGGCTCTGATGGAGCGTGGGACTACTCGTACCGAAGAGCCACCACCGGGTCCACCCGAGCGGCGCGTAACGCCGGGACGATTCCTGCTAGCAACGCCGCTCCCAACAAGATCCCGCATACCGCGGCGAATGTCGCCGGGTCCGTCGGCTGCACGCCGTACAAGAGCGATTTCATGATCTTCGTGAGTTCGAAAGCGGCGACCACACCTGCCGCGATTCCGCACACTGCTACCCCCGCGGCCTGCCCGACCACCATCCGTACCACCGCGCCGCGCTGCGCCCCCAACGCCATCCGCACACCGATCTCCTGCGACCGCTGCGCCACCGCGTACGACATTACGCCATAGACGCCGATCACGGCCAGCGCCAGCGCCGCCGCGGCGAATACCGCCAGTAACAGCAAATTGAACCGGCGGGGCGCGACTGAATCGGCCAGCGCCTGCTCCACCGTCTCGACATCGTAGACCGGCTGCGTCCGGTCCAACTCCGCGACTGCCTGCCGCAGTGGACCGGCCATCGACACCGCCTTCCCTTCCACCAGCGCCATCACATTGAATCCGCCGAGAAACGGCGCGTACCGGATCGGCACATAGGTCTCGGGCGCCGGTTCCTCGTCCGGCTTCGCGTACTTCAGGTCCGCCACTACGCCGACGATGGTCGCCGTGTCGAACTGTCCCGGATGCGACCCCGAGGGCAGTGAGATGTGCCGCCCGAGCGGGTCCGCCGTCTGATACACAGCGCGCACGAACGCCTCATTCACCATGACGACGTCGGAGGGCTCGAAATCGGTCAACCACCGCCCGCGCACCAGCCGCATTCCGATCGCCGGACAGTAGCCTTGCGAGACGGCGTGTAACGACGTCCGCGGCCCCTGGTTGGGTGGAAACTGTACGCCCTCCGCCTGCACGAAACCTCCGCCGATCGCGTTGCCCACACCGGCGGCGCGCAGTCCCGCAAGCCCGCGGAGACGCGCCACCAGACGGTCGCAGTACTCGACGCGCGCGCTGCGGTCGCGATACTCCCGTCCGGAGAGCCCGATCTTCATCGTGAGCAAACGTTCCGGTTGGAAGCCGGCGGGATGCTCGTTCATCCTCCAAAAGCTGCGGATCATGAGCCCCGCGCCCGTCAGCAGGACCACCGAGAGCGCCAGTTCCGCAGCCATCAGGACGCGCCGTATGCGCAAGCCCGAGACGCCCGTCGACGCAGTCCGCCCGCCGTCCTTGAGCATGCCTCCGAGATTCGCGCGCGATAGCGAAATGGCCGGGCCGAAGCCGAACAGTACGCCCGTCGCGAGCGAGAGCAGCAGCGTGAAGCCGAGCACGCGCGCGTCGATCGACGCATCCGCCAGTCGCGGCACCGCCTGCGCGCCCAGTTTCACGATGCCGGCAAACGCCAGCCGCACGACCGCGAGCCCCGCCGCGCCTCCGGCCAGCGCCAGCACCGCCCCTTCGATCAGCAATTGCCCAATCATGCGGCCGCGACCGGCGCCGATCGCCGCCCGGATCGCGATCTCCCGCTGCCGCGCCCCGGCGCGCGCGAGCAGCAGGTTCGCCATATTGCCGCACGCGATCAGCAGCACGAAGCCGACCGCCGCAAGCAGCACCAGGAGCGCCCGGCGCGAGCCACCCACCACCTTGTCCTGCATCGGCTCGACCCGCACCTTCAGATACGGGTAGAACCCGTCCTGGTGCGCCGCCGCGATTTTGGCCTCGATCGTCTCGATCTCCGCACGCGCGCGCTCGATCGGAACGCCGCGCTTCAATCTTGCCACTACGTTGACGATCACCATCGCGCGGCCGCGGACCTGGTTGGCCGCGGTGATCTGGGACGGCACATAGGCTTCGATCGTCCGCACGTCCTGCCCCGGGAAATCGAGCGGCAGCGCGAAGCGATAGTCCTCCGGCAACACGCCGCAGATCGTGTATTGGTCGCCGTTGAGCGTCACCGTTTTCCCGACCACATTCGGATCGCCGTGGAAGCGGCGCAGGAACAGCCGATGGGTCAGCACGATCGTCATCCGGTCCGCCGGCCCGAAGACGCGGCCGATTGCGGGCCGGGCGCCCGTCACGGCGAAGAACCCATCGCCTACCGTCGCGAGTCCGAGTTGATCGCTCTCCCCGTCGACGGCCAAGGACATGTTGCCGTACCCGTAGTGCGCCATCGCTTCGAACGAAGTGGCCTGCTGCTGCCAGTCGAAATAGTCGGGTCCGGCGACGGCTTCCATCTTGATGCGCTCGTTGTAGGTGGTGACCCACGTCAGACGGTCCGCGTCCGGGTAGGGCAGAGGACGCAGCAGCACCGCGTTGACGACGCTGAACACCGCCGTATTCATCCCGATCCCGAGCGCCAGAGTGAGGATCGCGACTGCCGCGAAGGCGGGCTGGCGGCGGAGGGTGCGGATGGCGTAACGAAGGTCCTGTCGCAGCCGGTCGAGCCAGCCGCGATGCCAGACCTCGTACGTTTGCTCGGTGATCCTGCCGACGTTGCCGAACTTGCGCAGCGCCGCGGCGCGCGCCTCTTCCGGAGTCATGCCGCGCTCGATGTTGTCGCGCGTCTCCATTTCGATATGCTCCGCGAAATCGCGGTGAAGGTCGTCGAGATTCATTGCGCGGGCCTCAGAATGCGGCCGATGGCCGCCGCCATGGCGTCCCATTTGGAGGTTTCGACGGCGAGCTGCTTGCGTCCCGCCGGCGTCAGACGGTAGAACTTGGCCTTCCGGTTGTTCTCGGAGACGCCCTCCTCGACAGCGATCCAGCGGCGCTGGATCAGCCGGTGCAGGGCGGGGTAGAGCGACCCCTGTTCCACCAGCAAAGCGTCCTCGGAGTTGCGTTCGATCGCTTTGGCGATGGCGTGCCCGTGCGCCGGGCCGGCCTGAAGGGTCCTGAGAATGAGGAGGTCGAGAGTCCCCTGCAGAAGCTCCACTCTAGTAGACATTCTAGGTGGAGTATGAGCGCGCTCCGGTAGAATGTCAAGGGGAGTGGGGAAAGCGACGGTGATGGAACAACCGCTCCATCCTGTCGCGGCTCTGTTTGAAACTCCGCGCCTCAGCGTCTCGGCGGTGAAAAAGAAATTAGCGCGTGATCCGAATCGCTGCCGTTCGACGTCGACAGATCGGGAGTGGGTGCGTTCCCGCGCCGTGGCGGTGGAATGGGTTCCAATTCAACGCGGAGACGCGGAGTTCGCGGAGATCACGCGGAGGAAGCCTTGGGCTGAGAAGTTTTCTCCGCGCTTCCTCCGCGTACTCCGCGTCTCCGCGATTAGGGCGCGCCCGCTTACTACCGTGTGATCCGGATGCTGCCGTTCGACGTCGATAGATCGAGCAGCGGACCGCCCGCGCCCAGCACTCCTTCGAGGTGATGCGGACCGACTTCGCCGCGCGTCCGAAGTTCGAGGTCGGACGTGATCTTCGCGTTGCTGGTCCGCGCTGTGACGCGCGCATTCAGATCGTCGGGCGCGCGGACCGTGATCGAGCCGTTCGACGTGTGCACGCGGACGTCGTCGTCCATCTTTGACGGCAGCCGGAGTTGCACGCTGCCGTTCGAGGTCTCAAACCGAATCGGCCCCTGCGCCGAGTCCAGGTCCGCTTCAATGGCGCCGTTCGAGGTGTTCGCTTCGACGCTGCCCTTCCACCCCACGATGTGAATCGCGCCGTTCGAGGTCTTGAGCCGCGTCGGTCCTCCGCCGTCCTGAATCCGGATCGCGCCGTTGCTGCTCGCAATTCGGTCGAGCACCGCGCCGCGCGGCGCCTTGATCACGAAGCGGACGCCTTCATTCCCGTGGCCGACGGATGGACGGTCGGTGCGGATCGAGACGGCATTCGCGCTGTGGTCGACGCGCACCTGCAGAGCATCGACGGCCTGCTCGCTGCGGGCGTACTTCGTGCCGCTCACGTCCACGGTGTCCTGATCCCAGCCCGAAATCTCAATCGAGCCGTTGAAGCCTTCCACCGAGAGTGACCCCTTCGGAGAAAGCGGATAGCTGTAGTGGAAATCGCGCGAGATGCGCGGTCCGGCGAAATCGTCGATATAGCAGGCGCTCAGCGAGAGCAGGCCAGCGGCAACCGCAGGAGCGAGAAAACACGCGCGCATAGATATCCTCGTCTGGGAGGCAATACGCACCGCGCCCGCGACTTGTTCCGCAAAAACTATTTCGGCGCGAGCTCCGCCGCCTGCGGCACCTGTCCGCCCAGCCATTCGGGATGCTGCGCCGTCGAATCGAAGAAGTTCGACGTCTTGAAGAGCTCGTATTTGCCCTCCGACGCCGCGCCTGCAGTCTTCGCCAGCAGCGCCGAGACTGCGGCCGCTGTCATCGGCTGGAACGTCCGCGCCGCCTCGAACGCCTGGTCGAGAATCTCCATGCTGTCAATTCCGGTAATTACGACCGAAGTGGGCAGATTCAGCGCGTAGTGCAGGCAGTCGATCGCCGAGACGGTCTTGCTCTTCAGAATCACGCCGGACCCCATGCTCTTCATTCCGAGCACGCCGATCTGCTGCTTCACGAGCTCCGGCAGCACCAGCTTTTCGAAGCTGCGGAAGTGCGCGTCCATCACATTCAGCGGCATCTGCACGGTGTCGAAGTGGAAGTTGTGCCTGGCCGCGACCTCGAGCATATATAGGTGGACGTGCGGGTCCTTGTGCCCCGTGAATCCGATGAAGCGGAGCTTGCCGGCCTTCTTCGCATCGACGAACGCCTCCATCGCGCCGCCCGCCGCGAAGATGCGGTCCGCGTCCTCGTAGCGGATTACTTCGTGGTGCTGCAGAAGGTCGACGTGGTCGGTCTGCAGGCGCCGCAGCGACTCGTCGATCTGCTTGGCCGCTTCCTCCTTGGTGCGTCCGTCGATCTTGGTCATCAGGAACGCCTTCTGGCGATAGCCATCGCGCAGCGCCTTGCCCATACGCAGCTCGCTTTGGCCGTCGTTGTAGTCCCACGAATTGTCCATGAAGTTGAGGCCGCGATCGAGCGCCGCGCGGATGATTTTGATCGAGTCGTCCTCGCTCAACTTCTCCGGTTTGCCGACATGGGAGCCGCCGAGCCCCAGCGCCGACACCTTCTCGCCGGTGCGTCCCAGCGTACGGTACGGCATGGCGGTGGCGCCATGGAGCAGGCTGGAGGCGCCGGCCCCCGCGATTCCCCCGATGACAGTGCGGCGATCGATAGACGAGTTCCCCATGCTGTATCAGATTCACTGCCGCCGCCGCGAGTTACTCGGGCCACGCGCGCCGCCGTCTGCGACACCACAGTCCGTTCACCAGTGTGAAACTCCGTGCTTCGGCGCGCTTTTTGCTCTCTCTGTATTTCAAGGAGGAGTATGCCCCTCAAATCGATATGCATGGCCGGGGCGCTGACGCTCGGCATTTCTTTGGGAGCAGCGAATTTCGCTTTGGCCCAGGAGAAACCGGCGCCTGCCTCGGACAACACGAAGGTCAACAAACGGGATCGGAACAAGGCCGAACCCACCGCGGATCGGGCGAAAGATAACGTCAACGACCGCGACATCATGGCAAAAATACGCCGGTCGATTATGGACGATAAGTCCCTTTCGACCTACGCGCACAACGTGAAGATCGTCTCCACCAAGGGCAAAGTCACCCTGAAGGGGCCGGTCCGCTCGGAAGACGAGAAGAGGACGGTGGCTGCGAAAGCGACGGAAGTCGCCGGCGCGGGCAATGTCACCGACGAACTGACCGTCAAACCCGACAAGTCCAAGGATAAGAGTTAAGGAGAATCACATGGCAGGAAAAAACACAGCCGTATTTGGAATCTACCGCGACCGCGCGCATGTGGAGTCCGCCGTCGACACGCTGCTCGACAACGGTTTCCGCAGTGAGGACGTCTCGGTCCTGTTCGCCGATAACGTCGGCACCAAGGACTTCGCGACCGAGAAGAACACCAAGGCGCCGGAAGGGACCGCGACCGGCGCGACCACCGGCGCCGTCGTCGGCGGCACGCTGGGACTGCTGGCCGGCATCGGCGCGCTCGCCATCCCGGGGCTCGGACCGTTCATCGCGGCGGGCCCGATCATGGGCGCACTGGCCGGCGCGGGCACCGGCGGAGTGGTCGGCGGCATCATCGGAGCTCTGGTCGGACTCGGCATCCCCGAGTACGAAGCCAAGCGCTACGAAGGCATGCTGAAGCAGGGCAAGGTCCTGCTTTCGGTCCATTGCGATAACTCCGACTGGGTCAGCCGCGCCAAGAATCTGCTCGAGCAGACGGGCGCGGAGGACATCGGCTCGGCGGGTGAAAAGCGCGCCGATTACGCAGAGAGCGACAAGCCGCGGGTTCGCGGCGGCATGTAGTCGACTCCCGCAAGAGGAGCCGCGACAGTTATGGAGCGGTTGTTTCAGCGACCGCTCCATCCTGTCGCGGCTCTGTTTCGGCCACTGGCTCAAGTTCCGGCCCTTGGCGCCGATAAGGGGGAGTGGCGACCTAATGTTGGCCCTCCTCGGGATCTTCCTCGTTCTCGCTGCCGTGTTCGGCGGCTTTCTGATGGAGCGCGGCAACCCATGGGTGCTGATGCAGCCGGCCGAACTCCTGATCATCGGAGGCGCGGGCGCCGGCATCGTGCTCGCTGCCAACTCGCCCGCCGTGATGCGCAAAATGGCGCGCGGCATCGTGCAAGTCCTACGCCCCCGCGTTCTCGACGCCCCGTACTTCCTCAAAAGACTCCGCATGCTGTACGAGGTGTTTGTCTATGCGCAACGCGCCGGCGGCATCATGCAGCTTGAGGCGGACATCGAGGACCCCGAGAAAAGCGCCGTTTTTTCGAACCACCCGGAGTTCCTGCGCGACCGCGAGACCCGCGATTTCGTCTGCGATTCGTTGCGCATGCTGGTGATCGGCGTCACCACCTCGCAGGAACTCGACGAACTGATGGATCTCGACATCGAAATCCAGCGGCGCGGGCGGCATGAGCCGGTGAACGCCCTGGGCTCGGTTGCCGACGCGCTGCCCGGCCTCGGCATCGTGGCGGCGGTGCTCGGCGTGGTCATCACGATGGAGGCGATCGGCGGCTCGCCGGACACGATTGGTCAGAAGGTCGCCGCGGCGCTGGTCGGAACGTTCCTGGGAATTCTGCTCTGCTATGGCGTCGTCGGGCCGCTCGCCGCCCGCCTCGAAGGGCTCAACGACGCGCATTCGCAATACCTGCAGGTGCTGCGCATTGCGATCGTTTCGTTCGCGCGCGGAGCGTCGCCGATCCTATCCGTCGAGTACGCCCGACGCTCCATCCCGGTCGAGGTGCGGCCCACATTTATCGACATGGAGACGGCGCTGAAACGGGACGCCAAAATCCCGGCGGTTACGAGACCCGGCGTACCGACCCCGGAGGCGATGGATGCGGTCCAAAGCGCCTGAGCGCAGGCGCCACCGGAGCAGCGGCGCGTGGAAGGTCGCCTACGCCGATTTCGTCACCGCCATGATGGCGCTGTTCATCGTCTTGTGGATGATGAACAGCAGCAATGCCGTCAAGAAGTCGATCAGCGGCTACTTCCACGACCCCAAGGCCTTCGCGAAACAACTGGGCGCGGGAGCCGGCAACTCGGGCGAGGGACTCTCGGTGAATCGCGGCAATGTCGACCATATGCGAGAGCAGATCGAGGAAGCTCTCCGCCAGATGCCCGACTTCCAGAAGCTCCGCGATCACGTTCAGATGACGGTGACCGGAGAAGGGCTTCGCATCGACCTCACCGAGACCGAGCAGGGCATGTTCTTCATCGCGGGGAGCCCGAACCCGACCGACGCGGGAACGCGCCTGCTGCGAGCCTTAGCCGACGAGCTCGGCCGCATGCCCAACCACCTCGTCATCGAAGGCCACACCGATGCGCGGCCGTTCCGCAACGCGAAGCCCGCCACCGGCTACGGCAACTGGGAACTCTCGGTGGACCGGGCCAACGCCGCGCGCCGCCTTCTGCACGCGTACGGGGTCCAAAACGAGAAGGTAGTGGAGGTCCGGGGCTACGCCGATCAGCAACTATTGGATAGCGGGGATCCGAACGACCCGAAGAATCGCCGCGTGTCCGTGGTCGTGAAGCTGTAGCGATGCCTACTTCGCCGTTGCGTACGCGTTGAACGCTTCGCGCAAATTCACCGCCGACGCATCCCCGGGATGAATGATGACGCGGAAGCGGAACCGCAGGGGCTGGCCTGGCTGGATCGTGAGACTCCCGTCGCGACCCTTGTCGTTCTCGAAATCGTGCTGGCCGAAAATATTCGTCGCGAACAGGCCGTAGTCGCGCGCATGCCAGTACGTCGGATGCCGCGGATTATTCGGGTGGTCCAGGATCGAGACGCCCACCGGCTGGCCGTCGATCACGCCCGAAAAATCGGCCCACTCCGATTTCTTGCCCCACACGTTCTTCTCGCCGACCTTGTTCTGCGCGTTCACGAGCTTGCCCGTCCGCTTCGGCTCGTCGATGCCCTTGGGCTGCACGGCCTCGAGCGGCGCCGCCAGACGGATCGCGAACATCCCTTCCTTCGTGTCTCCGAACGTCACCTTCTCGTCCGGCGAGAGTGTTGCGTCGAAGTCGATGGTGCGCAGCCGCGGGTCGGAGTAGAACGTCATCTTACGCATTTCGGTGAGCAGCGTCTGTCCGCCCGCCTTCCACTCGAAGGTCGCGTCGATCGTCCCGCTCGCCTTCCCGCTGGTGATCTTGTTGACCTTCTTGAGCACCACGTCGCCCTTGCCCTTGCCCGCGCCTTTCTGGTCGGGCTCGTTGCCCCAGAAGTCGTAGCCGTTCACGTCGCCGTGGGTGAACCAGAGTCCGCGATGGTGCGGATGATCGTTGGTCTCTCCCGGAACCTTCGGGTCCATCGGAAACGCGCGCGTAACGACGATGCCGGTCGCGGTCCGCAAAGGCCACAGGTAGGGTTTATGCGTCTGCGGCCCGATGTAGAAGTCGGTGAACGGCTTGCCGTCGATCTCCACCGAGATCTTCTCGTTCCCCTGCTGCGTGATCTTCACCTGCGCGCACAACGGGAGCGCGGCGGCCAGCAAAATCAGAGCTTTCATGGATGAGTTCCTTCAGGCGATATGGGCGCCTGTCGTCTCCACATATACCGCATAGATGGACTGTCCCGCCGCCATGAACAGCCGATTGCGCCGCGGACCGCCGAAACAGATGTTGGCGCAAATCTCCGGCAGCAGGATTTGTCCGATGCGCACGCCGTCCGCTGCGAACACGTGGACCCCGTCGTACCCCGCGCCGACCCAACCCGCGCCGACCCACAGATTTCCCTGCGCGTCGGCGCGAATGCCGTCCGCCATTCCCGCGCCCTTGCCCGGCAGTTCCATGCTCGCGAACTGTTTGCCGTTGCGCGTGCGATTATCGGCGACGTCGTACACGCGAATGTTCTTCGGCGCATCGGGATAATGCGACGACCCGGTGTCGCACACGTACAGCTTCTTGTAGTCCGGCGAGAAGCAGAGTCCGTTCGGCTTGAACATGTCGTCGAGGATCTTGTCCATCTTGCCGGTCTTGGGATCGATGCGGTAAACGGCCTCTTTGATCTCCATCTTGTCGAGGTGGCCTTCGTACGCCACCAAGATGCCGTAGCCCGGATCGGTGAACCAGATGCCGCCGTCGGGGTGCACGACGATGTCGTTGGGAGCGTTCAGCGGCTTGCCCTGCCATTTATCCGCCAGGACGGTGACCGACCCGTTGTGCTCGTACCGGACGACGCGCCGCGTATCGTGCTCGCAGACCAGTTGGCGGCCTTCGTAGTCGAAGGTGTTGCCGTTCGAAAAATGCGCCGGCGAGCGGAAGACGCTGACGTGGCCGTCGTCCTCGATCCAGCGGAACTGCCGGTCGTTGGGGATGTCGCTCCACACCAGATAGCGGCCCGCGGCGTTCCAGGCCGGACCCTCGGCCCATCGCGACCCGGTGTGAATCCGCTCGATCGCGGCATTGCCGATCTTGAGCTTGTTGAAGCGAGGGTCGATCACGATGACGTCGGGATCGGGATAACGGATGGGGTCCTTTCCGCTCCAATCGCGTTGAGCGAAGGCGGGAGCGGCGAGCGCGGCGGTGAGGAAGGATCGGCGATTCATGACGCGAGCCAGTATATCAATCTCGCTTTGACGCAGAGACGCAGAGACGCAGAGAACACAGAAACAAAAGGATGCTTACTCAGTGTGATTCCTCTGTGTCTCTGCGTCTCTGCGTCAAGAATGCACTTCTCATACAATCTCAGTATGCCGGCCGGCCCGATCTCCGACGACCACGTCCGCGACTATCACCGTGACGGCTACACCCTTTCGAAGGGCATGTTCGACGCCGACGAGATCCGCCTCCTCGGCCAGGCGGCACGCGAGGACCGCGCTCTCGACCAGCACTCCTTCGGCCGCGCGGACGGCGAAGGCGGCACGGTCCGCCTCTCGCTTTGGAACCATCCCGGTGACACGATCTACGGCATGGTCGCGCGCTGCGAGTCGGTCGTGAACTCCGCCGAAAAGCTCCTCGGCGGCGAGGTCTACCACTACCATTCGAAGATGATCATGAAAGACGCGCGCGTCGGCGGCGCGTGGGCCTGGCACCAGGACTACGGCTACTGGTATCAGAACGGCGTCCTGTTCCCGCTGCTCTGCAGCGCCTTCATCGCGGTCGACCCCGGCACGCGCGAGAACGGCTGCCTGCAAGTCCTCAAGGGCTCGCACGACCTCGGCCGCATCGACCACGTCCTCACCGGCGATCAGGCCGGCGCCGACCGCGACCGCGTCGAAGAAGCGCGCAAACGCCTGGAGCTCGTGTACGTCGAGATGGAGCCCGGCGACGCGCTCTTCTTCCACTGCAACCTGCTCCATCGCTCCGACCAGAACCGCTCCGAGCACCCGCGGTGGTCGATGATCTGCTGCTACAACGCGGCCCGCAACGACCCGTATCAGGATTCGCACCATCCGCGCTATACGCCCCTCGCGAAGGTCCCCGATAGCGCAGTCCGCGCCGCCGGGCTCAAGCGCTTCGGCGATTCGGCTGCCGACGTCGGCTGGCTCGACGCGGCTCGCGACCGCAGCGCCTCCTCTCTCGAAAAACAATGAAACCTGTTTCGATCGCGATGCTCGGCTCCGGCTTCGTAGCCGACTTCTACATGCAGGGCCTTGCCAATGTGAATGGCCAGCAGGTGGTTCTGAACTACTCGCGTTCCGCCGCGCGCGCGAAGCGTTTCGCCGAACGCTGGGGCGTGCCCGAATCGGTCACCCGTCTCGACCGCGCCGTGGCGCGCGACGACATCGACCTGTTCATCATCGCGCTCCCCAACGAGGCGCATCTCCCCGCCGCAATCGCGCTCGCCCAGGCGCGCCGCAACCAGGTCTGCACCAAGCCGCTCGCCCGCAACCGCGTTGAGGCCCGCCGGATGCTCGTCGCCGCGAAGAAGTCCGGCGCTCTGCACGGGTACGCCGAGACAGAGGTCTTCGCGCCCGCCGTCGTGAAGGCGAAGGAGACCATCGACGCGGGCGGTGTCGGCCGCGTGCTGTGGGTGCGGTCACGCGAGTCCCACAGCGGCCCGCATTCCGCGCATTTCTGGGACGTCGACAAGACCGGGGGCGGAGCGATGAACGATCTGGCGCCCCACTGTATCGAGGCCGCCCGCTACTTCTTCGGCAAGGACGACCGCGTCGCCGAGGTGATGGCCTGGACCGCCACGCTCGTCCACGGCAAGAAGACGAAGGGCGAGGATAATGCGCTGCTGGTCATGAAAATGTCGGGCGGCGGGATCGCGCACTGCGAGCTCTCCTGGACCACCAAGGGAGGTCTCGACCTGCGCAACGAGATCCATGGCTCCGACGGCTCCCTGTTCACCGACGTCACCCGCGGCACCCCAATCGCGAGCTTCACCACGCGCAGCGCCGGCTATGTGGTCGAGAAGGCCGATATCGATTTCGGCTGGACGCGCCCGCTGCCCGAAGAGGCGTTCACGTACGGCTACCAGGCCGAGATGCGCCACTTCGTCGAATGCGTCCGCGACGGCGTTACGCCGCGGGAAACGTACGAGGACGGGTACGCCGTCGCCTGCATCCTCGACGCCGGCTACGAGTCGGCGAAACGCGGTCGTTGGGTTAAAGTGAGGTACGGATCATGAGAAAATTCATCGCTTCGATGGCTGTTGCCGTGGTCGTTCTCGCCGCGGCCGAAATGGCGACCGTCCAACCCGCCGAGGTGGCCGCGCGCCTGTCCGCCAAACCCGCCGTCTTCCAGGTCGGCCCCAACGTGATGTACCGAAGCCACCGGATTCCGGGCGCGATCTACGCCGGACCGGGGCAGAACGCCGCCGGTCTCGAACTGCTGAAAGCGGCCGTTGAAAAACTCCCGCGCGACCGCGAGATCGTGATCTACTGCGGCTGCTGCCCGTGGGACAAGTGCCCCAACATTAAACCGTCGATGGAACTGCTCCAGTCGATGGGCTTCAAAAACGCCAAAGCGATGTACATCGCCGAGAACTTCAAGGCGAACTGGATGGATAAGGGCTATCCTGTCGAGTAAATGAAACTGCTCGCCGCCGTCCTGGCGTTCGCCGCCGCGCTGTCCGCGAAGGACAAGATCGCGGTCATCGAGTTCTTCGGCTACAAAGGGATCGACGTCGAGAAAGTGAGGCAGGCGCTGCCGGTCCACGCCGGCGACCCGATGACCGAAGATGTGCAGAAGAAGGTCGCCAAAGCCGTCCCCGGCGCGACCGATGTCGGCGTCATTTGCTGCATCGGCGACGGCGACTCCGCCATCTTCATCGGCCTCCCCGGAAAGTCCAGCCGGAAGGTCGCCTACAACACTGCGCCCACCGGCGACGCGCCGGTGTCGAAAGAGCTTGCCTCGCTCTACGATCGCAAGATGGAGGCGTGGGTGAAGGCCGTCCAGGCCGGCCACGCGGAAGAAGATGGGACGCCGGGCTATGCCCTCATGAAGGACCCCGCGACGCGCGCGCTGCAACTCGCCGAGCGGGATTACGCGCTGAAACACGAAGACGAGCTCGTCCGCACGTTGCAGTCGGACCGACACGGTGAGCAGCGCGCGATCGCGGCGGACGCTCTGGGCTATTGCGCGCGCTCACCGCGTCAACTCGCAGCGCTGGTGCGCGCCGTCCGCGACCCCGACGACACGGTCCGCAACAACGCCACCCGCGCGCTCGGCGAGATTCTCCGCGGCGACCCGGGCGCGGCTTCGCAGATCTCGCCCGACCCGTTCATCGACCTCGTCCGTTCCGGCGTCTGGACCGATCGCAACAAGGGGTCAATCGCGCTGATGATGCTCGTCCCCTCGGCGCCGCCGGAGGTGCTGCGGCGCATCAAAGCGGAGGCCGGCGACGCGCTCGCCGAGATCGCCGCGTGGCCCGGTAACTGGGCCTTCGCCGCGAAGGCGATTCTGGCGAAGCTGCCCTAGAGCTTCGCCAGGAACTCCTGGGTCCACTTGATGCTCGCCTCGACGTCCTCGCGCTCGCGGTCGACGGCGGCCTGTCCGGTCAGTCGAGGCGGCGCCGGCTGCGGAGTCCCCTTCTCGACGAGCGCCACGAAGCGCGCGAACTCCCATGCCGGCGTCGTGCGGTACGCGTCCCAGAACTTGGGATCGCGGTAGTTGTAATACCGCGGGCCGGTGACGATCACCTCCAGCGACAGCGCGCGACCCGGGCACTTGGCGTTGTACTCGCGGATGTAATCCTCCATTCCGATGCTGCCCTGGCCCATCCGCGTCCACGCTACCGCAGCGCCCTGCGGCGCGTTCCACACCGACGTGTCGCGCACGTGGCTCGTCAGCACGTACGGCGCGAGCGTCTCCAGTGTCAGGTGCGGATCTTCGATGGTCCACAGCGGATTTCCCGAGTCGAGGCACGACCCGACGAAGTCCTTGCCCGCTGCCTCGATCAGACCCTTCACCTCGCGCGCCTGCATATCGCCCGCATGATTCTCGATCGCGATCTTTAGCCCCGCGTCGACCACCTTCGACCGCACGTTCCGCAGCACCTTGACCGTGTTCTCGATGTTCTGGTCGAGCGGGACTTTGCTCATACGGTCCGCCGAGCTCCCCAGCACGCATCGCACGATCTTCGACCCGACGGTCGTCGCCGCTACGATCGCTTTTCCGAGCTGTTCCTCCGCGGTCCCTTCCTTCGGGTCGAACATGGTCGAGGTCGGACAGATCGACTTCATCCCCAGCTCGACCTCGATCCCGAGCTCGCCGGCGTGCGCACGGACCTTCTTCAGATTCTCCGTCTCCAGCGACCCGATGAAACGCAGCTCGCTGAAATGGACGACCTTCACGTTCCACTTGGCGCAGTAGTCGAGGTACTGAAACGGAGTCCACCCCTGCGAGCGGAGACTGAACAGGTCCATCCCGAACTTGACATTGGCGGCGGCGGGCGCTGGTTTAGGAGCGAAAAGCGCAGCGGCGCTGGCGGCGAGGAAACTTCGACGGTCCATGCGGGGTATTGTATCGCCACGTGGGGCAGGCTTGAGCCTGCGCGGGGCTTCAGCCCCGCAACCACGAGATGACGGGCTGAAGCCCGTCGCAGACTGAAGTCTGCCCCACAAGGGGATGCTAGCTCGCCACGGCCCTCTGCTTCGCGGCATCCCACTTGAGGTATTTCCGCTGCCGCAGCGACTGGTTCCCCATCGCCGTGGCCACGACGCCGTAGTACCCAAGCTGCGCGTCGCACTTCAGCGCCTCGCCGTGCCGGATCGCGTTCAGCAGATTGCGATGATGCAGCGCGACGTCCTCCGCGCCCGTCTTCTTGTGCGTCACCGGCTGGACGTCCTTCGCGTAGAGCCGCTGCGGGGTGATCTCGAACCCGGTCGGCGAGAACTGCAGCGTCGCCTTGTGGCCGCGGAGGACGTGCGGCACCGGCGTATCGTTCGCTTGCGTCGAAATCAATTGCACCGTCAGTCCCTGCGGATAGTCGAGCAGGATGTTGATCGTGTCTGGAATCTCCGCTTTACTGTCGCGAAACTCGAACTTGCCGCCGGTCGCCACGACGCGGTCGGGGAACGTCAGTCCAAGTGCCTTGATGATGCGCGTCACGCGATGCACGAACAGGTCGCTCGCGATCCCGCCCGAGTAGTCCCAATACCGCCGCCAACTGAAGAACCGGTCGGCGTCGAACGGCCGCTTCTTCGCCGGTCCCAGGAACGCGTTCCAGTCGAGATTCTCGCCGGGGCGCGCGTCCGGATCGATGCGATTCTCCCAGAAGTCGTCGAGATGGTTCCGCGAGTAGTCGATCTGCGCCAGCACCAAGCGCCCGAGCGCGCCCTGCTCCACGAACTTGTGGGCCGTCTCGTACGAATCGTCCGACATTCCCTGCACGCCGACCTGCATCTTGATCTTCGGCGTCTTCGCCACCATCTCCGCGACGCGCCGCGACTGCTCGATCGTGTACGTCATCGGCTTCTCACAGTAGATGTGCTTGCCCGCAGCGATCCCGTCCATCGTCATCTGGTAGTGCCAGTGCTCCGGCGTCGCGATCAGGACGTAGTCGATGTCGCGGTTGTCGAGCACGCGCCGGTAGTCCTTCACGACCTTCCCGCCGGTCAGCTCCGCCGCGGCGTCCGCGCGCTTGGCGTAAATGTCGCAGACGTTCTGGATGTCGAGATTGTCCGATTCGCGCATGCGAACCAGCGAGCGCATGTGCGCCGTCGCCTGGTTGCCGCAGCCAATCACACCGATCCGCATCCGCTCGTTCGCGCCGCGAATCTGGCCGTACGATTGCGCCGTCACCGCGGCAGAGGCCGCCAGGAAAGTCCTTCTCGTGAGGTCTGACATAAGGCAGGACCATCATATAATCGCGCGGTGTTAGAGTAAATCAGCTATGAAACTCTGGATAGCCGGTCTGCTGGCCATTGCCGCGCCTGTCTTCGCTGCCGACGCGGTCGATGCCGCGATTGCGAAGAATCGCATGGGCACGCTGGTGGTCCGAGCCGCGCCCGGCACGAAGATCGCGGTCGAGCAACTCCGCCACGAGTTCTGGTTCGGAGCCACGCTCCCCAGCGGCGTTTTCAATAACGGGCGCATCTCCGCCGATGAGATCGCGAAGTTCAAGCAGGTCTTCCTCGAGAACTTCAACGCCGCCGTCCTGGAGAACGCGTTCAAGTGGCCGGAGATGGAGCCCGAGCGTGGCAAGGTCAACTACTCGGTGGTCGACAATGCGCTCGACTGGGCGGACCGCGAAGGCATCCCCGTTCGTGGACACTGCATCTTCTGGGGCATTCAGAATCGGGTCCAGAAATGGCTGCTGCCGCTGAACGAGCTGGACCTCCGCCTCGCCCTCCAGCAGCGCGCCCGCAGTGTCGCCGCCCGGTATCGCGGCCGTTTCGCCGAGTACGACCTCAATAACGAGATGATCCACGGCAACTACTACGCGCAGGTCCTCGGTCCGGCCATCACGAAGGATATGGCGCAGTGGGTAAAGGACGGCGACCCCGACGCCCGCCTCTTCGTCAACGACTACGACATTACCACCGGTCGCCGCCTCGCCGATTACGTCAAGGACATCCGCCGCCTCCTCGACCTCGGTGTGCCGCTCGCCGGCATCGGGGTCCAGGGCCACCTCCACGGCGACACGTTCGACGCCGCCGCCCTGCAGAACGCGCTCGACGAACTGTCCCAGTTCAAGCTCCCGATCCGGATTACGGAATTCAACTTCCCCGGCCAGCGGTCGAAGTTCTACACCACGGAGAAGACCGCTCGCATGACGCCCGAGGAGGAGCAGGCGAAGGCCGTCAATCTCCGCGACTTCTACCGAATTTGCTTCGCCCATCCTGCGGTCGAGGGCATCATGATGTGGGGATTCTGGGAAGGGGCGAACTGGATTCCGCAGTCCTCGCTCTATGCGAGAGACTGGACCCCGCTCCCCGCCGCGGCCACGTTTCACGACCTCACGAGGAAGGAGTGGTGGACGAAGTGGTCCGGCACGGCGAACGCGGAAGGCGTCGCGGTGGTCCCGGCATTCTACGGGAAATACAAGGTCCGCGTCGGCGAGCGCGAAGTCACGGTCGAACTGAAGCGCGCCGATCGAGTGAAGCTCGTCGACTGAGGATGTGGGGCAGGCTTCAGCCTGCGGAGGACTTTAGTCCGACTCCCCGCCAGTCGGGCTGAAGCCCTCCGCAGACTAAAGTCTGCCCCACTAAGGCACCAGATACGCCTTCATCTCCGGCAGGACCCGCACGAACTCGCGCGCCGCGATCGCCCCGACCGCCGTCCGACCTTTCGGCCCCAGGTGGGTGTGATCGCGCTTGGCGTCCTTATCCAGAGCGTCGATCTCCGCGCACCCGTCCGGTCCGAGCGCCTCCGCCTGCTTCAGCGTCTCGTCGTACATCTCCATCACCGGGACGGCTTTCTCGGCGGCCACCGCGTGCACCGCCTCCACGTATGGGACCAGCGAATCGCGCACGATCTTCCCGTCCTTGAAGTTCCGCCGCACAATCGACGTCACCAGGACGGGCTTCGCGCCCGACGCCCGCGCCTCGTCGATGTACCGCGCCAGATTCGCTCGATAGGTAGTCGCGGCGTCCGTCTCGCGATCGGCGCCCTTACCCGGCACGTCGTTATGGCCGAACTGAATCAGGATGTAGGCCGCCTTCGCCGCGACCGCCGGCGCCCACGAGCCCTCGTCGCGAAAGCTCTTTGTGCTGCGACCGTTCTTCGCGAGGTTTACGACCTCGACTTCCGGTCCGAACCGCGCCCGAAATCCAGGACCCCAGCCACCCTCATTGTTGACGGTCGAATCGCCGACCAGCACGATCTTCACGGGAGGCCGCTCCTGCGCCGAAGCAACCACTGCTGCCGCTAACAAAAGGCACTTGAAAATCACGCCTCACTCCTTCGCATCCGCCAGATCGTCGACGAACTCACGGTAGCGATCGTGATCTCCAGCAACGTCCCGCCGATCGACCCGCTCAGAATTGCGTTCATCAGCCAGAGAAGCGTGCTCGCCAGCAAACACAGCCGAAGCGGCACCCCGTCCAGCGTGAACATCGCCGCCGCCGCGATGCACGACCCGACCACCGGCAGCCAGCCCGCCGGAGTCCGCACGAACACCGCGCCCGCCGCCAGATTCAGCAGCACCATCGCCGCCCCCAGGACGACCGACCGGCACCGCAGAGCCAGCGTCGACCGTGTCGCCGAGAGGAAGGCAGCCGCGCACGCCGGCAGATTTCCGAGCAGCAGGAAATGGACGGCGTACACCGAGCTCTGACAAGCTCCGTACGCCTTCAACCGGCGATCCGCTTTTTGAGAAAACGCGATGACACCGAGGAAAAATGCGAGGTAGCCGACCGCCTGGGCCGGCGAGAGGATCGAAGGCTTCAAACCGTATTCTAACGCGGCGCGCGCTATTGCATTTCGAGCGTCAGATAGCGCAGGCGCTCCTCACGCTGTACCTGGAGCACCAGCGGATCGCCCTCCTTCAGCGCGTCGATCGCTTTGTTCAACGACTCGATGCTGCTGATCGCCGTCCCATTGACCGCGAAGACGACGTCCCCGAGTTGCAGCGGGTCGCCCGTGTACGGCGATTCGCCCGCGCGCGCCGCGATCACGACCCCGTACGGCTTCCGCAGCTCCGCCACCATCGAGGCGATCTTCTTATCGATCTCGATCCCCATCACGCCGAGCTTCGGCACCATGCTCTTCGATGGGTCGATGAGGTCCGCGAACCGCATGCCCGAATCCTCGCGGTCGACCACCGGCGCGTCGATCGCCAAGTGATCCTTCCCGCGCATCACGTCGAGCTTTACGAACATCCCCATCCCGTAACGGTAGAGGTTGACGTCGAACTGCCGCGCGTTCTCCATCGGCTTGCCGTTCATGCTCACGATGATGTCGTTGACCTGCATGCCGGCCTTCGCCGCTGGACCGTCCGGCGCCACATCCGCCACCAGGACGCCCCAGTCCTGCGGGAGTGCCAGCGCCTTCGCCATCCCGGGCGTGATGCTCTGCGCGAACACGCCGATCTCGCTGCGGTGCACGTGCCCGGTGTCCCGCAACTGCTTGAACACCGTCTTGACGATGTTGCTCGGGATCGCGAATCCCAGCCCTTCGCTGCCGCCGGACTGCGTCAGGATGAATGTGTTGATCCCGACCACGTTCCCATCCGCGTCGACCAGCGGACCGCCGCTGTTCCCCGGATTGATCGAGGCGTCGGTCTGCACGTAGATCATGCTGTCGTCCGGCTTGATCTGCCGCGCGTTCGAGCTCACCACGCCCATGCTCATCGAGTTGTCCATCCCCATCGGACTCCCGAACGCCATCACGACCTGACCCTGCCTGAGCGAGTCTGAGTCGCCGAACGGCAACGGCGGCAGATTCTGCGCCGTCACCTTCAAGAGCGCGAGGTCGGTCTCCTTATCCACCCCGACGATCTTCGCCTCCGCGATCGTTCCGCCAGGCTGGAGGATCGAACCGCCGTGCGGACGTTCTGAAGGCAGCCGCACCCGCACCTTCCTCGCATTGGCCACCACGTGTCCGTTGGTGACGATGTAGCCATCCGCGCTCAAGATCACGCCCGACCCACTGGCCCGCTGCCGCGTCACGGTGTTCGGATTCTCCCGTTCCTCGCTCATCGCGTACCCGGACGCGAACACCTGGACCACGCTGCGGTTGATGCGCTTGGAAAGCCCTTCGAGCGTGGCGCTGAATTCGTGGAGCGGGTCCGACTTGTGGACCGTCTGGGCAGGCGCGAGCGCGCACCCGGCAAGGAGCAGGAGGAAAGCAGCTTTCACGGTCCTCCGACTTCGCACGCCAGGCGCCGACCCGTCGCCGCAACTGCGCGGGATCGCACCGCCGTCCGCCCCCAAAAGCTTTACCTTCTTAACCTGTAGAAGATCCGGGAGGAAACGTCCACACCAGCCTCGCGTGCTATAGTTTTGGACATACGAGGGCTTCGCGGAAATGCGCCCGCATGTGGAACTTCCCGTCAATTCGGGGTTTGCTGTAACTCTCCCCGTCATCCCACACGTCCATACACCTATCGCGATGCTCCACCCACGTGGACCTCATGTTTGAGATTCTGTTCAAATACCCGGCCAGCATCTTTCACAAAGGCCAGTTCGTCTTCCTGACGCCGTGGCCGCTCTGGCTCCTGCCGATCGCCATCCTGGTCCTTGCCGGCGCGCTTTTCTGGCACGTCCGCCGCAACCACGGAATGCTCAGCGGGCTCCGCCCTCTCGCCATTTGGGGGCTCGAAGCCTGTATGCTGGCGCTCATTTTGTTCCTGCTCTGGCACCCCGCGCTTTCCATCGCGACCCTCAAGCCGCAGCAGAACGTCGTCGCCGTCCTGGTCGACGATTCCCGCAGCATGAACATCAACGACGCCTCCGGCACCCGCGAAGCCGCCGCGAAAGCGTTGCTCGATGACGGCCTCCTGAAGTCGCTCGGCGACAAGTTCCAAATCCGCCTCTACCGTTTCGGCCGCGAACCCGAGCGCATTCAGAAGACGTCCGAGCTCGCCGGCGCCGCGCCTGCCTCGCGCATTGGCGACACCCTCGAGCGCGTCATGGCCGAGTCCTCCTCGCTGCCCCTCGGCGCGATCGTCCTCCTCAGCGACGGCGCCGACAACTCCGGCGGCATCGACCTACAGACCATCGCCGCCATCCGCCGTCAGCGCATCCCGGTCCACACCATCGGGTTCGGCCGCGAACGTCCCGAGAAGGATGTTGAAATTACCGACGCCGTCGTCGCCGCGCGCGCTCTACCGCAGTCGAAGTTGAGCGCAGTCGTTTCGCTCGTCAGCTACGGCTTCGCCGGCAGCAAGGCCAAGCTCAGCGTCCGCGAAAACGGCAAGGTCCTCGCATCCCAGGACGTCACGCTCCACGACGACGGCCAAGGCCAGAGCGAGACGATCGTCTTCAACGCGGGCGACGCCGGTCCGAAGTCGCTCGACATCGGCATCGAGCCGATCGCCGCCGAAACCAACGTCGCCAACAATAAGGTGTCGCGGCAGGTCAACATCGAGAACCGCAAGCCCCGTATCCTCTACTTCGAAGGCGAGCCGCGCTGGGAATACAAGTACATGCGCCGCGCGCTCGACGATTACAACGATATCGAGCTGGCGGCCATGGTCCGCACCACACAGAACAAGCTCTACCGCCAGTTTCCGCCGAGCATGGGCGCGAAGGACCTGGAGGACGGCTTCCCGTCCAAAGCCGAGGATCTGTTCCAGTTCCAGGGGCTGATCATCGGCAGCGTCGAGGCCAACTACTTCACGCCCGCGCAGCAGCAGCTCATCCACGACTTCGTCGATCGGCGCGGCGGCGGCCTCCTCTTTATGGGCGGACGCGCCACCCTCTCCGACGGCGGCTATCAGAACTCGCCGCTAGCCGACCTCGTCCCGACCAGCCTGCCGGCCAATAAAGGCACGTTCCATCGCGATTTCACCGCCGCCGAACTGACGCCCGAGGGTTCGCGCAGCGTCGTCACCCGTCTCGACGACGATCCGGCGCGGAATCTCGAAAAGTGGAAGAAGATGCCGCAGATGGCGAACTATCAGGAGGTCGGCGATCCGAAGCCCGGAGCCACCGTCCTGCTGCGGTCCGCTCCTGCCGGCAAGCGCAGCTTCCCGCTGCTCGTCACCGAGAATTTCGGCCGCGGCCGCACGGCCCTGTTCGCCACCGAAGGAAGCTGGCGCTGGAAGATGTGGACCGACCACGCCGACAAGACGCACGCCACGTTCTGGCAGCAGATCTACCGGCACCTCGTCACCGACACTCCGGGCCAAGTGGTCGCGACCACGCCCAAGCAGGTGCTCTCCGACGAGACGCGCGTGCCGCTCCGCGTCGAGGTTCGCGACAAGCAGTTCAACCCCGTCACCAACGCCAAGGTGCAGGCGCGCTTCATGGGTCCCGACGGCGCTTCCGCGACCGTCGAGCTCGCGCCCGTCCCGCTCGAAGAAGGCATCTACGGTGGGGAATGGACCGCGGAGAAGCCGGGCTCGTACGTCGCGGAGATCATCGCCGGCCGCGAGCAGGAAGAGATCGGGCACGACGTGATCAGCTTCAAGCGGGAAGACGCCGTCGCCGAGAACTTCCACACGTCGCAGAATCGCGAGCTGCTCGAGAAGCTCGCCCAGCAGACCGGCGGCCGGTACTACACGCCCGCTGACGCGTCCAAGCTGACGAAGGAGATTTCCTACTCGGAGGCGGGCATCACTGCTCGCGAGACGAGAGATTTGTGGGATATGCCGGTGATCTTCCTCCTGGCGCTCTGCATTCGAGCGTCGGAGTGGCTCCTGCGGCGCAAGTGGGGTGTAGTATGAGGCTCGCTGCCCTCCTGCTCCTCGCGGCGTCCGCCAATGCCACGACTTTTTACGTCACGATCTCCGGGCTCGGCGGCGAGCCCGATTACGATCAGCGATTCAAAATGTGGGCCGAGGACATCGACGGTAGCCTGAAGAAGGCCGGCGGAGATTCCAAAGTCTTCACCATGCAGGCCCCGACCCGCGACAAGGTCCAGGCGCAGTTCGCCGAGATCGCAAAGCAGGCCAAGCCCGACGACGCGCTCGTCGTCATGCTGATCGGGCACGGCAGCTACGACAACGTCGAATACAAGTTCAACATCCCGGGTCCGGACATGAGCGGCGCGGAAATCGCGTCGATGCTGGATCACGTCCCGGCTACGCGACAGCTCATCGTCGTCACCACCAGTTCGGGCGGCGGCGCCATCGCGGCGCTGCGGCGTCCCAATCGCGTGGTCATCACGGCCACGAAGACCGGCTCGGAGAAGAACGCCACCGTCTTCGCCCGTTTCTGGGCCGAGGCCCTGCGCGATCCGGCGGCCGACACCGATAAGAACGAGGCTGTCTCCGCGCTCGAAGCGTTCCACTACGCGCAACGCAAGACCACCGAATTTTTCGACAGTTCCAAACGCCTTGCCACCGAACACTCCGTTCTGGAGGATACGGGCAAGGGCGAAGGTGAGAAAGATCCCAAGCCGGAGACCGGCGCGGGACGGCTCGCCGCCGCATTCCCGGTCGTGCGGCTCGGCGCCAACGCCGCTGCCGCCCGCGACCCTAATAAAAAGGCGCTTCTCGATCAAAAGGAGCAGATCGAGAACCAGATTGACAAGCTCAAGTACGAGAAGGCGGCCATGAACGCCGCGGACTACAAGAAACAGCTCACCGCTCTCCTCCTGCAACTTGCCAAGGTCCAGGAGGCTCTCGAAAAGTGACATCGTTCGAAACCCTGCGGCGAGGACTATCCGCCGCGTTGCTGCTTTCTGTTGCGGCTGGGGCTCAGACCATCCAGCAGGCCGAAACGCTGCGCCGGCAGCACCGCTTCCAGGACTCCAACAACGTCTTTCAGGCGCTCGAAAAGAAGTCCCCCAACGATCCCGAGGTCAAGGCGCGCTGGGGCATGCTTTTCTACGACACCCACCGCCAGGAAGACGAGGCCGCCAAACTGTTCAGCGAAGCGCTTGAGCTGAAGGAGAACTACCCGCTCGCGCTCTATGGCCTCGCCCTGCTCGCCGCCGACACCTACGAGCACAAGGCCGGCGACCTCGCCAAGAAGGCGCTCGAAGCCGATCCGAAGTTCGTCCCGGCGCAGGAACTCCTCGCCCGACTCGCGCTGGAAGACAACAACAACTCGCGGGCCACCGAGGAAGCGAAAAAGGCGCTCGCGCTCGATCCCAAGGCCGTCGAGGCTCGCGCCATTCTCGCCACCATCGACCTGCTCGCCGATAAGAAGGAGAGCGAGTGGGACCCGAAGACCGCCGAAGGCTACGAGACCATCGGCCACTTCTTCACGCTCAACCGCCGGTATGAAGAGGGCATCGCATACCTGCGTAAAGCGGTCGAGCTGGACCCGCTGCTGAGCACCGCGCGCGCCGATCTCGGCGTCAACCTGATGCGGCTCGGCCGCGAAAAAGAAGCGTACGAGCAGCTCAAGACGTGCTTCGATAACGGCTTCCTCAGCCATGCGGTCAAGAACTCGCTGATGCTGATGGACAAGTACAAGGACTTCGAGACCATCACGACTCCGTCGATGGTCCTGAAGCTCGATAAGAAGGAGGCCGAACTCCTCAAGCCCTACTTCGAGTCCGAAATCCAGCGCGCCCTCACGACGTACGAAAAGAAATACAAGGTGAAGCTGCAGCAGCCGGTCCAGGTCGAGGTCTACCCGAATCACGCCGACTTCGAAGTCCGCACGCTCGGCATGCCCGGCCTCGGCGCGCTCGGCGTCACCTTCGGTTACTCGATCGCGATGGATAGCCCATCCGGACGCCCGCCGGGGCAGTTCCACTGGGCATCCACCCTGTGGCACGAAATGAGCCACGTCTTCACCCTGACCATCACAGGACACCGCGTTCCGCGTTGGTTCACGGAGGGCATCGCGGTCCATGAAGAGACCGCCGTCTCCCCCGAATGGGGCGACCGACTGGGTCCTGACGAGATCACCGCTATCAAAGAGAAGCAGCTTCTTCCGATCACCGAGCTCGACCGCGGCTTCATCCATCCGGTCCGACCGCAGCAGGTGATCGTCAGCTACTTCCAGGGCGGCAAGATCGTGGACTTCATCACCGAAAAATGGGGCTGGGACACGATCCTGGCGATGCTCAAGGATTTCGGCGCCAATGAAAGCACGCCGGCCGTCATTCGCAAAGAACTCAAGATCGAGCCCGAGGAATTCGATCACCAGTTCTTCGGTTGGCTCGACACTCAGACCAAGGACGTCGTCTCCAAGTTCGACGATTGGAAGAAGTCCGTGAAGCTGGTCGTCGACGCCGTCGGAAAGAAGGACTGGGACACGGCCATCAAGGAAGGCGTCCGCATCCGCGACTACTATCCCGACTATGTCGAGGATCACAGCGTCTATGAGCTGTTGGCCAAGGCATACGAGGAGAAGGGCGACAAGAAGGCCGCCACCGCCGACCTCGTCGCGTACGTGAAGCGCGGCGGACGCAACCCCGATTCGATTCAGAAGGCGGCGAAACTGCTCGCGGAGGCGGGCAACAAGACCGAAGCTGCCGCCGTCCTGGAGCGGCTCAATGTCATCTACCCGCTTGTGAATCCGGCGCACCGCGAACTCGGGTCGCTGCTGCTCGATCAGGGCAAGGCGGCGGGCGCGATCCGCGAATTCCACGCGGTCGTGGCGAACAAGCCGCTCGACCCCGCTCAGGCGCACTACGACCTGGCGCGCGCATACCATCTCAATAAAGAAGACGAAAAGGCCAAGGACGAACTATTGGCGGCGCTCGAAACCGCCCCGGGCTTCCGGCAGGCCCAAAAACTATTGCTGGAGCTGAGCGACGAGCCGGCCAACCCGGCCCCCGTAAAGAAATAGGACGCAGATCTCATGTCAACTACCGTGACGCAGCAGTTGGAGCCCGAACTTCTCAAGTCGCGCATCGAGCGCTTCCGCCAGGTGCAGGCCGAAATCGTGCAGCAGGTGCGCCGCGTCATCGTCGGCCAGGAAGAAGTCCTGGAACAGACGATGATCGGCCTCTTCGTAGGCGGCCACTGCCTCATCACCGGCCTCCCCGGCACCGCCAAGACGCTGCTGGTCCGCACCATGGCCCAGACTCTCGGCCTGGTGTTCCGCCGCATTCAGTTCACTCCTGACCTGATGCCCAGCGACATCACCGGCACCGACATCATCGAAGAGGAGCAGGGCACCGGAAAGCGCGTCTGGACCTTCGTCCAGGGGCCGATCTTCGGCAACATCCTGCTCGCCGACGAAATCAACCGCACCCCGCCGAAAACGCAGAGCGCCCTCCTCGAAGCGATGCAGGAGCGGAGTTGTACGGTCCGCGGCAACCAGTACATGCTGCCCAACCCGTTCTTCGTCCTCGCGACCCAGAACCCGATCGAGCTCGAGGGAACGTATCCTCTCCCCGAAGCCCAGCTCGACCGCTTCCTCTTCAACATCACGCTCGACTACCTCACCGCCGACGAAGAGATGCAGGTCGTCGACCTGACGACGGTGACCACGATCGCGCACGCCGACCCGGTGACGAATGCCGACGAGATCGTGGCGTTCCAGCAGCTGGTTCGGATGGTGCCGATCGGAGAGAGCGTAGCCCGTCACGCGATCGACCTGGTGAGAGCGACCCGATCGAGGGACGAGACGGCCCCCGACTTCGTCAAGCAATACGTAAACTACGGAGCCAGCGTCCGAGCCGCCCAATTCCTTGTCTTGGCGGCGAAAGCAAGAGCGCTGATGAAGGGCCGGTATCACGTGACGTACGAGGATGTGAGGGCGCTGTACATCCCAGTCTTGCGCCATAGAATCCTCCTCAACTTCCACGCGGAATCGGACCGTCTGAGGCAGGACGACATCCTGAAGAGAGTCCTGGAGTGGAAAGCGGCGCCTAGAGACTAGAGAGGCTGCGAATTTGACGCAGAGACGCAGAGACGCGGAGAACCGAATGGAGTTGAACGAGATCACCGAGACGATCATCGGAGCTGCCATCGAAGTTCACCGGCATCTCGGACCCGGCCTGCTAGAGGCGGCGTACGAAGAGTGCCTCTGTTACGAGCTCGATCACGCCGGTTTGATGTTTCAGCGCCAGGTGCATCTCCCGATTCGCTACAAAGGCATCCTCTTGCAAAGCGCGCACAGAATGGACTTGATCGTGGAAGACGCCGTAGTCGTCGAACTGAAAGCGACGGAGGAGATGCCCCGGTTGTTTTCGGCGCAGCTTCTCACGTATCTCAAATCCGCTCAAAAACCAGTAGGTCTCCTGATTAATTTCAATGTCCCCGTCCTGAAGGAAGGAATCCGCCGGATTGCAAACAGCGGTGTTTCTCCGCGTCTCTGCGTCTCTGCGTCAAAGCCGGAGGCCCGCTAATGCTCCAACGCTTCCTAGACCCCGCCACGCTCGCTTCCATCTCTGGCCTCGACCTCATCGCCAAGACCGTCGTCGATGGCTTCGTAGCCGGCCTCCATCGCTCCCCCGACTTCGGCTTCTCACAGGAGTTCGCCGAGTACCGCGCCTACGCGGAAGGCGACGATCTCCGCCACGTCGATTGGAACGTCTTCGCCCGGACCGACCGCTGCTTCCTCAAGCGCTATCGCGGTGAGACGAATACTCAGCTCCTCATCCTCCTCGACACCTCCGCCTCGATGGGCTACGCGTCCCATAAGGTGTCCAAGCTCGACTACGCCCGCTTCGTCGCCGCTTCGCTCTGCTATATGGCGAACCTGCAGCGGGACGCCGCGGGACTCATCGTCTTCGACGACGAAGTCGAGAACTACGTTCAGCCGTCGACCCGCCAGGGGCAGCTCTTCCGCCTGCTCCATGCCATCGAATCGGCCGTCCCCGGCACCCACACCGACTTCGTCAAGCCGTTCGTCCACTTCCAGAACTTCCTGCATCGCCGCGGCCTCGTCATCGTCCTATCGGACTTCTACGAACAGCCCGACCGCATCATCAAGACCGTCGAGCCCCTACGCTGGAAAGGCAATGAAGTCGTCCTCTTCCACGTCCTCGACCCGCAGGAAATCAAACCGAAGTTCCGCGAGCCCGTCCTTCTGGTGGACATGGAAAACGAAGGCGCCGCGCTCGAAGTCTCGCCCGAGTACGCGAAAAACGAGTACCGCCGCAAGATCGACTCCCATATCGAGTCGCTCGCCGCGAAGACCCGCGGCGCAGGCATGGATTATTTCCTCATGGACACATCGCGCCCCCTCGACGAGGGCCTCCGTGAATACCTCGCAATCCGGAGAGGCAAGCTGTAAATGGGATTTCTGACTCCATGGTTTCTGGCAGGCGCGGCGGCGGTCGGGCTGCCCGTCTGGCTCCATCTGCTCCGTAAGCACAAGAGCCAGCCCCTGCCGTTCAGCTCGCTGATGTTCTTCGAGCAGCACACGCAGAGCTCGATCAAACACCGGCGGCTGCGTTACCTCGTTCTGTTCGCCCTGCGTGCGCTGCTCATCGTCCTCATGGTGCTGGCGTTCTCGCACCCGTTCGTCGAGCGCCGCAATTTGCCCGTCGACCGGTCGAACGAAGTTGCCGTCGTCGCCATCGACAACTCGCTCAGCATGCGCGCCGCCGGCCGCATCGACGCCGCCAAGCAGCAGGCGAAATCTGTGATCGGCGGACTCCGTCAGGGCCAGCGCGCCCAGGTCCTCGCCTTCGGACAACGCGTCCAGTCGATGAGCGATGTCACGGACGACAAGGCCGCCCTCAACGCCGGCATCGACGCCGTGCAGGGCACCGACGCCCGCACATCGTTCGCCGAACTCTCGCGCTCGCTCCGGTCGATCGGACAGTCGCTCAAGGTCCCGTTGCGCGTCCATCTTTACTCCGATATGCAGCAGTCGGGCATGCCGGCGAATTTCAACGACCTTCGCCTGAATGCCGACGTCCGCCTCGAACCGCACCCGCTCGAAAGCAAGCCCGAGCCGAACTTCGCCATCGAGAACGTCGTCGCGCCCGCCCGCGTCTTCGACGCCAAGAAGGCGCGTGTCCTCGTCACCATCTCCGGCTACGGCACGAATTCGAAGGCCACCCGCACCGTGAGCCTCGCCCTCAACGGCCGTCCCGTCGAGACCAAATCCGTCGATGTGCCTGCGAACGGACGCGCCACCGTAGAGTTCCTCTCGCTCGAAGTCCCTTACGGCCGCAACAAGGGCGAGATCAAAATCGATTCCGGCGACGCCCTCCCCGCCGACGACAACTACTTCTTCTCCGTCGAGCGCTCCGATCCCCGGCACGCCCTATTCGTGCACGAGGCCGAGGACACCCGTGCGCTCCTCTACTTCAAGGCCGCCCTCGAAGCCTCCGGGCAATCCGCCTTCGAGATCGACCCCGCTATTCCGGCGCAGACAGCGAATCTCAGCCCCTCGAAGTACGCCTTCGTGGTCCTCTCCGACGTCGGTTCGCTTCCCGGCGGCTTCGAGAACGAGCTCCGCAGCTATGTCCGCGGCGGTGGCGCGGTCCTGATCTCGCTCGGCCGTATGTCCGTTTCCCGCACCACCGTGCCGGTCTCCGACGTTCACGTCGACGGTTCCAAATACGCCGGCCGCGAAGGCGCCATGTACCAGACGGTCGCCTGGCAGGACACCGCCCACCCCGTCATCCTCAAGGACGATCGCTGGGACGACGTGAAGTTCTACCGCGCCATCCATATCCAGCCGGGCAACGCCCGCATGGTGGCCAAACTCACGGACGGAACGCCGCTCCTGATGGACCAGCAGGACGGCGCCGGTCACATCCTCCTCTTCACCTCGACGTTCGACAACGTAGCCAACGATTTCCCGCTGCGCCCGTCCTTCGTTCCGTTCATCGACCGCACCGCGCGCTATCTCGGCCGGCTCGATTTGACGGCGCCGGCTGTCCTCGTCGGCTCCTTCGCCGAGCTTCGCGACGCCAAGGAAGTCGGCAACGCCGTCGACGTGGTCGACCCCAAGGGCGATCGGGTCCTCTCGCTCGACGAAGCCACCAAGGCACAAAATATTCAGTTCACGCAGGCCGGGTTCTACGACATTCGCCGCCCCAACGGGCGCAACGAGCTCGTAGCGGTCAACGCGGACCGGCATGAGTCGGATCTCACGCCCGCTCCGCAGGAAACTCTCACTTTGTGGCAGAATACAGCCAACGGGTCCGCCGGGAATGGCGGCGGGACCACGGAGACGGATCGCAAGCCGCTGTCGTTGTGGTGGTACGTGATGCTTGCGGTGCTGGCTCTGGCTGTCGCGGAATCCTTACTGGGAAATCAGCATCTTTCGGTAGATAAAGAGGCGGCATGAAACCTTTGGATCGTTTGTCCGAATACCTGGGCGCTATCGAGCGTCGCATGCGGTTTATCGCGCTCTCGCGCGGGGCCGCTGTGATTGCGTTCGCGGCGCTGGCTTTGACGGTCGTCGCCGTCATCGTCGCCAACAATTTCGCGTTCTCCAACAACAGCGTCGTGGGCGCGCGAGTGTTCCTGTTCCTCGGACTCGCCGCCGCAATTGCCGCCGCCCTCATCGTCCCGGTGATCCGCCTCAATCGCCGTCATGCCGCGCGCGCGACCGAGCGGAAATTCCCCCAGTTCGAAGAGCGCCTCCTCACCTTTACCGAGCGCCTCAACGCGAAACCCAACGATCCGTTCCTCGAGCTCCTCGCTGCCGACACACTCAATGTCGCGCAACAGGCGGAGCCGCATAACGTCGCCAAGACGTCCGTCATTTTCAGCTTCTCGTCCGCGGCTGTGATCGCCGCTCTGGTGCTCGTGTGGCTCGGCATGTCCGGCCCCGGCTTCCTCGGCTACGGCACCTCGCTCCTCTGGGGCGGTCTGCCCAAGGGTGAAATGAAGCCCTTCTATGCGATCAAAGTCGAGCCCGGCAACAAGACTGTCCGCAAACGCTCCGACCTGATGATCGCTGCGACCCTCACTGGCTTCCAGGCGCCCAAGGTCCGCTTCTTCGCCAAGTACGCCAGCGCTTCCCAGTGGGAGCAGGCCGAAATGCGCACCGAGCCCGGTGGATCGTCCTACCAGTTCCTGATCGCCGGCGTCCCCGAGTCGCTCGAATATTATGTGGAAGCGGGCGGCGTGAAGTCGTCGACGTACAAGCTCAACGTCATCGACCTCCCCGAGGTCAAGAAGATCACCGTTACCTATCACTACCCGTCGTGGACCGGCATGAAGGATTCGGTCGAGGATCCGGGTGGAGATCTGCGCGCCGTCGAGGACACCATGGCCGACGTCGCGATCCATACTGATCGTCCTCTCACCACAGGCGCGATCCTGCTCGACGACGGCAGCAAACTGCCGCTCCGCAGCGCTGCCGGCGGCACGGTCATGGCGACCGTCAAAATCTCGAAGGACGGGCTGTATCACATCGCTGCGGTTGAGAACGGCGAGGATGTCCGCCTCACCAACGACTACTTCATCGAGGCGCAGAAGGATCAGCCGCCCGAGATCAAGATCACCCGTCCCGGACATGATTTCAAGGCGACTCCGATCGAGGAAGTCACCATCGCGGTCGACGCCAAGGACGATTTCGGACTCAAGGAAGTCTCGCTCCACTACTCCGTCAACGGCGGACCCGAGAAGGCTGTCGCGATGAAGTCCGGGGGCGTCAAGGAGTCGAACGGGTCGACCGTGCTCGCGCTCGAAGACTTCAAGATCGTCCCCGGCGACGTGGTCAGCATTTACGCCACCGCCAAGGACGCGCGCAAGACGGTCAGCACCGACATGTTCTTCATCGAGGCCCAGCCGTTCGAGCGCAACTATACGCAGTCGCAGCAGGACGGCGGTGGCGGCGGTGGCGGCGGCGATGACGCCGGCGACCAGAACCAGATCTCGCAGCGGCAGAAGGAAATCATCACCGCGACCTGGAATGAGATCAAGGGGCAGGGCGCCCGCGGCAGCGCCGCGGACAATGCGGACTTCCTCGCGAGCGTCCAGTCGAAATTGCGCGATCAGGCGCAGTCGCTCGCCGACCGCATGAAGGCTCGGCAGCTCGAAGGCGCCGGCGACTCCTTCAAGAGCTTCGTCGGCGATATGGAGCAGGCGGTCGCGGCGATGAAGCCGGCAGCCGAGAAACTCAAGACCGGCAAGTGGCAGGACGCGCTGCCCTCCGAACAGAAGGCGCTCCAGTTCCTGATGCGCGCCGAGGCCACGTTCCGCGACATCCAGGTCGCCTTCGGCGGCCAGCGCGGCGGCGGTGGCGGAGGCGGTGGCGGCGGAGCCCAGCGCGATATGCAGGGCCTCTTCGACCTCGAACTCGACACCGAGAAGAATCAGTATGAGAGCGCGCGCCAGGGGCAGCAGTCCTCGGACGCGCAGCAGCGCCAGATCGACGAGGCGCTTGAAAAGCTGAAGCAGCTTGCGAAGCGGCAACAGGAGCTCGCCGAGGCGCAGCGCAATCAGAAACAGCAGACGCCGCAGCAACGCTGGGAGCAGGATCAACTCCGCCGCCAGGCCGAGGAGTTGCAGCGCCAACTCCAGCAGCAGATGCAGAATACGCAGCTCAGCCGCAACGGCCAGCCGCAGCAGGGCCAGCAGTCGCAGGGCGGACAGCAGTCCCAGAGCGGACAGCAGTCGCAGTCCGGACAGCAATCGCAGAGCGGCCAGCAACAGCAACAACAGCAACAGCAGCAGGGCGGTCAGCAACAGCAGCAACAGCAGCGCCAGCAACAGGGGCAGCAGCAGCAGAACCAGCGGCTGCAGCAGGCGAATCAGCAGCAGATGCAGCAGATGCTGGACCGCCTGAAGCAGGCGGTCGACGATATGCGCGGCGCCGCGTCGTCGCAGCAGGCCGGAACGCCGCAGGGTGAAGCGCAGGCGCGACGCGCGGCGGATCGTCTCCGCGACGCCGAGCAGATGCTCTCCGGGATGAAGAGCCAAGCTTCGAATAATCAGGTCGAAACCCTCGCGCAGCAGGCCGACGAGCTCGCCCGCAAACAGCAGGAATTTGAAGGCCAGATGCGCAAGGAGTTCGGTTCCAACCCGAACGGCGTCACGCGCGATAAGGCCGAGCAACTCGCCAAGACTCACGAAGGCGAGATCGAGGACCTCAAGAAGCTCGAGCAGGGGATGCAGGGCGCGATCCGCGATCTGCAGTCGACCGCTCGCCCCGCTTCCACGAAACTTCGCGACGCGCTCGGAGAGATGCAGCAGCAGGAGCTCGCCCGCGGGATGCAGCGCAATACCGACTGGATTCGCCGCGGGATGGGCCAGTACGCGGTGATGTCCGAGTCGCAGATCACTGCCGGTCTCAACGAGCTGCGCGACCAGTTGAAGCAGGTCCAGCAGCAGCTCGCCACGGGCGCCAAGGACGGCAAGCAGGGTGAAAACGATAAGCAGATCGAGAGCACCCTCCGCCAGGTCGAACAGCTCCGCCGCCAGATGGAACAGTTAGCCCAGCAGGGTCAGCGCGGTCAACAGGCCCGCGCCGGCGGCCAACAGCAGCAGGGGCAAGGACAACAGAAGGGCGGCCAGCAGCAGGGCCAGTCCCAACAGCAGCAAGGTCAAGGCCAGCAACAGGGACAAGGTCAGCAACAGGGCCAAGGTCAGCAGCAGGGGCAAGGCCAACAGCAAGGTCAAGGCGGACAGCAGCAGGGCCAAGGACAGCAACAGGGTCAAGGTGGCCAGCAGCAGGGCCAAGGACAGCAGCAAGGCCAAGGTGGCCAGCAACAGGGAGGCAGTCCGCAACAAGGTGGCGCCAATGGTGGTATGGGCGGTCCGGTGATCGGCGGGAACTACGGCGGCGCCACCTACGGCAACCGCCAACTCGACGGCCGCATCAACGAAGGCCAGATCGACCCGCGCAACTTCCAGCAGACCTTCCAGCAGACGCTCCAGAGCCTGAACCAACTGCAGCAGCAGATGAAGGACGATCCGAACACCGCCCGCGACATCCAGGGCGCGATACGAGACCTTCGTCAACTCGACCCGTCCGTGATTTCGAACGATCCGCTGCTCGCGCAACGCATCCAGGCCGCGTTAGCCGGCGTCGAGCAAGTGGAAATGGAACTCCGCCGCAAAGTCGACGAAACGACCGGCGGCGGCAGCGTCCGCAGCCCCGGAGGCGAAAAAGTCCCCGCCGGCTACGCGGATAAGGTCGCGGAGTACTACCGCAAACTAGGCAAATCGAAGTAAATTCGTCCGGCAGACTTCAGTCTGCGGCGGGCTTCAGCCCGGCCATCGCGTAGGCGACCCGGTTCGATCCTCCGCTCGTCCCAACTCGCGGCGAATCGCTCCCGATATTCACGCCACGGCTGCTGAGGCAACTCGACAAGAACCACCGCGAACTGCGGAAACCGCTTGAGCGCTCGTGCTGCGGACTCGCCAAACAGCCGATCGCGGGTCAGGAGACATTCGAACCCGCCCTCGATTGCTGCCGCCACCAAATCGCCGTTCGAAAGTGCCTTCCAGCCCCGCGCTGCTGCGGTGTCACAGGCGATCCCATACCCGCGGAGAACTTCCACCAGGTGGACGTCCATATTCGCGTCAAGCAGCCACATGGAAACCGTCGGTCAATTCCGAAGCGACGCGCAGAACCTCCGGCAACGCTTCGTGCGGGAATGCGCCGGCGAATGATTCATCGATATCGGCCAGAGTCATCCCGCTCGCCAGACATTCGAGGATCTGCGACACCGACAGCCGCGTCCCCCGGATCGCCAGCTTTCCGCCCAGCAACTCGGGATCGGCGACGATCCACCGGTAGTCCTTATACGGCTTAGGCTCCCATTTCGCCATGACTCATTCTACCGGAGCGGCGAATTCCGGGTGCTCAGGCAGGTAGTGTCTGGATGTTGCGTTGAAGGATTTGCCGGGATCGCTTCACGCGCGTGGCGAAAACCCGATGTGAATTTTGAACTGCCCGGTTGGCAATTTTGGGTTGATCCATGCCTTAGCGTCAATGCCGAATGACCGAAGGGCGCCGCTCAAATCGTCGAGTATTGGGACCGTCGCGTCGTCCGGAGAGCGACCTTCGATGATGACCCCGGTGAATGGTGTTCCGCCCATCCCCTGGCAGAATCCACTCCCCGGAAGGTTCCAGCCCGCCATTCGTAGAGCTTCGACGAGATCCATTGCAAACCGCGCACTCTGAGAATCGCCCATTATGCGCCAGATCATCTCGGACGTATCACTTGGAATCCTATGGGCGGATATTCGGGATGCGAGCAGGGCCTTTTCGTTGGAGGATAGACGGCCATCTGGATTAATTACAACGTGATTGTTGTCCCCCACAACATTCGGGCTGTTCGGCCCGAGCGATTGTTGGAATATGCCTTCACGGTGTTTTTGATCGTTGCTCATTTGGAGTGTTTACAGAAATGGAATTGTTATTGCCAAGGATGTTGGGGCTGGTCGCTCCGAGTGATTGCTGCTTAACCGGCAGACTCGGCTGAGTTTTCACATTACGCTTGTGGAGCGCGAACCCGATACCAAACGCGACAGCAGTCACCAAGAGTGCGAGCGCCACTTGCTGCTGCGGCGGTAATCTAAACGGATTTAATAGAATCACGCCTACCAAGCACGCTACGAGCACTGGCAACACTTACCGTTCAAGGAAGATAGGCATAAACGGCCTTTCATTTACAGCAGAGAGTCTCGAAGTGGAGCTCGATAGCCTCTTTGATGTTCGCGATCGCTTCGTCGAGCGTCGCTCCCTGCGACTGGCACCCCTTCAACTCGGGGCACCATGCGTAAAATCCGTGCTCATCCTTCTCAATGACGACGCTCGCTTTGCGCGGCATACTCGTAGTCTATTCCTTCTCCGGATGCTCCGCTTCGTACGCGGCCAGCAGCGACTCCATCGTATCGCCGACCCCGTAGCCAAAGTCGCTGAGATCGCAGACTCCCTGAAGCCGGCCGAGTACAACCTCCCGATCGTTCTCCGGTAGCTGCCCGCTGACCTGCAGAGCCTCTTCGAACATCCACAGCAGAGTATTGAAGAACGGCTCGTCGGCGTATCCGAACTCGGCGGAGAAACCGGCAGCGCACTCGCAGCCGTAAACCAACAACTCCGTTAGCCCGGCCGGATCACCGACCGCATTCTTGTAACTCGAGATGGCCTGTTTCGCCTTCGAGACGGACACGTCCCCATTCCTACGCCAATCCGGCGACAGCCAGCGTTTCAGCGTTTCCTTGTACGGCTTCAGCGGGTCTTCGCCCAACGCAAAACGGGCGTGAAGAAACGCCTGGTTGTCCTTGCTGGCAGCGTAGAGATCCTGGACCAGACCCAACAATCCCATCCGGTCGAATCCTGCCAGCGCCACTTTCACATCGGTCCACGTCGGCGCTGCTCCGCGTTTCGCCATAGTCCCTATTTCGCCGCGTTCTTCCTCCCCGCGTCCAAGTGATCGAAATTCAAGATCGCGTTGAACACCAGGAAGTAGCTCCCCTTCGTCTCCGCCCGCGAGAACGGATTGTTCGAATACAGCACCACATGCCCCGACCCGTACGGCGAATCGATCACTGCCGGATGCTGCGCCAGTTCGGCCCCGCCGTCCAGCAGTCCCGACACCAGCAGCTCGTTCGCGTTCGCATACCGCAGCACGACCCGCGGCCTCTGCGCCGGCGGAATCAGGTTCACCGAATTCCGTAACTGCTCGTCCAACACCGGAGGCGCTTCCCACGGCTCGTTCTTCAACTCCTCCGGCGTCTCCGCCGCCGCCCGACCCTGTGGCACATCGGGATCGTCCGCCGTCCCACGACCCGTCGGCCGCTCATTCGTATCGGGACCGCCGCGACGCCCGCCGCCGCCTCCCGCCAGATTCGCCAGATTGAACACAGGCGGATTCGACGCGAAGATCGAGAGATTATCGCCATACCCGTAGACGATCGGGCTTGCCGCGTCGACCAGCTTCGACCGCAGAGCCGACCCGGTCACCTTCAGCTTCGTCGTGGGCGCGATCGATACGCCCGGCGTGAACCCGAACTGCACCGCGAACTGTCCGATGTCGTTCGACGCGATCAGCAGGCCGCCCTTGCGCACGAACTCCTGCAAGTGCGCCAGGCCGTCCCATCCGAGCCCTGGCCGCATATCGTCGGTCTCATCGATCGCCAGATTCGGCGTCTCCGCCGTTTTCTTCCAGGGCAGGGGATTGCCGAACATGGGCATGCCCTGTACGATCGACAGCGCGTTCCCGCGCACGCCCGGCGCGAACACGATCACGTCGTACTTTGACCGCAGATCGAGCCCCGCCGCCTTCTGCGTGCTGATGTAGTCGTACGGCACGCCCAAGCGGTCGAACTCCAGCCGCCACCAGCCCTCGCTCTGCGTCGAGAGCCACGTGTGCATCATCGCGATCCGCGGCGCCGCGATCGGATGTGTCTTCACCGACGGCGCCGCTACCACCGCCCACGCGCGCACCCCGAGCTCCGCGCCCGCCTTCGCCAGTTCGTCGCGTCCCACGGTCCGGACCACGAACGACCCGCGATTGAACTTGTGCCCGTCGGCCTCGAAGGGCTCCTCAGCGGCCTCGAACGCAGCCTTCGGGAACTTGTACCGAAGCGTGATCAGCGCGTTGTCCGCGTTGTGATTCACGAGGTACACGTCGCCCGTCCCCTCGACCCCGCCCGGCGCTTTCACCTGTCCCTCGACCCGCGTCATCGCCGCATCGAGCACCTTCAGATCCGTGACGCGCGCTACCTGCACGTTGCCCAGTTCGCCGAACGTCCAGCCCGTGTCGTCGTAGATATTCTTCTGCGGATCGTTCGGCGCCCAGTACTGATAATCCAGCAGGGTGTCCGCGATCCGGCTGTACGGCTGGTCCATACGCAGCACGTACGACCCGGCCGGGAACGTCTTCGGCTCCGGCTTCGGCTTCTCCGCGGGCTTCGCGACCGGCGTCTCGGGCTGACCTTCGTTGCTGCCCGGAGGGCCCCCGCGGCCCGCGCGCGGCTTCTTCCCCGGCATCATCACGGTGAACGGAGCTGTCGTGCGGAAGACCTCGCACTTCTGGTCCTGCAGCATCGCCAGCAGGTCCGCCTGCGCTCCCAGCCGCGGATCGTCCGCCGTGAAGACGTACGCCGCCGGACCCTCGGTCCTCGGCTTCTCGATCGACCGCTTCGCCTTCGTATAGAAGTTCCGCAGGAACAATTTCCCGTTCGACGCGAAATAATTCAGCGCCAACAGCACGCCCGTCTGCTCGTAATTATTGTTGTTCCGCTGCGACCATTTCGCCTTGGGTAGCGGCGGATTCTGGCGAAACCACGTCCGGGAATAATCGTTCGGCCGCAACTCGCGCGACTCCGTATCCGCTCCGCCGTTGCCGAACGTTTCGTACAGCCGGCTGATCCCGTTGTGCATCGCCGCGATGAACATCAGGTAGCTCGGCGACCACGTGTCGAACGTCCCGTGCGTGAACACGCCCGGCATCCCGAGCTTGGTCATCTCCGCGACGTTGTTCCACCCCATCATCTGCCACTCGTCCGCCAGAATCGGGTCGATCCACGCGTTGTACGGCCCGTCGCCGACCGTGTTGTCGTAGAGGTACGGCACCGATTCATGCAGGTCGTGGAGCACCTGCGCTTTCTGCCCCGTGAACGTATTCAGGACGTTGCGCGTCAGCGCCAGCGTCAGTCCCATGGCGTCGCGGTTGTTGTCGTGCGCCACGTAGTGTCCCCAGTAGACGAGGTTCGGCCACTGCTGCCCGGGATGTGCGAGGTGCCACTTGTAGATATCGACCATCCGGTCCCGCCCGTCGACCTCCACGATCGGCGTGATCAACGTGATCACGTTCTCGCGGATCTGCCGCACGAACGGAGAATCGTCGACCGCCAGCCGGTACGCGAGTTCCATCAGCGCCGTCGGAGCGCCCGTCTCCGGCGAATGGATCGTGCCGGTCAGGTAGTAAACCGGAGTCGAGGCCGCGACCAGCTTCTCGGCCTCGGCGTCGTTCATCTGAATCGTTCGCGGATCGGCCAGCTTCGCCAGCCGCGCGCGATTCTCATCCATCCCCGCGATCAGCTTCTCCGCGGCGACCGCCACCGCGATCATCTCGCGCCCCTCTTCCGTCTTCCCGATGCTGAACACCTTCACGCGAGGAGTGGCCTTCTCCAGCATCCGCATGTACCGGTAGACATCCGTCGAGTACGGCAAGATTCCAGGCGCCCCCGACACGTCTCCGAGCACCGCTTTGGGCGTTGGAACGGTCTTCGACGCGGGCAAATAATCGGTCAACGGCGAATTGAAAAAGCTCTCCGTCGTGTACTCGCGGATCTTCTTCGTATACTCTTCGTCGACCGCCTGATTGGGGTCTCGACCCGGCCGAAGCGGCTGCCCAAAAAGCGAAATGCAGAAAACGAAAACTCCGAGACGCGAAAGGCGCATCCCGAAAATATAACGCATCGACACGCGAACGAAATAGGCCACGAATTAACACGAATGCACACGAATGAATTTGGCTTTGTTTTATTCGTGTTCATTCGTGTTCATTCGTGGCCAAAATGTAGCATGCGCTTTCTTCTTCTGCTTTTGCCGGTTTCCGTTTTCGCCCAGACCCAACTCGCCCACGACATCTTCAAGGAGTTTGTCGAGATTAAGTCGGGCTACACGACCGGCGCCACGACGCCTGTCGTCGAGGCCGCAGCCCGTCGACTCCGCGCCGCCGGCTTCCCCGACTCCGACATCTTCCTCGGGGGAGCCATTCCGACCAAGTCCAATCTCGTCGTGCGCCTGCATGGAACCGGCGGCGCGCGCCCCATCCTCCTCCTCGCCCACACCGACGTCGTGGAAGCGCTTCGCGCCGACTGGTCCATGGACCCCTTCACCTTCACCGAGAAGGATGGCTACTACTACGGCCGCGGCACGGGCGACGACAAGGCGCAGGCCGCCATCTGGCTCGCCAACCTGATCCGCTACAAGCAGGAGGGCTTCCGGCCCGCGCGCGACATCATCGTCGCCCTCACCGCCGACGAGGAAGGCGGCGGCCCCTACAACGGCGTGGAGTGGCTGCTCAAGAATCACAAGGACCTGATCGACGCCGACTTCGCGCTGAACGAGGGCGGCTACGGAGAACTCGCGGGCGGACGCCGAATCTCCAACGACATCCAACTCACCGAGAAGTACATGGTCAACTACCGCCTCGAGGTGCGCAACAAGGGCGGCCACTCCTCGTTGCCGACCCCCGACAACGCCATCTACCACCTCGCCGGAGCGCTCGACCGTCTCGGCAAATTTGCCTTCCCGCCGAAACTGAACGACGTTACCCGGGCTTTCTTCGCCGCCATCGCGAAGGTCGAGACCGGCCCCCGCAAGGCTGACCTTGCCCAGGTCGCGCAGGGCGACGCCGCCGCGATGGCGCGAGTCTCCGCCGCCTCCGCGATGTGGAACGCGACTCTCCGCACGACGTGCGTCGCGACGCAGGTCGAAGCCGGCCACGCCCGCAACGCGCTCCCGCAACTCGCCGCGGCCAACGTGAACTGCCGCATCCTCCCCGACGAATCGGTTGAGTCCGTGACCGCCGCGCTGAAGAAGGTGATCGCCGACGATCAGGTCATCCTTACGCTCGCGACGGAACCCGACCCCGGCCCCTCCTCCGCGATGCGCCCCGACATCCTGAGCGCCGCCACCCGCGTCACGGACACGATGTGGCCCTCCGTCCCGGTGGTCCCCGTGATGGTCACGTACGCAACCGACGGCCGCTTCCTACGCAAACAAGGAATCCCGACCTACGGCCTACAAGGTCTCTTTCAGGATCGAGACGACATCCGCTGGCACGGCCGCGACGAGAGAGTTTCGGTCGAGTCCTTCAAAGACGCGGAGAAGTTCCTGTACGATGTGGTGAAATTACTAGCGACGAAGAATTAACCGCAGAGACGCGATTACGCCGCGCGCGTCACGGAGATCAGGGCCGGATACTGCATCGCTCTTACTCCGTCAGCTGGCCTTCAGTACTCGAACCGCGGCGGCCGTCGCCGGGCGAACGGTAATATCGACGGTCTGCCCCAGAGCCACGAGGAAGCGCATCAGACGTTCGATTGCGAAGTCCGTGAGCTTGCCGTTCTTGAGGGCGCTCACCTTGGGCTGGTTGACGCCGAGCAGTTCGGCCGCTTCCTTTTGCGTGAGACCTCGCCTGTCGATTTCACGTGTAATATGCCGGACGAGATCGGATTTGAGCGCCAGTTCGTCGGCGTTCGGGAAGCCCAGATCCTGGAAAATGTTGTCACTTCCGGGCACGCTCTTAACTGCTTTGTTAGGCGCGCGCTTCTTGGATTTCACGGTAGATCTCCTTTGCCACTTTCAGCCGCCGCCGGATTAAGTCCAGCTCCTTCTTCGGAGTCGCAATGCCCTTCTTCGCCTTCTTCTCGAAGCAATGGAGGACGAAGACGAACGGCTCCAGTTTCACCGTATAGACGGAGCGGTACGTGTTGCCGCTTTCCGCGTCGGCGGTAATCTCGCTCACTCCGGAAAGATCGCCGTGGAGGGGCTTCTCATTGGGAGCACGCTCTCCGCTCTGAACAATCCGTAGAGCATGCCCGAGCTTCAGCTTCGCGTCAGCCGGAAAGGCGCTGATATCGTCTAGTGAACTTCCGACAAACCGGATCGGCTTCACGCGCTCCCCTATGTTTCTTGGGCACACCCAGTATATCCTGGTTTTGGGATGTCTTGCAGACCAAGTGACGAGCGCGTCCTGCGCTGCCTCGCCGCCTACGCGCTTCTCCGCGCCTCAGCGCCTCTGCGGTGAACAGGATTTCCCCATACCAGCCACCCACCCACCAGGAACAGCCCCAACGAGATCCACTGCGAAGTATCGAGCGGCCCTCCGAACAGATTCCCCTGCTCATGCACCCGGAAGAACTCCACCGTAAATCGCACCGCGCCGTACATCAGCAGATAGAGCCCGATGATCTCCCCGCGAGCATTACCCCGGCGCACCCGCCAATACAGGACCGCAAAAATGAGGAACTCCGCGAACGACTCATACAACTGGGTCGGATGCAGAGGCCGACCCAGCGGCACGCCCGTAATCTCGCTGGCGGCGGGATTCGTGAACGTGACCGCCCAGGGCAGATGACACTCGCGCCCCCAGCAGCACCCCGCCGAGAAGCACCCGAGCCGTCCAATCCCGTGCCCCAAAGCGATGGCGGGGGCGAACACATCCGCGGTCTGCAGCGGAGGCAGTTTCGTTTTCCGCATGTGCCACCACGCCACGCCTAGAGCCGCGATCAGCCCGCCATAAAACACGCCGCCCGATTGCAGCGTCTCCATCGTGAACACGTCGCCGGGATGCTCCGCGTACCGGGGCAGCTCGACGATGAACATCATCACCTTCGCGCCCACGATCGCCGCCAGCCCGCAGTAAATCCCGAGATTTGTCACCGCTTCCGGATCGAGCCCCGCCGCCTTGCCGAGCTTTCCCGCCAGCCAAAGCGCTGTCAGGAACGCGATCGCGACCAGCACGCCGTACGTGTGCAGAAACGATAGATGGAGGATCTCAGGATACATGCGTCGCCTGCCGCTTCGCCTTGAACATGTCGAGCAGCAACAGCCCGCTGCCGGCCACGATCGCCGAATCGGCCACATTGAACGTGGGCCACGAATACTGCCCGACGTACACCAGCAGGAAGTCCGTCACGTGGCCCCACACGATGCGGTCGAACACGTTCCCCGCCGCCCCGCCGAGAATCAACGCGAAGCCCCACACCGAATTCCGGTCGAGCGTCTTCGACTTCCACAGCATGCCGGTCAGCAGAACCACCGCCGCCAGCGACGCGATTACCAGCGCCGGCGTCCGCCACGACGACGTCGATTGGTCGAACAAGCTGAACGCCACCCCGCGGTTCTCCGACCGCACGATGTCGAAGAATCCCGGGATCACCCGGTACGTGTCGAGGAACGAGAGGCGCGTCTCCACCAGCCACTTCGTCAGGCGGTCCAACACGAACACGCCCGCCGCCAACCCGTACGCCTTCGACCGGATATCAGCCATTCAACATCTCATCGACCGCGCTGGCGCACGGACCGCACACGGTCGGATACCTCGCGTTCGACCCCGTGTCCGTGGTGTACTTCCAGCAGCGCTCGCACTTCTGCCCCTCGGCGCGCTCGATCTTCACGCCGAGCGCTCCGCCGGCCGCGCCGTGCTCCACCACGACTTGCGACACGATGAACAACCCCGGCAGCTCCGCGCCGTACTGCTGCAACAGCGCCAGCAGATCGCCGTCCGCCGTGAGCCGCACCCGCGCCTCCAGCGGCGCTCCGATCAGCTTCTCGTTCCGCGCGGACTCCAGGCTCTTCAGGACGTCGTCCCTCACTTCCATGAGACGGTCCCAGTCCGCCGTCCGTTTCCGCGCCGCGTCCCCGACCCCGCCGGTCAGCTCCGACGGTTCCGGAAAGTACGCCGTGTGCACGCTCTCCGTATGTCCCATCGTCGTCCACACTTCTTCCGACGTGAAGCTCATGATCGGCGCCAGCAGCCGCACCAGTGCGTCCAGCAGCCGGTACAGCGCCGTCTGCGCGCTCCGCCGCGCCTTCGACTTCGTCGCCCCGGTGTACAGCCGGTCCTTCAGCACGTCGAAATAGATCGAACTCAGGTCCACCGTCGCGAAGGCGTACACGTTGTGATAGACCTTGTGGAATTCGAAGTTGTCGTACCACACGCGGCACCGCGCCACCAGGTCTTCCGCCCGCAGCAGAATCCACTGGTCGATATCCGCCAGTTCCTCTCCGGCCACGAGATCGGTCTGCGGATCGAACCCGTGCAGATTCCCGAGCATGTACCGGAACGTGTTCCGCAGCTTGCGGTACGCGTCCGTCAGCCGCGTCTGAATCGTCTCCGAGATCCGCACATCCTCGTTGAAGTCCACCGACGCCGACCACAGCCGCAGCAGCTCCGCGCCGTGTTTCTTGATCACTTCCTCGGGCTCGATCGTGTTGCCCAGCGACTTGTGCATCGCCTTGCCCTCGCCGTCGAGCACCCACCCGTTCAGCGCGCACTCCCGATACGGCGCCGAGCCCTTCAGCCCCGTCCCGACCAGCAGCGAGCTATGGAACCATCCGCGATACTGATCGCCGCCCTCGAGGTACAAATCCGCGGGCCACGGCAGATCGAACCGCGCGTTCAACACCGCCAGATGGCTCGACCCCGAGTCGAACCACACATCCAAAATGTCCGTCTCTTTGCTGAACTCCGTGCCGCCGCACTTCGCGCACTTGTGCCCCGCCGGCATCAGCTCCGACGCCGGACGCTCGTACCAAACATCCGCGCTGTGCGTCTTGAACAGGTTGACCACCTGGTCCTGGATCGCGCGATCCGTCACCGGTTCGCGGCACGCGTCGCAATAGAACACTACGATCGGCACGCCCCACACGCGCTGGCGCGAGATGCACCAGTCGGGCCGCGTCGCGATCATGTTGGAGATCCGCTCCTCGCCCCACGAGGGCATCCACTTCACCTGCTTGATGGATTCCAGCGCGTGCTTGCGGAAGTCGTTCCGCTCCATCCCGATGAACCACTGCTCGGTCGCGCGGAAGATCACCGCGTGATGGCACCGCCAGCAATGCGGATACGAGTGCGCCAGCTTCTCCGTCCCGAGCAGCGCCTTGTGATGCGTCAGGATGTCGAGCACGATCGGGTTCGCGTCCCAGATCGTTTTCCCGATGATCTCCTCGGGCAGCCGGCCCGCCGCGCCCTCCGCGTGATAGAACCGACCCGACGCGTCGACCGGGCAAAACGTCGGCAGCCCGTACTGCCGCCCCGTCGCATAGTCCTCCTGCCCGTGTCCCGGCGCCGTGTGGACCGCGCCCGTGCCCTGCTCGAGCGTCACGTAATCCGCCAGCACGCCGACCGAATCCCGCTCCAGGAACGGATGGCGAAACACCGCGTCCTCCACCTTCGTGCCCGGGAACGTCGCGATCGTCCGATAGTCCGACCACCGGCATTTCTCCGCCGTGACCTTCACCAGCTCGGTCGCGACGATGTACACGTGCTCGCCAACCTCGACCGCCGAGTACTCGAACTTCGGGTGGTACGCGATCGCCACGTTGGCCGGCATCGTCCACGGAGTCGTGGTCCAGATCACGCCGTACACGTCGCGGCCCGCGAGGTCCGGATGGATCTTCGCCGCGTCCGAGGTCAGCGCAAACCGCACCCAGATCGACGGGCTCGTGTGGTCCTTATACTCGACCTCCGCCTCCGCCAGCGCCGTCCGATCCTTGATGCACCAGTGGACCGGCTTCAGCCCCTTGTACACGTACCCGCGGTGATAGAAATCGACGAACGCCTGCGCGATCACCGCCTGATACTCCGGGCTCATCGTCAGGTAAGGATCTTCCCACTGCCCCAGCACGCCCAGCCGCTTGAAGCCCTCGCGCTGGATATCGACGAATTTCTCCGCGTACTTCCGGCAGGCTCGCCGGATGTCCGCAGTCGACATCTGCGCTTTCTTCGACCCCAGCTCGCTATCGACCTTGATCTCGATCGGCAGCCCGTGGCAGTCCCAGCCCGGCACGTACGGCGAGTCGAAGCCCGCCATCGTCTTCGACTTCACCACGAAGTCCTTCAGGATCTTGTTGAAGGCGGTGCCGAGGTGAATCCGCCCGTTGGCGTACGGCGGCCCGTCGTGCAGCACGTAGGTCGGCCGCCCGGCCCGCGACTCGCGAATGCGCCGGTACAGACCCTCCTTCTCCCACCGCTCGAGCATCTTCGGCTCGGCCTGCGGCAGGTTCGCCTTCATCGAAAAGCCGGTCTTCGGCAGATTGACCGTCTGCTTCAAATCTACGTTGTGCGGATCCATTGGAGGGGAAACTTCTATCTTATCAATTCCCTCCACCCGGCGGACCCGGACACCGCGTCCCGAAATCGAACAACCCCGCGCATGAAGCCGCTGAAAAAAAACAGCTTCCTACGGCCCTTCGCCTGCACGAAATCGGCGAAGATGTTGTCTTCGCCCATGAACGCGACCGCCACCCTGGACTCCGCCAAACCGTATCGCGTCCTCGTGTGCGACGATCAGGCCGATGTTCTCGAGGCCCTCCGCCTGCTCCTCAAAGGCGAAGGCTGGCAGGCCGTCGTCGTCGACTCGCCCGACGCGCTCATGGGCAAGATCCGCACCGAGGTCTTCGACCTCATCCTCGTCGACCTCAACTACACCCGCGACACCACCTCCGGCGCCGAAGGCATGGACCTCCTCGGCTCCCTCGAAAAACAGGGCATCACCACGCCGGTCATGGTCATGACCGCCTGGAGCAGTTTCGACCTCGCCGTCGAAGCCATGCGCCGCGGCGCCTGCGACTTCATCCAGAAGCCCTGGGACAACGACCGTCTCGTCGCCGCCATCCGCAAGCAGGCCGAGTCCGAGCGCCGCAAACGCTCCGAGCTCGAAATCGCCGCCAACGTCCAGCAGAAGCTCTTCCCGCGCAATCTGCGCCCCATGCGCACCGTCGACTACGCCGGCCACTGCCTCCCCGCCAAAGAGGTCGGCGGCGACTATTACGACTTCCTCGAAATCACCGACCACTCCCTCGGCTTCGTCCTCGCCGACGTCTCCGGCAAAGGAGTCCCCGCGGCGCTGTTGATGGCGAATCTCCAGGCGAGTTTCCGCAACCAGCCGCCCGGCGCGCTCCTCCGCCCGTCCGACGTTCTGCAGGGAGTCAACCGTCACTTCTTCGACTCCACCGCCGCAGAGCGTTTCGCCACCCTCTTCTTCGGCATCTACGACGACAGCGCCCGCCGCATCCGCTACGTGAACTGCGCCCATGTATCTCCGCTGCTGTTGCGCGCGTCGGGAGAAATAGTCGAACTCGACGCGACGGCCACGATGTTAGGAGCCTTCCAGGTCTGGAAGTGCAAGGAAGCTTCGATCGACTTAGCCCGCGGCGACACCCTCCTCGTCTTCTCCGACGGAGTAACGGAAGCCGGAATCGAGCACGGAGACGAATTCGGAGACGCCCAACTCGCCGCCCTCCTCCGCGAAAATGCCGGCATTCCCGCCGAGGCGCTAGTCCACCGGGTAGTCGAAGCGGTGTCGCAATTCAGCGGCCCGTCGCGAAGCGATGACGTAACCGTAGTAGCGTTACGCGGAATCTAACCCAGTAATCGACCGACGTTGTATTGTGTTTGTATCAGGGCACGGCTTCAGTCGTGTCCTGGAGTTTGGACATTTCACTCAGGTCTGGGGGTTCGGGTGGGGCCGGCGGTTTCGCCAGGCGGTTTCGCCTGCCACGGCACGACTTCCGTCGTGCCGAATAGAGTGTAAGCCCAAGGCCTTTAGCCCCTTCCAGCCCGATCCCGTGCCCTTGAGATATAACCGCGCGCGGCGCCAGCCCACCAAACTCTCGGCTTCCTCTGCCCTCGTCCCAGGCTGTTTTCCCTCCGCGTATTCTCCGCGTCTCCGCGTTTAGGGGCCCTCTCCATCGACGGGGCGGTTCGTCCTTTCGACGATCGAGCAGTTCGGGCTCCACTTTCCGGCCTTGGATGGTCTGATTACTCCCCGGACGGCATGCGGGATAAGGCTTTTTCCCGAAAAACGCGGAAGATCCCGACTTAGGCCCGATTACATACGCCTAAGGGCTTGCGCATCGTCGACAACCAGAGTAGAATCGGAGCGTATTCGGATATCCACGTCCGATAGGGTGCCAGCCGCTTATGGGACGTGGCGGGCATGCGCTCACACGCCAGTTGTTCCATTTACATTCATTTGTCGTGAGTCCGAAGCCGCCTCTCCGCCTACGTCTGCGCGCTCGATTTCTGAGCCGCCGCAAACTGAGCGGGTCATCGGCTCCAGAGGCACGATACCGGGTTAGGAGCTTCGAATGGTTAGACTTTCGGCTGTTTTGCTTGGACTTATGACCTGTGTGCCCCATGCGGCGCTCGCCCAGTCGGCTTGGTGGCTTCCTGCGAACGCGCAAACCCGCGGCCGATCGCACCGCCATGCTGAACAGCCCCGGCAACGTGAATATGGTTTGCCCTAATAGCGACGCGCTGACCTCCAATTACGTCGGTCTGCTTCCTTCCGACTGGGACGGCGGGACGCTTCCCCCGCCCGGCTCCCGAAATTACTTCATGAACCTGGGCGCGAACAGTCTGAACGTCTGGCAGTTTCACGTCGATTTCGCCACCCCGGCGAACTCCACGTTCAGCGGACCCGCCAACGTTCCCGTCGCGGCATTCTCCCCGTGTGGACCGTTCAACCCCGGCAACTACGGGACCTGCATTCCGCAGCAAATACACTGGCCAGCTACTGGACTCCCTCTCCGACCGGCTCATGCACCGTCTGGTGTACCAAAACTTCGACGATCACGAGACCTTGGTAATGACTCACTCGGTCCCGACGGCGAACTCGCAGCCGCCCGTCGGGATCCGGTGGTACGAGATCCGCAATCCGGCCAGTCCGGTCGTTTGGCAACAGAGCACCTTCGCGCCGGACGGCAACTCGCGCTGGATGGGCAGCATCGCGATGGATAACGCCGGGGACATCGCCGTTGGCTACAGCGAATCGAGCAGTTCGATGTTCCCTAAAATCAGCTACACGGGGCGAACACCAGCCGATCCCTTGAACACTCTGGAGGCGGAGGTGGACATCTTCCTTGGCGTGGGATCTCAGACCGTCGGTAACCGTTGGGGCGACTATACTGCTCTGACCGTCGATCCTGTAGATGACTGTTCGTTCTGGTATACCAACGAATACCTTTCGATCATGTCAGTGAGTTGGCATACGCGGATCGGCAGCTTCAAGTTCCCCGGGTGCTCGTTGCCACAGACCTTCTCGTTTGCGAATACCGTCTTCCGCTCGGGCGCCGTTGAGTATCACGCCGCCTCCTCAATCGAGGCCGGCAACACGACCATAATCACTGGACCGGCCCGAATTACATTCGAGGCGCGTGTGATTCGTTTGGAGCCCAGTTTTAGGGCCACAGCCTCCCCGGGCTCAGGCGTTGCGTTTCACGCTAAGCTTCAGCAATAGGGGATCGGCCACTAATCAGGAAAGGGGTATCCATGATCCACCTAGTCAAGTTTCCGGCTGTGAACTCCGGGCGGTTCCGGCTTGTCCTCGGCGCGTTGGCGCTCTGCATTCACGTAGCGCCTGGATTTGGCGCCAATATCTACGTCGGCCCGACCCGCGCGTACACGACGATCCAGGCGGCCGTTAACGCCGCCGCGCCCGGCGACACCGTCACCGTCGATCCTGGAAATTATCCGGAAACGGTGATCGTGAACCAGACTCTTGACCTCGAAGAATCGACGATCAGGGGCTTTACAGGCGCTTCATTTGTGGTTAACGCGGGCATTTTTCGCCTACGGGCAGACACGACTCCGGGTAGCAGCCTGACGATCAATGCGGGGGCCACCGCGACGGGTGAAGGCTCGGTGGATACGCTTCTGATCCGTCCGGGCGGCATTCTCACAGGTTCTGCGATCGAAGGGGCATCAGTCCAGGCCTACCGTGGCGCTACTCTGAACACAAATTCCAGATTTGATGCCGTGGTGAACTCTTACATCATTCCGATCATCACCGTAAATTCTGTGACTACCCTGTTTGCCTGCGGTGTCGCCGACTTGACCGGCCACCCGACGCTTACCGTAAGCCTCGCCCCGAATTCGCAACGGCCGTTCACCGGCGTGCCGCTCAATATCATTGACCGCGCAGTGTGCCCGCAGCAGCCGCCGGTTCCCGGTTCTGTACCCGGCCCGCTCGCCGTCAACGGAACGTTCGCCGGCCTGCCGGACGGCGCCACGATAACAGGGAGCGGCGTGGCTTTCCGGATCAACTACTATCCCGACCACGTCACGCTGACTCCTCTGGCCCCCGCCGTTCCCGCGTTATCGCAGACGGGCTTTTGGCTGCTCGCCTCCGCCCTAGGGGCACTCGGCGCTGCGCTCGCCGACCGCGCCGTGCGGACGGCCGGATGATCTGCCGCGGGCATCGCGTTCCCGTCCGCCATATCACCAAAGACAAGCTATCCACTACTATCCCCTCCGGCGCATCCTGTAGCTGAGATGCTTGCCTCTCCAACGGCCCCCAGGCCCTTCCCCGCACCGTCGCTGACGGTCTTCGTCGCCCTGCAGGTCCTCGACATCGCGACCACCCTCATCGGACTCCGCATGGGAGCGTCCGAAAGCAGCTTCTTCATCGGTCGCCTTATGCACGTCGGGCCCGTCGCGGCCCTCCTCATCGCGAAGCTTTTCGCGGTGATGCTCGTGACGATCGCGCTGAAAGTCCACCGCCCGAGAATCGTCGTCTTCCTCAACTACTGGTTCGCCGCAGTGGTGACGTGGAATCTTGGCCTCATCGTGATCTCGGGCTTGCGGAGCTAAGGCCCGTCAGTCGTGACGGAGGGCGGTGATCGGGTTCACTCTCGACGCTCGCCTCGCGGGGATGTAGGCGGCCACCAAGGCGGCGGCTATGAGGACCAGCGCGGCGCCGGCGAGTGTCGTGGGATCGGTCGGGGCGAGGCCGAAGAGCATCGACCGAATCCCTTTCGCGGCGAGCGCGGCGACGGGGAGTCCCAGGGCAATGCCTGCGGCGACGAGCGCGACAGCTCGCTTCACTTCGGCGGCGATGACGCCCTTGCGTTGCGCGCCTAGGGCCATTCGGATGCCGATCTCCCTCGTCCGGCGGACCACTCCGTAATTTAAGAGTCCATAGAGGCCGACGCAGGCCAGCACGAGAGCGAGCGTGCCGAAGCCTCCGGCGAGAGTCGCCATCATGCGCTCCTGGGCCATGGTCCTATCGACTTGCGCGGAGAGGGTGCGGACCTCGATCGACGCTTCGGGCAATTTGGACTGGACGGCGCGCTGCACCTGCGCGGCGAGGGGGGAGAGGGCTCCGGCGGCGCGAATTTCGAGCGTGCCCTGGACGTCGCCCTTGAGTTGAAAGTACGAGACGTAGACGGCCGGGTAAGGCGCGGCGCGCAAGCCGCGCTGGGTCGTGTTCCTCGCGATGCCGACGATCTCGAGATCGGCCGCGTCGCCACGGACTCGTCCGGAGAGGTGCTGCCCGACGGGATTGCGGCCGGCAAAATAGCGGCGGGCGAACTCCTCGTTGACGACAGCGACATTAGCGTCGTGGTCCGTAAAGCCGCGGCCGGCGAGCAGCGGGATGCGCATAGTTTCAAAGAAGCCGGGACCGGCTCCGATGAAGAGCGCGTTGTCCTTCTTCGGCAGCGGCTGTCCGGCGGGAGCGACGGGGTCGCTCCATGTGGAGCCGCTCAAGGGCGTGTGAGTCGAGATGGCGGCGGCGAGGACGCCGGGGACCCGGCGGACGGTGTCCAGCAGCTCGCGGGTATCGGCGCTGCGGCGGCCATCGAGGTCGACGAGGAGCACGCCTTCGGAGCGAAAGCCGGGGTCGACGTTTTCGAGATTGCGCAAAGTGCGGATGAAAAGACCCGCTCCGATGAGAAGCAGCAGGGAGAGCGCGACCTGCACGCTGACGAGCGGAGGCAGCAGGAACGAGCGCCGTCGGGGATTCGGTTTGAGAGCCGTGCTCTGGAGGGCTGGCGCCAGACCGAAGAGAAGAGCAGTCACAATCGCGACGGCGGCGGTGAAGGCGAGGACGTGGGTGTTGGGCGTCAGATCGAAGACGATCGGCAACTGATCGTTCGAGAGAGTGTGGACCAGGAAGTTGCTGGAGAACCAGGCGAGCACGACACCGGCCGTGGCTCCCGTCATGGAGAGCAGCGCACTTTCGGTGAGGACCTGGCGGACGATGCGGCCGCGTCCGGCGCCGATCGCGAGGCGGATCGCCATCTCCCGTTGGCGGGCGGCGGAGCGCGCCAGCAGCAGGTTGGCGACATTGGCGCACGCGATCAGCAACACCAGGGCGACGACGCCCATCAGCACGAGCAGCGGTTTGCCGAAGAGGTTGCGTAAGTACGTCGAGCCGGTGCCGCCGGGTTGGATTTCGATGACCGCGTCGGTGACGCCCTTCTTGCGGTCGAGCGGCCACGCGGGAGAGATCGCGCGCTGCGAAACGGCGGGCCAGACGGCGGACAGGCGCGCGCCTGCTTGCTGTACGGACATGCCGTCTTTCACTCGCGCCAGGACGCGCAGCCACGAGTTTCCAGGGCCGAGCAGCCCGGCCGCTTCCGGCTTGACCAGCGGCAGCGCGGCGATCGGTACGGTGATGTCCGCGATCTCCCCGACGTTGGTCCCGCTAAAGCCTGGGGGAGTGACGCCGACGATCGTGACCGGAACGCCGCCGATACGGAGGGATTGTCCGACCGCGGCCGGGTCGCGCGAAAACTGCCGGTTCCAATAGCCGTGAGTAATGACAGCGACCGCCGGCGCGCCGGGGAGATCGTCCTCGGGCGCGAGCAGTCTGCCGAGGGTGGGATTCAGGCCGAGCGTTTCGTAGTAGCTCCCCGTCACGAGGGCGCCGCGCACGTTGCGAATGGCGCCGGAGGGACCGACAGCAAAGGTCCAGCCGCTGTAGCCGGCGACGCCGGAGAATATCTCCTTCTGCTCGTCGAGGACGCGCACAACGGGGTACGACAGACTCTCGATGGGGCCGCTGAATTTCACCTTCAGGAGCGATTGCGGGTCGTGGACCGGGAGCCAGCGCAGCATAAGCGCGTCCACGAGGCTGAAGATCGCAGTGTTGGCGCCGATGCCGAGCGCCAGGGACGCGACGGCGACGGCAGTGAAGCCGGGGCTGCGGCGCATGCCGCGCGCCGCGTAGCGAAGGTCCTGCGCGAGGCGTTCGAGCCAGGTCCAGCCCCACATGTCGCGCGTGGTTTCCTGGATCAGCGCTCGGTTGCCGAATTCGCGGCGGACGGCTTGGGCTGCGGTATCGGCATCCTCGCCGCGCTCCATGCGGTCGCGGACCGCCATGGCGAGATGCGATTGGAGTTCCTCTTCCAGTTCGCGGTCGCGGCGGGTGCGGGAAAAAACGTCTTTCCAACTCATGCGGGCCCCTCGCTTTCACCGGGGTTCATCAGGGCGGCGATGGCGGTGCTGAGCTGGTTCCAGCGGTCGCTCTCGGCAGCGAGTTGTTTCTTGCCGGCGACGGTGAGGCGGTAGTATTTCGCGCGCTGGTTGTGTTCGGAGACGCCCCATTCGGCTTTGATCCAACCTTGCTTCTCGAGGCGGTGGAGCGCGGGGTAGAGCGAACCAGTCTCGACTTGCAGGACGTCACCGGAGCCGGCGCGGATCGTCTGGCTGATGCCGTAGCCATGCTGCGCTCCCCAGCGGAGGGTCTGAAGAATCAGCATGTCGAGCGTGCCCTGGATGAGCTCGATGCGATTCTGATAGCGCTCGGTTTTCGCCATTGCTGTAGACAGGCTACACCCTTGGGCTGTAGCCCGTCTACAGCCTTGAGGTTAATTTACGGCACGACCGTGACGCCTTGGCCGGTCGACCCTCCCAGGTTGCTCTTGAGATTGACGCTCGCAATCGTCGCGATTGTCGTCTGGAAGGTGAAGCTTCCGGCGGTGGCGGTCGGTTGCATGGTTCCCAGAGGCACATTGCCGTTCGCATTCTGGACGGTCAGGACGGCCGCCGGATTCGTACTCGTGGCGTTGACGGTCAATGTCTGAGTCGATTTCGACCAGGTGGCGGAGGTCACGTGCAGCGTATCGGTCGGGACGACCGTCAGGACGGCGGAAGAGACCGTCCCGAGCGGCGCGTAGGGACCCTTGTACAAGGCGCCGAGAGTCGTCGGCGTGGCGCCGGAGACGCTGTTGCCCTGCACCGTGAAGGTGGCGGAGGTTTGGCCCGCCGCGATGGTGACAGTCGCGGGGAACTTCGCGGGCTGTGGGTTCGTGGCGGATAGAGCGATCGTCAGGCCGCCGGCGGGCGCGGGCTGGTCGATGGAGACGGTCCCGGTCGTGGTGACACCTGGGGCGATCATGGCGTAGGGCGTCAGCGTGAAGCCCGACATCGAAATCGGCGGACCGGGGATGATGGAAAGCGCGACGGAGGCGGACGGAACGCCAGGGAGTGTGGCCGTGATCGTGAGGTTGGTCGGGCCGGCTACGGGGAGCGCGGTCACGGGGAACGTGACGGAAGTGGCGAGCGCCGGAATGGCGACCGTGGCGGGGAGTTGGACCGCGGACGGCGCGTCGGTGGCGAGCGAGAGCGTCATGCCGCCGACATAGGCTCGGCTGCTCAGAGTGACGGTCGCAGTGAGGGTCTGGCCACTGGACCACGTTTTCGTCGACGTAGTGAGCGGGATCGTGAACGTCTGGATTGTCGGCGAGGGCGATGCGGTCACGGTGATCAGGTTGGTGGCGGTCACGCCGTTGAGCGTGGCGGTGAGATTACCGGTGGTCGTCGTGGCGACCGGAAGGGTGCTGAACGCGAACTGCGGGAAGTAATCGCCGACGCTGAATGCGACCGAGGACGGCACGACCAGCGCCGGGTTGCTATTGGTCACCGCGACAGCGCCCGCGGTCTGCGGCACTGCGGAGAGCGCAACGAAGCCGAAGCCTGACGCTCCACCGCCCACGGTCGTGAAGGACCCTTGCGGCCCACCGAACTGAATGGAATAGGGTATCGGAATCGAGGCGACAGTGACGCTGGCCTGCTTGATGATGTTGCCGGTTTGCGCACTGATCGAGACCGGGACCGGCTGCCACTGAATCGCTGCGCTCGCCACGACGGAGAAAGTGGCAGAGGACGTTCCGGCGGGAATGAGAACACTCGGCGGCGCGGGTAGGACCGCGGGGTTAGAACTGGCGAAGTTGACCTGCACGCCCGCGGCGGGCGCAGGCCCGGCGAGCACCACTTGCACGGGCACGGTGTTGCCCGTATTCACGTTCGCGGGCGCGACGAGGGACGTTATGGCGTCGGCAGGCGTCGGGGGCGTGGCATTCAGGGTTGCGGAAAGCGCGGTGAAACCAGCGGTCGCGACGAAAACGATGGGGGCCGGCGCCGAGAGGAACTGGGCGCCGTTGGTGCTGATGTTGAAGGACGCGCTGGTCTGTCCAGCGGGGATCAGGATCGCGGACGGCGCGGGAGCGAGGCTGCCGTTGCTGCTGGTAAAGGTGACGGAAACACCGGCCGGACCGGCGGGAGCTTGCAAGGTCACGGTTCCGGTAATCGTGTCGCCGGGCGCTGGGTTGGCGGTAGAGAGCGCGAAGGACGCGAGCGCGCCCGTGGGATCGGGCTTGAAGTAGAGGCCGATCTCCTGGCCGCCGGCAGTGATCATGGAGCCGACGATGTTGCCCTGAGGATCGACGCCGCTGATGCTGGCGCCCTGAATGTCGGGCGGCAGAAACTGATTGAGGTCGAGGACGCTGGCCGCGCTGCCCTGCCAGACGAGGGCGTGCCGAACGGCGCCGGGAGAATTCGCGGGGCCGCCGAGCCAGCCGTCGCCGGCCTGAAATGCGAGGGTCATGGCGCTGACGCGGGAATCGGTGTAGCCGGGGGGATTAAGGTCCACGAAAGTCGCGGTGCTGCCGGACCACATCGAGGCGTGCGAGCCGACCCAGCCGCCCTGCTGGACGCCGTTGGTGGCGATGGCGCTCGACGGGCCGGGTCCGAGGACGATTTGACTGCCGGGCGCGCTGAGACTCCACAAGACGCCGATGGCGCGCGGATTGGCTGCGAACGACGAATCGACGCCCAGCGGGTCGTTTGGCAGCGGCAGACCGGTGTAGTTGCTGGCGTCGCCGACCACCTGATCGCCCTTGATCGCGCGGGCGCGGGTGCAGCAACTGCCGGTGAAGCCGTTCGTCCCGAGAGTCGTCGTGCCGGCGAAGGCAGTCTGGCTATAGCCGGTCAGGGTGGAGAACGATTCGCCGCCGGTCAGCGGCGTGCGGGTCCAGATCTGATTGAAGGCAGTGCCGACGGCGACGCCGTGGTCGACGCCGTAGCAGGCAGAGACGGGGTCCGTGACGATGGTCGTGGTAAACGGGGTGTTCGACGCCGTGCGAGAGTCGACGAAGAAGCCCGCGGGCGTGAGCCAAAAGCAGAGACCGCCGTTGAATACGCCGGCGAGATCCGGGCCATCGGAGGCCGTGATCTGGAGGCCATTGCCGCCACCGAACGAGAACTGATTGCTGAAGGTCAGGGTCTGAGTAGCGGGGTCATAGATCACGTTGTTGCCCGCGAGCCCGCCGGGGAGGATGTACCCGATGGCCTTGCCGCCGCCGGCCGCGACCAGCCGCGACGGGTAGCTATTGGGCGGGAAGGCAGCGTACGTTACGGCTGTTACGCTGAACTTGCCGGAGGGAGGCATGCCCGCGGGCTGAGCCGCGATCGGGACCACGCCGTTGTTTTGGATCTGGCTGAAGCCGCACAGGGGGGCCAGCAGGAGTAGGGACGGGAACGCACGCCGAAGAAATCCGCTCATCTCAGATCAGGTCCTTTGATTCGGGTATAGGTGCCGAGGTGCTAGGAGCGATTGTGCGGGCGAAGCGGCGGCGGACTTCTGCGATTTTGTAAAGGTTTTGTGAAGCGACGTTAAACGCGGACGAGATTAATCGAGAGCCACGGTAGTGTTCGCGAAGGTCCCGGTGATTTTGAAAGGGACCAGCTTCACGTCGTTCTTCTTTTTGAAAAACGGAGTGATCAACTTGGCGATTACGGCTTTGAAGCCGGTCGTGGAGTCGGAGAGTTTGCCTTTGGTATCGAGGACTCCGTGGAGATTGATCTGGCGATCGATCAGGCCATACGTGCCGTGGATCGTGGCCGAAGCTCCGGGGACAACGAACGTGACGTTCGACAGAGTCGCGACGCCGTTGCGGAAGGCGACGTGGCCGCGTAGGTCGGAGAGGAGGTCCCGGGTGTCGGCTTCCTGCTCCTTCTTGTTCTCACCTTGGCCGGCCTTGCCGATGCGGTCGATCGCTTCCTGCGTGTTCTCGCTGTGGAACTTGCCGCGGTCGATGCCGAAGTCGATATCGACGCGGATCTTCTCGAGGAACTTCGGGGGACCCGGGGGCCAGAGGACATGCGCGCGCAGGCTGAGGGCGCCGCTCATAGGAGCGGCTTTCTCCTTGACGAAGAGGCGGAGGAGGTCGTCGATGCGCCCGTTCGGGATGGAGAGGTCGAGAGTGGTGGTCTTGCCCTTCTCCCCGTGATGTCCTTCGACGTCGCCGTGGACCGCGACGCCGGTGCGTAGGAAGTGCGCGTCGATCGAGTCGAGGCGGACGTCGCCGTTCGTGCCGTTGACGAGAGCGCGGTAGGCGACGGTCATGCGGACCGAGTTGGCGCTATCGTCGACGTGGAAATTGGGGATCTCGATGTTGCCGTCGGTGTGGATTTTGCCGAGCGGACCCTCGAACTTGCCTTTGGCCTGGAGGGTTCCGGCGATACCTTTGATGGCTCCCAGTTTGACGTCGTTATAGTTGAACTCGCCGGAGACCGGCGTGGCGCCGGGGTCCTTCGCGTCCCAGGGTCCGAACTTGCCTTCGGCGCGAATGAGGCCGGGAGGCTCGGTGTTGTAGAGGTTGGCGCGGTACTTCATCGGCATGCCGGCGCCGACATCCTTAATCTCGAGGGCGCGGACTTCCAGGCGGTACGGTTTCTCGCCGGGCTCGGAGGGGAGGAATTCGAGGAGCGCGTTATCGGCCACGATCTTGCCGATGGAAAGCGACTTGCCGCCCTGGTCGCCGAGCGTGAAGGTGCCGCTGCCCGATTTCCCTTTCGGCGGAATGCGGAAGTGCATGCCGACCACTTTGACCTGCGAGAGGTGGGTCGGCGAAAAGAACATACCGGTGAGGCTGCCCTGGACCAATAATTTCTCGATTTCAATGAGCGGCGGCTCGCTGCCGTCGTGGGCGCGATGCACTCGGATGTTCTCCGCCATACATCCGGGAGGGAAATAGGATGGGTGAAAGGCTCCGATTTCGACGGGACGTCCGGTGGCCTGCTCGAGCGCCTTCGTCATCGCATCGCGGCTGAAGGGCCAATGAGTTGCCAGCACCACGATCCCGACGAGGATGAGGCCGAAGATACAGAAACCTAGGATGCGCAGCCAACGCGGAATATGATGTTTGTGGCGCCTGGCGGCGGGAGGGCGCTCGATCAACATATGAAGCGAGTGTGCAATTGCATGGCCGGACTGCGCCTTTTGTTCGTCATCGCCGCGGTGTCGCGCCTTGGGGCGCAGACCTGGGACCTTCCGGCCGCGGCGGCGGACGAGTTCGCGAAGGATACCGGCGGAAGGCTGAAGCTCGGGCTGGAACAGCGCGAACGATATGAGATCCGCGACGGGAATTCGTTCGGCAATGGGGTCGATATCGATACGGGCCTGGTGCGGACGCGGGTGTCGCTGACATTCCAGAACTCTTGGCTGAAGGTGTCGGGGATGATGCAGGACAGCCGCGCGCCGTGGTACGGGGCGAACGCGCCGGCGACGGTCCGCGACCCCGCCGATTTGCACGAGGCGTATTTCGAGTTGTTCTCGGAGCGGAAATCGGGATGGAGCGCGGCGGGCGGCCGCCGGATGTTGAACTACGGCGAAGGACGGCTGATCGGGACGCCGCAGTGGAGCAACACGTCGCGGACCTACGATTTCGCGCGCGCGGCGTGGAGTTCGAAGCGGGCGCGCGTGGAGGCGCTGTTCGCTTCGCCGATTGTGTTCCGCCCGGCGGAGTTCAATCGTCCGACGTTAGGGAATCGGGTGTGGGGCGTGTACGCGTCTTTTCCCGATGCCGTGAAGAAGGCGCTGATCGAAGCGTATGCTCTGCGGCACGACCAGAATCGTCCGGGCGGCTTCACGGGCGGAAAGACGATCGACGGGACGGACCGGCTGGGGGTGAACACGCTCGGGTTCCGGCTGGCGGGACCGTTCGGCGGTGGGTGGCGGTACAGCGTCGAGGGCGCGGGGCAGGACGGCAAAGTCGGACCGGCGCGGCATCGGGCGGGCGCGTGGTATTCGCTCGTTGGATACCGGTGGAAAACGCTGGACGTGTCGGCCGAGTATAAGTACGCGTCGGGGACGGAGAACCCGCGGGATACGTCGCGGTCGGGAACGTTCGACCAGTTGTTCCCGGCGAATCACGACAAGTTCGGACATGAGGATCTGCTCGGGTGGCGCAACCTGCATGACGCGCGATCGCTGGTGTCGTGGGAGATGCGGAAGGGCTGGACTTGGAACGTGATGTATAACCAGTTCTGGCTGGCCAGCCCTTGCGACGCGCTATATAGCGGGTCCGGCGGAGCGATTGCGCGGTCGGCGTCGTGTTCGGCGGGACGGCATGTCGGGCAGGAAGCGGACGTGTTCACCGTCTATCGCTATAAGCATCTTCAGGTCGGCGCCGGTTACGGATATTTCGGCGCCGGCGAATTCGTGCGGGCGACGACGCGCGGAGTGGGTCCGACGTACGTCTATCTGTTCCACACGTATTCCATGTGAGGGTCGGGCTGACGCTAGTTCGGCACAAGGTTGTGGGGCGGCCAATCGTGGCCGCAGCCGCCTTTCCAGGCGGCTGGACCCCAGACACGTCACGATTCCAGCGGCAGGTGGACCAGCGTGACCAGATCTTCCGGCTTCGTATTTTGCGGCGAGTTGAGGTACTGCTCGAACGTGGGAGTGTCCCGGAGTTGCTGTCCGCTTTGCGGGAGCCAGGCGCCGAAGAGTTTCTGATAGGTCTCGCTGAGAGTCTCGTAAGGACCGCGGTGGGTGGCGATGGCGTACTTGCCTCCGGGCAAATCCTGGACGCCGAACTCGCCTTGCGGCTCGACGGGACGGGTCACCACGACCGCGGCTTCGTAGCGGAGCTTTTCGGGCGGCGTCACATCCGGGTCGTCGTAGGAGAGGCCGAGCATTTTCATGTTCGGTCCCAGGAGTCCCTTCATGCCGGCCCACATCATGAGGCGCTGCCAGGTGGCGCCTACGGTCGAATAAGGACCGGTGTGCCGGAGGTAGACGATTCGCTGCGGGGGCAGGTCTTTGACTTCGATGGGCGGCAGGCCGCCTGCGGCGGGCGGCTGGGAAGCGTCGTTGCGGAATTTTGAAGGCGACATATTGAACCTCTGCCCGAAGGCGCGGGTGAAGGCCTCGTGGGATTCGAAGCCGGCGTCAAGAGCGATTTGAGTGACGGGCTCGTCGGCATGCTTGAGGCGCCCGGCGGCGCGCTCGAGACGGAGACGGCGCACATGCTCGCCGAGGGTCTCGCCGACCAGTCCGCGGAAAATGCGGTGGAAGTGAAAAGGGGAGAAGGCGGCTGCCGAGGCCACTTCTTCCAGGCTCGGATCGTCGTCCAGGTGCTGCTGGAGGTACAACAAAGCGCGGAGGATACGTTCTTGGTAGTCCTGGGCGGTGGAGGGTTTGCGGGGGGTGGCGGTGGTCATCGTCAATCTCCAATGCGAGTGTAAATCAATGAAAATACGTCCGCTTGACCGATTTTGCGGAATTCCGAGGAAGGTCGAGGATGGCCCCTACTTCCGTAGGGGGGTACGACTAGCACGTCCTTATCTGGAGGGTACTTGAAACAGAAGCTCCCTGCTGATCTACTGATAATGAGCAGGTTAGACAAATCGATCGCATGATGAACAGCACCTCGCAGACGCTCGCGGAACGGATCGCACAAGGCCGGATCGCGGTTCCGGAAGGCTTGCAACTCGCCATGTTGCTCGCCGAGCAATTGCGGATTCTCCACGACAGCGGGACGGCGCACGGCGGGCTAACGCCGGCGGCGATCTCGATTTCGGATAGCTCATTGGAGCTATTGCCGCCTGAGGCTGGCGGACCGACAGAATACGACGCGCCGGAAGTGCACGGCGGCGGCGAGCCCGATTTTCGCAGCGACATCTTCTCGTTCGGCGCCATCGTGTTCGAGATGCTGACGGCGCAGAAGCCGTTCGACGCGCAGTCTACGGCGGGACCGTTGGAATGCGCCAGCGCGCCCATCGATCGGCTGGTGAACGGGTGCATTGCGGCGTCGCCGGACAATCGCTTTCAGCGGGTCCAGAAAGTAATGCTCGAACTGCGGCTGCTGGCAGGCGACGCGCGGCGCGGGAAGGTGCCGGCTCCGTCGCCTGTGATTGCGCGGCCGGAGCGTCCGCCAGTCCAAACTCCGCCCGTGGTTCGCGCTACTGCTCCCACTCGCCAGTCGGATCAGTCGGCGATGCACGCGATCCAGGACCTGGAAGGCCGGATTTCGCAACGCCTGCAGGACCAGGAGAAGACGATCGCGAATGTCGCGCACGTAGCGAATGAAGTTTTGAAAGCGCTGCGAGAGCAACAGTCGATGGTGGCCTCCGCTTCGCAACCGCGTCACGAGCCGGCGCCGCCTCCAGCGCCGCGCTATGAGCCGATCATGGAGCGTCCGGAGCCGTCGACGCGCGGGATGGGTTTCCGAGGTTATGACGACATGCCGTCCGGCGGCAGCCGCGCGGACAAGATGATGGATCTCCTGAGCGATAAGCTGTCGCGCCTCGATATGGTGGTGAGCGCGGCGGTGGAGCGGCTCGGGAAACTGGAAGATATTTTCGATCAGTTCGATATCGACGCGGCGGCGCTGCGCGACAGCGTGACCCGGGATGTCCGGAACTTCGAGCGCGCTTTGAAAACGCAGGGCGCGGCGATCGAGTCGGCCCGCACGGCGATGGGGCAGACGGACGACCTGGTGGAACGGGTCGTGGAAGCCATCGACTCGTTGCAGTCGATGTTTGTGACGGCGGCGGAAGAACGTACGCTAGCAAGCTAAGTCCCTGCCTTCCTATTACGGTACGGGACTCGGGTATGGCAATTTTTACTTCTGCCGATAGACGATGCGGGATAATCTGAAACTGGTGCCGTTCGCTTTTGAATTCGCGCGCCGACCGAGCGGGCAAACGCTGGAAGAGGTCCTGAAGGACAAGGGACAACTGCCGCTGGATGCCTGTTTGCGGTACGCGACCGATCTCGCGATGGCGTTGCGCGAGATGCACGCGGACGGACGGGTGCACGGAACGGTCGCCCCGGCGCACGTCTTGGTCAAGAGCTCCGGCGCGTCGTTGATGCCGGCGGAGCACCGCGGGCTGCCCGATCCGTTGCAAGACCTGACCGGGTTCGGCGTAGTGCTGTACGCGATGCTGACCGGCAAGGCCCCGACCGGCGAGGAGTTCCGGCTGGTGCCCGCGAAGCCGTCGATGCTCAAGGGCCCGGCGGCGATCCGCGCGACGGCCACCCGCCTGGCCGAACGATGTCTGACGGCAGAGCGCGAGACGGCGCCGGATTTCCAAAAGGTCCTCACCGAGGTTCGGCTGCTAAGCGTGTTGGCGAAGCAGTTCAGCTCGGAGCAGCTCGGGCTGCACATTCCTCCACCGGCTCCGATCGCTTTCCCGCCTCCGCAACCGCTCGAAGTGTATGCGGGAAAGGTGGCGCCGATCATCAATCCTCCGACGCTGCCGCCGGCAAGTTCGATGCTGGCTCCGCCCCTCGAAGGCGCTCCGCGGGACACCAATAAGCCCGGCGAACACGCTCCCCAGACTCTGCGCGCGAAGGGGTCGCATTCGCGTCCTGTGCTCCAGGAAGTGATGTGTCCGAAGTGCAAGGGTTTCCATGTGCGCCTATCGCGTCCGCGGACGCGATTCGAGCGCTTCCTCAATCTGCTCGGGATGGGAGTCCATCGCTGCCATCGGTGCTTCTATCGATATATTCCGTTGTTCGGGCGGAAGATCGTTCGAAAGCCCCGGTGAGCCTTTTTGACGCAGAGACGCAGAGACGCTGAGAAAAACGCTGAGAACGCATAGAGGCTTGAATTTGGCTGCTTTCTCCGCGTCTCTGCGTCTCTGCGTCAAGAAAGCCCTCCCTGCTACGCTGTAGATAGTCTCCTTCCATGATTTCTTTTTCCGGCATTCATAAGCAGTACGGGAAGCAACTTGTGTTTGTGGACGCTTCCTTTCAGTTGAACCCAGGCGAGAAGGTCGGACTGGTGGGTCCGAACGGGTCGGGGAAGACGACGTTGTTCCGCATGGTGGTCGGCGAGGAGGACCCCGATGAGGGGGACGTGTCGGTGCCGAAGCGGATCACGATCGGGTATTTTCGGCAGGACGTCGAGGAGATGGCGGGGCGGTCGGTGCTCGACGAGGCAATCGCGGGCAGCGGACGCGTCGGCGACCTTCATCACGAGTTGGAAGAACTGCATCATGCGATGCAGGACCTCGCGCGCGCCGATGAAATGGACCGCATTCTGGAGCGGTTCGGGCACGTGCAGGAGGAGTACGACCATCTCGGCGGGTATGGGCTGGAGGCGCAGGCGCGCGAGGTTCTGGCCGGCCTCGGCTTCCACGAGGAGCAGATCGATGGCGACGTTGGAGCGCTCTCCGGCGGGTGGAAGATGCGCGTGGCGCTGGCTCGCGTGCTGCTTGGGCGTCCCGACGTGCTGCTGATGGACGAGCCGACGAACCACCTCGATATCGAGTCGATCATCTGGCTGGAAGGGTTTTTGAAGGGGTTCGAAGGTGCGCTGCTGATGACCTCGCACGACCGGGAGTTCATGAACCGGGTGGTGCAGAAGATCGCGGAGATCGATGGCGGCGAGATCATCGTGTACTCGGGGAACTACGATTTCTACGAGCGCGAGCGGGCGATTCGCGAGACCAATCAGCAGGCGGCATTCGCGCGGCAGCAGGCGATGCTCGCCAAGGAGCAGCGGTTTATCGAGCGGTTCAAAGCGCATGCGGCGAAGGCCGCGCAGGTGCAGAGCCGGATTAAGGCCCTCGACAAGATCGAGAAGATCGAGCTGCCGAAGAAGCGGCATGTCGTGAAGTTCGAGTTTCGCGTGCCGCCACGCTCAGGCGACCAGGTTGCGGTGATCGAGGACTTGCACAAGCGATACGGGTCGCGCGTGCTGTACGACGGGTTCAGCCTGACGATCCGGCGCGGCGAGCGGTGGGCCGTGATGGGCCGCAACGGCGCGGGGAAGACGACGCTGCTGAAAATGATCGCGGGTGCGACCACGCCGGACGAGGGCGAGGTGCGGCTCGGAGCGAGCCTGTTCATGGGGTACTTCGCGCAGCAGTCGTTGGACGTGCTCGATCCGGAGCTGACGATCATCGACCAGTTGCAGAAGGATTTTCCGCAGGACGGGTTGGGGTCGCTGCGTACCCTGGCCGGCGCGTTCCAATTCTCTGGCGACGATGTCGACAAGAAGATCCGAGCGCTCTCGGGCGGTGAGAAGTCGCGGCTGGCGATGGCGCGGATGCTGTACAACCCTCCGAACTTTCTGGTGCTGGACGAGCCCACGAACCATCTCGATCTCGCGACGAAGGAGATGCTCGTCGATGCGCTGAAGAGCTTCGAGGGAACGATGATCTTCGTGTCGCACGACCGCATGTTTTTGCGCGGGCTCGGCTCGCGGGTGCTGGAATTGGGCGGCGAGAGCGGGACGGATAAGCAGCCGCTGGTATACCCCGGGTCGTATATCGAATACGTCGCGCGCGCGGGGCACGAGGCTCCGGGTACGCACAACTAGCCTCCCCGTCACCTCGCCGCGAACTGCTCGCCCTTCGCTCTTGACTCCCCGCGTTCCTTCTGCAAAAATACCGTAAGGAGAACAAAAGGCGAAGATGCTCCCCCAGCTCAAACAACAATTCTCCTGGCAGCCCCGGCCCGCCCCCGACCTCCTCGCCACCGCCCTCCCCGGCCTCGACCTCCCCCGCGGCTGCCTCACCGAGATCGTCGGCCCCTCCTCCTCCGGCCGCACCACCATCCTCCACGCCGCCCTCGCCGCCGCCACCGCCCGCGGCGAAATCTGCGCCATCGTGGACGCCGACGACGCCTTCGACCCCGCCTCCGCCCAGGCCGCCGGAGCCCGCCTCGACAACCTCATCTGGATCCGCTGCGCCCACAACGCCGAGCACGCCCTCAAAGCCGCCGACCTCCTCATCCAGGGTGGAGGCTTCGGCGTTGTCGCTCTTGACCTCGGTGACACGCCCCCCGTCAGCGCGCGCCGCATCTCGCTCACTTCCTGGTTCCGCCTCCGCCGCGCCGTCGAAAATACGCCGACCGTTTTCCTCGCCCTCGCCCGCCGCCAGAACGCTAAAACCTGCGCCACCCTCGCCATCGAATGCGCGCGTGAGCGCGCCGGCTGGTCCGGCCGTCACTGCGGACGCCTCTTCCGCGGCATCCGCGTCCGCGCCGCCGCCACCGAACGGAGAAAGACATGTACGCCTGTCTTCACGGCCAGGGCAATCTAAGCGCCCTCGCCTCCGAATTTTCGCCCACCGTCGAGCAGACCGCGCCCGGCACAGTCACGTTCGACGCGTCCGGCCTCGACCGCCTCTTCGGCCTCCCCCAGGACATCGCCCACGCCGTCAACCGCCGCGCCTCCGAGCTCGGCATCCGCGCCAATGTCGCCCTCGCCATGAACCCCGACACGGCCATCTGCGCCGCCCGCGGCTTCTCCGGCGTCAGCATCGTCCCCGAGGGCGACGAGGCCAAGTTCCTCGCGACCCTTCCCCTCTCGCTCCTCGCCCCCACCCCCGACCTCGCCGAGACCCTCGAGCGCTGGGGCATCCGCCGCTTCCACGACCTCGCCGCCCTCCCGCCCCTCGGCATCGCCGAACGTCTCGGCCCAGAAGGCCTGCGCCTCCACGAACTCGCCCGCGGCGATGCCTCGAGAAAACTCCTGGCCATCGAAGAGACCCTCACCTTCGAGGACGAGATCGAGCTCGAATATCCAGTCGACCTCCTCGAGCCTCTCGCCTTCCTCCTCGCCCGCCTCCTCAACGGCCTCGCGACCCGCCTCGCCACCCGCGGCCTTGCCACCGACCAGATCCATCTCCGCCTCAAGCTCGATCCCGCCGGCTCCCACGAGCGCACCGTCCGCCTCCCCGTCCCGACGCTCGACACCAAGGCGTTCCTCAAACTCCTCCAGCTCGACCTCGCCGCCAACCCGCCGACGGCCCCGGTAGCCCACATCCGGATGGCGATGAACCCGGTGAAGCCGCAGGCCGCCCAGTCCAGCCTCTTCCTCCCCGTAGCCCCCGAACCCGTCCAGCTCGACCTCACCCTAGCCCGCATCAAATCGATCGTCGGCCGCGACGGAGTCCTCCGCCCCACCGTCCCGGACACCCACGGCCCCGCAGGCCCAGTCCCAACCATCCACGGCTCTCCGCGCTTAGCCTTCCGCTACTTTCGCCCCCCGCTCTCCGCGAAAGTGAGCCTCGCCGAAACCCAACCCGCCTTCGTCACCGCGGGAGCGATCCGAGGCAAAGTCCTCGACCTCGCCGGCCCCTGGAGAACCTCCGGCCACTGGTGGACGCTAGACCCCTTCGAAAGAGACGAATGGGACATCTCCCTCTCCGACGGAGCCCTCTACCGCCTCTACTGCGCCCCGGTCGGTTGGTACCTGGAAGGGAGCTATGACTAATGCGCCTTATCTCTCGCCAAGCCGCCAAGCCGCAAAGGAAAGTCAAAATCAAAACGCTTTTGAAGTTCCTTTGCGTCTTTGCGCCTTTGCGAGAGATGTTTTGGCTGTTCTCGGGGCGCCAGCCGACCAAGCTCTCTGCTTCCTCAGCGCTCGCCTTGGGTTCGTTTTCTCCGCGTGATCTCCGCGTTCGGAGTTTACCCGCCTCGGGCGTCTCCGCGGTAAGGAGCCCTTTTCATCCCTCTGCGTCTCTGCGCCTCTGCGTCAAATCCTAAACCTCAGGTAACGCCGTGGTCCCCGAACTCCACGCCCGCTCCGCTTTCTCCTTCCTCGAAGGCGCCTCCAACCCCGAGGACCTCGTCGCCGCGGCCGCCGCCTACGGCGTCCCCGCCGTCGCCCTCCTCGACCGCAACGGCGTCTACGGCGCCCCTCGCTTCCACCTCGCCGCCAAGAAGGTCGGCCTCAAAGCCATCGTCGGCTCCGAGATCTCCTGCACCAACGGCCTCACCTATCCGCTGATCGTCGAGACCCGCGAGGGCTACCGCAACCTCTGCCGCCTCGTTACCCGCATGAAGCTCCGCGCCCCCAAAGGCGAAGGCGCCGCCACCCTCGACGAGCTCGCCGAGTTCGCCCCCGGCCTCATCTGCCTCACCCGCCACCCCGACGACCGCCTGCACGACATCTTCGGTCCCCACCACCTCTACGCCGAGCTCCAGCGCCACTTCCACCGCGAGGAGGAGGCCGAGAACCAGGTACTCCTCGACCGCGCCGCCGCCCTACACATCCCCATCGTCGCCACCAACAACCCCGCCTACGACGACCCCTGCCGCCGCGAGCTCCTTGACGTCTTCACCTGCGTCCGCCACCACACCACTCTCGCCCATGCCGGCCGCCTCCTCGAACGCAACGCCGAGCGCCACATCAAGCGCCCCGAAGAAATCGCCCGCCTCTTCTCCGACCTCCCCGCCGCCCTCGCCAACACCCGCGAGATCGCCGATCGCGTCCAGTTCACCCTCTCCGACCTCGGCTACGAGTTCCCCCGCTACCCCGTTCCCGAAGGTCATACGCAGATGTCGTACCTCCGCTATCTCGCCGACGAAGGCGCGCGCGACCGCTACCGTCCCTATCACGACCGCGCCCGCCACCAGATCGAACGCGAGCTCGCCCTCATCGAAAAGCTCGGACTCGCCGGCTACTTCCTGATCGTGTGGGACATCGTCCGCTACTGCCGCGAGAACGACATTCTCTGCCAGGGCCGCGGCTCGGCCGCCAACAGCGCCGTCTGCTACGCGCTCCGCATCACCGCGGTCGACCCCGTCGGCATGGACCTCCTCTTCGAGCGCTTCCTGTCCGAAGAGCGCGGCGAGTGGCCCGATATCGACATCGACCTCCCCAGCGGAGACAAGCGCGAGCGCGCCATCCAGTATGTCTATCAGCGCTTCGGAAAACTCGGCGCCGCCATGACCGCCAACGTCATCACTTACCGCGGACGCTCCGCCGCCCGCGAGGTCGGCAAGGCCCTCGGTTTCGAAATCACCTCGCTCGAAAAACTCTCCGGCCTCGTCCGCGCCTGGGAATGGAAGGACCCCAAAGAGACTACCGAGCGCCAGTTCCACGACGCCGGTTTCGATCTCCATCACCCGCGCGTCCGCAAATTCTTCGAGGTCTACCGCATGGCGCAGGACCTCCCGCGCCACCTCGGACAACACTCCGGCGGCATGGTCATCTGCCAGGGCGCGCTCGATTCCGTCGTGCCCCTAGAGCCCGCGTCGATGCCCGGCCGCGTCGTCGTTCAGTGGGATAAGGACGATTGCGCCGATATGGGCATCGTCAAAGTGGACCTTCTCGGTCTCGGCATGATGGCAGTGATTGAGGACACGGTCAAGCTGATCCCCGAGGTCTACGGCGAGGAGGTCGATCTCGCTCATCTCCCGCAGGACGACCCCGAGGTCTACCGCGCGCTGCAGACCGCCGACACGGTCGGCATGTTCCAGGTTGAGAGCCGCGCCCAGATGGCCTCGCTCCCGCGCATGCGCCCGACGCGTTTCTACGACGTCGTGGTGCAGGTCGCGATCATCCGCCCCGGCCCCATCGTCGGCAAAATGGTCCACCCGTATTTGAAGCGAAGGCAGGGCAGGGAACCGGTCGATTGTCTCCACCCGTCGCTCGAGCCGGTCCTCCGTCGCACGCTGGGGGTGCCGCTCTTTCAGGAGCAGCTACTGAGGATGGCGATGATCGCCGCCGGCTTCTCGGGAGGTGAGGCAGAAGAGCTCCGCCGAGCCTTCGGCTTCAAACGCTCCGAAAAGCGCATGGGCGATATCGAGATGAAGCTCCGCGCCGGCATGACCGTCAACGGCATCACCGGAGAAGTCCAGGACTCGATCGTCCGCTCGATCACGGCCTTCGCCCTATACGGCTTCCCCGAATCCCACGCTGCCAGCTTCGCGCTTCTGGCGTATGCCAGCGCATTCCTGAAATGTCGCTATCTCGCGGCCTTCACCTGCGCGATGCTGAACAACCAACCGATGGGTTTTTATTCCCCGGCAATCCTAATTAAGGATGCCCAACGCCACGGCCTGAGAGTCCTACCGGTAGACGTCCAACACTCGGATTGGAACTGCACAATCCCGCCGCAAACCACTGGCCCCCGGCCCCCAACCCCCTGCCTCCGCCTGGGTCTCCGCTACGCCAAAGGCCTCCGCGAAGAAGCCGCCCGGGCTCTCCTACGCGCCCGCGCCGACCGTCCCTTCACCAGCGTCGACGACCTGGCCCTCCGTGTCCCCGAACTCCGCAAAGACGAGCTGACCCGTCTCGCCGAGATCGGAGCCCTCAACGGCCTCGACAAACTCCACCGCCGCGACGCCCTCTGGCAGGCGCAGCGCGCCGCCCTCCCCGTAGGCCCACTCCTCGAGCCGCTCGAAGAACTCGGAGCCCCGTCCCCGCTAGCCCCCATGGACACCGAAGAGCGTCTCTGGGCCGACTACCGCGGCACCGGTCTCACTGTAGGACCCCACCCCATGGCCTACCGCCGCGCCGAAATGACCGCCCTTGGAGTGAAGCGCTCCGCCGACCTCCCCGGCGTCCGCAACGGCCAACTCGTCCGAATTGCAGGAGCGGTCATCGTCCGCCAGCGTCCCGGAACCGCCAACGGCTTCGTCTTCCTCAGCATGGAAGACGAATCGGGAATCATGAACGCGATCGTGACCCCCGACACCTTCGACCGCTACAAATTCGAAGTTCTCTCCGAGCCCTTCCTCATCATCGACGGAGTCCTCCAAAATCTCGATGGAGTGATTTCGATAAAAGCCGCCCGCATCGTCCCGCTACGGGCGGGAGCGACGGCCGAGTCCCACGACTTCCACTGACGTTGATTACCGGCGACGTCATTGAGTTAAACTCCGGTCAAATGAACTTCGAATGGGACGCGGGCAAGGCGGCCGCCAACGTCAAGAAACATCGTTTAACATTCGAAGAGGCTTCCACCGTTTTTTCAGACCCACTTGCAATGACGATCCCGGATGCGATTCACGCCGCCGAAGAACAACGCGAAATTACGGTCGGCAGTACAATCAAAGGGAATCTCGTGTTCGTTTCTCACTGCGAACGGGCCCAACGGATTCGGATCATCAGCGCTCGGCGAGCCACGCGAGCGGAGCGAATACAGTATGAAGCGGAATTCAGAGACCAAGAGTAGCGACGATCTACAGCCGAAATACGACCTTTCGCAATTTAAAAACGGCGTGCGCGGAAAGTACTATAAACGCGTCGCTCAAGGAACGAACCTCGTGTTGATCGAGCCCGATTTGGCGGCAATGTTCCCCGACAGTCAGGCTGTAAACCGCGCCCTTCGTGTGCTCGCCGATGCCGTTCAAACCGTAAGCCCGCGCAAGCCTAGCCGTAAGCGTGCATGAACCGTCAGCCTACGAAGAGGGACCCGCGCTCGGCGCGGGCCCCGTCCTCCCGCCCAACCCCTAGCACAAGGCAGCCATCAACGCCCCGCGCGCCGTCGAGTTCAGCGGGTCCGCCGAGACCCGCACGTCCGACAATTTGATCGGCAGCTCGTTCTCTTTCAGCACCTTGTTGAAGTAATCCAGGAACCCGCTCGGCATGCTCGTGCCGCCGCTCAGGACCAGCGGGATCGCCTGGTCGAGCTTCGGCAGCCGCTGCACCGACGCGATTTGCTGCCGCAGCGTTTCCACCAGCTTCACGATCATTTCGTGATAGTAGACCGTGAGCGCATTGCGGACGCGGTCCGCCGTGAAGCCGTTGAGGTTGAAGTCCTGTTCCTTGCGCACGCGCACTCGCGTCGGGATCTCGCCCGTCACCAGCGCCGCCTGGTTGTCGATGAAGTCGCCCGCCCTCGGCACGCTGAAGCTGATCACCGGGACCGAGAGCACCGCCAGGCAGATATTCGAAAGGCCACTGCCGCACGAGATCCCGATTCCCGTGAAGTTCGAATCCTTGAGCTCCGCGAACACCACTGCCAGCCCTTCGCTGATCGGCTTCGGCTGATACCCGAGCTCCCGCACCAGCTCCTCGATCGACGCCTCGTGATACGGAATCCCGACGTCGCCGTCCGGCACCGGCGCCGGCACGCTGAAGAAGAGCTTCTGCTTCTCGTCCGTCGCTTTGCCCGCCAGCCGCGTGATGATGCTCCGCATCACCGCCAGGCTGTGCGGCTCGAGCGCGTTCAAGGTCCCGTTGCGCATCGGACGCCGCATATCGACGTGAAACACTTCCGCGAACCGCTCCGCGTCGTTCCCCATCACCACCAGTTCGTCGCCGCGAACTTCGTGGAACACGTTTTCCCGTTGCAGCAGGCTTTCCGCCAGCTTCGAGTACGGCAGCGTCAGGAACGCGTTCAACTCGGATTGATACGTGTACTTCTTCTCCGCCGTACGCGCGACTACGATCCGGCTCGTTCCGACGTCCAGGCCCACCGGGTCGCCGTACTTCTCTTCTTTGCTCATTACCCTCTCTCCTAATCGAAAATATGTTGTTCCGCGCGAATCCGCTCCGCCAGCCGGCGCAGGACCCGCAGTTCGCCCTCATCCATTGGCCGATCGCGTTCCGATCGGTGGTAGCACACCCCGAACAGGAGGAGCACCACGCAGATGCCGGCTACCACCACGTCTACGCCCCGGCTGCGCAGGCCCGTTCCAGCACCGCGCTCAAACCCACCCCGTGCGAACCCATGCTCTCCGGCACGCACAACGCCGCAGCGTCGGCAATCCGCTGCAATTCGAGCTGCTTCCGCTTCTGCCACCCGCGGAGTTCGTCCTGCTCCCGCGACACCTCGTCCATCGCGCGCTGCATGCGCACCATATAGTCGTGGGTCAGGCCGTCCAACTCCTCCTGCAGGCGCCGGTTTTCCTCCGCCTTGCGTTCTTCAAAGAGCTGGAGCCGCTTCATCTGCTCTTTCTCGTAATCGTTGAGGACCGCCTGCCGCTTGACCGCGTCCTGCAAGACGCTCTCGACCGGCGAACCGACCGCGTCCAGCGCCATCCGCAACGCGCACCGCTTGCCTTCCGCGGACATGCCTGCCAGATGCGGGCTCTGCACCATCTCGACCACTTTGACAATCCCGCAGCCGGAGGGCGCAATGCCCGCGCGTCTATATATTTCGGCGAAATCCGAGGGACTCGCCGGACACTCTCCGCAGACCGCCGGCTGCGGCGAAGGCTGCGGTCCGGACGGACTCGCGACCTCCTCGACCTGCACTATCGCCAATCCCGACCCAGCGCCGTTGGCGCCGTTGCCATTCGATGAGAAGTCAAACCAACGTTTCACGATCCGAACTCCCGAGAGGAATCTCTCTCACACCACAGCAATCGGCGGGGTAATGTGTTCGCTTTAGAGTCGACGCAAAAAAATTCGCCGATCTAATGCATCTCCGCCCCTCCGCCGATCTCTTCCGTAGCATGCCGTCCACAAAAGAAGCGCTCGCCGTACGGACGTGGGCAGAGTGTGTCGCCGGGTCGATGTCCGACCCGGTGAGCCGCCTGAGATTCATCCGCGCGGTCGCGCCGCTCACTAATATTTGGGGCGACCGTCACCGACGCTGGCGCCGTGTTGCCGTGGCTGCGATCCTCGTCGTGCCGGTCTTAGGCGCACTGGTGGGCTTCCTTTATGCGCGGACCGTCGTCTCTATGGCCGCGCCGCCCCCGTTGCCGCCCCGCGCGGAAGCCGCCGTCGATATCAGGCCGCACGTCAGTGAGGTCTGGCTCGTCGACCACACCGCCGCCACCGATTCCTATAGCAACGGCCTTCAAATCGACAACACGTTCGCGGTCGACGCGCCCGCCCGTAATTATCTCGCCTTCCCGCTCTCCGGCGGCGCCCCGCCGCAGCGCCGCACCGACCCCGCCGGCATCGTCTTCCACAGTACCGAGAGCCCGCAACTCGCCTTCGCAGCGGACCACAATGAGGCCCTCAAGCGGATCGGCGAATCCCTCGTCGACTATGTCCGCCGCCGCCGCTCCTACCACTTTGTGATCGACCGCTTTGGCCGCGTCCATCGGATCGTCGTCGAATCCGGAGTCGCCGAGCACGCAGGGTACTCCGTCTGGTCCGACAACCAGTCGCTCTACGTCAACCTCAACGAGAGCTTCTTCGGGGTCGCCTTCGAGGCCCGCACCAAGCCCTCGAACGACGCCTTGATGACCGCCGCGCAGACCCGCTCCGCCACCATGCTCGTCGAGATGTTGCGGTCCCATTACCGCATTGCGGCGTCGAATTGCGTCACCCACGCGCAGGTGTCGGTGAACCCGTCGAATATGAGGATCGGCTACCACGTCGATTGGGCGTCCGACTTCCCCTTCCACGACTTGGGCCTGCCGGACAATTACGCGGCCCCCATCCCGGCGATCTGGCGCTTCGGCTTCGACGTCGACCCTGCTCTGCGGCACGCCATCCGCGGAGTCCCGGCAGCCGAGGCGCTTCTGGACCGCCGCAGCCGCCAGCAACTTCACCGTGAATATCGAGAGAAACTCGCCGCCGTCCGCCATGCCGGTAAATAACTGGGTTCTCTTCGTTTGCCTCTGCGTCTCTGTGTCTCTGCGTCAAAGCGCGCCCTCACCGAGCGCACCGCACCCCGAAATCGTACCGTCTCTCCTCCCGCCGGAAGTTGCTATTCTCAAATCCCCGGAACGTCGGACCCAGCCCCATCATCCGCTGCCGCACCCCATTCACCGGCGGATAGGGCTCTGGACACATCGCGTACGACCCTCCGCGCGGCGACCCCGTCCCTTCTTTCGTAATACTCGTATGCGGACCACCTCCGCGCATCCACTCCATCGCGTTGCCCTCCACGTCGAACAGCCCCCACGCGTTCGGCAGCTTCAATCCCACCGGCATCGGACGCTCCTTCGAATTCCCGAAATACCAGAGATACCGCCCGTCGATCTCCTCGCCCCAGTAATGATAGGTCGTCGACCCCGCCCTCGACGCGTACTCCCACTCCGCCTCCACCGGCACCCGCGCCCCGATCGACGCGCAGTACGCCTCCGCGTCGTTCAAGCTCAGGAACACCACCGGTTGCCGGTCCGACAAACGAAAATCGGGCGACCGCCACGTCCGAGCCTCCCCGGCCTTCTCGGCGTCCGTCCGATACCCCGTCGCTCGCACGAACCGGCGAAACTCCGCGACCGTCACCTCGTACTTCGCCATCTCGAACGCCGCCACCGCGACCACCTTCTTCGGCAGACTCTTCGCGCACGGCTCCGCCGCTTCGCACCCCATCGTGAACGCCCCCGCCGGAATTCTCACGAACTCGGGCTTCTGCGCGAACGCCGCCGCGGCCGCCACCAACAACCACGCCGCTCTCATGCGAGACCGCCCACCAGAATTCGCAGCGACGACCCGCTCTGCTCCACCCGATACGCGCGCAACGGCTTCGGCGTCTGTTTGTTCGGCCACCGGATCACCGACCCGTCTAGCGCGAATTTCGAGTGCCCCCAGCACGTGCAGTACAGATGCTTCTGCTCGTGGACGTACGTCAGCGCGCCGCCCCCGTGCGTGCATTTCTGATCCAGCGCGACGAACTGCTTCCGCCCCGTCCGCGCCACCAGCACCTGCACTTTGCGTTGTTCATCGACGATCTTGAGCGCGTCGCCCGTCGCGGGCAGCGCGCCCGCGTCCAACACGATCGCGCCCCGTTCGAACTGCACCGATCCGGCCGGCGCCGCGGCCAGCGTGCAGCAATCTCGCGACGCGCCCGCGAGACATGCGCACGGCGCGCCGCCCACCGCGATCGCGGAACCTAACCACTTCCTTCTGGTCATGCCCGCAGAATATCAGACCAATCAGTCCGAATCTATCCCCGGCTCGCCTTCCATTTGACACACCGGACACCAAAATGTCACCCGCGCGTCCTCCCCCTGCTTCCGCGATTCGATCGCCGACCCGCACACCCGGCATGCCTCGTCCCGCCGCCCGTACACCGAGAGCCGTCCCCGCGTCCCCGCCGCGACACTCCGCGTCATCAAGCGCCGCGCGTTCTCCACCAACGACGCGACCTCCGCGATCGATAGCGTCTCCACGAGCCGGAACGGATTCACCCGCGCCGCGAAACACACCTCCGACTTGAACACGTTCCCCAGCCCCGCCATCAAAGACTGCGACAGCAAAGCGACTCCGACCTCCAACTCCGGCCGCGACCGCAACGCCGCCACCGCCGCCGCCGCATCGAAATCCTCCGCCGCCACATCCGGCCCAATCTCCTCGCTCCGATGCCGAGCCAATGACGCCGTCGAATGAAATTCCAAAACCGGAACCTGAAACGCGACCGCGACGAACGCCTCCGTATGAATCGCGACCCGCATCTGCGACCGAGGCCGCTGCCACTTCTCCCCCGGCCGATACACATGCCAGCTCCCGCTCATGAGCATGTGACTGACAAGAACCAAGTCCCCCGAAAACCAAATCCGAAGCCACTTCCCAACCGCCTCGACCCGCTCCACGACGCGCCCTACCACTTCGAAATCGAGTCCCACCACCTGCGCCTCGAACCGAGTCACCACCCGACCCCCCAAAGCCAACTGCAAAGTCCGAGCCGCCCGAAAAATGTTGTCGCCCTCAGGCACTATCTCGTTGCTCCGACCCGGGCCCTGACGCAGAGACGCAGAGGCGCAGAGGAACTCCAAAACCATTTCATGCGTTTCTCTGCGTCTCTGTGTCTCTGCGTCAAAGCGTTTCTCCGTAGTCCTCCACTTCCTCCTCGCCCCGCCCCGACACCCGCCGCATCTGCCACCCCGCCGCCGTAGCCACGAACCCGCTCTCCTCCAAAAACCGACCCAAAAACTCCGCCCCCTCCGTGCCGATCAACAGCCCCGTCCGCCGACCCTGCCATCGCACCGCGACCTCCGCCAGCTTCCCCGCCAACGCCCGAGCCACCTGCGACCGCTCCGGCTCCTCCGCCGGCAAAAACACCCGCATCGCCGCATTCCCGCGCCGGAAAAACGCCGCCAGCCGCCCGTTCACCAGCACGACATTTGCGCCCGCCGCCCGCGCCATCCCGTGCTCCGCCGACCCCTCCGACCACGGCAGCAAACTCCCGTACGGATTCGCCGGGTCCGACGCCGCCAGATGCACCGCCTCCCCGCGCTCGTCCGGCCGCCGCAAACTCCGCAGCATGTCCACCGCCGACGGTGTCGCGAACTGCGCCGCGCCCATCCCCGCCACGAACATCCCGCGCCGCACCCACCCGCTCTCTTCCATCGTCCGCAGCGCCGGATACACCGCCGCGTACCCGCCCCGCACATTCTCCGCCGCCGCCGTCTCCCGCATCACGATCCCGTTGCGCGCGAGCATCTGCTGCGCCGTCGCCGCGCTCCACTCCGCCGCCGACGGAGCCGCCGCCACTCGCTGCTCTACCAGCGACCACCGACCCTGCCCGAACCCCTCCGCCCCCCGCGCCCGCTGCCTTTGCAAGAATGCGGGCGACCCCGGCGGGGCATACGCCATCGTCCGCTTCACCACCGACGGCGACACCCGCGCGCGCACCGGATGGTACGTATCGTTCGTGATCAGCCCCGCCCACACCAGCTCCCACAGCGCGTCGGTCGTCTCGTTCGGAAATCCGCCGCCCGCCGCGCCATGAATCGTCGCCTGAAACGACGCGCCCATCTGCCGCAGAAACTCCAGAATCCGCACCGCCCGCTCGCTCAATCCCTCGGCGACCGGCGCCGGCGGCAGCAGCGCCGCCAGCGCCTCCGCCAGATACAACGACACCCGGCCGTCCTTCGTCCCCAGCGGCTCTCGCCCGAGCCACACCACCGCGCCCGACGCCAGCAGCGCATCCAAATCCGCCGGCTGATATCCGCGCACCCGCGCCGGCAGAATCTCGCGCTCCAGGTCCGACGCGATCAGCTCCGTCCCCTGCAAAATCTCGATCGCGTCCAGCAGCGCGTCCACGCCCTTCCGCGGCGCCGTCACGCCCTGCCATCGATACAGCAGCCGCGCGAATGCCGACTGCTCCGCCGGCACCACCTCGCGCCGCAACTGCGCGAGCGTCTTCCGCCGGATCTGCTGCAGCGCGTCCGGATCGCACCACTCGCGATGCACGCCGCCCGGACGGAACTCGCCTTCGAGCAGTTTTCCGTCGCCGTGCAGCCGCCGCAGTTCCGCGTCCATCGTCTCGGGCGCCACGCCGTATCGCGCCGCGATCTGCGCCGTCGTGAACGGACCGTGCGTCCTCGCATACCGCCGCACGATACCGCCCAGCGCCTCCGCGACCGGTGTCAGAAACGTCTCCGCCAATCCCGGCGGCAACGGCACTCCGAGCCCGTCCCGATACCGCGCCGCGTACTCCACCGGGATCAGGCGAGCCTCGCCCGCGATCCGCACCCGCACCGCGCGCCGCGACCGTTCCAGTTCCGCGAACGCTCCCGCCGCCTCCGCTGTCGCGCGCGCCCGAATCTCCTCCTCCGTCAAGTCGCCGAGCTTCAACAGCAGGTCGTGGACCCCGTCCGCATGCCGCGCGTGATACTCGGGGTCGAGCGATTGCAACTGCGCCTCGACCTCGTCCATCGCGCCGCGATCCAGGAGTTCCCGGAAATCCGTCGTCCCCAGAATCTGCTCGAGCTGCGATTGGTCGATCGCCAGCGCCTGCGCCCGCCGTTCCGCCAGCGGCGCATCGCCCTCGTAAATGTAATTCGCGATGTACGAGAACAGCAGCGCCGACGCGTATGGCGAGGGCTTCGCCGATTCCACCGACGTCACCCGAATCGTGCCGCGCTCGATTTTCCGCAGCACGTCCGCCGCCGCGTCCAGGTCCAGCACCTCGCGCACGCACTCGCGATACGTCTCCAACAGAATCGGAAACGACGGGTACCGCGCCGCCACCGCCAGCAAGTCAGCCGCCCGCTTCCGCTGCTGCCACAGTGCAGTCCGCTGCCCCGGCCGTCGACGCGGCAGCAATAGCGCCCGCCCCGCCGCCTCCCGGAATTTCGCCGCGAACAGCGACGTGCTCCCGAGCTGCCGCAGCACCAGTTCCTTCAACTCCGCCGCCGAGGGCAGCAGCGCCTCCGTCTCGATCGTCTCCTCGCTATCCGGCAGCCGCACGACGAACCCGTCGTCGGACCACATCGTCTCCACGTCGAGCCCGCGCTCCGCCCGCAGCCGAGCCGTCACCGCCATGCACCACGGCGCATGCACGCGGCTCCCGTACGGCGTCAGCACGCAAATCCGCCAATCGCCCAGCTCGTCCCGGCACCGCTCCACCAGGACGTCCTGATCGCTCGGCACGCGACCCGTCGCCGCCGCCTGGTCCTCCAGATACCGCAGCAGATTCTCCGCCGCGTTCTGATCCAGGCTGTGATCCTCGATGAGCCGCGTGTGCGCCACCGCCCGCGGCAGTTGCAGCAACTCGCGCGTCATCGCGCCGATCCGCGCCCCGAACTCCGGCGGCCGGCCCGCCGTGTCGCCGTGCCAGAACGGCATCTTCCCCGGCTCGCCCGGAGCCGGCGACACCAGCACGCGCTCGTGCGTGATCTCCTCGATCCGCCATGTGCTCGCCCCGAGGATGATCGTGTCGCCGGTGCGGCTCTCGAACACCATCTCCTCGTCGAGCTCCCCGACCCGCGCGCCCCGCGTCGCCCCAGCCAGAAACACGCCGAACAGCCCGCGATCCGGAATCGTCCCGCCGTTCGCGATCGCGACCTTTTTCGACCCCTCGCGCGCCGTAATCCGATTGCCGATCCGGTCCCACGTGATCCGCGGACGCAGGTCCGCGAACTCGTCCGCCGGATACCGCCCGGAGAGCATATCCAGCACGCTCTCGAACGTCTCGGAGGTCAACTCCGCATACGGCGCCGCGCGGAGAATGCAATCGAAGAGCTCGACCGTGTCCCACGCGTCCACTGCGGCCATCGCGACGATCTGCTGCGCCAGCACGTCCAGCGCATTCCGCGGATACCGCACCGCCTCGACCTGTCCCTCGTGCATCGCCCGCGTGATCGCCGCGCACGCCGCCAGGTCCCCTCGGAACTTCGGGAAGATCACCGCCGAACTCGTCCCGCCCACGTGATGACTCGCCCGCCCGATCCGCTGCATCCCGCTCGCCACCGAAGGCGGCGCTTCGATCTGCACCACCAGATCGACCGCGCCCATATCGATCCCGAGCTCCAGCGACGACGTCGCCACGATCCCCCGCAGCGTCCCCGTCTTCAGCCGCTCCTCGATCTCCTTTCGCTGCGCTGCAGCCACGCTCCCGTGATGAGCCCGCACCAGGACTTCGCCCGCGAGATCGTTCACCGCCCCCGAGATCCGCTCCGCCAATCGCCGGCTGTTCACGAAAATCAGAGTCGACCGGTGCGACCGCACCAGCTCCAGCAGCTTCGGATGAATCGCGCTCCAGATCGACGGCCTCACCGGACCCTGGTCCGCCGGTCCGCTCGGAATCGCCTCCAACCGAGTCATATCGTCGAGCGGCACATCGACGCACAGGTCGAGCTTCTTCGGAGCGCTCGCGTCGATGATCGTGACCGGTCGCGACGTCCCCCCGAGGAATCGCGACACCTCTTCCAAAGGACGCTGCGTCGCCGACAGTCCGATCCGTTGCAGCTTCCGCCCGCACAATTGCTCCAACCGCTCCAGAGACAAAGCCAGATGGGATCCGCGCTTCGACGGCACGAGTGCGTGGATTTCATCGACGATGACCGTCTCGATCGAACGCAAAGTCTCGCGCACGTTCGAGGTCAGCATTAAATAGATCGACTCGGGAGTCGTGATGAGAATATCGCCCGGCCGCCGAGAAAACCGCGAACGTTCCGCGCTGGGAGTGTCCCCCGTCCGGATCGAAATGACGGGCTCATGAAACTCCGCCCCGAGCTTTCGGGCCATCTGCGCCACGCCCACCAAAGGCGACCGCAAATTCCGCTCGACGTCGACCGCGAGAGCCTTGATCGGAGACAGATACAGAACCCGGCACCGCTCCCCCGCCGCGGGAACCGGCCGGAACATCAAACGATCGATCGCCCAAAGGAAAGCGGTGAGAGTTTTTCCGGTGCCGGTAGGAGCCAGGATGAGAGTCGACTCCCCCCGCGCGATCGCCGGCCACCCGAGCTCCTGAGGCTTCGTAGGCCCCGGAAACACCGCCTCAAACCACGCCTGCACCGCCGGATGAAACACTTCAAGCGGATTCGTCATCCACTTTCAGTATCCCCCGCCTGCCCGACTACTTCCGCACGCCCGCCAGCCAGTTCAGCACCACGTATATCGGCTGCTGCGCCTTGGAGTCGTCCATCGTGATCGCGTTGATCAGAAACCGCTGTCCGTCCGGAGTCACGTCGTAGCGGTAGGTATACTGCGCCGTGGTCAGAACACCCTTCGTATCCGCCAGGACGTGCGGGACACCCGCGGAAAACGACGGGGACGTGTTCACGTCGACCCCCATAATCCTACCCTCCGGATCCACGTAGAACAATTCCTTGCCGTCCCGCCGCCAGCGCGGCTGCGTGCCGCCGCCCCGCGAGATCTGGAACTTGCCCGTCCCGGCCGGAAACGACTGCACGAAAACCTCATACCCGCGCTTCGACTCATCCGACGTGTACGCCACCCATCGCGGTCCACTCGACGGCCCCGGCGAGAACTGCCCCTGCGTCACATTGCTTCCGTCTTGCAGATAGGGCGCGGCTTTCCGTTTCGCCGGCTCCAGCGGATTCTCCACCGTCCAAAGAGACGTAGTCCCGCTCCCGCTCCGCCGTGTCGCATACATCAGCCAGCGCCCGTCCGGCGACCAGTCGCACGGCCTGTCCATCACCTCGGCCTGCTGAATCCGCTCCTCGGGAGCCGCGCCGTTGGTGTTCTTCACGTAGATCGCGTACGGGCCGTCCCGGCGCGACGAGAACGCCAGCATGCTGCCGTCCGCCGACCACACGGGATCGTTCTCCTCTGCGTCAGTGAACGTAAACCGAGAGGGCACGTCGCGCGCAATGTCGTACAGCCAGAGATCGTAATTCGAATCAATCGCCTGATTCTGCAGAATGACGGCGCGTGTCCCGTCGTGGGAGAGCGCCAGCGCGACATAATCCGCCGCCGCCCCCATCTTCGAGATCGTTTTGCCCGTGCGATCGACCCACGTCAGTTGACGGAACCCCGCACTCCCGCCCGTCCGGTACGCCAACGTTCCGTTCGGCGATGCCGTAAAGAACACATACGACCTCAGATTGCCCACATGCTCCGCAACCGGAAACGGATCGCCATTCAACTCCATCGATTTCGCTTGGACAGGCTGCGCCATCAGCGTGTCCTGACGCATCAACAGCAGATGGGCCGTCACCCCGCCGTCCTGCGGCGGAACATATCCGAAGATTCTGGTCGACGCCGCCACCCGCTTCTTTTCCTTTCCATCCAGCGACATCATCCACACGGCGCTCTGGTCTTGATTCGAGGCCGCCACCCAATACAGCAGCCGCCGTCCGTCCGGCAGGACGTATGGAACTGCCTCAAACGTTTCGGCCTCTGTGGTCTTGCTCACCGGCGTCGGCTCTCCGCCTGCCTGCGACACGCGGAAGATTCCCTCGCGCCCATTGGGAAAGTAGATGGACCCGTCGCTCGCCCAGTAGCCGACCGTCGGCGCGTTGCCGCCAATGTTGCAAAGCGTCAGCGGTGGTCCACCGAGAGTATCCACCTTCTTCAACTTGCCGTCGGATGTGAACCCGATGAAGCGACTGTCCGGAGACCAAAACGGGAAGTTCGCGTTCTCGGTTCCCGGTATGGGACGCGCCTCCAGCCCATCGAGCGGTCTCAGCCAGAAGCTATTCACCCCGTGAGCGATGGTGCTGAATACCAGCTTGCGCCCATCCGGCGAAAGGGCCATGTTGCCCAGTCCGGGAAGAACGCCGTCCTCCGGCGGCTGCACCGAAAACTTCACCGCTTCCTTCGGCGGCGCGTTTTCCCGAAAATGCATAGCCGCCAGCGCCAGCAGCCCCACACCCAATACCGCCGTCGCAGCCATCCACACGCGCGGAGCTTTCGACGGCGGAGCCGCCCCCTCCGGCGCCGCCGTCTCTTTTTCGTTCAGGACCAGCCGGGCGTCCCCGATATCACGCAGCCGAAGTCGCGGGTCGCGTTCCAGACACAACCGCACCAGCTTCCGGTGCGGCTCGGGGATCTCTTCGAACTTCAAATCCTGCCGCAACACCGACGCCAGCGTATCCGTGACCGTCGGTCCTTCAAAGAGATGCTGCCCGGTCAGCATCTCGTGCGACACTACACCGAACGCCCAGATGTCGGCGCGTTTATCGACGTCGCGGCCGCGAGCCTGCTCCGGCGCCATGTACGCAGCGGTCCCCATGATGGCCCCTATCATCGTTGCCCGCATCGTGAGCGTCGGCGACGACATCGGGTCGGCCGCCGCCAGTTCGCCCGCGATTGCCTTGGCCAGTCCGAAATCGAGCACCTTGAGCCGGCCGTCCGCCGTCAGCTTGATATTCGCGGGCTTCAGGTCTCGATGGATGATCCCGCGCTCGTGCGCATACTCCAGCGCATCGATCAGTTGCTGGATCAGCGGCAATGCCTCCGCCGGTGGAATCGCGCCGGCCGCGATCCGTTCCGCGAGCGTCGGCCCCTCCACCAGTTCCATGACCAGCGCGCGTTCTTCTATGCCGTAAATCGCCGCGATGTTGGCATGGTTCAGCGACGCCAGCACCTGCGCCTCGCGCTGGAACCGCGCCATACGGTCGGGATCCTGCGCGAACGAATCGGGCAACACTTTGATCGCGACCTCGCGGCCCAGTTTGGTGTCGGTCGCGCGATACACCTCGCCCATGCCGCCCTCGCCGAGTTTCGACGAGATGCGATAGTGGGCAATCGCTTGTTCGGGGGACATGAGGTCTGACGATTGTACATCAGCCGCGCATGCTGCCCACGCAGCGGTATTCTAAGCGGAGTGGATTGCCCGACCTGCGGTCTTGTCAACCCGCCTTCCGCAGTCCGCTGCGACTGCGGTCACGACTTCGCCGCCGGCCACGCGCCCGCCACTCCCGGCTGGCCCATCGACCTCTCCTGGTCGCAGAAGGTCGCCGCGTTCTATGCGATCACATGGCCCGTCATGCTGACGGTTTTCTTCGCAGCCGGCTTCTTCGTCGCGCCCTTCAGCGGCTCCATGCACACCGGCTTCACTACGACGGCCGGCCTTGGCATAAACCGGTTGTCTTCGCCCTGCAGATCTTCGCGGCCCCGCAACTCGCGCTCATACTGATCGTAATCGTGGCCGTTCGCTGGCTCCCGCCTGAAACCTCGCGGGCGGTCACGTCACTCTCCCTCTGGTTGCGCTTCCTCCTCTTCGGACCATACGGAGTCGGCATGGCTCTCCGCGGCCGCTATCCCGGCTTCCGCCTTCAGCCCTTCGGCCTTCGGCACTAATCGGGAGTTTGGATATTTCACTCAGGTCTGGGGGTTCGGTGGGGCAGGCGGTTTCGCCTGCCAAGGGACTGACCCGCTATGCGGATCAGTCCCCGCGCCACACTACACTTTCACCACCAGCCGCAGAAGCTTCCGCTCCTTCCCGGCCGTCACGACCGTCACCGTGAGCCGCTCCTTCACCGCACGCAGGAGCAGCGTCGCCAACTCAGGCTCGCCGCTCTTGAACGCGTGGCGCTCGCAGCAATCGTCGACCACGAAGCCCACCAACTCACCGGCGCAGTTGAATACGACTTCGTTGACCTTGCCCGTGACCTCCTTGACGTTCTCCTCGCACGGACGCCGCCCGGGTTGGTACCCGCTGATGGACGGCGGAATCGACTCGGCATCCCCGCCGAGACCATCCACCCGTCCCGCAACCTGTTCGAGGTACCGCACCAGCACCGGATACCACTTGTTGGTCTTCGGCATCGCGTCCAGCCGCGCTTTGAGAATCGCGAGCGTCGTCTCCTCGGCCGGCAACATCAACTTCGACGTGGACACCGGGATCTTCACCTGGAATGAGCCCACGATATAGCGCTCGTACGTCTGCCTCTGCGCCACTGCCTCGACCGAGAGCGTCTGCATTGCCACCGGTTGCACGGGCGCCGCGCTCGGCGCGCGCATGTCGATGTTCCCACCGCGCCCTTTCGTCGTCCCCAGTTCGATCTTCGGCGGCGGCGGAGGCGGCGGCGGAGCTTTCGTCACCCGCACCGGACGCTTCCCGATGCGTCGCACGACGATGTTGTATTCCTCTCCCGTCTTGACCGTCTGCGGCAGATCGACGGTAAACAGTCCCGCGAAACTATCGCCGGTTCCCTGCGGGATCGGGACGAACGTGACGCCCTTGACGGTCTTCACCTCGATCGTGTGTGCATCGTACGCGGTCAGCGGATGCACGCCGTACATCCACGACGCCAGCGAGATCACCTCGGCGCTCGAGACTGCGGGCCAGTAGATGCGCGCGACCGAGTCCACGGGAATCGCGCCCCAGTCGATCATCAACTCGTCGGGCTGGCCGGCCAGCGGTCCGATCGTCGGCGGATGCCCGCTCGGCCGGATGTCGAACGTCTGCGGCACGCGGTGCGCCGATGCCGGTCCGGGGTTGTCGGATGTCGTCACCTGCATATTGCGCTGCGCCAACTGGTCGCTCGATTCGGGCGTCGGGACGCTGCCGCCCACCGTCTGAATCGGCGCGCTATCGTACGCGATCTGCGCGACCAGGCAGTGATGCGTGCCGGGGAACGCATGAGGAACCGGGACGCCGTTGACTACCACGCTCAGATCGTTCACGTTCAGGTAGCAGCCGAAATAGGCCCACTGCGAATCGCCCTGCTGAATCGTGATCGTGAGATTGTTGGCGCCCGTATTCGTGAACCCGCCGGTCTTGTACTCCGGATCGTTCGGGTCGCTGAAATTGGGCTGCGCCGCCGTAGCGAAGAACGGGATCGTGTGGTTGTCCGGCGGAGCCAGCGGCGACTGCGGCTTGCCCGCGCCATCGTTATTGCTCAGATAAGTCCCGCCGGGATCCCACCCGGTATCGGCCGACTGCGTGCCCCACACGCGAAAGAACACCTTCACGCCTGTCGCTGCCGTCGCACCTCCCGCCGTGCCTTTCAACCGCACGCGCGCGATCGCAAAACTGTAATTGTGAAAGTTCTGTCCGCCGACCGTGGTGAACGGCGTCACCGAGGAATCGGCGTTGAACTCGTCCTGCTGCTGCGGAATCACGTTGCTGCCGGGCAGGAACGGATCGACCCCCGACGGGTCGCCGAAATTCTGATTCAAATACTGGAGTAGCGCCTGGAGGTAGTTGTACGCGCCATTGAAATCGAAGTGGCCCCCGACGATGTTCTCGACGAACTGCGGCCCGCCGGGAACCGGATGTTGGAACTGCGCAGCGGGCGACCGTCCCGGCGTAGCGGTGAAAACGCGCAGGTCTTCGCTGAGCCACGGGACCGTCAGCTTGGTCGGGTCCGACGGATCCTGCACCACGTTCGTGAAGTAAGGATCCGCGCCGGCCAGGAAGAAGAACTCGGTGGTGGCGGGCAGCGCCGCGCCAAGAATCGTGATCGACGAAGTCACGGGCACGGGTGTTTCACCGGTCGCGGGGAACGTCCCCAACGGGTTCGCGAACTTCACGTCGTACGCGAACATGATGCGCTGCGGGATCTTCAGATTCGAGCTCTGGTACGCGACCGTTGGCGGCGTGGCGGAAACCGCCGTGGTGGCGCCGCCGAACGCGATCGCGGGCAGCGACGGTTTGACGCCGCCGACGATGTTCCGGCTGAAACCGTCGAGAGCCAGGTAGATGCCGTCGGGATACGTCCCTCCGTGGGCGATGATGTCGTTGACCTCGTCGCTCCCCCACGTGTTCTTCGACCCGACGAAGCTGAGGAACCCGATCGGCCAAGGGTCGTCGGTATTCGTTCCGCCGATGCTCGACACCTGATTCGGCGGAAACGCCGTCGCGAGGAGGTTCGCGAAGTACGGGAACGGGTCCGACGTGTCGCCGGTGAGGTTCTGATACACGCCACGCAGGCACGCGCCTGTGATCGGATTTCCGCCGGCATCGAGACCCGGAGCCGCGCCGACAATCTGCGGAATCGTGAAGCCGAGTTGATGGAAGAGGTAGTAGATGAACAGGAGCGAACAGCCGGTGCCCGGCCCATTGCCGGGGAACGGCAGCGTCGAATTGACGTAGTCCGCGCGCGACCCGTAGTGCGTGGTCCCATCGAATTCCGTGGATGCGGGGTTGCTCGCCGGCAGCGAACTGTTTAGCCACGCGGTCGGACTGCCCGTGTTGAACAACGGCGAGAATCCGTTCGCAAGCTGAAACTGGATCGTGAGGAATAGCGACAGTCCTTCGCCGCAGCTCTCCTCGTCGCCGACGCCCGAGCTATATCCCCAGCCCTTGTGCTGGCCGGCCATGAACATCTCCACGACCTCGGCAACCATGAGAGTGCGGATGGCGCTCGCTGTGCCGGTTCTGCCGGGATACAGCTTGAGGGGCCACCAGCTTGCGCCGCCGCCGAGCGCGGTCACGAACGTCGGAATCGGCGTTGTGACGCCGATCGTGACCCCCGCGAACTGCGCCTGCATCCACGCGAAGTCCGTCTCGCAAGCCGCGATCACGGCGTTGGTCCGCGCCGGCTCGATGCCGCCTGGTCCGCCGAGCGTCTCGTCGTAAGCGAACGAATAGTGAGTGGTGACGCCGCCGGCGGTGAGTCCCGTAGTGACCGCCCATTGCGCGAAGAGAGTCAGATCGCCGGGCTGGTTGGGAAATGTGAAGTTGGTGTCCCCCGGCGAGTGGATCGTCCCCGACCCGTTCGCCGCGGTGTTCCAGTAGAGGAACGTAGCGCCGGTCCGGCTGAGATTCCCGGTGACGATGTTCTCCGAATTCCCCATGGAATCGGTCTGAGTGTGGGGCGCAGTTGTGTTGTCGTTAATAGCGACATTGATGTTGTTACCCACGCTGTAGGTGTTAGAGTCAACGGGGACCGATCCCCCGGTCGAACCGTTGCCGTTATAAATGATGTGTGGCATTGCGCCCTCCTGGACTGCACATGGGCAGCTTGCCAACATACTGTCGTGCGGGAGGAAATCGTTTCAGCTAACACTCAGAGTCCTCCGAGGTTAGGTACTGATTCGGACGGCGCGGTGGATACCGGGAGGAGTTTCCCGGAAACTTACTCAGACTTACTTGCCGTTCATGGGGTAGTCCCCGGTTTGATCAAGGAAGAATCGGGCGAAGAACAGTACAGTTTCGTCAACGGGCTCTGCGAACGTCATTTGGAGGGCGGACCTGATGCAGACGCACTCGCTCCGGAACCATTGCGTCGGAAGTTTGTGCTTCCAGCGCCGAACGAGTGGTCTCTGCGGGAACCGCAGAATCCGGTTCCGTTTAGGTGGCTGGGCGTTCTGATGTCGAGCCAAGGCTACTCTGGGATGCGTTGCGGGCTCAGTGCACCGAACCGGGAAGCGGTTACGCTGCTGAAGAGTGCGTTAAGGCTTGACCCACAAGACCAGATCGCACGAGTGCGGCTGATCGAGTGCCTGATCGGCCCTCTGGATTATCATGCTCACCACCTGCCCGACGCGTACCTCGGCGAGCCTGAAGCTGGCCGAAGTCGCTGAGCCCCTCCTTTCAGGCGTGCTCGACCCCCGTCAACATTCGAGGTTGCGCGACGAGCTCCGGGACGCCCGCGAGCTCCTGAGAGATTGGATAGACGCGAAGGCCGCCGATGTGGACTTCCTGCACTGGCGCAGTCGCCATGGAAGGCCGTTTTCTCCAGTCACTCGTGTTTACGTCTACAATCCCCGCAAGCAATCAGCTTAAAAACTCGCCGCCACACCGGTGCTGGCCCGCGATTGACGCGGAAACTGCGATCGCAAGAAAGGGCCCGCGGCCTCAAAGCAATCCAGCGAGCGCCTCGACGCTCATAGAGCGCATGACTGCCACTTCGGTGAGAATCCCGTGAAGCGTGCCGACTTTCAGCGGATTGTGCAGCGGGACCGTGACCATATGGACGGGCGGTCCTTCGTGACGCAGTCGAACGTGGCTCCCCTTCTGCCGGATCACCTTGTATCCGAGGCCTTCCAGGGTTCGGATCAGCCCGGAAGCCGAAACCCCGCGGGGCAGTTTCATGCCGCTTCCAATGGAATCAACTCGTCCTTCACATAGTGCATCTGCACCAATCGTGGGCGTGCGGACGAATCTTCGAAATGAAGCGCGACCGCCTCAAGTACATTGCCGCGGAGCTCATCCCAAGTCTCGCCTTGAGTGAAAATGCTGTGGCCCAGCGCGCGCGCGTAGAAGCCACCCTCCTCCGCATCGCGAATCTCGAAGATCAACTCCATGAGCTTAGAATAGCGAAACACGATCCTTGAGCGAACGCGCCGCCCAAATCCGCCAGCCCTTACCGCCCTACGAGCACCTTCAGCCCGTACGGCGACATCACCGACCCCGCGGTCTTCGCGTTCGCCGGCGAAGCGGAAAGCAGCACCACCGACTTCCCATGCAAGGCGTCCAACACAGCCAGCACCGTCTGGAACGGCGCCCGAGCGTCAGCCTTCACGTAGACCGTCGTAGCACTCAATTTGTTCAGCACCCCAGGCTCGCTCGGTTCGATTCCGGAATAGACTTTCCCCTCTGCCGTGATCGCCACCACCGTCGCCTTCGGTTCGTCCGCGGCCCGCATTTCGACTGCGTGACTCGCAACGGGCATCTGAACGGAGACACCCTTTTTCAACGCGGGGCTCGGAGACTGAGCTCCCACCGCGCCAATCAGCAACGATCCAACAACACACACCTCAATCAACGACCTCATCGCCGTACACTCCTTTCTGACTGGCCGCCTGTGATCGGCCCCACGCTATTGGTAGTCGACCCCGCCCCGAATTTCTAACACCCGTGAAATTTCGGAATCGCGGGCGGATCGACCGAGATCGGAGTATCGCCCTATCCTGCCTTCCGGGTCGGTCGTGCTTTCCCGGGCCGTTCCTCTTCCAGCGCCCGGCCGAGCAGAGTCTTGATCACGGCTTGACGGCTGATATTCAGTCGCGCCGCACGCTCATCCAATTGCCGCAACATGCCCGGCGTCAGATCGACATTCACGCGGCGGACAGGCTTGACCACAGTGAACTTGTTGGTGAAGTACGCCGATACATCCTCTCCATGAGAGGCCTTCTCGGCGATCTGATCCGCGGAAATATTTGCCTTAGACGTTTTCGGCATAGCTTTGCTCCTCCTCCTGAGTCGACTTCCAGGCAGTGATCAAATGGTAATATTCGCCCGCGACATCGAGTCTGATTTCGAAGACCACGGAGCATAGCCGCGCCCGACACCAGCCGATCGCGCGGTATTGGCGCGGGTTGTCGTTCTTCTGGTCAACGAGGTACGCCTGGTCGAAGATCTCCTGCGCCTCTTTGAGGCTGACGCCGTGTTTCCGCTTGACAGGCCGGCTCTTCGACCGATCGAATTCGAAGCGCATCGCAGGTATAACCGTTATACCACCACCTCATTCGCCGAAAAGCTGCGGGGCCGCCCACCCCTGTCCCCTCCCCGAGTATGATGTTCAATAACGATGCGTCTGTGGATCCTCATACCCTCGCTCGCCCTCCACGCCGCCACGCCCCCGACCGTGGACTTCGCCCGCGACGTTCGCCCCATCCTCTCCGACCGCTGCTTCGCCTGTCACGGCCCCGACGAAACCACCCGTAAAGTCGGACTCCGCCTCGACACCGAGGACGGCGCGAAGAAGGCCCGCGGCCCACACACTCCCGTCGTCCCCGGCGACCCCGCCGCCTCCGAAATCCTCAAGCGCGTCGCGCCCGCCAATCCCGCGATGCGCATGCCGCCGCCCTACTCCGACCGCAAACCGCTCTCGCCGGCCGAGGTCGCCATCATCCGCGCTTGGATCGAGCAGGGCGCCAAATGGCAGGGACACTGGAGCTTCACCGCGCCCGTCCGCCCCGCCGAACCGCCGGTCCGCGAACAGACCTGGGTGCGTAATCCGATCGATCGTTTCATCCTCGCGCGCCTCGATCGCGAGGGCCTCACCCACGCCCCCGAAGCCGATCGCGCCCGCCTCCTCCGCCGCGTGACCTTCGACCTCACCGGACTCCCGCCCACTCTCGCCGACCTCGACGCCTTCCTCGCCGACCGCTCCCCGAACGCCTACGAGAACGCCGTCGACCGCCTTCTCGCCTCCCCTCGTTACGGCGAGCGCATGGCCGTCGACTGGCTCGACGCCGCCCGCTACGCCGACACCCACGGCTATCAGGTCGACCCCGCCAAGGAAATGTGGCCGTGGCGCGATTGGGTCATCGACGCCTTCAATCGCAACATGCCCTACGACCGGTTCACCGTTGAGCAGCTCGCCGGCGACCTCCTCCCCAACCCCACCCTCGCGCAGAAGATCGCCACCGGTTTCCAGCGCAACCACCGCATCAACTCCGAAACCGGCAGCATCGCCGAGGAGTTCCAGGCCGAGAACGTCGTCGACCGCGTCAGCACCGTCGGAGCCGTCTGGCTCGGCCTCACCGTCGGCTGCGCCCGCTGCCATGACCACAAGTACGACCCGATTCCCACCCGCGATTTCTACAGCCTCTACGCCTTCTTCAACACCGTCGACGAGGTCGGCAACGGCGGCCCGACCGACGGCCGCGGCAACTTCAAGCCTTACCTTCACCTGCCCGCGCCCCAGCTCGAAGCCCAGCTCGCCGCCAAGGACGCCGAGCTCAAAAACGCCCGCGCCAAACTCGCCGACATCGACAAGCGTCTCGAACCCGCACAAGCGGCGTGGGAGCCCACCGCCCTCACCTACCAACCGAAATGGGAAGTGCTCGCGCCCGCCAATCTCAAAGCCACCAACGGCGTCACTCTGAAATCCCTCCCCGACGGCTCCGTCCTCGCCGGCGGCCCCATGCCGCCCTCCTCGATCTACGAACTCACCGCCAAATCCGCGCTCCGCAACATCACCGCGTTCCGCTTCGAAATGCTCCCCGACCCCAGCCTTCCCGGCGGTGGCTCGGGACGTGGCGCCGGCGGCAAAGGCGTCGTAACTCTCTTCGAAGCGCGCATCGGCAACCGCAAAGTCGACTTATCCCGCATCACCGCCGACTTCAAGTCCGAGGAGTCCGAGCTGAATCTCGTGGTCCGTCCGGCGGACCAGTTGAAGCGCGGCTGGGGCGTCAACCCCGAGATGAACAAGCCGCACTACGCCGTCATCGAAACCGCGCGCATGACGGGCTCGGGCGAGGAGAACGTCTTCACTTTCCGCATCGGCAGCGAGTACGAAGGCGCGCCCGTCGGCCGCTTCCGCATCTCCGTCACCGACTCCGAATATCCCGAGGTCATCCCCGACGACATCGCGCCGATCCTCCGCACCCCGGCCGCCGGCCGCTCTCCGAAAGACGCCGCCGCCCTCACCCGCTACTTCGTCACGCACCCCGTCGAGCGCCGCCTCGCTGCCCAGGACGTCGCCCGCCTCGACGCCGAGCGCCGCACCATCGAAAACAAAATCCCGAGCACCATGGTGATGTCGGAGATGGCGCAGCCCCGCGACACCTTCGTCCTCCTCCGTGGCGCTTACGACAAGCCCGGCGACAAGGTGACGCCCGCCGTCCCCTCCTTCCTCCCGCCCATGCCCGCCGACGCGCCGCGCAATCGTCTCGGCCTCGCCCGCTGGCTCACCGACCCCGCGAATCCGCTCACCGCGCGCGTCGCCGTCAATCGCTATTGGCAGATGTATTTCGGCACGGGACTCGTCAAGACCGCCGAGGATTTCGGCTCGCAAGGCGAAGCCCCCAGCCATCCCGAGCTCCTCGACTGGCTCGCCACCGAATTCGTTCGCACCGGCTGGGACGTCAAAGCGATGCAGCGCCTCATCGTCACCTCCGCCGCCTACCGTCAAGCCTCCAGCGCCACGCCCGCCGCGCGCGAACGCGATCCCGAAAACCGTCTCATCGCCCGCGGACCCCGCGTGCGCCTACCCGCCGAGATGATCCGCGACCAGGCGCTCCTCCTCTCGGGACTCCTCAGCACCAAGATGGGCGGCCCTGCAGTGAAGCCCTACCAGCCCGAAGGACTGTGGGAACAGCTCTCCGCCTTCCAAGGCAAGAAGCTCTTCGAACGCTCCACCGGCGAGGACCTCTGGCGCCGCAGCGTCTACAGCTATTGGAAACGAACCGTGCCGCCGCCGTCGATGACCATCTTCGACGCGCCCACCCGCGAGTCCTGCGTCGTCCGCCGCCAGATGAGTTCCACGCCGCTGCAGGCGCTCGCGCTTCTCAACGACGAGATGTACATCGAGACCGCGCGCAAGTTCGCCGAGCGCATCATCCGCGAAGGCGGACCCTCCGCCGCTCAACGACTCGCCTGGGCCCTCCGAGCCGCCACGTCCCGTCCCGCGACCGACGCCGAAGTCCGCGTCTTGGAAGACGGTCTCACGCGCCGTCTCGCGCAATATCGTGCCGACACCGCGTCCGCCGAAAAGCTCCTGACCGCCGGCGAATCGCCGCGCGACCGCTCCCTCGACACCGCGGAGTTCGCCGCCTACACCACCGTCGCCAGCGTCATCCTCAACCTCGACGAGGTGATCACGCGCCAATGAATCCCCTCCGCGAACGTCAGCTCTTGCTCACGCGCCGCCAGTTATTCGGCCGCGCCGCCACCGGCATCGGGACCGCCGCCCTCGGTTCCCTTCTCGCGCCGCGCGCCGAGGCTGCCAAAGGACTCGCCGGCTTCCCGAACTTCCCGAGCAAAGCCAAACGCGTCATCTATCTCCACCAGTCCGGCGCTCCGTCCCAGTTAGACCTGTTCGATTACAAACCGACTCTCGCCGCGCGCTACGGCGTCGACCTCCCCGATTCCATCCGCCAGGGTCAGCGACTCACCGGCATGACCTCCGCGCAGAAGCGCTTCCCCGTCGCGCCCTCGGTCTACAAGTTCGCGCAGCACGGCAAGGCCGGCATCTGGCTCAGTGAACTCCTCCCCCACACCGCCAAAGTCGCCGACGACATCTGCGTCGTCAAGAGCCTCTACACCGAAGCCATCAATCACGACCCGGCCATCACCTTCATCCAGACCGGCAGTCAGGTCGCCGGACGCCCGTGTTTCGGCTCCTGGGTGAGCTACGGCCTCGGCTGCGAGACCGACGACCTGCCCGCCTTCGTCGTCATGATCTCGCGCGGCACCGGACGCCGCGTCGATCAGCCGCTCTACGACCGTCTCTGGGGCAGCGGCTTCCTCCCCAGCGCCTATCAAGGCGTGAAGTTCCGCTCCGAAGGCGACCCCGTCCTCTACCTCTCGAACCCGCCCGGCATCGACCCCGGCCTCCGCCGCTCCATGCTCGACGACATCCGCCGCCTCAACGAAATTAACGAAGCGCAGTTCGGCGACCCCGAGATCGTCACCCGCATTCGCCAGTACGAGATGTCGTACCGCATGCAGAGTTCGGTCCCTGAACTGACCGACCTGTCGAAGGAGCCCGCCTCCACCTTCGACTTATACGGACCCGACTCGCGCACGCCCGGGACTTACGCCGCTAACTGTATCCTGGCCCGCCGCCTAGCCGAGCGTGGCGTCCGCTTCATCCAGCTCTATCACATGGGTTGGGACCATCACGAAGGCGTCCCGCGCCAACTCCCCCCACAGTGCGTCGACACCGACCAGCCCTCCGCCGCCCTCCTCCAGGACCTCAAGCAGCGCGGCATGCTCGACGACACGCTCATCCTGTGGGCCGGAGAGTTCGGCCGCACCGTCTACTGCCAAGGCAATCTCTCCCCCGAGAACTACGGCCGCGACCACCACCCGCGCTGCTTCTCCGTCTGGATGGCCGGCGGCGGCATCAAGCCCGGCCTCGCTTACGGCGAGACCGACGATTTCAGCTACAACATCACCGAAAACCCGGTCCACGTCCACGACATGAACGCCACCCTGCTCCACTGTCTCGGCGTCGACCACACCAAGCTCACGTACCGCTACCAGGGCCGCGACTTCCGTCTCACCGACGTCCACGGAACCGTCATCAAAGACTTACTGACCTGAAATACCAAAAGGGGACTGGCTCGAATTTCGCCGCATTTGCGAAACTTCGTGCCTGTCCCCTTTTGCCTGGTCTCACTAACGGATGAGCACAATCTCCTTGAACCAAACCGTCGCATTCCCCCCATGGTGCTGGATCGCGATGTACCCCGTATCCGGACGCGGACCCCGATCCGGCTCATACTGGCTCTTCTTCGGAGGCACAGCCGACTTCCCGTCGTAATCCGTCACCAGCACGCCGTTCAATTTCACGATCGTGCGCGGACCCTTCATCGTGATCTCGAGCGTGTTCCACTCCCCGGCCGGCTTGTACGGCCGCGCCAGAGCCTTCGTCCACGAATACAGCACGCCCGAGCAGTGATAGTCGTCGCCCGACTCGTCAATCTGCACCTCGATGCCTTTATTGATGGCGTCGTCTTCCGACTTCGGCTCCACGGGAATCCGCGTGAACACGCCCGAATTCGCATTCGCCGCCGACACCTTATAGACTACCCGCAGCGTCGCGTTCCCGATCTTCTCCCGCGTGTACCAAAGGTCGTCCTCCGCCGCGTCCGGCTTCGACACCAGCATGCCGTCGCGGATCTCGAACCCCGGCGTCTGATCCGCCGGCGCCCCGTCGTGCCGCGGAATCCGAGCCCATCCCGTCAGATCCTTCCCATTGAACAGCGGCTTCTCCGCGCCGAACGCCGCGCCCGCCGCCACCACCAGCAATATCAACCGTCGCATCGCGAATCCTCCAGACTCACCAAATCGCTGAACACCCCATACGCCGTCTGCTCGACGCCGGGCTCGATCGACACCGTCCCGAACGTCCCCATCAAATCCGTATGAAACAGGATCAGGTTCGACGTCCCCGGCGTACATGCCAGCAGGTCCGTCCGATCCATCACCACCGCCCGCACCTTCAATGTCAGTCCCGACCCGCTCCGCGACGCCCTCGACACCAGCCGCACCGTCTTCCCCTCGCGCGCCATCTCCTGCACCCGCTCCGGCGTCAATTTCACGATCCCCCGCGCCGACACCGCCTGCGGAGTCGTCCGCGCGTCCATCAACACATTCGCCAGCGCCGCCGTCTTCGCCGCCGAGTCCCAGCCTTCGACGTCGTACGCCCCGTCCGCCTCCGTGATCCCCATCTCCCGCGCCTTCGCCAGCCCCGCCTCGAACGACCCGCCCTGCTCCATCGTCTCGATCACGACCTTCGACGTCGAGTTCAAAACCCCCGTAAATCCGAGCACCTTCACCCCCGGCATCGTATGCCGCCACAGGTTGAACACCGGAGCCCCGTCCATCACGGCCGACTCGAATCGGAACTTGACGCCGGCCTGAGCCGCCTCGTCTCGCAACGCCGCATACGCGTGCGCGACCGGCCCCTTGTTCGCCGTCACGACATGCATTCCCCGAGCGAAAGCCGCCCGGACATGCGAGATCGCCGGCTCCCCGGTAGCCGGATCGAGAGTCGTCAACTCGACCGCGACGTCCGCCCCCGCCGCCTCGAGAAACTCCTCAATGGTCCCCATCCGCGCGCCGAACGTAGGCTCCAGCCCGAGCCCCTTAGGATCGACCGCGGTTCCATGCCGCAACGTATGGATCCCCGTCACCGAAAACGGAAACTCCCGCCGCTTCCCCCGAAGCATCCGCGTCAGAGCCCGCCCGACATTCCCGTACCCAATCAGTGCGAGTTTCAAACCACGATTCTACAAGACCGCCGTATGCAGTTGCGTTCTCCTTGCCTTCCTCTGCGTCTCCGCGTCTCTGCGTCGAATTTCGTCCCCGCGTTACACTAACCCTCGCATGCCCCCCATCCGCATCTTCGTCACCGGAGGCACCTTCGACAAGGAGTACAACGAGCTCACCGGCGAGCTCTTCTTCAAAGAAACCCACGTCCCCGACATGCTCCGCCTCGGCCGCTCTCACCTCGACGTCCATGTCGAGACCCTCCTCATGATCGACTCCCTCCAGATGACCGACTCCGACCGCCAACTCATCCTCTCCCGCTGTCGCGAATGCGCCGAATCGCACATCGTCATCACCCATGGCACCGATACCATGGAGCTTACCGCTGCCGTTTTAGGAAAGGCCCTCACCGGCAAGACTGTCGTCCTTACCGGTGCCATGATCCCCTACACGTTCGGCAGCTCCGACGGTATGTTCAACCTCGGCACCGCTCTCGCCTTCGTCCAAACGCTCACCCCCGGGGTGTACGTCGCGATGAACGGTAAGTGCTTTCCTTGGAACAAAGTACACAAGAATCGGTCAGCCGGCGTCTTCGAAGAGCGCTAAATAGGCACAAAATATTAGTCCCATCGTGTCAAGTTATAAAAAACCATTGATTGCAATAACTTACACGAAATTCTTGTCACTCCTCCCGGAAGTGTGCTAAAAATGATTACCGGAAGCCAGTACATTCAAATCCCTGGGTTCCAACCATTTCCAATCGCTGTATATCCAACTTTTACTGGAGGTATTGAGTCCATGAAGATTCGTCCGCTCTATGACCGCATCGTGGTCAAACGCGTCGAGCAGGAAGAGCAGAAGTTCGGTGGTTTGTTCATCCCCGATTCCGCCAAAGAAAAACCGCAGGAAGGCGAAGTCGTCGCCGTCGGTAAGGGCAAGCGCCTCGAAGATGGCAAGGTCATTCCCCTGGACGTCCAGGTCGGCGACCGCATCCTCTTCGGAAAGTACTCCGGCAGCGACATCAAGCTGGAACAGGATGAGTTCCTGATCATGCGCGAGGACGAGGTTCTCGGTATCCTCGACGCCCAGCCCAAGTCCGCCAAGAAGGCCAGCTAACTACAGAATAGGAGTCAACGAAAAATGGCGAAACAGATTATTTACGCTGAGAATTCCCGTCAGGCCATCCTGCGCGGCGTCAACCAGCTCGCGGATGCCGTGAAAGTCACCCTCGGCCCGAAGGGCCGCAACGTCGTCCTCGAGAAGAAGTTCGGCGGACCGAACATCACCAAGGACGGTGTCACCGTCGCGAAGGAAATCGAGCTCAAGGACCCGCTCGAGAACATGGGCGCCCAGCTCGTTCGCGAAGTCGCCTCCAAGACCAGCGACGTCGCCGGCGACGGCACCACCACTGCCACCATCCTCGCCCAGTCGATCTTCCGCGAAGGCGTGAAGGCTGTCGCCTCCGGCGCGAACCCGATGGCCCTCAAGCGCGGCATCGAGAAGGCCGTTGCCGTTGCCACCGAGGAAGTTCGCAAGCTCTCCCAGAAGGTTTCCGACAACGAGAAGATCGCCCAGGTCGGCACCATCTCCGCCAACAGCGACGCCGAGATCGGCAAGATCATCGCCGACGCGATGACCAAGGTTGGTAAGGATGGCGTCATCACGGTCGAAGAGTCGAAGACCATGCACACCGAGCTCGACACCGTCGAGGGTATGCAGTTCGACCGCGGCTACCTCTCCCCCTACTTCGTCTCCGATGCGGAGCGCATGGAAGCCGTCCTCGACGAGCCCTACATCCTCATCCACGAGAAGAAGATCAGCAACATGAAGGACCTCCTGCCGCTGCTCGAGCAGATCGCTCGCTCCGGCCGTCCGCTGCTGATCATCGCCGAGGAAGTCGAAGGCGAAGCGCTCGCCACCCTCGTCGTCAACAAGCTCCGCGGCACCCTGAACGCCTGCGCCGTCAAGGCTCCGGGCTTCGGCGATCGCCGCAAGGCCATGCTCGAGGACATCGCGATCCTGACCGGCGGCAAGTCGATCATGGAAGAGACCGGCATTAAGCTGGAAGGCGTCCGCCTCGAAGACCTCGGTAAGGCGAAGCGCGTCACGATCGACAAGGACAACACCACCATCGTCGATGGCGGCGGCCAGCAGAAGATGATCGAAGGCCGGATCAAGCAGCTCCGCGCCCAGATCGAAGAGACCACCTCCGACTACGACCGCGAGAAGCTCCAGGAACGCCTGGCCAAGCTCGCCGGCGGCGTCGCCGTCATTAAGGTCGGCGCGGCCACCGAGACCGAAATGAAGGAAAAGAAGGCCCGTGTCGAGGACGCGCTCCACGCTACTCGCGCGGCTGTCGAGGAAGGCATCGTTCCCGGCGGCGGCGTCGCGCTTCTGCGCGCCTCCAAGGCCCTCGCCGCGATGAAGCTCGAAGGCGATGAGCAGATCGGCGTCAACATCATCCGCCGCGCCTGCGAAGAGCCCCTCCGCCAGATCGTCGCCAACTCCGGCGTCGAAGGCGCTGTCGTCGTCGCCAAGGTTCGTGAGAACGATAACCCGAACTACGGCTACAACGCCTCGACCGACACATTCGAGGACATGGTCGCCGCCGGCGTCATCGACCCGACCAAGGTGACCCGCACCGCCCTCCAGAACGCGGCTTCGATCTCCAGCCTCATGCTGACCACCGAAGCCATGATCGCCGAGATCCCCGAGAAGAAGTCGGCTCCCGCCGGCGGCCCGGGCGGTCACGGTCCCGAGATGGACTACTAGACCACTCTCCAGTCCAAGAACACTTCAGCCGCGCTGCCCTTACCGGGTAGCGCGGCTTTTTTGTTTTCCTCCGCGCTCTCACTTCCCGGGGCGCAGCCGACCAACTCCACGCTCCACGGAAGCGCTCCTTTTCTTTCGGCGGATGTATTCTCCGCGCTTTCCTCCGCGCCTCTGCGTCTCTGCGTCAGAGTTAATCCATCGCCTCGGACCCGCCGTAATACCCCGGCGTTACGACCTCTTCGGAAGCATCAACCTCACCGCTCTCCAACTCGCGCCCGTCGCGCGCAATCGTGTAGACGAAAGCGTCCTTCTCTTCAGCCAAACGAATAGTCACTTCGTAGTCGAACATCTCCGTCCTTAGATGCAATTCGGGCGCCGCTCGATTCTAGGGACTTTACGCGTCGACCGTGTTGGCAATCCCGACTCCCACGCCGGGAATCCCCACTCACAACGACAGTCGACGCCGGTACGGAGGGCTCACCGCCAGCCGCGTCCCATCCTGCAGCACCGCCGCGTACGCGCCCTTGAACATGGGCTGCAACTCCCGGATCCGATCGACGTTGACGATATGGCACCGGTGGATCCGCACGAACTGTGCCGGGTCGAGGCACGCCTCCAGATGCGACATCGTCTGCCGGTAGAGAAACGTCTCGCCCCCCGCATGCAGCCGAATGTAGTTGCCCGCCGACTCCACCCAATCCAAATCCGCATGCCGCAGAATCCGAATCCGGCCCGCGTCGTGGACCAACAGACGGTCCGTCAGCGCCGCCGCTCCCTCGCCGCGACGCTTGCCGCCCGACGCGCGGCACAATTCCACATGCTCGCGGCCGCGCGCCAGGGCCTGCTGGAATCGCGCATCGTCGAACGGCTTCACCAGGTAGTCGAGCGCCTGCACTTCGAATGCGCGCAGCGCGTGCTCGTCGTACGCGGTCACGAAGATCACATACGGACTGCGACGCGGACCCGCCCGCCGCAGCACCTCGAACGCGTCGCACTCCGGAAGCTGAATGTCGAGGAACACCAGGTCCGGCTCCAGTTCGCGAATCGCCCGCGCCGCCGCCACTCCGTCCCCGCACTCGCCCACGATCTCGACGTCGTCCTGCGACTGCAAATGCCGCGCCACCTTCTCGCGCGCCAGCGGCTCGTCGTCCACGATCAGCACGCGGAGTTTCACGAGGCGCCCTCCGTCCGGAACGGCAATTCCATCGTCACGCGAAAGCCGCCCGCCGGTCCCGCTCCCGCCACCAAACGCGCGCTCTCTCCGTACATCGCCGCCAATCGCGACCGCGCATTGCCCAAGCCCACGCCCTCGCGGACCTCCTGCGGCGCTTCGCCGTCGTCCTCCACCTCGACCCGCAGCAGCGCGCCCCACCGCGCCGCTCGAATCCAGATCCGACCGCCCTCCGCGCGCGCGCCGACGCCATGGCGGATCGCGTTCTCCACGAACGGTTGCAGGATCAATGTCGGCACCATCGCGTCCAGCACGTCCGGCGCGATCTGCCGCTCCACGGCCAGTCGATCCGAGAAGCGCGTCTCCTCGATATCCAAGTACCGGCCGGTGTACTCCATCTCCGTCTCAAGCCGCACCTCCTTCGACGACGCCGTTTCGAGCGTAAGCCGCAGGAAGCCCGCCAGCCGCTGCAGCACGCGATCCGCCGCCCCCACGTCCTTGTACATCAGCGACGAAATCGTGTTCATCGTATTGAACAGGAAATGCGGCTGAAGCTGCGCCCGCAGCATGGAAAGCCGCGCCTCCACCAGGCTCGTCTCCAACTGACTGGCATGCAGTTCGCGCTCGCGGAAGCGCCGGTAATAATCGACCGCCGTGAGAATGCCGATCACCAGCCAGTACGTCAGCAGATCGAACTGGAGCCGCACCGTGATCAAGCTCGCGAAAAGCGTCCGCCCCGGTGCAGCGTGATAGCCCACCATCGGGACGAGCAACACGGTCACGTACAGATGCAGCGTGCCGATCGCGATTCCCGCGGCGAAGTGCCCCGCCGCTGCAAGCGCCCAACCGCGCCGCACCGGTGAGAGCGCCAGCGCGAGTGCGAACATCGCCGGGGTAAAGCAGATCCACACCAGCGCGTCGAATGCCGAATACCAGTAGAACTGGCGCCACGGCAACGCGGTCCCCAGAAACAGCCGCGTGACGCCGGTCTGCGTGCCGTTAAACAGCCCGAACAGAGCCCATGCCGCGACGATTCGCAGGAATCGGACCAGGCGCTGTGAGGTTGGTTGCAACCAGACAATCATAGCGCCAGGTCCGGTCCCGCAACGCGCATCAGAACGTGAACCGCACTCCCAGCCGCACGTTCCGCGACTGCTGGAACACCTGCGGCATCCCGTATCGGCTAGCCAACGTTAACGGCGACTGCGCTCCCGTGAATGCGCCCGTTCCGTTCAACGCATCGACGTAGTTGTAGCCGTTCATCACCTTGCCCCAGTCGATTCCCGGATCGCCGGGGAAGCGCGAGGCCCGCGACGGGCTGATCGAGTTCGCCGCGATGGCGACCTCGCTATATCCGACGCCCGACCGCCGGTTGAAGACGTTCGCCACGTTCACTTCGAACGCCAGTCGCACCGTCTCGTGCGACTTCATCGGGATCTCCTGCCGCAGCGAGAGATCGGTCTGGAAGAACGGATCGGTGCGCGCTCCGCGGTCCACGCCAGTCTGCACGAAATCGCCATTCGCCGCGCGCGAGAATTGTGCGAAGTTGCCGCGCCCCTCCGCCCATTGGCACGCCGAGAGACTCCCGACCACCGGCAGGCACGTGCTCAACGGCGATCCCTGAAACGCAAGCTGCGTGATGCCGAGCAGCGTCTCCGTGCCGAACCACTTCAAGCGATAAAACCCGAAAGCCTTGCCCGTATGCGGACGGTCCGTCGGCAGCGGACCGTCGCTGACCTGTCCGTTGGCGTCGTACGGCTCCGTCGGCAGGTCGAACGCGCGGCTGCTATTCGGCGAGTGCCGTCCGCCGCCGCCATCTGTCGGATCGGTATTCGTCAGCCCCGAGTAGTTGCCGCGCAGCCGGCTGTAGCTATACGAAACCGACCCGAACCACTTGCTCGACGCGCGATGCGAGAGCCGCAGTTCCAATCCGTCGAACTGCCGGATGACGGGCGCGACCCCGGGGCACTCGGCGCAGAACGGTGTCGTGTTCAGGTAATTGACGTGATTATCGTCGGGGATCACGACGGGGCGGTGCAGCAGGTCCGCGAACGCGCTCCCCGGATTGCCGATGTAGAATCCCAGGTTGTCCGTGATCGACATATCCTCGATCGTGCGGTCCAGCCGCTTCCGCGAGTACCGCGTCTCGAGCGACCAGTTCCTCCCGATCGCCCAATCCACGCCGGTCACGAATTCGTGCTGCAGCATGGGTTTCATCGACGGCGAAATCGCCGGATCGCGCGTGTCTGCCTTGGTCGCGCGGAAGTCCACGTTCTCGATGAACCGGCCCACCGTCACCCCCGGCGCCGGCCCGCTCGCCGGACACCCGCCGCCGACCGGCCCCGTTGGCGTGATCGAACTGAAGTTCGTGTCGTCGAGCGCGTATACGCAGTTGTGCCAGTAGTCGCTGCCGAACGAGCCGCGTGCCAGACCCATTTTCATGATGTCGTAGAACCGGCCGTAGCTCGCGTACACCTTCACCTTGCCGTTATGCAGCAGGTCGTACGCTCCGCCCAGGCGCGGCGCGATCTTGTCGCCCCATCCGAATTCGAGGGCGGGGAAGCGCGTCGGATCGTAGGGCGGCTGCTTCTCCTGATCGAGCCGGATGCCGAGATTCAGAGTCAATCCCTTCGCCAGTGTCCACGTGTCCTGAAAGTAGATCGCGTGCGCGGTCTGCCGGTCGCCGCCGTTATTCGTGACATTCGTGCCGACGATGAAATAGCCGTACTTGCCCTGGCACGCGGACTGGCCGAAGTTCGCCAGGTTCTGCGCCTTGATCTGGTCGCACGCCGAGACGCTGGTGACCGGCTGGTAGCTCGAACCCCAGAACAGGTCCACGCGCCCGCCTTGAAAATTGCTCAGCACGTCGTTCGACTGTTTCTGCCAGAAGTAGCCGCCCTTGAACGTATGTGTGCCGCCCAGAAAGTTGCTCACGAAATACGACGCGTCCGCCGACAGGCTGCTGCGTTTGAAGGCGTCGTACACCGTCGCCAGACTGTTCGGTATGTTCGCGAAACCAGCCGTGTTGAATGCCGAGGCCGGCACAGGGTTTCCCGCCAGGTCACGACTCGCCGCGTTGAGATTCGTCTGGTACAAGTATCGAGTCCCGACCGGCGCGCCGCGTTGTTCGTTGTTGTTGAAGAAGTAACCGAGACGCGCAGTGACCACCAGCCGCGACGTCGGCGTCCAGTCTCCGCCGAACGAATAAACCGCCAGCGGATTGACCGACCCCGCATCGGAGCGCAGCGTGTTCGGGTCCGTGCTCGCGCCCGTGTTCGTCTGCCCGGAGACGCTGTCGGGACTGCCGAGCTGTCCCTGCGTGCGCGAGTACGCGTAATTCCACGACCCGAACAGCCGCAGTTGATTGAACAGGCGGTAATCGACGCGGTTGAACGCGTTGTGTTGTACGAAGCTGCTGGTCAGCGCGCGCGGGCCGGGGTTCGGGCCCGTGAACGTCGTGACGCGGCGGATCGTGTCGAGCGTCGGCAGGTACGCGCTGAAAAACCACAGGCGGTCCTTCCAGAGCGGTCCGCCGATCTGGTAGCCGGGCTCCACGATGTTGCGCTGATCCTTCTTCGGCACATAATATTCCGGCGTTCCGTCGAGCCTCTTCGCCGTCGAGAGCGGCGCCAGCCCCGGATTCAGTCGCAATCCGCAGACCGTGCTGAAGCCGGCGAAGGTGCCGACCCCACCCGAGGTCAGGCCGCTCGCGCACGGGTCCAAAGCGTTCAACGCGTTGGTCCGCCACAGCGCCATCAAGCCGCCATGCCACTCGTTCGACCCGCGCTTCGGAACGGCGTTGATCACGCCGCCCAGCGCGCCGCCGAACTCCGCCTCGAAGCTGCTCGACTTGATCTGCACCTCTTCGATGAACTCGATCTGGAAGTTCTTGCCGACGCCGCCGTTCTGGATGTTCGTCGTATTGACGCCGTCGATCAGGAACACGTTCTCCGAATCGCTCGCGCCGTCGATCTGGAAGCCGTTGTCGCGCGACCCGGTCCCGCTCTGCAACGGCTCCTGGCGCGCTCCCGGAGCGAACGGAATCAGCGATTGGAACGACCGTCCTTTCGGGATGTTGTCGAGCACCACGTGCGGGACCGTGACCGCGACCTTGCTCTGCGTCACGTCGATCGTGGCCGCCTCTCCCGAGACTTCCACGGTCTCCGCCACCGCGCCGAGCTGAAGTTGCACATCCACCGTCGGCATGCGGCCCACCGTGAGCGGGATACCCGGCTGCCGGTATGCGCGGAACCCCGACGCATTCACGCTCAGCGTGTACTCGCCGGGAGGCAGCGCGCCGAAGTGATAGAAGCCGGCGTTATCCGTCTGCGCCTTGCGCGCGCCGATCAGCGCCGGGCTGCTCACCTCCACGATGGCGCTCGGGACGCTGCCTCCGGTCGCGTCCTTCACACTCCCCTGCAGGCCCGCGGTCGTCTCCTGAGCGAGACACGGCAGAGCCAGCGCAACCCCCAACCAAACCACTCTCCGTAGGTCCATGGCAATCTCCTTTGAAAGCGTTAGGGATTACACTAGGGCCCGCGAAGCGCCGCGGCAAGGACTCGGTGACGAGACGCCGCAGCCGCGTGACGAGACCGGAATTTCCGAGGACGAATTTACCTACTTGAGCGCGCCGACCTGATAGTCGACCACGACGCGCTGCGCCTCGTAGTCGTACTTCGCCGTCGCGTCCGCGATCTGTGCGGAGGTCAGATTCAATTGCGCCGTGCTCAGTTCCACGATGCTGCCGAGGCCGATGTCGTACCGCGTCTGCGCCAGATCGACGGCCAACTGCGCCTGCTCCCGCAACTGCTGTGTGAGCGCCATCCGGTCGTACGCCGTCGTCGCGTTCAGATACGCGATCCGCACGTCGCGCGTCACGCGGACCGCGAGGTCGTTGACGTTTTCGGCGGCGGCCTTCGCCTTCATCTCGGCCTGCGTCTGCCGCGCCCGGAAGAGTCCCCCGTTGAAGATCGGAATCGAGATGTTCATCCCGATCGCGCCGTACCGCGAAGGCACCGACTCGATCCCGGCGGGGACGAAGCCCGCCGTGCCGATCACGCCGATCGAGGGATAGTACAGGTCGTGTTCCGCCCGCGTGAAACGCTCCGCCGCGCTCTGCTGCAGCCGGAGATTCTTCAACTCGGGACGATTGTCGATCGCCTGCCGCACCAGGTCGTCGACCCTCGCCGGCAGCGGCGCCGGCATCGATTCTTCCTCCAGAGTAAAGCCGCTCTCGCCGGGCAAGCCCATCGCCGCCGCGAGGTCGGCCTCCGCGCTTTTCAAACCGTTCTGCGCCTGCACCAGTAGCAGTTTCGCGTCGGCGAGATTCACGTTGGCGAAGCTCACGTCGAGAGTCGATTTCAGCTTGCTCTCCGCGAGAGTCGTAATCTGGTCGACGATGAGCTGCCGCGCCGCCACCGTCTGGTTCGCGACCGTCATCACCGACTGCGCCCGCAGCACCGCGAAGTACGCCCGCGACGTGTACAACAGGATGTCTGAGCGCGTCGACTCCGTCACCTGGTCCGCCGCCGAAGCCTGCAGCTTCGCCATCGCCACGAGGTTGCCGGTCCGCCCGAAGTCGGTGATCATCTGTCCGACGCTCAGCCCCGATCCCACGCGGTCGTAGACCACCGGATTGTTGAGCCCGCCCGCCGCCAGCCGCGATCCATTGTCCGCCCCGACCCCAGTGAGGTTCCCCGTCAAAGACGGCGCATACGCTGCCTTATATTGAGGAGCCTGCTGGTACGCCGCCGCGGCGTTATACTTGGCCGCGCTGAACTGAGGATTATTCTGAATCGCCAGCCGCTGAGCCTCCGCCAACGTCAGCTTCAAAGGCCCCTGAGCCGCCGCCACACCGGCAATGGTCAATAGAAGAAGTGTTCTGCGCATCAACATTCTCTCTTGACGCAGAGGCGCAGAGACACAGAGAACACTCCAATGTGTTCCTCCGCGTCTCTGCGTCGCTGCGTCAAATCCTGCCCTCTCTCCGTCCGTACACCAACACATACGCCGCCGGCACCAGGAACACCGTCAACGCCACCGACACGCTGAGCCCCCCGAGGATCGCGCGCGCCAGAGGAGCGTACGCCTCGCTGCCCGCGCCCATCTTCAACGCCATCGGCAGCAGTCCGATGATCGTGGCCAGAGACGTCATCAGCACCGGCCGCAGCCGGACGCGGCAACTCATCGCGACCGCCTCGCGCACCGCCATCCCCTCACCCCGCAAATGCCGTGTGAATTCGACGATCAGAATGCTATTCGAGACCGCGATTCCGACCAGCATCACGACCCCCATCAGCGACATCACATTCAGCGTCGTATTCGTCGCCCACAGCGTCAGGATCACGCCCGCCAACCCCGGCGGCACCGCGACCAGAATGATGAACGGGTCGACGAACGACTGGAATTGCGCCACCAGGATCAGGTAGAGCAGCACCACGGCCAGGATCAGTCCCACCGCGAAGCTCTGGAACGACACGCGCATACCCTGCACCATGCCGCGCAGCTTCACCTGCAAGCCCACCGGCTTATCGGTCTTCGCAATGATGTCGTCGATCGAGTTGGCGATCTTCCCGAGGTCTTCGTTCAACGGCCGCACATAGATATCGGTGATGCGCCGCAACTGGTAGTGATCGACCTCGGTCGGCGACTTGATTCGCCGGATGTCGCTGATCATGTCGAGCCGCGTCGGCTTCGGATCGCTCGGCCCGCGCAACGGAATCGCGCGCAGATCGTTCATCGTCTTCACCTGCGACTCGGGATACTGCACCGTCAGCATGTAGTCGTTGCCCGTCTTCGGATCGATCCAGAAACTCGGCGCAATCATGCCGTTCGAAGTCAGCGCCGTGATCACGTTACCGACCACCTCGCGCTGGTCGAGCCCCATCTCGCTCGCGCGCATGCGGTCCACGTCGAGCTGCAGCGCGGGATTGTCGATATCCTGCGGGATGAAGGCGTCCGCGACGCCGGGGATCGTCTTGATCTGCCGCGCGATGCGGATCGCGGTGTCGAACGACTTCTCCATGTCGCTGCCCGACACCTGCACGTCGATCGGCGCCGGCATGCCCATGTTCAGCACCGCGTCCACCAGGCCGCCCGATTGAAAGAACGCCGAGATCTCGGGCAGTTCGTCCGCCATCTTCTGTTTCACGCGGCTCATGTACTCGTAGCTGCCGGTCTTGTGCTCGTCCTTCAGGCTGACCTGCACGAACGCTGTGTGCGGCCCCGAGTTCGTCGTATAGATCGCCGAGAAGTCCGGCGTCGACCCGATGTTCGAGACGATCATCCCGAGGTCTTCGGGTGCAACCACTTCGCGCACCAGCCCCTCGACTTTCGCAACCTCGGACTCCGTCACCGCCAGCCGCGTGCCCGTCGGCGCTTTCAAATTGATCACGAACTGCCCCGCGTCCGTGCGCGGGAAGAACGAGAGTCCCAGCAGCGGGAACATCAGCAGACTCGCAGCGAAAGCCACGCCGAACGCGCCGACAGTCGTCCCGGGTCGCCGCAGGACGAAGCCGACCATGCCGTCATACACGCGCAGAAAGGCTTCGAACTGGTGGTTGAACCAGATATTGAAGCGATCGCCGAACGTGCGTTTCGACTTCACGTGATCCACCGTGACGTCGACCTCATTCGACGGCGTCCCGTGATGCGCGGGCGCTTTGATGAACCGCGCGCAGAACAGCGGCACCACGGTCATCGCCACCGCGAACGACGCGAACAGCGAGAGCGCTACCGCCAACGCCAGCGCTGAGAACAGGAACTTGCTCACGCCGTAGAGGAACGTCACCGGGAAGAACACGACTACCGTGGTCAGCGTCGCCGAGAGCACGGGCAGCGCGACCTCGCGGCCGCCGTTGATCGCCGCTACTTCCGGCGTTTCGCCGAGCTCTAGGTGCCGGTAGATGTTCTCCAGCACGACCACCGAGTTGTCGATCAATCGCGAGAATGCCAGCGCCAATCCCCCGAGCACCATACTGTTGATCGACCCGCCGCCGAGCGACAGACAGATGAACGCCGCCAGCGCCGAGAGCGGAATCGAGAAGAACACCGCCACCGTCGCGCGCATGCTCCCGAGGAAAATCAGGATCATGATCGACGTGAGCAGCAGTCCGATCGCCCCCTCGTGCAGCAGCGTCTCGATCGCCGTCTTCACGAACGCGGATTGGTCGAAGACCACTTTGCTGAGCAGCTCCTTGGGCGTGTCGACCAGTTTGTCGACCGCGTCCCGAATGCCGTCGACCACGGCGATCGTGTTCGTGTCGCCGCCCTGCTTCAACACCGGCAAATACACCGACGGCTGTCCATCGACGCGCACGAGGTTCGTCTGGATCTGCTGCGCGTCCTTCGCGTACCCGATATCGGCGACGCGGATCGGAGACGTTCCGACCGTCTTCACCGGGAGCTGATTGATCTCCGCGACCGTGCGGAGCTGGCTGTTGGTGTAGATGCTGTAGTCCAGCATGCCGAGCTGCACGTCGCCCGCCGGGAGGATCAGGTTCGCATTGTTGATCGAGCGGACCACGTCCATCAGGCTGAGCTGGTGCGCCTCGAGTTTGTACGGATCGGCGTACACCATGATCTGCCGGTAGCGTCCGCCGAACGGCTGCGGGACGCTGGCGCCGGGCACGCTCGCGATCTGGTTGCGCACCTGGAACTGCGCCAGGTCGCGGAGCTTCGTCTCATTGAGACCCTCGCCCTTGAACGTCACCAAACACACCGGCAGACTCGACGCGTCGAACTTCAGTACGACCGGCGGCAGCGTGCCGGGCGGGAGCCGGCGTAACTGCGCCATCGCGAGATTCGAAATCGTCGTCACCGCGGAGTCGGGGTTGGTGCCCGGCTGGAAGTACACCTTGATCACGCTCACACCGGGCAGCGATCGCGACTCGATATGCTCGATGCCGCTGCCCAGCGTGAAGAATCGCTCGAAGCGGCTCGTGATATCGGTCTCGATCTGCTCCGGCGGCATGCCCGAATAGAACGTCGCCACCACGACGACGGGGATGTTCATCGAGGGGAACATGTCGATCGGCATGCGCGCCAGGCTCGTGAGCCCGACCACCGCGATGAACAGACACAGGACGACGATGAAGTAGGGATTCTTGATTGCGAATCGCGACATGACAGACCCTAGTGGGTGTTCTCCGCCATCGTGGATACCTTGGGCCGCACCTCTTGTCCGGCCTGCAGCCCCGAGCGTCCGCTGAGCACGACGGCGTCGCCTTCGTTCAGCCCCGACCGCACCTCGACCCGGTTCGCCGTCTCCAGGCCGAGCATCACTTTGCGCTTCTCGACGTGGTTCGTCGCCGTTACCACCATCACTTGCCCTGACTGATTCGTGGAGTCCATATCGACGGCGATCACGGGAATCGCGAGCACCTTATTGCGGCGGTCGAGCGTGAGATTTACCTCGGCGTACATGCCGGGAATGAGCAGGTTGTTTCCGTTCGGCACGTCGACTTCGGTGTCCATCGTCCGGGTCGCGAGCGAGAGCTTATCGTCGAAGCGCGCGACGCGCCCCTGGAAGGTGCGGTTCAACGTCGGCACCTTGACCTCGACCTGCTGCCCGATATGGACAGTCGTCACGGCCGATTCCGGCACCGGCAGGATCAGGCGCAGCAGGCTGTTCTGCGACAGCTTCACCACCGGCATCGCCTGCGTCTGCGACGCGGTCCCCGCCTGGATCATCGAGCCTGTGTCCGCGTACCGCTTCGTGATCACGCCGTCGAACGGCGCCGTGACGCGCGTATATTCGAGCAGCGTCTTCACCTTGTGCGTGTCGGCAGTGTTGACGTTGACCTGCTCCTCCATCGCATTCAGCGCCGACTTGGCGGCGGAGACCTGCGCTTCGCTCACGAGGTCTTTGCTCTGCGCTTCGTCGATCTCCTGCTGCGCGATCAGCCCGGGCTTCTTCTTCATCACGGCAGCCAGCCGCTCGTAAGAAAGGTGGGCCATCTGATGCGCCGATTCGGCGCGCTGGAGCTCGTCCTTCGCGCGCGCCACCTCGGCCCGCGCCCGCACCGTCGAGGCGTCCGCCCGCTTCAGGTCGTCGCCCATTTCGGGGATCTCGAGCGTGGCCAGGAGCTGGCCTTGCCGCACGTGGTCGCCGACGTCGACTTCGATCTTTTTGATGTAGCCGGCCACCTTCGCCATCACATCGACCTCCTGGAACGGCCTGAATTCGGCGGTCAGGACAAGGTCCCGGGAGAGACTCTCCGCGGTGGCGCGGGCGATTGGAACCGTGGGCGCCTCGGAAGCCTTCGGCGCACTGGCCTCGACCTCGCGCTTGGAGCAGGACGTGAGCAGAGGCAGCGCCGCGGCGGCCGCAGCGAGCAGCAGGACAGACAGTTTTCTCATGAGCGCTTCTTTCAGATTAGGGACCGACGGCCCTTTCGAGCCATCCCCGGTTTGGGGTATATTTGGCCCGCGCCCCATGCGACCATAGGCGTGCCATGGCCTTATCGAAGCCGCTTCTCGCTGTTGCCGCTGCCGGATTGGCGATCGCATTCGCGCAGTTGCCGCCGGCCGCTCCGGCCGATTCTGCCCCCAAACTCGTGGACCTCAATGTCGTCGCTCTCGACAACAAGGACCGCCCCGTCGAGGACCTCTCCGCGGAGGATTTCCAGGTCACCGACAACGGCAAGCCGCAGCCGATTCTGTTCTTCCGCCACAACGACAAGCGTTTGGAAGCTCCGGCCGAAACGGGTCCGCGTGTGTTCACGAATCGTCCGGCGGGCCGTCCCGCTCACGCCACCGCGATCCTGCTCGATTTTCTGAACGAGAGCTTCAGCGCAGGAGGCACTGCTCAGGAAGAGGTGCTCAAGGCGCTCAGTCGAGTCGAATCGGGGGACGAACTGTACTTGTACATCCTGACGCGCGACGGCCGCCTCTATCCCGTCCGCGACATCCCGGCGAGTGACGGCGACTGGACGGCTCACGCTCGCCCGATGGTGGAGAAGGCGATCAAGGAAACGTTCTCGCTGCGGTCGCCGAACATGACGATCGTCGAGCGCGTGGTGCTGACGTACGGCGGCCTGGAAGTGCTGGCGCGCAAGCTGGGCGCGGTCCCGGGCCGCAAGAGCCTCGTCTGGATCACGCACGGTCTGCCGATCTCGGTCCGGGACGCCGCCGGCGAGTACGTCGACTTTCAGCCGTACCTCCGCGAGTTGAGCGCGACCTTCGCGCGCTTCAACGCCGCCATCTATCCGGTGATGCAGGTCCCGCCGGGAATGGCAATGGCGGGCAGCGAAGAAGCGCAGTATTCCGGCATGGGCAGCAAAGAGACGCTCTCGCAATTCGCGGAGCTGACCGGCGGCCGGACCAAGGGCGACACCGATATCGGCCTCGTCGTTCGGCAGGCGATCGGCGATACGCGCACCAGCTACCAGATCGGCTATCGTCCGCCGGAATCGAACTGGGACGGCAAGTATCACAAGATCAAAGTGACCTGCGTCCGCAAGGGAGTGAAGGTGCAGGCGAAGACCGGCTACTATGCGGCCGAAGGACAGAAGCCCGAGAGCCAGGAGGCGATCGACGCGCTGGTCAAAGGCGCGGGCAATAGCGCCGAGATCGGAATGACGGTGCGCGCCACGCTCGACGCCGCGAACCCCGGCCGTGTTCACCTGGAAGCGCGCATCGACGCCCGCGACATCTGTCTCATGCGTGAGGGAGACCGCTACGTCGGAGGCCTCCGCCTGGCGATCGCGGCGTACGATCAGAGCGGGCAAGGACAGGCGGGCAAGGTCGTCCCGATCGACCTGAAGCTGACCGCCGCCGAACGCGACGAGGTCATGAAAACCGGCATCCCGTACACCCGAGACGTGGTCCTCGGGGCACCCGTGAAAGAGGTGCGACTGGTGGTGGCGGATGCGATCCTCGGCGCCGCCGGGTCGGTGACGATGCCGGCGGAACAGCTACGGAAATAGGGCCGCGGACTGGACACGGACTAACAAGGATTAGGAGAGAGACGTATGTTCATTCTGTTGATTCGTGTTCATACGTGCCCATTGCCCACCAGCGGCGATTAGGCCACACCGCCGCCGCAGGCTTTTCGACGGTAAAAAGAACTTTGGCGGAATCGCCCAGAGATTGCGCAGTTATAATGTGTCGGTGAATCGCCTGATCTGGGCCTGTCTTGGTTTCGCGGGTTGGGCGTTTGCCCAGCAGTACCCGTTCGTCGCCGTCAAGGCGCCGAACCCACCCCAGGGGGTCAAGGGATTATTTCAGGATCACGTTGGCCGTTTGTGGGTCCGCACCACGAACGACGTCGCTTGCTTCGACGGCAGTCGTTTCTTTTACCTCCGAAACTACGGATTTCCGGACACAGAGGCGATGAGTATCGCCGAAGACGACGACGGCGCCATCTGGATTGGTTCCAGTTTTGGCTTGCATCGGTTCTGGAACGGCAAGCTGGTCCGCATACAAGAAGGGGTTGTGCCCAGTGTGGTGCGGGGCGCTCCCGCCATCATGCTTGCCGCGATCGGGCCGCCGGGCAAAGGTCTCCCCGGTACGGCTGACCTCTATCGCTTTCATAAAGAAGCGTCACTCTGGAAATCCGAAAAACTGCCGGACCTTCAAGTGGTGGGAACGCTGTCGATCGGCCATGACCAATCCGTCACTTTCGCGGGCGAACGCGCATGGTTTGAATCTTCCGCTGAAGCCATCGCCAACTGGAAGTCGGGAACACGCCTCCGAATAACTCCGCGCCCCCTTCCGGGAATGAGTGTGGAGCAGGTGTTTCGCGACCGGTTCGGCTGCGTCTGGTTCCGCAACCAGGGGGTTACGGCCTATCAATGTCCAGCCGACCGGCAAGTGCAACGTCTCCCGGATTCCGTCGCCGATGGGCAGAAGCTCATGTCGGAAGCCGGCGACGGCCGCATTCTGTTGCCCGGCCAGGGGTCTTTTGCGCTCGGGCGACCTGGTTCGTTCCACATTGCTAAGCCGGCAAATGGCCTCCCCAGCATGGAGGCAGCGCTGATGACTGCGGATGGCAGCCTTTGGATCGGCGGCAGCAAGGGCCTCTTCCGGTTTGCCTATCCGTTTCGGTTCGAGTTTTGGAACGAACGCGATGGTTTGGGGGACGTCACTTCGACGATCCGCATCCGCGACCGCGTCTTCGCGGCGGATCGCGATGGCATCAAGGAATTAAGCCGGGACCGCCGGTCGTGGTCAATCCTGCCGAAATTGGCGAATCTCGGACGCGTTTACCACATGATTCCCGGCCCGGCAGATACGCTCTACGCCGCCCTCTATTACGACGGAGTGGAACAGATATCCCTGAATGGATCGGCGGTCATCCGGCCCACGCATGGCAGCCCTGGGATGCGCCTTGCTCAGACTAAGGATGGAAGCCTTTGGTTGGCTGGCATCGGCGTTTCTCGGGTTGTGGTCGGCGACGGTCAAGCGAAACTGATCGAACAGCCCCTGCCAGCGAAGCACGCGAATGGACTCGATATCGAAACGAACCCTTCGAACGGAGACTTATGGGCCTGTTACGAGGGGGGATTGGTCAAGAAAGAGCTGTCGGGCTGGCTGAGCATTACGGAAAAGGACGGACTGCTTGAGAATGCGTGTCGCTCCATCGCGGTTGGCCGAAACGGAGATGTCTGGTACGGCTACAACTCCATGCGCGCATTCACGCTGGTTAAGCCTCGTCCAAACGCCCCTCCGCAGCTTCGACATTTTCGCCCCGGCGGAGACGTGGGCGACGCCGCCATTCATTTTTTGGATTTCGACAGCCGAGGTTGGCTCTGGCGTGGCGCCGGCGATGGTGTCTATATCGCCACTCCGGAAGCCGCCGAGAACGGCGCATGGCTTCACTTAGGGGACGGCGACGGTTTGCCGGGACTGGATATGAATCAGCAAGCCCTTTATGCCGACCCGGATGGATCTGTGTGGTTCGGGGCCGATACCTCGCTGACCCATTTTGAGCCGCCATCGAATCTGTTGGAGCCTCCATCGACCAACGCATTTATCTCGGCGTTTTCCTGGGATGGCGGGACGCCCCGTTTTGCCGAGGCTATCGATGCCGTTCCCAGCGGCGCCAGGTTGACCGCCCACGTTGGCTCCCTTCAGTTCGAGCGCCGGAACGGGTTGCGGGTTCGGTACCGAATGCTCCCCGATCAGACGGCGTGGAAAGACAGCAGCAGTCTCGACCTCCCTTTGGGGGCCGCCGGTTGGGGCCGGCACACGTTGGAGGTCCAGGCGCGCCTCGGCGCGGGACCGTGGTCACCGACTACGGCCTACTCTCTTTCTGTCGCGCGGCCTGTTGGGCTTTCGTGGCCCGTCTTAGGCGCGGTTGTGCCGGTTCTGCTCGCCGCGATCTTCTGGGTGCGGGCCAGGTCTCTAAAACGCGCGCGGAGGGAACGCAAAGCCCTGCCCGATCTGACGGCGTTGCGCATGGCAGCCATGGTTCCCGAGGCTCAGTTGCTGATCGGCGCCACGCTGGACGGACGATTCACGCCATCCCGGTTCTTGAAGCGCGGCGGGTTTGCCTCGGTCTTTGATGGACACGATCGGCTACAGAACAGTCGCTGCGCCATCAAGGTATTTCATCGGGAAGTCGCCGATCGAGGACTCGTAAGACGCTTTCAGCGAGAGGTCGCGGCGCTCGAGACCATCGTCCATCCAAACGTCGTGCGGCTCTACGGCCACGGCAACACGCCAGCGGGTGTGCTTTATTTGGTGATGGAATTTATCGAGGGCACGACCCTGCGCGACGCTCTTCCGCCGGGAGGCTTCGAGCCTCGGCAGGTGGCAAGCCTGTTACGCCAGCTTGGAAGCGCGCTCGATGCCATCCATCGTCTCGGGATCTATCATCGCGATCTCAAGCCTGAGAATCTCATGATCCGTTCGGAGAGCGCCGAGAACGATAACCTTGTGCTGATCGATTTCTCCATCGCCATCGTCAAGAATCCGGACGAATCCATGCACGGTCTTTCGCGCGCCGCCGGGACCTTTCAGTACATGGCGCCGGAGCAGGCAGTCGGATTTGCCGATTCCGCAAGCGACGTCTACAGCCTCGCCAAGGTCACCATTGAGATGATCACAGGTAAGCGAGTGTCGGACTTGCTGCCGGACGCTTCGCTGGATTTGCCCCTCAGGGCGCAAGAACTGATCGCTGGATGGGACATCCCGCTTTCCCCTGCCTCCATCGATCTCATCAGCGGGGCCCTCGAGTTCGATCCGGCTCGAAGACCTGCCGGCGCGGTCCACTTTGCCAACCAGGTGGCTGCCGACCTGGATAGATGCAAAGGCTAATCCTTCATGTGGTCTTTTAGCCAGTCTTCGGCCTTCTTATACCGATACCGGACATGACGGATATCCAAGCCGGTATTCTCTGCGATCTCCTCGATCGTGTAGCCGGCAAAGTAGCGCAGGTTGACGATCCGGGCTCCTACAGGGTCCCGTTTCTCGAGCCGGTCCATCAATTGATCGATCTCGACGATTTGCTCCAAGTCCTCAGTGGTCTGGAGGCTCACCGCCCACCCCTCGTCCAGCGAGGCCGGGACCTCCCCACCTCCCCGCACGAGGGCCAACCGGGCACGGGCAAGATCTACGCACATCCGCCTCAGCGCGATGCCGACTATGGCGTAAAAATGTTGGCGGTTGCGAATGCTCCATCCACCATGTCGCAGATTCCGGAGCCACAGTTCGTTGACCAACGCAGTCGCCGATAGCGGCGCGGCAAATCGCTCACGGGCTAAGTGGCGGGCCGCGAGTTGGTGCAGAGTGGGTAAGATTTCGCGAAAAAGCGCCTCGCCGACTTCGGTATCGCCGTCGCCGTAACGCTGAAGGAGTTCCGTAAGAGAACAGTCGATCTCTGCCATTCCGGGAACAGAAGGAGAATAGCATAATCGGCCAACTATTTTTGGCCCATTCCATCACGCTCTGCGCAGTACAGAGATAACGGACGCGCCTTCGGAGTGTAGAAGGCGCAGATTCCAGTCAGCCGTCCATCACAACGATCACTATGCTTCTTCACAAGAATGTAGCCAAATGCGTATTCGATAGCCGGTTTGTTCTTGCGGCCGCGCTTCTGTTATCGGTAATTGCGCCCAAACGGCTCGCCGCCGCCAATTACACGTACGCCATTTCCGGCCAGATGCAAACCTATGACTTTCCCCCGAACAACGATCCTCACTTCTCCTCCTTCGTGGCTAGAATCGTGATCGACGATTCACTCTTCGTCGACAAGCAAGCGTGCGCTGCGGGGATTAGCCAGAGCCAGGCCTACTTCAAGATTCCGGCGCCGGGAATCGTGATCTACGTGACCGATTTCGATGGCGCCAAACACACCGTCAACCTCGCGGCCGATAGTTTATATCCGGGGCTGGTCGGGACCTATTGCTCCGGGACGAGCCAGCTTGGCCACAGCACGCTTCACATCGGCCAAGGGAACAACACGCTCGACATACTGTTTGACGACGAGAGGCCGCGCCTTCCCGTGATTGCGACTCCCTTCAACGGGGTGTTCGCCCCGAACGCCCCGATCCGGAAAGGCATTTTCCACTTCCTTGGGGATGCCGGGTCCGACGTCGTCGGGGCGTCCTACAGCGCGTACGTAACGTGCTTCACCCAACTCGGCTCGCCTGCCTCCGATCCCCGCATATCCGCCTGCGGATCGCCGGCAGCCGCGATCCCTCGTCCCCACACGCTTCATCCGTACGCTTTCTCGGCCACATCCCCGGCACAGAAGGCGCAGTTCTTTGGCACTTTCGTATTAGACGAAGCCAACATCTACCGCACGCAGGACGGCATCTGCCAGGCCGCGGACTTGGGTGTCGAGCAGAATTCGAAATGGTCCTCGGTCGCAGGGACGGCTGGGTCGTTGTCTTCCCTCACCGTAGTGCTTCCCGACGGGAGAACGGAGACGACGCCGGCCAGCCTTAATACGGATCGCGTCCTCGGGGTCTGCCGGCCGAATGCCGACGGATCGAATACTCCCACCGGTCCAACGACCCTCACCTTGACTGATGGCGAGAGCACCTTTTTTACTTTCAACTTCGCCGATGCGCCCCCGGCGGCGCCCGCGATCGTCTCACCCTTTGCGGGAGTCGTGCCGCCGACGACGCACTTCAGCTCTACCGCATTTCAATTGAGCACATATTTCCCGAAGCTGAAGATGTTCTTTCTAAATGTTCAGGGCACGCTCACGTGTCTCGCCCCGATGACGCTGCCGACCGACGACCCGTCCAGGTCAGCTTGCGGCGATAACTCGAATCCGGCCGGCGCCCCGCCATCGATACTCTCCTCCCAGGGAATCCTGAATGGCGCGAGTTTTCAGGAAGGCATTGCCGCCGACACGTGGGTCACCATCAGGGGTTCCAATCTGTCTTCCACCACTCGGACGTGGCAAGCGAGCGATTTCATCGGCACAGCTCTGCCCACATCTCTCGACGGTGTTCGCGTTACCATCGGCGGCAAACCGGCGTACGTGTATTACGTCAGCCCGACCCAAATTAACGTTTTGACGCCGGACGACGCGACCGTCGGTTCAGTGGAAGTTCAGGTTGTCACGCCCGGCGGAACCAGCGGTTCAGTCCTGGTGACCAAGTCGTCACTTGCTCCGGCTCTCTTCGCCTACAGTCAACAATCGGGCCGGTACGCGATAGCGCAGGACGCAAGTTCCTATGCGCTCCTGGGCCCGGCTGGATTACTCGGGAGCGGCGTCGCGACCGTCCCCGCCGTTCCGGGCGAGATCATCACCTTATATGCGACCGGGCTCGGGCCGACTAATCCGTCGTATCCTGCAGGCCAGATCGTTCCCGCAGCGGCTTTAGTGTCCGCTCAGGTAGATGTCCTGTTTGGCAATACGCCGGTCACGCCGCAATTTGCGGGGGCCTCGTCGGTTCGGGTCTGTATCAGATCAACGTCAAAGTCCCCAGCTTGGCGGGAGGCGACGTGCCGGTAGTCATTAGAGCCGGCGCCGCGCAGTCTGCTGCCAATGTGTATCTCCAGATTCGTTAGCAGCGCGCCGTAGGCTCTGGCGGTTTCCGATTCACGCTCACGAGGAGACAAGAGAATGCCGTTTTGCATGAATTGCGGACATAACACCAACGACGCTTTGTACTGCGAACGGTGTGGGACAGCGAAGGGACAAACACGACGCTCTGGTCCACCACCTCTGCCTGCCGCGCCCATTCCTGCTCCGATTCCGGCGGCCGGGGTTGCGATGTCCACGCCGCCGATGAAGCCTGGCGCCCCGAGCGCCGGCCCACCTGACCCCCGGCTTCTGACGGGGCTGCTTCTCTTGGACACGGCACTGGCGGTCGTTGCTCTGCTGCCGCTGTTCGCAGATTCCACCGGCACATGGCTTCAGGAGTTGCAGTTCTGGCTGGGCTGGCTCACCGTGCCGGTGTGGCTGGTTTGGCTCGCGGGGATGTGGCGGCGTCATCACGCTACCAGTGCCGTCAAACAACGGTCCGGGGCGATTCTCTGCTGGTTCGTGCCTTTCGTCAATCTCTTCCGCCCGTATCAAGTGGTGTCCGAATTGTGGGCGGACCGCCCGGAGGCCACCGAGGCGGAGTCCCGTGTCTTAGTTCCGTTATGGTGGTCGTCATGTCTGGCTTGGTTATGCCTTGGCCTGTGGGCGTCACTCGTGACCGGCACGCAAGCGTTCCGTGCGTTTCAGGCAGCTTCGTTGGTCGAATTCGGATATCGCGTGTCAGCGCTGATCGCATCCGCCACCGCCTACATGATTGTCGTTCGACTTTCGAAGGCCGGAACCGTCCCGGTTGTAGGCGCTGGGCGGTTTGCCTGGCCGGTGATGACGCTGCGGGCGCTGAGCATCCTCTGTGGAAGCGTCGTGGCGCTCACCCTAATCACCGGCTCCGGGTTCCTGGAGCCTTCTCCCGAACAATCGCTCGCAAATTTGGGAGGCGCCTACGTCGGCCACGATCTGGAAGGCTTCCGAACGTATTTCAATACCCAAGCGGTTCTGTACAACGGCTGCGATTCCGGTCTCGGCAGCGACTCCGTCACTGCTTGGATAAACGAAAAAACGAGGCTCTCTCCCTTCACGGTAAATGTACTCACTAGCGCATTCTGCTTGGCCCTCGATAAGTACTATTTTCCGGGTGTGGCTGAGCGGGTCGAGAATGGGATGGTCTTGGGCCTGGTGGATCCGGAATATGAAAACAGCCCCTTGGGGAGAATAATCATTATCGCCGCGGCGAAAGTCTCGGAACGGATCCGAACCGATCTTGCCGCCGGGTTCCAGTCAGCGCGCGTCGTCAAACGGTTCGGAAGATCCGCGCTGGTTCGCGTCGACTTCGGAATACCCGAGAATCCCGCCGCTCCGCCGCTTGGTGTATTCGTGTCCATGATTCGCGTGAGAAACCACTGGCAAATCATTGCCATCCAGGACATTGCAATCCTGGCCGGGCAGGCGCCGGTGGCCAGGGCAAGGCCCTAAGGCAAGGGGCGTTCGCTTAATTCTCGATCGGGTCTTTTCTTGCGCTCTCGACGATCAGCATTTCGACGGGCTTCTTTCGCGGCTCCAGCTTCAGCCCGAGTTGCTTCGTAAGAGCCGTGAAGATGTCGGTGGCGGTGTCGAGGTTCGGGTTGTGCGCGGGCGCCCACACCATCGAGAAATCGTACTCGCCTTTGAGACCCGTCTCGTCGAAGACCGGCTTCTCGACTTCGCCCGTGAGCCACGTCAGGATCTTCGGAATCGTCTGCCGCGCGCCGATCGTCTTCGCTCCGGCTTGCGTGTAGTTGGTGAGGATCGTCTGCGCGCCGGCGGGCAATTGCGAGAAGCCGTCGCCGCCCGTCTTGAGCTTGGTCATGTCGATGTTCTCGCCTGTCACGCCGGGCGCGGCGGCGGCGCTCTGCTTCATCTTCAGTCCGCCCTTCGCGATCGTCAGTCCGTACACCGAGAGATCCCGCTGCTCGCGGCGAATCTTCAGCTCGAAACGATCCTCCAGCAGTTTCCGCATCATGATCCGGGAGTCCTGATGGGTCGCGCCGGCCGGCACTTTGGCGACGATATCGTAGCGAAGGTCGCCCATCCAATCGGGATGCTCGATCTGAAAATTGCGAATGCTGAACGCCTCGATGATGAGCGTGCGCAGCGTGCGGTTGGTGACGACGATGCGGCCGGGATCGTCCGTGCCCGGGCCTCCGGTCATCTTCGAACCGTTGCCTTCGCCGTCCCTGGCGATGTGCCGCTTGACGGACGCGACGTCGAACTCTTGCGTGAGCGCGGACCCGCAGAGCATGAGCAGGAGAGCCAGTAAGCGCACGCGTCTAGTGTATTACGGCGGCGCGGCTGCGCACGACGGCGGCGACCTTTTCGGCCAGTGCGCGCGCGGTGTACGGCTTTTGCAGGAAGCCGGCGAGATCTCCGTCGGCGAAGCGGCGGGCCGCGTCGATTTCCGCATAGCCGCTCGACAGGATGATCGGCAAACCGGGTCGGCGCGCGTGAAGCAGCGGCGCGACCTGATCGCCCGTCATCGCGGGCATGGCGAGGTCGAGCACCACCGCGACGATCTCGGGATGCGTGTCGAGGAGTGCGATAGCTTCGGCTCCGCCCTCCGCCGTCCACACTGTGTAGCCGCGGCGTTCGAGCGTGCGGCGCGCGATGGTGCGGACCGTCTCCTCGTCGTCGACCACGAGGATCGCGCCGCTCCCCTGCACGTCGGCGGAGCGCTGGGGCGCGGGCGCTTCGACGGCCCCCCGCGTCGCGGGAAGGAGTATGCGAAACGTGGTGCCCTGACCCGGCGCGCTTTCGAGTGTGAGCGCGCCTCCGTGCGAGCGCACGATGCCGAGCACGGCGGAGAGGCCGAGGCCGCGTCCCGTGAATTTAGTGGTGAAGAACGGGTCGAAGATCTTCTGCTGGACGTCGGGCGGGATGCCGTTGCCGGTGTCGGTGAAGCGCACCTCGATGTACTCCTGACCGGTGAGCTCGATCGGGATGATGGAGCGCTCGCGGTCGAAAGCGGTGAGAGCGCGCGCGGAGGTCGCGACCGTCACGGCGCCGGGGCAGTTTTCGGGAATGGCTTCGGCGGCGTTGATCACCATGTTCATGATGACCTGCTGGAGTTGGGCGGTATCGGCCTCGACGCGCGGCAGCTCGGGGGCGAGTTCCAGTTCGAGTGCGACGGTCTTCGGGATGCTCGCGCGGACCAGCGTAGCGGTCTCGCGAATCAGGTTTCCGAGGTCGAGCGCGGAAGCCGCCAAACGGTTCTGCCCGGCGTAGGCGAGCATTTGGCGGACGAGTCCGGAGGCGCGCTCGCCGGCCGTCACGACGTCGCGCAGCATCGGCTCGATGTTGGCGTCGCGCGAGCATTCGAGCGCGAGGCTGGCATTGGCGAGGATGCCGACGAGCAGGTTATTGAAGTCGTGCGCGACGCCGCCGGCCATGACGCCGAGGCTCTCGAGCTTCTGCGTCTGTTGCAACTGCTGCTCGAAGCGCTTGCGCTCGCGGACGTCGCGCGCGATGCAGCAGTGCAGGCCGGGCACGAAGTTGGCGAGCGACCGCCACTCCAATTCGACGATGCTGCCGTCCGCGGCGAGCAGTGGGAATTCGCCTTCGAAGTGACCGGTGGCGACCAGCGTGGCGAAGGCGCGCTCCGCCTCGGCGAGGCGGTCGCGCGGGATGTGCGGCGCGAAGGCGCTGCCGATCAACTCGTCGCGCGCACGCTTCAATAGGGCGCAATAGCTCTGGTTGACGTCGACGTAGATGCCGCGTTCGTTGACTATGAGGACTCCGTCCTGACTGGTCTCGAAGAGCGTCTGGTAGCGCGCCTCGTTGTACTTGCGCGCGGTGAGATCGGCGCACATACCGAGCACGCCGGTGAGGGCGCCGCTCGCATCGCGTAGGGGCGCGCCGCTGAACTGAATCCAGATCATCTCGCCGTCCTTGCGGAAGACGCGATACTCGCGCGGCTGTGTGTCGCCGCGCGTGCGGCTCTCGAGACCGGCGCGGCCGCGCGGCCGGTCGTCAGGGTGAATGAAGTCGAAGCAGCGAACGCCGAGCATCTCGCCGGGCTCGTAGCCGAGGATCTCGCACATGCGGTCGTTCACAAAGGTCGTGATGCCGGCAATGTCGACGATCCAGATCCCTTCGCTGGCGTTCTCGACGATGTGACGAAACTTCTCCTCGCTCTGGCGGAGGGCGTCGAGCGCGGCGGATTCGGCGGTGATGTCCTCGACCAGCACCACGAGGCCGCGGACCGATTGGTCGGGCGCGCGGTCCGGCACGTAGGTGGCGCGCACGATGCGCGTGCGGTCCGCGTAGTCGATGGGGCTCTCGTAGGCGACGGTCTCGCCGGCGAGCGCGCGCTCGAGTTGAGGGCGAACGGATTCGAACCACTGGGCGCCGCGGAACTCGGCGATGGTCCGGCCTTCGATCTCGGCGCCCGAGCAGCGGAACCACTCGGCGTAGCCGCGGTTGACGAAGCGGTAGCGGAAGTCGCGGTCGAGGTAAGCGACGAGGCCGGGCATGCCGTCGATGACCAGGCGGAGCAGTTCCTCCTGTGTCTTGATGCGCTCATGCAGGCGCTGGTGCTCGGAGATGTCGGCGACGGAAGCGAGCCAGCTTGGAGGCTCGCCGCCGACGCGCACGGAGGAGATCATGACGAGCGCATCGAAGCGCTCGCCGTCGCGGCGCTGGAAGCGGAGCGTGAAACCGGAGGCTGGCGCCTCGCCGCGCAGCGTCCGTTGGAACGCGTCCTGAATGTTGGCAGTTTCTTCCTCGGGCCAATACGGGAACGGCGCGGCGCTGCCGATCAACTCCTCGGCGGTGTAGCCGACCATGCGGCAGAACGCCGGATTGACGTAGGTTTGGCGGCCCTCCGCGTCGACGGCGGCGAGGCCGGTCAGCATCGAATTCTCGATGGCTTCGCGGAGGGCGTATTCGTGTTGAAGGCGCGTCTCGGCGTGGCGTTGGCCGGTGACGTCGAGGCTCGCGGAGATGAAGCCGCCGGGCTCACCGCCGGGGTGGCGCTCCGGCATGTAGGAGCAACGCATGACCCGGTTGCCAAGGCCCGCGAAGGGAGCTTCGAGTTCGAATTCGACACGCTCGCCGGCGAGCGCGGTCTCGACGAAGCCGGCGTAGAGACGGTAGCCTTCTTCACCGATAATGTCGGCGATGCGGCGTCCGATCAGGTGCTCGGGCTCGAGGCCGAAGCGCGCGGCGTAGGCGCGGTTCACGAAGCGATAGCGGCCTTCGCGATCGCAGTGCGCGAGGTAGACGGGAGCGTCGTCGGTGACGAGTCGGAGCTCCTGCTGCTGGCGGCGTCCGTACGCCATCTCGGCGGCGATGGCGAGCAGCATGATCGCGGTGACGCCGACGTAGGCTTGCAATTCGCGGAGGAAGTAGTCGGAAGGAACGGCGTGAAACCAAGCCCAGACGGCGACGGCGTCGACGAGGAAAAGGACCGTGGCGGTCTCGGGGAGGCCGAGGCGGAAGGCGGGCCAGAGGAGGGCGGGTGCGCAGAGGAAGGCGAGCGCGAGGCCGGGCTGGTGCGGGGCAAGGAGGGTGGTGAAGGAGGCGAAGGCGAGGGCGAGCGCGACGGCCACGGCGACGGCCGTTTCGGAAATGCGGGCGCGGGTCCAGCGGGCGCGATGGTCGAGGCGCCAGAGGATGAGCAGAGGCGCGACGATGAGGTCGCCGGCGGCGTCGCCGATCCACCAGGTAACGCCGACCGAGAGGGCGTCCTGGGAGCGCGCGAGGCCCGCGAGCGTAAGCGTGAGAACACCGATTGCCGCGCTGAGGAGCGTGCTTGCGCCGGCGGTGAGTGCGGCGAAACGGAAGACGCCTGGAGCGCGATCGAAGGCGCGGAGTCCGCCGGCATAACGGAAGGCGAGCGTGGCTCCGGCGAGGGCTTCGAGCGTGTTGCCGGAGGCGATGGCGGCAGCGACGACGGGGTGTCCGCCATTGGCCAGGTTCGCGAAAAAAGCTCCGAGGAAAATGCCGGGCCAGAGCGATCGGCCGTAGAGGAGGAGGGCCGCGAGGGCGATACCGGCGGGGGCCCAAACGGCGGTTGCGTAAGGGTTGATGACGGCGAGATGAAGTCCGAGCCTAGCCGCCAAAAAGTAGACGGCGGCGAGGACGAGGATCGACCGAATTCTCGCCATGAGTCATTTATCATACTCAGCGAAAGACCGGAGGGATTGTGCGGCAGCGCACACAGGCGTCGCAGGGGCTACACTCTGTTTGAGATGCAGAGTTTCCGATCCGTCTTTCTGGCAATCACGCTCGGGTTCGCGCTCATTGTGGCGGCGTTTTTGGTGAATCGCGCGCGGCCGGCGGGCGAGTCGGGGCAGCCTTCGCCGTCGATGGTGCGGGCGTCGGGGAAATGCGCGGAGTGTCACTACCGGCAGCAGTACAGCGTCGTGCACGAATACGAGATGAGCGTGCACGCGCAGAAGAACGTGAGCTGTCTCGAGTGCCATCAGCCGCAGGGGAATCAGGAGCGGAAGGAGCATCACGGGTTCACGATCTCAGCGCACCTGACGGCGTTGAATTGCCGGAGCTGCCACGAGTCGATCTACCAGGAGTTTCTGCGAAGCCGGCACGCTGCGGTGTCGTGGGCGGCGGTGTATGGCGAGCAGGGGCTGACGGCGGAGCAGGCGAATTTCGCGGAGCAGTATCATCCGGGGTACGCGAAGCGGCCGCCGCATCCGTTCACGCAACTGGAAGGGCCGTCGGCGATGACGAGCGGGTGCGAGCAGTGCCACGCGATCGGGCGTCCGAATCAGGACGGGTCGGTGGGAAGCTGCACGGCGTGCCACACGCGGCATACGAGCTCGGTGGCGATCGCGCGCGAGCCGCGGACGTGCGGGCAGTGCCACATGGGTCCGGACCATTCGCAGATCGAGATCTACGAAGAGTCGAAGCACGGCATCCTGTTCAACGCGCAGTCGGCGCTGCTGAATTTGTCGAAGCCGCCGAAGCAGCTCACGACGCATGACATGTGGGTGCCGACCTGCGCGACGTGCCACATGAGCGGGATCAACGGGAATAAGGTAACGCACGATCCGTCGGAGCGCCTGTCGTATTACCTGGCGGATCCGATCACGAAGCAGCGTCCGAATTTCCTGCCGGCGCAGAACAACATGAAGCAGATCTGCACGCAGTGTCATACGAAGCCGCTGATCGACCGCGTGTACGCGCAGGCGGAGCAGGTCGTCAACGTGACCAATCAGCGGGTCGGCGAGGCAAAGTCGTTGATGGATGCGCTGCGCAGCGAGGGCGCGCTGACGGGCAAGCCATTCACGAATCGCATCGACTTCGTGTACTTCGACTTCTGGCACTACGACGGGCGGACGTCGAAGCACGGCGCGTTCATGGGCGGCGCGGATTTCGTGCAGTGGCACGGGAACTATCCGATGCTGCAGAAGATGGTCGAGCTGCAGTCGATGGCGCGGGAACTACGGAGCGGGAAGGGTCGCGGTGCGCGCTGAGTGGCGGCGGGACTACGTCCTGTGGGTGGAGTTGTTCGCGGCTGGGAACCTGGGGTTTCTGGCGGTGGACATCTTCCTGGCGCACTCGGAGAATGCGTTCTTCCGGCGCGAGGAATACTGGCCGCTATTCTTCTCGATGGCGGCTCCAGCGCTGCTCGCGGTGTCGCTGGCGGCGCGTGAGTTCTGGGATAACGCGCGCGCATGGAAGTGGATCGGCGCGGCGGTGGGTGTGCTCTCGATCGCGATCGGCTGTGTGGGCGTGGTGTTCCATCTCGACAGCCAGTTCTTCTACGAGCGGACGCTGCGGTCGTTGACCTACGCGGCGCCGTTCGCGGCTCCGCTGGCGTACACGGGCGTCGGCATGATCCTGTTGCTCAACCGGACGACGCCAGGCGAGTCGGCCGAGTGGTCGCGGTGGGTGGTGTTTCTGGCGCTGGGCGGGTTCGTGGGGAACCTGGCGCTGAGCCTGACGGATCACGCGGAGAACGGATTCTTTCACTGGACGGAGTGGATTCCAGTGGCGAGCAGCGCGTTCGCGGTGGGGTTCTTGCTGGTGCTGTTCTTCGCCGAGCCGTCGCGGAAGTATCTGCAGATTTGCGCGGGAGTGTTGGGCGTGCAGGCGGCGGTCGGGGTATTGGGTTTCGTGCTGCACGCGGCGGCGGACTGGCACGGACCGTCGCGGAGTCTGTTTCAGAATGTGGTGAATGGAGCTCCGCCGTTCGCGCCACTGCTGTTTCCGAACCTGGCGCTGCTGGGGTGGATTGGACTATGGGCGTGGTGGGGCCGAACGATTGCTGGAAGGGCGGACCGTTGAAGCGGCCCGCCCTCACCAAGCCGGGGGTACATAAGGAGCGCTCCTGGACTTCACTCGGAGGTGAAGTGCAACCCACTGTGGCTAGCCTGAGACCGTACGCCCCACGTTTACCTGCCCGATCGTGTCTCGAGAACTTTGATCGGAACGCGGCCCCGGACAGACCTGCGCTCGGCCAGCGAGCAGGGTCTTTCGATCCGCAAAGTAGCACGCGGAAATCGCCGTCCTGCCATGGGGGCCTGCAAGTTACTGATTGCAGGAATACGAAAGTTGAAAATAATTAGCACAACCCTATTGGGCGGGGCCGGCGGGGGCGGTCCGCGGCGCGGTGCGGGCCGGCGGAGTGGCCGGGACCCAGTAGCCCGACGGCGGCGCGGTCGGGTTGACCCACACCTCGTAGAGCGCGTTCGACGCCTTCGTATATTGCGCCGAATTGCCGTTGGTCTCGGCGGTCTGAGCGAGGATTCCGCCGAAGACATAGCCGACCTTGGTGCGTCCCTTGAGGGCGTCGAGATAGATGACGCCATTCGGCGCGGCGGCGACACCGGGGGCTCCCAGAAATAATGCGTCCGTCCCCATTTTGGCGGCGAGGGGTTGGGAGCGCGCGTACTCGGACCATGCGCCGTTGGCGGCGTGGTGTAGGGAGGAGAGGGTATCGACGAAGGGGAGACCTTCGTCCATTTTGAGCTTGTGGGTCTTGGGGTCGAGGTAGTAGAGGCTGATGCCGCCGAAGGAGACGTCGATGGACTCGCCGCCGGTGCGTCGATCGAACAAGGACATCGTCGCGCATTCGTACTGGCTGAACATCTGCTGGTAGCTGGTGTCGACGGTGACGGTATCGCCGTCGATGAAGATGGGCTGGCGATAGGCGGTGTCCTGGCCGGGGACGAAGACGCCGCCGTGAACCGCGATGCGCGGCTGGCCGGCGGGCGTGAGGTTGGCGACGACGTTGAGGTCGCGGCGATTGTAGGGAGCGGTGAAATCGTTAGGGTCCTGCTGGATGACACGGAGGACGGCGGCGCTGAGGGGGCTCGGCGTGAAGGCGAACTCGGTGACCCGCTGGGTGTAGACCTGGTTCACCGGCCACTTTCCGTAGTCCGCTTCGAGGACAGAGTAGAGACCCTCGAAGAGCTGTCCCATGACGAGGTAGTAGGCGCTCCCGAGCTTCCGCATGCCGCCGCCGGTGACGGTCGCGTAATAGCCCTGGTTGGTCGGCAGACCAGTCGTGCTGCCGGACTGCACTTGGGCGATGCACTGGTTCTGTGCCTTGGTCTGCGCGGCGAGGCAGGTGGTTTGCTGCTGCTTCATGCAGTCGGCCCAACCGGGTCCGGTGGCGCACTGCGGCTGGCTGCCCTGACAGGTATTGAAGCCATTTGTGCCGAAGCGGGGGCAATCGATGTAAGTCGAGGTCTGCGAGATGAACTTCTGGATGGGTTGGTGGGCGACGATCGCCTTGATGGTCTCACGAACCTGGATGGCGGTCACATACGGGAACGTGATCGGCCTCCCCGACTTCTCCTTGCCATAGCCGCCGACGATGTAGAGCCAGTTTCCGTCCTGAATGAATTGCGCGTTGTTGGCGGAGAGGTGACTCGCGATCGCGGCGGGCAACTCCGTGACAGATTGCGACCAGGCTTTGCCGGCGACGGGGTCGACCACCCAGGCGTGGGTGTTCGCCGTTTGCGAAGGGAAGGCGTCGGGCGGCGGCGTGGTCCCGCCATTCGAGGATTGGACGAAGAGATGGAGTCCGTTGGTGCGTCCGCCGAGCAGGAGCCATTTGCCGTCGGCCTCGGCGGCGGAGTAGGAGTGGAGGGCGGGGAGTGTGGGGCCGTTGACCGGGACGAGGTCGACGGTGAAGGACGGCGTAGCGGCGACGGCCGCCGAGGCGGCGAGAATGAGAGTGAGTGTCTTCACGGTGGTCTCCTTTCAGGCCGTCGTGGTCTTGGTGGGGGCCGTGCCTTCCGGCATGCCGTTCTTAATCCACGAGAGGATCAGGTTGGTTTTGGCGACCGAGAGATCGCGCGTGACGGGCATGTAGGCCGGATGAGTGCGCGGCAACGAGAGAGCGCCTTGTATCTTGGCCGGTATGTTGAAGGCGGAGTTGGTCATCGCCGAGTAATCGGAGAGATCGATCAGGCTGCGCATGAACGGGTAGAGGCGCGCGTATTGGAAGAGGATCGGCTGGACGTCCTGCCACCACGTGGGGTTGGCGTTGGCGGGGATGTTCTCGAAAAGCAGCACGGTGACGGGCTGGCCGGAGGTGTCCATCGAATAATCGTGGGTGAAGAGATAGAGCTGGCCGTCGACGAACTCGCGGCGGGCGGGCTTCTGGGACTGGTCGAGGCCGATGGCGTTGAAGGTCAGGGTGGCGCGTCCGTTGGCGTCGGTGGTGACTTGCGTGGGCGCGGAGATGGCGGACATCGGGTCGTTGTTGATGTTGTAGGGCTGACCCTGCGAATTGCGGAACTGGTATTGGTTGATGGCGGTTTTGATGTTGATCGCGAGGTTGGGCGCCGGGTTCCCCCATTGCGTGGCGACGAGGAGGATCTGGGCGTTGGAAGTGACGTCGACGCCGGAGACGGAGGAGGCGCTCCAGGCGGGCGCGATCGGTTCCATGCGGACGGCGTTGAGATCGACGCAGGCGAAGTAACCGGATTGAAACTCGGCGAGGGCGACGGTGGCGGCGGCGGGCGACGGTCCGGGCGGGGATTCGAGCTCGGTGTAAGGCAGGCCGGTTTTCAGTTGCATGGCCCCCGTGCCGATGACGGCGCCGAGGACGGGCGCGGGCGGAACGATCTGGATGCCGAGCGGTTTGTTGGCGAGCTTCGCGGCGTTGGCGCCGAGATCGACGGTGAAGATCCCGGCCGTGAGGTTGTACTGCGTCGTGTACTGCTGCGCGGTGGAGAAGAGCGGGGGCGTGATGACGACGTTGGCGCCGGCCGGGTCGACCACGGCGGAGACGACGCCGAGATTGGCGAACGGTCCCTGGTTGATGGCGGTAGTGGGGACGGAGTTGCCGAGGTCGATGATGAGCTTGGTGCCGGAGAGTTGGAAGGGCGCGGCGTTCATCGGCGAGTTGGCGGCGACGGCTTCGGCGCCCTGGAAGACGCGGCGTTTGGCGACGAAGTGGGCGGGCTCGCCGGCGGTGTACGGGCCGACGGTCCCGGTGAGGCGTCCGGTTCCGAATTGGGGGGATGTGATGTCGCCGTTGTAGCCGTCGAAATTGAATTTGATGGAGAGCGTGTTTGGGCTGAGGCTGTGGAGCTGTTTCAGGATCGCGGACTTGGTGGTGGCGATGCCGCTCCACTGGAGGTTCTCGAGGACGGACTGGAACATGGCCCCGGCGGAGGCGATGCCGGCGCCTCCTCCGCCGCCGGTGACGCGGCCCCAGAGGTCGATGATAGTCATGGGGCGGACGTCGCCGGTGAGGGAGACGCCAGGCTCACCGGTGCTGAACTGCAGGCTGAGACCGACGACGAGGGAGCGCGCCTGCTGGTCGGGGTCGAGGTCGACGAGCTTACCGAATTGCGCGGGAGGTCCGCCCTGGAGGACGTTCTGGACGGTGGCTCCGACGATCGGGTCCTGCGCGGCGGTTTGGAGGAGGGCGCCGTCGGGACCGGCGGCCGCGGTGACTTTGGCGGCGGGGACTTTGAAGAACGCCTGTCCCATTTGATTCCACCAGACGGAGTTGGGATTGATATCGGAGGGCGGGTTGTTGTTGTATTTCTCGGTGGGGTTGTAATTCTCGGTGGCGTTATTGATGGTGGAAGGGTTGGTCCAGAATTGTCCTGAGAAGTGGAACCTAGGGGCGTCCAAGTAGCTCATGGGCTGCGAGTATATCGGAACGGGAGTAGTCCGACAAGGGGAATACGAGTTAGTAGGGGTAACTCCTGAGAGGGGCGAGGATTCCATCGAGGGAGTCCCGGGCGGGATGGAAGGGGGAAGGCCGCGGGGAAGAATAGCGTGAATTCGAACACGGTGGACGCGGAACCGATTGAAATGATACGCGCCCCGTGGTACGCTGCCGAACGAAACCGTGTTGTCCCAGGAGGCTATTCTGCGAATTCGTGCTTTTGCTCACAGTTTAATCGTGCTCGCCGTGGCCGCGCTGCCGGCCGGCGCCGCGACCGTCATCAGCCGCTCTGGAACTCCGAGCGGATTCTATCTGGCGTCACCCACCCCCAACCCGGCTTACGTGAGTTGGAACCAACCAGCCGGCACGGCATTCTCCAACGTGTCGGTGAGTGTGACGCTCAGTAGCTCCGACGGCAACGCCGCGTCCGGGACGGCTTATATCACCAACGCCGTCGGTCTGGGCGCTACGAATGCGAATGTGATCGCAGGACCGATCGCGGTGGGCACGTCCTCTGTTAGTCCGGTTTCGGTGCCGATTTCGTTCCCGGCTTTCAATCTGGCTCAGGGGGCCACGTACTTCCTGGTCATTCAGGAAGGGTCGGGCAACTTGCAGTGGAACTTCGCCAATCCGGCGACGGAGACCGTGTCGTCGACGCCTGCCGTCACTTCGAATGCGGACGGCGTGAGCGCTGCTTCCGCCTCCCCGGCGTATACCGCCACCTTCAGCGCGGCGGGCAGTCCGGCAAAGGGCCTTTTGTTTTCGGTTACGGGCGATCCCGCGACGGACATCTCGGTTACGAAGACCGGACCGCCTACGGCTAATGCCGGGACCAACATCGTTTACACCGTGACGGTGACCAACAACTCGGCAACTGCGGCTGCGGGCGTGTCCGTTGCCGATGTTACGCCTGCCAATCTGACGTTTGTGTCGAACACGGGCGGGTGCACCGGTGCGTATCCTTGTTCGATCGGGTCGATCGCGGGCGGCGTGAGTGTGGTCATTACGAGCACCTATACGATAGCCCCAGCGTTCACGGGCAGCGTGAGCAACACGACGACGGTATCGTCGACGACGATCGATTTGAACCCGGGCAATAACTCGTCGACCGCCACCACGAACGTCGGCGCGTCGGCGGATCTGTCGATCACGAAGACCGCGGCGGGCACGGTGTTGCCGGGCGGCAACATCACGTACACAATCACGGTCAACAACGCCGGTCCCAGCACAGCCACGGGGACGACGGTGAGCGATGTGCTGCCGGGCGGCGTGACGTTCGTCTCGGCGACACCTTCGCAGGGGACATGCAGCGGCACGACTACGGTCTCCTGCCCGCTCGGCACGGTCAACCCCGCTGGGTCGGCCACGATCACCTTGGTCGTGCGCAACAACGCTTCGACGGGGACTTCGGTATCGAACACGGCGTCGGTGACTTCGGCGGCGGGCGACACGGCGGCTTCGAATAACACGTCGACGGCGTCGGTAACGGTGTCGGCGCCGACGGTCCCGACATTGTCGACGGTTGGGATGGGGCTATTGCTCTTGCTGCTGACGGGTCTCGGCGTCGTGCTGCAACGTCGGGGTTCTACGGTCTAACTTCTCAGGCTTCCCAGCGCGCGATTCAATCGCGCGCTGGGGGCTGTCCTGCCAAACTTCCCTCCATCGAACGTTCTCTCGTTCCTATTGAGACCGCCTGTAGCCGAAAGACCAAGCTCGGGTAATCTTCCCGACGACCGTCCTGCAGATGCTTGAAAAACCCCCGATTTGGTTGTTGCCAGTTTTGCGTCGACGACCAGAAAGCCAGCGGTGCACAGCGTACCCAACAACAAGTGCAGCGAGAGCGCAGGCCAACGCATTTCTCTGCACGCCGATGGAGATCGCCAGATTGGTGGCAGGTTGGTCCAACTGGACAAGGCGAACGAAATACCAGAAACCGAGGAGAACCGAGGCCCATAGCGTGACCGCCCACGGGAATAGCGACCACACTGCACGTGAGGCAGACGGCCGAGAACTATGGACGACCAAGTCGAGTCCCGCGGGGCCGCATACGGCGATTGAGAAGAAGCAGAGATCGGTCGGGCGGAAAATCTGATTGGGGGCCGGATCGAACACCGAGAGGAGGGCGGTGCCGATAACGGGAAAGGCGGCGAAGATAAAGCGTCCAAGCACGGGGCGATTCGATTCGAGCGAACGGCCGGGCTGTTGCGCAACCCTGTAGAACTTGGCCACGGCTCCAGCGAGTGCAACGACGGAGCAGGCGCCAACAACCGCAATGAACGCGTGGTGTTGAGGTGTAAATAAGCCGGCGGCGGCAGGATCGGCGACGTCGTTTTGCCACTTCGCCAAAACGAGCGTCGCCGCAAAGACAACGAACATCGGCGCAACCAGCAATAGCCCGTACGCTCCTTCGCGCAAACCTCGGGCTCGTGGTTCGGCGAAACCGACGAGGGTTGTTTCCCCGGCAACCGCGATTGCGAAGTATGCGAGGTCTTCCACGATGAGCATAGGCCATTCGTTCGCGCGATGGATGACGCTCCACACGACTAGGTTCACCACGAGCGGCGCCGCTGCAAAGGGCAGAAAGTGGCAAAGGGCCTGAACGCATCGGCGCCGCGCCGGATCTCCGGGAGGGCTCCAGGGAGTGGGTGACACACGAGTTGAGGACATGCCGGTGCTATCCAGCCTTTATTCGAAGCGGACGTTGTCTAGGTAAAAGGTCAGCCCCCCTGGATTTGCATCTGCGGTGGCGACCCATGCGAATCCACCGATGACGCTCGCGAGGTTCTTGCCAGCGAGACTGATTTCATATCGTTTCCAGTCCTTTGTCAGCCCGACGCTGCCAAGAGTCGCCTCGTAGCTGTCTTTGTACTTTTTGCCGCTAGCGCTGATACCTCCGGATTTAAATTCGACGATTTCTCCGCCCTTGAGTCCTGCCGCCCAAAAGGTGAGCTTGGTTGCTGCGCGAACGCTCTTGCCAGGTTGGTCTCCCCAATTGCCCGCCGGCGCTTGCCAATAAACGCCCGCCCAACCAACTGCGCCGGCTTGATACGTGATCTTGATGGTCAGGCCGTCGTCGTCGCCGGGCCGGGGCCTCTCTCCCGCCACGGGGCGGACCTGAACATACTGTTTTCCCTTCTCGCCATCGCCCATGAAGCCGGAGGCGACGAACACCTTGGTTATGTCAACCGGGGTGGCGAGAGCGCCGGATGCTTGGGTCGCCGGGGCCTGGCTGCGGCCCAGTTGGATACAGGCAGCCAGAAGCAGCGGCGTGCTAAAGCAGGCAAGCCACGAATTGATTCGAGACATCAGCCGGTACTCCTTTAGTGAACGCACGGCCGTATAGCCGTCCTGAGCCAATACATGCGAACCACCGTAGCGACGTGTTTGTCGCTGTCAGTGAGTGTCATATCGTCCGAGCAGATTTCAGATGGCGCCTTGGAAAGAAGGGACTCGAGGGCTTCGCTCATTCTTCCAACCTCTGTGTATCCGAGACTGTGAGCGATATCGTCCAGCGACCTTGCGTCGATTTTAAGCTTCTCTTTGATGTGATCCTGGATATTTGCGATTTCTCGCGCATGGTTCCAGTAGCTCGCTCCACCGAGAAGAAGAATGCAGACAATGAGCGCGACAACGCTCCTGGCCAAGAACTTCTTTTCGTGCCGAAGGTAATACAGCTCTAGAACGGCTGCCGCTAGCGCGATTAGGTCTATATAGAAGTGAATATCAAAAACAGTGCCCATAAGACCAGAGCCACCGTGCGAGCCGATTGTATGTCAGTTACTTCCCCGTTGACAATGGATAAATGCCAAAATTCATGTGTGCTAGGGTTTTCCCCTGAGCTGGGCGGAGTGGAATGGGCCGAACGGGACGGCTTACTCCGCGCCATCCCCAGCTTACTGACCGCGCGTTCAGGCGAGCCGCCGAGGGAAATGCTCGATTACTGCGGTTCGTGAAAGAGTTGGCGGGTTCGGTGGATCTTCGAAGCCTTGGGGTCGACCGTTAGTTCATAGACCGGCAACTGGCGCTTTTCGAAATGGGTGTGCAGTTGAAAGCGAGCTTCGAGCAGGCCTCGAAGCATGGGCCGACCTTGTACGCCGTCATCATCAACGCTTCAGGGTGATCCCGGTAGCTGCCCAGCGCGCCACGATTCGAAAAGCAAGGGCGAAGCTCGTCGTCAGCGGTCTTTAGCCTGCGAGGGTACTCAGCAGCAGGCAAGACCGCCGCCTGCACCCCGATAGTTGCCCGGAAACGTTCCGTCTGTTGGGTATGGGCCTTCGGCCCACCGAAGATGATGAAAACCCTCTATAGTGTCAGGTGAGATCGCAGGAGCGACGAGGCCGTCGGGACAGTGGAGAAGTCGAAGCCGTCCGTCT
>Ga0207661_10000025_pt1 | contig 195900 bp, 175 predicted proteins | sample KBSC713LmetaG_FD_184337 | JGI IMG/M metagenome (GOLD analysis project Ga0207661, IMG submission 184337) | Corn rhizosphere microbial communities from Kellogg Biological Station, Michigan, USA - KBS C7.1-3L metaG (SPAdes) (version 2) | ecosystem: Host-associated > Plants > Roots > Rhizosphere ...
GTTCCGACCGGCTATTCCTCGAGCGGGTTGCTCGCCAGCATTGCCCGTCTCCGCTTCACCGGCACGGCCAGACTACCATGCACCCTCTTCCCGAGCGATCAAAAACGGACATTTCTACTTTGCAGAGGATAGGACATTTCTACTTTGCGTTGACAGCCCACCCCTGTCCCCGTGTCCTGCCTACTGCCCCGGTGCTACGTCATCCGAAATGATCTGACTGGCGATGCGCCACTTGCCGCCGTCCTTCGTCAGGACCCAAGTCGAATGCGTATTCCGTTGCGGCATTTCGGTTCCATCGAGGGCTTTGTGGCCCACCGTTCGGTAATCGCGGTAGGCCACCGCGACATCCGGCCTGAGAAAGCGGATCTTCGGCTCGTCCCACGTGGTGCGGCGTCCCTGGACATTCGGTCTCTTAAACATGCCCGTCATGAACGTCAGGATCGCGGTGCGCCCTTTGTGCTTGACGCCGAAAGCGTTTTGCCAGTCCGCGTCGTCCGTGAAATCTTCCGCCAGCACAGAAGCGTCGAACTTGGTCCACGCTTCCTGCCAGTGGAGGACGACGGCGCGGACCGCTTTCTCGTCCCCAGCGGCCTGCTGTCCTGCGGCGGCGCTCGCTGCCAGGCAGATCAACGCCAACATCGCCGTTGCTCGTTTCATGGCGCCGAGTATAGACGCCGTCCATTTAGGCTGCAATCCACGTCGGCCCTTTTCTGTATCGGGACGCCCGCTTTCGCCGCTCCGGCGACTCTCTTGAAGATGATAGACTCGGCTCTGACATGACCCGGGCCGGCCTCGCATTCTTGCTTTCTCTGCCCGCCGGCCTCGGCGCCCAGACCGGCGCCTATTCGTTCGACGACGCGCAGCGGTTTCTGAAAGCGCAGTGCTCAGCGTGCCATCAAGGAGCGAAACCCGCCGGCGGCTTCGCCGTGCGCGAACTCGCGGCCCCCGACTCGATGCGCACCCAGCCCGAACGGTGGAACAAGCTCGCGCTCCGCGTCCGCAATGGTGAGATGCCGCCCAAGGGCGCCGCTGCGCCGCCGCTAGCCGATCGGGAGCGTTTTCTGAAGTGGGCGGACTCGTCGTTGCGGGCCGCCGTCTGTTCCGCCGGATCGGCGGCCGGACGCACGCCGGCCCGCCGGCTCAATCGCGACGAATACGCCTCCACGATACGAGACTTGCTGGACGTCCAGACCGACCTCACCAGCTTCCTGCCCGCGGACGGCGCCGGCGGCGAAGGGTTCGACAACGCCGGCGAGACGCTCTTCATCACGCCGCTCCTCGCCGAAAAATACCTGGACGCCGCGAAGTTCGCTCTCGACGTTGCGTTCAAGGAGTTCAAGCCGCGCGCCAAACTCCTGGTGGCCCGTCCCGGCAACGGAGTCTCTCCGGACCAGGCGGCTCGCGCGATTCTGAGCGCGTTTCTGCCGCGGGCGTTCCGGCGTCCGGTCGCCGAGCGCGATCTGGCGGAGTACCTCGACCTTTTCCGCGCCGCCGGCAAGCAGGGCCAGGAATTCGAGCCGGCCATTCGGTTCGCACTGCGGGCGGCGCTCGTTTCGCCGCGATTCCTGCTGCTCTCCGAGCCGGCCAACCCCGGCGGCGATGTTCGCCGGGCGGATTCGTACGCCCTCGCCTCGCGAATGTCGTACTTCCTCTGGGGCAGCATGCCCGACGAGCTGCTCTTCGACCTGGCGTCCCTCCACAAACTGCACGACCCCGCCGTCGTCCATGAGCTCATCCCGCGCATGCTGCGGCGCGACCAGGCATTCGATTTCGTGAAACGGTTTGTCGACCAGTGGCTCCGCACGCGCCAACTCGAGAGCGACAAAGCCCCGGACGCGGCGCTCTTCCCGGCGTGGACTACCGACGCCGAGATCCAGTCCGACATCCGCCTCCAACCCGCGCTCTTCTTCCATGAAATCCTGAAGCGGGACCTCTCGCTGCTCAACCTGATCGACTCGTCGGAGACGGTGCTGACCAAGAAACTCACGCGCCATTTCGGAGAGCCGACCAACGTCACAGGCTCCGACCAGCAACCGCGTTGGCTCGAGCTGCCGAAGGGGTCGACGCGCGGCGGCCTTCTCGGCATGCCCGCCGTGCTGGCGGTCGGGTCGTACCCGTACCGGACGAGCCCGGTCCTGCGCGGCGCGTGGATCCTCGAGGCGCTGTTGGGAACGCCTCCGCCGCCTCCTCCCGCCGACGTGCCGCCGCTCGAAAAGCAGGCGCCCGGCGACGCCCCGAAGACCGTCCGTGAGATGCTGACGCAGCACCGCGCCAATCCGGTGTGCGCCAGTTGTCATGCGCGGATCGATCCGCTGGGGTTCGCGCTCGAGAATTACGATTTCATCGGCCGGTGGCGCGAGCAGGACAACGGCAAGCCGGTCGACAATCGCGGCGAGCTGCCGGACGGAACCGTGGTGCAAGGGCCGCAGCAACTTAAGGCCGCGCTGCTGGTGCGCAAAGACCAGGTGATTCGGAATCTGACCTCGAAACTACTGGGGTACGCGCTCGGCCGCGGTTTGACGGCGCAGGACTCCTGCGCGGTGGACCGGATCGTGGCCGAGTTACGAGAGAATGATTACCGGGCTCAGAAGCTGATCGAATTGATCGTCCTGAGCCCGCCGTTTCAGTACCAGGGGCCGGCGCAAGGAGGGAAGAAATGACGACTCGCAAGACTGGGATCAGCCGTCGAACCATGCTTCGCGGTGTGGGAGTCGGCCTCGGCCTTCCCTGGCTGGAGGCGATGACGCCGGCAGCGCGCGCGCAATCGGGCGCCCCGCGCAATCCGGTTCGCATGGCGATGCTGTACATGCCGAACGGCGTCAACACGTCGCACTGGTATCCGAAGGGAGAGGGTCGCGAGTTCGAGTTGTCGACGACGCTCGAGCCGCTCGCCGAGTTCAAGAAACAGATCCTGGTCGTGAGCAATCTCTGGAACGCAGGCGCGAAGGGCGGCGATGGCCACTATTGCAAAGAGGCCGCCATCCTGACGTGCGCGACCATCAAGAAGACTCCGGGCGTCGATATCGCCAACGGGACCTCAGTGGATCAACTCGCCGTCCAGCGCGCCGGCGATCGGACACCGCTGCCGTCGATCGAGCTCGGCGTCGCGCCGGTGGCCGTCGGGGTCGACCTGGCGGTCGGCTATACGCGCGTCTACGGCTCGCACATCTCGTGGGCGAACGCGAATATGCCCCTGCCGCGCGAGCTCAATCCACGCGTGGCGTACGAGCGTTTGTACCGCGCTGGCGCCGCACCCAGTGGCGACAGTGCCAAGCTCGACACCTTGCTGCTCGATCGCGTGCTCGCCGACGCGAACCGTCTGCGCGGCGAAATCGGCGCCGCCGACGGCAAGCGCCTCGACGAGTATCTCTCCGTCATGCGCTCGCTCGAACGGCGCGTGGAGCAATCCACGACCGGCGAACGAAAGACCTGGACCGCGAAGAAGGCGCTGCGGATGGAAGACGCTCCCTCCGAGCAGCCCGCCAGCCATGAAGAGCACTGCCAGCTCATGCTGGACCTGATCGCCACCGCGTTTCAAAGCGACACCACGCGGGTCGCGACGTTCATGTTCGGCAACGCCGTGAGCAACGTCAGCTTCCGCTTCCTCGACGGCGTCACCATGGGCCACCACGACACGTCGCATCACGGCAAGGCGGAGGACAAGCTGCGCCAGTACCAGATCATCAACCAGTGGCACGTGGCGCAATACGCGCGGCTGCTCGGCAAGCTCCGCTCCATGAAAGAGGGCGATTCTACGGTGCTCGACAACTCGATGATCCTCTTCGGGTCGGCGTTAAGCGACGGCGACTCGCACAGTCCGCACAAACTCCCGATCGTGGTCGGCGGGGGCGCGGGCGGACGGCTCGACACCGGCCAGCATCGCATGTACACCGAGGACACCCCGCTCGCCAATCTCTACGTCTCGCTGCTGGACGCATTCGGGACGCCGGTGGAGCGTTTCGCCGACAGCACCGGTCCGTTGCCGGGAGTGCTCCGTGGGTAGGCTCGCGGTCGCGCTGCTGCTGACGGCGCTGGCGCTGCCCGCGGCCGACTTGTCGGGCATCTGGCTGGGAAGCGCCGCGTTCGGTCGCCGCAATCAGGTGCAGGACTTCGCCTTCCGCTTCGAACAGAAGGACTCGGTCCTGACGGGCAAGGCCTACCTCGACTACGGGACCACGCCGATCCTGAAGGGCGTCGTGGAGGGCGACAAGCTGTCGTTTGAGATCGTGGCCCGCGAGCAGAATGGGAACGAGATCAACGAAGCCGTGTTCCGCTTCACCGGGGTCGTCAAGGACGGCGAGATCGAGTTCACGCGGGCGCGGCAGGAGATGCGGAATGCGGGCAATGCCGGCGCGGCGTTCTCCAAGGCCGCCGACCTCGTCTTCAAAGTGAAACGCCTGCCGTAGCCTGTGGAGAATCGAATGATCCTACGCGTGTTCGTCGCCGCAACTTTGCTCGTTCCCGCCTCCGCCAAGGTCCTGTTCAAGGCGGATTTCGAGACTGGCGATCTCAGCGAGTGGGCCGGCACCGGGATTCGCGGTCAGAATGCGACGCCGCGGAACATTCAGGTGGTCACCGACATCGTCCAGCAGGGCAAGTACGCCGCCAAGGTCACGATTCACGAAGACGACGTGTTCAACCCCCAGCAGTTGCGGGCTCAGCTCGGCGGTCCGAAGATCACGGTGGAGGAAGGCTCCGACACATATATGAGCTTCTACCTGTATATGGCCGAGGCGCCCAAGGATCGGGACAACTTCTTCTACTGGGAAGGGCAGCCCCCGCCGCGCTATGACAATGTCATGACGTGGTGGCTCGAGCCGAAGGACGGGGGCGGGGCGCTGATCAAGTACGGCACGGGGAACCTGGGGCGTAACGGGACCGAGTGGGCGGCGGACTTCGCCATCGGCAAATGGCATCGGTTGGCGATGCACATCCACTGGTCCGAGGACCCGGAAAAGGGGAATACCCGGCTGTGGTTCGACGGCGCCCTGGTGCTCGACAAACACCTAAAGACGAAAGGCCCGGAGAACGTGTACTTCTGCCAGCCTGGAATCCATCGCAGCCCGCATCGTCCGTCGGTAGATTCGATCTACTTCGATCACTTTATTCTGGCGGACACGCTGGAAGAGGTTTTGAAATAGGTAGGGGAAGGGAAGGAGAAGACACGAAGGGCGGCTGAATGCGGAAGGGCCGGAGAGCGTGAAATGCCGCCGGCCCGTATACCTAAGATCTACCCGAAGTCATTTTGAAACAGGACCTTACAAGGACGTTGGCGCTACGAAGACCGGAGGAGGATTGCCTCTTCCAGGGACATCACTTCGGGTTCGGCTGGACGATCGCCCTCTTTCTTTTGAGCGCGCTTGGCAGCCTTGTCCCGCTGCTTTTCGACCCGAGCCATTTCCTTTTGCCGCTTCTTGAAAGTTGTCCGTGATCCGACCGCCATATTCGTTGCTCCTGTTTCTATTCTAACGGCAAATGACCTCGTTCTGCAGGGGAGGGGCGGCAATTCCGCCCCTCACCCTGTAAACCAGCTTACCAGCGGTTGTTCTGTCGTCCGCCGCCACCGCCACCGCCGCGGTAACCACCACCGCCGCCGCCGCCCGAACGGGACTCCTTCGGACGCGCTTCGTTGACCGTCAGGTTGCGACCGTCGAGCTCCCGGCCGTTGATCGCGGCAATTGCCCGCTCTCCTTCGGCATCATTGGCCATCTCCACGAAGGCAAAGCCCTTCGCCCGGCCCGTGTCCCGGTCGGTGACTACGTTGACGCGGTCCACCGCGCCATGTTGTTCGAAGAGGGAGCGAATCGAATCTTCGGTCGCTCCGAAGCTCAGGTTTCCTACAAAAATGTTTTTCATTGATCGTATCTTTCTGCAATTTGCAGAGCAGCAAATCGAAGGGCGTATAGGGCGGGTTTTGCCGAACTATCCGAGGAGCTCAAATTAGCGGACTGCCAAACTACGCCTTATTAGATGCTCCGTTCCGGGAGAGGTTTCAAAAATTATTGGATATTTATTGTGACCGCGTTTGACGTCTCCCCGTCCACAGTCAAAACGACGTTCGACTCGCCATGCCCCCGCAAAGTCAATGGTAACAGGACGTTTACCTGATCGAGACCAACAAATCCCGGCGCCGGACCCGCGGATTGTACGGGCGCATCCACTCCCCCGATGGTGACCGTCACATGAGACAAGGCACTCCGGTTCCGAATCCCCGTCCCATAAAGGCTCACGTAAATCGGCGTGTCGACCCCCAACCGGAGGGGCACGGACACGCAACCGCCGGCGTCGCAGCGGAAGACCGGCAGCGAGCCCTGCAGTTCCGGGTTCGCCACCTGGACCGCCACCGCCACGGCCGCCGCCACCCCCGTCCCTCGGGAATTCATGCTGAACAGCGCCGGCGCTACCGGCTTCACTGTGACCGGGAAGGACTGCGTCGTGCCGCCCGCGCTTACGACGATCGACCCCGCGCCCGAGGCGGCGCTCTCCGGGACCTCGAAGTTGATCTGGGTCGAAGACGCGTACAGCAGCGGAGCCGACCGGCTCACCCCCGCCGAATCCGTCAGTTGGACCGTCGCGCCGCCGAGAATCGTCGGCAGCGGCAACGACAGAGCTTGCGCCGTCGACGTCGCCAATCCCTGCCCATACACGGTTGCCAGCGATCCGGCCGCGATGCCGACGCTCTGGGATGCCGCCGACGTGACGGCGTCGTTCCCGATCACGCCGTAGTACCGCGCCATCCAGTACGGCAACAGATAATCCAGCCCCGAGCTTGCGATCTGGCCGCCGCCGCCGCCCGTCAGTTGGAACGGGCTGACCTCCCACAGGAATGTCGCGGGCGTTCGTAGTTGGACCGGGATCGGCTGGCACGCGTCGGTCCCGCAGACGGCGACCGTCTTCGAGAGGTCGGCGTAGAAGTCGCGATTCGGGCGGATCAGCATTTGATCGAGGAGCGATCGCGTCTCGGCGTCGCGCACCGGGTCGGGGCCGCGCAGCGCCCGGTCGATCAGATTGAAGAACGCGTTCTGGTGCGACGCGGTATAAGCCCGCAACTCCAGGTACGCGCCCCGATTGTCGCCGTTGTTCTGCAAGCGGACCAGGTGGTACAGACTCATGTAATCCAGGTCGAATTTGAAGTACGAGCTGTTGCTCTGGACGTCGAACTCGACGCCGGTGTCCACGGGCGGGACGATCAACGGGCCGCTCACGTCGTTCGAGGGATTGACGTGCCGCGCCACTTGCAGCAGCATCTGCAAGCCCTCGGGACGGACCCGGAACGTGCTCGCCAGGTCGTCGTTCGGCGACCACTGGTGACGCGAGATGTAGCCGATCAGGAGCGTGGCCAGATCGCTCACGCCCTGCTTCACGTCGGGCTGATCCACCAGATCGTAGGCGGCGCCCAAGCCGAAGAACGCGCCCACGATCTGGTCGCGGGAGGTGTTATCGACCCAGAACCACGGCTGGTTGTAGATGATGTGGTTCTGCGCTTCCTCCTGCGCGATTCCGTTGGCGTACGGCGACGTGGTCAGCACCATGCAGCGCGCCAGTTGATTGTCTCCCGTGATCGCGGAGAGCGCCTGGAGGGTCTTCAGCGCGTCTCTTACGTTCTGCAGCGCCTCGGGCGACCGCGTCACGTTGTAATGGAACGACTCGGCAGCGAGCCAGGCGCCGGTCCACAAGGCCGAGTCGCCGCAACGCGTATATCCGATGATTTGGTCGCTCGTGGAGGAGGCATAGATCGGGTCGAGGAGCGAGCCGAAGGGCATGTGGAGTGCCCGAATCCGCGCCGCGATCGCCAGTGCATCCGATTCTGCTGCGCCTGCGCCGCAAACTCCTGCCATTAGGACCGCGACTGCCTTGAGGATCGGCTTCATCGTAGAGAAGACGTCGATCGGCCGCGGGACGGTTGCTGGCGGGCCGCCCGGTTGTGGGCGTTATCGACCCAAACGCTCCGTCAATCGAGGAAATCGTAGGCCGGAATCGTCAGGAAGTCGGGGAAATCGTTGGTGAGGGACATCTCCTCGAACAGGCGCGCGGCCTGTTCGAAATGACCCGCTTCGAAGCGCGCCGCACCCACGACACCCCGGAGTTTCTCGAGTTGTTGCGGAACGGTCCGCTGCACCAGGGCGGCGTCGATCGTGCGGCCGTCGGCCAGTTTGGCGCCGTGGCGCACCCATTGCCACACCTGCGTCCGCGAGATCTCTGCGGTAGCGGCGTCCTCCATCAGGTTGTAGATCGGGACGCAGCCATTCCCGCCGATCCACGACTCGAGGTATTGAATCCCGATATCGATGTTCGTTTCGAGCCCGGCGAGCGTGATCTCCCCGTCCGGGACTGCAAGCAGATCGGCGGCCTTCACGTCGACCGCCGGCCGCGCGACGGCGATCTGGTTCGGCGTCTTCATGCCGGCGTCGAAGACCTCGCGCGCCAGGCCCACCAGACCTGGATGCGCCACCCAGGTGCCGTCGTGGCCGGCCGTGACTTCGCGCGTCTTATCGGCGCGGACCTTCTGCATCGCCCGGTCGTTCGCCTCAGCGTCGCTCTTGATGGGAATTTGCGCCGCCATGCCGCCCATCGCGTGAATCCCGCGGCGGTGGCACGTCTGGATCAACAACTCGACGTACGACTTCAGGAAGTGGCGCTCCATCGTCACCGACGCGCGATCCGGCATCACGAAGTCGGGCCGGTGGCGGAATTTCTTGATGAAGCTGAAAATGTAGTCCCAGCGTCCGCAGTTGAGCCCCGCCGAATGGTCGCGCAGCTCGTAGAGGATCTCATCCATCTCGAACGCGGCCAGAATCGTCTCGATCAGGACCGTGGCGCGGATCGAACCGTGGGGAATCCCGAGCTGATGTTGGGCGAACGTGAAGACGTTGTTCCACAGGCGCGCTTCGTGATGGCTCTCCATCTTCGGCAGGTAGAAGTAGGGACCCGTGCCACGTTCGAGCTGGGCGGAGGCGTTGTGGAAGAAGAATAGCCCGAAATCGAAGAGCGACGCGGAGACCGGCCGCCCATCGACCAGCATGTGCTTCTCGACGAGGTGCCACCCGCGCGGCCGCACCATCAGGGTCGCGATGGAGTCCTTCAGCCGATACGATTTGCCCTCGGGACTGTCGAACGTAATCGCGCGGCGGGTCGCATCGCGCAGGTTCAGTTGCCCTTCGATGTTGTTGCGCCACGTCGGCGAGTTGGAGTCCTCGAAGTCGGCCATGAAGACGTTCGCGCCGGAGTTGAGCGCGTTGATGATCATCTTGCGGTCGACCGGCCCGGTGATCTCGACGCGGCGGTCGCGGAGGTCGTCGGGGATCGGAGCGACGGTCCAGTCCGCCGCGCGGACAGACGCCGTCTCCGGCAGGAAATCCGGCATGTGCCCGTCGACGAGCTCCTGCTGCCGCTGTTTGCGGCGCGCGAGAAGCTCCTGGCGAGTCCCTTCGAAGCGTCGCGCCAAGGCGGTGACGAAGGCGACGGCCTCGGGTGTCAGGATCTCTTCGGCGCGGGGCAGATCGGAGGGGAAGTGCAAAGTCGGCGAGGCCATACGGGACATTCTGCCACACGTTCACTCCTCCGATGGGCCGCGCGCAGCGAGAACCGCCGCCGCCGCGGCCATCAAGGCCAGTCCCGCGACGCTGACGCCGGTCCACCCCCAACGCGCCCACGCCTGGCTTCCCAGCAGCGATCCCAACGAACCGCCTCCGAAGTAATAAATCATGAACACCGTGTTGACGCGGCTGCGCGAGTGCGCTCGCAGGCGCAGCACCCGGCTCTGGTTTGCAACCTGCGCTCCCTGAATGCCCGCGTCGAGCAGGATCACGCCGATCACCAGTCCCCACAGGCGGTCGCCGAGCAGACCGAAAACTAAGAATGCCGCGAACACGATTCCGATGGTGTTGGCGGCGACGAAGCGCGGCGATCTGCGGTCGGCGAGCCGGCCTGCGAATGGCGCTACGGCCGCCCCGATCGCTCCCACCAGTCCGAACAGCCCCGCCACGTCGCTGCCGTAGTGAAACGGCGGCGTCTCCAGGCGAAACACGAGCGTCGTCCAGAACGCGCTGAATGCCGCGAACATGAGGGCGGCCGTCAGCGACACCTGCCGTAGCTTGGGAGATTCGCGCACGATCCCGGCGAGCGACCGCATGAGGTCGCGGTACCGCGGCGGGGCCTTCGGCGGCACGCGGGGGAGCACGACGCGCATCGCGACTCCTGCTGCCACTGCGACTCCGGCCGCGATCCAGAACATCGCGCGCCAGCCGAGAAATCGCGAGACGACTCCGCTGACGGTGCGGGCCAGCAGAATGCCGAGCAGCACCCCGCTCAGGATTCTGCCGAGCGTGCGGCCCTGCTCCGCGGGCGGCGTGAGCTCCGACGCCAGGGGGATCATCACCTGCGCGATCACCGTCGTGAGGCCGGTCAGGAAGCTTGCCGCCACCAGCAAGGGCAGCGTCGGAGCGGAGGCGGCCAGTGCGAGCGCGATGGCGGATGCGGCGAACAGGCCCACGACGAGCCGCCGGCGCTCGACGATGTCTCCCAGCGGAATGAACAGGGGCATTCCCGCTGCGTACCCGATCTGCGTGAAGGTCGCGACGAGACCGGCGGAGTGCGCCTCCACGCCGAAGGTCCGCGCCATGTCGGCGAGCATCGGCTGGTTGTAATAAATGTTGGCGACGGCGAGGCCGCTGGCCACGGCCATTGCGGGAACGAGGCGCTTGGCGGCGTTTGGGTCCACGTGCGACGATTCTCGCGCGCCGCGGTTCGCTGTGTCGAGGAGAAAGGACACGACGGCTCGATAAACTGAAAGGGTGCCCCGACCGCTCCAGCCGGAAAAACTCCGCCGTCTCCGCTCGATTTCCACGCCCCGCGGCGTGATTGCCGCCGTCGCGATGGACCAGCGGCGCAGCCTGCGGCGCCTGATCGCCGCGGCCGCCGGCGCTGCCGAAGAGAGCCTCTCCGACGCCGCGCTCGGCGAATTCAAAGCCTCCGTCACCGCCGCGCTGACGCCGCACGCCAGCGCCGTTCTACTCGACCCTGAATACGGTCTCGACGCCGCCCGCCGCAAGGCGCCAGGGTGCGGGCTCCTGCTCACCTACGAGTCGGACGGCTACGAGAATCCGCGCCCGCACCGCATGCTCGCGCTGATGCCCGGCGTCTCCGTCCGGAGGCTGCGCGACCTCGGCGCCGATGCGATCAAGATCCTGCTCTCCTACCATCCCGGCGCCGACGAGTTTGCCAACGACGAAAAGCGAGCCTGGATCGAGCGCATCGGCAACGAGTGCGACGCGCTCGATATGCCGTTTCTGCTCGAGCCGGTCACGTACGACGCCACGCCGCGCGAAAAGCCGGCCCTCGTCGTCCGACTGATGGAGGAGTTTTCCAAGCCCGTATATAAGGTCGACGTGCTCAAGGTGGAATTCCCCGTCGTGGCCGGCACGCCCGAGTGGACGCGGGATGAGGCGAAGGCCTGGTATCGCGCGGCGGGCGAGGTGGCGGGCGTGCCGTACATCTATCTCAGCGCCGGAGTCGGGATCGCCGAGTTCGTCGCATCGCTGGAGCTTGCGGCCGAGGCCGGCGCGAAGTTCTCGGGAGTGTTGTGCGGTCGCGCGACGTGGCAGGGCGGGGCACAGGCCTTCGCCCGCGGCGGCCGCCCCGCTTTCGACGCCTGGCTCGCCACCGAAGGAGTCGCGAATCTCCGGCGCATCAATCGCTGCCTGGAGTACGCGACCCCGTGGGAGTCGCTGACCGCCCAACAGAGCCGCGCACGATAGTAAGCGGTTGCCTCTTCTTGCGTCGGTTCGCTGGAACAACCGCTTACTGTCGTGCGCGGCTCTGTTGGATTTGTCCCCGTATGCCACGATAGGGAAATGCCGATCACTGCCGAGCAGGCCCGCGAGGCCCGCGCGCGCATCGCGCCGGTCGCTTTGCGCACGCCGCTCGTCCCGCTCAATGCCGAGGCGCCTGCTGAGATCCGCCTGAAGCTCGAGAATCTCCAGCCCATCGGCTCGTTCAAGATCCGCGGCGCGGCCAACGTCATGGGCAAGACCCCGCGAGAGCGTCTGGAGCGCGGCGTGCTGACCGCTTCCGCGGGGAACATGGCGCAGGGCGTCGCCTTCTGCGCACGCCGGCTCGGCATCCCCGCCACGATCGTCTCGCCCGACACCGCGCCGCAAACGAAAATCCGCGCCGTCGAACGCATGGGCGGGCGCGTCATCCTGGCGCCGTTCGCCGACTGGTGGCGCACCTTCGAGACGCGCAGTTACCCCGGCGTGGACGCCACCTTCGTGCACGCCTTCGACGATCTCGACGTCATGGCGGGCAACGGCACAATCGCGCTGGAGTTGCTCGAAGATCTGCCGGACCTCGACGCCGTCGTGATTCCGTGGGGCGGCGGCGGACTCTCCTGCGGGATCGCCGCCGTCCTCCGCGAGCTCGCTCCGCGCGTCCGCATTTTCGCCGCCGAGGTCGAGACTGCCGCCCCGCTCGCCGCATCCCTCGCCGCCGGCGAGCCGCGCACCGTGGACTACCGCGCCACCTTCGTCGACGGGATCGGCAGCCGCACCGTCTTCCCCAACATGTTCGAGCACGCGCGCAAGCTGCTCGACGGTTCGATCGTGGTCACCCTCGACGAAGCCGCGGCGGCGATGAAGCTGGCGGCGGAGCGGAATCGCGTGATCGTCGAGGGCGCGGCGGCGTGCGCCATCGCGGCCGCTCTCTCGGGCCGTGCGGGCACAGGACGCGTCGTGGCGATCGTCTCCGGCGGTAATATCGACCTGGCGAAATTCGCCGAACTCGTCAGCTAGCCGAGGATGGCGCGCACCGCGTTGTAGCCGCACATCCCGTGCACGCCCCCGCCGGGCGGCGTCGACGCCGAGCAGAAGAGCACCTGCGGCAGTGGCGTCCGATACAGGCGGCCGGTGGGACGGAAGAGCAGTTGCCGCAGATCGAATGCGCCGCCATTCACGTCGCCGCCGACGAGATTCGCATTGCGCCGCTCCAGGTCCATCGGGGAGAGCACGCTACGCTGCAGGATGCGGTCGCGAAAGCCGGGCGCGAAACGCTCGATCTGGTCCTCGATCTGCCGCGTGAGGTCCTGCGTCGACCCGTTGCGCACGTGGCAGTATGCCCACACCGTGTGCTTTCCAGCGGGCGCGCGGGTCGGATCGAAGAGGCTCTGTTGGGCCAGCAATACGAACGGCTTCCCGGTGTGGCTCCGCTCCCAAAGCTGGATCTCTTCGAGCGTGCCGCCAAGGTGGACCGTCCCGGCCCGCGCGCATTCTGGAGCGCGCCACGGGATCGGCCCGTCGAGCGCGTAGTCGAGCTTGAACGCGCCGGGGCCGTAGCGCCAGTCCGTTAGTTTCTTGCGAAAATCGGCGGGCCACTGGACGTTGACCATGTGGAGCATCTGACGTGGTCCGATGTCGCAGAAGATGAGGTTGGCGTCCGGGAAGCGCGTGATGCGCGTGCCGGTGACGATTTCGCCGCCTTCCGCGCGGAGGCAGCCGGCGAGCGCATCCGAGATCTTCTGCGAACCGCCGCGCGGGATGGGCCAGCCGACGGCGTGCCCGAGCGTCGCCAGCACGATTCCGAACGATGCGCTGAGCGGGGCTTCGAGCGGCATGATCGAATGCGCCGCGATCCCGGCGAATAGCGCCCGCGCCCGCGGCTCACGAAACAAGCTCTTAGCCAGCGACGCCGCGGGCCGCATGGCGTGCATCCCGAACTTCGCCATTCGCAGCGGCTGGCGCGGCATGCGCAGCAGCGGCGAGAGGAGGTCCATTTTCATGTCCGGCCACGACTCTACCAGCGGTCCGAAGAATCGCCGCCAAGCGTCGCCGTCGACCCCGAGATTCGCGGCGGTCGCGTCGATGGAACGTTCCAGCATCACTGCCGTCCCGTCGTCCAATGGATGCGCCAGCGGAGCGTCCGGTTGGATCCACTCGAGGCCGTGCTCGGCGAGCGGGAACTGCTCGAAACAGGGCGACGCGGCGGCCATGGGATGCACCGCGGAGCATACGTCGTGGACGAAGCCGGGCAGCGTCAACTCCGCCGAGCGCGCGCCGCCGCCGATCTGTTCATTGGCCTCGTAAACCGTGACGCGATAGCCCGCCCGCGCGAGTAATATCGCCGCGGACAGCCCGTTGGGGCCGGACCCGATTACGACTGCTGTACCGCGTTGCGGTTCGGACAATTCAGCCTATTCCTCCGTCTTCTCATTGCTACGGGCTATTGTAGAGGAGATGGAGAAAAAACGTCTCGGAAACAGTGATTTGGAGCTCACGCCGATCGGCGTCGGAGCGTGGGCGATGGGCGGTTCGGGCTGGGCATTCGCGTGGGGCCCGCAGGACGATGACGAGTCGATCGCGGCCATCCACGAAGCCCTCGATCGCGGCGTCAACTGGATCGACACCGCGGCCGTGTACGGGCTCGGCCATTCCGAAGAAGTCGTAGCGCGCGCTCTCGAAGGACGCTCCAACCGGCCGTACGTCTTCACCAAGTGCGAGCGCAACTGGAACGAGAATCGCGAGATCTACAAAAGCCTTAAAGCCGATTCGATCCGCCGCGAATGCGAGGCCAGCCTGCGGCGCCTCAAGGTGGACGTCATCGACCTGTATCAGATCCACTGGCCGGAGCCCGATGAGGACGTCGAGGAGGGCTGGGCGACGCTCGCGAAACTGAAAGAGGAAGGCAAGGTCCGCTGGATCGGCGTCTCCAATTTCAACGCGCAACAACTGGAGCGCTGCCGGAAGATCGCGCCCATTACGTCGCTGCAGCCGCCGTACTCCGCCGTGTCGCCGGAGATCGAGTCGGAGGTCCTGCCGTACTGCCAGACGCACGGGATCGGCGTGATCGTCTATTCGCCGATGAAGTCCGGCCTGCTGACGGGCAAGATGACGAAGGAGCGCGTCGCGGGCTTCCCCCAGGACGATTTCCGCAAGCGCGCGCCCGCGTTTCAGGAGCCGCAGCTCAGCCGGAATCTCGAACTCGCGGATTTGATGCGGAAGATCGGCGAGCGCCACGGCCGTAGCGTCGGCGAGGTGGCGATCGCGTGGACGCTGCGCCATCCGGCAGTGACCGCGGCGATCGTCGGGATGCGGTCCGCCGAGCAGGCGCGCGGCGTCCTCGGCGCTCTCGAGTTTCGGCTCTCCGCCGAAGAGATCGCCGAGATTGACCGCTTCCGCTCCTCACTCGCGGCGCGCGGATAATCGATGCCGACGATTCGTGATGTCGCCGAGCGCGCCGGGGTTTCGGTCGGCACGGTGTCGCACGTGCTCACCGGGTCCGGGACGGTCGGGAAGGCACGCCGTGAGCGTGTGCTCGCCGCCATACGCGACCTGAACTACCGTCCCAACCCCATCGCGCGCAGCCTCAAAACCCGCCAGACGAAGATGCTCGGCGCGGTGGTCTCGGACATCACGAATCCGTTCTACCCGCAACTCGTGCGCGGCGCGGAGGACGCCGCGCTGAAGCGCCACTACATCCTGATCACGGTTAATACAGACGATCAGGTCGAGCGCGAACGTGAGGTGATGGCGATGCTCCTGGCGCGCCGCGTCGACGGCCTGCTACTGGTGCCATCGCCCAATGCCAAGGACCGCTCCCATATCCAGGCGGCGCTCGACGGGGGCACGCCGCTGGTCGCCATCGACCGCTACGTCGAGGGGATCGCGACAGACTCGGTCGCGGTCAACAACGCCAAGGGCGTGCAGATGGCCATGAACCACCTGATCCGCCTCGGCCACAAACGCATCGCGTATCTCGGCGCGAATTGGGAGCTCTCGAACGCGCGGCAGCGGCGGCGCGGCTACGAGCAGGCGCTCAAAGAGGCCGGCATTCGGCCCGACCCCGCGATCCTCTGCTTCGGCGATTTCCGCCAGCAGAGCGGGTATCGCCTCACCAAGGAGCTCTGCCTCCGCCCCAGTCCCCCGACCGCAATCTTTGCCGGCAACGCCATGATGGGCATGGGCGCCCTGCAAGCGGTCCAGGAACTGGGCCTCAAGTGTCCGCAGGAAATCAGCGTCGCCATGTTCGACGACCTGCCCTTCATGAACATCGTGCAGCCGCACCCCACCGCGGTCTCCCAGCCTGCTTACGAGATCGGTGTGCGCGCGGCGGATCTGCTCATCGACCGCATCGAGGGCAAGGTCAAATCGCGCGAGCCGCAGCGCATCGAACTCGATCCGGAACTCATCGTCCGCGCCTCCACCGGACCCGTCCCAGCCCGCTGAACCGCTTCATTTAACGCTATCCCTATTGACAGATTCGCTGCCACAGGCTACTTTTGAATCGGTTCATTATTTGTCCAGTGAAGGAGATCTGTATGTCCGGTTGGCGCGGTTTTTCGATCGTGGCGTTCCTGGTGGGAACCGCCCTGTTTGGGCAATCCAATTTCGGGAACATCACCGGTGTGGTGAAAGATGTCAGCGGCGGCGTTGTCGCCGGCGCCACGGTAAAAGTGACGGAGATCGGCACCAATGCGACCTTCACGGCCACCACCGACGCCGCCGGCGTCTATAGCGTCCCGGGTCTCAAACCCGTGCTCTACGATATCTCCATTACCGCTGCCGGATTTCAGACCACCACAATCAAAGAGCTGAAGCTGGACACCGCTAAGACGATGGCGATCGACGCGGTGCTGCAGACGGGCTCGGTCTCGACGACCGTGACCGTGACCGGCGGCGCGCCGATCCTCGAAACGGCCACCGGCGCGGTGACGCAGACCATCTCGCAACGGTCGATCGTCGACACGCCGCTGAATGGGCGCAACGTCATCGAACTGGCCCTGACGATGCCGGGCGTGACCGGCGACGCGGGGTCGGAGATCGCTTCCGCCTTCAATACTCCGCCGATTCCGGGACGCGAAATCTCGATGAACGGCGCGCGCGGCGGGACGACGCAGTTCACCGCCGACGGCATGAACATCACGAGCGTCGGGCTGGCGCGCACCAGCGTTTCGTTCTCTCCCGACACGATCCAGGAGTTCTCGATTCTGCAATCGAACTACTCGGCGCAGTACAGCGTCGCCGGCGGCGGCATCATCCAGCAGACCACCAAGAGCGGCACCAACGAGCTGCACGGAACCGCCTTCTGGTTCCACCGCCAGCGCGTCATGAGCGCCAATCCGTTCAACTCCACGCGTCAGGCGCAGTTCGACTACGACAACCGCCCGCCGCTCCGCCGCCAGCAACTCGGCCTGATTCTCGGCGGCCCGGTGGTTGTGCCCAAGGTCTACGATGGCCGCAACAAGACGTTCTTCCTGGCCACGTATGAGCCGACGCGGCAGTTGTCCGGCTACGTCGCCGGCGCCAATTTCATCCGCGTCCCCACCGACCTCGAATTGAAGGGCGACTTCAGCCAGTCGTACACCTACGATTCCGCCGGCGTGCAGCGTCCCTATCCGCTCCTGTACAACCACTTCTCGCAGGATTCCAGCGGCACACTGCACTATCTCCCGAACTCGAATTTCAATCCGAGCCAGCCCGCCTCCGCGGCGAACCCGCGGTACGCGTATGTCTTTGCGAATAACCTCTTCAATCCGGGGGGCACCGGCGCCGCGCTCGGCCACATTCTGGTGGATGCCTCGGGCAAGAGCCTGGTGAATCCGGCGTCGGCCAAGATCGCCTCCATGCTGTATCCGCGCACGGCGTTCCCCATCATCACATCCGGCGCAAACGCCGGCTCCAACTACGCCTACTTCAACAAGACTTTCAACACCGACAACCGCTACACGGGCCGCATCGACCAGTACGTCGGGGATAAGCACCGGATCTTCGTCCGGTACACCTACCAGCCGCTGTACGCCGACCGTGAGCAGTACAGCCTCGTCGGCAATCCCGGCACCAGCGACACGTCGCTTTCGAGCAACGCCGTCGCGAGCATCAGTTCCAGCATCCGTCCGACGATGATCAACGAGTTCCGCGTCGGAGTGGTGAACAGCAACTTCTCGCGCAACTTCCCTTCCAATTACCTGAATACCGACGGCACGTCGCCGTTCCTCGACCTCGGCGGCAGCGGCAAGGGCACTCCGAACCCGCTCGGCTTCGGCATCGCGAACTTCATGAAGGCCTCCGCCAGCGCCAATAACCAGAAGAGCTGGGGCGAGCTCGGGCAGGACGGCGTCCAGAACATCGGCCGCAACACCGAGGCGAGCTTCAGCGCCAGCGACGCGCTGCACTGGGTCCAGGGCAACCGGACCTGGCACTTCGGCTTTGAGGGCAATGAGCTCCAATCGAACGCCGCGGCCTCGGGTTACGGATATCAATCGGGCGGCGCGTTCAGCCAGTCGGGCAGCATCACGTCGGACGCGATGGGCTGCTCGGTGAGCGTCCCCGTGGGCAGCTCGCAATTGCCGTCGGACTGCCGTAGCGCCACTGCGCGCACGGGCGACAGCTTCGCCAGTTTTCTCGTCGGCGTGCCGGCCAATCCGCTGATGTACGAAAACATCGCGCAGCCGTACTACTACCGCTGGATCAATGCGGGCTTGTACGTGCAGAACGATTGGAAGGTGGCGTCGAATTTCACTCTGAATCTCGGCGTGCGCTGGCAGTTGCAGACGCCGCGTTGGGAGAAGTACAACCGGCAGGGACAGCTCGACCTGAACAACCTCGTCGCCAATCCGTTCGTGAAGGACGCGGCAGGCAATCCGCTACCGGCGCCGGTGTTCAACTTCGCGGGCACGAACGGCCACTCGAAGTACCTGACGCCGATTCACTACGGCGATTTCGAGCCGCGCGTCGGCTTCGCCTGGGTCCCGAAATTCAATTGGAACGACTCGCACCGCTTCGTCGTGCGCGGCGGCTATGGGATCTCGCACTCGCCGCTGACCGGCAATGGCCGCCAGCCCTTCCCGAATCTCGGCTCAAAGCTGGACGCCTTCCGCGCCTATAACGTCGCCTACGGCACCAACGACCTGTTCAATCCCGGTAACGCGGGCGGCTGCGGCCTGGCTCTCTGCGACCCGAGCACGCCCATGCAGTTCGGCTACAACAACATCCTGTTCTCTCCCGATCCGACGTTGTACCAGTTCCCGACCGGCGGACAGTTGCGGCCCGGCGACGTCGCGGCCAACAGCCTCCCCGGTAATCCCGCCCAGGACAAGCGCTACGGCACGACGGGCTGGGTCTTCGACCAGAGCTCGCGCAATCCGATGCTTCAGACCTACAGCCTGCAACTGCAGTACGAGCTGCTGCACAATACCGTGCTGACGCTCGGCTACCAGGGGAGCCACGGCACGCACCTCTTCTCGACCGACGTCGACTTGAATAACGACCCGGTCGCCGGCACGGTCCGCTATCCCGGCTACAACGGGACGCAGGGCGGCCGCATCATGCTGCTGAACCGCACCGGGTCGGGCTCGGTCTACAACGCGGCGGTCGTCACGCTGCAGCATCGCTTCAGCCACGGCTTGCAACTGAACATGAACTACACGTTCAGCAAGTCGATCGACGATTCCTCGGGAGGCATCCAGTACGACTACGCCAATCTCGCCGGGCAGGATTCGAGCGGCCTGGCGGTGCGCATCAACCAGCCGCAGAACTCCGGCGGACGGACCAACGAGCGCGCGGTCTCCAACTTCAGCACGCCGCACGTCTTTAACGTGACGGGCTTCTACGAACTGCCCTTCGGGCGCGGACGCAAGTTCCTCTCGACGCATCGCTGGATGGACTACATCGTCGGGGGTTGGGAGATTTCGAGCCTCGCGCGCTTCCAGACGGGCTCTCCGTTGTTCACCGATCTCGGCCAGAGCAACAACATCGGCCTCGCGCGCACCACCGGCCTGAGCAATCCGCGGCCCGACCTCATCGCGGGCGTGCCGCTGGTGAATCCGGCGTGGAACACCAGTAACTACACGACGACGCCGTACCTCAATCCGGCGGCCTTCTCCGTGCCCACGCCGGGGACCTTCGGGAACGCCGCGCGCAACTTCGCCGTGTACTCGCCCGGCCGCAAACTGTTCGACGCCAGCCTGATTAAGAACATCAGCCCCTTCAAGGAAAGCCGCCGTTACTTCCAGCTCCGCGCCGAAGCCTACAACGTTCTCAACATGAAAAACATCGGCTTTACCGGCGGGACCTCCACCAGCCTGTTTACGAACGGCGGCTTCAACCAGAACCTCGCCGGACAGCCGAACCGCTATGCCAACCTGAACGCGACGGTCTGGCAGGCGATCATCAAGAACGATCCCTCGGGCCTGACCGGCGCGACGGCCGCCGCCACTCCGAAGGGCGAAGTGCTGAGTCCCCTCGGCATCTTCCAGGAGCTCGGCGGGGCGTTCAACCGCGGGCTGTACCTGCTCGACCCCAACTCCACCTCGCCGAGGATCATGCAGGTGGGGTTGAAGTTCTACTTCTGATACCGTAGCCAGCGGCCCGAGTACGCTTCGAGCGCGATCGGGCCGCTCAGCTTCTCCCCGGTGAGGGCGTCGGACGCCGACGTGTAGCGGAACGCGCGCGTGTCCAGGCGGACCGTCCGCGCGGGCCCGTCGTTGATCAGGAAGTAATGATCGGCCGATGGGGTCGCGAGCCGGTAGACGATCGCGTCGGACGCATACGGAGCGGCCTGTCCACCGAGCGCGTACTGGCGGAGCAGCGTCTCCATTTCCGGCTTCCCCGGATGGAAGACCGCGTGCGACGCGTCCCAGCCCAACAGGACCGCGGCGCCTTTGCCGACCCGATTCACCGTGGCCGCGGGCTCGCCCGAGGAGAAACGCGCCGCCACCGCTGCGCTGGTCGGGGTCAACTCGCTCACGAAGCCGTCGAGCCGCTGCCCCGCAAGCTCATAGACCACATTGTTCGAATACTGGAGGTCGGAAAGTTCAGTGCCGAAGAGGCGCTCGAACGGCGTTCCGGCGGCCGTCTTCAGCACCTTGCCGTGCTCGTCGTACGCCGCGCCGGGAGAGTCGAGCACGACCCGGCCGCCCTGGCCCGCGTAGTCTGTGAGCAACTCGAGGAGCCGCGGCGAGAGGGCGATTTGGCCGGGCAGGTAGATCACGGGATAGCGCGGTCCGAGCCCCGCCTCGAGGTCGCGGACGGTCACGTATTCCCACGGGACATTGCCGTCGATGAGCGCGCGGCTCACGCCGACCCGCGCCTCCATCGGATAGTCGCGGAAGTGATCGCGGCCGCGCAGCGACATCGCCGCCCAGATCGCGTCCGAGTCCCAGTCGGTCAGGACCCCGACCTGCGGCTCCTTACGGCCGCGCCACAGCTCTTCGCGGAACCGATCGGCCGCCTGCGCGATCTGTCCGGCGCGGATGGCGCGCGCGCCCGGTTTCAGGTTCCGGTCGAGCAGCGCGTACTCGCCGCCCTCCCAGCCGGCCTCGCGATAGTTCCACGTCCAGATGCCCGCGCCCTTGAACCCCGCCGCGAGGTACGAGAGCAGCAGTTGTGTCATCGTGCCGGCGTTGACGGTGAAGCCCGCGGTTGTCGTGCCCTGCTCGGCGTTCCAGCCCTTCGACCCCGTGAATTGCTGCGGTCCGCCGGTGCTCTCCCAGGTCGCGGCCCAGCCGCCTTTGAAAAGGTCGTTGGCGAACGCCGCCTGCATGTAGACCGTGCGCGCGATCTCGTAGCGGACCTCGCCGAAGTGCCACGCAAGGTGGATCGAAGGATAGAACGAGCCCGAGTTCGTCTGCGTCGCCGCGAGTTGCTCCATGTTGGTGGCGCGCCAGGCGAAGGGCAGGAACAGTCCCATCTCGCCTCCGGTGCGGGTCGGCACGAGCGGCCACTGCCGGTGGAAGTCCGCGAACGCCTCGTCGATCCGCGTGGAGAGTCCTTCGGCCTTGAAGCGCAGGACGTCGCGGACGCGCCCGTACTCGCCGCCGTAGCCGCGCAGGCCGCGTGCCTCGCCCGCCATCGCCGCGACCACGCGGTCGAGCTCCTCCCACGTGCGGAAGGGATGCGCGTCGATATCGATTTCGTATTCGTTCCACGCGTCGGCGACTTCGGCCGGGGAGCGGTAGTGATCGCGCAGCCATTTCTGAAAGTGCGGGACGTCGGCGGCGGGGAGGTACGGGTCGGGCGTGTGGGCGAACTGCATCGGGTCGTTATTCGCGCTGCGTCGCGCCGCTTCGACCGCCGGAATCTGTTTGCGGAGCACTTCGCGCTGGTGGGCGCGCATGCGCGGGTCGGCGCGGACCTGGTCATTTGACCACGTGCGCGGGATGCCGAGCTTTTCGAGCAGCCCGTCAGTGACCGGCTCCCATCCCGCCTCGCCGTACCAGAACGGAATGACATCCTCTTCGAGAGCGATCTCCATCAGGCGTTCGGCCGGCCATTCCGGCGACCCCATCACCTGTTTCAGGTTGTGGAAGCCGAGCCGCTTCATCGTCCGGAACTGCTCGCGAATCTGCTGCTCGGTGACCCCCTTCCACGGCAGGAAGACCACACCGAAGGGCATGGGAGCGGCATCGCGAAACCGCTGCTGCGTCGGGCTGTCGTGGAGACGGTCGTACAGCGCCTTGAGGTGCGGATCGTCGGCCGCGGCGGCGGTGGCACAGGCGGCGGCGAGGAGGATCAGGGCTTTGCGGTCCATGTCGGTGTGGCGGTTTCGCGATCGATGGTGACTTGGTATGAGCGGGCGCGGAGCGAGTTGCCGCCCCATTTCTGCGCGAGGATGTCTTCGCCGGCGACGACGCGGTACGCATCCCACGTGTCGAAGTCGTCTGTTTGGCCGTCGCGCCAGACGCGCGGCAGGACCCCGGCCGGTTCCACGACGACTCCGCTGGACAGCCGGTACGTGGTCGTAGGTTGGTACGCGAGCTTCAACTCATGGCCGTTCGCCGAACGGTAGACGAAGGCGTCGGCGCCTTCGGAGCGCAACGTGCCGTCGCGCTGCTCCCCGGTCCCAACCTCCATCACGAGGCCGCCGAGCTGCTTCGGGTCGAACGTCCAGACGTACTGGCGGTAGTCGCGGTCGCTCCAGTCGGCGGCGCGCAGGCCGGTGGCGCGCAGGGCGGTGAACTGTATCCAGACGTCGTGGGGCAGGCGCGCGAACGCGCGGTCGCCCTCCATCTGAACGTCGACGGAGCGCGGGATCGCGACCCACACGCGGTCCGTGCCGCGGATCGCGCGCGCGAGGATCCCGCCAAATTGCGCGACCTCCTCGTATGGGCTCCGGCCGGCCATGGTGTTGTTCGCGCCGGCGTTCCCGAAGATCCGGCCGAGACCGCGCACGCCGAGCTGCCAGACGCTCTCCTCGGAGAACGGGTGTTGGCCGTGGTCGTCGGCGGCGCCGTTCGGGCGCAGCGTCGCGACGCTGCCGAGCGTGAAGTCGCGATCGAGGTACAGCGTCTCGAACTCGTACCGCGGGACGTTGCTCCAGTCGTGGTAGTTCTCCCGGTCGAGCGAGTAGTGCGGCTTGGCGGACCAGATCTCGACCGGGGTTCGGTAAGCGCGGACCGCGATGTCGACGGCGGCCTGCGGCGGCCGGTACGATGAGTACGGCGCGTAGCCGGCCTCCTGCACGCCGGCGCGCGACAGGTCCGCGGGTTGTCCGAAGTAGAGATAGGCGTACCGCCAGACCGAGCCGTTGTACGCCTTGTAGGCGCCCTCTTTGGCGCGAACGTCGGGGCCGACCTGCTGGAGGTCGAGATTGTGTAGCGCGGCCTCGAACACCATCCAATCGAGAATGGCGCGCGCCTGCGCCTTCGTCTTCGCCTCGTGCGTGCTCTCGTAGAGCACGAGCGCCGCCTGAAAGGTGTAGCCCCAGTAGACGTGCGAATTCCACTCGACGCGTCCCGCGCCGTAGAGCGCGCGCACCAGATCGTCGAGGTAGTCTCCGAAATACTGCTGCCGCTCGGCGTCCGCCAGTTCCTGCGCCCAGAAAACACCGCCGAGCCGCGCCATCCAGTTGAAGTTTTCGGAGTTGAACTCCGTGAACGGATAGATAGGGTCCATATGATGGTCGGGCCGCGTCAGGAACTCCCACCCGCGGTCGCGGACCATCGAGCGAATGCGCTCCACCTGCGACGCGGGCAAGCGGTCCTTGTACTGGCTGTAGTACAGGGTGAGCCCGGGGACCGAGAACGGCTTGTAGAAACTGCCGGCCCACTTGCTGGCGAGCAGCCGATCGCCGTGACCGTCGATGAGGCGCTGCAGCGCGGTGGGATCGTCGCGGACCTTCCACATCTCGGCGAGCAGTCCGGGCCAGTCGCGCTTCCCGGCGTCCGGGTCGGAGAGGCCATTGCCGACCGGCCACGTTTTTGCGTAGATGAGCGCGCGCAGGCGCACCTGATACGCGGTCTCCTGTCCGGCGCAAACGGCGGCGCAGAGCAAGAGAAAAAGGGATCGCACCCGGTTATTGTAGGACGCTTCTGAATCGATTCAAAGCGCTCTGGCGTATGATGTCCGTATGGCGACGGCGTGGCTGCGCGGTGCGGGGCTGGCGCTGGTGCTGTGCGCCGGGTCTGCCGGGCAGATCAGCGGCCGAGTGGTTGCCAACGGCGGACCGCCGCCCGACCGTGCGTGGGTCACGATCCATTGCGAAGGGTCGGGGACCTGGACCTGGGTCGGCTACGCGGACCGCCGCGGCGAATTCCTGAGCGCGCCGCCCGACACCCGCCTCAACGTCGGCGGCGACGACGAGTACGGAACCTGCGAGGTCACCGCAAGTGTCCGCGGTTTCCGGCCGGCACTGGTGAAAGTGGACCACACCCACGCGGATATTCTGGTCACGCTCCAACCGCTGACGCCCGGAGACCAGGCGTTGGTTTCGTACGCAGAATTATCGGCGCCACCCGCGGCGCGGAAGCTGCTCGCGAGAGGCATCGAGGAGGCCCGCGCGCTGCGCTGGAAAGAGTCAGAGGCGAGCCTCCGCAAGGCGATCGCAGCCTACCCCGGCTACTCCGCCGCGTGGGGAGAACTCGGGCGGACGCTGGAGCGGTCCGCAACAGCCGATCAGGCAGCGGAGGCGTACCGGCACGCCATCCAACTCGACAACCGCAATTTTCCGGCATATGCGCGCCTGGCGGCGCTGGAAGCCGGAGCGCAGCACTGGGATCGTGTCGCCGCCGTGACGGCCGATGCGATTGCGCATCGCCCCGCGGGTTGGGCGGTGCTGTTCTTCTATCACGCGGTCGCGAACTATAACCTCGGACATCTCGATGCGGCGGAACAGAGCGCGCGGCTCGCCGCCGGGGAAGGCTTTCCGCGCGCGCACTACACGCTCGGGCGCATCCTGGCCAACCGGGGCGATTCTGGCGAAGCTGCGGACGAGATGTCGAAATACCTGGAACTACTGCCGAACGCCGCGGACGCAGTCAGGGTGCGCGCGGAGATCGCGGCGGCGCGCGCCAAATAGCGTTCGCTATACTGCGGGGAATGGCGAAACTTGGATTGCTGGCGCTGGCATGCGCCGGCCTGTGGACCGTCTCCGCCGCTGATCTCGACCCCGCCACCAAAGCGCTTTCGCGCGATATTTTCCGTGAGTTGATCGAGATCAACACGACCGACTCGGTGGGCAGCACGACCGTCGCCGCGAACGCCATGGCGAAGCGCCTGGTGGACGCGGGCTTTCCCGCCGCCGACGTGGTCGTGGCCGGACCGAATGAGCGGAAGGGCAACCTGGTCGTGCGGCTGCGCGGGAGCGGCGCAGGCAAGCCGATCCTGATTCTCGGACATCTCGACGTGGTCGAGGCGCGCCGTGAGGACTGGACCACCGACCCCTTCAAGTTCGTCGAGAAGGACGGCTATTTCTACGGCCGCGGCACGCAGGACATCAAGTGCGAGGACGCAGTCCTGGTGACCGATTTCATCCGTTTCCGCAAGGAGGGCTTCCGCCCCACGCGCGATCTCATCCTCGCGCTGACTGCCGACGAAGAGGGCGGGAAATCGAACGGCGTCGACTGGCTGCTGAAGAATCGCCGCGAGCTGATCGCCGCCGAATTCGTCTTGAACGCCGACGCCGGCGGAGTGACAACCCGCGACGGCAAGCCCGTGAATATCGACGTCGAGGCCGCGGAGAAGATCTACGCGGATTACCAATTGACCGCGACCAATCCCGGCGGGCACAGCTCTCTGCCGCGTCCCGACAATGCCATCTATCATGTCGTGGATGCAATCGCGCGTCTGGAGCGGCACGCCTTCCCGATGGAACTGAATCCCGTGACGCGGACGTACTTCGAGCGTCGCGCGCCGCTCGAAGAGCCGCGGATCGCGGCCGACATGAACGGCATTCTCCACAATCCTCCCGATGACGGCGCGGTCGCGCGGCTTTCGAAAGATCCGCGCTACAACTCGATGCTGCGGACCACGTGTGTCGCGACGCGGCTCGCCGCCGGCCATGCCAACAACGCGCTGCCGCAGACCGCGCAGGCGAACGTCAACTGCCGCATTCTCCCGGGACACTCGATGGAGGAGGTCCGGCAGGAACTGATCCGCATCTTCGCCGACCCCGAGGTGACCGTGCGGTACGTGGACGACGCGAACAACGTGTCCGGCAAGGCGCCCGACAACCGTGGCTTTCCGCCGCTGCTCCCGCCCGCCCATGTTCTCGATCCGCTGACGAAGGTCGCTGCGGAGATCTGGCCAGGCGCGCCCGTGATTCCGGAGATGGACACGGGCGCCTCGGACAGCATCTACACGCGCGCAGAGAACATCCCGAGCTACGGCGTTAGCGGCATCGCCATCGATCAGGACGACGTCCGTGCCCACGGCAAGGACGAGCGGGTGCGCGTCTCATCTTTCTATGACGGCGTCGAGTTTCACTATCGGTTCCTAAAGGCGCTGACCGCGTCCAACCCTGTTGTAAGATGACCCTAAACGTTCCCCCTAAAGAGGAGACTCGCTCATGAAGAAGACTGCGCTATCTCTACTGTTCCTCGCCGGAGGGTGCGCCCTCCATGCCCAGGCTCCCGCGGCGGGCGGCAGCATTCCGCTAGTCGGCGAAGTGAAAACCTGGTACGGCCAGATCAAGGGCAATCTGACTCGCATGGCGGAGAAGATGCCCGCCGAGAGCTACGATTTCAAAGCAACGCCCGACATCCGCACCTTCGGCGAATTGATGGCCCACATCGCCGATTCCCAGTTGCGGTCCTGCTCGGCCGTTAATGGAGCGGTGAAGAACCCGAATCCCGACAAGAAGACCAAGGAGCAGATCGTCGCTGCGATGAAAGAGTCGTTCGACGAGTGCGATAAGGCGTTCGAAGGGACAACCGACGCCAACGCCATGAACATGATGAGCATGGGAGGGCGCGGGCAGACGTCGCGGCTCGGCCTGCTGATCCGCTTCGTCATCGGCCACGGCAACGAGGAGTACGGCTACGGGTCGATCTACCTGCGGCTGAAGGGCATCGTGCCGCCCTCCAGCGACAACGCGGGACGCGGACCGGCTCCGCCCGCCAAGAAGTAGCTATTTCACGTACTCGCCGGCGTTTTCCTTGGTGACGAGGGTCTCGCCGGTCGAGATGTTCTTGTCCACGGGCTCGCCCTTGGCAGCATGCACCGCCGCTTCGACGGCTTTGCTGCCGAGGGCCTCCGGATGCAGCGCCACATCCCCGGCGAGGCGTCCGGCCTGAATGGCGCGCACCGCCTCGTTAGTCGCGTCGACTCCCACCACCAGCACTTTCCCGGTCAAACTGCGCGCAGAGATCGCTTCCACGGCGCCGAGCGCCATCTGATCGTTGGTCGCGAAAACGGCGCGCAGGTCGGGGTTCGTCGTCAGCAGATTCTCCATGACCGACATGCCAAGCGCGCGCTCGCTATTCGCGGGCTGGACCGCGACCAGTGTGACCCCGGGCGCCGCCGCCACCGCGTCTTTGAAACCGGCGAGGCGATCTTCGTGCGTCGCGACCCCGAGAATCCCGCGGATCACCGCGACCTTGCCCTTGCCTTCGATCAGTTTCACGATGTAATCGCCCGCGAGCCGGCCCGCGTGGCGATTGTCCGCGCCGACGTACGCGACCTTGCCCGGCCAGTTGATGTCCGTGTCCATGATGACGACCGGGATGCCCGCCGCCTTCGCTTTTTCGAGCACAGGGAGAATCTCGGAGACGCCGGCGGGAGCGACCGCCAGTGCCGCGACGTGCTTCGTGATCTGGTCCTCGAGGATGGAGACCTGCTGGTCGATATTGACCTCGCGTTCGGGGGCAAGCACGGCGAGACGGACGCCGGGACTGGCATTGGCCGCCTGGTCCGCGCCGGCCTTCACGCGCTGCCACCATTCGCTGTCGAGCGCCTTGGTGACGAGTGCAATATCGGTGGTCTTGCTTTTCACGCCTCCGCAAGAGGAAACGAGCGCCGCGGCGGCGAGGACAATCCAGAAGGTTCGGTTCACATTGGCGATTATACGTGGAGCGGACTCAATTCGCCGCCGGCGTCCGGTCGACCTGATCCACGACCATCGTCTCGACCGCCAACTTCTTGGGTAGTAGGGACAGTCCCAACTGGTCGCGTAGCGCGAGGCGCACGGGCCAGGGATCGTCGGACAGAGGACGGCCCTCGGTAGTCCAAGCGAGTTCCAGGTCGTAAGTCGCGGTCAAGCCCGTGAAATTCACGACCGGCGCGTGAAGACTTCGGGAGAGCATGGATCGCAGCCGTTCCATCGTGCCTCGGGGTTCGCGCCAGACGGGTTCGGCCGGTCTCCGCAGTCATGCCTAGCTCACGGACACGCACGATGGGTACTCGAAAACCAGGCCGGAAGGAGTGCGCCATCCGACCTTTTCCTTTTGGCTCGTGCGGTGCTACGATTCCGCGCATGGGCGGTGCCAAAGACTACATGCGCGACTTCGATCGCTTGATGGACGCTGCGGAAGAAAAGACTCTGCCAACCGAGGCCGAGATCCTGAAGTTTCTGAAGGGATTGAACAAACCATACACTCCCGAGAACCGCAAGTGGGCAGCAAGCTTGATCCGAAGTAACCGACAGACCCCGACGGATGAGATTGACTTCTGAACACGGAGCACCCGCCCCCCTACAACGTTCCCACTACCGGCTTGTCCTCTCCATAGGCAACGGCGGCGGTGAGCAGCGCGAAGACAGTCGTGAGTCTCATCTGGGAGGCCCCGTGCCCACACAATACCGCGCCGCGACCTCGCCGAAACACGCCACTTGCGCCCTCTGCCACGACTCGTCACGCCCGAGTTCGCGCGCCATCAACTCGGCGACGCGGGGCGCCATTGCGATAGCCGCGCGCGCATTCAGGAACAGCGCCCGCGTTCGCCGCGCCAGCACGTCCTCGACCGTGCGCGCCATCTCGGCGCGCGACGCCCAGATCACTTCCGCCTCGATGTACGGCAGGGCAGGGTGCAGCCGCGCGGGCGCGCCGAGTTCCTCGATCTTCGGCGCGTCCGCCCCATACACCGCGAGCGCTCCGAACTGCGCGGAATCGGCGTGGTAACCGTGGATCGGCAGCGTGCGGGTCACCGGCGTCGACACCGGTAGTCCCCCGGCGGCCGCCGCGTGCGTGACGCACTCCTCGGCCATCCGACGGTACGTCGTCCACTTTCCGCCGCTGATCGTCACGATGCCCGACTCCTCGACGCGGATCGAGTGGTCGCGCGACACGCTGGCGGTGCGCGCGGCGCCTGCTCCGGCAAGCGGCCGAATCCCCGCGAACACGCTGAGGACGTCGGCGCGCGACGGCGGTTTGGCCAGATAGAGCGCCGCGGTCTCGAGGATGAAGTCGATCTCCTGCTCCTGCGCCGCGGGCTCGAGCGTCGCCTCCGCGACCGGCGTATCGGTGGTCCCCACGACCGTGTGCCCGTGCCAAGGGATCGCAAACATCACGCGCCCGTCGCTGGTGTGCGGGACCATGATGGCGCTGTCGCCCGGCAGGAAGGAGCGGTCGAAGACGAGGTGGATGCCTTGGCTCGGCGCGATCGAGGGCTCGGCGGCGGGATCGGCGAGCCGGCGGACCGAGTCGCTGAACGGCCCCGTGGCGTTGATCACGACGCGTGCGTGGACGTCGAACGCGGCGCCCGTCTCGACGTCATGGAACCGGACGCCGTTGCGCGCCACCGCCGTCACCTGCGCGTAATTCAGGAGCGTCGCGCCCTGCTCCGATGCTGTCGCGACGAGGTGGATCAGCAGCCGCGAGTCGTCGAACTGACCGTCGTAATACACGACGCCGCCGCGCAGGCCGTCGGTGCGGATGGTCGGCAACCGCGCGAGCGTCTCGTCGCGCGAGAGGATCGCGGACGGTCCGAAGCGGTACTTGCCGGCCAGCAGGTCGTAGAGCTTGAGCCCGGCGCCGTAGAACGGAGCCTCCCACCAGTCGTAATTCGGGACCACGAAGGCGAGGTCGTGGACCAGGTGCGGCGCATTCTGCAGCAGGATGCCGCGTTCGCGCAACGCCTCCATCACCAATCGCAAGTTGCCCTGCTCGAGATACCGGACGCCGCCGTGGACCAGCTTGGTGCTGCGGCTCGACGTGCCCTTGCCGAAGTCGCTCTGCTCCAGCAGCAGTGTCGAGTAGCCGCGGCTGGCCGCGTCGATGGCGATTCCGGCGCCCGTCGCGCCTCCTCCGATAATCACGATGTCCCACGGATCGCGGCGCTCTTCCAAGCGCCGCCACATTTCGGCGCGCGTCACGTTCCGATTTTAAGCTTCCTCGTGAGCGTCGGGCTGCCGGCTCGCGACATCGGTGAGGACGCGCTGGATAATCGGCTGCAGCGCGAGTTGCAGCACGATCGCCATGCCGCAGCCGATGCAGACCGCCGTCGCGCGCTCGATCCCGCGCGCCAGCAGCGGATTATTTCCGATCCCAACGATCAGCACGCTGGCGCACGCCGACCGCACGCCCATGTCGAGGCGCGCGAACTCGCACACCAGGATGATGAGGACGAGCGCCACGCACACCGCGACGATGCGGTCGGGAATCAGGAAGCTCGTGATTGCGCCGAATCCCACCCCCAACAGGTTGGCGATGACGCGAATCGCGGACGATGCCAACGAGCGGCGGAACCCGGGCTGCAGCACCAGGACTGCCGACACCGCAGCCCACATCCCGCCCGCCTTGCCCGCCCAGTTGTACGCCGCGAGGATCACGATGGTCGCGATCACCGCCTGTCCCGCGTAGACACACGACTCGGCCAGCGACTCGCGGGTACGCTCTCGCTGGGCCTGAACTGCTTCCAGGAATCTCACTTCTTTGAGGGTAACCGGAGCGCCGACGACGGTCGTTACAATCAGGTGTGCGATTTTTGATCCTCTTCGCGCTCGGCGTCTCGGTTTGGGCGTCCGACACCAAGGTGAGCTTCACCCTGAACACCACGGACGCCTACGGCGGCGCGCTCCAGGAGAGCCGATATTATTACGTGACGCGCCCGGACGGTCTCCCGAAGACCAAGCCCGCGCCGATGATCCTGATGTTCGAGGCGTCCGCCAACAGCGGCCCCGACGGCCTGTTCCGCAGCATTGCGGGGGCGAACGGGTTTCTGATCGTCTCGTGCTCCTTCTCGGGCAACTCGACCGGCACGCCGGGCTCCGTTTGGACCAGCGACAATCCGAGCTTCGCCGGCAACGAGGACTACGACTACGTTGCCGAAGTCATCCGCCGCGTCCGCCAGGACGAGAACGGGACCGACGCCTTCGTCGCCGGACTCTCGAAAGGCGGGCACATGGCCCTGGCGTATGCCTGCGAGCGGCCGTCCACGATCAAGGCAGCGGCGTCCATCGACGAGTTCATGCAGCCGGAGAATCGGCCGACCGCGCAGGTTCCGGTGATCGTCTTTCAGGGAACGCAGGACACCAACGTGCCCTACACGATGACGCGCGACACGTTCGATATCTGGCGCGCGTTCAACGGGCTGTTCCGCCTCGCGCCGGTGGTCACGTACGAAGCGTCGCCGCTCCAACCGGGACACGTGACGCAGGCGACGTGGTACGGCGGCCGCACCGGCATGATGCAGGCCGCATTCGTCACCATCGTCGGCGGGACCCACACTTACGCGACGCCCGGAATTCAGACCGGCTACGACCAAGCCTCGGCGGCGTGGGCGTTCTTCAGCCAGTTTCTGACGCCGACGCAGGATGCGCCGCGGATCGTTTCGCAGCCGGCGAACAACGTGCAGCCGGCGGGGTCGTCCGCCAGTTTTCACGTGACGGCGAATGCCGGCGCGACGGTCCGGTATCAGTGGCAGCGGAACGGCGTCGACATTCCCGCGGCGAATATGAGCTGGTACACGACTCCTCCGCTGACCCAGCAGGATGACGGCGCGACCTTCCGCGCGGTGGTCGCGAACGACGTGGGGACGGCGGCCAGCACCGCGGCGAAGCTCACCGTGATTGCGTCAGCCGCGCCTGCGATCGCCAACCCGCCGGGCGTGATGACGGCCGGGGAGACAGCGACCTTCTCCGCGCCGGCCGCTGCGACGTACCGGTGGAACAAAAACGGTATGCCGATCGCCGGCGCGACCGGCGCCACCCTCACGGTCCCGGTCCTCACCTCCGATTCGGGCGCCGTCTTCACGGTCGCCGGCGGGCCGCCCGTGGTGCTGTCCGTCGTTCCCGCCTTCGACGCTCCGATCATTCTCGAACGGCCGGTCCGCGTCCGCACGGTGCCGAATCTGCCGGCGACCTTCTCGGTGAAGGCGTGGAGCGCGACTCCCATGACCTACCAGTGGCAGAAGGGCACGTTCACCGGCAACATGGCGGACATTCCCGGCGCCACCTCGTCGACGTACACCTTCGCGCGGCCGGCGCTCACCGACCATCTGACGCTCGTCCGCTGCGTCGTGTCGAACGCGGCGGGCAGCTCGGTCAGTGCCAGCGAGATGCTGTTCGTCACCGCCGCTCCCGGCGCGCCCAATCAGATCGTCAGCCCGAACCACGCCATCGCGCAGACCGGCCATCCCTTCGTCTACGACATCGTCACGATTGGCGGCACCCAGCCGCTCACGTATACCGCCTCGAACCTCCCTCCCGGCCTCTCGCTCGATCCGATCTCGGGGCGAATCTCGGGTGCGGCTTCCAAGACCGCGAACATCACGATCGGCGCCTCCAACTCCGTCGGGAGCGTCTCGGAAGTCCTCCTCCTGGCCGTGATCGACACGCCGCCGGCGATCTCCCTCGAGGACTGGAGGCTCGCCAATTTCGGCGCCAGCGTCAGCAATCCCGACGTCGCGGGTGACCACGCCGACCCCGACCACGACGGCTGCGTCAACACCCAGGAGTACGCCGGCGGGGCGAATCCGCTCGACGCCGCAAGCCTGCCCACGGGCGTGTTGGGACCGCGCCGGGGCCGCTCCGGATGTCCGCACCGCCCGGTACGGTAAAATTAAGAATTCCCGGAGGATAACGAATGGCAGTGAAGGCCCGCCGTCAGGCGGTGGTAGTGGACGTAGGTGGGGTCAAGGTCGGCGGCAATCATCCGATCGTCGTGCAGTCGATGACCAATACCGACACGGTGGACGTGGCCGGCACGGTCAATCAGGTGATGGCGCTGGCGCAGGCCGGCTCCGAACTGGTGCGCGTCACGGTCAACACCGAGCAGGCCGCCGCCGCGGTCCCGAAGATCGTCGACACGCTGGATCAATTCGGAGTCCGCGTCCCCATCATCGGCGACTTCCACTACAACGGTCACATCCTCCTGAAGAAGTACCCGGAGTGCGCCAGGGCGCTGGCGAAGTACCGCATCAATCCCGGCAATTCCGACATCGGGCGCAAGACCGACGACAATTTCCGCACCATGATCGAGGTCGCGGTCGAGAACAACAAGCCGGTCCGCATCGGCGTGAACTGGGGGTCGCTCGACGCCGCCCTGCTCACCCGCATGATGGACGAGAACAGCAAGCTCGCCGAGCCCAAGGAAGCGCGCGACGTCATGATGGACGCGATGATCGTCAGCGCGGTCCAATCGGCGAAAGCGGCGGAGAGCTACGGCCTCGGCCGCGACCGCATCATCCTTAGCGCGAAGGTAAGCGGCGTGCAGGACCTCATCGACGTCTACCGCGCGCTGGCCGCCGTCTGCGATTACCCGCTGCACCTCGGGCTGACCGAAGCGGGGATGGGCAGCAAGGGCATCGTGGCGTCGACCGCCGCGCTCTCGGTGGTGCTCCAGGAAGGGATCGGCGATACGATCCGCGTCTCTCTGACTCCCATGCCGAACGGCGACCGCACCGAAGAAGTCATCGTCGCGCAGCAGATCCTGCAATCGCTCGGCATCCGCAATTTCACCCCCCAGGTGGCGGCGTGCCCCGGCTGCGGCCGCACCACCAGCACGTTCTTCCAGGAGATGGCCGACGAGATCCAGACCTACCTGCGGACCCAGATGCCGCACTGGAAGGAATCGCGGCCCGGCGTCGAGACCATGAAGGTCGCGGTGATGGGTTGTGTGGTCAACGGACCCGGCGAGTCGAAGCATTCGAACATCGGAATCTCGCTGCCCGGGACGTTCGAGGAGCCGAAGGCGCCGGTGTACGTCGACGGCCGCCTGATGACGACCCTCAAGGGTGACCGCATCGTCGCCGAGTTCATCGATATACTCAACGGGTACGTCGAGACGCACTACGTGTAACGAATGTCCAAGCGATTTACGCTCGAGCAGGCGACCCGTCTCCTGCCGCATATGACGGTCTATCTGCAGGAGGCGATCGAACAGAAGGCCGCCTACGAGGAGGCGGAGCACGAGATCCAGGCGTTCTGCCAACGCGTGACCGTGATGGGCGGCATGGTGGTGGATCACGCCCTCAATATCGACTCCAAGAACAAGCGCGACGAAGCGGCGCAGAGGCTGCGCGCGGCGGTCGAGGCGGTGCAGAGCGCGGGCGCGCAGATCAAGGATCTGGACACCGGCCTGATCGACTTCCTGACCCTGTACCGCGGCGTCGAGGTGTGCCTCTGCTGGAAGCTCGGCGAGGACGCGATCGAATATTGGCACAGCACGGAAGAGGGGTTTCGCGGCCGAAAAGCGATCGACGGCGAGTTCCTGGCGAATCACAAAGGTGACTAAGCAGCCGCACGAAACCGAGATCAAGCTCGCGGTCGGCGACGTGGCGTCCGCGAAGAAGCTGCTGTATCGCGCCGGATTCCGCGTCTACAAGCGCCGCCTCTTCGAAGACAACACCATGTTCGACACGGCGGACCTGAAGCTGCGCGAGTCGGCGATGGCGTTCCGCGTGCGCGACGCCGGAGGCAAAGCGACCGTCACGTTCAAGGGCAAGCCCGTGCCGGGGAAGCACAAGAGCCGCGAGGAACTCGAGGTGAAGGTGTCGGACGGCGCGACGATGCGGACGATCGCGTCCAGGTTGGGATTCGTGCCGGTGTTCCGCTATCAGAAATACCGCACCGAGTACAAGCTCGCGAAAGGCAGCGGCATCGCGACTCTCGACGAGACGCCGATCGGAGTCTTCCTGGAACTCGAAGGGCAGCCCGCCTGGATCGATCGCCTGGCGCGGAAGCTCGGCTTCACCGAGCAGGACTACATCACGAGAAGCTACGGCGGCCTCTACCTGGAATGGCGCAAAAGAAATCCGAAAGCGCCGCAGGACATGTTGTTCAAACAAGGCGCTCGCGTTCAATCGTCGACGAGCCAACAGAGCCGCGCACGCCAGTAAGCGGTTGCCGCGTCTTTCGATAGATTCTCGTCGCCGCCACACGGCGGTCCGGCGCTTCGTTCGACAACCGCTTACTATCGTGCGCGGCTCTGCTATTTCGCCATCGCGACGATGTGATCGACCGGCACCTTGTACTTCGGCTTCTGCGCCGGTTCGGGCTGGCCGACCTTGACCGGCTTATCGCTCTTCGTATCGGGTTTCGCGACCGGCGCCTTCGCGGGGGTCCCTTGTCCTTCGTCCCACCACACGACACTCTCCGCGCAGTAGAGGCTCAGGACGTCCAGCAGGTGATGCAGCGAGGTCGCCTCCTCGCCGTCGAACCCGCGGGCCTCTTCGGCGACCGCCATCACGGCCTCATCCGGCGCGATCTCGTACTTCTGCTCCGACGTCGCGACGAACTTGCCTTCGACCATCGCGCCCTTTTGCACCACCCACACCAGCCGGTGCGTTTCCAGGTCCCATGTGAGCGACCCGAGGCGTTTGACCTCTTCGGGCTTGGCGCTCCTGGTCTCGGGGTCCTTGACCGGTTTGGGGTCTGCCGCAAAGCCAGCCGCGGCAAAAGAAAGCAAAAGGACGAGTGCGGTCTTCATAATTCCTCTCCCATCCGCGGCGCCGCCGCGAATCTTCACCGACTACAGCAGTTTCCTGGCCGCTCACTCCGCCGCCTGTGGCGTTCCGCACCGCGGCATAAGATGAAACCGTGCCTTCACGTCCCTACGACGCCGTCCCGTATCCGACTTACCCGCGCATCGAGACCCACCCCGACCGTCTCGCGTCCGTAGCCGCACTCGCCGGCATGCGCGCCGCCGCGGTGACACGTTGCCGTGTGCTCGAAATCGGTTGCGGCGATGGCGGCAACCTCATCCCGATGGCGTATTTTCTGCCGGAAAGCGAGTTTTTGGGCATCGACCTCGCGGGCCGCGCCATCGCGCAGGGCAGGGAATTCGTCCGTGAGCTGAAGCTCAAAAACATCGATTTGCGAGAGGCCGATTTTCGTACGCTCGTGGCCGGGGAGTTCGATTACATCGTGGCGCACGGCCTCTACTCGTGGCTCCCGCCCGACGTCCGCGACCGCCTCATCGCGCTGGGCGCGGAGCGTCTCGCGCCCGAGGGCGTGGCCTATATCAGCTACAACACGTGGCCGGGCAGACACGAACGTCACGTCCTCCGCGAGATTCTGCTTTACCAATTGCGCGACGTTCGCGCGCCGAAACAGCGTCTCCGCGAAGCCCGCCGGCTGTTGACGACGATCGGCACGCCGGCTGCCCGCGCCATGGCCGCCGAGCCCGACGACCTCCTCTTCCACGACGATCTCGCCCCGGTCAACGATTCCGTCTGGTTTCGCGACTTCGAGGCGCACGCCGCCCGTCACGGCCTGCAATATCTCGGCGACGCGGGCCCCGGTCCGGCCATCCGCGACGACGAGCAGTATGACGACTTCGTCCGCATGCGCGCCTTCCGCCAGTCGCTCCTCTGCCGCGCCGGCCGCAAGCTTCGCAAACCCGCCGCCGCCCTGATGCCCCAATTCCTGTTCTCGAGCAAGGACGTGGCGCCGCTCTCCGACGCATATCCTCTCCCCGTCCCCTTCCACGAACTCCTGGACTACGGCGCGACGGAGAACGATCTGTTCGAGCTATACCGGCGCGGCGCCGTCCAACTCCACGTCTGGGATTTCCCGTGCGAGGAGTCGCCTGGCGACCGTCCACGCGCGACCCGTCTGGCGCGCGCTCAAGCGAAGCGGTCGAAGTTCGTCACCGGAATCGCGCACCATCTGGTCGAGCTCGACGAGAGCGATCGCGAACTGCTCCTGGGATGCGATGGAAGACGCCGCGTCATCTCGCCGCGTGTCGAGTGGTTCGCCCGAATGGGGCTGTTAGAATCACGTTCATGAAGTGGGTGGCGACCGTCCTCGTGGTCTCGCTGTTCTTATTTGCGGGGTTGGTCGGCTACGTTCGCCTGCAGCCGCACGCTTCGAGCGAATGGCAGGCCTTCGCGATCGGGCCTGCAGTCGGAGGCTCGTTCACTACGAGAGGGGCGGCAATCCGCGCCGACGGAATCTCTCTGTTGACGCTCATTGCGCGGGCCTACAACGTACCTCCGGAGCGAGTCCTTGGACCAAAATCGTTAGCCATGCGCTTCAAGTTGGACGCGGCCGTCTACGACGACAATTCCGAAGCCTTCCGCCCGCTGCTGCGTCGCGAGTTGGAGTCCCGATTCCACCTCCAAACTCACAAGGAAACGCGGCCGTGTGACGTGTGGGTCCTGACCGCGAGCAGGCAGCCGTCGCTTGAACCAGCCGAGGGCCGCCGATCGTCCCTGATCGACGGCAGAGCCAAGACGGTGAAAATCGGCGCGTCCTCCATGGGCGATCTCGCCGTCACCCTGCAAGTGTTGCTCGGACGCGCTGTCGTCGACGAGACGGAACTGGCCGGCCGGTACGACCTTGCCTTCGGGTGGTCTGCCGACCGGGACCGATCCATCGTCACCACCCTGCGGGAGCAGTTCGGCCTTTTCTTGAGCCCGGGAGTCAGAGACGTTGAAGTTCTGGTGGTGGATCGGATCCAGCCAGACCCGCTGCTGGCGATGTTTTCGCGGATCGGCAGCGCCATCCAATACGGTCCCTCTCCGCTACGGCAGGGCATCTCGCGGAGCCTCACGATTCACTGATCGCGTGAGCGCACGAGGTACACCGCAGTTTCGGCCAGCAAGTTCGGCAGCATCGTGACCGTGCGATGTCCCGCGAGGAAGTAGCGCCGTTCGACCGCGATCCCTTCCTTGCGCGCCAGATCCTCGAAGTCCTCGATCGTCAGCAGGTGGATGTTCGGCGACTCGTGCCACTCATACGGGAACAACTTCGTCCGCGGCGCGCGCCCGCTGACCAGCATCGAGAGCCGCATGCGCCAATGGCCGAAATTCGGGAAGGCCACGATGGCGCGTTGTCCGACCCGCAGCATCTCGCGCAGCACCTGCAGCGGATGGAACGTCTCCTGCAGCGTCTGGCTGAGGATCACGTAATCGAAGGCCTGGTCGGGATAGTCGGCGAGCGCCTGGTCGATATCGCATTGGAAGACCGAGACGCCGCGCGCGATGGCGCGCTGCACCTTCGCGCCGGAGATCTCGACGCCGCGCGCGTCCACCTTCTTATTCACCGCCAGCCATTCGAGCAACTCCGCTTCGCCGCACCCGAGATCGAGGACGCGGCTGTTGGGCGGCACGATGTCGCCGATGATGGCGTAATCGCTGCGTCCCAGGAGGTCGTGGACGAAGGCCGGTCCCTGCGCCGTCTTGGCGGTCATGCCAGCCTCTCGAACGTGGTCGCGAGGAACCCGGCGACCAGCGCGCTCTGCTCCGCCACATCGACCAGGAACGAGTCGTGCCCGTAGTTCGATTGCAGCTCGACGTACGCCACGTCGCGATTGCGCGAGCGCAGCGCCCGCACCATCTCCTGCGACTGGTAGCTCGGGTACAGCCAGTCGGAGCTGAAGCTGATGATGAGGAACCGCGCGCGCGTCACCTCCAGCGCGGCGGCAATCGACGCGCTGCCACCGGTCAGGTCGAAATAATCCATCGCCTTCGTGATGTAGAGGTACGAGTTGGCGTCGAACCGCGTGACGAACTGGCTGCCGCGATAGCGCAGGTAGCTCTCGACCTCGAAATCGACGTCGAAGCCAAAGCCGAACGCCTCCTTGCCGCGGAGGCGGCGGCCGAACTTCTCACGCATCGAGTCGTCGCTCATGTACGTGATGTGGCCGACCATGCGGGCCACGGCCAGGCCACGCGCGGGCGGCGTCTTGCCGTAGTAGTTGCCCTCGTTCCAGTCCGGGTCGGCCATGATCGCCTGCCGCCCGACCTCGTTGAACGCGATCTGCTGCGCGCTATGGCGCGTCGTGCTGGCGATCGGCAGCGCGGCCACCACGGCGTCGGGATACTGCACCGCCCATTGCAGCGCCTGCATCCCGCCCATCGACCCGCCCGAGACCCCGAGCAGGCGCGGAATGCCGAGATGGTCGATCAGCATCTTCTGCAGCCGGACCATGTCAGCGACGGTGATCACCGGGAACGACATCGCATACGGACAGCCGGTCGCGGGATTGATCGACGCGGGCCCGGTCGTGCCGCGGCATCCGCCGAGGACGTTGGTGCAGATCACGAAGTAGCGGCTGGTGTCGAAGCCCTTGCCCGGTCCGATCATGTTGTCCCACCAGCCCGGTTTGCCCTCGTGATTGATGCCGGCGGCGTGCGCGTCGCCCGAGAAGGCGTGCAGCACCAGGATGGCGTTGGACCGCGCCGCGTTCAGCTCGCCGTAGGTCTCGTAGGCGACGTCGACGTCCGTGAGGGTCGCGCCGCTGTCGAGGGACAGGGAAGGGAAGCGAACGGTGCTGGAATCCACGATCATGCGGGGAGATTTTTATGATAACGCGGTTAACGGCGCCCCCCGCTTGCGCGTCTGTCCGCCAACAGGAGGGAACCATGTTGATAACTCGATTCGTTCCGACGATGCTGCTGGCGGCCGCGTCCTTTGCCGCGGAGACGATCCCCGGCGCGCCCGCCGGAATGGTGGTGCACGAGTGGGGGACGTTCACGTCCGTGGCCGCCGCGAATGGCAAGGCGATCCCGTGGACCGTGCTGGCCGACGACGGCGACCTGCCGTGCTTCGTCGAACATTCCCAGATGATTATGAAATTCCAGTTCGAGTGGCGCGTGCGGATGGAGACTCCGGTCCTGTACTTCTATACGCCGCGCGCGGCGAAGCTGTCGGTCGGGGTGGATTTCCCGCATGGCGCGCTCACGGAGTGGTATCCGCCCGCCGAGCAGTCCAACCCTCGGCGGCTGGACTGGAAATCGGTCGAGGTGCTGCCGGGCGATTCGGGGGAATTCCCGGGCGCGCAGGGTCCGAGCCACTACTTCGCGGCGCGGGCGACGGATGCCGCTCCGGTGCGAATCTATGGCAAGCCGGAGAAGTTCCTCTTCTACCGCGGGATCGGCGACTTCGAGCCGCCGCTCGCGCCGCGATTCGCCGCCGATGGCAAGGTGGAACTCGGAACGGCGCTGCCCGCGATCCTGTTCGAGAATCGCGGCGGATTCATGGGCTTCCGGGTCGTGGACGGCGCGCGCGTGGCGCCGCCGGAACTGACTGGCTCGGTCGATGGTGTCGGCGCGGCGCTGGTCACGCTACTCACGGACGCGGGATTGTACGAGAAAGAAGCGCGCGCGATGGTCGCGACGTGGCGAGACTCCTGGTTCGAAGAAGGGATGCGGCTGCTCTACATCGTGCCGCGCGACACGGTCGATTCGCTGCTGCCGCTGCATATCGACCCGCAGCCGCAGGCGATCGAACGAGTCTTCGTCGGACGCATGGAACTCATCTCGCCGGCGATCCGGGAGACGATCGGGACGGCGCTCACGAATCGGGACGAGGCGACGCTGCGACGCTACGGGCGCTTCCTGAACGCCTTCGCGAGCGAGATCGCGGACTCTCGCGGCCTTCAGTTCGTGCAAGCGTTGGGGACGCCGAGACGAGGTCCCTGCGTGAGGTAGACTATCGGCAGAGGAGGGACTCATGAGCGAACGCCGTACGCCGCTTCGCGAACTCTTCCGCCGTATCAAGCGCATTTTCCGGCGCGAGCCGGACATGCCCGAAGACCCGTACGCTTACGTCGGGGCGCCGAAGAAGCCTCGGACGCCGTTGCGCAGCGCGTCCGCCGCCGAGCCGCTGGACTGACTCTACCGGCGGACTAGCCGGCGGCGGAAGAACGCGAGAACCGCGATGCCGCCCCCAAGCAAGAGCGGCGATCCGGGCTCCGGAACGGCCTGCGAGCTCGTGTACAGGATGAATCCGATCGACTGGTTCGGCTGGCCGATCGAACGGGTGGCGGAAGTGAAATTGCCGTCGGTCTCCGAATTCGCATTCCGAAAATACCCGTTGAACACGTTGCTGCCCACGCTGGGACCCGAGGCGCCGTACAGGATCGGGTCCGTCAGATTGTTGACACTGTTGTAGGTGATGCCATTCGTCGTTCCCTGCACGTTCATCGTCAAGCCGATCGTCGTATCGGCAATGCTGAGCGGCGCCGGTAGGACGTAATCCAATGGGTAGTAAAACCCGCTGGCGAACGAGCCTGCCACGGTGTCCGTGTAGGTTCCCAGTAAATTGCCAAATGCCGGCGATCCGGCGTTCACCGTGCCGGTGTTGACCGTGTCCCAGAAATAAAACGTGGTCTGAATCCCCGTAAACGACGTGCCGCTGAGGTTGACCGGGAAATAGGCGATTTCGGAGATGTTGGTTGTTCCAGCGAGAAGCACGTATCCGTCGCCCATAAAAGTGTTGGGAGTGGAGGACGTGGAAGATAAGGTCCGGCCGGTGAAGTTGTCGAACACGACCGTGCCTGCATAGGTAGCAGGCGTCATTGCCATTAGGGCACAGCAAAAGGCTGCCGTGGCTGCAAACGCGCGGAAACGAATTCTCGGGAACATGGCGGCGCTAAAGATCATTTCAGGACTGTAGCAGGGATTTCCCGGATGTCCCCTCGTTTTCCGTGAAAAGACACCGCGGTTCTTGCCCAGAACTGCCAGTATTGGCGAGCGGTTTGGTGCAACATGCACCGAGCCCCTGCTTTGGATTCAATAGTTTAGGCGCCGTTCTGGTGCAACTTGCACCGGAGGACCTACCAAGCGTCGCGATTGACGATCTTGAAACGGTAGAGCGGCTTCTCTTTTTCGGCCGGATCCTGCTCGTAGACCTGCTCCGTTTTCGCCGGGTCGTAATCGCGCCAGAGCCACGCCAGCGACTCCGGCAGATCGAGCGCCGCCTGCGAGCTGTTGTGCGCCGCTTCGCCGAAACGGAAGTGGGAATCGTAGCCCTTCATCTTGAGCGAATTCGCGAACTGGACCGCCTGCGCGGGCCAACTGCCGAACTGGTTCTCGATGTCGTCCATGCCGTCGCTCTGCCACACGCGGATGTTCTTCTTCGCCTCCTTGCGGATCAGGAACGGGTAGATGTTGCCGCCGTCCTGCTTCTCGCCGGGACGCCACTGAATCGACGTATAGCTGCCGATCGCCGACTGCACCCGCGAGAATTTGTCGGGGAAGTGCCACGCCACGTTGAACGCGCAGATCGCGCCCGACGATTCGCCGGCGATCGCGCGCGAATAACCGTCGGGACGCAGCTTGTACGTCTTCTCGACCTCCGCCAGCACTTCGTCCATCAGATAGTGCCCGAAGCGGTCCGACACTGTGTCGTACTGGACGCTGCGCAGGCTGCGCTTGTTGGTGTCGTTAGCCGGCGCGATCATCACGTGTACGATCGGCGGCAGCAGCTTCTGCGCCACCAGATTCTCGGTGACGGTGAACAGGTGCAGCGACGACATGTCGCCGTTCACGATTCCCTGGCCGTCCTGCCACACCATCAGCGGCGACGGGCGCGACGGGTCGACGCCGGGCGAAGCGTAGATCCAGTAGTCGGCGGTCGCGCCGTCGTAGATCTTGCTGGTGATCGTGTGCTTCTCGGAGAGCGTCCCCTTGGGCACGCCGGGCTTCGGGTACGAGTCGGGATTGTAGCCGGCGACGTCGCGGCGCGTGCCGAGCGGCTTGCCGTCGGCGTAGAACTGATAGGAGTGCGTGACGCCGGTCCGCATCTTGAACACGCGCGCGCTGACCGTCGACCCCGAGAGCTTCGGCAGCGCGGCGGCCGGTTGTCCATCGATCGAGACGGAAGCGGCCGTGTCGGTGTCCGCGGCGAACAGGTAGTCCTGTCCCCAGACCCACACGCTCCCCTGCTTGAGCCCTCCTGCGCGTTTAGCGAGCAGTTCCTTCAAAGTCGGAGAATTCAGGCGTGCGGCGGAAACGAGTTCCTCCAAGGGATGGGTCTGCGCGGCCAGGAATCCCGCGAACAAGACGATCGACAGCGACACTCTCTTCATGGGGAGGGATTATATCAACGCCTTGTGTTCTTAGCGAATCTTTGCGGCCTTTGCGGCTTTGCGAGAGATTATTTTTTCGGCGCCGCGACGGGCTTCAGCGGGGACCAGCGCGGGGACGCTCCCGCCGCGCGGTATAACTCCGGCATGTCGTCTTCGATCAGCTTGTTGAGCCCCGCGACTCCCGCGAGTGCGTCTTCCCAGGCCCAGTCGAGCTCTCGCTTCTGCGCCCCGGTCGGCGCGCCTTCGTAGCCGTCGATTCCCGACTGCGCTCGCGACGCCAGCGAGATCGCGGAGTTGAGCTGTCCCAACGTCCGGGAGACATCGCGCGAGACGCGGTCCCACTGCGCTGCCGCGTCGCCGGTCACGACCGATCGCATCGCTCCGAGTTGTCCGCCGAGCGTTTGCGCCGCCTGACGCGCCGTTGCGAGTTGCTGCTGCAACGAGTACGCGCTCATCAGCGACGACTGGTGCTCTTTGCGTTCCGCCTCCGAGATCGAGGACCGCGGATCGGGCAGCACCGTCAGAGACGTCTTCAGCGGCGCAGCGCCGGCCGGGGTTACGACCACCGCATACTGTCCCGGCGCGGCGAGCGGTCCGCCGAATGCGCGCAATCCGCCGCACCCCGCGTAGGAGGGCGGGCCCTCGTTGAGCGCGGGCGACCAGCGCAGATCCCAGCAGGCGCGATTCAGGCCGGCCTTCGCCGGTCCCCGTAGCGCGCGCACCGCCGCGCCCGAGGCGTCGCGGATCGCGATCTCGACTCCTCCTGGATCGTCCTGCGGCAGGTAATACGAAACGACCGCGCCGTCGGGAGGATTGGGCGCGAAGAATTCGCCCGCGCCGAACCAGAATTGTCCCTGGAAAATCGTGTTGTGCCGCGCCGGGACGGGCGGGAAGAGATGAGCGCCTCCGCTCACGACTTCGGGCGTGATCCGCGCCAGCGCCTCGACGTGGTCGAGGATCCAGATGCCGCGGCCGTGCGTGCCGGCGATGAGCGCGCCCGAGCGTTCCTGGAACACCATGTCGTACACCGGGACGGTCGGCAGGCTCGAGCCGAGCGTCGTCCAATGCGCGCCGCGATCGAAGGTCGCGTAGAGGCCCATCTCCGTCCCCGCGATGAGCAGGTTCGGATTCGCCGGATGCTCGCGGATGCGCCGCACGGGCGCGCGCGGCAGGCCCGCCCCGATCGCGCGCCACGTCTCGCCATAATCCTCGCTGACGAAGATGTAGGGATCGTACCGATCGTCGAAGTGCCCGTCGATCGCGACGTATACGCGTCCAGCCGCGTGCTCGGACGCCACGATGCCGCTGACATGCAGCATCGGCGGCAACCCCGTGAGCTTCTCCGTCAGGTTGGTCCAATGCTTGCCGCCGTCGCGCGTGCGCTGGATGGTTCCATCGTCGGCGCCGGTGTAGAGCAGATTGCGGTCGGCCGGCGATTCGGCGATCACGGTTAGTGAACTGAAGGTCGTCTGCCCATCGTGCCGCGAGAGGGCATGCGGCGGCACGGGGCCACCCATCATCTGCAGAGTCTCGCGGTCGACAGCGGCGGTGAGCTCGGGGCTGATGACGCGCCACGTCGCGCCACGGTCCTCCGACCGGAACAGCACATTCGCGGCCGTGTACAGGACCTTCGGATTCCACGCCGACACGACGATGGGCGTCGTCCAATACCAGCGGTACGCCGGCTGGCCGGGCGCGGGACGCTCGGCGAACGGCACGGGTCCGATGGTCTGCCGCTGCATGCTGTCGAGATTCAGGCGCCACGAGGTGCCGTTCTGCATGCTCACGAGCAGCGTGCGATCGTCCTCGAACAGAGCGTGCATGCCGTCGCCGCCGCCCACGTTGAACGCGTCGCGGAACGAGACGCCGTAGTTCACATTGGTCGCGCTCGGCGTGCACCAGCTTCCGTTGTCCTGCAAACCGCCGCAGACGAGATACGGATCGCCGTTATTCACCGAGATGTTGTAGAACTGGCCGATCGGAAGGTTCGGGCGGAAGAGCCACGACGAGCCGCGGTCGAACGAGATCGAGACGCCGCCATCGCCGCCCGCGATCAGGCGGTGTGGATTCTCGGGGTCGACCCACAGCGCGTGGTCCTCGCCGTGGACGTTGCTGAAGGTGTCGCGGAAACTCCGGCCGCCATCGTCGGACAGGTAGAGGCCGCGGTTCGACCCCATGATGTACAGGCGATTCGGGTCTTTCGGGTCGGGAATGACGCGGCTGTAGTACATGGGGCGCGGGTTGAGCGTGTTCAGTTGCTCCCACGTCTCGCCGCCGTCCGCGCTGCGAAAGAGGCCGCCCTGCTCGGCTTCCACGATCGCGTAGACGACGCGATGATCGAGCGGCGAAAGGGCGAGGCCGATCCGCCCTTTATCGCCGCGCGGCAATCCGTTCTTCAACTCGACCCACGTGGCGCCGCCGTCCGTGGTGCGGAAGATGCCGCTGCCGGGGCCTCCGCCATTGAAGCCCCAGTTCTTCCTCTGCCGCTGGTACAGGGCCGCGTACACGACCTCCGGGGACTTGGGGTCGATCGCGAGATCGCCCGCGCCGGTGTTCTCGTCGCGGTACAGGACCTTCTTCCAGGTCGTCCCGCCGTCGGTGGTTTTGAAAACGCCGCGCTCGGCGTTGGAGCCCCAGAGATGCCCCACTGCCGCGACGTAGACCGTGTTCGGATCGTTCGGGTGGACTGCGATACGGCCGACGTGGCGGGTCTCTTCGAGTCCCATGCGCTGCCAGGACGCGCCGCTATCGAGGGACCGGTAGACGCCGTCGCCCCACGAGCTGCTCTGTCGGTTGTTGGCTTCTCCCGTGCCCGCCCAGACGACCGCGTGGTTCGATGGCGCGACCGCCAGCGCTCCGATCGACATCATGCCGCCGACATGGTCGAAGACCGGCGTCCAGGAGACGCCCTCGTTGACGCTCTTGAAGATGCCGCCCGATGCCGCGCCGACATAGATCTCGGACGGCCGCCCGGGACTTTGGGCGACGGCGATGTCGGAAACGCGGCCTCCCGTTGCGGCAGGCCCGATCGCCCGCCACTCGAGACCGTTCAGAATTTGTCCGAAAGCGCTGGTGGCGATCAGAAAGAACGCCGCTGGACCCCGCATTACCCGCAGACTACCACGGAAGCGGTCAGACGTATCAGGGCACGACTTCAGTCGTGCCGCTGAGCGACGGAGAAATTCGGGCTTTAGCCCCCGCCAGGAGCGGGCGCACGGCGGCTAAAGCCGCTCGGCAATGCGGACGCACTGCGGCACGGCTCAAGCCGTGCCCTGATACGACTCTTAGTAGCGATCTTCGGTGTAGAAGTTATCGACCTGGGCGCCCCAGTCCGGGTCGGCCATGTTCGGCCAATTGTCGCGGTCGAAGCCCGGCGCTTCCTCCAGACGACGGCGGTCGATATTCAGGAGAAACTCGTGGTCGCGCTCATTCAGCGCCAGCGCCCGCCACGGGACCGCGAACAGCTTGTCGCCGATCCCGAGAAAGCCTCCGAACGAGATCACGGCATAGGCGACACGCCCGGTGGGCACGTCGAGCATGATCTCCTCGACCTTCCCGAGATCTTCGCCGGCCCGGTTGCGGACGCGATGGCCGGTCACCGAGGCGGCGGAGAGGACGCGCCGGTATTCGCCGGCGCGTGAACCGTCGTCCCACGCTGGGCGCGTCTCTTGCACGTCGTAGTATTCGTCGCGTGGCATGGCTACATCTCCCGCAAGTGCAGCGGGGCGTCGAGGCGGAAGTTGAGGACCGTTTCCGCCGGAACGCGGATCTCGTGGCCCTTGGTCAGCACCTGCGCGCCGCCGCCCGCCGCCGCGCCCGCGATGGCCCCGATAGCCGCTCCCTTGCCGCCGCCCGCGATTGCGCCCAGCAGCGTGCCGAGCACCGCGCCGCCGCCGACGTACTCGGCGGTGCGCTTGTTCTTGCCGATGCCCTGGTCGCCCTGCTGGATGTCCTGCGTGTCGACGCGATAGCGATGGCCGTTCACGCGGACCGAGTCGAGATCGAGCACGAAGTTTCCGTTGGAAAGCGTGTTGCTTTCCGTGATGCGGCGCACCACCAAAGTGGCGGGCGAGCCGCGCGGAATCACGATATTCCCCGTACCGTCCACGATGTCCTGCAAGATCGAGGCGGTGAACGTCCGTCCCTCGACGGCGTTCTGCGAATTGATGTCTTCATCCGTACGGACGGAGATCGAAGTGCCCGCCGGTAGCGTCGCCCAGTCGTTGCCGTTCCGATAGGCGGTGTTGTTATTGGGAACGGGGACGGGGGCCGGGGCGGGGTTCCGCTGGTCGTAGTAGCTGTCGCGACGGTCCTCGTAACGGCCGGCGGTGGTGGAGACGTTGTCGAAGCGAATGCCCTGAATCTGGTTCAGGTCGAAGCGCCTGCGCACGCCGTTATCGTCTTGAAAAACTATATTTTGCGATGTCCCGCTGATGAACCGGCCGTAGATGACCGTGCCGTCGCGCATGGTGAGTTGCGCGGCGGAGAGCACGGGCGGCAGTAACGCCAGCAAGGCCAGCGCTGCATACTTCCGCATAGTTGCCTCCAGGGATACAGTTGCAATCCCCGGTCCATGTACGGAAGCTCACAGCAGCAACAGAGCCGCGCACGAAGTAAGCGGTTGTCGCATATCGGAACTGCCGCGATCCGCCGGCAACCGCTTACTGGCGTGCGCGGCTCTGTTGGATTTGCGGAGTTAGGGGACTTGCGGAACTAAATTGGCAGCCGGCCCGACCCCTGGCCGCGGAATTCGGGCGCCGACTGCTCGCGCCGGAACTCCAGGATCAGCTCCATCACGCGCCTCTCGATCTCGTCGCGGACGTCGCAGTGATCTTCGTACTTCATCCCCACCGGGTCATCGACCTCCCAGTCGCGGACCGGGGCCTTGATGTTGGCAGGCAAGTTCTGCCCGCTCATGTTGACGATGAGGTCGAATTCGATGCGGCCGAGGTGGCGGATGGCTTTCGGGAAATGGTCGCGGAGGTCGATGCCCTTTTCGTTCATGGCGTCGAGCGTGTCGGGTGCGACTCGCGTCGCGGGCGCGACGCCGGCGCTGGCCGGCACCATCACATCGCTTCCATAGGCTCGCGCGAAACCTTCGGCCATCTGGCTGCGGCAGGAGTTACCGATGCAGACGAACAGGACGCGCTTCAGCGGACGGCTCACAGTTTCTCCAGAAAATAGCGGTGCACCCGCGAATCGGCGGTCAATTCGGGATGGAACGTCGCGACCAGATGTTTGCCCTGTTCCACCAGCACCGGATCCCCATTGTACCGCGCGAGAACACGAGCCTTCTCGCTCAGGTCGCGGATGATGGGCGCGCGAATGAACACCGCTTCGAGCGGACCGGGCTCCGTTTCCCGCTGAAATTCGGCGGCCGGGTCGAGCTCCACGACGCGGCTGTCGAGCTGCCGTCCGTAGCCGTTGCGCTCGACCGTCAGGTCCATCAGGCCGAGACTTTCCTGCGTGGGGTTCGTGACCGCTTTGGCCAGCAGGATCGCGCCGGCGCACGTGCCGAAGACGGGTTTGCGCCGGCCGAACTCCGCGATCGGCTCCATCAGCCCTTCGGCGCGCATGAGCTTCAGCATCGTCGTGCTTTCCCCGCCGGGCAGGACGAGGCCGTCGAGGTCCTGGAGCTGCTCCGGTTCGCGGACGTAGACCGGCTCGGCCCCGGCGCGTTCCAGCGCCGCGCCATGGGCCGCGAAATCGCCCTGCAGGGAAAGCACGCCGACGCGTTTCACTACCAGCCCCTGGTCTGCAGCAGCTCCGATTCGGCGATCTTGGAGATCTCGAGACCGGGCATGGCGTCGCCGAGTTTGCGGCTGGCTTCGAGCAGTTTGGCGGGGTTGTCGTAATTCTTCGCCGCCATCACGATGGCTTCCGCGCGCGCCACCGGGTCGGAGGACTTGAAGATGCCCGAGCCGACAAAAACGGCCTCCGCGCCGAGCTGCATGACGAGCGCCGCATCCGCCGGGGTCGCGATACCGCCGGCCGAGAAGTTCGGCACCGGCAATGTGCCGTGCTCGGCGACCCACTCGACGAGCTCGAGCGGCGCCTGCAGCTTCTTCGCCTCGTGCACCAGCTCTTCCTTACCCAGCACCGTGAGCTGCCGCATCTCCCGAATGATCGTCCGAATGTGGCGGACGGCTTCGACGATGTTGCCGGACCCGGCCTCGCCCTTGGTGCGGATCATGGCCGCGCCTTCCGCGATGCGCCGCAGCGCCTCGCCGAGATTGCGCGCGCCGCAAACGAAGGGAATCGTGAACTTCGTCTTATCGATGTGGTGCTCTTCGTCGGCCGGCGTGAGCACTTCGCTCTCGTCGATGTAGTCGACTTTGAGCGCTTCGAGCACCCGCGCTTCCATGAAGTGGCCGATGCGGGCCTTGGCCATGACGGGAATCGAGACGGTCGCCTGGATCTCCTCCATCTTGCTGATGGCGGCCATGCGGGCGACGCCGCCCTCTTTGCGGATGTCGGACGGGACGCGTTCGAGCGCCATGACGGCCGACGCTCCGGCATCCTCGGCAATCCGGGCCTGTTCGGCGTTGGTGACGTCCATGATGACGCCGCCCTTCAACATCTCGGCCAGCCCGACCTTCAATCGAAACTGTTCGCTATTCAGATGAAACATGACTGCCTCCAGTAAATTCAAATCCTTGACGCAGAGACGCAGAGACGCTGAGGAAAGCAAAATGGAGTTTCTCTGCGTCTCCGCGTCTCTGCGTCAAAGCTCAATCTCGCTCTCACACCATTGCCGGCGAGGGCTCCAACCTCTCCCTCGCGTCCAGTTCATTCCGCAGAATCCGCCCTAAAATAGCGAGCCCTTCCCGGATCTTTTCGGGCGGAAGACTCGCGAAACTCAAGCGAAGGCCGCCGGGGTCGGGGCGCGACACCGCGAAATAACGCCCCGGCAGGAACGCTACGCCTTCCTGGCGGGCGCGCTGCAGCAGATCGCTCGCATCTAACGGAGCGGGCAGCCGGACCCAGACGTTCATCCCGCCTTCGGGCTCGGTCCACTGCGTGCCCGGCGGTAGAAACTCGCGGCAGCCTGCGATGGTGGCCGCCAATCGCTCGCCTCCGGCCGCGCGGACGTGGGCGCGGTGTTTCTCCAGCCGGCCCGATTCCAGGAATTCCAGGAGCACCGCTTGCGAGAGCTGGTCGGTGTGCAGATCCGCCGCTTCTTTCGCCTGCCGCAGCCGGTCGAGCAGCGGCTTCGGACCGAGCGCCCAACCGACGCGCAGTCCCGGGAAGCTCACCTTGGAGAAACTGCGCAGCAGCACCGTGCCGCCGCGCGCGTCCAACTGCTTCAGCGCGGGCAGCGGCTCGCCGGTATAGCGCAGGTCGCCGTACGCGTCGTTCTCGACCACCGGGACGCCCGCCGTGCGCGCCGCTTCCAGCAGGGCCAGCCGCGACTCGAGCGGCAGGGTGGCGCCGGTCGGATTCTGAAAATTCGACGTGACCACGACGAAGCGCGGCTTATCGCGGAGGATGCGCTCCGCCTGTGCGATGTCGATGCCGCGCGGTCCGACGGGGATGCCCGCCAGTTGCGCGCCGAGCCCGGCGAGCAGATTCTTCAAGCCGGGATAGATCGGGTCCTCCACCGCGACCGTATCGCCGGGGCGGACCAGCACGCGGCCGATCAGGTCGAGCGCCTGCTGGCACCCGTTCGTGATGAGGATGTCGTCGCCGGGACCGGCAAGTTGCTCCGCGCGCGCGTCGTCAAGCAGGCGGCGGCGCAGAGGCTCGAACCCGCTCGGCGAGCCGAGCTGCAGGATGTCGGCGAGATCGCGGCGGGCCAGCACAGCTTCGCAGGTGTCGCGGAAATCGTCGAGCGGAAACAGGTCGGCCGAGGGGCGCGACATCACGAAGCCGATGTCGTCTCTTCCAAAGCCGGAAGACAAGCCGGCAGCGGGTAGCGTCGTGCCCCAGTCAACACCCGCGGCAGGTCGCTCGGCATCTCCGCGAACGAAGCTGCCGCGTCCGACTTGTCCGGAGATCAAGCCGTGCTCCTCAAGCATCGCGTAGGCGGCGGAAACCGTAGTTCGATTCAGGCCAAGAATGCCAGCCAATTCCCGAGTGGCTGGTAAACGCTCGCCGCGGGGCAGATCGCCGGAGCGGATTCGGGCGGCAATCTGTTCGAAAAGCTGCCGGTAAAGCGGCTCTTCAGCGTCCGGCCGAATGTGGATCGGGAAATCCATCAGCCATACCATACCATATTGGTTGGCCTGTCGCTATTGGATTGTGAGGGTATATTTGCCGAAGGTCAGCGCTTGCGACCACACCTGCACGTAATATGTCTGGTGCTCCTGGACCTCGATCGTATGGTGTAGGCTGGCGCCCGGGGTGCGAATGTCCGGACCGAAGCCGGTATTCCGCCTCTCCGAATTGAACGTCGTCAGCGCCGGAATGAGGCTCGCCGCTTGGTTCGCGATATCGATCGTCAAGGTTCCGCTGCGGGGGCTCTGGAACGAGTAGAAGTCGGTATCCTGGGCGTCCATGATATTGGCCTCGATCTTCTCCCCGACCTCGATGCGCCGCGCGTTGAAGACGTCGTCGTTCGGTTCGTAGGCGTCGTACGCCTTCATGGCACGCAGGACGAGACGGTATGGCCCGACGGTATTGTGGGCGCCCCAGATCTGTAGAAAGAGCGGCGTGTTGGGGGGCTGCGCGACGTAGCGGGTTACGGACTCGCCGCTCGGAACGGCGAGATTGGCGGAATCGTTCTTGAGGCTGTCGTCCGCGATCCGGATGCCGATCTCGAGACTCTGCGCGACGTTCGTGACGGTCATCTCGACGATGTCGCGGGGCGCGGGCGGGGTGACGAACTTGAAGGTGTCGGTGTCGCCGGGGACGATCTCGGCTTCGACCGGCGTGCCGAGACCGATGAGGTTCGCGACGACGGTGCTGTTGTTGGGCTCGATCTCGCGTTTGAGGGGGTCGGCTTCGTCCTGGCCGAGCCACTTGAGACGCTCGACGCTGGCGCGCACGGGCCGGTAATCGGGGTCGCGGATCAATGCCTCGCGAAACGACAGGATGGCGCGCGCCCGGTCGCCCGCGGCGGCGTAGAGCGAGCCGAGATTGTGGAAGATCACGGGGACGGCGGCCTGTTTGGCGACCGCTTCGAGAACGTCGATGGCTCCGGTGTAGTCCTTATGGTCGACCAGTTGTGCGGCGGTGATGAACTCGTGCTCGATCTCGGGATCGCGCAGCAGCTTGCCGTGGAACTTCCGGTATTCCGCCTGCACGACGGTGACGTCCCGCTCGTAGGTATCGAGCGGCCCGGCGAGCGCCTTGGGGCGGCTGCGGACTCCAAGGACGGCCGCGATCACCACGCCCACCGCGATCAGGGCGATTCCGGGCCAGCGGTACTTCTCCAGCGCGCTTTTTGGCGGCTCTACCGGGAGAGCATTCGGACGCGGCTGGAACGAGCCCACGCCTCAATCCACCCGCAGCGAGTACTCGCCGGCCGTGCCGGCTTGCGACGAGATCTGAATGTAGTACACGCCGCCCTGATCGGCATCGAGGACGTAGCGGACGTTCGAGCCGGGCTTGCGCACTTCCTGCGCGAACCCGAGGTTGCGGTGGTCGGCGTCGTACATGGTGAGCGCGGGAATCAACGTGTTGGAGCGGTTGCGGATGTCGATGGTGACGGGGCCGCGGCGGGGACTCTGGATCGAGAAGAAGTCGGAATCACCGGCGTCCATGATATTGGCCGAAATCTCTTCGCCGATCGCAACGCGCCTCGACGAAAGAATGTCGTCATTCGGCTCATACTTGTCGAATGCCTTCACCGCCTTCGCAGTCAGCAGGTATTGGCCGCCATTGCTGTCGTTTGCGCTAATAGCGATGTACAGAACCGAATTCGGCTTAGGCCCTCCGCTGAGGGCGATCGATTCGCCCGGCCGGGCCGACTTCTCGCCCCAACTCAGCAGGCGCAGATCCGCGTCATAGACGTGAATTCTCGGGGCGAAATCGATGGAGTGGTTGGCCAGTTCAAGGGAGATCTGATCGCGCGGGGCCGGCGGCGCGATGACCTTGAAGTAATCGGCGGTGTCGTTGGAGCCGGCGATTTCCCCGGCCACCGGAGAATGCAGCGCGATGAGGTTCGCCATCGCGGCCTGGTTATTCGGTTCCTGCTCGCGCGTGTATGGTTCGGCCGCTCCGGTGGCGATCCCTTTCACCTCTCGGATATACTTCCGCGACGCGGCATACTCCGGCTCGCGGGCGAACACCTCGCGAAACGCGTCCGCCGCCCGGCCGAAATCGCCGAGCGAGGCGTAGGACACGCCGAGGTTGTGGAAAACGACGGGCACCGCGGCGGTCTTGACCACCGACTCCAGCACCGACGCGGAACCGGCCAGACTGCCGCGGCGCGCGGCCTCGGTCGCCTGGTCGAACCGCAAGGCAATTTTGGGATCGTCCGCGGGTCCGCCATAGTACTTCGCATATTCCGCCTTGAGCGATTTACCCTCGGGGAGATATGCCGAAGGCAGCGGTACCTTCGACAGCGAAGGACGGTGTGCGATCAGCCAGCGCAGCCCAAGCGCCCCCAACAGAACCAGCAGGCCCAGCAGAACGAACGGGAAAACCGGCGTTCTGCGGCGGCGTCGCCGCTTCCTTTTGCGAAGATTCGATGCTTGCCCTGGTGCTGACATGAATGGTGTTCGTCGCGGCGATGAGGCCACGCTCGGAATGCTCCTCTACGGTTGGTGCTAAGATCTCGATTTTAGACCCTATGGCGACCAGTTGGCTACAGGCACACCGCGGATGGAGCCGTTCCGGGCCCCCCGCGAAGTACTACGGACATAGGGCCATACCCAAGGCTATAGTCCTATGAAGTCCCGGGCCGTCCTGCTCGCCGTCTGCGGCGTCGCCATTTTATTCGCCGCCCCGCAACGCAAGAAAAATAAAGAAGAAGAGACGCAGACGCTGCAACTTCCGAAGGAATTGCCGGCCGCGGTAGCGGGAGAAACGCGGCGGCTGACCTTCCACGTGACGCCGCTTTCCGCGCGAGGTCTTCTTTCGCAGCAGGTTCGCGACGCATTGAAAGCCATCGGGCACGACTCCGGCGGCGAGACCGTGCTGCATATCCGCGCCTTCGTGGCCGGCTCGGGCGACCTGCGGCGGGTCCGCGACCTCGTGAGCGAGGCCTTCACGGAGCGCCGGCAGCCTCTGCCGTCGATGAGCCTGATCCAATCCGGAGGTCTGCCGCTGGACGGCGCCCAGGTGGTCCTCGAATACACCGCTTCCGCCCGCAAGGATTTGCATCCGCAGGGCATCGTCTATATCTCGGGGCAATCGGCGACTTCGGAGAATCCCACCGACCCGGTTGCGCCTCTGACGATGAAGGCGCTGGCCGGTCTGCGCCAGAGCATCAAGGCCGCCGGCTCCGAGCCCGCCGACGTCCTGCGCGTGAGCTGCTTTTTCAGCTCCCTCGACAATTTGGCCGCTAGCCGGTCCCAAGTCGCGGCGGAGTATCCGAAGGCGACGCTCAACTTCGTGCAGACCGAGCGGGCCCCCTCGCGGGCGCTCGCCGCTTGCGAAGCAGTGGCGAGCCTGCGAACGAAGATCGCGACTCCGGTTCAACTCATCAAGGCGGATGGAGGCGACGAAGGAGAGTCGCTGGCGGCATTGATCGCGGCGCCGCGGGTCGTGCTCACCGGCAGCCAAGTCTCCTTCGGCTACGAGGAAAAGGACGCGCGGCTGGCGTTCGAGCGATTGCAGCGCGGTCTCGAGCAGGCCGGCGCCAAGACCGCCGACGTGGCGTTCGCCCATTACTATCCGCTTTCCGGCGGGATTGCCGCTCAGGTTCGCAAGGTCCGTGCCGAGTTCTTCGACCGCGCGCGTCCGCCGGCCGGCACGATGCTCCTCTTCGAAAGTCTGCCCTCGATGGACGCGGGATTCGCCGTGGACGTGGTCGCCGCGAAACAGTAGCGCCCGCCCTATTCCTCGTGAATTGCGTCGAGAGGGTCGATGCGCGTCGCGACGTGAGCGGGGTAGAGCGCCGCCAGCACCGTCACGACCCATACCAGCAGCAGCGCGCCGCCGAGCAGGGTCACCGGCACATGGAACTGGATGGTCCAGCCGAAGCTCTGGCGGTTCACCACGAAGATCAGGAGCAGCGAGAGGGCGAAGCCGAGCGCCAGCCCGATCGCGATCGCCAGTCCACCGAGAAGTCCCGCTTCGGCGAGCACCATGCCGCGGATCTGGCCGGCGGAGGCGCCGAGATACCGCAGCAGCGCCAGTTCGCGGCGGCGGTCCAGAACGAGAGCGAGCAGGGAATTGGCCGCCCCGAGCATCGCGACGACGATGGCGACGGCTTCGAGCGCCCAAGTGATCGCGAACGTGCGGTCGAAGATCGCGATCGCATTGCGGCGCAATTCGCGATTGGGCGCGACCACTACACCGCGGCCGGCGGTCCGCTGCTGAATGTCGTGCTGCACCGCGCCGGCGTCGGCTCCGGGCGCCAGGTACACGGCGAGATTGGTCGGCGGCTGGCCGGGCAGGTATCGCAGCAGCGTCGAACGGTCGACCAGGACGAAGCCCTGGCTGCTCGAATACTCGTAATACACGCCGGCGATGTCGAGCGGCACGAGGCGTTCACCGATGGCGATCGTGATGCGGTCGCCGGCGCGGACGCCGTGCCGATTGGCGAAAGGCTCGCTGACGATCGCGCGGTCGTGGCCGGGGAGTGAGCGCAGGATCGCATCGCGATCGCCGCCGAGGAAGCGGAGGCGTCCGTAGCGGCGAACGATCTCCAGATTCCCGGCGCCGAGGGTGGCGCGTTCGCCGCCGTAGTGCAACTCGACGCCGGTAAATTCGTCGACCGCCTCGATACCCGGGACGGTGGCGACGAGCGCCGGGATCGCGGGGTCCAGCGGCGGATATACGCCGGCGCCGCTCGGGACGTCGGGGCGGAGGTAGAGGTCGGCGCGCAGTTGCACGTCGAGCCAGAGCGCGACGGTCTCCCGGAAACTGCCGACCATGATCCCGACGCTGGCCATCATCGCGATCGCCGTGGCGAGCGCCGCTACCACCACCGAGGTTCGCGCGAGCGAGGCGGTCAGGCTGCGGCCCGCGAGCAGCCCTTCGACCCGTCTGCGCAACGCGGTCCGCGTCAGGCGGTGAACCGCGAGCACGACCGCCGGCGCCGCGAGGCTGGCAGCGGCGATCGAGAGGAACGCCGCCGCATACCCGCCGATCGGATTGCCTGCTATGGGCCGGGCCTGGGACGCCAAGGCGGCGCAAACTGCCAGGAGCGCCGCGCCGGCCAACCCGCGCTTCCATCGGAGTGTGGCGGTGTGCTCGCGGGAGCCTCGTCCCATCGCTTCGACGGGAGCGACACGCATCGCCTCTCGCGCCGGGGCGAGCGCCGACAGCACCGACACGGCGATTCCGATCGCCAGGCCCAGCGCCGCCTCCCAGGCCGTCAGCGTGACCGGGGTGGGGCGACTCGTCGTGTATAGCGCGTTGACCGTGCCCGCGATCAGCTCCACCGCGCCGGCGGCCAGCCAGCGTCCGAGGATGATACCGAGCGCCGCGCCGACGACGCCGAACAGCGCCGCTTCGGCGAGAAACAGCATCAGGACCGTGCGCCGCGATGCGCCGACCGCGCGGAGCACGCCGATCTCCGCCCGCCGCCGCACCACGCTCACCGAGATCGTGTTGTAGATCAGGAACGCTCCGACGACCAGCGAAATATAGCTGAGCACGCGCAGGTTCCACCGGAACGCGTTCACCATGCGCTGATTCTCCTCGCTGCGCGTCCCCGGCCTGCCGATTTGATAGGACGGGGGCAGCACCGCACGCACGCGCCGTTCGACGCCGTCGAGCGTTTCGCCGGGGCCCACGCTGATGTCGATGCGGTCCAGACGTCCGTAGCGGCCGAGCGCCTGCTGGGCGATGGCGATGTCGATGGCGACGAATTCTCCCGGGCCGGCGTCAGCGGTGCGCACTTGATCGAAGCGCTGCGGCTTGCCGGCGATCGTCAGCGTCACGGGAGCGTGGACGCGGTCCGCGAGCGCGCGGGAGACGACGAGTTCGTCCTTGCCGTAGAGGTCGACGCCGTAAAGCGGGACAGCCCCGGCGCCGGGCACACCCGCCTGTCCTCGAACTACCGGAGCGAAACGCGCGTTCATTGGCAGTTGCGCGAGCGCGCCGAAATAGCGCTCGTCCAAGCCGCCGTTGGCGAAGATCTCGAGATCCGTCTTGCCGGCGAGCGTCTCCATCGAAGATTGGAAGGAGCCGGTCGCGGCGTCGCCGGCGAGGTCGATGGCGACGACCACGGCGATCCCGAGCGCCACCGCGAGTACGGTCAGCGACGTGCGGAGCAGGTCGCGCGTGAGCGGACGCAGGATGAGCCGGCGGAGTAGTTTCATGCGCGTTCGACGGACTGGATCCGCCCGTCGCGCATGGCGACGCGCACCGTGGCAATGGCCGCGGCTTCCGCGCTGTGTGTCGCCATCACGACGGCGGCGCCGAAGCGGCGGGCGGCCTCGGAGATGAGCGCGAGGACTTGCTCGCCGGTGGCGCTGTCGAGATTTCCCGTGGGTTCGTCGGCGATCAGGAGGTCGGGCGAATGCGCCAGCGCGCGGGCGATCGCCACGCGCTGCATCTGGCCTCCCGAGAGCTGGTACGGCAGGCTTCCCGCTTTATCGGCGAGCCCCACCCAATCGAGCCGGTCGCGGGCGATGTCGGTGGATTTCGGCGCGCCGGCGAGCAGCAGCGGCAGCTCGACGTTCTCCAGCACGGTCAGGGTCGGCAGCAACTGGAAGAACTGGAAGATGAAGCCGACACGGGCACGGCGCAGCGCTGTCAGCTCGGTGTCGGAGAGTGACGAAGTGGCACGGCCATCGATCCGCACTTCGCCCGAAGAAGGGAAGTCCATCGCGCCCGCGAGATTCAGCAGGGTGGTCTTGCCGCAGCCGCTGCGGCCGAGCAGTGCGGTCACCGTGCCGGCTTCGGCGGTGAGGGAGATGTCGTGGAGAACTTCGAGAGCTTGCGGGCCGTTGCGGTAGGTCTTGGAGACGCTGCGGAGCTCAAGGCGGGGAGCGGCCATCTGAACCCATTGTAGGGTCCGGACGGCCGCTTTCCGGTAGCAGTTAGAACGTCAGACGGAGCGCCATCTGGATGTGGCGTTCCTGGTTGTACACGCTCGTGATGGTGCCGAACGCCGAGGACGTCTGGCTCAGGTTCGGACCGTTCATGACCGGGTGGTTGAACGCGTTGAAGAACTCGCAGCGATACTGCAGGTTCCAGTTCTCGCGGATGCGGGTGTTCTTGATGATGGAGGCGTCCACGTTGTTGGTCGAGGGCAGCCGCAGGTTGCCGAACCGGGTCGGGAAGGTGCGGACGTGGCTACCGAGCTGCTGCGCCGACACGGTGTTGAAAGCCGCCGTATTGAAGGCGTGGTCGGGATTGTTCGGAGTCCAGTCGAGCGGGCCGCCGAGGTAGATCACGTCGCCCCAGTTGCCGGCCGGGCCGCCGCTTTCGTAGGAGTAGATGCCGTTGAAGTTCCAGCCACCGATGATGCGGTCGAGGACGGCGCCGCCGATGCCGGAGGGCGAGCCGAGGAAGTGCTTGCCCTTGCCGAACGGGAGGTCGTAGGTGAGGCTGGTGACGAAGCGGAACGGGCGGTCGATATCGGCGGGCCGCTTCTCGAGCGGTCCGAAGCCGGCGTTCAGGAAGTTGTCGTGGGCCATCGTGCGGCCCCACTGGGCATTGGTCAGGAACTGGAGGCCGTTGGAGAAGCGCTTCTCAAAGCGGGTCTGCATCGCGTGGAAGTACGAACTCCCCGCGTTGCTGGCCGACATCGTGATGCCGGTGAACTGCGGGAACGGGCGCACGAGCTGCGTGAAGCTGGCCGTCGCGCTGTTCAGGCTCTGGCCGGGCAGCAGATTGGCGAACGGGTTCGCGACGTTGGTGGAGTTGCGGTCGATGATCGCCTGGTCGCGGAAGGGCGACGTGCTGAGATACTGCGCCGGGATGGCGTTCATGTCGTAATCGATCGGCAGATGGACGGCGTGGTTGCCGGTGTAGCCGATCTCGAAGACCATGCCCTTACCGATTTGCCGCTGGATATCGAAGTTCCACCGGATGGAGTACGGGTTGAGCGGGCTCGGATTGTAGAACGTGATGCCCTGGCCGAGGAAGGTGTTGACGCCCTGCGTGGAGCCCACCGGCGCGACGATCCCGGTCGGAAACGGATTCGCCAGCGTAACGGCCGGGCGGAGATTCGCGGTCGAGCTGGACGCCAGGATGTTGGTGGTCTGGCTGAAGCCGGGCGCGTTCACGCCTTGCGTGCCGATCGACGAAACGAAGATGCCGAAGCCGCCGCGGATGACGGTGTTGTGACCGACGCCGGCCGGGGTCCAGGCGAAGCCGAAGCGCGGGCTGAAATATCCCCACTTCGGGCTGTAGATGCGGCTGCTGCCGCCCTGCCCTTCGAAGAGCAGTCCGCCAGTAGCCTTGAAGGCGCTGGCGGGGACGCCGCCGGGGACAGGGTTCTTCGCATACGCGGCCGCCGCGGCAGCAGCCACGGAGTTCTGCGCCGCCGGGTCGAAGCCGTTGACCGAGCGGTTGAACCGCTCCGTCGTGCCGAGATCGCCTTCGAGTCGCAGGCCAAGGTTGAACGTCAGGTTCGAGCGCGGGCGGACGTCGTCCTGAATGAACGTCGCATAGTATTTCGCCTGCTGCGTGCGGAACGACTGGATCTGGAAGTTGCCGCCGGTCGGGTAGCCCAACATGAGGGAGGCAACGTCCTGGCCCGCGGGCGCCGTGGGCGAGTTGTCCAGCGGGCCGCGGACATAGTCCTCGCGGAAGACGAAGTTGCCGGCCGAGTTTCCGTAGCTGGCGGAGCTTTCGCGCGACTCGCGGATGTCCGTGCCGAACTTCAGCGTGTGGTGCCCCTTCATCTTCGTCACGCTCACGAAGAGCTGGAAGATGTCGTAGGGGGTGCGGTCGCCCGCGTTGTCACCGAAATCGGTGAACTGGTTCAGATCGATAATCGGCAGCACCGACCGCTGGGACGCGGCGGCCATGTAGCTCGGGAAGCCGGCCTTCGTGAGGTCGAACCCGAGGCTGGGCTTGTCGTTCGCCTCATTGAACCGTGTCCAGTTCAGGCGCGCGTTCAGCACCGTAGTCGGCGAGAGCGTATATACGTCGTCGAACGTGGAACCCCAGTTGATGCGGTTGAGGAAGTTGCCGGTCGCGATGTTGCTATAGAGGTTGCTGCGATTCTCGACGCGATAGTTGTGGCGGAAGCTGTAGAAGAACTTGTGGGCGTCGCTGATGTTGTAGTCCAGGCGTCCGAGCTCGCCGTCGAAAACGTCGCGGCGCGTGGCGGGCGTGTAGTAGTTCTGAAGGCCTTCCTTGGTGCCCGCCTGGTTGGGCAGCGGAATGTACTGGAGCAGCGCCTGTGAGATCGGGCTGAGTCGATCTTTCGGGATGATGTTGCCGGCGAAGGGCGTCCGCGACACCCGAGCTCCATTCTGCACCCCGGTCAGCGGGTCGTAGATCTGATACTGCGAACCGAGCGCGAGCAGCGCCGAGAAATCCCCTTGGCGTTCCGCCGCGGTCGGCACGCTGACGTTCTGCGCTTCGGGCAGCGCGTCGTGGATCCCTTCGTAGCCGAAGAACCAGAAGAGCTTGTCCTTGCCGTGGATGATTTTCGGAATCCACACCGGTCCGCCGGCCGTCAGTCCCCACTGGTTGTAGATCAGAGACGACTTGGTGCCGCCCGCCTTATTCGTGAAGAACGGCGTCGCGGCGAAGTTCTTGATCTGGTTGAACTCGTAGAGGCTGCCGTGCACCGAGTTGGTGCCGCCGCGCATGACGACGTTGACGGTGCCGCCGCCGGTGTGGCCGTAGGCCGCGTCGGTCTGGAACGTCTCGACTTTGATCTCCTGCACGGCATCCGGCGGAGGATTGTAGGCGACGCGCAAATTGCGTGTCGTGTCCGGCGAGCCGTCGATCAGCAGCTCATTGCTCTGTCCGGGAGCGCCGCCCATCGAGAAGCCGGACGGGCCGGCGTTGTCGAACGGCCGCGAGAACTTGGGATCGGAATTCGGCGTGACACCATAAGCGAGCTGCGCCAGCGTGAGCGGCGCGCGACCGTTGATCGGCATGTTCTCGATCTGGCGGGTGTTGAGCACCTGGCCTGTCGACGCGGTTGCCGTGTCCAGCATCGACGTTTCCGCGGAGACCGTCACCGACTGGTCGATGGCTCCGACTTCCAACGCGATATCGACCTGCTCGCGCTCGTTCGTCTGAATGCGGATGTTGTGGTTGATGTACTTCTTGAAGCCCGGCGCTTCGGCCGAGACGGTGTACGGTCCAGGTGGCAGGAACGGCACCACGTAGCTGCCGTCGGGGCTGCTGGCGGTGGAGAACTTTGCGCCGGTCTCGTTTTGGACGACGGAAATCTTCGCGCCGGCCACGGACGCCTGTTGCGGGTCGATGACACGACCGCTCAGCGTCCCGCGAAACTCTTGCGCCTGCGCTGCGATCGGCAGCAGCACGGCGCACACGGAGAGCACGAATCTACGTAGAAACATACCTCACCCCTTGCACATTAGCGGTAAAAGCCTTTTGCGAAATGCTATAACGCCCCTAGGCCGGAGTCAAGGCTTCCGCCAGGAGTTTACCCCGATGCCATGGCGCTGGACGAGTGCCGCGCGCCTGACGCCACACGTTAAATCGCCTCGCGAGTGTTGCCGCCGGATGTCTGCCCGATATATCATGCTACCCATGCGTTTGACTGTCTCGCTCCTACTGCTCCTGCTGCCGCTCTGCGCTCAACCGCCCCAAGAGGGTGGAAAAAAGGGAGGCGGCGGACCCGCGCCGAAGAACCTGAAGATCCTGAAGCCGGAAGAAGTCCGTCCGGCGATGGGCGCCTACACGCGCTCACTGGGCGTCACCTGCGACTTCTGCCACGTCATGGGTGGCGATAAAGCGAGCGATGACAATCCCAAGAAGAATACCGCCCGGATGATGATCGCGATGGTGAAGGAGATCAACGCGAAGTTCCCCGACGCGGCCACCAAAACGTACGTCACCTGCTACACCTGCCACAACGGAAAATCGACGCCGGCGACGGCCGCTCCGCCTCCCGGCCAGTAACCCTCGATCTCTCGGGCTTGCGCGTGGAACTCCCTTCCGCGCGCAAGCTTCAATCTCCTCGTCCCATCCTGCTTCTTTCCCCGAACGATTCTCCCCGCCTGTTGCGCGATTTCGATCTTCAGACTTGCACGTGTTCCACCGACTGTGATATGTTCCTTCCACCTTACCGAGCATGTAGGGAAATGGAGGAGACCTGGGATGCTGCTCGCTCCAATCGTTTGGGCCCTGACCTGCGTTATTTGTTACTTCTTCGCGGTAAAGACGTGGTGGTTCCCCCCACCGATTAACGCGCACGGAATTGCGTACGATGCGCAGTTCATGCGAACCCTGATCGTCGTCGGAGTCATCTTCTTCCTCGCCCAGTTTGCCCTTGGATACGTCATCGTCAGATTTCGCGACGACGGAGGCCGGGCCAGTTACTCGCATGGGAACAACCGCCTGGAGAGCGTGTGGACCACCGCCACGGCAATCCTCTTCCTCGGCTTGGTCGTGATGGGCACGAAGATCTGGGCCGGCGTACACTTCGATGAAGCTCCGCCGGACGCGATCGCGATCGAGGTCATGGCGAAACAGTTCTCCTGGAACTTCCGCTATGCCGGACCCGACGGCAAATTCGGCCACACCGAACTCAAGCTCATTAACGACGCCTCCGGCAATCCGTTCGGGCTCGACGACAAAGATCCGGCGGGCAAGGACGATGTCGTCAGCGCGTCGCTGAAGGTCCCGGTCGGCAAACCCATCCGCCTCATCCTGCATTCGCGGGACGTGATCCACAACTTCTTTGTCCGCGAGCTGCGGATGAAGCAGGATATCGTGCCCGGCATGGAGATCCCGCTGCACTTCCAGGCGGATAAGCCCGGCGTGTACGAGGTCCCGTGCTCCGAGCTATGCGGCCTCGGCCATTACCAGATGCGCACCACCATGCAGGTAATGAGCGAAGCGGATTTCGAACAGTGGAAGCAGCAGCAAGCCCAAAAGTGACGTTCCCTTTAGGTGAATCCATGTCCTCTCCTGCACACGCGGCGCATCATGCGCCCCAAGGCTTCATCCGGAAATACGTCTTCAGCCTCGATCACAAGGTGATCGGGATCCAGTATTACTTCCTGGGTCTCTTCTCCGTGTTCGTCGGCATGACCTTGTCTCTGCTGATGCGGTTCCACATGGTCAACCCGAACGCGTCGGTATCGTGGTTCGCGAAGATCTGGCCGACCGCGGCCGCCGGCGGCGTCATGACGCCGGAACTCTATCTCTCGCTGATGACGATGCACGGCACGATCATGGTGTTCTTCGTGCTGACCACCGTGCCGCAGAGCGGCTTCGGCAACTACTTCCTGCCGATCCAGATCGGCGCCGAGGACATGGCGTTCCCGGTCCTCAACATGATGTCGTTCTGGACCACCTTCCTCGCGCTCGTGATCATGATCGCCGCGTTCTTCGTGCAAGGCGGCGCGCCGCTGGCCGGCTGGACCGCTTACCCGCCACTCTCCGGCGCGGGACGAATCACCGGACCCGGCGAGGGCATGGGCCAGAATCTCTGGATATTAAGTATTGCGGTGTTCTGCGGCGCATCGTTGATGGGCGCGATCAACTTCATCGCGACCCTGGTCGACCTGCGCTGCAAGGGCATGAGCCTGATGCGCATGCCGCTCACCTGCTGGACCTGGCTCGTGACCGCGATCCTCGGCCTGCTCGGCTTCGCGGTGCTGCTGGCCGCCGGTGTCCTGCTGCTGCTCGATCGCACCGTAGGCACGAGTTTCTTCCTGCCCGGCGGCCTCTACATCAACGACCAGATCATCGCCAACCACAAAGGCGGGTCGCCGCTCCTGTGGCAGCACCTCTTCTGGTTCTTCGGCCATCCCGAGGTCTACATCGCGATTCTGCCCGGCATGGGCGTCACGTCCCAGTTGCTCTCGACCTTCTCGCGCAAACCGATCTTCGGCTACAAGGCGATGGTCTACGCGATCCTCAGCATCGGCTTCCTCGGCTTCCTCGTCTGGGGCCACCACATGTTCATGAGCGGCATGAACCCATACTCCGCGATGGCCTTCGCGACCCTCACGATGTGCATCGGCGTGCCCTCGGCGATCAAGACCTTCAACTGGATCGGCACGCTCTGGAACGGCAAGATTCACTTCACCACGTCGATGCTGTTCGCGCTCGGCTTCGTCAGTCTGTTCGTGACCGGCGGCGTCAGCGGCATCTTCCTCGGCCAGCCGGCGCTCGACCTTTACTTCCACGACACGTACTTCGTCGTCGGCCACTTCCATATGATCATGGGAGTCGCCGCCATCTTCGGCATGTTCGCCGGAACCTTCTACTGGTTCCCGAAGATGTTCGGGCGCATGCTGAACGAGCCGCTCGGCAAGATCCACTTCTACCTGACCTTCGTCGGCGTGTATGCGATCTTCACCCCGATGCACTTCCTGGGGCTGGTGGGCAATCCGCGCCGCTACTCCGACTTCAGCAACGTCGAGTACCTGGCGGGCGTGATCCCGGTCCACAGCTTCATGTCGTGGGCGGCCTACATCACCGCCGCGGCGCAGATCATCTTCGTGATCAATCTGTTCTGGAGCATGAAGAAAGGCCCGATCGCGCCGGCCAATCCGTGGGACAGCACCACGCTCGAGTGGTCGATTCCCTCGCCGCCGCCGTTCGACAATTTCGCCGGCGTGCATCCCGTCGTAAATCACGGTCCGTATGAGTACAGTGTCCCGGGCGCCCCGCAGGATTTCATCATGCAGACGGATCCCCCGGAAGTCCATTCCGAGTCCTAGAGCATCCATATGGGTATGTCCGGGTCCCTCACGCACGACATCTTAAATGGTCCGCCGCCGCCCCCGATCGAGCATGGTTGGGGCGGGGGAGGCGGGTCGGACGGCCGGGGCTCTTCCCGGCGCGCGTCCTTCACCGGCTTGTTCGTCCTGATCGCGGCGAGCACGATGGTCTTCGCCGCGCTGACCAGCGCGTTCGTCGTGAGGCGCGGGCTTTCCGACGACTGGACTTCGCTGCCGAAGCCTCCGGTCCTCTTCGTCAATACGATCGTCCTGATCCTGTCGAGTGTCGTGCTCGACCTCTCGCGGCGCGCACTGAAGGCCGGCAATCGCAGCCGCTTCAACTTGTGGTGGACGGTCGCGACGGCGCTCGGCGTCACGTTTCTGCTGGGTCAGGCGTATGCCTGGCGGCAACTCAACGACGCTGGCTTCTTCATCGCCACCAATCCGGCGAGCTCCTTCTTTTATGTCCTCACCGCGTCGCATGCCTTCCACCTGCTCGGAGGCGTGGCCGCACTGCTTTATGTCGACGTGCAGGCGCTGCGGTTGCGGCTCGGACCGGCGAAGCGCACCGCCATCGATGTGACCGCGATTTTCTGGCACTTCCTCGACGGGCTCTGGGTCTACCTGATGGTCCTACTTTACGTTTGGGGGTAATGATGTCGTCGCACCAAGTCACCGCCGCCGCGCCTTCCGCCTGGGACGGCGGAGCGTCGCCGTACGCGGCCAACTCGAAGAAGTTCGGGATGTGGCTGTTCATCATCTCCGACGCGCTCACGTTCTCGGCGCTCCTCTTCGCGTACACGTACTCGCGCGTCTCGAACCCGGACTGGCCCAAGCCATTCGAGTTCAACCCGAGCATCATCTTCTCGAGCGTGATGACCTTCTGCCTGCTGTCGAGCAGTCTGACGATGGTGATGGCGGTGCACGCGATGAACCACGGCAAGCGCAAAGCAGCGGGCAATTGGATTCTCGCCACCATGGCGGGCGGCGCCGCCTTCGTCGTGCTCCATGCGACGGAATGGATGCGGCTCATCAACACGGAGCACGTCACGGCCGCCTCGAATCCGTGGAGCGTGCCGCTGTTCGGCGGTACCTTCTTCGCGATCACCGGCCTGCACATGACGCACGTGATCATCGGCGTCATCTATCTCGGGATCATCGGCCAGGGAGTGTTTCGCGGCAAGTTCAAAGCGGAAGACGTCGAAGTCAGCGGCCTCTATTGGCACTTTGTCGACCTCGTCTGGATGTTCGTCTTCCCGCTGGTGTATTTGATGTCGGCCCATGTGTCGTAAGGGAGTGTCGTAAGGAGCGAACGATGAGCGTCAATACCGAACAAGCCGAGCATATCGAAGGCGCGACGACAGCGACCTTCGGTAAGATCTGGATCGTCCTGCTGGTCCTGACCGGGATCGAAGTTTTCCTCTGCTACAAACAGCTTCCAACCCTGACCATGCTGACGCTGCTGGTCGGACTGTCGGTGGTCAAGGCGGCGCTGATCATCGCCTATTTCATGCACCTGAAGTTCGAGCGCTTCAGCCTGTTCCTGACGCTGTTCCCGATGCTGATCTTCTGTATCCTGCTGATGCTGATCTTCCTCGGCGACGCGAGCCGTCTGCCGGGTATGCGGCCGGGCCTATGAAAAGGCTGCTGCTGATCCCGGTATTGTGGTCCGCGCTCTCGATCCCGGCGCCGTCGCAGTGCGTGATGTGTTACCGGACCGCGAAGGCGCAGAATCAGGAACGCTCTCGCGTCATGAATCTCGGGATCTTCCTGCTCGGCGCGCCGCCCTTTCTGATCCTGGCGGGCTTCATCGGTTACGTCTTCAGCCGCGATCGCGTGAACGAAGGAAACGAGTAAGGCATAGGCCGCCGATAAACGCAGATAAACGCCGATAAAACGGGGATCGGCGTTCATCTGCGTTTATCGGCGGCAGACTTCTTTTGGACTTCCTCAATCAAGCCGTCAAGCGCAACTCCGCGCGTTTTCCGAGAGACTTCATGTTCCGGATGACGGCGGCCAAAATCTCAAGCACCTCCCCTACGTTTTCACCGAGCACGGCGCCGTGATGCTCGCTAACGTCCTCAAAAGTTCGACGGCGATCCGCGCCAGTATCCAGGTGGTCCGCGCCTTCGTCAGCTTGCGCAACGCCGTCGCCCTTGGCCGGGACGTAGCTCGCAAGATCTTCGAGATCGAAGCCCGATTGAAAGGCCACGACGCGGAGCTCGATAGCATCTTCGGATCGCTCGAGTCGCTGCTGAACCCGCCGGACGCCGACGTGCCCAAGCGGCCGATCGGTTTCCTGCCGGAACCCGCGCGCCGCTGATGTTCAAGATCACAACTTGTGATCTTAAACGTCATCTCCGTGTCATCTGCAATCTGCTACGTTAGACTCTGAAATGGTCCGACGTATCCTCCTTCTGTTCGCCTGTGCGATGGCAGCCACGTTCGCGCAGACCACGGCCGGCCGCTTTTCCGGCGTCATCACCGACCCTTCCGGCGCCTCCGTGCCCGACGTGAAAGTCACCGCCCTCAGCGCCGAAACCGGGCTGAAAGTCATCGAGACCACGAACGCCGAAGGCCGCTTCGTCGTCTACCCGCTGCCTCCGGGTGTCTACACGATCACGGCGCAGAAAGACGGCTTCTCGACGTTCACCATCGCCGGTCTCAAGATCGACGTCTCCGAGTCCGTCAGCCGCAACATCGCCCTCCAGGTCGGCGCTGTGACGCAGAGCGTCTCCGTCGAGGCCGAGGCCGCGAACGTCCAGACCGACTCGCCTGCGATCGCCGCCACCATCGTCCGCCAGCAGATCGAGGAACTCCCGCTCAACGGCCGCGATTTCAATCAGCTCGTGCTGCTCTCTGCCGGGTCGGTCGACAACAATACCGGCGGCAATAACGATTTCGGCTCCGTCGCCCTCAATGGCAACCGCACGTACGGGAATGCCTACTCGGTCGACGGCACCCCCAACACCAACTCCTACCAGGGCACCTCCGCCGTCCCGCTCTCCATCGACGTCATCCGCGAGTTCAAGGTCTACTCCGGCGTCGCGCCCGCCGAGTTCGGGCAGGGCGGCTCGCAGGTCACGGTCGTTACGCAAAGCGGCACGAACCGTTTCCACGGCAATCTCTTCGAGTATTACCGCGGCACACAGCTCGAGGCGCGCGACCCCTTCAACACCACGGGCTCCGCGTCGTTCCTCCGCAACCAGTTCGGAGGCTCCATCGGCGGCCCGGCCCTACTGCCGCATTACAACGGCCGCAACCGCTCGTTCTTCTTCTTCAATTACGAGGGCAATCGCCAGTACCAGCAGCAGACGCGCTTCAGCTCCGTCCCGCTGGACGCGATGTGGAAGGGCGACTTCTCCGCGCTGCTGCCGTCGATCCAGTTGCGCGACCCTCTGACCACCGGCCGCCCCAACATCCCCGGCAACCGCCTCGATCAGTACCTCAGCGGCGCCCGCATCAGCCCGCTCGCGCAGAAGTTCCAGGCGTTCTACGGCAGCCCGACCCTGCCCGGCATCGGCAACAACCAGGTCGCCAACGTCAACCGGGATTCGCTCGCCAACCAGTACACGATCCGCGGCGACCAGACCCTGCCGCATAACCAGAACATCGGCGCCCGCTACACCATGTCGCACACCGGCGGCTTCATCCCGAACCTCCTGGGGACCCCGGGCGTCGGCCGCGAAGAGCCCTTGGACAACCAGAACGGGACCATCTCCTACACGGCCGTCCTCACGCCGCGGACCGTCAGCGAACTGAAGCTCGGCGCCATGAAGTTCGGCGACGTGGTCAGCTACTCGACCGGCGGTCTCCCGACCGCGTCCTCGCTCGGCATCCAGGGCTTCACCGCCGACAATCCCGCCATCCCGCTGATCCCGCAGATGTCGTTTTCCGGGACGGGCGCCCCGACGAACATGAAGTTCGGCGACACCGCCAGCTTCGGCGAGGCCGCCCTTTCGATGATCCAGAACATCTATACGGTCAGCGAGACCGTGTCGCGGATGGCCGGCAGCCACACACTGAAGTTCGGCTATACGCTGAACCGCGACGACTACAACGCGCTTCAGCAATCGAATGCGGGCGGCCAGATCTCCTTCTCCGGGTCGGCGACTTCCGCCAACTCGAGCGGCTACGCGTTCTCCGACTTCCTCATGGGCATTCCGTCCTCGACGTCGCAGGTTCCCGTGAAGCCCAAGATCCTTCTCCGCCAGACCGAGATGGCGTCGTTCGTGCAGGACGATTGGCGTGTGTCGCAGAGCCTGACCATCAGCATGGGGGTCCGCCACGAGCTCTTCCTCAACCCGTACGAGGACCGCAATCGCCTCGCGATGTTCGATATCAACACCGGCGCGATCGTCGTCGCCAGCGATAACGGCAAGCTCCCGACCAACCTGTACCTGCCGGCGGTGGTCGCCAAACTCACCGACGCGAGCGGCAACTGGAAATTCCCGCTGCTGAGCGACGTTCAGGCGGGCTTCGAACCGCGCCGCCTGCTCGAGACGCAGTGGAAATACTGGGGCCCGCGCTTCGGCTTCGCGTGGCACGCCGCTCCGAAGACCGTTGTGCGCGGCGGCTACGGAATGTTCTACTCGCGCTATCCGATCCAGTATCTGCTGCAGACGGTCGCCGTGAATCCGCCGTTCGCCGGCACGTTCAACTACTCGCAGTCGATCGCGAACGGGACGCCTGCTCTCACCCTGGCCGCACCCTACAGCCCCAGCGGCACGGCGAGTGTTTCGCCCGCCGGCATCCAGCGCGATTTCAAGCTGCCGAGCAATCAGCAGTGGAACCTCACGATCGAGCGCGAGCTCGGCTGGAACACCGCGTTGACGCTGTCGTACATCGGCAACAAGGGCACGCATCTGTTCCGCTCGATCAACGCCAACAGCGCATACATCGATCCGAATACGCATGCCATCGTCCGCGGCTACTCCGCCAGCTACGGCACGAGCACGATCAACTTCCGCCAGAGCAACGGCGATTCGATCTACAACGCGATGAACCTCGAGCTGCGCCACCGCTTCTACAAGCACTTCACATTCCAGGGCAACTGGGCCTGGGCCAAGGGAATCGACGATGTCGGACAGAACGTGCAATCCGCGCTCATCGACGTGCAAAACCTGGGCCGCGACCGCGCCAATAGCGACTACGTCCGTCGCCACACCGTGAACGTGAACGGCACCTACGACCTCCCGATCGGACGCCATCAGCCCTTCCTCGCGACCATGCCGAAGGCGCTCGACACGGTCCTCGGCGGGTGGAAAGTCGGCGGCATCTGGCACTTCGCGACGGGCCGCTACCTCACGCCGACCTTCACCAGTTCCGGCGGATTGAGCAACAGCCGGCCCGACGTCGTCGCCGGCATCAGTCCGAATCTGCCGCGCGACCAGCGCACGCCGCAGATGTGGTTCAACCCCGCGGCATTCGCGATTGTCCCGGCCACCGATCCCATCACCGGGCTGCCCCGCTTCGGCAACGCCGGCCGCAACACGATCCTCGGACCGGGCACGAACTACATGGACGCCAACATCGCCAAGAACATCGCTCTCGGCAGCGAGCGCCGCATCCTGACGCTGCGCGTCGAGGCGTTCAACCTGCTGAATCATCCCAACTACGCGAACCCGGCCCTCAATATCTCGACCACCACCACGGTCGGCACGATCACCAGCGTGCTGCGTCCGATGCGCGAGGTCCAGTTCGCCGCGAGGTTCCAGTTCTGATGACGAATCGACGCCAATTTCTGGGGGCCGCCGCGGCCGGATTCTCGACCGCTACGGGCGCCCTCGCCGCCGACCCCGCGCGCTGGAATCTGCTAATCCTCACCAACGATCAGCACCGCGCGGACTGCGTCGGCTGCTACGGCAATCCCGTGATCCAGACGCCGAACGCGGACCGCCTCGCCGCCGAGGGGGTCCGCTTCGACCAGCATTACGTTCATGCGCCGCAGTGTGTCCCGTCGCGCGTCAGCCTGCATACCGGCCGCTATCCCCACACACATGGCGTGCCCACGAACTCCTACCTGCTGCGCGACTCCGAGCAGACGATCGCGAAGGTGCTGAACGCGCAGGGGTACCGGACGGCGTGCGTCGGCGAGATGCCGTTCGCGCCGCGCGCGTACACCGGCGGCTTTCAGAAGGTCCTCGCGAATAATAGCGACTACGACAAATTCCTCGCCGCGCACATGCTGAAGTTTCCTGCGGCCGAAGGCCCCTTCCAGGCCGCTCCTGTGCCGTGGACCGACGATCTCGACGAGACCGCCTTCTTCGCCTCGCATGCGCGCGACTTCCTGAAGGCGAACCGGACCAATCCGTTTTTCCTTCACGTCAACTTTCGCCGCCCGCACCACCCGTTCAATCCACCGGCGCCCTACGACAAGATGTACCTCGGCGCGAAATTTCCGCCATCCCACGTCCGCGCCGGCGAGATGGACAATAAACCGCCGCAGCAGCGCGCCGCGCTCGAATCCAGCGTCGGCTTCGATCTCCGCAAGATGACCGCGGCCGATCTCGATCGGGTGAAGGCCTACTACTACGGCATGATCTCGGAAAACGATAAGTACATCGGGACGATCCTCGACGAGCTGAAAGTCTCCGGCCTCGCCGACCGCACGGTGGTAGTCTTCAACGCCGACCACGGGGAAATGCTCGGCGACCACGGCCTGCTGTTCAAAGGCTCGTACATGTACGACGGGGTCGTTCGGACGCCGCTGATCGTCCGCGCCCCCGGCAAGATCCAGGCCGGCACGGTGCGCAGCGAACTCGTCGAAGAGGTCGACGTCATGCCGACGCTCCTCGACCTGTTAGGAGTGCCGGTCCCGACCGCCGTCCAAGGGCAGTCCCTGGTCACGAATCCAAAACGCAAGAACGCCGTCTTCTCGGAATTCCCGACCATCAAGATGGCGAGAACCCGCGACTGGAAACTCGTCCACTACACGAAAGCGAAGCATGGAGAGCTCTACAACCTGAAAGAAGATCCGCACGAGCTCTACAACCTCTGGGACGACCCGAAGTACGCCGGAAACCGAGCGGAAATGGAAGGCATCCTTTTCGACTGGCTCTCGACAACCGGAGACCCGAATCTGGCGCCCGTGAAAGACCCACAGGAAAAGTAAGGGGCCACGAATGAACACGAATGTACGCGAATAGAACTCTTAATTCGTGTTCATTCGTGTGAATTCGTGGCCGATTAAATCAAGCTGAGTTGTCTCGGGTCCGGCTGCAAACCGACCGGCGGTTTTTGGAGGTCATCATGCGCCGGATCGAATTTCCGGATGAGACCGTTCAGTTTGAGGCTGGTTTCCCAGATGTCGGCCAGGAGTTCGCACCGATTGCAAGCCCCTCGGATTCCGCCGCGGCCTTCGACCGCGGGATTGTACCCTTTGTGTTTGGCGCAGCGGCCGGTGAATTTGCGCGAGCGGATTTTCACGGCCGGTGTGTCAGACCTTCTCGATTTCTTTCTTGATATCCTCTGACTCGCCCTTGATGGAATCTTTGAAGCTCCGGATTCCCTCGCCTAAGCCCTTCATCGCGCCCGGAATCTTCGCCGTTCCGAACAATAAAATGAACACCAGGCCGATGATCAACAGCTCCGGCCAACCGATTTCTGCCATAGCAACCTCTCTGGAGAGACGCTTCTATTGTAACGCGCGTTACCGCACACTCCGCGCGCGGTAAAATCGCGGTGAGTGCGATCGAAACGGCGGGTGAAATGGGCGCAGTTCCGCGTGGCGTGTATCGCCGCGGTCGCACTCATGATCCTGGGCGTGGTGTTGTGGCTCCTCACCGGCGGGGCGCTCTTCCAGGAGCAGACTCACCTCTTCGTCTTCATCCCCGACGCCACCGGCATCGACATCGGAGCTCCCGTCCGCGTCAACGGCATCCTGATCGGCAAAGTCGACGGCGTGGCGCTCTCCGGCTCGAAAGACCCCATCCGCATCGTTCGTTTGAGTCTGCTCGTCAGTCGCGACGCCGTCACCGTAATGCCCACCGGCTCCTTCGCCGACCTCGGCACCGAGGACCCCGCCGGCGACAAGTTCGTCGACATCACCAGCCGTGGCGGCGGCAACCTCACGCCCAATAGCGAACTCCCCTACCGCGGCCCCAGCGACGTCTTCAAAACCCTGGACTTCGCTCAGTTCCAAGCCAATCTGAAGCAGATGGACGCGATCCTCACGCAGATCGAAACCGGCCAAGGTCTCGTCGGCCAGTTCGTGCAGGGCACCCAGATGTACAACGACCTTCGCCGCCGCCTCGGCGACATGGAGGGTGTGATGCGGAACGCCGCCAGCACCACGACGGAGGTGGGACAATTCGTCCACAGCGACGCCCTCTACCGCCAATTCCAGGCGCCGATCCTCGCCTTCGATCAGTCGCTCGCCCAACTCCAATCCGGGCAGGGCGCCGCCGGGCAAATGCTCCGCGACACGGCGCAACACGACCAACTCGACGCTACCATCCGCGGCCTACGCGACTCGATCGCCGGCATGCGCGCCTCGTCGATGATCCAATCCGATACGTTATACAACGATCTGAACCGCTCGGTAACGTCGATGATCGCGACAGTCGACGAATTCAACGCCGGCCCCATGTTCGCCGCGCCGCAAACCTACGAATCGATGACGGGAAGTCTGAAAGAACTGGAAAATACGTTGCGGGACTTTCGAGGAAATCCGAGGAAGTATCTGCGCCTGAAGGTCTTCTAATCGGCCACGAATGCACACGAATGAACACGAATCGGAATTTCCTATTCGCGTCCATTCGTGTTTATTCGTGGCCAATCGTTTTTAGTGCTGGCTTGTCGTGACCGTATCGATCCCGATCGGATCGCCGCTCACGACCATCTCCACTCTCCGATTTTGCTGTCTTCCGGCGGCCGTGTCGTTGGACGCCACCGGGTCCGCTTTTCCGAGACCCGTCGCCACCACCGTCTGTCCGGGAACGCCCTGCGTCACCAGGTATTCGCGCACCGAATCCGCGCGCTGCTGCGACAGCTTCATGTTGTAGTCGTCGCTGCCGACCGCATCCGTGTGACCTTCCACCTGGATCTTCAGCCCCGGATACGCCAGCAGAATGCCCGAGACCTTCGCGAGCTTCTCCCGCGCGCCCGGCTTCAGCGTGTATTTGTTGAAGTCGAACAGCACGTCGGAGATGTTCACGATCAGTCCGCGCTGCGATTCCCTCGTCTCGAGGATCAAATTGAGCTGCTGACGCAGCCGCTCACGCAAGGCGGTCTTCTCATTCTCCGCCTGCGCCCGCGCTGCCTCGGCCTGCTGCCGCTGCATGTCGGACTGCTGCGCTGCGAGCTTGGCCCGCTCCGCCTCGGCCTGCGCCGACTGTTGCTGCTGGAGCGCCGCCATCCGCGCCGCGTCGGCCTGCTGCCGAGCCGCATCCGCGGCCGCGCGTTCCCGCGAAGCCACAGCCGCGGCTTGCTGCGCCTCGGCCTTCGCCTTCTCAGCGGCCATCCGCTCGCTTTCGGCCCGGGCGCGGCGTTCCTGCTCGTCGCGAGCCTGTTGCGCCGACAGGTCGGCCTGCCGCTTCGCCTCAGCCTCGCGCGCCGCCGCCGCCGCCCGCTCGTTCGCTAACTCCTCATCATGGATCTTGCGGAAGGTGATGATGCGCGCGTCTTCGGCCATCTGGGCCGCTTCGCGAGCATTCGTCTCGGAGCGCTTCCGGTCCTTCGACTTGTTCAGGAAGTCCTCGGCGTTCTGGAGGCTCGTGACCGCCTTCTTGAAGGTGTCCGCAGCGTACTTGTCCGCCCCGGCCAGCCGCGCGATCTCGACCGCGTTTTCCGCCTCCGCCAATTGCAGCGGACCCTTCGCGTTCAGCTTAATCGGGCTGTACCGCTTGCGGTCGAACACGTATTGTCCGCGCTGCAGCAGTTCGTACTTGGCGTCGACCTGCTCGATCGTCCCCGTCGTGTCGTTGCGGACGAAATTCTCGGCCACTACGACGTCGCTCGGCTGCGTCACCGCGAAGTAGGGCTCCGCCGTTACGATCAGTCCGAACGACTGTAAGTCGGTAGTCGAGAGCAGGTTCGCATGATCGCCCTCGAGCACGACTTCGCCGAGGTTCTTGGCCCGTCCTTCGGGCGTCACTGCCCAGAGCACATACGTCATGTACTCGGGACCGTATTGCGCCGGCGGGGTCATGTGGTCCAGCCGGGTTTCAATCTTGGTCGAGCCCATCTGGCTCGCGACTTTCGCTTCGCCGCGCGCCGCCGGCATGAGCTCGGTGCCGCGGAAATCGATATGGGTAGATCCGGTGCGGTGGTGATAGTTGATCGCCTTCGTCGTGCGCGAGACCACCGTCACTTTGAAGATCGGCATCGCCTGGCCCGTGTCATTGGGACCGAGCGCACGCTGTTGCTGCGTGGGATTCGGAACCTGCTGCGCGGCCAAAGCCCCTGCCAGCAGGAGAACTACGGCTGGAACTCTCATTGTTCGCAACTTCGCCTCCGAGCACGTGGTTGCACGCAGGACGCCAGCGTACGGTTTCGCCAGTTCGACGCGCCTATTCACCTGTCACAGGTGGTGCATTCAACCATCACACTCTACGCAGCTTGCTTGCATTTTGCACGCGCGCGAGTGTATACTAGCTTTTCAATGTCGTTCCTGTACGCCAGCTCGTTTACGTGCCGGTACTGGTTTAGCCAGTTCCGGTAAGAGTGGCGTCTGAGAAACCGCTTGGTATTCGGGCCCACTCGCCAAAACGAGTGGGCTTTTTTTATTTGGAGGAAAGAAAATGATCATCTCGATGAAGCCCCACGCCACCCGCGCGGAGATCGACCACGTCTGCGAGCGCATCCGGGAATTCGGCTATAAGGTCCACTCCATCGAGGGCGAGGGGCGCGTCGTCATCGGCGTCGTCGGCGTCGGCGACGTCACCGCCTGCCTCGAATCGCTCGAAGCGACCCCCGGCGTGGAGAGCGCGGTCCGCATCTCGGCCCCGTATAAATTCGTCAGCCGCGAGTTCAAGAAGGAGCACTCGGTGTTTCGCGTCGACGGCCACGAGATCGGCGGCGACGACTTCATCGTCATGGCCGGCCCGTGCTCGGTCGAAAGCGAACGCCAGATTATGGACACCGCTGAGGCTGTCGCCGAAGCCGGCGCCAAAGTCCTTCGCGGCGGAGCGTTCAAGCCCCGCACCTCGCCCTACGATTTCCAGGGCCTCGAGCTCGAGGGCCTGAAACTCCTCCGCAAGGCCAAGGAGGCCACGGGTCTCGGCATTATCACCGAGATCATGAGCGACCGCGACGTCCCGATGGTCGCCGAGTACACCGACATCATGCAGGTCGGCGCGCGCAACATGCAGAACTTCGCGCTGCTCAAGACGCTCGGAACCTGTGGCCGCCCGGTCATGCTGAAGCGAGGTATGAGCTCCACGATCAAGGAACTGCTGATGTCCGCCGAGTATGTGGTGGCCCACGGCAACCCCAACGTGATCCTCTGCGAGCGCGGCATCCGCACCTTCGAGACCGCCACGCGCAACACCTGCGATATCGCCGCCGTCCCGGTGCTCAACGAGCTGACGCACCTCCCGGTGATTCTCGACCCGAGCCACGCGACGGGCAAGCGAAGCCTCGTCCCCGCCCTCGCGCGCGCCGGCGTCGCGATCGGCGCCGACGGCCTGATCGTCGAAGTCCACCCGTGCCCAGAGAAGGCGGTCAGCGACGGCGCCCAGTCGCTCACGCTCGACGGCTTCCGCGCCATGATGCGCGACCTCCAGCCGTACCTCCGCCTCTGGAAGGAAGCCAGAGTCACAGAAGCCGCGGTCGTGTAGGCAAGATCGAGCTTCCTTCTCAACGCGGAGCCGCGGAGATCGCGGAGTTACGCGGAGGAAACCAATCGCTTTTGGTAGTGCAGTTCTCCGCGTTTCCTCCGCGTTCTCCGCGACTCCGCGTTGAAAAGCAACTTGCCATTTTCGGGCAGAGTCGCCGGCGCAAGCGGCTTTTCCGGTGTGGTAACGTTCTCTTCGTGGAGAGACGACGCCTCGCAATCGCGCTGTCCGTAGCCGGTCTGGTCGTGGCGGCCGGCGCCGGAATTTACCTGTACCGCGCGCGTCCCCTGACGCTCGCGGCGCAGATCAGGCGCCTCCCCGCAGCCGACTCCGTCCTCGTCTACATCGACTTCGCCCAGCTCCGCAGCGGCGGCTTCCTGAAGACGATCGCCGGGCCCAAGTCGATGGAAGACGCCGAGTACCGGGCCTTCGCCCAGAAGATCCATCTCGATTGGCGCGAGGACCTCGACCGCGCCCTCATCGCCTTCGCCCCTTCCGGCAAGTACATGTTCGTCGACGGCCGGTTCGATTGGAACAGCCTCCGCGCCTACGTTAACGGGTCCGGCGGCGAATGTCAGGGCGACCTCTGCCGCATCGTCGGCAGCGCCCCCGAGCGCCGTATCTCCTTCTTCCCGATGCGCAACAACCTGATGGCGCTCGCCGTCAGCACCGACGACATCGCCGCGCAACGGATGAACGGCGTTGCCCCCGGTCCCGATCCTGACCCGCCAGACGCGCCCGTCTGGATGCGCATCCCGGGCTCCGTCCTCCGCTCCGGTGACAACTTCCCTTCCGGCACCCGGATGTTCGCGCGCACGCTGCAGCAGGCGGATTTCGTGACGTTCCGCTTCACTCCCGAAGGCGACCGTCTCGCCGCGCGCCTCGAAGTCGTCTGCCGCGACCCGGAGGACGCCGCCGCCATGGCCGGCGAGCTCACCAAAGCGACCACGCTCCTGAAGGACTTGATCCAGCGCGAGCACATGACGCCGAACCCCGCCGACTTCAGCGGCGTCCTGACTTCCGGCGACTTCCGCTCCGAGTCGCGTCGCGTCATCGGACACTGGCCCATCGAGCGCTCGTTCGTCGAAAACCTGCTGAGCGGAGGGCTGTAATGCTGTGGGGCGGCCAATCATGGCCGCAGCCGCCTTTCAGGCGGCTCTGGCGTAATAATATGGAGCGATGCGGATCGCGCTTCTTACGATTGTCTTCGCGCTGGTCGCCTCAGCCCAGGACACCGCTACTTTCGCCGTATCCTCCGTCAAACCCAGCGCGCGCGTCGTGGGACCGGATTACAACAACCGCTTCGTGTTCGAACCCGGAGCGCTATCGGCGCGCAACGCGACGCTGCGGCGGCTCATCGCGGAGGCTTACGCCGTGCAGGTCCGGCAGGTCGTCGGACCCGCGTGGCTCGACCAGAACGAATACGATCTCGACGCGAAGGCCGGCGGCCCGGCGACCCGGGCGCAGTTGCGCGCGATGCTTCCGCCGCTGCTCACCGAGCGCTTCGGTGTCAAGCAGCATCGCGAAACGAGAAAGCTGAAGGTCTACGTACTGGTCGTGGATAAGGGAGGGCCGAAGATTCAGCCGGTGGAAGCCGGCAAAGGCGACGCCGACCCCGCATGGCCGAGATTCCACGGCGAACTGAACCGTTTCGCCGACCTGCTCGCGGTGCAACTGACGATGTCCATGCCAGACGATCCCACGCGTCCAGGCCTCGCCGCGGCAACTCCCGCTACCGTGCTCGATCGGACGAACCTCTCCGGCGTCTACGAATTCGATGCGGACATCCGGCCCGACGGATCGGACGTGCTTACGCTCTGGCAGCGCAAGCTAAAAGAGAAATTAGGACTCCGCCTGGACAGCACGACGGCCGACGTGCCGGTCCTGGTAGTCGATGACGCCGCCAAGGTCCCGGCGGCGAATTAGTTCATTCCGCACATGCCCGGGTTCGAGCACCGTCCGCTCGGGCACGACGGCATCTGCGCGGACTTGCCGCCGCCATTACTCACCTGCGCGGCGAACGTCGAGAGCTCCTGACGGAGGTGCTTCTGTCCGCACGACGGGCATTCCAATTCCGCCACGTCGCTTGTCCTCCGCACCAGCTTCTCGAACTGGGACCCGCAATCCTCGCACTTGTATTCGTAGATCGGCATGCTTTTTCTATTGTACGCAACATGCTACGGTCGGACCGAAATGCCGAGATCCGTACCTGTTCTGGCGCTCCTCGCGAGCCTCGCGATCGCTTTCGCGCAGCCCAAGCCCTCGTTCGAAGTGGCTTCCGTCAAGACCGCCGCCCCCTGCTGCGCCGAAGGGCAGTGGCGCGAAAGCAAGGCCTTCGACGACCGAATCGATTTCCGCTACGTCACCCTCCGCTACTGCATCGCGTTCGCCTACGGGCTCAAGGAATACCAAATCTCCGGTCCGCCCGCGATTACGGAACTGCGTTACGACATCGTCGCCAAGGCCGCCGAAGGCACGAAACACGACCAGTTACCGGCCATGATGCAGGCCCTCCTCGCCGACCGCTTCAAACTAGAACTCCACCGCGAGCAGAAGGAGTTCAGCGTTTATACGCTGCTGGCCGGCAAGCGTGGCCCGAAGCTCAAAGAGTCTCCGGCGATGACCGATCCCAATGCGGGCGGCACGTTCGGCATCAGCATGAGCGGAGCCGGAGTCGGCCGCATAGAGGTCCGCCACGCCGACATGCAGGCGCTCGCGAACACGCTGCCCCGCTTCGTCGGACGCCCGGTGGTGAATCGGACTAATCTCGAAGGCCGGTACGACTTCGACCTCGAGTTCTCACCCGAAGACATGAGAGGCATGCCGGCGCCGCCCAATCAACCCGGAGCAGTCCCCACGGCGGAACTCGGAGTTTCGATCTTCACCTCGCTCCAGCGAGTCGGCCTGAAACTCGAATCGCAGAAGCAGCCGCTGGACGCGATCGTGGTCGATAAGGTGGAGAAGGTCGCGAGCGAAAACTGAAGTGTCAGGAAGTGTTGTGGGGCGGCCTATTCAGGCCGCGGACCCGCTTTCGAGCGGGTCCCGCCGCCTGGAAAGGCGGCATTGGGCAGGATTGCCCGTCCCACTCTAGGCCTACTCCACCACCAGATTGCAGATCCGATCCATCACGCCCCGCACCTCAGCCGCCGGCGCGTTGTAATTATTCACAAGGATCGAGAACGCCGCCCAGCGGCCATCCGCCCGGTGAATGTATCCCGACAGCGCGCTGACGTGTGAGAGCGAGCCCGTCTTCGCGAACACCCGTCCCGCGCCGGGAGTATTGCCGAAGCGAGTGCTCAGCGTCCCGTCCTTCCCGCCCACCGGCAGCATCGAGAGCCAATCCTCGCGGTGCGGACCGCCGTACATGAAGCGCAGGAGTTTCAGCACCGCCGCAGGCGTCACCAGATTCAAGCGCGCGAGACCCGACCCGTCGTTGAAGTTGTACGACTCCGGCGCGATCCCGACTTCCCCCAGGAACGCCTTCATCTCCTCGCGCCCCGCCTCGAAGCTGCCGACCCCTTGCCGCGCCTTCGCCACCGCGCGCAACGCCAACTCGGCGTGGAGGTTCTGGCTCACCTTGTCCGTGACGCGCAGATCCTCGATCAATGGCGCCGAGACTCGCCGCGCCAACTCCACGCCGTCCGGCGCCTCGACCGTCTCTCCCGGCCATGCGTGCCGCGACACCGCCTCGCCCTCGACCGCGATCCCTCGCTCCGCGAGCGCCGCCCGCAATGCCATCGCCGCATATCGAGCCGGGTCCTCGACCGCCATCAGCAGGTCGACTTCCTTCGCACGCACCGGCATCTCGCCCCAAAGGTGCAGATCGTAGCTGCCGGGTAGTCTCGAGTATCGAATCCGCCGCTCCCCGCCGGCCGCCGTCGTCAGCACTCGATTGTCGATGCGGAAGAATTCGATCGCGGGCACGAGCGACAACACCGCCGAATCGCCGGCGCGCTGTCCCGGATGGACGCTGAGCGTGAAGATGTTGTCGTTCACCGTCAGAGCGGAGATCGGCGGCCCATCGTCCGACTCGGGATCGTCTAGGCCCCAGCCGACCGCGTACGGCTGCCACGCGTACCAAGTGTCGTCGCCGACGATATCGCCGGCCACGCGCTTCACGCCCCGCGCCGCAAGTTGCGCCGCCAGATCTTCGATCGCGGCCAGCGGATCGCCCTTCGATGCGCCCATCCGGTACGGCAGCGCGCGACCCGAGAGGTTGGGGTCGCCGCCTCCGACCAGCCGCAGACCGGTGATCCGGCCGTTGGCGTCTGGAGCCGCGTCCGCCAGCACGCGCGTCTGGAACGTGAACGCCGGACCGAGTCGTGAGAGCGCCAGCGCGGTCGTGAACAGCTTGGTGTTCGACGCCGGCACGAAGAAGTGGTCCGCATTCGAGGCGTACAGCGTCTTGCCGCTCGCCAGATCGACCACGCCGATGCCCCAGAACGCGGTCCTAGCCGCCGGGCTCGCCGCGAGCAGCCGCTCGATCTCTTTCGCCAGCGACGCGCCATGCGCCGTCGCCGCCACCATCCACACCGCCAGTGCCAGCCGCTTCATCGTCCCGTCACTTTCGACTCCAGCCAGATCAGCGAGAGCAGCAGCGTCACCGCCACCGTCCCGACCAGCGGAATTCCGATCACCACGCCGACCCCCTGACTCGCCGCCGCGTAGCCTAGGGTCGCCGGCGCCAGCAACCCGCCCAGTAGCGCCAGGGAAAAAATCCCGTTATAGAAGCCCGGGTGATAATACGGGAACCGCCGCCCGATCGCCTCCGCCACCAGCGGATAAATGCTCGCGAACCCCGCCCCGAGGAAGAAAACGCCGCTCCCAGCGCCGAAACCATTTTTAGTCAGGTAAAGGATCAGGCAGCCGAACAGCGCCGAGATCGCGCTTCCCAATAGCAGCCGCCCGTGCCGCACCCTCGCCAGCACCGCGACGATCGTGAGCCGTCCTGCCAGCAGGAACAGCCAGTACAGTCCCAGGATGAAGAGCGCCTCCTTGGGACTCAGACCGATGCGCCGGATCAGCAGGATCGGCAGCCAGCCCGCGATCGACCACTCGTTCCCGAATTGGAAAAACAGCAGCAGCGCAAACAGGATTGCGCCGGGACTCCTGAAGTCGGCGAGCGCCTGCCGCATCGACGGGTGCTCGCCTTCGACCGGCGCCGCGAACCGCTGTCGCGAGTACCAAAACGCGAAGACCAGCGGGATCACCGCCATGAACACGAGGATCGTCTGCACGGTGTACGCATAGAAGGTGCCGCCGACCAGAGCCGTCGCCGCCAGGCAGCCAAGGCCGTACCAGATGCCGCCGCGGTAAACCGTCCCGGCGGGATTCTGGGAGTAGTCCCGATCCACAGCGTGGAATAGTCCGACGTTCAACAGGCCCGCCCCGAAGCCGAGCACGAGCAGCCCGCCCGTCCGCCACCAGGTCGAGATCGGCGGGGAAACCAGCGCGAGATAGCCCAAGGCCACGCAACTCAGGGAAGCCGCGAAGACCAGTAGGAAATGCAGCCCTTTGCGGCATCGCAGCCGGTCAGCCACCGAGGTGGCCGCCACCAGCCCGATTGCCAGCGCGAGGAAGTAGTTGCCGACCCCGACGAAGTCAGCCGGGTCGCGGTGATAGCCCCACGCGGGCAGGATCGCCCCGAGCAACGACAGTAGAAATCCGGATAGCAGAAACCCCGCCACCGCGTTCCCGCCCGCCCGTTCTGTGGCCACAGGGGCTCCGCTCACAGCCATAGATTGTATCCTCCGTCGGCGGTCTATGTTCTCTGGAAACGCGAGGGCCTCGATCTTCCGAAAACTGGAGTCTTTCGGTCCGCTGTGCCAATGCTTTCAACGATTTCCATGTGGCCCAGCGCGTGCTCTTAGCGTGGTGGGTTCTTTTTAGAGGCTGCTTTCTTCGTCCTTTGGTGCGTTGCCTCGTCTGGGCTTTCCGCAGCCCCGTCCCGATCCATCTGCCGGGACGGGGCTTTTTTTGTCTTCACGGCCCCGCGCGTTACACTGAATTCTTCCAGACATGCCCGGACTCTACGCTCGTTGGATGGACCGTTGGGAGCGCGACCTCGCCACCCGCGATACGAACCGCGTCGAACGCGATTTTGACTGGGGCGCCGACTGGCTGCACCGGATCGGACATCCTCCTTGTCCGGCCGATGCCAACGGGAATTCCGCGGAGTGCGTCTCCGGGTTCGTCGACGGCGTCCTCGCCGATTCCGACCGCTTCTACGCCTACAAAACGCCCACCGATTTCGAGCTGCGCGACGGTCGCCTGACCTTCACGAGCCCGGTCGAGAGCCCCTATCCCGAGAACAATACCGTTCCGTCCCTCTGGTTCCCGGCGGAGAAGGCCCGCGAGAAGCGCGCGCTCATCGTACTGCCGCAGTGGAACTCCGGCCCCGACGGTCACGTGGGGCTCTGCAAACTACTGAATCGCTTCGGGATCAGCGCGCTCCGCATGACCATGTCGTACCACGCCGAGCGCATGCCGGCCGAGCTCCAGCGCGCCGACTATCATTGCTCCTCGAACGTCGGCCGCACGATCCACGCCTGCCGCCAGTCGGTCATCGACGTTCGCGCCTGCGTCGACTGGCTGGTACAGCAAGGGTATGAACGCGTCGGCGTCCTCGGTACCAGCCTGGGGTCCTGCGTCGCGTTCATCGCGACGGCGCACGATCCCCGCGTCAAAATCGGGATCTTCAACCACGTCTCGATGTACTTCTCGGACGTGGTCTGGACCGGTCTCTCGACGCAGCACATCCGCCGCGGCTTCTCCAAAGTCATCACACAGGACGATTTACGCCGCTACTGGTCGATCATCAGCCCGGCGAGCTACCTCGACCGGCTGCGCGGACGCGACATGCCGGCGCTGCTGATCTGGGCGCGGCACGATTCCACGTTCCTTCCGGAGTACTCCCAACAGGTCCTCACCAGCTTCAAGGAAATGAAGCTCCGCCACAAGGTCTTCACGCTGCCGTGCGGCCACTACACCACCGGCCAGTTTCCGTTCAACCTGATGGACGGCCTCGCCATGTGCCGATTCGCCGCCAAAAACCTGTAACCTAAACAATCCAGTAAGGTTCGTGCGCACCCATCCAAGAGGGTATTGACAACTTTTCGGCTCCATGTGAGGATGAAATCATCACTGGAGAAGGAGGTGGTCCAGAAAAATATGGATAGTAGTAAAAGACCGCAAGAGGTGGCCGACTGTTAAAGTCGAGCCTCTAACCGTAGCTGGGCCGACCCAGTTTCCGGCCCTAAGTTCCTGTGGACCGGCTGTCTCTTGCGTCAGCTTCAAGCCTCAGGCTTAATCCGAAAGGCTACCGCCCCCGTGATCCGTAAGGGTCACGGGGGTTTGCCATTTTTTGCTATACTGAAAATCTCGAAAGGAAGCTCTGTAATCAGATGAAGGTCGGTATTCACCCCGCTTACAACGAAATCAGTGTGACGTGCGCCTGCGGCCACAGCTTCAAGACCCGTTCTACGCACAAAGGCGACATGCGGGTCGAGATCTGCTCCTCCTGCCACCCGTTCTTCACGGGCCGCCAGAAGCTGATGGACACCGCCGGCCGCATCGATCGCTTCGAGAAGAAGTACAAGGCGTCGCGCGTCGGCAAGGCGCCGCAGCCCACCACCTAGTTCCGAGTCGGAAATAGAAAAGGCCGGATGCTCCGTCGGGAGCATCCGAACTTTTCCTTTTGTAACAGAGCCGCGACTGTGAAGGAGCGGTTGCTCTATTTCTTGCCTTCGGCGTGGCGCTTCTTGCGGGCTTCGTCCCGTTCCTTTTCGACCTGGTCGTAAAGCGGAAGCTGATCGGGCCGGAGGATCGCGCGAATCGCGGCGCGCTGCCCTTCCCAAATCTGATGGCCTTCCCCGTCGCTCTTCTTCTTGAGCGACTGGAATTCCTGCAGGGTGTGGTCGTAGATCTGGTTCAGCTTCGCGGTCTGTCCTTCGTCCAACTTGACCCTGTCCTGCATCTCGTGAACGAGGCGCTTGCGGACTTCCTCAGGGTCGGGCCGGGTACCTTGCGGACGCCCCCCGGGCGCGGTCGCAACGGTATTCACCGCGTAGAGCCGGTAGGAGACGCCGCCTACCAGGATGCCGCTGAGAAACACGAGTACCAGCGACAAGATCGCGGAAGATTTGTTTTGAGGCATGAGTCAGATCACCGCGTATTAGCGGATGGATCCAGGTGGACGGGTCCCACGATATCCGGAGCATCCAGGGCATTTGCGTCTGCCAACGCCTCAATGTAGCTCTGTCCCGTGTAGGCGCTGGTCCGCGGCATAGCTTCGTAGATGCCGAGAATCAGGGACAATGCGACTGCGGCTGTCACCAGCGCATTCGCCATGCGGCGGAACGAGAAGGTTTCGGTCTGGCGCGCTTCGATCTTCTGCCAGAGCTGGGGCATGAAGTTCGTGCTGGGCTCCCGGTCCGGGCATGCCTTCGCGAACTCCTGAAAGAGTACGTCGAGTTGTTCGTCGTCGCTGCTGCCGTACATTGGCTGCATGAAGTACCTCTACTTCTACCCAAACCCGGCTTTCACCGGCCCCTTACTTCTTACCTTTTTCCCCTGTGCCGAACGCCTTCAAAACCCTTTGCCGCGCTCGAAATAACCGGACCTTAAGAGCATTTTCGTTGACCTTGTAGATCTTTTCAAGTTCTTTCAACGAAAGCCCTTCGACTTCTTTCAACATCAGCAGAATCCGGTCTGCCTCGGAAACCGCTCCGAGGAGCGAATCCACCGATTCGCGCACCTTTTTGTGGTGCTGCTCGTCCTGGTCGGCCTTCCCGCCGGCCATTGCATCCGCCATCATGACCTGTTGTTCAGACAGATCCGACATCCGGAATTCCTGCCGTCTCCGCAACTTCCGAAGGTAATCGAAAGCCGCGTTTACGGTCAAACGATACAGCCAGGGTTCAAAGACCTTTTCCTCCCGCAATTGATCGAGGGAAAAATACAGTCGCAGGAAAACTTCCTGAGCGACATCCTCGACGTCTTCCGGGCGGGCGATCAAACGCGTGATCGTCCCCAAAATTCGCTTCCGATAGGCTAGTACGATTTCGTTAAACGCCGCGCCATCACCCTTTTGCGCTCGTTTGATGAGCTCGAAATCAACCAGCATGCGGTACCGTCAATACTGGCCCGCAAAAGCTCCAATAAACTCGATTGGATAGGCGTGCCAGCAAGTAGACAGGTTACAAAGCTTTAGCCCCAAACGCAAAACCTTCGTACGGGTCGCCAGTGGTAGCCTGTAGGCATGCAGTTCTCGGACTCGATCTTCGCTTCCCGGTTCCACCTCGCGAAGCAGGATCTGGAGGGCTATCTCGGCGAGGCCCTTTCTCAGGGTGGGGATTACGCCGACCTTTATTTTGAATACCTTCTGACCAGTTCCATCAGCATCGACGAGTCGATGGTGAAGAGCGCGGCCCAAGGCGTCTCCGTAGGCGTCGGAATTCGGGTAATCTCCGGAGAACGCACCGGTTACGCCTACAGTGACGACCTCTCCCCCGAAAAGATCCGCAAGGCCGCACGTGTTGCTGCGCACATTGCCGCCGGACCCGCGAAAGTGGATCGAATGGGTCTGAATGCGCAAAAAGGGCACAACCTCTACCCGGTCCTGACCGCCCCCACCGAAACCGCCTTCGCCGACCGCGTCGAGCTTGTCAAACGGGCCGACCGCGCCGCCCGGGCCTTCGATTCCCGGATCTTCCAGGTGCAGGCCGCGTACGCCGACAATCTCCGCCACGTCATGGTCGCGACCAGCGAGGGGGTACTTACCCTGGATCGGCAGCCGCTCGCCCGCCTGAGCGTCTCGGCCCTTGCCCGTCAGAACGGCGGACCGCCTCAGCGCGGACACGCCGGCGGCGGCGGACGTGTCGAGCTCGACTTCTTCCTCAACGAACACACCCCCGAGCACTTCGCCGGGGAGGCCGCCCGCGAAGCCATCGCCATGCTCGACGCCGTCGAGGCTCCGGCCGGCGAAATGACCGTCGTCCTCGGACCCGGCTGGCCGGGAATCCTCCTCCACGAAGCGGTCGGCCACGGTCTGGAAGCGGATTTCAACCGCAAGGGCGTCTCCGCCTTTTCCGGCCGGATCGGCCAGAAGGTCGCGAGCGAACTCTGCACCGTGATCGACGACGGCACCATCGGCAGCCGCCGCGGCTCCCTCAACGTCGACGACGAAGGCCAGCCCACCCGGCGCAACGTCCTCATCGAGAAGGGCGTCCTCCGCGGCTATCTCCAGGACAGGCTCTCGAGCACGCTGCTGAAAGCGGAATCGACCGGCAGCGGCCGCCGCGAAAGCTACGCTCACATACCCATGCCGCGTATGACCAACACCTTCATGCTCGCCGGCGAGAGCGACCCCGAGGAAATTATCCGCTCCGTGCCCAAAGGCCTCTATTGCGCCAATTTCGGCGGCGGACAGGTCGACATCACGTCCGGCAACTTCGTCTTCTCCGCCTCCGAGAGCTACCTCATCGAGGACGGCAAGCTGACCCGCCCGGTCCGCAATGCCACCCTGATCGGCAATGGGCCGGAGGCGCTCAAGTATGTCTCGATGGTGGGCAACGACCTCAAACTCGACGAGGGCATCGGCACCTGCGGCAAGGAAGGGCAGAGCGTCCCGGTCGGGGTCGGCATCCCGACCATCAAGATCGACAAAATGACCGTCGGGGGCACCGCGTAGATGCTCGAACTCGCACAAGAGATCGTCCAGCGCGCTCTGGCGAGCGGCGCGACCGACGCCGAATGCACCATCGCGGAAGGCGAGGAGTTCTCCGCCGCCGTGCGGATGCGCGAACTCGAAAGCCTCAAAGAGGCGGGGTCGCGCGCCATGGGACTCCGCATCCTCCGCGGCAAGAATACGGGATCGTCCTACACCTCGGACTTCTCCCGCGAGGGCGTCGAGCACCTGGTCCGCTCCGCCATCGAACTCGCCGACATCACCACCGAGGACCCGCACGCCGGCCTCCCCGACCCCGACGAGTTCGGCTTGATCGACGGTGACCTGGGACTCTTTTCCGCAGACGTCGAGTCGCTCGCCACGGAGCTCAAGATTGCGACCGCCAAGCGCGCGGAAGAGGCGTCGCTCTCCGCCGATCCCCGGATCTTCAATTCCGAGGGCGCGTCGTTCGACAACCACGTCGGCAGCCACTATTTCGCCAATTCGCGCGGCTTCGCCGGCCAGTACCGGTCGAGCTACTGCTCCCTGAGCACTGTCCCGGTCGCCAAGGACGGCGAGTCGATGGAACGCGACTACTGGTACACGATGGCGCGCGATTTCGCCGGCCTGGAGGCGGCCGACGAGGTCGGAAGGATCGCCGCGTCGCGCGCGCTCCGCCGACTCAACGCCCGGAAGGTCGAGACGCAGAAGGTCCCGATCATCTTCGATCCGAACGCCGCCCGCACCCTGCTCGACAACCTGTTCGACGCGGTCCACGGGATGGCGATCTACCGCCACGAGTCCTTCCTGGCCGGCAAACTTGGCGAGAAGGTCGCGAGCGACACCGTCACCGTGATCGACGACGCCACCATCCCCGGTCTGTTCGGCACCTCGCCGTTCGACGACGAGGGCGTGCCGTCGCGGCGGACGGTCGTGATCGAGCGCGGTGTTCTGAAGAGCTACCTGATGAACACCTACGCCGCGCGCAAGCTCGGGATGAAGACCACCGGTAACGCATCGCGCGGTCTGACCGGGAACGCCGGCATCGGCCACGGGAACTTCTACCTCGAACAGGGCGTCCAAACGCCGGAGCAGTTGATCGCGGGTGTCGCCAACGGGTTCTACGTGACCGAGCTGATGGGCTTCGGCGTCAATGTGGTCACCGGCGATTATTCGCGCGGAGCGGCGGGCCTGTGGATTCGCGACGGCGAGCTGGCGTTCGCGGTCTCTGAAGTGACGGTAGCCGGGAATTTGAAGGACATGCTCGAGAATATCGAGGCGGTGGGTTCCGATTTGAAATTCCGAGGGTCGATCGCGGCGCCCACGCTGAAGATCGGAGAAATGACGGTTGGCGGCAAATAACACGGCAACTCCGGTAAAGAAACAGAAGGTCTCCATCCCCCCGGCCGCGGTCGCGGCGGGCGTGCTGGTGATCCTGGGGGCGGCCGGCTTCCTCTATCTGAATCAGAAGGCGAACCAGCCCCCGGCGGCCCCGCCGCCCCTGACCGGTCCGGCGAAGGAGTATGTGAAGCATCTGCGCTTCGTCTCCGCCGATGGTCAGACGGCGGAAAGCCCCAAAATGGAGGCGCACGAGAGCTATCTCAAGCAATCGGTGGTCGAGATTACGGGGAATATCCAGAACGCGGGCGACCGCGTCCTCGAAGTGATCGAGATCAACTGCGTCTTCTACGACGCCTACGGCCAGGAAGTCCTCCGCGGGCGCGTCCCGATTCTCAGCAAGAAGATGGGAAAACTCGCCCCGGGCGAGGTCAAGCCCTTCCGCTTGGCCTTCGACAACGTCCCCGAAGAATGGAATCAAGCGATGCCCTCGATGGTGATCGCCAGAATCGATTTCTCGTAGTTTTATCCGTGTGAATCCGTGTCCATCCGTGGCCCAAACGTAGCGGCGGCTTTTCCGCTACGCTAGTCTGGAACTATGCGGAAAGGTTGGGAGCTTTGGCGCCGCCTCGGCGGCATCGACAAGACCTTTCTCATTTTTTTCCTGATTTACCTCATCGTGGCCTTAATCGGCCGGACCCCGCTGGCGCAATTCCTGCTTGCTCTGACCACCATCTTCTTTGGGGCGGTGTGCCTGATCCATTACGCGCGCCGGAAGCTGCGCGCCGCGATCTGGCGCCTGCGCAACCGGCTGATCGCGGCGTACCTGCTGATCGCCGTTGTGCCCGTGGTGCTGATCATCCTGCTGGTCGGCCTGGCGGCCTATGCGCTGATCGGGCAAATGGCCGTCTACCTCGTGAACACGGAACTGAAGCACCGCGAGGACAACATGATGCGGCAGACGGAGGCGCTCGCCCGGTTCCCCTTCGGCGACCCGGTCCGCGGGCTGAACCGTTTCGTCGCGGTCACCAAGAACTCGTTCCCGAATTTCGAGCTCGTCGTCACCGGCACTCACGAGCTCCGGTACCCGACCGAGTCGGCGACCGTCGCCCATCCACCGGAAGGCTGGAGTCCGCGGGTGCACGAGCTGGTCATTCGCAAGAGCGGCGACGACCTGCGGCTCTACGCGTGGGCTCACGTCAAGGCGAGCGAGGAAGAGGTCACGGTCCTCGCCCCCATCACGAACGAGTTTCTCGGCTCCCTGGTGCCGGGACTCGGCAACGTCACCTTCACGCCGGTTTACCTGAGCGATCCTCCGGTGCTGGAGCATTACCGCCAATCGCACATTCCGCCGTCGAAGGACGCGTTCGACTTCCGCATTCGCGGGTTTTATCCGCTCAACGTGCCTTTCTGGGACGACCCCACGCGTACGCAGCGCCTCGGACTCGTCGTGGACACACGCGTCTCGGCGGTGCTCGGCACCGTCTTTCAGAAACTCGATTGGGCCGAATTCGTGTTCCTCGGGTTCGCCGTCGTGACGGTGCTCTTCCTGATCATGGAGCTGATCTCGCTGTTCGCGGGCGTGCGGTTGAGCCGCACGATCACCGGCGCGGTCCACGAGCTTTACGAGGGCACCCGCCGCGTTAAAGAGGGAGACTTCGCATACCGCATTCCGCTGAAGGGCAACGACCAGCTTGCCGAGCTCGCGCACTCGTTCAACAGCATGACGGAGAACCTCGGCCGGCTGATCATCGTCGCCAAGGAGAAGGAGCGGCTGGAATCGGAGCTCGCGATCGCGCGCGAGGTGCAGAACCAGCTCTTCCCCAAGGACGTGCCGTTCGTCCGCACGCTGGAGATGAAGGGCGTCTGCAATCCGGCCCGCATGGTCTCCGGCGATTATTACGACTTCATGCCGTTATCCGATGGTTGGTTGGCGTTCGCGATCGGCGACGTGGCGGGCAAGGGAATCTCCGCCGCATTATTGATGGCGACCATCCAGTCGACGATGCGGACCCAGTTGAGCGGCACGAACGGGGCGGGTCCACAGTCCCTGTCCACCGCCAAGTTGGTCTCCACCCTGAACCGGCAGTTGTACGCGACCACCGCCCCGGAGAAGTACGCGACGTTCTTCTTCGCGATGTACAACGACACGACGAACAGCTTGACCTACACGAACGCAGGACACCTCGCGCCGATCCTGGTGCGCGGCAGCGAGATCACGACCATGGGTTCAACCGGCACCGTGGTGGGCGCCTTTCCCGTGGCGCGATACACCGAGAAGACGGTGCAGTTGCAGCAGGGCGATATGTTGGTGGCATACACGGACGGCATCGTCGAGCCGGAGAACGCGTACGGTGAAATGTTCGGCGAAGAGCGGCTGACGGACCTTCTGCTGAAGTACACTAGCGCCGATTCGTCGGAAATCATCGCGCGCACGATGGAAGCGGTCAATCAGTGGACCGGCGGGGGAGAGTTGCAGGACGATATGACCATGGTGGTGGCGCGGCGCTTATGAAGGTCCTGACCGCGGCCGAGATGCGCGAGGTCGACCGGCGCACGATCGACGCCGGAATCCCGGGGATCGTGCTGATGGAGAACGCCGCGCACCGTGTCGTCGAGGCAATGGCGGAGCGGTTCGACCCACTCTCGTCGCAGCGGATCGTGATCCTGTGCGGGAAGGGCAACAACGGCGGCGACGGGTTCGCGATCGCGCGTCAGTTGTTCACGCGCTTCCGGCCCCCAGCGCTCGACGTGGTTCTGCTCGCCGCGCCTGAGGATTTGAAGGGCGACGCGGCGGCGAATTACCGCATGCTGCTCGCGTGCGGCGGGACGGTCGAGCGCGAGATTCCGTCACGAGCGCGGATGGCGACGGTCGTGGTGGATGCGCTGCTCGGGACGGGGATCAATGGACCGGCATCGGGACCGATGCTGGACGGAATCCGCGAGATCAACACAGGCTTTCCTCTGGCGCAGGTGGTCGCCGTCGACGTCCCATCGGGGATGCCGAGCGATTCGGGCGAGCCCGCCGGCGAGTTCGCGCGCGCCGACCTCACCGTGACGTTTACGGCTCCCAAGATCGCGCACGCCATGCCGCCGAATTGCGATCGCGTCGGCGAACTGGTGGTCGGCGCGATCGGCAGCCGGCCGGAGTTCTACGACCACGTCTGGCTGTCGCAGGTCGAGCCGGCGATGTTTCGCGAGTTGCTCGCGCCGCGTCCGCGTGGGGGCCATAAGGGCACCTTCGGCCACGCCCTGATCGTCGCAGGATCGCCGGGAAAAACGGGCGCGGCGGCGATGTCAGGGATCGCGACGCTGCGGGCGGGCGCGGGTCTGGTGACGGTCGTGAGCGACGAGAAGGCGCTACCGCAGATCGCGTCTCACGCGCCGGAACTGATGACGGCGCCGCTCTCATCGCTCTCCGAGATCGCGAAGGACAAGACGGTCGTGGGCATGGGACCCGGACTCGGCGACAAGGCGGTCGATCTCGCGCGGCAGATCGCGGCGTTCGGGATGCCGATGGTGGTCGACGCCGACGCGCTTACCGCCGATCTCGGTCGGCCCTGGCCGGAGGTCGCGGTCCTGACGCCGCATCCCGGCGAGATGGCGCGGTTGACCGGGATGACGACCCCCGACGTCCAGAAGGACCGCATCGGCGTGGCCCGTGGATTTGCGCAGAAGCACGGCGTTACCCTCGTCCTCAAAGGCCAGCGGACGGTGATCGCGTTCCGCGACGGCCGCGTGTGGATCAACCCGACCGGCACTCCCGCGCTCGGCACCGGCGGCGCCGGCGATATCCTGACGGGGCTCATCACCGGGCTGATGGCGCAGTTCCCGAAACGCGCGGACGAGGTTGTGGCGGCGGCGGTCTACCTCGGCGGACTCGCGGCCGAGATCGGCGTCCACGATCTCGGCGAGAAGTCGCTGATCGCCACGGATGTGCTGCGGTATCTCCCGGCGGCGATCGCGGAGTGCCAGTGACGGTAACGCATTCCGAGGCGGAGACGATCGAGTTCGGACGGCAGTTCGCGCGGGAGTTGCCGCGGCGCGCGGTCGTGCTGCTGATCGGGAATCTTGGGGCGGGGAAGACGACGCTGGCGAAGGGGATTGTCGAGGGACTCGGAGCCGGCGCGTCGGACGAGGTCGCGAGCCCGACCTTCACGCTGATTCACGAGTACGGCGAAGGGCGCGTGTATCATATCGATCTGTACCGGCTGGAAGAAGAGCGTGAAGTCGCGACGCTCGGGCTCGAGGAACTGTTCGACCGCGAGGCCGTGGTGCTGATCGAGTGGGGCGAGCGGTTCCCGCGGCTGATGCCCGAGGACCGCATCGAGGTCCGGCTGCGCGCGGGCGAAGAAGACACCAGAGAGATCGAGGTCCAACGATGAGCAAGCAGCCATGGGCGCTGGTATTGGGCGCGAGCAGCGGGTTCGGCGCCGCGTCGGCGATCGAGTTGGCGAAAGCCGGGATACACGTGATCGGCGTACACCTGGATCGGCGCGAGCGGTGGCCGGCCGTCGAGGAATTGCAAGAGAAGATCCGCGCGCTCGGACGCGAGGCGGTGTTCTTCAACGTGAACGCCTCCGACGATCAGTACCGCACGGACACGGTCGAGAAGATTCGCGCGAAGCTCACGGAGGCGGAAGGGACGCTGCGAGTGCTGCTGCACTCGCTGGCTTTCGGGTCGTTGAAGCCGATGGCAGGCGCGGAGCAAATCCTCTCGAAGAAGCAGCTCGAAATCACGGTCGATACGATGGGCCACTCGCTCGTGTATTGGGTCCAGGACTGTTTGAAGGCCGGCCTGTTCGACAAGGGCGGGCGGATCTTCGCGATGACGTCGGCGGGCGGGTCACGGGTCGTGCCGAATTACGGAGCGGTGAGCGCGGCGAAGGCGGCGATCGAATCGCATATCCGCCAGTTGGCGGTGGAACTGGCGCCGGCCGGAATCACGGCAAACGCAATCCTCGCTGGGGTGACGGACACGCCGGCGCTGCGCCTGATTCCGGGCTACGAGAAGATCGTCGAGGTCGCGAAGAAGCGGAATCCCCACGGGAGACTCGGGACGCCCGAGGACGTGGCAAGGTGCATCGTCGCGCTCTGCCATCCGGCGACGTACTGGATGACGGGAAACGTCATCCACGTCGACGGCGGCGAGACGGTCATGGGATAGCAAACCGCACCCGAGGTGCGGAAATGGCTCGGGAAGTAGCTGAGAGCAAAGGACGGCGGATCGAGAAACCGAACTTAGGTGCGGTTTTGCGTTCTAAAGTCCTTCGATGAGACGTTCCCGCGAGGCGCCTTTGTGCTGCCGCCCGGAAAGATCGCGCGGGATCTTCATGCGACGGCAAGGACTTCATCACGCACGAGACGAAGGCGGATCCGCTCTGGCCGAGGGCGGTCGAAAAAATATGCCGTCGTCGCTTCGAGAACATTGCGGCGCAACTCTTCCCAAGTGTTGCCTTCGGTGAAAATGCCTTCTGTGAGGCATTCCGCGCCGTAGCCGCCGTCGGCCTCCTGCTCGACCTCAAAGATCAGTTCGAACATACGACTATGATACGGTAGCGCACTCGGCAGACTCCGATATTCGAACTACCCGCCCCGCCATCGTACGATAGAAATCATGGAAGACGAGCTGCCCTGTCTCGACCTGCTCGAAGAGACCCCCGGAATTCTGCGTGGGTTGATGGCGGAGATTGCCGACGACGACGCGCGCTGGAAGCCGGCGCCCGACCGCTTCTCGATCGCCGAGGTGCTGGCGCATCTGGCGCACAGTGAAGGTCACTGCTACCGTACGCGGGTCGACCATTTCCTCGCCGAGGAACTCCCCGAACTGGAGCCTGACGACGCGCAGATGCACCTCGAGCGGTACCGCGAGGGCGATCCCGAAGAGGATTTTGCGCACTTCGAGGAGCAGCGCGAAACCAATATCGAATACCTGCGGAGCCTGCCGGCGGCAGCCGGCGGGCGCAAGGCGCGTCACCAGGCGGCGGGCGAGATTACGCTGGCGCAGATGTTGCACGAGTGGGCGCTGCACGATCTCGGACACGTCCGGCAGATCGCGGAACTCGTGCGCGCGCGAAAGTATTTGGCCGGTGCCGGGCCGCTCGGCGCAGACTATCGACTGAAACCATGACTATTCGACCGATCCTCCTCACGCTCGCGTTTGCGGGCACGCTTGCGGCGCAGACCTTTCTCCAAATGTCCGACCCGCAGTTCGGGATGTACACCAAGAACGAGAACTTCGCGCACGAGACCGTCAATTTCGATTTCGCCATCGCGACGGCGAACCGGCTGAAACCCGCGTTCGTCGTGATTACCGGCGATCTCATCAACGAATCGACAAACAGCGCGCAGGCGGCGGAGTACAAGCGCATCGCGGCTAAACTCGACCCGAAAATCCCGCTGTACAGCATTGCGGGAAATCATGACGTCGGTAACGAACCGACGGCGGAATCGCTGGCGCGGTATCGTGAGCGCAACGGCCCGGACTACTACAGCTTCCGGTCGGGCGACATGGCGGGAATCGTCCTCAACTCGAACCTCGAGAAGGGGACGAAAAACGTGCCCGACGAGGCCGCGAAGATGGAGGCGTGGTTCAAGGCCGAGATCGCGAAAGTAAAGGCCGCGGGCGCGAAGCAGATACTCGTCTTCCAGCACATCCCGTTCTTCCAGAAGGACGCGAACGAGGCCGAGGTCTACAACAACATCCCGGTCGACGTGCGGCAGCGCTACCTGAAGCTGATGCGCGACAACGGCATACAGTGGGTCTTTGCCGGACATCTGCACTACAACCTGGAGGCTCGCGACGGCGACCTGCAAGTGATCGCGACAGGGCCCGTCGGAATGCCTCTCGGCAAGGGGAAATCGGGCATGCGGGTGGTCGCGGTGACGCCGCAGGGCGTCAAACATCAGTACTTCGAGTTCGGCGAACTCCCCGAGACCCTCGAATTGAAGTAAATCGCACACTGGGGAACGGCCTGCTACGTGCGGTATCTCGTCGCGATGACTTCGCGACGGGTAACAATCGCACTTCTGCTCACAGCAGCGGCCTTATGCGGGCAGACGCACCGGCGGGCGCGCGCTCCGAGCAAGGGAACGGCGCAGCGGACGGTGGAGCGAGCTCCGCGCTTCGACTCCGCTGAAATCAACAAGCCGGAGCAGCCTGCGCTGCATCCAGGCGATAAAGGGTCGGCTGTGCTCCGCGCGCAGATCCTGCTCGACCGCGCCCATTTCTCGTGCGGCGAGCTCGACGGCGACTTCGGCGACAACCTGTCGAAAACCGTCGCCGCATTTCAGAAGGCGAGGCAGCTTCCCGCCAGTTCCGGCGTCGATGCCGCGACCTGGGACGCTCTGAATGGCGACCAGGCGCCAGTCCTCACCGAATACACGATTAAGGCCGAGGACGAAAAGGGGCCGTTCGAACCCATCCCGGCGCAGATGAGCGACCAGGCGAAGCTGCCGGCGCTCGGATACGCGTCGCCCGCCGAGGAATTGGGCGAGCGATTCCACGTCGCGCCCGCAGTGCTCAAAGCGCTGAATCCGGGCGCCGACCTCACGAAGGAAGGACAGCAGCTGACAGTCCCCAACGTGATCACGATGTCGCCGGGACCCGCCGCCCGCGTCGAGGTGACCAAATCCGAGAACTCCGTGCGCGCGTTCGCCGCGGACGGCAAGTTGCTGGCATTCTACGTCGCGACCATCGGCAGCGAGCACGATCCACTGCCCGTCGGCGACTGGAAGATCCGCGGCGTCGCGCACAATCCGGTCTTCCACTACAATCCCGACCTGTTCTGGGACGCGAAGTCAACGGACGAGAAGTCGACGATTCACGCGGGTCCGAACAATCCGGTCGGTGTGGTCTGGATCGACCTATCGAAGGAACATTACGGAATTCACGGGACGCCGGAGCCGTCGAAAATCGGGCATACGACGTCGCACGGTTGCATCCGGTTGACGAATTGGGACGCGACGGAGTTGGCGTCGATGGTCAAGCCCGGCGTCCCGGCCATTCTCAAGGAGTAATGACATGCGTGGAAGAGTGATCGCAGCGTTTATTCTGGGATTCGCGATTGGAGCGCTGTGCCTCGGCGCGGGCTTGTGGGGCACCGGAAGGGTGCAGACGGCGTATCTGCCGCCGTGGTTGCAGCGAGTGCCGGCGTCGCCGCCGACGCCAGCCGTCCCGCAGCCGGGCACGGCCGAGCAGTTGCCGGGTCCACCGGTGCCGCCACCGGAGGGTATGCCGCCCGCGCCGGTACAGGGGTCGGCGGACCGCGCCACGACCGAACCGGCCGTGACTACTCCGGGGACCACGCCGGCTACTCTGCGTCCTGCTGGCGAACTGCATCTCGCGATGCCGCTGTCGGGGCTCGAAGCGAGCAAACTCACCGACACGTTTCATGACGCTCGCGCCGGCCACATGCACGAAGCGCTCGACATACCGGCGCCGCGCGGAACTCCGGTGCTGGCGGTCGCGGAAGGCAACGTGGCGAAGCTCTTCACGAGCAAGCAAGGCGGTCTGACCGTCTACCAGTTCGACAACACGCAGCAGTACGCGTATTACTACGCGCACCTCGACAAGTACGCGCCGGGGTTGAAGGAAGGGATGCTGCTGCGCAAGGGCGACACGCTGGGATTCGTCGGGACGACGGGCGACGCACCGAAGAATGCGCCGCACCTGCACTTCGCGGTGTTCAAGCTCGGGCCGGAGAAGAACTGGTGGAAGGGGACGGCGCTCGATCCGCTGCCTATGTTGAAGTGATTCGCTTCCGGCCGCGCGATTCGTCGAGGAAGGCGAGGAAGTCGTCGATCGACTCTTCCTCGGGCCAGAAGTTGCCGTTCATCAACTCCCTGACGTCCTGAGGGAACGTCACACCCTGGGTGGCGGCCAATTCCTCGACGGACGGATGGCCTTCGCGCGCGTACTTCAGGGCGAGTTCGACGTTCGGGTCCTTCACGACGTCAGTATATCGCCAGTGCTATATTCGGACCAGGATGACCCCCGCCGGTATCGACGAACGAGCGCTAACCGCTGCCGCCGAACTCCTCCGCAGCAGGGGAGCGAGGAGTGTGTTTATCTTCGGTTCCGCCGTAAAAGGGCGGCTGCGGCCTGAGTCCGACGTGGACATGGCGGTAGAAGGCCTTCCCCCGGCCGTCTATTTTACGGCGGTCAGTAAGGTCACCGACATCCTCGGCCGTCCCGTCGATCTGGTCGACCTTGACGACCGGACGCCAATCGTCCGCTATCTCCTCGCGAGCGGCGAACTCGTCAGTGTCGATTAGCGCCGCGCCCGCGATAGAATTTTGGCCGCCGATGAACGCGGATGAATGCCGATTCGAAAGCTGGTGTTATCGGCGTTCATCCGCGTTCATCTGCGGCTAAATTAGTTCTTATTTCTCTTGGCATCCTTACACCGACCCCGCCAAACACCGCAGCATGATCCAGCTCTTCTCGATCGCCGCCAGACGGACGCGGTGCGAGAAGACGTCGTAGTTCGTCTCTTCGATCCGTTGCAGCAGGCGCGAATAGATCGTGATCAGCGCCAGTAACGACGGCCTGCTCCGCGGATGCACGAGATCCAATAGCGGACGCGACTCGGCGTAGTAGCGTCTCGCTCGCTCCGCCTCGAAGCGCAGCAGCTTCAGGACCGCCTCGCTCCGATTCCCGGCGCGCAGATCGTCCTCCGTCACGCCGAAGCTTCGCAGATCCTCGGCGGGTAGATAAATACGGCCGCGCTCCGCGTCCTCCCGGATGTCGCGGAGGATGTTCGTGAGCTGGAACGCCACGCCGCATTTCTCGGCAAGCGGCAGCGCGCTCGGGGTATCGAAGCCGAAGATGTGGATTGTCGTGAGACCGACCACCGACGCCACCTGATAGCAGTAGCGGTACAACTCCTCGAAGGTCTCCATGCGCCGCGGCACGAGGTCCGAAGCTACGCCGTCGACCATGTCGCGGAAGTACTGCCTGGGAATGCCGAAGCGGCGGACGGTGTAGTGGAAGGCCGGCCAGACGGGATGGTCGGAGAAGCGGCCCTCGAAGGCGTCCTCCATCTCCGCGCGCCAGCGGTCCATGGCCGCCGCATTGGCCCCAGGCTCGTCGCTCAGGTCGTCGCAATAGCGCATGAAGGCGTAGATCGCGCACATGGCGCGGCGCTGCTGCGGCGTGAGCAACAGGAACGAGTAGTAGAAATTCTTGGCGCGGCTGCGGGCGATGTGCCGGCAGTACGAGAACGACTGCTCGATTGCCGGGCTCATGCGGCGCTCTGGAATGCGACGCGCGCCAGCGACGTCGCCAGCAGGCGCACCCGCTCCGCCCTGGAAATAGCCGGGCGCGCCGCCAGGACGTCGTAGCCTTGGTCGCGGATTTTATCCAACACCCGCATGCCGCCGCGGCTGAACAGGTCGATATCGAGCGCGAGGCGTCGGTCCACCTTGCGCACCAGCGGTAGCCCCACTTGGAAGAGTTCCCCGGCCTTCGCGACGATCTCGCGCATGACCTCGCGGAACGCCGGAGTGAAGCGCCGCGCGTACAGGTCGTCGACCCCGTAGCCGTGGCGCGTCATCACGTCGAGCGGGATGTAGACGCGGTCCTTGAGCAGGTCCACCGTGACGTCCTGCCAGAAATTTGCGAGTTGCAGCGCGGTGCATGTGGCGTCCGAGAGCCGCTGCCGGTCGGCGTCGGAGTATCCGCCGAGATAGAGCACCAGCCGCCCGACGGGGTTCGCCGAGCAGCGGCAATACGCGAAAAGCTCGTCCCAATTCCGATACCGCGTGACGGTTTGGTCTTGGATGAAGGCCTGGATCAAGTCGGCGAAGGGCTCGCGCGGGATCCCGTACTTCTCGACTGTCGGCGCGAGCGCAACGAAGACCGGATGGGTTGCGCGGCCGGCATACATCGAGTCCAGTTCGACGCGCCACCACGCGAGCAGCCGCAAACTCTCGGCCGTATCGCCCATTTCGTCGCCGAGATCGTCCGCCCAGCGGCAATACGCGTACACGTTGTAGAAATCCTGGTGCAGCCGTTTGGGCAGCAAGAAGCTCACCACGTGGAAGTTCTCGTAGTGATGGGTCGCGAGCCAGCGGGTATAGGCGTTTGCCTCGCCGGGCGAGAACGTCCTCCCCATCGCCTCAGGCGACCGGACGAAATCTCGGGGTCCGAGAAACATGCGCTCCTACGGGAGGATCGCCGTCTTCAGATGCCCGTTGTGGCTCATCAGGTGCCGCATCACTTCGAGCAGGTTCGCCAACGGCTCCTCGCGATTGACGAAGAACGACGAGGTGATGTGCCCCGCGCAGACCAGGTCCAGCGCCTTCTGAATATACGCCGGAGTGTGGTGGAAGCTGGCCTTGCAGGTGATTTCGGAGTAGTGCAGCAGGGCCGTATCGAGGTTGACCTTGCTCTCGTTGGGGCAGCCGCCGAAGAAGTTGACCGTGCCGCCGCGGCGGACCATGTTGACGGCCCACTCCCAGGTCTGCGGCTTGCCGACCGCTTCGATCGCGACGTCGACGCCGCGGCCGTGGGTCATCTCGCGCGTGGCTTTGACGGGGTCGATGCCATCCTTGGCGACGATCAACTCGTCGGCGCCGAGGGCGGCCGCCCGGTCCAACTGCGTGGCGCGCCGTCCGACCGCGATCACGCGGCAGCCGTACAGTTTGGCCAGTTTGACGAACATGAGGCCGATGGGGCCCAGACCGATAATCGCGATATTGTCGCCCTCGCGGGGCTGGCTTTCCTCGAATCCGCGGACGACGCACGCCAGCGGCTCGATGAGCGCGGCGTCGCGGTACCCGACGGATTTCGGAATGCGGTAGGTGTTCTTCTCGACAATGCGAGCGGGAATCCGGATGTACTCCGCGTAGGCGCCGTTATTGAAGAGCAGGTCCTCGCAGAGGTTTTGCAGGCCGCGGCGACAGAAAAAACACTGGTCGCAAGGCGCGGAGTTGGCCGCGACGACGCGATCGCCGAGTTGGAACTTCGTGACATCCTCGCCGGCGGCGACAACATCGCCGGCCAATTCGTGCCCGAACACAGCAGGGGGGACGATCATGCGCGCGTGGTACCCCCGGCGGAACACTTTCACATCCGTGCCGCAAGTCAGGGCCACTTTTACCCGAACGAGAATGTCTCCGCTTCCGATTGAGGGAACGGCAACCGGCTCTACCTGAAGGTGCTCCTTGCCGTAGAGCACGGCGGCCATCATCTGGTTATTCACTTATGACCACCTCTGTGGCTGAACGATTATTTTCAAGGATTTAGGTCCCGGATGCAATGCCAAATCAAAACCTGAACGGATCTTAATCAAGGGCAATCGATGAGAAATCAACTCGTCCAGCGGCAACTCGCCGCCGAACACGAGGTCCGCCGATTCGCGCTGCAGGTCGACGGAAGCGCTATAACAACCGAAAACAGTCCGTTCTCCTACACAGATGTCCGCGCCCGACACTTCGATGCGTTCGGTTGCGGAAGTCTGCGCGAAGAGGAGAATCCGGGCTCCCGGCCGCGAGCAAGCCATGGCCTGTTCGACGATCCCCGGGGCGGAGGCGGCGACGATCACCAGGTCGGCTCCGCGTCCATTGGTCAGCTTCTTGACTTCGTCGGCGACGGCGACGGTGCGGGGGTCCCAGGCGAATTCCGCTCCGCAGCGGCCCGCGATCTCGCGCCGCTCGGGGATCGTATCCGTGGCCGCGACGCGGGCGCCGGTCCGGTTCACCAGCATCGTGAACATCAGGCCGATCGGACCTTGTCCGATGACCACCACGAAATCATGGGGCTGCGGGTCGCATTGCACGACGGCTTTGAGGCAGGTGTTCAGCGGCTCCACCAGCGTCGCGCGCTCGAACGAGACGCCTTCCGGGATCTTCTCGACGCCGCGCTCGACGATCCAATCCATCACCCGCACGTACTGCGAGAAGCCGCCGCCGGCCGGTTCAAATCCGGCGGTAATGCCGACGCGCTTGTAAACCGGGCACTGCGCGTAGAGTTTCCGCTGGCAGTAGAAGCAGTCGAGACAGGGGATGTGGTGGAAGGCCACGACGCGGTCGCCGCGCCGGAAACGCGTGACGCCCTCGCCGACCGCGGCCACAATGCCCGCCGTTTCATGCCCGTAGATGCGGGGCGGAGCCAGCAGGTTGTATTCGATTTTCTTGAGGTCTGTGTGGCAGATTCCGCAAGCCTCCACGCGGACGAGAATCTCCCCTCGCCCGATGGCAGGTGTCGGGATCTCCTCGACGTGGACCATGCTCTCGCCGCGGTAGACCGCAGCGTGCATAGTTTCCGGAATGGCGCTCAGACTAAAATCGGCAACCGACAATAAAATCCCCCAATGCCTGCGCGGCCCGGACACAGCGGCTCCTGAGTCGCAGGAGTTCCGGCACCCTCACACTTGGACGACGCAACGCTCCCCGTAGAATAAACATTGTATCGAAGTGACCGTCCGCGCGGAGGGCCCCGCTGAAGTCGTTCTCCAAGTTCTCTCCGGCAAGATCAGTCACCACGCGGATGCAGTAGAACGGAATTCCATGCTTCTGCGCCGCCGCCGCCACAGCCGCCGCCTCCATTTCGACCACCAAAGCCCCTGCTTGCCGTAGTTTGCGCTTCTCCGCCGCGGTTTGGGCGACGTGGTCGATCGAGGCCACGACGCCGCGGTGGGGCGCATCCAGTGGAGCGCATGCGTACGTCCGCCCGTCGCCGGCGATCTCCGTCCCAGCAACGATTCCGGCAATTTCGAGCGAATCGTCGAGCGCGCCGCAAAATCCGGTGCTCACGATGGCATCCGGCGAAAACGCGCTTGCGGCCTCGACAGCCGACCCGGCGCGCCCCCAACCGGCTCCATTCGCGACCAGCAACACGTCGTGGGAGCCGATCCGCGCCCTGCGTGAATAATCCGTGACAATCGCGTGCCGGCGGACGTCCTCGGCGCGCGCCAGCAGGCCGCGGAATTCCATAGGATCGGCGGCAATCAACAAGAGTTTCATGCCGCCTGAGCCCGCCGCTGTTCGAACCACTCGACGGCCCGGCGCAGGGCCGCTTCCGCCGGTCCGGGTGAGAAGCCGAGTTCCCGGCGCGCCTTCTCGTGCGTGACCCACATTTTCTTCCGCGCCATGCGCACGGCCGCCAACGGCACTCGTGGCGGTTTTCCCGTCACGCCAGCCCACGCGGTGCTGCACGCGCCCGCCAAATACGCGACCGCGTACGGCAACTGCATCGTCGGCGCCTTCCGTCCCGTGATCGCCGCGAGTTTCTGAAGGATCTGCGCCAGCGTCAGGTTCTCCGAGCCGAGAATGTAACGCTCGCCGGGGCGGCCATGCTCGCAAGCGAGCAGGTGTCCCGCCGCGGTGTCGCGGACGTCGACCACGTTCAGGCCGGTGTCGATGAATGCCGGCATGTCGCCGTTCAGGAAGTCGAGCACGATCTGCCCGGTCGGAGTAGGCTTCACGTCATGGTCGCCGATGGGCGCGGTCGGGTTGACGATCACGACCGGCAGCCCGGCGCGCGCGAATTCGAGCGCCACCTGCTCGGCGAGGAATTTCGAGCGCTTGTAGTCGCCCGCCATATCTGCGAGCGAGACGGGCGTGGTCTCATCGCCGATGCCGTCGTGCGGCATGCCGATACAGCCCACTGTGCTCGTGTAAACGACCCGCTCCACGCCGGCTCTCTGCGCGGAGGCGAGCAGATGGCGTGTGCCCTCGACATTCGAGTCGTAGAGCTCGCGCGGATTCTTCGCCCAGAGCCGATAATCGGCGGCGACGTGGTAGACGAGCCCGCAGCCCGCGACCGCGCGTTCGAGCGAATCGCGATCGCGCAGATCCCCGGTCGCGATTTCGACCGGCAGTTCGGCGACGCGGCTGCCGGGACGCGCCAGGGCGCGCACGGAATAACCCCGCTCGATCAACAGCCGGGCGACGTGCCACCCGAGAAATCCGGTAGCGCCGGTGACGAGCGCCGGTTTCATGCGACCACCATTGACACTTCTGCGAGATCCTCGCGGGGCGGCCAATTCTGGCCGCGGACCCGCTTTCCAGTGGGTCCCTGGAGTTTGGACCTTTCACTGAGGTCTGGGGGTTCGGTGGGGCAGGCGGTTTCGCCTGCCATGTATGCGATCGTGCGGCTAAGCTGGTCCGATCTGCGCAGATAGTGGTCGTACGACTCATCTTGCCGAAACGGTTGCGGGGTTCTGTCCAGAATGCGATTGGCTGCTCTGGCGGAGGAGCCCTTGACCCAGCGCATGATTTTGCAAACAGGCACAAGAGGAAGAATCAGGAGGCGGACATGGTTGGGCATCACCGCCCAGTCTCCAATGATCAGTGTTTCGGCGATGAGCTCAGCAATCCTCGGCTGCTGCAACCAGCGGAAGCGCGGTAGTCTCCGTCGGTATGCCGGCGTTTGGCATGCCGGCAGGCGAAACCGCCTGCCCCACCAAACGCCCAGACCTGAGTGAAATGTCCAAACTCCAGGGACCCGCTTTCCAGCGGGTCCTGCGGGCAGGATTGCCCGCCCCACGTCCTCGGTGGCGCCGTTAGGTATCACGGGCTATCCGTTCGCCCGCGCCTTCACAAACGTCGAGAGCGCCAGCAGAGGGAAGTAGTCCTTGTACAGGTGGTAATTGAGGTAGAAGACCTTGGGGAAGCCGGTGCCGGTCGCGAGCTCTTCGGACCAGCTGCCGTCCACGCGCTGCGTGTGCAGCAGGTATTCGATCCCATGCTGGACGCTGAGACTATTGGCGTCGCCGCCCGCGATCAGGCCGAGGATCGCCCACGCGGTCTGCGACGGCGTGCTCGGCGCCGCCGTGAAGACGCCGTTGTCGTAGCTCGCGCAGCTTTCGCCCCAACCGCCGTCCGCGTTCTGAATCGACCGCAGCCACTCGCCGCCTCGCAGGACGTGCGCCTCGCGATCGCTCTCGCCCGACGCGGCCAATCCGCGCAGCGCGAAGCACGTGCCGTAAATATACGCGACGCCCCAACGGCCGTACCAACTGCCGTCCGGCTCCTGATTCTTCACCAGCCACTCGACGCCGCGCCGGACTGCCGCGTGGCTCGGCGACAATTCCTGCGCCGCCAGCGCCTCCAGCACGCGCCCGGTGATATCGGCGCAGGTCGGATCGAGAATCGCGTTGTGATCGGCGAACGGGACCTTGCTCAGGAACTGCCAGTTGTTGTCGGCGTCGAAGGCCGCCCAGCCGCCGTCTTTCGATTGCAAAGCCAGCAGCCACTCGATGCCGCGGCGGACGCTGGCGCGGTGCGCCTCCTGGTCCGACGCGCCTGCCCGGCTCAGCGCGAGCAGCACCATCGCAGTGTCGTCGATATCGGGATAGAACTCGTTGCGGTATTCGAAGGCCCAGCCTGAGGGCTCCGTCTTCGGACGCTTCACCGACCAGTCGCCTTTACGCCGGATCTCGCGCGCCAGCAGCCAATCGGCCGCGCCGCGCAGCGACGCGTGCTCCGGCTCGGCGTCGGCGATCGCGTAGGCGCCGATTGCGGTGTCCCACACCGGCGACAGGGCCGGCTGGAAGAAGAAGCGCTCTCCGTCGTCGACGCACAGACGGTCGAACTGCCGCAGGGCCTCGGCGCGCACCGGATCGTCCGCAGCATAGCCAAGGACGTCGAGCGCCATCACCGAATACATCATCGGCGGATAGATCGCGCCCAAGCCTTCGGAGTGTCCGAGCCGCTCCAGCATCCACGCCTTGGCGCGCTCGACCGCCTTGCGGCGCAGCGCTTTCGATCCCGACCGTTCCCACCACTTCAGAAACGCGTCGACCGTCAGGAAAATGTTGTGCAGCGTAATGCCGCTGTCGCGATGCAGCGCGGCGCTGACGCCCGGCGCCCAGAGCTCGTCGAGCGTGAACCCGGCAGGCACGGGACGCCGCGGGTTCGACGAATGCACGATGGCGAGCGAGACGACGATTGCGCGCGTCCACGAGGACATCTGGTACAGAAGGTTGAAGGGCAACAGCGCGATCTCGGGAGGGATGCTCGGGCAGTGCTCGCGCGGGTAGAGGTCGAAGAGGCTGAGGTTGACCTTGACGTAACTGTTGGCCGCCTGGATGCCGCCGAGCGCGAGAATTCGCTCGCGCAGCCGCGTCATCCGGGGATCTTCCGCCGTCAGTCCGGCGAGCTTGAGCGCGAAGTACGCCTTCACCGATGCGCTGACTTCCGAAGGTCCGCCGACGTAGATGTTGAAGCCGCCATCCTCCAGTTGCCGCGCCAGAATGGAGCGCACCGCTCGGTCGATCCGCGGGCGGCTCTCCGGCGACCACGTGCCGTTCAGCGGCGGATAGAGCCAGAGCTGGAAGAGAATGTAATCGGATTCGAGCGTCGTGTCCGCCGTGAGCTCGGCGCACCAGTGGCCGTCCGCTGCCTGCAGACCGGCGAGATACGCGGCGGAACGGCGTGCCGCCTGCGCGGCGCCAGACTCGAGCCTCTCACCGACCTGGACCGGTGCGCTCATTGGATCTGGACGGTCAGCTCCGCGGGCAATGAGAAGCGCACATCCTCGTCCACCAGTTCGATTTCTTCCATCTGGCCGAAGCCGGAGTCGCGCAGGAACTCGACGAGCTCCTCCACGAGATGCTCGGGCGCCGATGCGCCGGCGGTCACCGCCACGTTCTTCACGCCTTCGAGCCACGCGGGATCGATGGCCGTGCAGTCGTTGATCAGGTACGAACGCACGCCCGTGTTGTCGCCGACCTCGACCAGCCGCTTCGAGTTCGAGCTGTTCTGCGAACCGACGACGAGCAGCAGGTCGCAGACTTCCGAAACCGCCTTCACGGCCATCTGCCGATTCTCGGTCGCGTAGCAGATATCCTGCGCGGGCGGGCCCTGCAGCAGCGGGAACCGCTCCTTCAGCCGGGTAACGATCTCGCGCGTTTCGTCGAGGCTGAGGGTCGTCTGCGTCAGATAGCGGACGCGCGACGGGTCGGGCAATTCGAGATGGTCCACGTCGTCGACCGTCTCGACGAGGTAGCTGCACATCGGCACTTCGCCGAGTGTGCCAATCACTTCGTCGTGGTCCTTGTGGCCGATCAGCACGATGCTGTAGCCTTCGCGGGCGAAACGGACCGCCTCCAGGTGCACCTTCGTAACGAGCGGGCACGTCGCGTCGATCACTTCGAGCGAGCGTTCCTTCGCCTGGCTTCGAACCGAAGGGGCCACGCCGTGCGCGCTGAAAATCGTGCGCGCGCCGATCGGCGCTTCGTCGAGCTCCTCGATGAAGATAGCGCCGGCCTGCCGCAGCTCATCGACGACGTGCGTGTTATGCACGATCTCTTTGCGTACGTACACCGGCGGACCGTACAGATCGAGCGCGATCTTCACGACATCGATCGCACGCACGACGCCGGCGCAGAAACCCCTCGGCTTCAGCAGAAAAATCTTCTTGTCCGGGCCGGGATTGGCCGCGAAAGGCTTCAGAGGCATAGACGAATGGTTTCAATTATAGCAGGGAGGATGTTTGTGGCAGACTGTCGATATGCTCGAATGGGCCGTCGCCGAGTGTGCCGAAGGGGTTTGCCTGCGCTTCACCGCGAGTCCGGTGGGACTGCGCGCCATCGATCTGCGGCTGGGCGACGCGCCGCGGGGCGAACCTGCGTCAGGCAATCGACTGATAGCGGTCGCGGTTGAGCAGATGCGCGCCTACTTCGCCGGAAAGCTGCGCCAGTTCGATCTACCGCTCGACCCGAAGGGCACGGAGTTCCAGTTGTCCGTCTGGCGCGAGTTGGAGACGATCCCGTTCGGCGAAATCCGCTCGTACTCGCAGATCGCCCTGGCGATCGGTAATCGGAAGGCCGTGCGCGCGGTGGGGGCGGCGAATGGCGCGAACCCGCTGCCGATCGTGGTCCCGTGCCATCGTGTGATCGGCTCTAGCGGCAAGTTGGTCGGGTATGGCGGAGGGCTGCCGCTCAAGCATCGGCTGCTGGAACTGGAAGGCTGCAGCCCGACGCTGTTCCGACTCTAGAAAACAACGCCGATCTCATTGCCGTCGGGGTCTTTGAAAAGGATCTCGTTGTCCGACCCGTAGGTGGGGATGCCGCGGCCTTCGAGAATCTTGCGGGCGTCGGCGGGCCGGATCGCGATTTCGAGACGGGCGAGTCCCCCGGGGCCCGACCGAAATTGAAGCCGCGGTGCTCCGCCGAAGATGGTGCGATAGAACGAGGCAGCCTTCGCCGCATCGTTCGTCCCCAGCGACACCGATCTCACCTCGACTGGCTCGAACGCCGGCCGGATCCCCTTCCAGTTCGACGGTTCGGTGCGCCCAACGATCGGCGGAATGGAACGCCAGGTAGGCTGGTTCATGACCTCGATCATCGTTCCGTCGACGTCGTTGACGCGCAATCCATAGCCGTCGGGGTCCACGAGGCGCCCTCCGGCGCGCACCGCGGCTTCGCGCGCTGCAGCAGGGTCGGCGAGGATCGCAATGTGGTCCAGCCCCGGCGTTTCTCCGTCGCGGAGTGACGCGAACATCAAGTACGGAAACGTCGCCGCGCCGACTTTCAGAAAGACCTCGTCGACGCGCGTCTGACTGGCGAGCGTGCTGTTGTGGAGCAATCGCAACTCTCCACCGAAGAGCGAATGGTAGAAGAGCGCGGACACTCCAGAGTTCACCACGCGAAGCTTGATGTGTTCGAGTTGCGGCAGCGGAGTTTCCGCAGCCATCAGGACGCCTTGCGCCGCAATCGCAAGGAACTCACGCCGCGATGCCGCCATGGCGAGAGTCTATCACCGGTAGAGCCGTCGGTACATCTCGGCGTTTCTCAGGACAGCCTGCACATAATCCCGCGTCTCGGTGAACGGGATCGTCTCCACGAACTCGGCGGGCTCGCGGAAGTTGGCCCACGTGCGCCACTCCGCAGCGCGCGCCGGACCGGCGTTGTACGACGCGAGCGTCTCCTCGATGCGGCCTCCATGCGAGTCGAGCATCGAGCGCAGCACGTAACTCCCGATCTTCAGATTAATCGTCGGCTGGTACAGCATCCGCGCCGTCACCTTCGGCACTCCCGCCGCGCGCCCGACCTCGCGCGCGGTCACGGGACGCACCTGCATCAGGCCGTACGCCTGCGCGCCGGACATCGCCTGCGGGTTGTACTCCGATTCCTGGCGAATCAGTCCCGCCATCAGGAACGGGTCGAGGCCGCGGAGCTTGGCATCGGTCTCGATGTCGTGCTGATACGGCATCGGGAACAGCATGGTCCAGAACTCGCGCGGAGCCTGCTCCATCGGCAGCGTCAGATAGTCGCCGCCGTATGCCTTCATGGTGCGCAGCGCGATGTATGGCGACGCGGCGGATTTCGCGATCTCCATCCCGAGCAACTGCGCCTGTCCGTCGGTGCGCGCTCCGTAGCGCAATTCGTTATCGGCGAAATCGTCGAGCCCCGCCGACCGCAGCAGTCGCGAGCGGTCGATTCGCGCCGTCGTGGCGGCCGTCGGCTCGGTGGGCACGGGCGCCGGTTGCGGCAGCTTCAACTCGGCGAGGAATTTCGTCGCTTCATCCGACGCGCCGGCGCCGGCGACCGCCGGGTCCTTGAGCCGGGCCTGCGCCTGCATTGCGTAAAACTGATTCGGGAACGCCTTCGCCAGCCGCGTATAGTAAGCGTTCGCCGACCCATGATCGTTGCGCCGTTCCGCTGCGCGTCCGAGGAAGTACAGGGCCGCGCCGGCGGTCGCGTGCGTCGGATAATTGCGCACGTGCTCGCGCAGCAGCGACTCCGCGTTGTGCTGGTCGTGCAGGTACGCCTGGAACGTGACCTTCCAGTGATAGAGGCCGGCCTGCGAGTCGGCGGGGAAGTCCTCGTACGCCGACTTGTAGAGCGGCAGGTACGAGTCGGGACGGTTGGTGACGAGGAACTTGTTCGCGGCCCCCGTCAGCGCCTTCAGCCGCCACGGCGATTTTGGATAGCGTTTGCCGAGGCGCTCCAACGGGTCCATCATCTGACCTTCGTCGCCCATGCGCCGGTAGGACTCTTCGAGCCAGTAGAGCCGCTCGGCGTCCGCCTCGGACTCCGGAATCTCGAGACCGCGCAGATACGGCGCCGCGACGCCTGGCTTGTTTGCCGCGAAGTCCGCGGCGCCGATTCGCACCCGCGCCTGGTCGCGTTCCGTGCCCACGAGCTGGTCGAGCAGACTCTCGTATTCCGACCGCGCGGCCGCGTATTGCTTCGCCGCCAGCAAGAGGTCCGCGCGCTGCAACTGCTGCTGCGGGAGCGGCGGGGGATAGCTCGTCCCCATCGAGTCCTTCAACGAGAGCAGCGCCGCCGCCGCCCGTGCCGCCGCGTCTCCCGAGAGGTACTGATAGAACACGCGCTGATAAAACTCCACGGCGTGAGGAAGATCTTTCGCCGCCTGGTACGCGTCGGCGAGCGTGATGTCGCCATCGGGCTGCGGCAGCTCCGCGTAATGCTCGCGCAGCATGCGGACGCCCTCCGCCCCGATTGCCCGCGCTTCCAGCAGCCACGCCTTCCCGGCCATCGGCGACCGGACTTCGGCCTTGTGGACCGGCTCGAGGTCGGCGGCCACACCGGCCATGTCGTTCGATTCGACCCGCGCGGCGCCTAACGCGTAAGCGGTGTAGTCGGAGATATGGGGCACAGCGGCGCGCTTCAGAGTCGCGATCGCAGCCGGATAGTCCTTCTGCTCGTAGGCGACGATCCCGAGAGCGAGATTGGCCAGCGCCGCCTCTTTCGGATGCTTGACGGCATACGCCTGGACGGCCGCTTTCTTCGCCGGAGTCGGCGCCTGCCGATAGGCACGTGCCAAGGACGCGAGGTCGGCGCCGGCGCCGTGCGCCGCGGCGGCGCTGAGCAGCAGGAACGCTGCGCTAAACGAGAGGCCCCGGATACTCCCTCCCCAACGACTCGGCGTCCCCATTCGCCAGAGTGCGCACCAGCTCCAAGTGCAGATAGTCCACCATGCTCGGACAGCGCACAAAATACGTGTCCTTGAATCGAGCCCGCGCCTCGTCGATCTTCAGGCGTAGCGCCCCGTACAAATCGCGCCGCGTACGTCCCGCCTGGACCGCTGCCGCGTCATTCAGCCGCAGTTCCGCCACCTCGACGCGCGCCGTCCGCTGCGCCCGCAAATGAAGCTGCTGCTCTTCGGCGGGCAGACTCTCCCACGTCGGACGCCGCTTCTCCTCGATTCCCGCGATCGTCACGATCTGCGCCGGAGGAGGCGCGACCACGATCGGTTCGAGCCCGCTCCACACCGCCGCCCCAATCTCGCACAACAGCTCGATGGCGGCGATCGGCGCGTTCCCCCAGCAGTACAGCAGTCCGCGCACACTCTCCCGCACGACCACGGGGACGATGACGATTCGCGCGTTCGCCGATCCCACCGCAATCTCCAGCAACTCCGCTGAGACCTCACCAGCCGTGGCGATGGCGGTAACCGGATCTTTCGTCTCGACCGCGCCGGCGAACGCGGGAGCGCCCTCCAGCGCGAGGCGCAGTCCGACGAACCGCTCCGCGTTCTCTTCGGGAACGCCCCGAATCCGTTCCCCCCGCGCTGTCTGATCCTCGACCCGGAAGAATGCTGCCCCGGGCGCGAAGCCCGACGCGGCGTCGACCAGCGTGGCCACGAGCTCTTCGTTATCCGCCGCCTGGCGCATGCGTCGCGCCGCGCCGTTCAACTGCTCGACCAGTTCCCGCCGCGTCCGCTCGCGCGCTTCCGCGACCAGTGCCTCGACCTCTGTCGATACGCTGGAAACATGTTCGTCGAGGAGCCGCCGCAAGGCGGAGGTCGGCGCGCTGGAGGCCATTGCTGTAGTTATTCTAACAGCGGGTCTTCGAAACCCACCCCATCCCGGCGTAGAATCCAGCTATGGAAACGCTCACCGGCAAGGCCGCAATCGTAACGGGAGGCACACGCGGGATCGGCCGCGCCATCGCCGAGCGGTTGCTACGGGAGGGCGCCTCCGTCGCGATCTGCGGACGCTCGGCGGAATCCACCGCCCGCGCTGTCTCGGAAATGAAACCGCTCGGCCGCATCTATGGATGCGCCGCCGACGTCAGCGACTACGGTCAGGTCCGCGCCCTGTTCGAGGCCGTCGCCCGCGAGTTCGGCCGCCTCGACATCTTAGTGAACAACGCGGGCGAGGGCGTCTTCCGCAAGGTCGGCGAGATGACTCCCGAGGACTGGCATCGCAATATCGACCTCAACCTGAACGGTCCTTTTTATTGCTCGCGCGAGGCTCTGTCGCGCTTCGGCGCCGACGGCGGCTACATCGTCAATATTTCCAGCCTTGCCGGTAAGAATGCCTTCACCGGCGGGGCCGGGTACAACGCTTCGAAGGCCGGTCTGAATCTGTTCTCCGAGACCCTGATGCTCGATCATCGTTACGACAAGGTCCGCGTCTCGACCATCATGCCGGGCAGCGTAGACACGGAGTTCGGTGGACACAAGGCCGGCGACGCCGCCTGGAAGATCGCGCCGGAGGACATCGCGGAGACCGTGGCGCTGATTCTCCGTCTGCCGGAGCGGACCACGATCAGCCGGGTCGAGGTCCGCCCGTCGCGTCCCGCCAAGAAATAAGACCGCCCGCCGCCAACCGTGGCGCCCAATTCTTCTCCGTCGCCGACCCAAAAGTGCGTCCGCACCGCCGCCGCAAACCGGCAAACCTTGCGAACTGTCCGGAATGCCACGCCCGGCTACGCGATGTCCCGGTCCCGTAAGACCCGTTTGAGCCCGAATGGTTCACCAACACACGCGCCTCCGCGTCCTCAACTCGTGGGAAGCGTCAAACGGCCCCACTGGCGCCCGGCTTGCTCTACTCAACCGCGAGATGAGCCTGATGGGATTAGGACTTGAGAGGGGAAGAGGAATTATGGGGCGGCTGAATAAGCAACTGGATCCGACGCAGACTGGATTTGAAGCGGAGAAGCTCGATTCGGATTTGCGCAAGCGCATCGTCGGCCAGGACGAAGCGATCCAGCAGATCATTAATATCTATCAAACGAATCTGGCCGGGATGTCGAGCCCTGGTAGGCCGATCGGCAATTTCCTGTTCCTCGGTCCCACCGGTTCCGGTAAGACCCGGCTGGTGGAAGCGACCGCGGAGAGCCTGGTTGGCGACGGGCGCGCCGTGATTAAGATCGATTGCGCGGAGTTCCAGCACAGTCACGAAATCGCCAAATTGATCGGTTCGCCTCCGGGATACCTGGGCCATCGGGAAACGCACCCGCTGCTGAGCCAGGAAGTGCTCAATCAATATCACACCGAGAAGATCAAGCTCAGCTTCGTCCTCTTCGATGAGATCGAAAAGGCCAGCGACGCCCTGTGGAACCTGCTGCTCGGGATTCTCGACAAGGCCACTCTGACGCTCGGCGACAATCGCCGCGTCGATTTCTCTCGCGCCCTGATCTTTATGACCAGCAACCTGGGCGCGTCGGAAATGAATTCGATCATGCGGCCCACCCTTGGGTTCGGCGCCTGCGAAGCGGAAGCGCGTTATGCGCACGGTCTGGCAGATGAGAAGCTCGGCGACAAGATCGCGCGCGCCGGCGTGGAGGCCGCCCGCCGCAAGTTCTCGCCCGAGTTCATGAACCGCATCGATAAGACTGTGGTCTTCAAGCCGCTCGGAGAGCCCGAACTGCGCAAGATCCTGGCCCTCGAGCTGAACATCGTGCAGCAGCGCATCTTCAGTTCGGCCAACGGCGCTCCGTTCGTCTTCTCGCTGACCGATTCCGCGAAGGAATATCTGCTCCGCGAGGGCACGGACATGAAGTACGGCGCCCGCCACCTGAAACGCGCCATCGACCGCAATCTGGTCCACCCGCTCTCCAACCTGATCGCCACCGAACAGGTCCGCGGCGGGGACCTCATCCGCGTCGATTTCGAGGCGGAACTCGGTCGCCTCACCTTCTTCAAGGAAGCCGAGGACATGCCGGCTTACGCCATGGTCCAGATGGTGGACACTTCGATCGCCCCGCCTCTCGGCGCTTACTCCGCGGGCGCGACTGCCGAACAGCCTCGCACCGCCAACGCGCGCGGCTCACGCGGCCGGTAAAACTCCACAACTCCACAGAGGGGCAGACGCACGTCGTCTGCCCCATTTTTTATTTTCCGAGCTTCCACTCCTCGTCGAAGAATCCCGCCGTCAAGACCTTCCCCGGATAGCGCTCGTTCGACCCGCCCGAGACATCCACCACGGCCCAGTCCGGCAGCTTCGGAATCTGCCGAGCATTGTTCAGATAATCGAACTCGCGGAAGGTGAACCCGCTGTTCAGCACCACGTACTTCTTCGGATTGAGCGGATTCGGATAGATCAGGATCGGCACGGCCCCGGCGTACTTCTGTGATCCGACGACGACGCCTTCCGCTGTCCACTTCACCGGCAGCCGGTCGGCGATGCGTGCCAGGATCTTGTTCGAACCGGGATCGCCCCACAGCACCAGATTGCTCGACGCGATGTCGGCATCGGTGAGGTCCTTGTCCTCCCGCACCTGCGCCTCGCCGCGGAACTGGCGGCGCCATTCCGTGATCGCGTGCTTCTGCTCCGCCGCGACCCACGAGGCGGCGCTCGCCACCGACGGCGTCCCGGTCGGCGTCACGAACACGAAGCTATCGAGAAACGCGTCGTCGATCGGACCCTGCAGGCCGTGTTGTTTATGCAGCCCCGTCGATTCCGGTCCGAACGACGCTGTCCACGATCCGTCGGACTTCGGTCCGTCCACCGTTTCCTTTTTCCCGTTGATCGTCACCGTGACCTTGCCCGCCGGATTCAGCGGACACCCGCCCGGTCCGAACACGAGCGAAAACCGTGTGACGTTCGAAGTCTCGACGTTCACGCCGCGATCGCCATCGATCTCGGCGTTCACCCGCGCACGTTCCCACTCGCGCCCCATCGCGTCGACGCGCACCCATTTCATTTCGTTATAGGCGAGGGTCCAAGTCGTGAAGCGAATTTTGCGCGGATATGGATCGCGTCCCTTCTCCGCGATCGCATCCAGCCGGCGCTCGATCTCGATCTTCGAATCGGGATGGTAGCGATGCGGTGTGTTGGGACCCACAACACGGAAGAGCCGCAGCCCTTCCTCGGCCATCGCTTTCTCCATCGCGTCGGCCGCCTGCTTCTGCGGATCGATCTCGCCGTTGTACGCGACGGTCGGCGTGTTGTACAGATTCACTGCGTAATCGATGGCGTCGTATTGGTGAAATAGTTTCTGCTCCCAAGCGGGTGGAGCGTTCGGACCGTCCATCTTGAGGTGTAGGAATTCCGCGGTCTCGCTGAACCCCGCGCCCGGCGCGACCGCCGCCCACAAACCGGCGAAGTGCGTCCCGAAATGCCACGCCGACGCGCCGCCCATGCTGAACCCGCGCACGAGAATCCGATTCTCGTCGATCGCGTAATGCTTCTTCACCGCGTCGAGCGCCTCGAACAGGTCCGTCTCGCCGGCGAGCTTGCTGGCATTGCAGAAACGCCCATAGAGGTGGAGCACGATGGTGTCGCGCGGCTGAAACTCGCCGAAGTTCTTCTCGCGGTCGGCCAGGAAGTTGACCTCGCTCAGGGTCTCGTTGCGTCCGTGAAACCAGGTGTCGAGCCGCCACCGGCGCGGCAGCGCCGGATTGTACGACGCCGGCACGACCAGTCCGTATGGCTGCACGCTTTTGTCGATCTTCGAGATGTACCCGCGCACCACAAGACCGGGCGTGGTGGTCCACGGCGCCTGTCCGCTCGCAAGCTGTCGCGCGCGTTCCTCCCCATGCTGCAGCAGGAGCTTCGCCTTCGCGATCTCGTCCGCCTTGAAGAATTCGTTGTACTGGAGCGCGTAGCGGACCGCCTCCTGGTAGATCAGGACGTCGGGCAGCAGCGGGTTGGCCTTGAGTTTGGCGGTGGCGTCGCGCAGTCGCGCCAGTCCGGTCTCGAGTTCCGCGCGGTCGGCGGCAGGAACCTCGATGCCCGACGGCGGCACCGGCTTCATTTGGTTTTGCGCCCACGACGACGCGGCGATCAGGAAGAAACAGCAGAGTCCCCTCATGACGAGGGATTATCTCAGATAATAGGGAACGGAGATTCGATGAGCCCACTTCCATTCCGCATCGCAACCGTGATTCTTCTGTCGACCTGCGCGTTCGCGCAGCCGCCCGCCGCGCCTCAAGGCGGCGGCCGGCAGGGAGGAGCCAAACCCCAGGACACCGAGGTCTGGGATCCCGAGCCTAAGGTCGTCACCCCCGGCGCCGTCGATTCCGCGCCGCCCTCCGACGCCATCGTGCTGTTCGACGGCAAGAGCCTCGACCAGTGGGTGAATACGAACGACAAGACGCCTCCCAAGTGGACGGTCGGCGATGGCGTCATGACGGTGAGCAAGGCGCGCGGCTCCGGCAATATCGAGACCAAGCGCACGTTCCACAATTTCCAGCTCCACATCGAATGGAAGATCCCGCAAAACGTCACTGGAACCGATCAGAATCGCGGCAACAGCGGCGTCTTTCTCGCGTCCACCGGCCGCGGCGATTCCGGCTACGAGCTGCAGATCATGGACTCGTATCACAACCGCACCTACGCCAACGGACAGGCCGGCAGCATCTACAAGCAGTCGATTCCGCTCGTCAATCCGGCGCGCAAACCCGGCGAGTGGCAAACGTACGAGGTCATCTGGATGGCCCCCGTTTTCAAGGCGGACGGATCGTTGCAGACCCCGGCGTACGTGACGGTGTTCTTCAACGGCGTCCTGGTCCAGAACCACTTCGAACTGCAAGGTGAGACGCTCTTCATCGGCAAGCCGTCGTACAAAAAGTTCGACGGCGCCCCGATCAAATTGCAGGCGCATCCCGACCCGAGCGAGCCGGTCAGCTTCCGAAATATTTGGGTGCGAGAGCTGAATTAGCGTTAAGGAATCGGGATCACATTCAACTCGTCGATCGCCGCAAAGTCCCGGTAATCCGTTGTCACTAAGGGACAATCCCATTGGCGGGCTGCGGACGCAATCCATGCGTCAGCGGTCTGTATCCGGCGGCCCACCCGGCGGCATCGGTCCGTCACCTCAGCCCAGATGTTGCAGGTGCGCTCATCAGGATAGACCGTCAAGTACAAGGCCATGTGCTGTTCCAAAGCGGCACGTCGAGGCTCTCCCCAGTCGTTGGCAGCGGGCCAGAGCAACAATTCAGACCGCGTCATGAAGGAAATCAATAACTGCTGGCCGGCTGCGACGTCGAGGCATGCCTGTCTTAAGGGATGGCGCCGGTTGAAGAGGATAGAAACAACGTTGGTATCGACCAGTAGAACGCTCATTCGGCGTCAGGGTGGACGGCTGAGTCTTGATCGCGCAACTCTCGAATCATGGCGTTAAATGAGTCGACTTCCGACGGATCGCCGTCGTCAGTGGGAGAGAAATCCCAGACTGGCGGTTTTAGGCCGGGAATTGTACGCCGAGAAACCGAGTTCTGAGGACCAACGACCTTCGCCATATCCCCAGTTTATCCAACAAACAGTCACACCGCCCGACGCCGCTCGCTCCACCGCATCGCGAGATACAGCAGGTACGCCACGCCGATCGCGACTCCGACGATGGTCCAACCGTTGCGCGTCAGGAAGCCCCTGGCGTCGGCGCCGAGTTGCAGCGCGAGGTAGGCCATTCCGAAGTAGCGGATGATGCGCGCGGCGGTGATCACCACCATGAAGGTCGAGAAACGCGTGCGGAACGCGCCCGCCGAGATCACGAACACTTTGAGCGGCAGGGGCACGAATGGCACGACCGCCGGCACAAACACCGTCAGCATGCCGTAGCGCTGGAACCAGCCCTGAAATTTCCCTGGGTCCGTTTCCTTTCGACTGAAGAGCTTTCGGCCGTGCAGCGCAGCCTGAAACAGGATCGCCGTCCCGATCAAAGACCCCGTGGTCGCCATCGCCGCCGCAAAATACGCCACCGACGGATGATGCACGGAGTCCACGCCAATGGTCATGAGAACCACATCGGTCACGGCCGGCAGCGGCACACCCATCGAGTCGACCATGGCCAGCACGAAGATGCCCCACGGTCCGTAGGCTTGAAGAAATGCGGTCAGTTTGGCGAGCTTCCCCATGGATCACATCAAATCGGCGAACGATTTCCGCAGTTTATAGAACCAGGCATGCCCCGCCACGAAGACGATGATCGAGAGCAGCCACAACTTCCAGAGTGGACCAAAAGCCGGCGGCTGATGTTCGAGCAGAATCGCGCGATAGGCTCGCACCAGCACGTAAATTGGATTCTTCGAGAGGAACGGGATCGCCGAGTCCGGCAACTGCGACTCCGGGTAACAGATCGGCGTAATGAAGAACCAGATCGTCATCAGGAAGCCGAGAATCTGGCCCAAGTCTCGCACGAACGCGCCCAGCGCGGCGAGGAACCAGCTCAGCCCCGCCGTGAACAGCGCCTGCGGGATGAGCACCAGCGGCAGCCATGCGACCGTCGCCGGAATCCCGTGCTTGATTGCGAGCAGCATGATGCAGAACAGGATGATCGCGACCGATTCGGTCACCAGGCCCGCTGCCACCAGATTCACCGGCAGCGTCTCCACCGCGAACACCAGCTTCTTGACGAAGTTCCGATGATCGAGCATGACCGTCGCCGACCGTCCGACGGCCTCGCTCACCGCCAGCCACGGCAGCATCCCCGCCAGGTAATACAGCGCGAAGCCGGACCGGCTCGGGTCCCCCGGAAATTTCGACCGCAGCACCACCGCGAACACGAAGAAGTACGTCAGCATCAGCAGCAGCGGGTTGAACACGGTCCAGAACGATCCGCCGAACGAGCCCCGATACCGCCCGAGGACGTCGCGTCGCGTCATCACGCGGATCAGCCCGCGATTGCGCCAGATCGTCGTGACCGGATACGTGAGCGCCCGCCACACCGCCCTCTTCAGCCGCTCGCGCCGCAACTCCGGAGCGGTCGCGACCCGCGCCGCGCCATGCTCGACCAGCAGGAACGGCCAGCCTCTTTCCCAATACCAGCAGACGTGCTCGCGCATCGGCGAGACGATCGTGTAATAGTCGCCCTCGAAGTCTTCGAGCTGCAAGCGGACGTGCGCCGTCTCGCCGGGCTTCACGTCCCGCTCCGGCTGCATGCGCGCGCCGTCGACGATCAGAATCCCGGTGTCGGCGTCGAAGACCTGATATCCGATGCCGAAGCCGTCCTCCGCGCGCCACGTCTCGCCGGACTCGTTGCGGACGTCGAGCTCGATGGCGGAGTCGCCGTACGTTACACCGGAATACGTGGCGCCCCTCATGAGTACAGCCAGCCGGGATAGCGGTCGCGGACCGCGCCCGTCTTGCGCCCGACCGCGTAGATGCCGTCTCCGCGCAGGTCGGTCTCCAGCCAATACGTCTTGAGCAGGTGGTGGACCCACCCGAATTCGGGATGCGGCTCGTCGCGAAATTCGCCGGTCTCCAGCCGCACCACGTCGAACCCGGAGTTTTCGAGAAGCTGGTGAATCTCGCGCGGCGTGTACTCGCGATTGTGGCGCGCGTCGACCTCGCCGCCTTCCTCCGCCGGCTTGATGTATGCGTGGAAGAAACCGGGATGATAGCCCTGCAGGATCGCCGAGATGCCACGCAGCGCCGCCACATTCGGCGTCGTGACTACGAAGTGGCCGCCCGGTTTCAGAATGCGATTCACCTCGCTCATCAGGTGCATCGGATCTTCGAACAGATGCTCGATCAGCTCGCCGCAGACGACCGTCGTGAAGTGAGCGTCGGGGTAGGGAAATGGGTCCTTCTCCGCGTCGAAGTGGTCGATCGTGCAGGCGAACTGCTCGCCGTCCGCCGACTCCACAATACGATGATCCACGCGCCCGAGCTTCCCGTAATAGCAGCCGCGGACCTCTCCATACCCGAGCTTCGTCTTCAGCGCCGGCGTGATCTGGAGGTACGCGCCCATCTCGAGAACGCGGTCGCACGGTCCACCAGGCGGCGTGATCTCCAGCGTCTTGACGAGGCGCGTCTGGTGCGTCTCCAGGTACTTGCGCGACTCGTCGTTCTCCGCCCACGCTTCCAGATACTCGAGCTTCGCGGGCGCTTCGACGACTTCGGGCGCCGCAGCCACTTCACGCGCCCACGCACGGCCGTGCGCGACGGCGTCCAGGAACTCCGCGTACCAGCCCGCGACGGACCGCCAGTTGCACTCCTCCGCGACATACCGCCTCGCCCGCGCGCCCATCTCCCGCGCGACCTCGGGACGCGAGAGCAGCAGGTTCAAATACTCGAAGATGAGGTCTTCCTCACCCGCGCCGACCGGGATTTTGACGCAGATGTCCTCCGGGAATTCGGCGAAGGAGCCAATCTCCGACACCAGCACCGGCTTGCCGAGGCCGAGCGCCCGTAGCATCGTGCCCGAGCTTTCCCCCACCGTCGGATACCGCAAATTCAGCACGACGTCGCAGGCCCCCAGGTACCCGGAGAACTCCTCGATCGGTGTGAACCCAAGCACGCGAACCTGCGCCGAGAGTCCCATCGAGCGAATCAGCGAATCCACCGGAAACTCCGGGTGCGGCTCGCCGACGAGGATCATGCGCGCGTTCGGCAGTACCCGCACCACGCGCTTGAAAGCGCGCAGCGACTCGGCGATCCGCTTGTACGGCTTGAGAAATCCGAAGATCCCGACCAGCGGCGAGAATTCGTCCAGTCCCAACCGATGACGGTAGGCGTTGCGATCCGCTTCGGGAATCCACGCGCCGTGCGGAATCACCGCGACCGGCCCCGTGAAGCCGCCCTGCCGCACCGCCTCTTCCATGAACCGGCTGTGTACGATCACGCCGCGCGACCGTTCCAGCAGCCGCCGCGTCATGGCAAGGCCCTCGTAATCCGGTCCCACTTCCAACTTGCGGACCCGCTCCGCGAACGCGCGCGCCTCCGCGCCGCCTTCGTACTCGCACTCGCGGAGGTACGCGTCCCAGTCGCCGCGCTTGATCGTCAGATGCGCGATCAGATGGTGCAGGTTCGATTCGTGGAGCACCACGACGCCGGGATGCCGCAGCGCCGTCTCGTAGACGAAGTCGTGAAAGCCGTTGTTGCCGATCTGGTAGAGGATGCCGTCGTAGCGCGCAGCATCGAAATTCGGAACGGCCTGCGAAAACACTTCGAGCTCGGCGCGATCCTTCAATTCCTTGACGAGCGCTTCGCTGTAGTCGGCGATGCCGCTGCGCGCCGGTGGAAGAGGCGTGAAGAGCGCGACCCGCATCGTCAGCGGACCAGCTCCACCGAAAGCGTCCCCAACGGCAAGGGAACTTTGATCAGCAGCGGCGTCCGCGCGGCGTCGCGCGCGAAGAAAACCTCGGCGCTGGCGTCGGAGCGCGGTCCCTTGATCGAGACCACGACGTGGTCCGTCACGGTGGGCTTATTCTGCACCGGAATCGACATCTCGCCGGTGTACTGCAGTCGCACCGAATACCCGCCGCCGAAATAGACCGTCTCCTGCGGCGCTACGCGTCCCTGGCCCATTTCGCGGCGCGCGAAGTAGAGGAACGTGACCGCGTCGCGGGCGCACGGCGCGATATCGAAATCGCTCTTGCCCCCGTCGGGCGGAAGCGTGGTCTCGCGGGTAGCGCGCCGATTGTGCGCGTCGAACGTCGTCTTCTCGCTCGACTTCTTCGAGCCGTGGCTGAAGTTGCGGACGAACTCGGTGGAGCACAACGCGTCGGTGGCGGTGGCGCGATACGTATCGCGGAGAGCGAACCCGGGTACGCTTGCGTTCAGCGAGGTCTCGAAAGTCCAGCCGGAGGAGCCGTGATGGGCGGAGAAAGTCGCCTCGCCGAGGTTGTTCCCGCCGGGCCAGAGGATGCGATAGCGCAACGACTCGTCCTGGAACGGAAAGCCGGTGAGCTTCGGAGCGGGCTGCGCCGCCGGCTGCGCGAAGGCGCAAAGACCGCTCAAAATACAGGTGAAAACGAGGATTCGCAAGCTCATACCAGTATAACGATCCAACCACCGTTTCCGCCCAAACAGAGCCGCGACAGTCATGGAGCGGTTGCCACCGGAACGACCTTATCTAGGTTGGGCGACCGCTCCATCACTGTCGCGGCTCTGTTCGCGCGCTTTACCGCCGCGCCACTGCCGGCTGGCGGACGCCCGCCGCGGCGCCGGCCACGTCGCGAAACACGTCGAGCGTGATCGCCGCTGTCTTCTGCCAACTGAAGTTCGCCGCCCGCTGCACGCCGAGCCGTTCCATCCGCCCGCGCAACTCTGCGTCGAGCAGGACGTCTTTCATCGCGCGGGCGATCTCGTCGACCACATACGGATCGAACAGGATTGCGGCGCCGTCGGCGACCTCGGGGAGCGCAGTCGTGTTGGCGCAGACCACCGCTCGGCCGCACGCCATCGCTTCCAGCACCGGCAGTCCGAAACCTTCGTAAAAAGAGGGGAAGACGAACAGGTCGCAGGCGTTGTAAAGCTGCAGCAGGTCGGGGTCGGAGACAAAGCCGCAGAAGTGGATGCGATCTCCGACGCTCGACGCGCGCGCCGCTTCGCGGACGTGCTCGGTAAACCAGGTGCCCTGGCCCGCGATGACCAGCTCGTGCTTGAGCTGCGGACAGGCGCGCGCCAGGCTGTCGAACGCGCGAATCAAGCCGATGTGGTTCTTGCGAGGCTGGATGTCGCCGACGCACAGGATGTACGGTCCGCGCACTCCGAACCGCTCGCGCACCGCGGTCGCGGCGGCAGCCTGTGAGATCGGACGAAACTCCGGCGCGGCCGCAAGCGGCGCCACAACGACCTTATCTTCCTCGAGATCGCCGTAAACCTTCAGGATCGACGATCGGGTGTACTCGGTGCCGGTCAGGATGCGCGCGGCGCTCTTGACGGTGCGAGCCACGGTGTGGCGCAGTTGCCAGGCGCGGGCACGCGGGAAGTATTCGGGGTGTTCCAGGAAGCTGACGTCGTGCACGGTCGCCACCACGGGCACCGGACAAAAGAGCGGCGCCGTGTACTGCACGTGCAAAACGTCGGGCCGGTCCTGGCGCGCTCGCGCGGACAAATCCCAGCCCAGCCGCACGAAAGGATTTCGCGCCACCCGGCGTGTCTCCATACGCGCGGGTACGTGCGCACGAGCGGCATCCTCGGAAATGTAGGCGACGAATTCGACGTCCGGCGCCAGCCCGCCGAAAGCCATCAGCAGACTGCGAACGTAGACCTCATTGCCGGTGAGGTGGCGCCCGATCGCATGAGCATCAACGGCAAAGCGCATGAACCACACCAGTATAGCGGAGCACTCTGACACGCGGCTGTGTTAAAAGTCCAACTTGGCCCAAGCCTTTTCCCATGTAAACTCCTTTTCCAGCAACAGCCTGCCAGCCTCGCCGAGGCCCGCGCGGAGTTGTTTGCACGCCAACAACCGGGACACGGCTTCAACGAACGCTACCGCGCTGTCGGCGATGAGAAGATGCTCTCCATCGCGCGCCCCAAGGCCTTCCGCGCCTATGGAGGTCGAGACCACCGGCAATCCCGCCGCCCACGCTTCGAGGATCTTCAGCCGCGTTCCGCTTCCGGAGAGCAGCGGGACGATCGCGACCCGAGCCCGCGCCAGTTCGGTGACGGCATTTTCCACACTTCCTCGGACGTCGATGCGCGGATCGCCACTTGTAAACTCACGCACAAATTCGGGATTCATCCCGACGAGCCGCCAGTTAAGGTCTGGCCATCGGTCGCGCAGCAGCGGCCAGATCTCGCGCCGGAAGTAGCGGACGGCGGTGCGATTGGGATGGTACTCGAGATTGCCGGAGAAGACGACCGCCTCCTCGTCGATGTGCGGCGGCTGTGGCATGGCGGGCAGCGCATTGGGGTAGACCGACGTGTGCGCGTCGGCCGCGATCCGGCCAACCGCCGCGGCGTCGTCGCCGGACGTGACGAGCACGATGTCGAACCGCGGCAGCCAAGCCTGCTCCAGTTGGCGCGACGCGCGTTCGAAGACGCCGTGCGCCAGCCCTTCCAAGCCGGGACTCGCGGCGCACCGTGCGTGCAGGACCGACTCGACATTGTGCAGGTCGACGACGGTCTTCCGGCAGCACGGCGCTAGCACAGGCCAGTACGGCGCGCACCAGAAATGCTCGACGATTCCGAGATCGTACTGCCGCCCGCCGATCCCGCGCGTGATTTCGTCGCCAAAACCGGCGAATCGGTCCGTGAGCGGAGGCACTCGCCGCAGCACGCGCGATGCGTTGCGGACGACGCGGGCGGCCGTGCTGCGTCCATTGGACGAAAGTTCGATCGTGGCGACCCGTTGCGCCAGCCCGGCAGGCAGCGCGAGCGCTGGGTCGGGCGAGCCGGGCTGGCGAAAGACGATCAGGTCGGTGTCGTAGTGCAGCGCCAGATAGTGCAGCAGCGACGCGGTGCGGATCGCTCCGCCGCCGGCCATCGGATACGGCGTCTCGGGCGCGAGCATCAGGGCGCGCGGTCGGGGCCTATTTGCCAAAACGCCTCCGCGCCTCGAGGTAGACCTCGTACGTGGCGCGCGCGGTGCGGTCCCAGGAGAAGAGCGAGGCCCGGGCCAGGGAGAGCGCGCGCCGCTCCGCGACCCACTCGGGCCGCGACGCGGCGAGCCCAATCGCCTCGGCCAATTCCGGGACGGAATCGGCATACGCCACCGCATCGCCGCCGGCCTCGGCGACGGCGCGCGACGCGATCACGCACGCTCCGCACTGCATCGCCTCGAGCACCGGGAGTCCGAAGCCCTCGTACGCCGACGGATAGACGAACGCCAGCGCGCCCGAGTAAAGCTCCGCCAGTTGCTCATCGGGAACCTCGCCGAGCACCTTCAGACCGGGCTCCGGTGTAAGCGGCGGGAAATCGTCGCGGCGGCGCCCCGCGAGCACGAGGTCGATCGGATGCCTCGCGCGCTTCGCGCCACGCCATCAGCAACTGGTCGAGATTTTTGCGCGGTTCGAGCGTGCCCACGAATAACACATACGGGTCGCCGGCCGGCGGCGTTACGGGAGTGAGCCATGGCGGCGCCGCTTCCGGGATCGCGACCACACGCGCGGAATCCAGATGAAAGCGCTCGATGGCCTGCTTGCGGACCGCTTCGCCCGGCGTCACGATCATCGTCGCGAGGCCGAGGTCGAACAGCACGGGAGTGCGGCGTTTCACGCGTCCCGCTGCCTGGTGCCAACGCTCGTCCATCCACGGCGAGAGGTCGTGCAGCGTGAGGACGCTGGGACGGCGGCCGAGGTACGGGACGGCGAAATCAGGACCGTGGATGAGGTCCGCGCCCAGGCGCCGCATCTCGCTCGTGATCCCCCACAGCCACCAGCGGCGCTCGATCGCGTTGCGCGGTCCGCCGCCGCGTATCAGGTTCGGCGGTGCGGCGGAGGGCATCGGAAACGGCTGATCGGAGATAAGGACGAATTCGTCGTCCGGGAAGCAGCGCGCCAGTGCCAGCGAGAGCTCGGAGGTGTATCGCGGCAGGCCGCCGCTCGTGAGCGCGAGCGAGGCGGCCTCGATGGCCACGCGCATAGACTTATGCTACTTCTTCTGCGTTTCCCAGTCGTACGCGATGCCGGGATTATCGAAAGGAATGCGGCCCTCGTCGTCGGGATTATAGAAGTGGTCCGTGAGATAGACGAGCATCGCATCTTCGCCGCCGATCACCTTATACCCGTGCGCCACGCCGGGAGGGATCAGAATCTGCCAGGGGCGCAGAGCACCGACGTACAGTGTGTTCCGCTTTCCGAATGTCGGCGAACCGGCCCGCAGATCCGCGAGCGCGACCTGAAACAGGCCCTTCGCCGGAACCCAGCAATCGGTCTGGTGCAGGTGGTAATGGAAAGCCTTGATCGTGCCGGCGTAGTTAATTGCTGCCGAAATCTGGGTGGTCTCCGCCGCAAAGTGGGCGGCTAGGCCCTGGCCCATGCGCTGGACCTCGAGGAAGAAGCCTCGGTCGTCCGGCCAAACGTCAAAAGGCTGCACGCGAACTCCCGCGATCAGTTCGCGGGAATCGGGTTTGAGGATGACCGACCCGATGCCCTTTTGGTTCTCCGGATACGCGAGCACCAGGTCCCCGGACGACGCAATCCGGTTGGTGGCCGCTCCTGCAGCAGTATCGGACATCAGGCCTTGGACACTCCTTCCAACACTGGCGACGGCTTGCTCGAGTTCGCGACCAGATTGGCGGCGCGCAGTAGCGACTCGAAGGTGCCGGCGTCCGTCCACCACCCGTCGAGATAGGAGAACTTCATCGTACCCTCGCGGATGTAGGCGTTGTTGACATCCGTGATTTCGAGTTCGCCGCGGCCCGACGGCACGAGCGTCTTGATCTTGTCGAAGACCGTCGAATCGTACATGTAGATGCCGGTCACCGCGTAGTTCGATTTCGGCCGCGACGGCTTCTCCTCGATCCCGAGGATGCGGTCGCCTGCCACCTCGGCGACGCCGAAGCGCTCGGCGTCCTGCACTTCCTTGAGCAAAATATGGGCGCCCTCGGAGGCTTCGCGGAACCGGTCGGCTGCGGCTCGCACGTTGCCCTCGATAATGTTGTCGCCTAGCACCACGCAGATCTTGTGGCCGTCGGCAAAGTGTTCGGCCAGCGCGAGCGCGTCGGCGATGCCGCCTTCGCCTTCCTGATACGTGTAGTGGATGTGCTTGAGCCCGAACTCTTTACCGTTCGCGAGCAGACGCAGGAAGTCGCCGGAATTGCGCCCTCCGGTGACGATCATGATGTCCTTGATCCCCGCGTCGACGAGCGTCTGGATCGGATAGTAGATCATCGGCCGGTCATAGATCGGCAGCAAATGTTTATTGGTGATTTTCGTGAGCGGGAACAGGCGGCTGCCCGTGCCGCCCGCAAGGACGACGCCCTTCATAAGGTCCCATGATAGCAAGGCGATATACTGGAACCGGATGGAACCATCCGTAGACATAGGAACGCTGATCTCGCGCCGCCCGGAAATGCGTGGCGGGAAACCGTGTATTGCAGGCACCGGAATCGCGGTCTTTCGCGTGGCGGTCTGGCACCAGATGGGCATGAGCGCGGAAGAGATCGTGCGCAAGTATGGGCATCTATCGCTGGCCCAGGTATACGCGGCGCTCACGTACTACTACGCGAACCAGGCCGAGATCGATGCGTGCATTGAAGAAGACGATCGCATCTGCCAGGAACTCGAGAAGCAGTACGCCAATAAACCACGGTGCGCTTGATCCGGTTCTACCTGGATGAGGACGCGATGGACTCCGCTTTTCGCTCTTCGGGTGTTTCCGTCTTAACACCGGCTGACACCGGCTTGATGGGTGCGCCAGATGAGGTGCACTATGCCGGCCGCAACCACCGTGGGATCATTGTCGCTCCGCAGCGGCAGTTTTCGATCGGCGAGCAAGTGCGTCGAATTTTGCGGCTCCGCGCAGCCCTCTCCGCCGAGTCGATGGTAAACCGCCTCGAGTTTCTCGTGAACTGGAAGTAGCCCTTCTCCGCAGTACAATTTCCCCATGACCCATTACGACTGGAACACCATGCCCGCGGAGCAGTTGAACCCGCAGATCACGCGGCGCGCCGTGCACACCGAGAACATGACCATCGCCCGCCTCCAGATCGCTAAGGACGCCGTCGTTCCCGAGCACGCCCACGTCAACGAGCAGGTCGCCACCGTCGAGCGAGGCACGCTCCGGTTCCAGATCGGTGGCAAGGAACTGGTGCTCAGCGCCGGCCAGTCGGTGGCCATTCCGTCGAACGTTCCGCACAGCGTCGTGGCGCTCGAAGACACCACCGTCGTCGATATCTTCACGCCCCGCCGCGAAGACTGGATCCGCGGCGACGACTCCTATCTGCGAAAGTAACGCGCGGGCGCCTCAGTTCGCGGACGGCGTCTTGTCGATCCGGTCCACGATCAGAACTTCGACCGGCGCCTTCTTGCGCTCCAACTTCAAGCCGAGCTGCGACTGAACGGCATTGACGAGGGCCGGTCGAAACGCGTCGGCCGCCGCACCGCCGGACTCGCCGGGCACGACCGCGGCGCTCGCTTCGCCGAACATCCAGGACACGATGAAGTCGTACTTGCCCTTCAGTTCGGTCGCATTCGTCACAGGCCCGCCGAGTTGGTTCGAGAGTTGGTCGGCCAACCAACCCATGGTCTGGCCGTCCGCCCGCAGCCGGGCATGGCCGGGGACGATTGCCATCGTCATCTTGGGCCCGAGGACGGGAAAACCTTCCGCGTCCCGCTTGATCTGCCCGGGCTCCGCCACCGTCGCTTCTTCGTGGGGAGTCGCTTCGTGGAACTTCGGCCCGTTCTTCGCGACCGTCATTTCGTAGACCTGCATCTCCTTCGGTTGGCGGTGGGCCTCCAGCTTGAAGCGGCTCACCAGGAGATTCTGCAGCATCTGTCGGAATGCTTCTTTACTCGTGGCGGGTGGGATGCGCGCCTCGAAGTCGAAACGTGTCTCCGTCAACCAGTCCGGCCCTTGAAACTCGTACGTCTTCAGGTCGTACGCCTCGTCGAGCACCCACCGGATCGGACAGTTACGGCAGGAGTACAGGCCGGGGTCCGCGGTGCCCGGGCCGCCCTTGCGATCGCTCCGCATTCCCATCGGACCAAGCGGCGTGGCGGGTTTGACCGATGCCACTTCAAACTCCGGCTTGCCCGACTGCGCCTGCGCCAGCCAACAGATCAGCACGGCTGCTATGAGCTTCATGAGCGCCTTCCCTCCAGCTTGTGCTGAAAAAATAGCACGAAGGCGCCTGGCTGGCAATACGCATTTTCGATCGATGTGCTTACGCGCGCCGCGGAGTGGCGTCGAGAGTTTCCCGCACCTTCGCGGCGAGCACTTCCGGCCGCAGCGGCTTCTGCAGGAACACCATGCCGGGTCCGAGCGCGCCCGTGCGCACCAAGACGTCGTCCGTATAGCCGGACATATAGACGATCTTGACGCCGGGGCTGAGTTCCCGCAGCCGCTCGCCGAGTTGCCGCCCGCCCATGTGCGGCATCACCATATCGGTGAGGACCAGTTGAATCTCGGACCGCCGGCGCTCGAACAGCCGCAGCGCTTCCTCGCCATCGGCCGCTTCGATCACCTTATACCCGCGCTTCTGCAGGACGTGATGCAACAGACGCCGCACGCCGTCCTCATCCTCGACCAGCAGGACCGTCTCTGAGCCCGCAGTCTGTACGCGCGGCGGAGCCGTGTCGACCCCGCGGGCGGTCGAATACGGCGCTCGGGGCAGACAGATCGTGAACGTCGTGCCTTCGCCGAGAGCGCTCTGCGCCCACACATCCCCGCCGCTTTCCTTGACGATCCGGTGGACGGTGCTGAGCCCGAGCCCCGTGCCCTTGCCCTTCTCCTTGGTCGTGAAGAACGGCTCGAAGATGTGGCTCATAGCCTCGGCGTCGATCCCGTGCCCGGTGTCGCTGATCGACAGTGTGACGCACGGACCGGGACGAACGCCGTGCTCGGTGGCCAGCGATTCGCTAAGCTCTCCATTCGCGGTTTCGATGCGGATGCGTCCACCGCTGGGCATCGCGTCGCGGGCATTCAGGATCAGGTTCATGATGACCTGCTCCATCTGCCCCGGGTCCGCGACCACCTGGTGAAGGTCGGCGCTGAGATCTGTTTCCAAGTTGACGTGCTCGCCCACCACCAGGCCGAGCATGCGCTGCAGGTCCACTACGACCGCATTGAGGTTCAGCGGCTGCGGCTCGACCGACTGTCCGCGCGTGAAGCCTAGCAGTTGCGACGTGAGCCGCGCGCCGCGATTGGCGGCCTTGCGGATCTCGTCCAACTCCGGTCGGATCGGGTCCTTTTCGTGGACACGATTCAGCAGGATGTCGGTGTACCCGGCGATCAGGGTCAGCAGGTTCGCGAAATCGTGGGCGACACCGCCGACCAGCCGGCCCACGGTCTCCATTTTCTCGGCCTGATTCTTGCGGCGAGGCTCGTCCGCTTGCGAGGCTTCCTGGTCGAGCAGGATCGCGCCCGCGCCCGCCGACGACACCACGATCCGTCGACCGCAGCCATTCGAGCCGGTGTATTCGTGGGCGGAGCGCGCCTGCGTCCCGCCGACGGCGCGTTGGATGCCGCGATGCAGCTCGCGGCGAAGCGTTTCGGAACACCAGTCGAGAGCGCTTGCGCCTTCCACCGCAGTCGGGTGACAGGCGCGCCAGTCGAGATTCGCGGCCAGCACGACGCCCTCCGCATCTACGATTGCGGCCGCGGTCGGGAGCAAATCCAGAGGGATCTCGGCGGGGCGTGTAGTAGCGGTCTGGTCGGACCACTTCAGCCGGAAATTGTTTGAAACCGCTGCCATACCACTACTCCCACGTGGCTATTGAGCAATCCGGCTGCCACTACAACGCTCGTAAGCCAAGCGGCTGATTCTAAGGGTTCTTCGATACGAAACAACTGTGAGCAGCACGACAACGCAGTATGCAGAAAACGCCTGGGCGAGAAATTGTTACGGTGCGCACGCCTATACCGGAGCTTCTTCCAGTTGCAACGCCGTGTTGATTGCGATGGCCGCTTTCGCGCCCTCCGCAGCCGCCACGATCGCCAGTTGGACGTCCTTCGACGCGTCGCCCACCACATAGACTCCGGGGACGTTCGTGCCCTCGAGTTTGCCGGTCCGGACCGTGCCCTTGCGATTGAAGTTGCAGCCGAGGTCGGCGGGCAGCGGACTGCGTTGCGTCTGTCCGCTATTGAAGAAAAATCCGCGACGGGGAAGCACCGTCCCGTCCTCGAACACGATCTGCTCGAGGTGCTCTCCGCCCTCCAGCCGCGCGACTCTCTGCGCATATACGCGGACCCCGAGTCGTTCGAGTCGAGCCGACTCCTCCGGCTTCAGTGCCGCGGGACCGTCCGTGCACAGGACGACATCGGCGCTCCACGTACGGAGCGAGGCAGCGAGTCCAGCGCAGTTCCCGCCGTAAGCGGCGAGCGGCTGGTCGCGCAATTCCCAGCCATCGCAGTAGGGGCAATGGAAGACGCCGGCGCCGTAAAATCGGTCGGCCCCCGGAATCGCCGGGAGTTCGTCGACCACGCCGGTCGCGAGCAGCAGTTTGCGGCTCTCATAGTGAGAATTGTCGGCCAAAATTGCGACAAAACGGTCTTCTTTTCGCTCTACTGAGGTAACATGGTTGCAGAGATACTCGACATCGTAGCGAGCCAGTTGTTCCCGGGCGATTCGGCGCAGTTCTGCCGGGTGGATGCCGTCGCGAGTGAGAAATCCGTGGACGCCCCGGGACGCTTCGTTACGGTATTTGCCGTCATCGAAAAGCACGACGCGCCGCCGCGCGCGTCCCAGAATCGTAGCCGCACTCAGTCCCGCCGGGCCTCCGCCCACGATGATGACGTCGTACATCGGGCGCCTCTGTTCCTCTTTCGCAGTGTAGCAGCCGGGATTTCGAGGACCGGATCGTAAATTGACACTCGCCCGGTGTGGTGATAAAAATTAGGTTCTCTAAAAGAGGAGATTGAATGGCTGACGAGCAAAAGCCCGACGGCCCGCAGGCGCCTCCGCCGGCGGGAGGCGAGGCGAAACCCGCTCCTCCGAAGCCCGCCGCTCCGGCGGCGGCAGCCCCCCCGAAAGCTCCGGCCGTGATGGCCGCGACCCCCTGGGACAGCGAACTCTCCACCGAAATCAAGGAACGCTTCGGCGACCAGGTGACGGAGACCTCCACCTACCTCGGACAGAACTTCATCGTCGCCAAGGCCGAGGCCGCGATCCCGCTGGTCGAATTCCTGAAGCTCGAAGCGGACTTCGACTACCTCGTGGACCTCACTGCCGTGGACTGGCCCAAGCGCGCCGAGCGCTTCGATCTCGTCTACATCTTATATAGCTACGCGCGGAATGAGCGCGTCCGGGTCAAGGTCCCGATCGCCGATGGCTACAAGCCGCAGACCTCGGTAGGCGTCCACCTCACCGCCAACTGGCTGGAGCGCGAAGTCTTCGACATGTTCGGAATCGAGTTCGACGGCCACCCCGATATGCGCCGCATCCTGCTGCCCGAAGAATGGCAGGGATACCCGCTGCGCAAGGACTACGGCATTTTCCAGCAGGACGAGCGCTGGGTACAGGAGAACCTCCTGATCGAGAGCGGGCAGTAATCATATGCCGGACGCCACTTTTTTAGATTCGACCGAACTGGTCCTGAACATGGGGCCGCAGCACCCCTCCACGCACGGCGTGCTGCGCGTCATCCTCAAACTCGACGGTGAAAAGATCCTCGGCACCGAGTGCATAATCGGCTACCTCCACCGCGGCGTCGAGAAGATCGCGGAGAACCGGACGTACGCCCAGTTCAATCCGTACGTGGACCGTATGGACTACGTGGCGGCGATCTCGAACGGGCTCGGCTACTGCCTTGCCATCGAGAAACTGCTGAACGTCGAAGCGCCGCCCCGTGCCCAGGCCGTCCGGGTCATCCTGACGGAGCTGAATCGGATCGCGAGCCACCTGCTCTGGCTCGGGACCCACGCCCTCGACATCGGAGCCATCACGCCCGTCTTCTACTGCCTCCGCGAGCGCGAGGAAGCCCTCAAAATCTTCGAGCAATACTGCGGCGCTCGGCTCACCACCCACGCCTTCCGCATTGGCGGTCTGCTTTACGAAACCTACGACGGCTTCGAGAAGGACATCGTCGCGTTCTGCGATATGTTCCTCCCGAAGGTCGACGAATACGAAGAGCTGCTGACGAACAACCGCATCTGGGTCGGCCGCCTGAAGGGCGTCGGCATCCTCACGGCCGACGAGTGCAAAGAGTACGGCGTCACGGGACCGATGGTCCGCGCGGCGGGCCTTAAGGCCGACCTCCGCAAACTCCAACCCTACTCGGGCTACGAGAAATACGACTTCGACATCCCGATCCGCCAGACCGGCGACACGTACGACCGGTACATGGTCCGCATGGAAGAGATGCGCCAGTCGGTCCGAATCATGCGGCAGGCGGTAGCCGCCATCCCGGAAGGTCCGATCATGGGCAAGGTCGGAAAAGTCATCAAGCCGCCGGTAGGCGAGGCGTACGTATCGATCGAAGCCCCGAAAGGCGAACTAGGCTACTACGTAGTCAGCGACGGCTCGACGCAACCCTACCGAATCCGAGTGCGTCCGCCCTCGTTCGTCAATCTCCAAGCCCTGGACCGAATGGTAAAAGGAGCCCTGATCGCGGACGTAGTAGCAGTAATCGGAACACTCGATATCGTGCTCGGAGAAGTGGATAGATGATAGGCCACGAATGCACACGAATGAACACGAATAAGCAGCCTTGGCTTTTGTTTTATTCGTGTCCATTCGTGTTCATTCGTGGCCCAAAAAGCTTTTAGGTATTTATGGCCAATCTGCTAAAAACGATTTTCCTGGTGGACCTCTTCCAAGGTCTCTGGGTGACTTTCCGGAACCAGCATCCGAAGTACATCTACACGGAGCAGTATCCGGCGGAGCGGCCCAAAGTCGCGGAGCGCTATCGTGGAGCGCCGCGCCTCAACATCAATCCCGATAATGGCGAGACCCTTTGCATCGCCTGTAACCTGTGCGCCCTGGCCTGCCCCGAAAATCTCATCGTGGTGACCAGCGAGCGCAACGAGCAGACCAAGCGCAAGGAGCTCACGTATTTCACGTACGACACTTCGCGTTGCATGTTTTGCGGGCTGTGCGAAGACGCCTGCCCGGTGGACGCGCTGGAGCTGACGCAGGATTTCGAGATGGCCACGTACACTCGCGAAGGCCAGATCTGGGACCGGCAGACGCTCGAAGAGGGGCCGAAGCCCACTCACTACAAATGCTGATCGACACGGTATTGTTCTACGCCTTCGCGCTGCTGACGCTCGGCGGCGGGCTGCTCTGTATCACGCGGCGGAATGCGGTGCACAGCGCCATTTCGCTGATCGTCTCGCTCCTCGGCGTGGCCGGCCTGTACCTGATGCAGCAGGCGGAGTTCCTCTTCGCCGTGCAGATCGTCCTCTACGTCGGCGGCATCATGGTGCTGTTCCTGTTCGTCATCATGCTGGTCAACTTGGACGACGCCGCCAAGGAGCGCCAGTTCAACCGCCAATGGGTAATCGCGCTGGTCGCGACCTTGGCCGTCGCCGCCGAGATCGGCTACTTCCTGTACCGCGGTAAGGACGCGTTCCATATCGCGGAAGCGGGCGCGGTGATGGCGTCGACCGAGGGCAACGTCCAGCAGGTGGCGGATTCGCTCTTCCAGCAGTACCTGCTGCCCTTCGAGATCGCCTCGGTGCTATTGCTCGTCGCGGTGGTCGGCTCCGTGATCATGGCGAAGAAGAGGATCTGACGATGCATCCTGTCACGACGATTCATTACCTGGTGCTGAGCGCGGCCCTGCTGCTCATCGGAACCGTCGGCGTGCTGACCCGCCGCAACGTGGTCATCATCTTGATGTCGATCGAGCTGATCCTCAACGCCGTCAACATCAACCTGATCGCGTTCTCGCACGCGTGGAAGAACATCAACGGCCAAGTCTTCGCCATCTTCGTGATTACCGACGCGGTGGCGGAGGCGGCCGTCGGCCTGGGCATCCTGATCGCGCTATTCCGCAATAAAGAGACGGTCCTCGCGGACGAGATCGATTTGCTGAAGTGGTGAGACAACTGTGGACTTCTTAAACCTGATTTGGCTGATCCCTCTGCTCCCGCTGGCTGGAGCGGCGATGATGCTCGTCTTCGGCAGGCTGCTGGATCCGCAGCCCGTCTCCCAGGTCGCCATCGCTCCCGGCGTGGAGCCCATCTACGAACACGGCCACGGTCACGACCACGACCATCACCACGATCACGGTCACACCCATTCTCACGATCACGACCACACGCACGACCACGACCACGATCATGGCGACGGCCATCATCACCACGGCTCGCCGCTCAAGACGCTGATCAAGTTCCTCTGCCCCGGGATGATCCTGGCGTCGTTCCTCCTCTCGGTCGGAGCGGTGTGGCAGCTCTCTTCGCAGCCCGAGCGGACCAAGCAGCTCATCCAATTCACCTGGATCGCCGGCCTCCCGTTCCACATGGCCAACGGCCAGCTCGCGACCTTCTCGATCGACTGGGGCTTCCTCCTCGACCCGCTCAGCTCCGTGATGATCCTCGTCATCACCGGCATCGGCTTCCTCATCCACGTGTACTCCACCGGGTACATGGACCACGACAACGGCTTCTACCGTTTCTTCGGCTACCTGAACCTGTTCGTGTTCTTCATGCTGATGCTGGTCCTGGCGAACAACTACGCGCTCCTGTTCGTCGGCTGGGAAGGCGTCGGTCTGTGCAGCTATCTGCTGATCGGCTTCTACTTCCAAAAGAAGTCCGCCGGCGACGCAGGTAAGAAGGCGTTCATCGTCAACCGCGTCGGCGACGCCGGCTTCATCATCGGCATGTTCCTCATGATGTCGGTGCTCGGCACCCTGCGGTTCACCGACGTCAACGCGGTCCTGCGCAGCGGACAGTTCGCCCCCGAGGTCGCGGGCTTCGGCGTCCTCAGCATCATGTCGCTCGCCATGTTCTTCGGCGCGACCGGCAAGTCGGCCCAGATCCCGCTGTACGTCTGGCTGCCCGACGCCATGGAAGGTCCCACCCCCGTCTCCGCTCTCATCCATGCCGCGACCATGGTCACCGCGGGCGTCTACATGATCGCGCGCTCCTCGGCTCTTTACCAGCTCACGCCGCATACCTTGAATATCGTGGCGACCGTCGGCGCGCTCACCGCGCTACTCGCCGCCACCATCGCGCTCGTCCAGAACGACATCAAGCGCGTCCTCGCCTACTCGACCGTCAGCCAGCTCGGGTACATGTTCCTGGCGCTCGGCGTCGGAGCCTACTGGGTCGCGGTCTTCCACCTCTTCACGCACGCGTTTTTCAAGGCCCTCCTCTTCCTCTGCTCCGGCTCGGTGATCCACGCCATGGGCGGCGAGCAGGACATGCGCCACATGGGCGGGCTCAAGAACAAGATCCCCATCACGCACTGGACCATGTGGGTCGGCTCGGTCGCGATCGCGGGCATCCCGGGACTCGCCGGCTTCTTCTCCAAGGACGAAATCCTGTGGCAGGCGTATAGCTCGCCCGGTGGCTCGAAGCTCCTCTACGCGATTGGACTTGGGACCGCCGCCATGACCGCCTTCTATATGTGGCGGCTGATGAACCTCACGTTCTACGGCAAATCGCGCGTGAAGCCCGAGGTCGAGGCGCACATCCACGAATCCCCACTCTCCATGACCGTGCCGCTGATGTTGCTGGCCGTCGGCAGCGTCTTCGCGGGCTGGCTCGGGACCCCCAAACTGTGGAACCTCGGCGAGAACTTCCGCCGCTTCGAAGTCTGGCTGGAACCGTCGTTCGCGTCCGCCGCGGTCGAGGCCGCCAAGGAAGGCGAGCACGGCGCATCGCTCGAGTGGATCCTGATGGGCGTCTCCGTCTTCATCGCGATCCTCGCGATCATGGTGGCGCGCTACTTCTACCACCGCAAACCCGAGATTCCCGACTCCATCGAAAAATCGCTCAAGCCCCTACACGGCCTGCTCTACAACAAGTGGTACGTCGACGAGCTCTATGACTTCCTCTTCGTCGACGGCCTCAGCAAGGGCGGCGGCCGCCTGCTCGGCTCCTTCGACCGCAATGTGGTCGATGGCGGCGTCAACGGCGCCGGCTGGCTGACCCGCTTCAGCGCGGTCGTGGCCGCGTGGTGGGACACGTGGATCGTCGACGGCGCGGTACGGTTCTCGTCGTTCTTCGTCAAGATGCTGTCCTACCCGGCGTGCATCCTCCAGACCGGCCGCGTGCAGGCGTACGCGCTCTTCATGGTGGTCGGCGCGCTGGCGTTCCTCGGCTATTACATGGCGCACTAATATGGACCAGCACCTACTCAGCATCATCCTATTCACGCCGCTGGCCGGACTGCTCGTTCTGATTCTCCTTCCGGGGAACAACAAGAACCTGATCCGGATCTGGGCGAACCTGGTGGGTCTCATCGGGTTCTTCGTGTCGCTGCCGCTGCTCCGCCGCTTCCAGAACGGGGCTCCCGGCTTCCAGTTCGAAGAAAAAGTCGACTGGATCCCCGCAATCGGCGCCCACTACCACATCGGCATCGATGGCATCAGCCTGCTGCTCATCATGCTCACCACGCTGATGGGCTTCCTCGCGATCCTCTGCTCCTGGTCCGCCATTCAGGACCGCGTCAAGGAATACTACGCCATGTTCCTGCTGCTCCAGGCGGGAATGCTCGGCGTCTTCATGTCCCTCGACTTTTTCCTGTTCTACATCTTCTGGGAGCTCGTCCTCGTCCCGATGTACTTCATCATCGGCGTCTGGGGCGGTCCGCGGAAGCTGTACGCCGCGATCAAGTTCTTCCTGTACACGCTGGCCGGCTCGGTCCTGATGCTGCTCGGCATTCTGGTCCTCTATTTCCAACATTACGAGCAGTTCCACTTCTACAGCTTCGAGATCGCCGACCTGATGCGCGTCAGCATGCCGCTGGCGACCCAGCAAATCGTCTTCTGGGCGTTCTTCATCGGCTTCGCGATCAAGGTCCCGATGTTCCCGTTCCATACCTGGCTCCCCGACGCGCACGTCGAGGCGCCCACCGCCGGCTCCGTGATCCTGGCCGCGGTCCTCCTCAAAATGGGGACGTACGGCTTCCTCCGCTTCTCGCTCCCGCTGCTGCCGCAGGCATCCAACGATCAGACCATCGTCCGCATCCTCGCGGTCCTCTCGATCATCGGGATCATCTACGGTGCGCTCGTCAGCCTGATGCAATCGGACTGGAAAAAGCTGATCGCCTACTCCTCCGTCAGTCACCTCGGCTTCTGCACGCTCGGCATCTTCTCGCTGAACCCGAACGGCATCGCGGGTAGCGTCCTCCAGCAGATCAACCACGGCATCTCGACCGGCATGCTCTTCCTGATCATCGGCGTGATCTACGAGCGCCGCCACACCCGCGAGATCTCCGAGTACGGCGGCTTGGCGCACGTCATGCCGCGCTTCGCCAAGATCTTCGCGTTCGCCATGCTGAGTTCGGCGGGCCTGCCGCTCTTGAACGGCTTCGTCGGAGAGTTCACGATCATGCAGGGCGCGTTCGAAGCGAACCGCTGGTGGGCCGTCTTCGCGGTCACCGGAGTCATCTTCGGCGCCGCCTACCTCCTCTGGCTCTACCAGCGGACCATGCTCGGACAGGTCACCAACGGCAAGAACCTCACGATCCCCGACATGAACTTCCGCGAGATGGCGGTCTTCGCGCCGCTCATCGTATGGGCCGTCTGGATCGGAGTCTATCCGAAGCCCTACTTCGACATTCTGCAGCGCCCCGTAGCGGAGATCGTGGAGCGAGTGCGGCCCGGCTATTACGGAAGCCCAGTAAGAAACGCAGAGCTAATTCCGGTCCCCGGCGGCCAGGCCTTGGCCGCCGCAGCACAGTCCCCGGCCCCCGGCACCCAGCCCCCGGCCCCAGAAGTTAGGCCCCTGGCCCCCGCGGTGGCCCCCGGCCCCCAGCCCCCGGTCCCTGAGGTTGCCCGATGAACTTCGCCCAGTTCTACAACTCGACCGACCACTTCACCATCGTCCCGGCGCTCATGCTGGTGCTGTTCGGCTGCGCCATACTCCTGTTCGACGTCATCCCGTTCCTCGGCTTCTCGGACCCGCGCCAGCGCAAAGGCCTGCTCACCTTCGTCGTGCTCGCGGAAGCGTTCGCGGGTTATGGACTGTGGAAGCAGTGGGCCTACCTCGCCGGGGGCGGTCCCATCACGGGCTTCCAGGGCGCGGTCACGATCGACGGCTTCAGCATCTTCTTCAATTGCATCTTCGCCATCGCGGCGTTGATCGTCGCGGCCGTCTCGTACAAGTACCTCGAGGTCGCCGGCGAGCATCACGGCGAATACTACGCCCTCGTCCTCTTCGCGCAGGCCGGCATGTACTTCCTCGCCACCGGCACCGACCTCGTCACCCTCTTCATCGGCCTCGAGCTGATGGCGCTCTCGTTCTACGTGATGGTCGGTTTTCTCCGGTCGGACAAACGCTCCAACGAGGCCGCCTTGAAATACCTGCTGCTCGGCGCGTTCTCGACCGGCTTCCTCGCCTACGGCTTCTCGATCATGTACGGCATCGCCGGCTCGACGAAGCTGGTCGATATCCAGAACGCGATGGCGCAGCGCCCCGCATGGGACCCCGTCGTGTTCCTCGCGATGGCCACCACCGCCGTCGGCCTGCTGTTCAAAATCTCCGCCGTGCCCTTCCATATGTGGGCACCCGACGCCTACGAAGGCGCTCCCACGACCGTCACCGCGTACCTCTCCGTAGCCTCCAAGGCCGCGTCGATCGCCTTCCTGCTGCGCATCTTCACCGGCCCGCTCGCGAGCTCGCGTGAGGCATGGGAGCCACTGCTCTCGATCGTCGCCGTCGCGACCCTGACCCTCGGCAACCTCGCCGCGATCAATCAGACCAACGTCAAACGCCTGCTCGCCTACAGCTCGATCTCGCACGCCGGCTACATGCTCCTCGGCCTGATCGCCGGCAATGACCACGGCATCAACGGCATCGCCGTCTACGTCATGGTCTACACGTTCATGAACCTCGGCGCGTTCATGGTCATCGTCGCGCTGCGCCGGCAGAACATCATCGGCGAGGATCTCGACGACATGGCCGGCCTCGCCCAGAAACATCCCGGGTACGCCTTCCTGATGCTGATCTTCCTGCTGTCGCTCGCAGGCATCCCGCCGACCGCCGGCTTCCTCGGCAAATTCTACATCTTCGAGTCGCTGATCGAGACGCGGCATTACACGCTGGCCGTCATCGGGACACTGTACGCCGCGGTAGCGATCTACTACTACTTCAAGATCGTGCGCAGCATGTTCCTCCGCGATGCCACCGAGAAAGCGCCGCTGTCGTCGAGCGTCGGGCTGCGGCTTGCGCTGGTCGTGAGCGGCCTGCTGACCCTGGTAATCGGCATGTACCCGGAGCCCTTCCTGCGGCTCGCCCAAACGTCGCTATTGCGGTAATCAAATATGGACGCCATCATTCATCACTGGTTGTTTGCGCCGATCCTGATCACGCTCGTCTGCGTCGGCGTGTTCCCGCTGATGGCGGGCTACATCGTGCTCGTCGAGCGCAAGGTCCTCGCCGATTTCCAGGTGCGCCTCGGCCCCATGCGCGTCGGACCGCACGGCCTCCTCCAGCCCATCGCGGACGCCCTCAAATTGATGTTGAAGGAAGACATCATCCCGACGGACTCCGACCACGCCATCTTCTGGTTCGCCCCCGTCATTTCGACTTTCACCGGACTGACCGCCTTCTCGGTCCTGCCGTTCACCGCGACCATCCACGTCGCCGACGTCAACGTCGGTCTCCTCGTCATCTCCGCGATGTCGGCGGTCGGCATCCTCGGCATCATTCTCGGCGGCTGGGCCTCGAACAGCCACTATCCGCTGCTCGGAGCGCTGCGCAGCTCGGCCCAGTTGGTCAGCTACGAAGTCGCCCTCGCCTTCGCACTCGTCTCCGGCGTAATGGCGGCGGGCACCCTCAGCATGGTCGGCATCGTCAACGCCCAGGCGAGCCGCGGCATCTGGTTCATGTTCGACAATTACGGCTTCATGATCGTGCCGTTCGCGATCTACATCATCGCGGCCACCGCGGAAACCAACCGCGCGCCCTTCGATCTCCCCGAAGCCGAATCGGAATTGGTGGCCGGCTTCCATACCGAGTACAGCGGCTTCCGCTGGGCCCTCTACTTCCTCGCCGAGTACGCCAATATCTTCGTTGTCTCCGCGGTGGCGGTTACGATCTTCTGGGGCGGCTGGCTGCGGCCCTTCCCCAGCATCAAGTGGCTCGACATCCCCCTGAACATGATCTTCCCGGTCGTCCTCTTCGCCGGCTCCGGCCTGACGACTTTCCCGCTGGTGAAGAAGCTGAAGGACCCGATCCAGCAAAAGGTGCTCGTCGGCGTTGCCCTGCTGCTCCTCCTGATCGCCGCCCTCTTCGCGGTCCCGATGATCAACGCGGCAGTGATCGGCCTCTTCTGGTTCCTCTTCAAGGTGTCCCTGATCATCTACCTGATGATCTGGTTCCGAGGCACCTTCCCCCGCTTCCGCTACGACCAGCTCATGAACATCGGCTGGAAAATCGCCATCCCGGTAGGCATGGCCGCCGTCTTCATCAACGCGATTATCGGAATGCTGAAACAGCCGGCGTAGCTGCTGTTCCCCTGGCACATAGCTGACTGCACATAGAAGTGTTACCCATCTGCCAGGGGGAACAGCTTGTGGGGCGGCCAATCGTGGCCGCAGCCGCCTTTCAGGCGGCCCTCACAACGCCCGAGTCCCCGTAGTCTTCCCGACGTAGATCAGCACATCGAACGCCTTCGACGCCCGCACCTCCTGCCAGTAAATCGGCGCCGTGTCCTCCGAGTACGCCCCGCCAATCTGCCGCGACCGATGCGCCGCGGCAAACCACTCCGGCCCCCCTCGCAGATCCACCGCAAACACCGGCAGTCCGATCGCGCCCAGCGTCGCGTCGAGACTCCCCCGCACCGGCGCTCCGACCGTGAACGTCCGCTCCCGGCCGCCGTCCATCGCGCGGAAACTCCCCTCGCCGAACACGAACCCGCAGATCGCCATCGCGCTGCCGTACTCGCGCCGCAGCAGAGCGCCCATGTTGACCCGCGGCGAATCGTCACCGACGTGGCCGTTATGCGCCCACAAAAGGAACTTAGTCCCCGCCGGCTCGTGGTCGACGATCCACTTCATATTCGCCGCCATCGCGCGGTCACGTGGCTCGATACCCTCCGTGTCCGTCACGCGCGCTTTGTACTCTCCCTGCTGCAGGACCTCCAGACTGTGCCGCGCAAACTCCCACTCCGTCCCGCTCGTCCGCGCGATGTACTCGACCTTCGCCTCGTCGAAGCGCCGCACCAGCGCCGCAATTCCGCCGGCCACCCGCCGCTGCGTCTCCTTCGAAGCGCGCGTATATTCGGGAAACTCGTCGTACGGGCCCAACTCGGCGAGCAGGCGCGAGGCTTCCTCCTGCCGCGCCGGGTCCGCCCGTCGAAGGTACTCGATAACGCGCGGACGGAGCACCGTCAGCCCGCGTATATCGAAGCCGACGAACTTCACCTTCCGCGTGTGCGCCGCATCGAGGTTATACGACCGCATCCACGCCACCAACTCCGCCATCTCCTCCGTCCTCCACCAGTTGTAGTGGCCGTCGAACGACAAGCTGTCCGTTCTCCCCTGGACGTAGTCGTCGATTGCCGGCGCCATCGCCCACGGCGACTCGATCGCGAACACCGTGAACCCGAGCTCCTCCACGAGCATGCGGAACACCCGCGCCTTGATCGTCTGGAATTCGTGTGTGGCGTGCGTCGCCTCGCCCATCGCGACGAACCGCGCGTCCTTCAGCCGCGCCTTCAATGCTGCGAGGTCGTCGAGCGGCATCGCGTTCGCGCGCAACCAAGCCGTCACGTCCTCCGGCGCCGGCGGAGCGGAGAACCAATCCGGCGGCCCCGCATTCGCCGCGCGTCGCCTCGCGACCATCTTCTGCTCGATCCCCGGCATCACCCCGGTGAGCGTCAACTCTTCCCCCGAAACCCGCCCCGTGAAGCGCACCGGGACCGAGCGCCCCTGCATCGGAAAGTCTGTCTCGAAGTGGATCTCGCCGCCGGCGACCGTCCCGTTCCGAATCTCGAGCTTCCCGTTCGGGCCGCGCATCGAACCCGTGAGCCGCCCACCGTCCGTCTTCAACTCGATCAGCAGCCCAGTCGGCCGGCCCGGGTCCGGGACCTCCCACGTTCCGTCGACACTCGCCTGCATCGCGACCGCGACCGCAGCACTCCACGCCAACCCCACCAGGAATCGCACGTCTCCGACCCTATCGCGCCGCGCGTCCGCCGTCAACGGCGCTATACTCGCGTTTCTATGCGCTGGCTCGCCCTCCTCCTCCCCGTGGCGCTCTCCGCCCAATCCATCCAGTATTGGGAGTCGAAGAAGGTCTGGCTGCTGACCACCCGCCAGTCCTCCTACGCCATGGGAGTCGCCGCCGACGGCGCCCTACGCAACCTCTACTGGGGCGCGCCCCTCTGGCGCATCGACGATCTCGCCGCCGCCCCCAACGTCCGCGACCGCTCCTCCTTCGACCCCCGCCAGATGCTGGAGAACGAGGAATACCCCGGCTGGGGCGGCCCCCGCTACTACGAGCCCGCGCTCAAAGTCTCGCGCCCCGATGGCGACCGCGACCTAGTCCTCCACTACGCCTCCCACCGCCTCGACGGCAACGAGCTCCACATCACCCTCAAGGACATTCACGATCCGATCGAGGTCACGCTCCACTATCGCGTCTATCCCGAGCAGAGCATCGTCCGCCGCAGCGCCACCATCCGCAACGGCACGGCGAAGCCGCTCACCATCGACAGCGCCCAGGCCGCCGCGTGGTATCTGCCGCCCGGCGAAGGCTATCAGCTCACATACCTCACCGGCCGTTGGGCCGCCGAGACGCAGATCAATCACGAGCCGATCCACGAAGGCGCCAAGGTCCTCGAAAGCCGCAAGGGCCACACCAGCCACAATTTCAACCCGTGGTTCGCCATCGACACTGGCGACGCCCACGAGGACAGCGGCCGCGTCTGGTTCGGCGCCCTCGCGTGGAGCGGCAACTGGCGCATCACCGTCGAGCAGACCCCGTACCGCCAGGTCCGCGTCACCGGCGGCTTCAACCCCTTCGACTTCGCCTATCCCCTGAAGCACGGCGAATCTCTGGAAACTCCCGCCTTCTTCGCCGGCTACTCGGACGCGGGCTTCGGCGGCGCGTCGCGCACCATGCACCGCTTCGAGCGCGAACAGATCTTCCCCGGCGGCCTCACCTCGCGCCTGCGCCCCGTCCTGTACAACTCTTGGGAGGCGACCACCTTCGCCGTCGACGAGCCCGGCCAGAAGGCGCTCGCCGACAAGGCCGCCAAGCTCGGCGTCGAGCTCTTCGTCATGGACGACGGCTGGTTCGGAGCCCGCAACAACGACCGCGCCGGCCTCGGCGATTGGACCGTCAATCCGAAGAAATTTCCGAACGGCCTCAAGCCCCTCATCGAGCACGTCAACGGTCTCGGCATGGATTTCGGACTCTGGGTCGAGCCCGAAATGGTGAACGCCAACAGCGACCTCTACCGCGCCCATCCCGACTGGGTGATCCACTTCCAGGACCGACCGCGCAGCGAACTCCGCAACCAGATGGTCCTGAACCTTGCGCGCCCCGACGTCCGCGACTACATCTTCGGAGTCCTCGACAAGCTCGCGAGCGACTACAACATCCGCTATTTCAAGTGGGACATGAACCGCTCGGTGAGCGAACCCGGATGGCCGGAGGCGGGCCCCGTTGAGGAGCGCAAGCTGTGGGTCGACTACGCCCGCAATCTCTACGACATCATCGACCGTCTCCGCGCCAAGCACCCCAAGCTCGAGATCGAATCCTGCTCCGGCGGCGGAGGCCGCGTCGACCTCGGCATCCTGCAGCGCGTCGACGAGGTCTGGACGTCCGACAACACCGAGGCCTTCGACCGCCTCCGCATCCAGGAAGGCTTTTCCATGGCCTATGCGCCCAAGATCATGTCGGCGTGGGTGACCGACGTGCCCAACATGAACGGCCGCAGCACCCCGCTCGCCTACCGTTTTCTGGTGATGATGCAGGGAGCCCTCGGAGTCGGCGCCAACCTAAACAAATGGACCGACCAGGACACCGCGACCGCCACCAAGATGATCGCCCTCTACAAGCGCATTCGTCCTACGGTGCAAACGGGAGACCTCTACCGCCTCTTCTCCCCGCGCACGAACGACCTCACCGCCAACGAATACGTCGCCGCCGACGGCAAGCAGGCCGTAGTCTTCGCCTTCCGCCACGCCCAGCAGTACAGCTTGGCCGCTCCCGCCATCCGCCTCCACGGCCTCGACGAGAAGGCGATGTACAAGCTCGAATCGACCGACGGAAAGCTGCAAGAACGCCAGCCCCAGCTCAGCGGAGCCTACCTCATGCGAGTCGGTCTCAACGTGAATCTCCGAGGCGACTACGACGCCACGGCGATCGTCCTGGAGCGGCAGTAGAATAGAGAAATGGGTTGGCCCGATCGCATCGTCATCGACCCCGAGGTCCTGGCCGGCAAGCCAGTGATCCGCGGGACGCGTCTGGCCGCCGAGTTCATCCTGGAACTCCTCGCCGCCGGCCAATCCCACGACCAACTGCTCGCCAACTACCCCCGCCTCACCCGCGAAGACATCCTCGCATGTCTCGCATACGCCAGCTATCACCCCTGACTTCTTCCCGCAACCTACGCGCCTGCCGCTCGCGAGGGACTGACGACACTGTCCCAAGGCCGCCTTTTGGCCGCGTGGACAGCGCCGTCTGTCCCCGCGCGCCGCGACGCCCACGGCTACGGCCCTCGCGGACTGCGGCCCAAAGCACGCGTGAAGCGATAGAATGCGGACTGCTCGTCAAGACGGGCTTGGATCGCCAGGACAAGATCCTGCGTTCCGCGCCGTGGACGAAGCGATTTTGACTTTCCTTTGCGTATTGGCGTCTTTGCGAGAGAAAGCCTTTAAGTCAGATCCACGCCGTCCAGCCGACCAGTAGCGTCCCCGAAGTGATCCATGTGGACCCCCATCCGGTCCATCATGCTCAGGTACAGATTGCACATCGGAGTCTCGCGGCGGAACACGACGCGCCGTCCCGGCTTGATCGTCCCGTTCGCCTTCCCGAGAATCGCCGTCGGCAGATCTTCGTGCAAATGCCGATTGCCGTCCGACAAGCCCGCGCCGTAGACGATCATCGAGTGATCCATCAACGACCCGTCGCCGTCCTTCGCCGCCTTCACCCGCTGCATCCACGCCCCGAACTGCTGCATGTGATACAGGTTGATCTCCGCGACCTTGTCCAGCTTCTCGGTGTTCCCCATGTGATGGGTCAGCGGATGGTGTCCGTCCGAAATCCCGATCTCGCGGTACGCGCGCGACGTCCCCTCGTGAGTCACCAGGAAGGTCACGACCCGCGTCAAATCCGCCTGGAACGCGATCGTGATCATGTCGCTCATCAGCCGGAAGTGTTCCGCGAAATCCGCCGGCGTGCCGTACGGCTTGTCCATGTGCGGATCGATCTGCGCGTTGTCCTTCTCCGCCTTCTGCAGTTGCAGTTCGACCTCGCGGATCGACGACAGATACTCGTCCAACTTCCGCCGGTCGGTCGGCCCCAGATCCATCTGCAGCTTCTTCGTGTCCGACGTCACAAAATCCAAAATGCTGCGCCGGTACTTCGCCTGCCGCGCCTTAGCCTCCGGCGTCATCGCCGCGCCATCGCCGAACAGCCGCTCGAACAGCGCCCGCGGATCGAGCACCGGCGGCAGCGGCTGCGTCTCACTGCGCCACGCGAGGTTGTTGGTGTACGCGCACGAATATCCGGAATCGCAATCGCCCGACTGCCGCGCATCCTCCAACCCGATTTCGAGGGAAGGGAAGCGCGTCTGCCCGCCGATCTGCCGCGCCACGAGCTGGTCCATCGACACGCCGGCCTTGATGTCCGACGTGCTCTTCTTCACCTGGATGCCCGTCAGGTACGAGCCGCAGCAGCGGCCGTGATCGCCTGCGCCGTCGAGCAGCGCGCGCCCGGTGTTGTGCGTCAGATTGCCGAGCAGCAGCAGGTCGTCCTTGAGCGGCTCGAGCGGCTTCAGCGTGCGCGGCAGTTCGCCCAGCGCGCCTTCATACTCGGGGTTCCAGTGCCGCATGTCGATGCCGTTCGGCACATACACGAACGCCATGCGCAGCGGCTGTTTCGGAGTGGCGGCGCTCATGGCCGGAACCATGGCGTCGAACATGGGCAGCGCGATGGCCGTCCCGATTCCGCGCAAAAACGCGCGCCGCGGAAGCGCTTTCCGGGTGATCATTTTGTAACGCTCTCCCCTCGCCTGGACTGGAACGGTAGACTTCGGACAACCTCGAAGATCAGGGACTGAAACGGATAATCGCCGGCGGCCCAACTGCGCGTGATGTCATCCACCGTGCGCCGGTCGGTCGTCCCCACTCCTCTGCCTAAAGAGTATGTCAACATCTTTTCGACCATGCAACGGGCGAACTGCGGCAATTGGCTCTTCAACGCCTCCCGCATCTCCGCCGGAGTCGCAAAGCTCCGGCCGTTCGGCAGCGTGCCCGTCGCGTCGACCGGGAATTTGCCGTCGTGGCTGCGCCACTTCCCGATCCCGTCGTAGTTTTCGAGCCCGAATCCCAGCGGGTCCATTTTGTTGTGACAAACCGCACAGGTCGGGTCGGCGCGGTGCCGCTCCATCTGCTGCCGCAGCGACGCCTTCTCGCCCGTCTCACCCTCGTCGAGACGCGGCACGTCGGGAGGCGGCGGAGGAGCCGGCGACGCCAGAATGTTGTTCAGGATGTACTGCCCGCGAATCACCACGGACGTTCGCGTCGGGTAGCTCGACACCGTGAGCACGCTCGCCTGTCCGAGGATCCCGCCGCGCTCCGGCGTCGTCAGTTCGACGCGGCGGAAGTCCGGACCCGTCACGCCTTCGATCCCGTAGAACTTCGCGAGACGCTCGTCGAGAAACGTATAGCGCGCATCCAGAAACTCCGCCAGCGGACGATTCTCGCGCAGGATGTGATCGAAGAACAGTTTCGTCTCCGTCTTCATCGCGTCGCGCAGATCGGGATTCCACAGCGGAAACTTCTGCGGGTCAGGCTTCACCACATCCAAATTCCGCAGCTCCAGCCACTGCCCCGCGAAATTGTCCGCAATCGCCGCCGACTTCGGATCGGCGAGCATCCGCTTCACCTGCGCGTCCAACTGTCCGCGCAGTCTGCCGCTCTCGGCCAGCGCCAGCAGGTCGTCGTCCGGCATCGAGCTCCACAGAAAATAGCTGAGACGCGACGCCAGTTCGACCTCCGAAATCGGGTGGACCTTCGAAGCGTCCGTCGGATTCGGATCGTGCTCGATGCGGAAGAGGAAGTTCGGCGACACCAGCATCGCCTGGATCGCGAGCTGAATTCCCTGCTCGACCGATTGTCCGTCCGCCTTCGCCATCGCCACGAACTTCGAGAGCGCGGCGACCTCGGCCGGCGTCACCGGACGACGGTACGCGCGATGCGCCAGCGTCGAGAGAATCCGGTCCACGCACGCCTGCCCGGTCTTCGGATCGCAGATCAAAATCTTCTTGCGGCTCGGCTTCTCGACCGCCGCCGCGTACGGCCCCACGAACGTGATCGATTCCAGGTACTTGTTCTTCCGGCTGTCGTAAAGCGCCTTGGCGTCGAGCGTCTTGACGAACGCGTCGTCGATGAACCCGGCGCGGAAGACATGGTCGCCTTCCGGGATGTACAGCCGCATCGTCTCGTCCGAGTACGGATTGAAGTACACGAGGCCCGAGGGCTTCGTCTCCGCCGTGATCGTGTTCAGCAGCTTGCCGTCCATCCAGAAGCCGAGCTTCACCGGGGCGGCGTCCTTCGCGCGCTCGCCGGGCAGCCCGATGCGGATCGTGTACTCGCCGTCGAACTCGATGTGCGTCGTGCCCTCGATCGTGCTCGGATCGACGCGCCGCACCTTCTTGTCCTTCATGTGGAGTTGCAGCTCGAGCGGCTTCTTCGGCAGCGGATCGCCGCCAACCGCGCGCCGCGCGATCGTGCCGGCCGCCGCGATGTACTTCTCCATCAGCACCGGCGAGATCGTCAGCACGTCGCCGATGTTGTCGAACCCGTTGCCGAGATCGTCGGTCGGGAAACTCTTCTCCGCCCGAAAATCCACGGCCAGCAGATCGCGGATCGTGTTCGTGTACTCCGCTCGATTCAGCCGCCGCGCCGTGACGCGGCCGGGATCGGGACGCGTGTTCCGATCGGCCTTGTCGATCTCCGCCTGGACGAACTCGATCGTGGCGTCCAGTTCCTTCGGACGGGGAATGCCCTTCGGCGGCATCTCGCCCGCCTTGAGCTTCGCGAGGATTCGCGACCAGCCGTCGCGATCGGAAGTGAGCGACGACGCCTTCGTGAACCCGGTGATATTCAGACCGCCCGACGCCATCCGCTCGTTATGACACGGCGAGCAGGTCTTCGTCAGGACCGGCTGGACGGTTTTCTCGAACGTCTGGGCAGACAGGGTATAGATTGCAGCAAGGACCAACAGACAGCGACAGAGCATCTTTGTTTACAGATTTTACCGCAACTCCGCCTCGCCGCGCAGGGAGGCTATAATCGATAACTCATGCCCCTCTGCCCCGGTCAGAAACTCGGCCCCTACGAGGTCCTCCAGAGCCTCGGGGCCGGCGGCATGGGCGAGGTCTGGAAGGCGCGAGACACGCGCCTCGACCGCACCGTCGCCATCAAGGCGATGCCCGCCGACCGCACCGCCGATCCCGACCGCCGCCGCCGTTTCCTCCAGGAGGCGCGCACAGCCTCCGCCCTGAGCCACCCCAACATCGTCACGATCTACGACCTTCTCGAACACGATGGCGTGCAGCATATCGTTATGGAGCACGTCGCCGGACGCGCCCTCGATGAGCTGATCCCGAATGGGGGAATGCGTGCGCCGGAAGCGCTGCGCCTCGCCGTTCCGATTGCCGACGCCCTGGCCGCCGCGCACCGCCTCGGCATCGTTCACCGCGACCTCAAACCGTCGAACGTGATGGTGACGGAGGGCGGCCAGGTGAAGGTGCTCGACTTCGGCCTCGCCAAGTTCCTGCGCTCCGGGAGCGAGTTGACCGCCACCGTCACCGCGCTCGCTGAACACACGATGGCTGGGACCGTTGTGGGCACCGCCGCCTACATGTCGCCGGAGCAGGCCGAAGGCAAACCCGTCGACGCGCGGTCGGACATCTTTTCCTTCGGGGCGATGCTCTACGAAATGCTCACCGGCCGCCGCGCGTTCCGCGGAGACACGCCGGTCTCGACCATGGCGTCTGTCCTGCGCGCCGAGCCGGATGCGCTGCCCGCCGCGATTCCCCCCGACCTGGAGCGCATCGTAATGCGCTGTCTGCGCAAGGAGCCCGGCCGCCGCTACCAGCAAAGCGTCGAGCTCAAGCTGGCGCTGGAGGACGCAGCCGATCCCGCCAGGAGCGGCACGGTTTCGGCCGTGAAAGCGCAACCGTCCCTGATCGTCCTGCCGTTCAGCAACCTCAGCCCCGATCGGGATAACGACTACTTCGCCGACGGCCTCACCGAAGAGATCCTCAGCGCGCTCTCGGCGGTTTCGGGACTTCGCATCATCGCTCGCACGTCGACGTTCGCCGCGCGGGAACGGGAGCTTTCGCTCGCCCAGATCACCGAGCAGATGAAGGTCACCCACGCGCTCGAAGGCAGCATCCGCCGCTCCGGCAATCGCATCCGCGTCACCACCAAACTCTTCACGACCTCCGACCAGACGCAGCTCTGGTCCGACCGCTTCGACCGCGAGCTCCGCGACATCTTCGACGTGCAGGACGAGATCGCCCGCGCCGTCGTCGACTCACTGAAAGTCCGGCTCGTCACCGCTCCGGACGAGAAACTGGTCGACAAACCGACCAGCAATATCGAGGCGTACAACCTCCTGCTGCGCGCCCGCCACGACATGTTGAAGCTGGACACGCGGAACGTCCATAAGGCCGAGGAATTGCTGCGGCAGGCCGTGGCGCTCGACCCCAAGTGCGTGGATGCCTACGCGCTGATCGCGTCCCGCCTTTGGACGGCCGCGGTCATGGGGTTGGTCCCGCCGTGTCCCGCTCTCACAGAAGCGGCGGACGCCACACGCCGCGCTCTCGCCGTCAATCCCGCGCATCCGTTGGCGCTCGCGATTTCCGGCGGTGTCGTGGGGACGCTCGATTGGAACTGGCCGGAAACGCGCCGCCTGACCGCCGAGGGCTATCGGCTTGCACCCTACGACGCGGACGTCGCCCTGCACTACGCCTATGAGAACGCCCGCTTCTACGGACGCTACGACGAAGGCATTGCGGCTCTCGATCGGGTCGCCGTCCGGGACCCGCTGTGCGGCAACTGGCCCGCGTTCCAATGCGCTCTCGCGTTCCATGCCCGCGATTTCGCCGCCGCCGAGCGCTTCGCCCGCGCGGCGCTCGATATCGATACGCGCCAGTTGCTGGCCCATTGGATCCTTTGCGGGATGTGCGCTCTGACCGGCCGCCCGGATCAGGCGCTCGAATCCGGCGCCGAAGCCGTCCGCTTGAGCGGAGGCAACGACTGGGTCGAGGGCACTTACTCATTGGCCCTCGCATCGGCCGGACGGCGCGACGCTGCGGTCGCCATCCGGGACCGCCTGCGCGAGGCCTCCCGGACCCGCTATGTCTCCGGCTTGGCGCTGTGCACTGCCTGTGTTGGGGCGGGCGATCTGGAAGGCGCCCTCGACGAAGCCGACCGCGTGGTCGAGGAGCGCTCCCCGAACGTGTTCTGGCTGATCGACGATCCGCATCTCGACGCGTTGCGTCCGCTCCCCCGGTTCGCCGCGCTCCTCGCCCGCGCCGGCCTCCCCACCCGCTACCAATAAAAAAAGGCGCCGGACCCCGCTTCCGGGATCCGGCGCCGTTGCAGCAGGTCGGGGACAGCCGGGTCTGTCCCAAGCCGCCTTTTGGCGCGTGGACAGCCCCGCCTGTCCCCTTAATACTACTTGCCCTTCAAATTCGCGATCGAGGCCTTCAGCAGCCCGACGGCGTATGCGGTGTTATGCACGCCAAGGCTCTTGTCCTCTTTCACGAACTGGTAATTGTAGGCCGCCTGAAGCTGCGGCTTGGTCCACGAGGAGTCGATCGTCAGAGCGTCCTTCGTCTTCGCGTCCGGTGGCAGCAGCGCCGAGAGTTGATCGAGCAGGTGCTGCACCTCGGTCTGTACGCCGTCGGTCTTACCGTCGCCGTCGTAATCGAACAACGCGAAGTTGAAGGTCGTGATGTCCTTCCCATGGCAGCCCTGGCACACGGCCACGACTTCCATCTTCGTCTTGCCGTCCGCGCTCATGGCCCCCACGTTGAACGTGTGGCCGCCGGCGTGTGTGAACGCCTTATCGGCTACGTCGACTGTCTGCATGTGGCAGGTGACGCAGCTATCGTCCACTACGTCGTGATGCGCCGAGCTCGGGATCTTCTGCCCGTAGTTGAAGCCGTTGGCCCCGGCCAGCATGTCGGCCTGCGGTCCATGGTGCGGGCCGAAGCGCGCAGATCCGGCCGTAGTCGTCGCATACACGGCGGCGTTCTGCCGGCTCATATGGCAGTTCATGCAGAGCATGCCCAGGCCGCCCTGTGTGATCTGCGTGCCGTCGGGCAGTTTCACAGCGTCCACCTTGCGCACCAGGTGCGCAGCCGTCGTCGGGACCGTCTGGCCATGCGGCTCGTGGCACGCCTGGCACGTCACCGGGTTGTACGCGACTCTGGGAACCGCGATGCCGGCGGCCTTGTCCTGGAAGCCCGTGCCCGTGTGGCAGCCGACGCAGTTTTCACGTCCGGCGCCCGACGGATCCCGGGTCACGACCGCGTGCCGCGAATTGTTCCACTCGGCGTTCTTGGCGTGGTGCGTCGGCGCGTCATGACACGCGGCGCAGGCGCCCGAGGTCTGCGGTTTGGAGATCTCGATCACGTCGCCGCCGGACTTCACGTGCTGGCTTCCCGGTCCGTGGCAGTTCTCGCATTGGATATTCGCGACGTTCTGCAGCGCGGGCGGCATGGAGTCCCAAGTGCCCTTTACGGTCGCGGTCGGGAAGGTCCAGCCGGTCTGTTTTGCGACGTCGTCGAAGCCGCCGTTATTCGCGGTCGGCGCCGTATCGTAGCCGACCGTGTGGCAGGAAATGCAACTGGCGGCGTAATGATCGCTCGCCACTCCGTTGACGCCGTCGGTGAAGAGATTCGCGTGCGCGGTCTTGGACCACGTCGGCGATTTCACTTCGGCGAGGCCGCCGCTATGGCAAGTCTGGCAGGCCGCTTTGCCGGTGTAGGTGCCGGCGATAATGGTCTGTCCCACCGTCGCCGTGCCGCTCGCTCCCGCCGTCACGGTCGCCGTCACGATGTACATGCCGGGCATATCCGGCCGCAGCAATTTGCGCCCTGCCGATTGCAGGACGAGCCGGTCGGCCGGCTCGTAAAGCGGCACCGTGGCGCCGAGCGGGCTCTCTTCAAGAGCCGCTTGCGACCCCTTCGGTTTGTAACTCAGAGTCCAGATGACTCCCGCGATGTCGGTCGACTGAATTGCGCTGTTGATCTGCATCTCCAGGTAAGCCGGCTGCCCGACGCCGACGGTCGTGAGACCGCCCGATTTCTGCGTCGTGGACGCCAGCTTGTACGCCGAGATGTCGCCGGTGGTAACAGGCCGCAGCGCCAAATCGGCATTCAGCGGAGCCGGTTGCGCATCCACTGTGGTCGGGGCGGCCACAGCCATCAGCACCACTGCCAGGAGGCCAGCGGAGGTTCCGGAAAAAATACGATGCTTCTTGTTTGGCCAGTGCATTATTGAAGGTTCCCCAAGGCGAATGATCACATAGAGCATTTCAGTAATCAAGGTCTGAAATACATTTAAACCCACGACCTGCCTATCTTTCTGACACTTGTGGTGTCTCTCAACGTTGCGAACGTCGAGGGCGCCGGAGAATCGCTGAATTGTTCAACAACTCGGTCAGGCGTGCTTCTCGCGATGCGTGCGGAACGCGATCAGGCCGCCGATCCCCCAGACCGCGAGGAACACGAACACGGCCCCGAAAGCCATGTCGAACGCCGGCGACTTCCAGGCTTCCGGCGTACGGACGAACCCCATGCCGAACGCGGCGAGAATCGCCAGCAGATGGAGGTGCCACGGCCCCGAATGGAAGCGGTACATCAGGAGCAGCGGGAGCGCGAAAGCGCAGAAGTAAACGAGGAAAGCTAACGACGAGAACATAAGCCAGCCTCCTGCCGTATTGTAGGCGCGAAAGCCCGACTTAGTGCTCTGGTAAATATGCACACATTAATACCCGGCCGGCGTGGCGGAATGCAGCGGTTCGGTGGTAGCGTGGCGGCATGAGGCGTGTTCCGATCATCCTCCTCTCGGTCATCGGACTCTTCGCCGCCGACTTCGAGGTGGCCTCGATCAAGCCGTCATCCGACGCCGACGGTCTCCTGGCCGCTCATGGCCGCGCCGAGGAGATCTCGCAAAACTCGATGCCGCCCGGCTTTCTGCACGTCGCCGGCACGACCCTCACCCTCCGCAATCGCTCCCTCCGCCAACTCGTGGCCATGGCGTACCGCGTCCGCATCAACGACGTCATCGCCCCGTCATGGATGTCCGACGCTCGCTTCGATCTCGATGCGAAACTCCCGTCCGGCGCCGCTCCCAGCGCGGCCGCCGAGATGCTCCAGTCCCTTCTCGCGGCCAGGTTCGGTCTGCGCGCGCATCGCGAGAGTCGCACCGCTTCCGGGTACGCGCTCGTCGTCGCCAAGGACGGTCCGCACCTCACACCCGCCGCGACCGCGACGCCATCTCCCGAGGACCGGAAGCGGCGGAATGACGCCATGATGGCCGAAATGAAGAAGCGCGGCGGCGCCTCGTCGATCTGGAATCCGCCGGACGCGACCGCTGCCCAAATCGCCGCTCAGGTTTCGAACCTCATCCACGCCCCGGTGGCCGACGAGACGAACCTGCCTGGCAAGTACGACGTCATGCTGATGGTTCCACCTCCCGAGCCCGCCGACGACTCGCTGCAATACCGCGTCTCGGCAGCCCTCGCGAAACTCGGTCTGAAGATCGAAGCGCGCAAAGTACCGATCGATGGAATCGTAGTGGACCGCGCCTCCCGAACGCCTACCGGCAACTGATTACGGGATTCTCCCGCGCCAGCACGGCGACCAACTCGTCGACAACCGCGTGAACCGGACGCATCGTTTCCACCTTTCGCACGGGCATCGCCCGATAGACTTCAAATCGTGCTCGTATGACCGCCTCTTCCGTCACCATGGACTGGCCGAACGGACGAGCGATCTGCCTCCGAACTGTCTCGGACACGCAAACCTCGCGATCGAGAGATGGTAAAAGCGCGAATGTGGTAGGGCAAAGCTCGACCTCGGAACGGACACGAGGGTATTCAGGATGCGCGTCCAGCTCGTAAGTCATGAACCCGGACGAGAATGCCATGACGCCAGGCCGGTTCTCGTGGCGGAGCAGCGAGCAATAGTTTTCGATGTTCGCCCTGGCACAATTCTCGTAGCCATGCTCCCGGATGAACTCACTGATGTCGCCGGCCCGTTCGCTGAAATGGCGGTCCAAATCAACGAAAGACACCCCCAGGCGCGTCGCGAGAAGCGCGCCTGTCGTGCTCTTGCCGGAACCACCGGGCCCAACCAGCCGAACCATTGCTCGACATTCTAGCGGATCTGCATGATAGACTCTTCAGCAAGAGCAAGGAGTCAAAAAAGCAATGTTTGGATTGATCTGGCTTTCCTCCGTTGGACCGTTTGAGTTCCTATTCATGGCCGGCCTCGTTGCTGTGGTCATTCTGAAATCGAACCTCCTTGCCAGGAAGCCGAAATAGACTGATCGACAGTCCGAGGCTTGCATCGCCCCGGTTTCTGCGCTACAAATTGTAGCGATGCGCTTCCTCCTCTTTCTCTTCGCTGCCGCTGCCGCCGCGCAGCAGTTCGAGGTCGCCTCGGTAAAGCTCGCGCCGCCCCCCGAGTCGCCGATGGCTATCAAACTCCAGGAGTTCGCTCAGCAATCCATGCCGTCCGGCAGGATGGCGCTGAAGGGGACCAACGTGTCGCTGCGCGGACGCTCCCTCAAGACGCTCATCGCAATCGCCTGGAGCATCCGGCCAAGCGAGGTCGAAGGCCCCGACTGGCTCGGCGAAACGCTGTACGACGTCGAGGCCAGAATGCCCGAGGGCGCCCCCGCCGCGCAGGCCAACGACATGCTCCGCGCGCTCCTCGAAGATCGCTTCTCCCTCCGCGCTCACCAGGAAAGCCGGACGCTTCCCGGCTTCGTCCTGACTGTCGCCAAGGACGGTCCCAAACTGAAACCCGCGGCCGTCCAGCCGGACAAGACCGACGACCCCGAGGAGATGAAGCGCCGCGCCCAACAAATGCAGGAAGACCGGATGAAGGTGATGCAGCAGAGGATGCGCGCCGGGACGATGGTGCAGGCCTCGTGGAGCAACACTAACGCTACTTCCGCCCAGATCGCCGCCGGCATCTCGAATATGATCCACGCCCCGGTGATCGATGAAACGGGACTCACGGAAAAGTACAGCGTCGCCATCGAGATCCCGCGCGCCGACCCGCCCGAAGACAGCATCGAGCATAGCGTCGCGATCGAGGTCGCCAAACTCGGCCTGAAACTGGAGGCGCGGAAGACGACGGTGAGCCACCTCGTCGTCGACTCCGCATTAAAGACTCCGAAAGAGAACTAGTGTTGTTTTTTGTGGGGCGGCCAATCGTGGCCGCAAGCCGCCTTTCCAGGCGGCTGGACCCGCTGGAAAGCGGGTCCGCGGGCAGAATTGCCCGCCCCACTCGCTACCCTAGTCGATCCAGCCGCCGCCGAGCACCACGTCGCCGTCGTAGAACACCGCGCCCTGGCCCGGTGTGACCGCGCGCTGCGCCTCGTCGAACACCACCTCGACGCGGTCGCCCGCCGGCAGCAAAGTCGCGGGCGCGCCGGCGTGCCTGTTGCGGATCTTCACCTGCGCGCGTGTCGGCCCGTCGATCCCCGCGATCGAGATCCAGTTCACCTGGCTCGCGAAGCACCGATCGCGTAGCAGCTCGTCGTTGCTCCCGACCACCACCCGCTGCGTCGCCGGGTCCGTCGCGATCACGTACAGCGGCTCCGGCGCCGAAATCCCAAGCCCCTTCCGCTGTCCGACCGTGTACCGGTGCACCCCATGATGCTCGCCGAGACGCCGTCCGTCGGAGGTCACGATCTCGCCGTGCGTCTCCTCGGGAGTCACGCCGGTCTCCTTCAAATAGGCGTTCATGAACGCCGCGTAGTCGCCGTTCGGGACAAAGCAGATCTCCTGGCTGTCGCCCTTCGACGCGACCGCGAGGTCCATCGACTTCGCCAGTTCGCGCACCGCGGGCTTGTTCATCTCGCCGAGCGGGAAGAGCGTGCGCGAGAGCTGCTCCTGGGTCAAGCCAAACAGAAAGTACGTCTGGTCCTTCGTATCGTCCACCGCTCGCAAAAGCTGGTAGCGGCCCGTCGCCTCGTTGTGCCGAATGCGCGCATAGTGGCCCGTCGCGATGTGCCACGCGCCGACCGAGTCCGCCATCTCCAGGAAGCGGTCGAACTTGATGTAGTTGTTGCAGAGCGTGCACGGGATCGGCGTGCGCCCCGCCAGGTATTCCTCGACGAACGGCTTGACCACCTGGTCCTCGAACTGCCGCTCGAAGTTCACGACGTAATACGGGATGCCGATCTGCTCGGCTACGTGGCGCGCGTCGTAGACGTCGTCGAGCGAGCAGCACCGGCCGGTCGCGCCGCCCTCGGGCGCAAGCTCGGGCAGCCGGCGCTGGTTCCAGAGCTGCATCGTCATCCCGACGACGCTCTTCCCCTGGCGCACCAGAAGCGCGGCGACGACGGAGCTGTCGACCCCACCGCTCATCGCGACGGCAATGGGCGCCTCAGGCATGGACCGAGATTCTGCGCAGGTGTCCGACCGACGCAAGCACGGCGTCGGCGAGCGCGTCGACCTGCTCGGCGGTGTTGTTGCGGCCCAGCGAGAAGCGCATGCTGGCGCGCGCCCGGTCGTCCGTGAGTCCCATGGCGGTCAGGACGTGCGACGGCGCGATCGCTCCGGAGGAACAGGCGGCGCCGGTCGACACCGCGAACCCTCGCAGGTCGAGCGAGATCACCATCGCCTCGCCGTCGATGCCGTCGAAATAAAGATTGCTGGTATTGGGCACGCGATTCCACCGCGACCCGTTGACGCCGCTCGCCGGAATCCGCTCCAGCAGCGTGTTCTCCAGGCGGTCGCGCAGCGCGCCCAGGCGCTCCGACTCCGCCGCGAGATGCTGTCCTGCGAGCTCCGCCGCCGCGCCGAACGCCACGATCCCTGGGACATTCTCGGTGCCGGGCCGCCGGTCGCGCTCGTGATGTCCGCCGAAGGAGATCGGCGCAATCTTCGTGCCCTTGCGGACGTACACCGCGCCGACGCCCTTCGGCCCATAGATCTTGTGCGCGCTGACGCTGTAGAGGTCGACCCCGAGCGCATCGACGTCCACCGGAATCTTGCCCAGCGCCTGGACCCCGTCGGCATGCAGCGGGACGCCGGCTTCGCGCGTGATCCGCGAGATCTCGGCGAGCGGCTGGATCGTCCCGAGCTCGTTGTTCGCGTGCATGACCGACACCAGCGCCGTGTCCGGCCGAAGAGCATTCCGCACGTCGTCGGGATTCACGACGCCGCTCGACCCCACCCGCAGTCGGGTCACCGAGACGCCTTCGCGCTCGAGTTGCATCGCCGCCATCAGCACCGCCGGATGCTCGATGGCGCTGGTGACGATGTGCTTCGCGCCGCGCGCGACGCCGAGCACCGCGAGATTGTCGGCTTCGGTGCCGCCCCCGGTGAAGGTGATTTCGGCGGGGTTCGCATGGATCAGCGAGGCCACCTGACGGCGTGCCATCTCCAGCCGCTGCTTCGCGCTCTGGCCGAAATGGTGGATGCTCGACGCGTTACCATACACTTGTTCGAGACACGACACCATGGCCGCCAGGACCTCGGGAGCGAGCGGAGTTGTGGCGTTGTGGTCGAAGTAGAAATGCTGCACTTACGCCCATTTTACCAATGCCCCAGCCGATCCTGACCCTGACCACCGATTTCGCCCTTTCCGACCACTACGTGGGAGCCATGAAAGGCGTGATTCTCGGCATCTGCCCGAAGGCGCAGATCGTCGACATCACCCACGAAATCGGGGCCTACCAGATCACGGAAGGAGCGTTCGCGATCGCCCAGGCCTACCGCTGTTTTCCGAAGGGAACGGTGCATGTGGTGGTCGTGGACCCGGGCGTCGGGACGGCACGGCGTCCGATCCTGATGGAGGCGGCGGGCCAGCGTTTCATCGGTCCCGACAACGGCGTCCTGTCGATGATCTATGCGCGAGAGAAGAGCAAGATCCGCGTGATCTCGAACGAGAAGTACTTCCGGAAACCCGTGTCGACGACGTTCCACGGCCGCGACATTTTCTCACCAGTTGCGGCGCATGTAGCCGCCGGAATCGCGCCCGCCAAGATGGGAAAGCTGGTCGACGACTACCTCCGGCCAGCCTTCCAGAATCCGGTCCAGGTCGGCAAGCGCCGCTGGAACGGCCAAGTCCTGAAAGCGGACCGTTTCGGCAACCTCGTGACGAACTTCCACACCGACGATTTCCCCGATCTCGACCGGAAGACTTTCGTGTTCCGCCTCGGGCCGCACGAAGTAAAAGTTCTCGCGAAGAACTACGCGGAAACCGGCTCGGGCCTGTTCGCGATCGTAGGCAGCTCGGGGTATTACGAGATCTCGATGAACCAGTCCTCGGCCGCGAAAGCGACGGGCTGCGCCTCGGAGAGTCCGGTCGAACTCGCAGTCTGGTAAAGAAATATCTCTCGCAAAGACGCAAAGGCGCAAAGAACACGAACCAGCCTCTTTGTGTTCTTAGCGGCTTTGCGCCTTTGCGAGAGAAAGCTTTTAGGCCGTCCGATTCTTCACTGCCCGCACCGGCGGATCGAGGATTCGCATGACCCGGTCTAGCGCCAGGTCTTCGATCGGACGGGCCAGGACCAGCCGGGCTTCCCCTTCGAAATCTGCCGCGAGCTCGGCGTCGTAACGGTCGGAGACCAGCACGAAGACCTGCGCGCGGGCGTGCATTCTCTCCGACAGCTCGACCCAGTTCAGGCCCGGCGCGTGGACCGAGCAGAAGGCCGCGTCGAACTTCATCCGGTGGGCCAGATCGAGGCCGGTATCGGCATTATCGACCGGGACCACGCGGAAGCCGCGCGCCGAGAGCAGTCCGACCAGTTGCCGCTGCGCCGCCTCCTCGTTTTCGACCACCAGCGCGGTCAACCGGCGCGACGGATCGGCGGGACGGCCCGGGCCGGGAGGAGTCGGGAGGGGGCCGGTCCGCTCGCGCGATGCCAGCGGCAGCTCGATCTCGAAACGCGGCTCGGTGTTGTTCTTCTCGATCAGCCGGACCTCGCCCCCGTGTCCCCCGACGACCCCGCGCGTCACGCCGAGCACCGCCGCCGTCTCGCCGGTGTTGCGCGAGATCGGCGGACCGCTGAACGCGATCTCTACCAGCAGCCGCTTCGCCATCGCGCTGCTGCGGACCGTGATGACCTTTTGCGATGCCCCCGCCAGCGCCTGTTCGGCGTGGACCAGCAGGTTCAGGAACACCTGCTCCAACTGTTCCTGCGAACCGAGGACCGGCAGCAGCTCCGGATTCGTCAGGTCGCGGACGCGGATTCCGGAGGCCTTCCAATCGCCTTCCCGGAACTCGATCAGCTTGCGGAGCACGCCGCCGATATCGACCGGCCGCGCGTCCGACGGGTCGAGCGATGCGTACGAGACCAGTCGCGTGACGATGCCGGACGCCTTGTGGGCTTCGAGCGCGATTGCGCCCAACTCCCGCTCCGACGCCGCATTGTAGGCCTTACCGAGCGCCCGGCTGGACATCTCCTGGATGGATTCGAGCGGCGCGCGCAGCTCGTTCACGACGCTGGAGATCAGCCGGCCGACTGCCGCCAGTTTCTCGGTCCGGAAGAGCTGCTCCTGCACCGTCCGCTGTTCCAGCAGCCGCATCGCGACACCCGCCTGATTTGCAAGATGCTGCGCCAGTTCCTGTTCGCCCTCGCTGAACGAGCGCGCCCGGCGGCTGTACCGATCGAGCTGGAGCACGCCGACGGCTTCGCCCTGCGCCACCATCGGGACCAATAGGACCGACTTCGGCGGCCGCGCCTTGTCCTTGCGGAACGCGAACGGGCTGCGCTCCGGGTCGGGAATCGACAGCGGCGTGTGGTACTGAAAGCACCAGACGGCGGCGGGTGTGGTATCGCCGGGCGTCAGGTTCAGTGGCAGGGAAGCTTGCGGCTCGCCGTCGACCGCGACTTCGTCGAGCGCGCGGGCGGTGCGGTTCAAGATGTAGAGGTGCGCTCCGCCGACGTTCAGAATCTCGGGGAGCGCTTCGCGCAGACGTTTCAGGACACACTCGGCGGAATCGGCGGCCAGCACCTCCTCGCCGACCTTGTACGTCTTCCGCAGCCGTTCGCGCTGCTTGCGGACGCGACGCTCGCGGCTCCACACGAAGAACCCGATCAGCAATACGATCGCGATCGCCGACCCCAGTGCCACGGCCGGCGGGAACAGCCCCTTCGGCAGCGGGACGATGTACGCCGGGTCCTGCACCAGCAACTGGAAGTAGCGGTTGAACGGGGGGCGCGCGCAATATTGGTAAGCGACGCCGGTGACGTGAACCCGGTCGCCGGCCGCCAACCCGCGCAGCACCGTGGACTGGTTGGCGGCGCGCGGCAAGAAAACGAGAAACCGTTCCGGCGCCTCAACCGAGATGTAGCCGCCGTTGGCGGTGTCGGCGATCGTCTGGGCGATGGCTTCGGCGCGGACCAGCCGGCCGAGGTAGCGGAAGCCAATCAGGTCGGAGAGCGGAACTTCGACCGGTGTCGGGGCGGGCTTCACGCCCGTTTTCACGATCGTCTCAGGCTGGACGACCGGCATGCCGGCGAAGGCCGCGACGGCGCCGGTGACCTGAATCTCGTCACCCGGATGGAAGCCGTCGAGACGGTCATCGGTGCGGCCGACGCGGAGCACCGCGCCGTACGAGCCATCCTCCAACGTCAACAGGGAGTGGTCGGGAAAATGGAAGGCGGGGGAATTGACGACGCCGCGGATGACGACCCGGTGGTTGAGAAAAACGGGGGCAAAATCGGCAGACGCGTCGCGCTTCCCGACGTCATTGAGAGAGAGCGGCGTTTGCGCGGCTACCGGCATGGCGACGAGCGCTGCGAAGAGCGCTACCCCGATGCGACCTGTTGCGACGCCAGCCATTGCCGTAAATCCCCGCTGAGAAAATTATCGACGGTGATACTAGTACCCGGCAAGTAGCCATGAGTAGTACGGAATCCTACTACCCTCATGCCTGCGGCGATTCCCGCGTCGACCCCGGTCTGGGAATCCTCAAACACGATGCAGTTCGCCGGAGCCACTCCGAGAACGCCTGCAACCTTCAGATAAATCTCGGGATTCGGCTTCGGATGGAGCACCTGGTGGCCGTCCACGATGGCCTGGAAGAAGGGCCGTAGCCCCGCCTCGCTGACTATTAACTCGACATTTTCGGGTTCGGCGTTGCTCGCGACGCCCATCGGAACGCCGCGGTACTCTTCGAGGAAGTCCCGGAGGCCGGGTACCAGCATCTGCTCCAGACGGCCGTGGAGCATCTCGCGGTAGAGCGCCTCTTTGGCCGCGCCGCGAGCCACAACCTCCTCATCGGCCAGATCGCCGCCGAAGTAGTTGCGGACAATTTCGTCGTTGCGCTTGCCGTACATGGCGGCGAGCATTTCCTCGGTCGTGTCGAGACCGTGCCGGCGATTGAAGGCGATCCACGCCTCGCGATGCAGCGGATTGGAATCGATGATGACGCCGTCCATATCGAACAGGAAGGCGAGGCCGGGCGCGAGGCGGGGCAGGGAAGGGGTCACTCGTTCTCCAGATTTTTTTGCAGCCAGTCGAGGTAGTTCGGCGCGCCGTCCACGATGGCGAGCGCGACGACTTCGGGGACGTCGTACGAGTGGAGCCGCTCGATGGCGGCGCGCAGCTCGTCGAAGCGATCGCGAGAGGACTTGATCAGCAACAGATGTTCGACAGCGTCTTCGAGCTTGCCCTGCCAGCGGTAGAAGCTGCGCACGCCGGGGAGGATGTTGACGCAGGCGGCGAGGCGCGCGCCGACGAGCTCGCGGGCGAGCCGTTCGGCCTCCTCCGCGCTCGCGCAGGTGCAAAGCACTACAATCTTCTCGGTCATCTGTAAAAATTGCCCCTGCACAGCCGTAAAGCGATGTTACTATTATGTTCCAGGCGTCACGTTCGATGAAAGGATCACTCTCCCGCTCCGCATACGCCATCGCCGTGTTAGTGGTGGCGAGTTATGCGTTTGTCACGTTGCGCGGACCGAAAGGGCTCAACGCGATCACGCATCAGCGCGAGGAAATCCGTGCGCTCGAAAAGCGGAATGAGCTGTTGAACCAGGAAATCGAGCGCAAGCGCGAGCACATCCACCGGCTGGTCCAGAGCCCGGCGGAGCAGGAGCTCGAGATCCGCGACCGCCTCAAGCTCGTCAAGCCGAACGAGAAGATCTTCATCATCGACAACCCCGGCAAAAAGTAATCCATGGGCAAACGCATTTTCGTGGCGGTGGTAGGCGCGGGCCTCGGCGCGCTCGCCGGACTGCTGGTCTCCTACCTGGGCGTCGGGATGCCGGCGCTGTGGGCCGGAGCGGCTGTGGGCGCGGTGTTGCCGCTGGTCGTGCTGGGAAAACCCGGGAAATAAAACTCGGCCACGGATGGACACGGATGCACACGGATAAAATCCGAGCTCTGAATCCGTGTGCATCCGTGTCCATCCGTGGCCAGTTCTTCCCATTGTGCCCGGTATTCACGAATCTCAATCGCCCGGATCTACGTCTTACCGGTGTGACCCGACTTCTCGGAATCCTGGTGTGTGCCTCCGCGCTGGCGCAGGCGCCGGTGGTGGGCGATATCGAGTTTTATGGCCTGCATAATCTGACGCCGGAGCGGATTTTGGGCCCGATCCGGTTGTCGACCGGCGACCCGATCCCGCCGTCGAAGGGCGCGCTCGAAGATCGGATTGCCGAGATTCCGGGCGTCGTTTTGGCGCGCGTCGAGGCTGCGTGCTGCCAGGGGCGGCGGACGATCCTGTTCATCGGCATCGAGGAGAGAGGCGGTCCGCACCCGGCGTTCCGGTCTGCGCCGGAGGGCCAAGCGACCCTCCCGCCGGAGATTGTCGATTCGTACAAGGAGTTTCTCGGCGCCGTTTCGCATGCCGCCGGGCAGGGCCGGACCGCGGAGGACCTGACGGCCGGACACTCGCGGATGGACGACCCAGCCGCGCGCGCCATTCAGGACCGCTTCCTCACCTTCGCCGCGGACCATGTCGAGATGCTGCGCAGCGTGCTGCGGAACGGCTCGGAGGACGACCAGCGCGCCACGGCCGCCGCGGTCATCGGCTACGTTCCCAAGAAGGAGGCGGTCCTCGACGATCTCCAATTTGCGCTGCAAGACCCCGACGACGCGGTCCGCGCGAACGCGGCGCGCGCGCTGAACGCCTTCGCCGTCGCGGGCATCAAGGTGTCGCCCACGTGGCTGTTGGAGATGCTCAATTCGGTGGTGCTCAGCGACCGGGTCGAGGCCGTGCGGACGCTGCTCACGCTGACCGATAAACCGGCGCCGGAGGTGATCGCGCAGCTTCGGGAGCATGGCTTGCCGGCGGTGGTCGAGATGGCGCGGTGGAAGACGCCGACGTATGCGCTGCCGCCGTTCCTGCTGGTGGCGCGCGCGGCCGGGCTCACCGATCAGCAGGCGCAGACCAGTTGGCAGAAGGGTGATCGGGAGACTGTGATCGGCAAGGTCGTAGGCGGGCCGCAGCGCAAGCGCTAGCCTGCACTACAATGATGAGCGTGACGAGACGGCAGCTTCTGGCGGGACTGGCGGCGAGCACGGCCGTGGCGCAGGTGAAGCCGGGGAACGGACCGAAAGTGCGAACGTCGCCCGCGGTCTGCCTCTACTCGCAGGTCCTCATCAAAGTCCCGTACCCGGAGCTCGGCGAGATTCTCCGAGGGCTCGGCGTCGACGGCTGCGATCTCACGGTGATGCAGGGCGGCCACGTGGCGCCGGAAGCGTCGGCGGTCGATTTGATGCGCGCCATCGAAGCGATCACCGGCGTCGGTCTCGACGTGCCGGTGGTCTCGACCAACTATACGAACATCGCGGACCGGACGATCCAGAACGTGCTCGCGATCGCGGGTGAGATGGGCGTGCCGCTGTGCCGCACCGGGTATTGGAAGTACCCTCCGGCGGGCGAGGTCGAGATGCGGCTCGCGGAGGTGCAGCGCGACGTTTCGCAGTTGGCGGCATATGCGCGCGCGACCAACGTGTCGCTGGCGATTCCGAATGTCGCGGGCGAGAACGTCGGGGCGGCGATCTGGGATACGAACGCGATCGTGCGCGGGTTCGATCCGAAGTTCGTCGGGTTCGATTTCGATATCGGGCACGCGGTCGCGGCGGCGGGGGAAGGCTGGATGGTCGCGCTACGGCTGGCGCTGCCGCGGCTGAAGATGGTGACGGTCCGCGACTTCGTGTGGAAGAAGGAGGCGAGCGGATGGAAGGCGTCGCCGTGCGCGTTGGGCGAGGGCATGGTGGACTTTCCGAAGTTCTTCGCGGCGCTCGGGCGCGTGCGGTTCACCGGGCCGGTCTCGGTGACGGTCGATTACCATCCCGATAACGACATCCAGGCGATCGGCCACGACGTGCAATTCGTTCGGAAGCAGCTCGCAGCCGCTTATGCCTAGCCGCCGCACACTCGTGCTCGCGGGCGCGCTCGCCGTCGCGGTGATCGGCGGGGTGTGGGCGCAGCGCCCGTTCCGCCAGTATCCGAGCATGGAAGGGTACGACGCGATCGAACTGCCGCCGGATTACAAGGACCGCACCGAGTGGACGCAGGCGCGGCTGATGTACCCGCAGCATCCGAACGCGCGCTTCTCGCGATTCCGGTACGGCGGCGGGCTGCCGGACTGGACGCAGGGCGGCACGAGCTGGACGCAGGACTATCCGCGCGCGGACCGGCATTTCGCGTCGGCGCTGCAGCGGCTGACGCGTGTCCAGGTGCGGATCGCGGAGCAGCCGGTCAATCCCGACGATCTCGACGATTTCTATAACTGGCCGTGGCTGATCGCGGGCGAGATGGGCGACTGGAAGCTGACCGACGCCCAGGCGAAGACGCTCCGCGAATTCCTGCTGCGCGGCGGCTTCATCATGATGGACGACTTCTGGAACGCCGATGAGTATGCGCGTTTCGAGGAGAGCATGCACAAGGTGTTTCCGGACCATCCGGTGGTCGACATCGACGGAGCGGACTCGATCTTTCATACGGTGTACGATCTCGACGACCGGTATCAGGTGCCGGGGCGTTGGGCGCTCGGCGGCCGCGGCGGGATGGCGCGAAGGGCGGAAGGCACGGTGCCGCGCTGGATGGGGGTCTACGACGATAAGCAAAGGCTGATGGTGGCGATCTGTTTTAACAACGACGTCGGGGATTCGTGGGAGTGGGCGGACGAGCCGATTTACCCGGAGAAATACTCGGCGCTGGGGATTCGGATCGGGGTCAATTACGTCGTGTATGCGATGACGCATTGAGGGCCCAATGTATACTTGTATAGAGACATTTCATGCAGGCAACCATTGTCGATCTTCGATACAAAATGAAGCAGGTGCTTCGCGCCATCGACCGTGGTGAAACGGTCACGGTCCTTTATCGGGGAAAGGCGCGGGCGACGCTGGCGCCGATCGCGTCGGCGTCCGGCAGTCCAGCGCCCAAGACCAAGGATCAGCCGTTGTTCGGCCTCTGGAAAGACCGCGAGGATATGAGCGATCCTGCATCGTATGTTCGCGATTTGCGCCGTCCCCGCCGGGTTGCCGCTCCAGACGGTGTGACGAAGCCCTCGCGCTCGCGAAAGGCGAAATGATTTTCGATACCGACGTTCTGATCTGGGCGTCTCGTGGCAACGAGCGCGCGGCTCGCGCCATTGACGCGGCTCCAGACCGCGCCCTGACTATCGTTTCTCTGATGGAACTTCTTCAGGGCGCGCGGTCCAAGCTGGAAGCGCGAGAGATCCAACAGTCGCTCCGGCAACTCGAATTCCGAATTCTGCCGCTTTCCGAGGGCATCGGAGCCAGCGCCGCCTCGCTCATCGAACAGCATGCGCTCTCCCACGGTATCCAAGTAACCGACGCGCTGATCGCAGCCACGGCAATGGAGTGCGACCTTCCGCTCTGCACAGGAAACGTGAAACACTTCCGTGCCATCCGCGGGGTGTCCTGTGTCGCTTTTCGTGCGTAGCACGAGTGGATCGAGAGAAGGGGCGTGTGGTGAAGGAGTATGGGCGTGGTTCACCCGAAGGAGGAGTGGAAGGGCGGACCGTTGAATCGATCCGCCCTTGCCGAGCCGGGGGTACGTAAGGAGCGCTCCTGGACTTCACTCGGGGTGAAGTGCAACCCACTGTGGCTAGCCTGAGACCGTACGCCCCACGTTTTCCTACCCGATCGTGTCTCGAGAACTTTGATCGGAACGCGGCCCCGGACAGACCTGCTCTCGGCCAGCGGACAGGTCTTTTGCCGATCGCAAAGTAGCACGCGGAAAACGCCGTCCTGCCATGGGGGGCTGTAAACGGCTGATTTCAGGGAGACGAAAGTTGAAAATATTTAGCACAGGCTACTGTCCCAACGTCGCGAGGGCCTTTTTTTCGATGCGGGCGACGACATGGACGAGGGGGTCGACCACCTCCGCGACGTCGTATTGGATCGCGGTGCCCAGGACTAGTGCGATTTCGTTCGGAGACAACTTGTAGTCGGCCGCCAGCCATTGGGAGAGATTGGTGGTGGCTTGCTGGAGCGCGTCCGGGAGCGAGTTGGCGATTCCGGAGGCCATGCGATAGTCGGCGTTCTCGGCGCGCGGCATGTTGGGCGCCTTCCCTTTGATCAGGTCCACCGAGAAGGTAAATTCCATGGAGGTCTCGAGCGCGTCGCCGGTTAACTCACCGGCTCCTTGCGCGGCGTGCCCGTCGCCGAGGGACAGTAGCGCGCCGGGGTGATTGACTCCGAAATAGAGAGTGACGCCCTCGCCGAACTCGCGGTAGTCCATGTTGCCGCCCCACGATCCCAAGTATCCCGAGCGGAAGGATTGTTCCTGCGGCGGCGCGACGCCGATGCAGCCGAGCATGGGTTTGAGCGGCACGACATAGTCCTTCATGTGCTCGGAGGGGTTGGTGGGACGGGCCACGCCGTGCTCGCGGTCGAGCGTCCACTGGCCGGAAAAATGGTCTTCCATTTTCAGGTTGCGGAGATAGCCCGGCGCCAGCGCGCTGCCGACGATCCCGGTTCCGCTACCGGCGGTGGCGCGGTTCAGCCGAACGCGCTTGAGATGCACCACGAGCGTATCGCCCGGGAATGCGCCTTCCACGTAGAACGGTCCGGTCAAGGGATTGCCGCCCGGCGCGCGGCGGACGCCGGCTTCATCGACGCCGCCGGAGTCCACGCTCTTGGTCTCGACGGTGTCGCCGGGAAAGATGCGGAGCGCGGGCGCGATGTTCCAGGCGAAATAGTTATGGAAGGCAGTCGGTTCGAACTTCAGCGTGCGTGGACCGCCTGCCGGGGGCAGGGGCGGCCGCGTTCCGATGAACGTGAACGCGCCTTCGAGGTCGGAGCCCTCGCCCTTGATCTCAGCGCCGCTCATCGTGATCTTCACGGTTCCGGCTTTGGAGTTGCCGTTTTCGGTGACGGAGCCTTCGCATACGTCCCGGGTCCACACACATTCCAAGCTCTCGTTCTCCCATGCGACTTTGGCGGCGGCGCCGGTCTGGGTGACGGTGACGCGGATGTACTGGGTGTTCATTTGATGCCAGACGAGTTGCCAGTCGCCCGCGAACGTGGCGGGTTGCGGAGAGAAGGCGCCAAGCAAGAGAGTGAGTGTGCCGAGCATGGCTTTCATGTTCGCACGCGCTTCGCCGTGTGCTTTGCTACCGCTACTGGTTCGCGGTCTGGCGCGCCTCGTGGATCTCGCGCGCGGCCCGCAGACCGGACTCGTAGGCGCCGGGGTACGACCCGTTATAGATGGCGCGCGCCGTGCCTTCTCCGGCGAAGAAGAGCCGCTTGACACGCTGCGTGTCCGCCACGGGTTCGGCCAAGACTGCGTGCATCTCCCAGTTTCCGGGGAGCGCGACGGAGTAAGCGCCGTACGAGGTAGGATCGATGCTCCAGCGCGTGACCTGAATCCGGTCCTCGAGAATCGACCGCTCCACCTGCTCCTTATAGATGCTCGCCAGGGCGGACTTGGCGATGCCGATCGCCATCCGGTCGCACCCCGAGGGGCTGCGCGGGCCGGAAGTGGTCTCGCGATCGCGGCACTCTGCTTCGAGCGCCTTGGCCCAATCCCCGCCGAAGAACCCGATGGTCATATTCTTCCCGAGCGGCTTCATGACGAACGCCATGACCAGGCGTTTGCCGTCGACCATCGGGAGATGGCGCTCTTTGGCGAAGGTCTGCGCATCGGCGGGCAGGTCCCACTCCGCGAGCACCCACGAGTTCACGGGGGCGTCGCGGAAAATGTCGTCGCGGAACGGAATGATGATCTTCTGCAAGTTGCCCATCTGGAGCTGGGAAAGGGCGCTCTTCTTGGCGGCGGGAAGGTCCGGGTCGAACGCGATGCCGCGCGGCGGAGGGGCGGCGAGCACGCCGGCGGAGACCGTGACGAGCGCGTTGGCGGCCTGGTAAGTTCCCGCGGCCGTTTTCGCCTCCACGCCGGCGGATGTGTATTTCACCTCTGTGACGCGCGAGTTCAAGCAGACCGGAATCCCTGCGCCGTACTCCACCACGAACGCGCCCATACCCCGGTCGACTAAGTCGTCCTCGCCGGCCTCGAAGTGCCAGGCGTCGACGGCGGAAGTTTTGGCCAACTCCGCAGCGCTCTCGAGAGGGCCGGCGTTGGCGATCAAGAGCGGCAGCAGATCCCTGAATTCGGGCGCCATCGGCACGTGTTCGGCGGCGACGTCCCGCCGCGGGCTCGACGCGTTCTTCATCGCCTGACAGAGCCTCTCCGGCGCGACGCGGTTCGGCGATCGGCACAGCGACTTCAGCGCCCGGTCCGACGGCACTGCCGTCATGAGCTCACGACAGACTTCGGCCGTGGTGGTGCCCCTATGCTGAATCCTGTCCGCTGCGCTGCACGCGTATTGCACGAGCGCGTGGTGGCTCTCTTCGGCCTCGGCGGCCAAGTCCAGAGAACCCTCGAATTCCTGGATCGCCGCCTCGAAGCGCTTTTTCTGCTTCTCGCCGGCGGGGCGGCCGTCCAGGTAGAAGTGGGCCGCCAGGTCGGTGCGCACCCGCTGGAAGCCGAGGAGGTCGACGAGTCCGGTGAGAGGGTTGGTGGGGACGCCGTGCAGCCACGCGCCGCCGTAGTCGATGGGCACGCGCTCATCGCCGATGAGGCCGACGAAGCCTCGTCCGCCGATCCGATCGTTGGCTTCGAGGATCAGGACGGAATGGCCAAGGCGCCGGAGTTCCTTGGCCGCACTCAGCCCGGCGATGCCGGCGCCGATCACGATGGTGTCGTACCCGGTCGTTTTGGCGCAGTCGGCGCCGCCCACGGCACGGGGCTGAGCGGTCGCGATCCGGGCGGGGAAGAGCAGCGCGGTTATGGCTGCGATTGCGGCCACCGTTCTCATTTAGGTTCCTGAGTCTATCACGGGGCCGCGGGTCAGACTGCTCGCTGTCATTTTCTTGATCCCGTTTTCGAGGGGGCGTCGCGTTCCTAATCGAGAGCAAACAAGCTCAACGAAAAAGGAGAAACGACGATGAAAACCAATCTGATGCTCGCGACGATCTTGACGGCCGGAATGGCCATGGCGCAAGTGATGATTCCGGACGGCACGAAAATCCGCGTCCGGTTGGAAACCAACCTGTCCTCCGAGACCGCCGAACTCGGCCAGACCGTGGATTTTGCGGTGACCCAGGAGGTTCGCATTGGCGATGCGGTCGTGGTCGCGAACGGCGCCCGCGCCACCGGGGCCATCGTGCAGGTCGAGCCCAAGCGCCGCATGGGCCGCTCCGGCAAGCTGGATTTCTCCATCGACCGCGTGCAACTCGTGGACGGCGCCTGGCTGAACGTTCGCTACGCTCCGCAGAAGAACCACGGGAAGGGCAACGGCGCCACCACCGGCGTGCTCACCGCGGGCCTGGCAGTGGTCTTCTGGCCCGCCGCGCCTCTTGGCCTGCTCGTCAAGGGGCATGAGGCCAACATCATTAAGGGCCGCACTTACGAAGTTTTCTCCGACGACAGCGTCTACGTGGCGAACGCCGTAACCGCGGGCGCGCCGATGATGACCCGCGTCCTCCCGCAGGCCCCGGCGATGATGGTCCGCCAGGCTAATGGGGCGCCGATGAACAACGGCGGACTGCCGGCCGGCATGAACGCGCCCGCTAACCCGATGCTGGTCAGCAACACCTCGGTGACCAACGCTCCCGAAGCGCCGGCGGTTGCCGCCGCCGCTCCAGCCGCCACCGCGAGCGTCGCGATCACCGCCAGCGTGGCCGGGGCGGATATCGAGATCGACGGCATGTTCGTCGGCAGCGCACCGGCGACGATCCAACTCGCCCCCGGCGTCCATAAAATCACGGTGCGAGACGGCGCGTCGCAATGGCAGCGCGACATCCAGATCACCGGCGGCACGGTGAATGTCAACGCCAATCTCGCTAAGACGATACTGGCGTCGAAGTAAACGGCGGAAAGATTTTCGGAAAGGTCGGGGATGCGCGGGCATCCCCGGCCTTTTTGCATTTGTAGGGCGCCAGACGCGCCGACGATCGAGGAGGTCGACGAGCTGCGGTGGAGGGTCCTGCCGGAGTTCGAGAAGTGGTCGGGGACGATGTACGCGCGCGCGGCGGTCCGGTAAGCTAGGACACATGACGAGCCGTATGCTCCGCCGCGTCGTGGCGTGAGTACCGATAGCGGTTCATAGCGCTCTGAGGCGTAGCTATCGGCCGAAGGGCCGCCGAAGCCCGCCATTTTCCGAGTTGGCGACGATCCGGCCCACGGGGCACTTCAAAGAGTAGGGCATTCTCGTCAAAGTGGCAAGATCCCGGTTTCCGATAACGCCACTTTTACACCGTTATCGGAAAGACGCCTGAAATCAGCCGAACGGCAGTGCCCTTCAGCCGCGCCTCGTCCCGGCATAAGATATGAGACATGGTGGTGCGGTTTCTGATTCCGCTGTTCGCAGCCACATGCCTCTTCGCACAGTGCGATGATGTCGAGCTATCCGCCAAGGAATCCAGGAAATTCTCTGAGGTCGTATTTCGGGGAACAGTCGAGGGCTTTGGCGGCTCCGGTCCAGATCGCACCGTGATATTCCGCGTCAGCCGCGTTTGGAAGGGGCGAATCGGCCCAAGATTTGAGATGCCGGCGATTGAAACCGATGGCGGGCTTTGCACTGCATTCTGGCGCGGTCTCCTGGTTGTTGGTAACGAACTGGTCGTATATGCGTCACGCCTGTTCCCGGATGAACCGGATTATTACCCCGTGAGATCCAAATCGACGCTTGTTAGCCGCGCAAGGGACATCGAGAAGCTGGGCCGGGGGCGCAAGCCCAAATGACAGTGTCACGGCGGAAGGGACTCGCTGATGAAACCGTGCCGTTTCCGATAATCATGTAAAGACGGCGTTACCGTCCACGACCGGCATCGGGCGGCATACACGGCTGTGGACCCTCCAGTTCCTTTTGCCCATCCCAATACGCCCGATCACACGAAAGCAACGTGGCGAGGAAGTGAAGGTCCTGCAAACTGCGGAGGGGCAGAAACCGTTTCTTGTCTCTCATTCGCCGCAGCCCGGAGCCGGAGACGTTCGCAAACCGCTCGACGGTTGGCGGCCCCGGTATGGGCCGACCGGACACACGCACGTCTTGGTAAACGAGGCGAGAGGTGACCTCCACGTCGCCGCCGCGCTCACGCCACGTGCCGATCCTGACGGCGTGGCTGTCGCCCCTGGAGATGGAAACGTCGCCCTTTCGCTGATGAATGAGGTAGCAACCGACATAGCCGTACTCCCCGGAAGGATACAAAACGATTACTTCGGCGAATCCGGTCTTCGTCTTCGACCCGATCTCCCGAGGCGGTGACTCCCAATGAACTGGCTCACTGACGAAGATCCATTGCGTTTCGATCTGCCGGATCTCGCCAGTACCGGCGCTGCACAACAGCAGGGCGGCGCACCAACGCGCAATCTGCACCGCAATCATTATCTCCGAATGCAATGTTCAGCGGCTCGGAGTTGTTCCTGACGAAACACGGCGTTTCTGGAAATTGCCAAACCACCAGGCGTATAGTCGCCGACCCTCCGATTTGCCTGTCGTCGGACGCACTCCGGTCAGGATCGGGGGCTCGGAGTGGCTAACGATAATAGCTATTGACGCTGCTCTTCTCGTCGCACGTGACCGGCGCGGACATCGCCGAGTTGGCCACGTCCCGCCCAGCCGGCTGCAACAGTGGACGCACCAACCGCCCGCTGTCAGGGTTTTTTGATCCCGTGTTCTAGGTTGCGTCGCGTTCCTAATCGAGAGCAAACAAGCTCAACGAAAAAGGAGAAACGACGATGAAAACCAATCTGATGCTCGCGACGATCTTGACGGCCGGTATGGCCATGGCGCAAGTGATGATCCCGGACGGCACGAAAATCCGCGTCCGGTTGGAAACCAACCTGTCCTCCGAGACCGCCGAACTCGGCCAGACCGTGGATTTTGCGGTGACCCAGGAGGTTCGCATTGGCGATGCGGTCGTGGTGGCGAACGGCGCCCGCGCCACCGGGGCCATCGTGCAGGTCGAGCCCAAGCGCCGCATGGGCCGCTCCGGCAAGCTGGATTTCTCGATCGAGCGCGTGCAACTGGTGGACGGCGGCTGGCTGAACGTCCGCTACGCGCCGCAGAAGAACCACGGGAAGGGCAACGGCGCCACCACCGGCGTTCTCACCGCCGGCCTGGCCGTGGTCTTCTGGCCCGCCGCGCCCCTCGGCCTGCTGATCAAGGGGCATGAGGCCACCATTATCAAGGGCCGCACTTACGAAGTTTTCGCCGACGACAGCGTGTACGTGGCGAACGCCGTAAGCGCGGGCGCGCCGATGATGACCCGCGTCCTCCCGCAGGCCCCGGCGATGATGGTCCGCCAAGCCAACGGCGCGCCGATGAACAACGGCGGCTTGCCTGCCGGCATGAACGCGCCCGCCAACCCGATGCTGGTCAGCAACACCTCGGTGACCAACGCTCCCGAAGCGCCGGCGGCTGCCGCCGCCGCACCCGCCGTCACCGCGAGCGTCGCGATCTCGGCCAGCGTGGCAGGGGCGGATATCGAGATCGACGGCATGTTCGTCGGGAGCGCCCCGGCGACGATCGAACTGGCCCCCGGCGTCCACAAAATCACGGTGCGCGACGGCGCGTCGCAATGGCAGCGCGACATCCAGATCACCGGCGGCACGGTGAATGTCAGCGCCAATCTCGCCCAGACGACAGTGCGGCTGGCGTCGAAGTAAACGGCGGAAAGGTTTCGAACAGGCCGGGGATGCGCGGGCATCCCCGGCCTTTTTGCATTTGTAGGGCGCCGGAGTTAGAGTCGTAGGGGCTGGCGCTTCCTGAACAGAGTTCTACAAAGCGGACTCCTCGGTCGATCAGTCGATGGGCTAGCAGGCAGTTCGCTCCGAACTGTGGTGCGGGTGTTTCGGCACTCCGCGTAAAAGGAGAGGACGGGAGCTTCTGGAAGTTCTACTAGACCGCGTCATCGCAGAGGTGTTCCGGTATTTCACGCCTTCGCGAAGAAGACCCCGCGGGCACCTCCTCTTAAAAATCGATTGGGTAGAAAACGCTTGAAGGCGCGTCGCGATGAATAGAGTCAAACCGACCACTGCCAGAACACCGGACGAGTTGGCCGGGGCCCTTGGGCTCCCCACAGGCGCGGCTAAGGAATGGCAGGTTCAACATGTCCTGCTGCAGAAACTCAAAGATGTCGTGCGACGGCAGAAGATCACGCACGCGGAGATTGCGGAGCGGGCAGGCACGTCGAGGACGAGGGTGACAGCGATCCTCAACGACGACCTTCAGCACGTATCCAGCGATCTTCTGATCCGCATTCTTGCCGGCTTGGGTTACCGCGTGAAAGTCTCGGGTCCGGTCTGACACCTGCCAGTGAAGCTCCTTGTACAATGTTCATCATGGGTGCGGAGAAGACGCTCGGACGGCTTCTTAGCGGGACGGCCGATGCAGCGATCCGTTTTGACGATCTGTGCCAGTTGCTTGAGAGTCTGGGGTTCGAAAAGCGCGTGCGCGGAAGCCACCACCTGTTCCGGAAGGATGGTGTAGATGAGAGGATCAACTTGCAACGCGCAGGCGCCAATGTAAAGCCGTACCAAGCCAAACAGGTTCGGGCTGCGATTCTGAAGGCGAAACTTGGTTTGAAGCCATGATCAAATACGAAGTCATTATCTACTGGAGCGAAGAAGACGAGGCCTTCGTCGCAGAAGTGCCAGAACTTCCGGGATGCTCCGCGCACGGTGACACGCAGGAAAGCGCACTCGGTAGCGCGAAAGACGCCATTGGCCTCTGGATCGACACCGCGAAGGAGTTTGGCGACCCGATACCGGAACCGAAGGGGCGCCGCCTGATCTTCGCCTGAGGATTGCGCCCGTCGGCCGCAGCCTCGCGACAGCCTCTCCGAGTGGCGCGTGATTCGAGCAGAGTACCGCGATCAGCCGTCTTCCGAAGCCTATTGGCTATTGGACCCCAACTGTCAGTAACCGGCCTAACCTGCTAGTGGCCGGATACACATTTCAAAACGGAACATCGTCGTCTGCAATTGGCTGACTGAACGCATCGGCATGAGGTTGACGCAATACTCGTTCGGTCGGCAGGCTAACAGACCGGCGACGCAGCTGAAAAAGGCCTTGATTGGACAGCAGCCAGTTTACACCCATCTCGGTGACACGGTAGCACCACCAGTTATTCCCGTTTATGTCGCTGTCTTCCACGGATTCCATGAAGCTGCGTTTTTCCAGCAGCCGGAGGCTCAAGGTTGCGGCCAACTTCGAGAAGCCGGCCTTGATCATTTGTTGCTGAACCTCTGAGGCGGACAGCGTGTCCTTCGCAGATAGCTGATTCTCCATTACAATTTGGAGCGCCGCCATTTCATGAGGAGATAAGCCGGAGATCGTCTCCGACGCCTCGATCGACGCCATCGTCTGAGCCTGCGTCGTTGCCTCCAAAAGGGCTCTGAGTCGCGTAGTAATTTCAGATTGAAGCGCCTGGAAATCGCGAGGCGATTCCGGCGCGTAGGTAATAATAGACCGGTGTCTAACGTCGAACGGAAATGCTCCGGCTCGTTCTTTAGAGTTGCAGATCATAACCAGCGGCTTACTGTTTGCGATCGCAAATCCGAGTTCATACCAGACGTTGGGGTTGTCGGTTGTAATCTCGGCTATACAGGCTTCGCTGTTGCGGATACCATCCTCGATTGCTTCGATCAGGACCTTCGTTGCAGGGTCACGATCCACGCGATAATCGTCGAGACCAGCACCGACTATCGCCGGGACAAGGACGTCTTCGTACCGCTTGTCGTAAGCGCCTTTATCGAAGGGTTGGATAACAAAACAGCGGCCCACGATTCGTTCCTCACGTTTTGAAGTATGTTCAGCCTGTCAGTATAGCGCCGCGCGCTGCGAGTGCGAGCCAGCGAGCCGCCCCCACAAGGTGGATATTCCTCAAGCCCCAGAGCGGCGCTCGGGGAGTCGTCCAGGCGGCGGCCTTGCGCGGGGACGTCAAGGGGCGGGATAGGCAGTCGCTTACACGCTATCGAGGACGCTCCCGTCCAGCGGTGGACGGGAGGGTTGTCTCACCCGCACAACGGCCGGCTCCTCACAGCGCCTCGCGAATCACTTCTCCGCTAACGATCGTCGGCCTCTCGCTGCGACCGTTATGCAGGTATGTCACCTTTACGTGATCGAGGCCCAGAGTCCAGAGGATCGTGGCGTGGATGTCGTGGACGTGTAGGGGGCGTTCGACCGCTCGGAGCCCGATCTCGTCCGTGGTGCCGATGACCTTCCCCTTCTTCACTCCGCCTCCGGCCATCCACATGGAGAAGCCCCAGGGGTTGTGGTCGCGGCCGTTGCCCTTCTCGTTGAACGGGGTGCGGCCGAACTCGCCCCCCCAGACGACCAGAGTCGAATCGAGGAGGCCTCGCGCTTTCAGGTCCGTCAGCAGTCCGGCGATCGGGACGTCGGTCTCCTGACAGCGGCGACCGTGTTGTTTGTCTAAGTCGGTGTGGGAGTCCCAGCCGCTGCCGCTTCCGGAATAGAGTTCGACGAAGCGGACTCCTCGCTCGACCAGTCTTCTCGCTAGCAGGCAGTTGGCTCCGAACTTGGCGGTGACGTCGTCGTCCATGCCGTAGAGTTTGCGGGTCGCTTCGGTCTCGCTTGCGAGGTCCACCGCTTCGGGGGCCGCCGACTGCATGCGGTAGGCGAGCTCGAAGGATTCGAGGCGGGCGGCGAGTTCCGTGTCTTCGGGCTTGCTCTCTCCGTAGTGGCGGTTCAGCGACTTCAGGAGGTCCAGGCGTCCGCGCTGCTGATTGTCTCCGATGGTCTTGGGCGGCGCGAGGTCGAGGATCGGGGCACCTTCGCGGCGGAAGAGGGTGCCCTGATAACTGGCGGGGAGGAAGCCGGAGCTCCAGTTCTTCGGTCCGCCGAGCACCTCGGCGGCGTCGGTGAGGATCACGAACGTGGGGAGATTCTGATTGGCGCTGCCGAGGCCGTAGGTGGTCCATGCGCCCATCGACGGGCGGCCGGCGAGGATCGAGCCGGTGTTCATCTGGCAGACCGAGCCGACGTGGTTCAGACCGTCCGCCCAGCATGAGCGGAACAGCGTCATATCGTCGACGTGTTGCGCGATATTCGGATACCAGTCGGAGACCCACATGCCGCTGTCGCCGTACTGCTTCCAGGTGCGCGAGGACGGCATCAGCGTGTTCGACGCCGTGCCCATCGCGGTCACGACTTTGCCGAACGACGCGGGCATCGGCTGGCCGGCGAGTTTGTCGAGGGTGGGCTTGGGGTCGAACAGGTCGATGTGGCTGGGGCCGCCTTCCATGAAGAGCCAGATCACGGACTTCGCGGTGGGCGTGTGGTCGGGCTGCTTCGGAGCGAGCGGATCGGCGGCCTGTGCCATCGAGGCGTACGCCAGCGCGCCGAGGCCGCCGCACGACCGCAAGAGGAAGTCCCGCCGGCGCATGGCCGCGGCGTCAGTTCTGGTAGACGAATTCATTGGAGTTCAGCAGCATCTGACAGAAATCGACGAACGCCGCGGCGTACGCCGGATCGTTGACGGCGGGCGCGCCGGTGGGGAGCGCCGCATTTTCGCCCTTCGCGAGCCGCGCCGCGATCACGCCTTTCTGCTTCGCGAGGAAGGTCGCGACCGTGTCCTTCTCGAAGCTATCGGGCGGGCGCCCGTAGGCGAGGCGGAAGGCGCGATCGAGTGGGTCCGCCGCCGCGAGCGCGCGGCCCGCGAAGGCCTGGGCCCATTCGATCGCCACGCGATCGTTGAGCATGGTGAGGGCTTGGGGCGCGGTGGTGGTGACGTCGCGGCGCGAACAGGATTCGTGGGTGTCCGGCATGTCGAAGACTTCGAGCATCGGGTAGCGCGAGTTGCGCCGGATGAAGACGTAGACGCTGCGGCGATGCTGTTCCTCGGGCGTCGAGAGCTTCCAGCCACCGCGCGGCGCGGGCATCTCGGCGGGCAACTCGGGGAAGACGCTGGGGCCGCCGACCTTCGGGTTGAGGAGTCCGGAGACGAGCAGGCTCGCGTCGCGGACGGCCTCACCTTCGAGGCGATGGCGCGGGAAGCTCCACAGCAGTCGGTTGCCGGAATCGATCTTGGCGGCGTCCTCACGGAACTGCGACGACTGCTGGTACACGGCGGAGTTCATGATCAGCCGGTGCATGTGTTTGATGCTCCAGCCGCCGCGGACGAACTCGGCGGCGAGCCAGTCGAGCAGCTCGGGATGGGTGGGGCGCTCGCCCATCACGCCGAAATCGCTGGGCGTGCCGACGATACCCTTGCCGAAGTGGTAGTGCCAGATCCGGTTGACCATGACGCGTGTGGCGAGGGGATTGTCGGGGTCGGTGAGCCACTTGGCGAGCGCGGTGCGGCGGCCGGTCGATTCGACATTGGCGGGCGGGACGATGTTCGCGGCGCCGGGGTCGAGCAGCGTGAGGAAGCCGGGCTGCACCTCGTCGAGCGGGTGGTTGTAGACGCCGACGGCGAGGATGTGCGTGGGCGGCGCCGTTCGGCCGAGGTCGGCCATGCCCATACCCTCGGGCAGCTCGCCGGGATTGATCGAATCGAATTTCGCGAGCTCGGCCTTGAGGGCGTCGTACTGTTTCTTCGCGTCGCCCTTCAGCGCGACGCCGTTCTCGCCGCCCATTTCGAGGTACGGCTTGGCCTTCGTGTACATCTGCCATTCGTAGGGCGTGCGCTCGGCGGCGGGCTTTGTGATCATCGCCTGGATTTCGGGCGGGTACTTGTCGAAGTAGTCCTTGGCGGCGGCCTTGCGGGCGGGCTCGAAGAGCGCGGCGATCTTGGCGCGGATATCGGCGGTCTTCTCTTCCCAGACGGCGCGCTTGCGGCGGTACTCGGCGAGCGCGTCGCCGCTGAGCATGGGGATGTGATCGTCGGCGGCGGTGTTGGCGAAGAAGGACTGGAGGCGGTAGTAGTCGGCGTGGAGGATCGGATCGAATTTGTGGTTGTGGCAGCGCGCGCAGCCGTAGGTCAGGCCGAGGAAGACGGAGCCGGTGGCGTCGGTGACGTCGTCGAGGATCTCCTGGCGGCGCTGCTGTAGGACGCGGGCGTTGCTCTCGTCGGGGTAGTTGCGATGGAAGCCGGTGGCGACGCGGGCCTCGGGGCTGTCGGGCCAGAGCTCGTCGCCGGCGATCTGTTCCTGGACGAAGCGGTCGTAGGGCTTGTCGGCGTTGAAGGAGTGGATGACGTAGTCGCGATAGCGCCAGGCGTTGGGGCGCGTTTCGTCGGCCTTGAAACCTTCGCTTTCGGCGTAGCGGGCGAGGTCGAGCCAGTGGCGGCCCCAGCGCTCGCCGTAGTGGGGCGAGTCGAGGAGGCGGTCGACGACTTTGGAGAAAGCGTCGGGGGAGCGGTCGGCGACGAAGGCGTCGACTTCTTCGGGCGTGGGTGGGAGGCCGGTGAGGTCGAAGGTGGCGCGGCGGAGGAGCGTGACTTTGTCGGCGGGGGCGGCGGGGTCGATGTTTTTCGATTCGAGTTTGGCGGCGATGAAGGCGTCGATCGGGGTGCGGGTCCAGGCGGTGTGGCGGACGGTGGGTGGGGTCTGGGGTTTGACGCGTTGGAACGACCAGAAGTCGCGCTGCCGCTGCGTGAATGTTTCGGCGGCTGCCAAAACGGCGCAGGCTGCCAGGATTGTTGTGAGGAACTTTCGCATCCCGTTCCCTCCGACTTGGTATTTAGGATGTCTCGAAAGGGGGACGGCGTCAAGCGGGGGCCGGCTGAAAGCCGGCTGCGGGCACGATTGCCCGCCCCACAAAAGGACTAGCGCACTACTCGGATTCGGTGGGATTCGCTATCGGATATGTAGACGACGCCCTTGGGGTCTACGAAGACTCCATGGGGCCGGGCAAGGTGCTCGTCTTTGCCTACTACCGTCGTGATCGTTCCGGTTTTCAGATCGATGCGGCGGATGGTGTGGCTTTCGGTGTCGGCGATGTAGAGGCTGTTGTCGGGGGCCCAGGCTATCGCTTTGGGGCCGGAGAGGCGGGCTAGTTTGGCGTCGGCTCCGTCTCCGGAATAGCCGGTTTCTCCGGTGCCGGCGATGTGGTGGATGCGGTTGTCGGCGCGGTCGAGACGGTAGACGGCGTTGCCTTCGCGGAGGACGAGGTAGAGGTTGCCTTGCGGGTCGGAGGCGATCGCGCGGGGGCCGTTGAGGGGGGTGCCGGCGATCGGGGCGCCGTCGGGGGTGGGCTTCTTTTCGCCGGTGCCGGCCCAGGTTTCGATGATGCCGGTGGCGAGGTCGACGCGGCGGATGCGGTGGTTGCCGATGTCGCAGATGAGGAGGCGGCCGTCGGCGTCGAAGGCGATGCTGTGGGGCTGGCGGAGCTGGGCCTGGACGGCCGGGCCGCCATCGCCGGAGAAGCCCGCGACGCCTGTGCCGGCGACGGTAGTGAGGGCGTGGGTCTTGGCGTCGACGCGGCGGACGACGTGGCTCGGCATGTCGGCGAAGAAGAGATTGCCGGCGCGGTCGAAGCGGACTTCGTAGGGTTCCTTCAGGGAGGGGTCGGTGACGGCGGTGGTGAGGGTGTGGGTTTTGAGGTCGAGGCGGCGGATGCGGTGGTTGCCGATCTCGCAGAAGTAGAGGGCGCCGTCGGGGCCGATCGTGAGGCCGTAGGGGTTGTTGATTTCGGCTTGGGTGGCAGGGCCGCCGTCGCCGGAGAAGCCTGGAGTGCCGGTGCCCGCGATGGTGGCGGTGGAGGCGGCGTGGAGGGAGAGGGCGAGAAACAGTGCGGGGGCGATGAGTTTCATCGCCCCCGATTTTACTCGAACAACCGCTCCATTACTGTCGCGGCTCTGTTACCAGCGGTCGCGGCTCTGTTACCGGCGGCGGCCGTAGTAGCCACGGCCGTAGCCGTAACCTCGGCCGATGACTACCGAGAAGCCACCATAGTAGGGGTAGCCATAACCATACCCATAATAGGGATATGCGTAGGGCGCGGGCGCGTAGTAGCCGTACGGGCCGGGGGCGGGACGGCGGCGGAGGTCGCCGTTGAGCGGCGGGGCCTGCGTGTAGTCCTCGGCTCCGACGTAGCGGAAGGCCTGCGGGGCGCGCGCGGTCGAGATCGTGACCGGGGCTTCGACGGCGAAGGTCAGCGCGGTTTCGGGGTAGACGACGGTCGGGTGATTGCGGGTGAGCAGGACGCCGGCGATTCCGGCGACGGCTCCGACTCCCGCGCCGACCGCGGCTCCGGTGCCATAACCGGCGGCTCCGCCGATGACCGCTCCGATTCCGGTGGTCGCGGCGACGGTGCCGACCTGCTGGCCGGCGGGCGTCGACGTGCCTTGGCGATTTACCAGTTGCGAGCGCAGCGGCAACTGCGTGCCATCGGCGAGCGTGACGCTGGTCAGCTCGAGCGCGAGGCGCGACGGCCGGTCGCTATGCGCTTTCTGGGCCTCGGCCACACGACCGTAGACGGCCTGATTTCGGTTCGCGACCACGACGCCGTCGACGACCAGGGGCTGGGCGAGGCTGGCGACGAAGGTGTCGCCGGGCTGGTTGTGGTCCGAGGAGAGCGGCTGATCGATGCGCACCGTCATGTAGGTGCCGGGGCGGACCGTGATCTCAGGCGGGACGCCATACGACTGACGCATCGATGCCTGTGGCGGCGGGCCCTGCTGCGGGCCCTGCTGCGGGTAGGCGTCGCGGTCGGCCTGGACCGGGGGCGCGGACTGCTGGACGGGCTGTCCATAAGCGTCGGAGCGGTCGACCGGTTCGGGGTCCTGACCTTGCGGGGAAGCAGCGGGGGCCTGGGCCGGAGGACGGTCGCCGACACGGCGCCAGCCGCCGGAGTTCGGGTCCTGCGCGAAAACGAGGCCGGATGCGGCCAGAAGGAGAAGTGCGTAACGGTTCATATGCTGCCTCGGCGTCTCCATATGCATGTGACTCGCCAATCGTAAATAGCTGAATTCAGGACGGATAGAGTCCCGATTCTTTGGCCGGAAACCACCGGGGGTGGTGGATTTCGGCCATCAGAACTCCAGCGCGGCGATCAGGGTGTCGAGCTCCGCCTGGAGGGCCGTCTTTTGCTTCTGCAGTTCGGCCTGGCGATCACGGAGGGTGGCGAGTTGCTGCTCATGCTGGTCCAACTGGCGGGCGTAGGTCTGGACCTGCTGCTGCTGTCCGCTGACGGTGTTCAGGCTCTGGATGTTCTGGCGGATGCGCTCCTCGTCGGTCGTGAGGTCGCGGACCTGCTGGGCGGCCTGCTGGACGTCGCGGTCGTTGGCGGCGATTTTGGACTTCTGGTCGGCGATGCGCTGGAGTTGGCGGCGGGCGGCGTCGGTCAGGACGCGGTTCTGTATATAAGATACGAGGGCGTCCGGGGAGAGGTTGGTGACGTAGTAGGTCTGGTCATAGACTCGCTCCTCGTTGACGGGGAACTCCTGCGACGCGCCGGCAGCCAGGGCGATCTCGAAGCGGTAGGCGCCGGGGGTCTTCTCGGAGGGCGGACGGCTGAGGAGGGTGTAGCCCTGCCGGAGCGGGTGTTCGAGGATCAGAGTCTTGGCCTTCTGGTCGACGTTGCGGATGGTGTAGGTGCGGGTCTCCTCGGCGGCGGAGCGGACGCTCAGCATGCCGCGCGCGGCGTGGATCTCGCGGACGATCGCCTGCTTGCTGCCGAACGCCTCGGTGATGCGCGTGCCGAGGTCGACGGCGTAGCTGATGAGGCGCTTGTCGCCGGCCTTGAGGGTTTCCATGAGGGCTTCGCCGCCGTAGACGCCACCGTCGTAGACCGTGATCGGGCCGCCGTCGAGGGTCTTGCCGGTGCTGTTGGTGAGCTCGGCGGCGTTGGTCGGGTGTTGCGAGGCGTGGTCGGAATAGATGAGGAGCTTGCGCGCGGCGAGCTGTTGCTGGAGGAACGGCAGCATGGCGGATTCGTTCTTGCGGATGGTGACGGGCTGTCCGATGCGGTACTCGAAGAGCTCGCCGAGCTCGCGGGCGGCGGCGTCGGCGGCGATGGTGCTGCCGTTGACCGAGAGGGCGCTGGTGTCCGCGGCGAACATCGGCGCGGATTGGACAGCCTTCAGCGCCGACTGTGGCGCCATGACGCCGCCCACGACTCCGCCGCCGATGCCGCCTCCGGAGCCCGCGCGATTGCCGGTGCTCACCTGGAACGAGCCTTCGTGGACCACGGGGCGCGCCGCGACATCGTCGGCGAGCTCGGCGCCGGGACGGGTGATGTACTTCGGCGCGTAGAGCTGGCTCACGAACGAGATCGGGCGGCCGGAGACGAGCGAGAGCTGGACCTTGGTCCAATCCTCGCCGGTGGTGTTGTCGACGATGGCCCAGCCTTCGAGGACGGGCTGGCCGGTGGCGCCGAAGATCAGGCGGTAACTCGACTTCCACACCGCCGCGGGGATCATATAGCTGGCGACGACGTCGCGCTCCTTGGCGTCGGTGGAGTCGATGTAGACGCTGCGCTTGTCCTTGGAGCGGGAGGCGGCGAGGGCACCGAGATAGTCCTTGAACTGCTGTTGGAGCTGCGGGTCGGTGAAGCGGACGCCGGTGGCGGCGCTGAGGTCGATGGTCTGTAGCTCGCCGCCGTCGAGCATGAGAGTGAGCTGTTCGCGCTCGGGCTGCTTATCGCCGCCGGAAAGGAGGCGGCCGCCGACGATCGCGCCGGCGACAGTCTGGTTGCCGAACTTGAGTTCGACGCGCGCGCCTTTGAGCTGGCCGAGGACGGCGCTGAGCGGCTGCTGGTCGCCGATCTGGAAGGGGAATTCGGCGAGTTTGTGGCCGAGCGGGTCCATCGAGTCGTAGCGCAGGCCGTTGATTTTGCCGCCGCCCTTTTCGGAGATGGTGAGGGACTTGAGGACGTCGTTCATCTCCGAGGCGTTGAAGTCGAGGCGCGCGGACTCGCCGGGGGCGAGGCGGCCGGACCGCTCGAAGAAGCCGACGCCGTGCTTGTACAGCACGACCTCGCGGACGGGAAGCTCCGCCGGGAGTGCGATGGTGGCGGCGAGAAGAAAAGCAACGAAGGTGCGCATGTGAGTCTCCGTGGGGGAATGTCCGCGCGGGCGATTCCCTTTCGCGCGAACGACTCCGTTAGTTTGATGATGACGCGTTTCGGGGCGGGACTGAAGTCCCGCGCAGACTGAAGTGCCCCACTTTATATAAATGTGAGATATTCCGTGTAGCGTGCAGCGAATCTTGATTGTCGACGACGAGCCCGCCCTGCTGAAAATGATGGGGGTGTACCTGACGCGCAAAGGGTTCGCGGTGACGACGCTGGACAGCACGGACCGGGCATGGGCGGCGGTGAACGAATCGGCGGCGGAGTTCGATGCAGTGGTGATCGACGGTTCGATGCGCGGCCTGGGCGCGGAAGATCTGGGCGTGCGGATACTGAAAGCGAATCCGGCGGCGCGCATCCTGATGGCGAGCGGGTATCCTGTGGACATGAGCCGGCTCGAGGAACTGGGGCCGGGGCGGGTGGGTTTCGTGCAGAAGCCGTTCACGGCGGAGACGCTGGCATCGACCCTCCGGAGGATGATTGCCGCAAAAGAAGAAGAGCTTTGAGCTCGGCACGGAAGTGAGAGCGATCGCGCGGGAGCGGGTCGGCACGGTGCCGTCGGCGAAGACGATCGAGCCGAAATCGCTGCGCAAAAAGCCGAAGCATAAGAAGAAGCTGGAGGACGAGGCGCGGTGATCGCTCCGCGGCCGAACTCGCGGCGGGAGTTCCTCGCCTACGCGTCGATTCTCGGGTGGCTGCCGTTCTTTCGGCCGAAGCACGTCGACCTTGCCGGAGCGCGTTTTCGCATCACGCGGTACGGCCAGTCCAAGCGGCGGTACCTGGTGATCCACGGGAATGAGGAGAACGCGCGGGAGGTGCTGACCGCGCATATCCGGTCGCACGAGGGCGTGGCGTTCATCGTCGAGGGGCACACGCGGAACGTGAAGATCGAAGGCGGGGAGATCGATCCGAATCGCATGTTCTCGCGGGTGGGGGCCGAGGCGAACCTGAAGAAGCTGAATCCGGACTGGCCGCAGCAAAAGATGCAGGGTGCGCTGGCCGTCCTGGATCGCGGCCGGGAGCGCCTGGTCCGCGATCTTTTCCCGCCGGCGGGCGGAGTGATCGTGGCGCTGCACAATAATGGCGAAGGCTACTCGGTGCGCGACGAGGAGCCGATCAGCGACGCGAAGTCGATCCGGGAGCCGCTCAATCCGCACGCGTTCTTTCTGTGTACGAATGAGGCGGATTTCCGGAAGCTTTCGGAATCGCCGTACAACGTCGTGCTGCAGAACAAGGCGCCGCAGGAAGACGATGGGTCGCTCTCCCGGTTGGCGGCGGCGCGGGGTGTCCGGTACGTGAATCTCGAAGTGGGGTTGGGGCATGCCGGACGGCAGAAGGAAATGCTGGATTGGGTCGAGTGGAACCTCGCCTGACGGCGTGAATTGGCGCCTGGATTGCTCAATCATCGCCAGTGTCGCTTGCCGTACAATGGCCCGCCGGTCCGACCGGCGCGGCGTTATAAGATCAAACGGACGCTAACGTAAGTTCTGCGAATCGAGCCACAACTTGCTACCTGCCACAACTGACCCCGTGGTGCCGACCGGCATTCCCGGTCTCGACTACGTTCTTTCCGGCGGCTTCCCCGCCAACCACCTGTATCTGGTCGAGGGGGATCCCGGCACAGGAAAAACGACCCTCGCCTTGCAATATCTGCTCAATGGCCGTGCCAACGGCGAGAAGGGCCTATACGTGACGCTCTCGGAGACCAAGGCCGAGCTGGTCACGGTGGCCGCTTCGCACGGCTGGTCGCTGGACGGCATCGGGCTGTTCGAGCTCGAGTCGCTGGAGCAGCGATTACAGGCGGAACAGCAGTACACGGTCTTCCACCCGTCGGAGGTGGAGTTGGGCGAGACGACGCGCCTCATCTGCGATCAGGTGGAGAAGCTGCAACCGACTCGCGTGGTCTTCGATTCGCTTTCCGAGATGCGGCTCCTGGCGCGCGATCCGTTGCGCTACCGGCGGCAGGTGCTGGCGCTCAAGCAGTTCTTCGCCGGGCGGAAGTGCACGGTGATTCTGCTCGACGATCGGACGTCGGTGGAGACGGATCTCCAACTCCAGAGCATCTCGCACGGCGTGCTGGTGCTGGAGCGGGTGGGGGTGGAGTACGGCGGCGCGCGGCGGCGGCTGATCGTGTCGAAGATGCGCGGCCTGCAATTTCGCGAGGGGCTCCACGATTTCAACATCGAGCGCGGCGGCCTGGTGGTCTACCCGCGGTTGGTCGCGGCGGAGCACAAGCACGACAACCACAACAACGGATACGTTCCCCGAGAGGTCGCGAAGAGCGGCATCGCGGGGTTGGATTCGTTGTTGGGGGGCGGTCTGCACTTCGGAACGAGCACGCTCGCGCTGGGACCGGCGGGGTCGGGAAAATCGACGCTGGTGACACAATTTGCGCGGGCTATGGCGCAGGCGGGCGAGCGGGTCGCGTGCTACGTCTTCGAGGAAACGCGCGACAACTTTCTCGATCGCGCGGCGGGGCTCGGGATGGACCTCCGGGAGACGATCGACAAGGGCATCGTGATGGTGGAGCAGATCGACCCGGCCGAGATTTCGCCGGGCGAGTTTGCGCAGAAGGTGCGTACGGCGGTGGAGGGCGGCCCGGACGGGAAGAAGGCGCGGATCATCATCATCGACAGCTTGAACGGGTATCTGAATTCGATGCCGACCGAGGGTTTTCTCGTGATTCAGATGCACGAGCTGTTGATGTACTTGAACGAGCGCGGCGTGCTGACCTTGATGGTGCTCGCGCAGCACGGGTTGGTTGGGAGCGCCATGCAGTCGCCGGTCGACGTGACCTACCTGGCCGACACCGTCATCGTGCTCCGCTATTTCGAAGCCTTCGGCGAAGTCCGGCAGGCGATCGCGGTGGTGAAGAAGAGGACTGGGGCGCACGAGCGCAGCATTCGCGAATTCAAGCTTTCCGCGGAAGGGATCGAGGTCGGAGAACCGCTGAAGAATTTCGAGGGCGTTTTGACCGGCGTACCGTCCTTCACCGGGCGGCGGGAAACGCTCATCTCGGACGACCGCGTCGGATGACGGACCAGGAGAGATTGGCGGATCGCGTCCTGATCCTGACGCCGACGGGACGCGACGGCGAACTGGTTGCAGCCATGCTCCAGAAAGACGGGACGCCGTGTTCCCAGTGCCGAACCGTCCAAGAACTCGCGGCGGCGGTGGAGGAAGGCGCGGCGGCGGCGCTGGTGGCCGAAGAGGCGCTGATCGGGGTCGCGCTGGGCGGGTTGTTGGAGGTGCTCGCGCGGCAGCCGTCGTGGTCGGATTTCCCGCTGCTGTTCCTGACGTCGTCGGGACAGGAGGCGAGCGCGACCAGCACGCGGCTGCTCGAATTGTTCGGCGCCGACGTGAATATCACGATCGTGGAGCGGCCGGTGCAGGCGCCGACGCTGCTGAGCAGCATCCGATCGGCGATCCGCGCGCGGCGGCGGCAGTATCAGGTGCGTGACTATCTGGAGGAGCGGGCGCGCAGCGACGAGAAGATGCTCCAGAAACAAAAGCTGGAGAGCCTCGGGATCCTGGCGGGCGGCGTCGCGCACGACTTCAATAACCTGTTGACGGGAATCCTCGGGAACGCGAGCCTGGCGGTGGAGACCGTGCCGACGGGATCGCCGACCGCGCGCATGTTGAGCGACGTCGTGGAGGCCAGCGAGCGCGCGGCGCACCTCACCAAACAACTCCTCGCGTATGCGGGGAAGGGCCGCTTCTTCGTGCAGTCGGTCGATCTGTCGGATGTGGTGCGCGAGATCAGCCATCTGATCAAGAGCTCGATCCCGAAGAACGCGCAGATCCGGCTGGATCTCGCCGAGAAGTTGCCGTGCATCGAGGCGGACGCGTCGCAGATCCAGCAGATCGTGATGAACCTGGTGATCAACGGGGCGGAAGCGATCCCGGAAGGCGAGATGGGCAACGTGCTGGTGACGACGCGCGCACAGCACGTCGACGAAAGCTATTTGATGCAGATCGCCGCCCCTGGCGAGGTCGAGGCCGGCGAGTATGTCGCGCTGGAGGTCCACGACACGGGCGTGGGCATGGATCCGGAGACGCTCAAGCGCATTTTCGACCCGTTCTTCACGACGAAGTTCGCCGGGCGCGGCTTGGGTCTGGCGGCGACGCAGGGCATCGTCCGCGGACACAAGGGGCTGCTGAAGGTGTACACGTCTCCGGGGCGGGGCAGCACGTTCAAAGTCCTGTTTCCCGCGATGGTGGACGAGCGCGAGCCGGCGAAGCCCGTCCCACCGCCGTCGCTGAAGACGTCGATGCGATCCGGCACGGTGCTGGTGATCGACGACGAAGAGGTCGTGCGGCGCAGCGCGAAGGCGTCGCTGGAGCGCGGCGGGTACGACATCGTCCTGGCGGAAAACGGGACGGAGGGTATCCAGTTATTCCAGGCGCTGGCGAGTAAGATCTCGCTGGTGCTGCTGGATCTGACGATGCCGGGACCCGGGGGCGAAGAGGTCCTGCGAGAGATTCAGGGGATCAAGCCGGAAGCGCGCGTGATCCTCTCCAGCGGGTACAACGAGGTCGAAGTGATCCAGCGATTCACGGGGAAAGGTCTCGCGGGGTTTCTGCAAAAGCCCTACACGGCGGCGGCGCTGATCGACAAGGTAAATCGGGCGCTGAAGGGCGGGTAGGAGGCGTTCGGTAAGATGTAACTCATGCGACTTGTGGCGGCGGCACTGCTCCTGGCCGGTCTCCTCTCGGCCGAGCGGCCCGACGGGCTGTATGCCGAGATCCGGACCTCGAAAGGTCCGATCGTCGCGCGGCTGGAATTCGAGCTGACGCCTCTGACGGTCGCGAATTTCGTGGGGCTGGCGGAAGGCACGATCGAAAACGCGGCGTTTGACCTTGGGCGCCCGTTCTACGACGGCACGGTCTGGCATCGCGTCGTGCCCGGACACGTGATCCAGACGGGTCAGGCGCAGTCGACGCGGTCGCGCGGACCGGGATACCAGTTTCCCAACGAAATCCACGCCCTGCTCAATCACAATCGCGCCGGGATGTTGAACATGGCCAACGCCGGGCCCAATACGAACTCTTCGCAGTTTTGTATTACGCTCGGCGATCGGTCGTACCTCAACGGCGACTTCACCGTCTTTGGCGAAGTGATCGAGGGGCTCGACGTGGTGATGAAGATCGTACAGGGCGACACGGTCGAGAGCGTCCGAATCGTCAGGGTTGGAGCGAAGGCGCAGGCCTTTCATCCCACCACGGAATCGTTTCGGGCAATGGTGGCCGCCGCGAATGCGGCCGTTGCCGAGCATGAGAAACGGAAGAAGGCCGCCGAAGAAAGCTGGGTGCAGATGTATTATGGCGTTGCGACGCGCGTGACGGCGGCCGGCCCCGGAGCGGTCGCGCCTTTGCGTGTTCGGTATACGGGCATCCAGCTTCGCTACGTGGGGAACGTGATCGATCGCGTGGGTCCGCCGATCGAGGAGATTCGCTTTGGCAGCGGGGGCAACGGCGTCCCGGGGTTCGAAGATCCGCCGCAGGTGTTCACGGTCGAGCCGGGTAAGACGAAGATCAATCCGGGTTTGGATGGCGTGATCGGCGCGATGTCGGCGGGGGATCGGAAGACCGTGGTTGTGCCGGCAGCGCTGGCGTATGGCAAGGCGGGAACTTATCCGCCGGAGGTCGCGGGGAAGCGCCGCTTCGCCGTGTCGCCGAACTCCATGCTGGTGTACCGGGTGGAAGTGGTCGGGCGGTAGGGCAGGCGCCAGTCGCACGGCCTGCACGCTGTCGCGCGAGGCGTTACAATATCGGCGACTTTCCCCGATATGACGACCCTAACCCGGCTTAGGCCGCCCCGGTCTTTCCTTGTAGCTCTCATTCTCGACGCTACCATGCTGGGCGTGTGCGCGTTTTCCCAGACGTTGCCGACTCTGCCGTTGGCATTTGAAGACGACCCGAACGGGTCGGCAGATCGCCCCCTGTATGTAGGTCACGGCCACGGTTCCGACGTGAGGCTGGCTCCCGACCGCGTTTCCGTGCGTGTGGTCGCTCCGGGAACGGGTACGGACTTTCGCTCGGACACGGTGACGGTGCAATTCTCGGGCGCTGCCGACGGGGCTCGCATGACTCCGCTCGAGCCCCAGGCGGGCGTTAGCAACTATCTCTTCGGGAGCGACTCGAGCCGGTGGCGGACGGGCGTGCGCCGATACGGAAAGGTGCTCGTCCACGACGCCTATCCCGGCATCGACATCGTGTACTACGGGAGCGGAGAAACGCTCGAGTACGACTTCGTTCTTGCGCCCGGGGCAGATTCATCGAGGATTGCGTTGGCGTTCGCGGGCGCCAAGCCGCGAGTCGAGCCGGACGGCAGCATCGCGCTCCAACTCACCCACGGTGAGATCAGGCAGCAGAAGCCCGCTCTGTATCAGGTCGACGGCGGAGAGCGACGGCGAGTCGAGGGGAGGTTTGTCCGGCGCGACGACGGTCTGATCGGGGTCGCCGTCGGAAAGTACGACCCTTCGCTACCGCTGACGATTGATCCGGTGCTCGCCTACTCGACGTATTGGGGCGGAGCGGGCGCGGAAGCCGCCTGGGCGGTTGCCCTCGACCCTTCCGGAAACGTTTATGTTGCCGGCGAGACGACGTCGAGCGATTTCCCTGTGAGCGGCGGGACGACGCTCTCGCCGGTTTCGAAGGCGGCGTTTGTCTCGAAGTTCTCCTATCCCAACTACGCGCTCGTCTATTCGACGTACCTCGGTGGACCGGCCCAGGCCGGTGGATCGACGCCTACCAGCGTCGCCTACGGAGTGGCTGTAGATGCGACGGGAGCGGCGTATGTCACGGGTTACACATCCAACATGGCGTTCCCGACGTCGAACCCACTGCAGGCAGCTAATGCGGGTGGGAAAGACGCATTCGTGGCGAAACTGTCGCCGTCGGGCGCATCCCTGGTTTACAGCACCTATCTCGGCGGCGCAGCGGACGATACGGCGAACGCGATCGCGGTCGATAGCTCCGGCAGCGCGTACATCGTGGGGAATACGGCCTCCACGGGGTTCCCGGTGCGGCCGGGCGCACTGCAGAGCACGTATGGAGGCGGCGCAAACGACGGATTCATCGTGAAACTGGCCCCCTCGGGCGCGACGGCGTTGTACGCGAGCTTCCTCGGCGGAGCGGAGGACGATCAGATTCGCGCGCTCGCGTTGAACGCGTCGGGCGAGGTGTTCGCCGCCGGGTCGACCACATCTTCGAACTTTCCGACCCTGAGCGCCGCGCAACCGGTGTACGGAGGCAACACCGACGCGTTCGTCAGCAAAGTGAATGCGTCCGGATCGGCTCTCGTCTATTCGAGTTTCCTGGGCGCCGGTGGCGAGGATGTCGCCTCTGGCATTGTGGTCAATGCCGTGGGCAACGCATTTGTAACGGGCTGGACCAATTCTTTTAACTTCCCGGTGGTCGTGCAGCTAGCTCCACAGATACAGGCCATGGACGCTTTCCTGACCGAGTTTGCTCCGGACGGCGCCACGCTGACGTTATCGACGTTCATCGGCGGCCCTAGTTGGGATTACGGCACGGGGATCGCGCCCGACGGCGGTGGCGGGGTCATTCTAATCGGGCACACGAATGCTCGCTATTCCTACGGTTTCCCGATCATCTCGCCCCTAGTCGGTCAAGACAAGGCGTGGAACACTACGTCAGCCGGCTTTGTCACTCAGGTCAGCGCGGCGGGTGTGCCCGCCAACTTTTCGACGTTTCTGGGGGGCAGCGGGATCGACAGCATCAATGCCATCGCCACCGATGCGGCCGGCGACATCGTGGTCGTGGGCAACACGACCTCCACCGATTTCCCGATGGCGAATGCGACTCAGTATACGTATCGGGGCACGAGCAAAGCTTTCATTTCCGCGATCGCGACGGGCGCGCCGCCGCGTCCGGTGAGCGTGAGCCCTTCGGCCGGAAGCGGAGCCGCTCAAACGTTCACGTTTAAGTTCAACGACTATCTGGGCGCGTCCGACCTGAACCGCGTGGAGGTTTGGTTTACGCCCGCGGCCATTCTCGGGTCGAGCGCCGCCGCTTCGTGCCGGCTCGCGTATCTCCCGGCGTCGAACACGATGTCGTTGGCGGACGATCTCGGAGTTTCGTCGAGCAGCGGCACGCCCGGACAGGCGGGCCAGCTCACGAATCGCCAATGTTCCGTAGACACCGGCGCGGCCTCGGTCTCCACGAGCGGGAGACTGCTGACGTTCACGGTTCCGATCGCTTTTAATCCGCCTTTTCTTGGGACGCAGAACGTCTGGATGTATGCAGCCGGTTCGGCGGGCAGCTCCGGCTGGATTCTTCGGGGCAAGTGGACGGTGACGGCGCCGGATCATGTGGCAAGTCCGGCTTCCATCACTCCCTGCTGCGGCAGCGGGAATTCGCAGGCATTCACGGCCAAGTTCGTCGACACGGCGGGGTCGGGTTTTCTGCAACGCGTTTATGTCTGGTTCACGGCCGGCGGCAGCGCCTCGTCAGCGGCCGGAACTTGCATGATCTTTTACGATCAGACGGATGTCATGCATCTGGGGTGGAGGATGCTTGCGGACGATGGCGTTACGGTATTGCCGACCGCTCCGCCAGGGCAGAACTTGTCGAATTCGCAATGCACGGTCGGGTGGCAGTACTCGATGACGAACAGCGGGAACGTCCAGACGCAGAATTTCACGGTGACTTTTAACAACGCCTTCGCGGGCGATAAGAAGATCTGGATGCGCGCTGTGGAGTCCTCCAGCGACAGCGGTTGGCAGCAATTGGGGGCGTGGACGGCGACGACTTTCGTCGAACCGCCGGCGGTCATCACCGTGGCGCCGATGTCGCCGGTAGACGGAGTCGGGTGGGTCAATAACTCGACGTTCGTGGTCTCCGATTCCAAGGGGCTCGCCGATTTGAAGACGATTCAGATCTGGTACACGCCGTCGTTCGCAAGCCCGGAGGCGGGCTCGTGCAAGCTGAACTTCGATGTCCCCACGGGGCAGGTTACGTTACGAGACGACACGGGCTCGGCGTGGCTGAAGGCGGCGGCGGGCAGTCCGTCTGTTTCGAACACGCAGTGCACCGTGAACGCGTCGGTGTACATCTCCACAAGCTTTGCCAACACACCATCGTTTGTTCCGGTCATTATTTTCACTCCGCTGTTTGCCGGCGCTAAGGAGGTCTGGATGCGCGCGACCAGCGCCACCGGCGACAGCGGGTGGACCAAGGTTGGAACTTTCGCGGTGCCGCCCCCGATGGCGATCACGACCCCATGGATTGACGAAACCGCGAATGCCTCCGGCCCCATCGCATTCGACGTCTATGACATTTACGGCGTTCGGGACATCACGGCGAACTGGGTCTCGATCGGACCCGCGCTCAACAATCATGGAAGTGGGACGTGCACGTTCTACTACGATGCTGTGGCGCAGCGCCTAATTCTGCTCGACGACGCCGGGGCGCCCACGATTTCAGGACCGTTAAACGTTTACGGCGTGCTCCACAATAGCCAGTGTTCCATCGGGACCGATAATCCAGCGATCCCGAACGGCGTCACGTTGACGATTCTCATTCCGATCGCTTTTTCCGACAGCTTTATCGGCGACATGGAGGTCTGGCAGAACGGAATTGGCGTGCACAACTCGACGGGCTGGCAGAAACTCGGCGCCTGGCATATCCCCCCGCGCGGACCGGTGCCCACGAATGTATCGGTGACTCCGAGCACGGGCGCGGCGATGTCGGGCCGGTTCGTTTTCCGCTACAGCGAGGGACAAACGCCGGGGAATCTCGGCTCGTTGTACATGTGGTTCAAAGTCCACGGAGCCACGGGCTCGGCGAACACTTGTCTGGTGTCGTATTACCCGCCGCTGGGCGTGTTCAACCTGGTGTTGGATTCGGCCCTGTATGCTTCCGCGGGAGCTCCCGGAGATGCGGCGCCGCTCGCGAATAGCCAGTGCGTGGTCGATCTTGCGTCCTCGAGCGTAACGGTCGGGTCGGACGTGGCGGTGACCGTTTCGATGCGCTTCACGAACGCTTACATGGGTCCGAAAGAGATTTGGATGCACGCCACCGATAATCTCGTTAACGGCGACAGCGGCTGGGAAATGAAGGGCTCCTGGCTGGTGGCGCAGCCGGGCCTATCCATCGCCAAGACGCACTCGGGCGATTTCACGCCGGGTCAGACCAACGTCACGTATTCGATCGTGGTGAGCAATGCGGCCACGGCGGGAACCACCACGGCGCCGATCGCAGTGACCGAAGCGCCGCCGACGGCGTTCACCGTTCGCTCGATGGGCGGAACGGGCTGGACTTGCGCCTCCTTGACGTGCACGCGAGGCGATGCGCTCGCTCCGGGCGCGAGTCTCCCGGCGATCACGGTGACGGGCGATGTCGCCCAAGCGGCGGTGTCGCCGTTGGTGAATAACGTCAGCGTCTCACTCGGGGGAACCCTGCAGGCAAGCGGCAGCGATTTGACGCATATCGTCAGCCCCGCGACCATCAGCAGCAGCCCGTCGGGGCTGGCCGTGACCGTCGACGGCGCGGCGGTCGTCACCCCGCAGACGTTTTCGTGGGATGTCGGTTCGACTCACACCATCACGGCGGTGTCCCCGCAGGGGACGGGACCGACGCGGTACGCGTTTTCGAATTGGAGCGATTCAGGGGCGCAGTCGCATGCGGCGCAGTTCACGGGGGCTACGTCGACGTACGCGGCGGCATTTCTGCCTGAGTATCGTCTGACTGCGAATACTACGCCGTCCGGCGGCGGCGCGATCACCACCCGTCCGGCGGGCTCCGGCGGCTACTTCCCAACCGGAACTTCCGTGGAGGTGACGGCCGTCCCCGCGGCCGGGTATAACTTCGTCGGGCTGGCTGGAGATCTCAGCGGCGGCCTCAACTCGAGCACGATCGTGATGGACGCGCCCCACGCCATAACGGCTTCCTTCGCGCCGATCGGAACGGCGCCGGCCGCGGTTTCCGTGTCGCCCAATGGCGCCAGTGGCTCGATTCAGACATTTACGGGTGTCTTCAGCGCGGCCAACGGTTATCACGACCTGCAGTGGGTGCAGATGTTGTTCGCGGTCGCGACCGATGGCGGCGGGCAGGCATACTGCTTCGTCCATTACGACGTGCAGGGAAATGGCCTGTGGCTTTACGGGGACGGCGGGTTCTTCGTGGGTCCCGTGACGCCGGAGGCGCTGTCGAATCGTCTGCAGAACTCGCTCTGCGCGCTGAACACGTCGGGATCGACGGTGACGGGGACGGGGACGACGCTGACCCTGAATGCGAGTATCGTGTTCAAGCAGGCCGGCGCGCGGAATGTCTACATGCGGGCGATGAATCTCGGACAGGCCGACACCGGTTGGGTCCAGCGTGGGACGTGGAATCATCTGACTGCCGCGCAGGGGACGATGTCG